>Ga0209952_1000169_pt1 | contig 217849 bp, 201 predicted proteins | sample ThiBiot_750_biof_2_FD_183951 | JGI IMG/M metagenome (GOLD analysis project Ga0209952, IMG submission 183951) | Wastewater bioreactor microbial communities from Cape Town, South Africa - Thiocy_cont_750_biof (SPAdes) | ecosystem: Engineered > Bioreactor > Thiocyanate-remediating >...
TGAGATGCCTCGCCCTCCTGACCCCATCATGCGGCGGCCACGCGCCGACCGCGAAGAGAAGCGAGTGACCTACGGGAATGGCTTGAGGCGAGAGGAACAGCTTGACCCCGGCAACCCCAATCAGAGAAGACTCTTAGAATGTAACGCGTCGCTGCGCTCTTGCGCCGAACCGCGTGCTAACGCTTTGATCTGGCGTCGTGGCAGTCAGTGATAATTCGCTTTTCCGCCATTGGGTCGGATGTGTCACCTCAGCAAAATGGGCAGCCAGCATGAATGCGCGCGCCCTTCAGCGACCTTAATAGGTGGTCCGACGGTCGCGTCGCGTGCGGCGCCTGCGAGATCCACATGGCGACCTGGCAGCCGCCCGACCGCCTCGACTACGAGTTCCCCGCGCCGCTGGGACGCGCGATCGCATCTTGGTGACTCCGAACCTGCTCCACCCGAAGCGGGGGGCTTCGCGCGTCGTGGCATCAGCATGTGTTTCGGCATGTTCCACGTAAGCGGAATCCATCTTGCCGCGACCCCGCCGGCGGTGCCTAGCTGGGGGCATCCCATCACCCACCAGGGAGGCTGCCGCCGTGACCCGCGCGGTGATCTACGCCCGCTTCAGTTCCGATATCCAACGCCATGCCTCGATCGAAGATCAGCTTCGCGTCTGCCGCGCCCGCGCCGAGCGCGAGGGCTGGACCGTCATCGAGGAATTCACCGACCACGCCATCTCTGGCACGATCATCCAGCGCCCCGCCTACCAGGCGTTGATGGCCGCCATCGTGCGCCGCATCTTCACCGAGTTCCTGGCCGGCCGCTCGCCGCGCCACATCGCTCAGGCGCTCAACGCGGAGGGCATCCCCAGCCCCGGCGGGGCGATCTGGTATGATTCGTCCATCCGCGGCAGGCCGGGCCGCAATGATGGCCTGCTGCGCAATCCCCTCTATGCCGGCAGGCTGGTCTGGAACTGCCGCCGTAACACCAAGGAGCCGTTCACCGGCGGCCGCGTGCGCAAGCCCAACGCCGAAACCGAACTGGTCACCCATGCCGTCCCCGACCTCGCGATCATCGACCCACCCCTCTGGCAGGTCGCCCAGAACCGTCTCCGACGCGAAGCCGCCGTCGACCCCACGGCCGCCGCCACGCCCCCGACCGGTGCCGGCTTCTGGCAGCGCCGCCGGCCGCGCCATCTGCTCACCGGCAAGGTGGGTGCGGCCTGTGTGGCCGCGGCTTCGCCCGCGCGGGGCAGGACTACCTGGCCGGCCTCGAGCAGCGCCGCACCTCCCTCTCCGGGAAGCTCGCCGCGCCGCCGCTCGCGATGCCCAGGATCCCGTCGGACCTCGCCCGCGTCTACCAGGCCGCCATCGACGACCTGACGGCCGCCCTGGCCGACCCCGAGGACGCCGAGGCCCGCGAGGCAGCCCGCGCCCTGATCGACAAGATCGTCATCACGCCACCTGCCGGCCCTGGCGATCCGCCGGACATCGAGGTGATCGGCGACCTGTGCGCTCTCCTCCAAACCGCCGGACTCACCCCAAAGACCAAGGAGGAGCAGGCCCATACCCAAAGCGTTCTCACCACGCTATTGAGTTCGGTAAAGGAGGGCCCACGGGCTCGGCCCCTGGTGGGGCGTGGGGCAAAGCCCCACCGCTTCCTTCACCATTCAGGCCGCCTTCGGCACCGGCTCCATCGACTGCTTGCGCAGCAGGTCGCGGTAGGGGCCGGGGCGGGCGGCGAGTTCCTCGGGGGTGCCGTCATCGACCACGCGGCCGGCGTCCATCACCACGATGCGGTCGAAGTTCTGCAGCGTGGAGAGGCGGTGGGCGATGGCGATGACGGTGCGGCCCTGCATCAGCCGGTTCAACGCCTCCTGGATGGCGTGCTCGGATTCGCTGTCCAGTGCGCTGGTGGCCTCGTCGAGCAGCAGGATGGGGGCGTTCTTGAGCAGCGCGCGGGCGATGGCCAGGCGCTGGCGCTGGCCGCCGGAGAGCTTGACGCCGCGATCGCCGACCATGGTGTGAAAGCCCTCGGGCAGGCCCTCGATCACGTCGCGGACGCGGGCGATGGAGGCGGCGGCCAGCACCTCGTCCTCGGTGGCGTCCGGCCGGGCGTAGCGGATGTTCTCCATGACGGTGCGGTGAAACAGGCTGATGTCCTGCGGGACGATGGCCATCACGTCGCGCAGGCTGTCCTGGGTGACCTGGGTGATGTCCTGCCCGTCGATCAGGATGCGGCCGGCCTGGGGGTCGTAGAAGCGTTGCAGCAGGGCCAGCACGGTGGACTTGCCGGCGCCCGAGGCGCCGACCAGGCCGACGCGCTGCCCCGGCTCGATCACCAGGTCGAGCGCGCGCAGCACCGGGGCGCGGGCGGGGTAGGCGAAGCGGACATGGTCGAACACCACGCGGCCGGGGCCGGGCTGGATGGTCTGGGCGGCGGGCGCGTCGGGCAGTTCGTGCGGGACCAGCAGGGAGGTGATGGCCTCGTCCAGCCGGGCGATGAACTGGGTGACATCGACCAGGGCGACGGCGAGGTCGCGGGTGCCATGCAGGATGGTGAAGCCGAGCGAGCAGATCAGCACCACGTCGCCGGCGGTGGCATGGCCCTGCTGCCACATCACCACGCCCCAGGCGAGCAGGCCGGCGGTGATCAGCGCGGTCATCAGCGCGTGCAGCAGGCGCAGCTTTTCCAGGTAGAGCAGGCTGCGGCGGCGGGCGGCCATCTCGGTGTCGATGGTGGCGTTGATGCGGGCGTGCTCGCGCCAGGTGGCGCCGAAGGCGCGGACGACATGCATGTTGGAGATCACGTCCACCAGCTGGCCGTCGACGCCGGCGGCCTTGGTGGCGAAGTCGCGGTGCAGGGGGGTGCCGCGCGCGGCGAGGCGGAACACCACGGCGGCCATCAGCAGGGCGACGACGGCCAACGCCAGCGCCATCACCGGGTTGACGGTGCCGATCAGCACGATCGCCACGCCGACCGCGAGGCAGGGCGGCAGGGTGTTCCAGGCCATGCTGTTCTCGGTCTGGAACACGGCGTTGGAGGTGGCGGTGATGCGGCTGGCCAGCGTGCCGGGCAGGCGCTCGGAGAAATAGCTGGGGGAGTGGCCGGCGAGGTGCACGAACAGATCGCTGCGCACGTCGCCGGTGACGCGCACGAAGATGTGTGCGGCGATCCAGCCGCCGACGCGCCACATGAAATTATCGGTGGCGATCAGGGCGCAGAGGAAGGCGAAGGCCATCCAGACTTCCTGCCCGCCGGCCTGCGGGCCACGGGAAACCACGTCGATCAGCCATTTCAGGCCGTACTGGGTGCAGACGGAGGCGACCACGGCGAGCATCACCGAGGCCAGCACGACGCCGTGCCCGAGCCGGTGGCGCATCACGTAATGGAGCAGGAATGCGATGGGGCGTCCCTGGTAGCCGGTGATGGGCACGGTCATGTGCGTCGACGTTCCGGTGTACATGGGGAAACTACCTAGCGGGGCATTGCGGCCCAAATTTGGCGGCCCAGACTTGGCGGCAAAAATCGGGAGGAGCGGGCGGTATCTGGCCGGAGCACCGTGATTGCGCCATATTGCTGGCCCGTTTCTCCGCCGATTCGACCCCTATTCCGCAAAGGTTCCGCCTGCATGCGCATTGCCCAGATCGCGCCGCTGTTCGAGGCTGTGCCGCCGCTGCGCTACGGGGGCACCGAGCGGGTGGTGCACTGGCTGACCGAGGAACTGGTGGCGATGGGGCACGAGGTGACCCTGTTCGCCACCGGGGACAGCGTGACCTCCGCCACCCTGGTGCCGGTGCGCGATGTGGCGGAGCGGTTCTCGCGCAATTTCGAGAAGAACAACGCGCCCTATGCGCGGATGATCGAGCTGGTGCGGCGCCGGGCGGATGAATTCGATGTGCTGCATTTCCACATCGACTTCCACCCGTTCTCTGTGTTCAGCCGCCAGGGCACGCCGTTCCTGACCACCTTGCACGGCAGGCTGGACCAGGACTGGGTGGATGGCATCTACGGATTGTTTCCGGACGTGCCGCTGGTCTCGGTCTCGGACCGGCAGCGGCGGCCGGCGCCGGGGCTGGGCTGGGCTGGCACGGTGCTGCATGGCATGCCGCGCGACCTGCTGCGGCCGGTGGCGGCGGAAAGCGAGCCGTATTTCGCCTTTCTCGGCCGTATTTCGCCGGAAAAGGGGATCGTGGATGCGATTCGCATCGCCTCGGCCTGCGGCGTGAGGCTGAAGGTGGCGGCGAAGATCGGCGAGGAGGATGCGCTGTACCATGCCGAGGTGGTGGCGCCGCTGCTGGAGGGCGACAATGTTGAATTCATTGGCGAGATCGACGACAACCAGAAGCCGGCCTTCCTGTCCGGCGCGTGCGCGCTGCTGTTCCCGATCGACTGGCCGGAGCCGTTCGGCCTGGTGATGATCGAGGCGATGGCCTGCGGCTGCCCGGTGGTGGCGTTCCGCCGTGGCTCGGTGCCGGAGGTGGTGGAGGACGGGTTGACCGGCTTCATCGTCGATACGGTGGACGAGGCGGTGGCGGCCTGTGCCCGGTTGCCGGAACTGGACCGTGCCGTGGTGCGCGCCCGCTTCGAGGAACGCTGGACTGCGCGGCGCATGGCGCAGGACTATGCCGCGCTGTATGCACGGCTGATCGCCGCACGCGCCTGAAGGCGCCGTGTTTTCGCCACCATCGTTGCCTAGCTAGCCGGCCCTTCCCATCCTCCCGCTCCATGAGGCTCCAGGCCATGCGTATCGCCCAGATCGCGCCGCTGTTCGAGGCGGTGCCGCCCAAGCTGTATGGCGGCACCGAGCGCGTCGTCTACTCGCTGACCGAGGCGCTGGTGGCGCTTGGGCATGACGTGACGCTGTTCGCCAGCGGCGACTCCGTCACCTCGGCGAAGTTGGACGCGCCCTGGCCGCGGGCACTGCGGCTGGACCCGGATGTGCGCGACTGGGTGGCGACCTACCACCTGATGCTCGAATACGTGTTCCGCCGGGCGCATGATTTCGATATCCTGCATTTCCATATCGACTACTTTCCGAACTCGCTGTTCAGCCGGCAGCCGGTGCCGTTCGTGACCACGCTGCACGGGCGGCTGGACCTGCCGGAGTTCGCCGCCGTCTACCGGATGTTCCCGGACGCGCCGCTGGTCTCGATCTCGGACAGCCAGCGGCTGCCGGTGCCGGACCTGGGCTGGGTGGCGACCGTGCTGCATGGCATGCCGGCCGATATCCTGCACATGCCCGAAGCCGCCGGCCAGGGCGACGAGAAGGGCGAGTATTTCGCCTTCCTCGGCCGCATCTCGCCGGAGAAGGGCATCGAGCGGGCGATCCAGATCGCCGGGGCCTGCAATACAAGGCTGAAGGTGGCGGCGAAGGTGGACAAGGCGGACGCCGAATACTTCAAGGAGTCGGTCGAGCCGCTGCTGAAATTCGCCCATGTGGAGTTCATCGGCGAGATCAACGACGTGCAGAAGCCGGACTTCCTCGGCCGCGCCAAGGCGACACTGTTCCCGATCGACTGGCCGGAGCCGTTCGGCCTGGTGATGATCGAGAGCATGGGTTGCGGCACCCCGGTGATCGCCATGCGCCGCGGCAGCGTGCCCGAGGTGATGGAGGACGGGTTGACCGGCTTCGTGGTCGAGAACGTGGAGGAGGCGATTGCGGCGGTGGCGCGGCTGCCGAGGCTGGACCGCAAGAAGATCCGCGCGCGGTTCGACGAGCGGTGGACGAGTGCGCGGATGGCGCGGGATTATGTGGATGTTTATCAGAAGTTGATTGATCAGAGGAAGTAAGGCTTCTTTTTGCGAACAAAAAGAAGCAAAAAAACTTTGTTCGCTGGAGACCCGGCTCGGGCGGAAGAACTCCAGTGAATAAAAGTTTTTTGGTTCTTTTTTCCAAAAAAGAACCGCTTCCTACCCTACCCCCGCCAACCCCAACTCCCCCGCCCGGTGGCAACTCACCCACCGCCCCGGCTCCACCTCCTGCAACTGCGGCACTTCGCTGCGGCACATGTCGGTGGCGTAGCGGCAGCGCGGGTGGAACGGGCAGCCGGGCGGCGGGTTGGCGGGGTCGGCGATCTCGCGCTCCAGCACGATGCGGCTGCTGATCGCGCCGGGGACCGGGGTGGGCGCCGCCGACAGCAGCGCCTCGGTATAGGGATGCAGCGGGCGCCGGTAGAGCGTTTCGGTTTCCGCCAGCTCGACGATGCGGCCGACATACATCACCGCCACCCGGTCGCTGACATGCTTCACCACGCTGAGGTCGTGCGCGACGAACAGGTAGGTGAGGCCGAGCCGGTCCTGCAGGTCCAGCATCAGGTTGAGGATCTGCGCCTGGACGGAGACATCCAGCGCGGAAACCGGCTCGTCGGCCACGATCAGGCCGGGGTTGAGGGCGAGCGCGCGGGCGATGCCGATGCGCTGGCGCTGGCCGCCGGAGAAGGCGTGCGGAAAGCGGTTGAAATAGGCCGATGGCAGCTGCACCAGCTCCATCAACTGAGTGACCCGGGCGCGGCGCTCCGCGCGGTTGGCCATGCCGTTGATCAGCAGCGGCTCGCCGATGATGTCGCCCACCACCATGCGCGGATTGAGCGAGGAATACGGGTCCTGGAACACCATCTGCATGTGCCGGCGCAGTGGGCGCAACTGGCGGCGGGGCAGGGTGGCGAGATCGACGGTGCGGCCGTCGATAGTAAAGTTGACCGCGCCGGCGCTGGGCGGGATGGCCCGCAGGATGCAGCGCGCGGCCGTGGTTTTGCCGCAGCCGCTCTCGCCCACCAGCGCCAGCGTCTCGCCGCGGCGGATGGAGAAGCTGACGCCGTCCACCGCGCGCACCTGGCCCGACAGCCGGCGCAGCAGGCCGCGGCGGATGGGGAAATGCTTCTTCAGGCCGCGCACGTCCAGGATGATGTCGGAGCCGCTCATGGCTGCGTCCCCGGCGGGGCCCCTGGGATGCCGCCGTGCAGGAAGCAGCGCACCTGCCGGTGTTCGGTGTCGATCGGCGGCGGTTCGTGGGTCTCGCAGACGGCGCCGAGCTTCTCGCTGCATCTGGGATGGTAGGCGCAGCCGCGCGGGCGGTCGAACGGGTGGGGGATGGAGCCCTCGATGGTCGGCAGGCGGGTGCGCGGGCGGGCCATCACGGTGGGGATGGAGCGCAGCAGGGCACGGGTGTAGGGGTGGCGCGGGCGGTTGAAGATGTCCTGCACCGGCCCGGTCTCCACCGCGCGGCCGAGATACATCACCGCCACGTCGTGCGCCATTTCGGCGATCACTCCCATGTCGTGGGTGATCAGGATGATCGCCAGGCCGCGCTTCTGCTGCAGGTCGCGCAGCAGGTCCAGGATTTGCGCCTGGGTGGTGACATCGAGCGCCGTGGTGGGTTCGTCGGCGATCAGCACCCGCGGGTCGCAGGCCAGGGCCATGGCGATCATCACCCGCTGGCGCAGGCCGCCGGAGAGCTGGAACGGGTATTCGTCGATGCGGCGGTCGGGCTGCGGCACACCGACCATGTCGAGCAGTTCGATCGCGCGGGCGCGGGCGGCGCGCTTGCCCAGGCCCATGTGCAGCAGGATCGCCTCGGTGATCTGGTTGCCGATGGTGTAATGCTGGCTGAAGCTGGCCATCGGCTCCTGGAAGACCAGTGCGATCTCCGGCCCGCGGATGCGGCGCATCGCCGCCTGCGGCAGGGTCGCGAGGTCGACCGGCGGGCCGCCGCCTTGCGGGCGCAGCAGGATCTGCCCGCCCATCACCCGGCCGGGGCGGTCGACGATGCCCAGGATGGAGCGGGCGGTGACGCTCTTGCCGCAGCCGCTCTCGCCAACCACGCCGAGGGTGCGGCCCTCGAACACGTCGAAATCGACGCCATCCACGGCGCGCACGATGCCCTCGCGGCCATGGAACTGGGTATGCAGGTCGCGGACGGACAGGATCGGGTCAGCCATAAGGGTCCGCCGCGTCGCGCAGGCCGTCACCCAGGAAGTTGAACGCCAGGATCACCAGGATCACCGGCACGGCGGAGAACAGCAGCCAGGGGGCCAGCGCCAGCGTCTGGATGTTCTGGGCATCCTGCAACAGGATGCCCCAGCTGATCGCCGGCGGCCGCAGGCCGAGGCCGAGGAAGCTCAGCGACGTCTCGCTGATGATCATCGCCGGCAGGGCGAGGCTGACGGCGGCGATGATGTGGCTGGCGAAGCTCGGCAGCATGTGATGGAAGATGATGCGGGTCTGCCCCGCGCCGGCCAGTTCGGCGGCCATCACGAACTCCTCCTCGCGCAGGCTCAGGAACTTGCCGCGCACCACGCGGGCGAGGTCGGTCCAGGCGAGCAGCGAGATGATGATGGTGATGGCGAAATAGATCTGCGTCACGCTCCAGTCGTTCGGCAGGGCGGCGGCGAGGCCCAGCCAGAGCGGAATGGTGGGCATGGAGCGCACCACCTCGATGCCGCGCTGGATCACCGTGTCCACCCAGCCGCCATAGATGGCCGAGACGCCGCCCAGCAGCACGCCGAGAAACAGGCTGATCGACACGCCCACCAGGCCGATGGTCAAAGAGACGCGGGTGGCCACCATCAGGCGGGACCACAGGTCGCGCCCCAGCAGGTCGGTGCCCAGCAGGTGGATGCCGTCGCCCTTGCCCGCATCCTTTAGGCCGAGCAGATGCAGGTCGGTCTCGATGCCGAGGAACGAGTAGCGGTAGCCGCGGGCGAAGAATTCCACGTAGACCTTGCGGCTGGTGTCCAGCGTGTAGATCAGCTTGAAGGTCTTCACATCGCGCACGCCCTTCAGCCCGTAGGTGTAGGGGCGGAAGGCGCCGTCGTCGAACAGATGGATCGGCTGCGGCGCGATGTAGCTGGTGCGGGCGTCCGTCTCATGCGGATCGCTGGTGGCCAGGAAGTCGGCACTCACCGCCAGCAGGTAGAACAGCACCACCACCACCAGGCTGACCATCGCCAGCTTGTGCCGGCGGAAGCGCCACCAGGTAAGCTGCCATTGCGTGGCAACCGCATAGCGTTCGGAATCGGACGGTGCGGCCATGCGTCAGTCCATCTGATGGCGGATGCGCGGGTCCACCCACATCAGCACCAGGTCGGAGATGAAGGTGCCGACCACGGTCATCACGCCCAGCAGCAGCACGATGGTGCCGGCCAGGAACATGTCCTGCGCGACCAGCGCCTTGACCAGCAGCGGCCCGACGGTGGGCAGGCCGAGCACGATGGAAATGATGACGCTGCCCGAGACCAGGAACGGGAACAGATAGGCGATGTTGCTGGCGAACGGGTTGAGGGCGGCGCGCACCGGGTATTTCAGGATCACCCGGGTTTCCGACAGCCCCTTGGCGCGGGCGGTCACCACGTAGGGCTTGCGCAGCTCGTCCAGCAGGTTGGCGCGCATGATGCGGATGAGCTGGGCGGTGCCGGCAAGGGCGAGGATCACCGCCGGCAGCGGCAAATGCTTGGCGAGGTCCCATGCCTTGGCCCAGCTCCAGGGCTGGATGGTCATCTCGCTGGAGAACAGGCCGCCGACATTGGCGCCGAACAGCTTGAACGAGAAATACATGATGATCAGCGCCAGCAGGAAATTCGGCACGGCGATGCCGACGAAGCCGAGCAGGGTGAAGGCGTAGTCGCCGAAGGAATATTGCCGCACCGCCGAATAGATGCCGATCGGCAGCGCCAGCCCCCAGGTGATGAGCAGGGCGGCGAAGGACAGCAGCAAGGTGAGCCAGATGCGGTCACCGATCACCTCGGTCACCGGGCGGCGCCATTCCATCGATTCGCCGAAATCGCCGGTGACCACACGGCTGATCCATTTGCCGTACTGCACATACATCGGCTGACCGAGGCCGTAGAGCTTGCGCAGCATGTCCGCCTCGGTCGCCGAGACCGGCGAGCCGGAGGCGGCCAGCTGCGCGATATAGGCATCGACGAAATCACCTGGCGGCAGCTGGATGATGGTGAAGGAGGCCACCGAAATCAGCCATACCGTGAACAGCCCCAGCAGGAACCGCCGGACGACGAATGCGATCATCGGTGGCCCACCCTCATCACATTCCCCAGTTCAGGACTTGTAGAACCAGGTTTCGGGATGCGAACTGCCGGGGGTGCGGCAGTGCTGGGCGATGCAGGCGCGGCCGGGGATGTTGGCCAGCCGGCGGCTGGCCAGCCGCACCCCCATCAGCGCCGGCGACTGGCCGACGGTGCCGATGTGGAACTGCTGGTCCACCATGATCTTCCAGATCTCCTGGGCGTTCTTGTTGCGCTCGGCCTCCTGCATGCCGGCCGCCGCGCGCAGCTTCTCCAGCGCCTCCAGCAGCAGCGGGTCCTCCGGCTTCTTGCCCAGCGCGCCGTTGGAGGCGTACCACTTGGCGTAGTCCAGGCCATAGGCGCCCTGCGACACGTCCACCGGCAGCGCCCAGCTCGGGTAGAGGTAGAGCAGCTCGGTGCCGCCATTGGTCCAGACCAGCATGTGGTGCTCGCCGGCGGCGATCTTCTGGAACGCCAGGCCGCGCTCGGCCTCCTTCACGTCGCCGTAGATGCCGATCTTGCGCCAGTGCTGGGCGATCATCTCGGCGTGCTTCGGCCAGTCCATGAACGCCTTGATGGCGAGCAACTGGATCACCAGGCGCTGGCCGTTGTCGGGGCGCAGGCGGTAGCCGTCGCCGTCCTTCTTGGTCAGGCCCAGGCTGTCGAGCATGGCGTTGGCCTGCTTGATGTCCAGCACCGACCATTTCTTGCGCCATTCCGGGCCGGGGCTCTCCGGCATCGCCTCGGCGGGCGCGGTGGAGCCGGGGGTGCCGAGGCCGAGCCAGAAGGTCTCGTTCATCTGGTCGCGGTCGATGCCCAGGGCCAGCGCGCGGCGGAAATCGGCGGTGCGCAGCAGCTTGCCCACCAGCGGGTCGGCGGTGTGGCCCATGTTGATGTGCAGCGCGGTGTCGGCGCCGTTATAGGCGAGGTCCAGATGCACGTCGTATTTGCCGCGGTCGCGGTTCTCCAGGATGACCGGCAGCTTGGACAGGTCGATATGGCGCTCCTGCAGGTCGTATTCGCCGGCCATGGCGCGCAGGTTGATGACCTCGATATCCTCGGCCAGGGTCATCACCACGTTGTCGATATAGGGGAGCTGGTTGCCCGCCGTATCGACCGTGTAATAGTACGGGTTGCGCTCCATCGCCCAGGTAGGCGTGTTGATCGGCTTCACCGTCCGCCACGGGCCGAGGGTGGGCAGTTCGGGGTTGAGCTGCCAGTCTTTCTTGACGTGCAGCATGCGCACCCAGGTGGCGTAGCCGGCATCCTTGGCGAGCTTGTTCACCGCCGCTTCGGACGAGTATTTCGGCATGAACTGCTTGAGGTAGTGCGCGGGCGCATAGGCGCCGTAGCTGTTGCCGCCGGACTGGCGGACCGACTGGCCGCCGCCGATCAGCGTGTCGCCGGCCAGCATGGAGGGAAACAAGAAATACGGATTGTCGAACTGGAACTGCACCGTGGTCTCGTCGATCTTGACCAGGCGACCCTGCTTGCCGCCGGCGCTCATCTCGGCGATCGGCGAGGGCACGATGTCCTTGTTGAGGTACATGTCCTCGTACCAGAACACGAAATCATCGGCGGTGAAGGGCGAGCCGTCGCCCCATTTCATGCCCTTGCGCAGGAACAGCGTGGTGGTCTTGCCGTCCTTGCTGAGCTCGTAGGCCTTGGCGACGCAGGGGACGATCTTGCTGCCGGTGTAGTCCCAGAACAGCAGCTTGTCCGAGGCCATGATGCGGTTGCCGTTCTCGCCGTCGGACGGGCCGATGAAGGCGCGCCGCCAGGTGCCGCCGTATCTGCCGACGCTCTCCAGCGGTTGCAGCACCATCGGCTCGGAGGGCAGGCGCTGCTCCACCGGCGGCAGCTTGCCGGCCTTGACCAGGGCGGCCAGTTGTGGCGCCTCCTGGAAGGTCTTGGGGATGGCGGCCGATTGCGTCGGCCCCTGCAGGGTGCCGACCAGGCCGGAGGCGCTGAACTGGCTGGTGTTGTTCACAGCCTGGGCAAGCGCCCGGGCCGAGGACGCCGAAACCGCCGCCATCGCGGAGGCCGCGGCCATGAACCGCCTGCGGGTGGACATGATGTCTTCCTTCCCTCGTGTTCGCCGCGCCTTGTCCACCAGGGTGGCGGCGCGATGTTAGCGTTACGCTAGACCAACCCGCGCGGGGCTGCCAGCGTCTATCGGAAGGACTCGGCAATAGAATGTTTCAGGCGGCGCCCGCCGGCGAGGGTGTCAGGCGGTGCCCGCCAGGCGCTGCCATGCCATTGCGGCCAGCACGGCGGCGTTCAGCAGCATCACCACTGGCGCCACCCGGGCGACGCCGGCGCCCCACAGCCGCCCGGCGGCATGGCCGGCCAGCCCGACCGCCACCAGCCCCGGCACCGTCCCCAGCCCGAACACCAGCATCGCCAGGCCGCCGCCGGCCGGCGACCCGGTGGAGGCCGCCGCGGCCAGCGCCCCATACAGCATCCCGCAGGGCAGGAACCCTAGCACCAGTCCCAGCAGCAACCCGCTGGCCCAATGCGTGCGGTCCCACCGGGCCCGACCCACCCACGCCGCCATCCGGCCGACCAGCCAGGTCCAGGCCGGCGGCGCGGCATCCAGCGCCGGCAGGCTGCGGCGCAGCCCGGGTGAAAGCAGCCGCAGCGCATGCGCCAGGAACAGCAATGCGGCCAGCAGCAACACCACCCCGGCGGCCCTGGCGGGCAGCCCGCCAGCCCCCAGTGTTCCCGCCAGCGCCCCGAGCGCCGCATACGTCGTAAGCCGCCCTATATGGTACGGCAGCAGCATGGCGCCGCCGAGGCGCGACATCTCGCACATCCGGGCCGCCGGCAGGCGGGCCATGCGGTCGGCCACCTGGCCCAGCACGAACGGCCCGCACATCGGCCCGCAATGCACCACGCTGCCGACAAGCCCGGCCAGCAGCAGGCCTGACAGCAGCGCCGCCCCCGCCACCGGCCCCGCCGGGCTGCACAACCCGGCCAGCAGCGCCAGATGCGCGCTCATCGCCCATACCTCGTGCAAGCCCGTCGCGCGCTCATGCCGCACCCCAGCAGGGCCACCTTTCCGCGACATTGATTTGAATCAATGTTGGCCGCCCGACTCACAGGCACAACGTTCCGGGCCGCCAAACCGGGCGGAGTCGAGCGCGAGCGGGGTGCGAATATGGACATCGAGGTGGGTGACCTGGTCGTCGGGTTGCTGGTGGCGGTCCTGGGATTGATAGGGCTGGTCCTGGCATCCGGCGCGCTGGACGACGAGATGTATCTCTTCGGCCTGTCGCTGGCCGGCTTCGCGGCGCTGTTCGAACTGGGCCTGATCCGCCGCCATTTCGACCGGCGGGAGGCCGTGCGCGTGCATGCCGCCGCCGAGCGGGCAGGGGAGGCCGGCGCCCATGTCTGACGCGGCGCTGCATCCCGGCGCCATGGCAGTCCGCGCGCCGGTCGACTACAACATGGCGGTGGTGCGCAAGTTCACCATCGCCGCGATGTTCTGGGGCGTGGTGGCCTTCCTGGTCGGCGTCTACCTGGCCGCCGAACTGTCCTGGCCCGCCCTGAACCTCGGCTATTCCTTCACCAATTTCGGCCGCCTGCGCCCTGTGCACACCTCGGCGGCGATCTTCGCCTTCGGCGGCTCGGCGCTGTTCGGCACCTCGTTCTACGTGGTCCAGCGCACCTGCCGCGCGCGGCTGTGGGGCGGCGAGGCGCTGGCCGACTTCGTGTTCTGGGGCTACCAGTTCTTCATCGTCATGGCCGCCCTCAGCTACGTGATGGGCTTCAGCCAGAGCCAGGAATACGCCGAGCCGGAATGGCACCTGGACGTGTTCCTCACCCTCGTCTGGGTGGCCTACGCCGCCATCTTCCTCGGCACGCTGCTGAAGCGCGAGGAATCGCACATCTACGTCGCCAACTGGTTCTACCTGGCCTTCATCCTGACCATCGCCGTGCTGCACATCGTCAACAACATGGCGGTGCCGGTTTCGATCTACATGGCCAAGAGCTACTCGGTCTATTCCGGCGTGCAGAACGCGCTGATCCAGTGGTGGTATGGCCACAACGCGGTCGGCTTCTTCCTCACCGCGGGCTTCCTGGGCATGATGTACTACTTCATCCCCAAGCAGGCCAACCGCCCAGTCTATTCCTACCGCCTCTCGGTGGTGCATTTCTGGGCGCTCAGCTTCACCTACATCTGGGCCGGCCCGCACCACCTGCACTACACCTCGCTGCCCGACTGGACGCAGACGCTCGGCATGGTGTTCTCGGTGATCCTGTGGATGCCCAGCTGGGGCGGCATGATCAACGGCCTGATGACCCTGTCCGGCGCCTGGGACAAGCTGCGCACCGACCCGGCCCTGCGCTTCTCGGTCACCGCCGTCGGCTTCTACGGCATGTCCACCTTCGAGGGCCCGATGATGTCTATCCGCGACGTCAACGCGCTCAGCCACTACACCGACTGGACCATCGGCCACGTCCACTCCGGCGCCCTCGGCTGGGTCGCCTTCATCAGCTTCGGCGCGATCTACTACATGGTGCCGCTGCTGTGGAACCGTTCGGGGCTGTATTCCACCAAGCTGGTGGCCTGGCACTACTGGATCGCCACGCTCGGCATCGTCTTCTACATCACCGCGATGTGGGTCGCCGGCATCATGCAGGGCCTCATGTGGCGCGCCTACGACCAGTTCGGCTTCCTGCAATATTCCTTCGTGGAGTCGGTCAGCGCCATGCATCCCTACTACGTCATCCGCATGCTGGGCGGCGTGATGTTCCTCACCGGGGCGCTGATCATGGTGTTCAACCTGGTCATGACGGTGCGCTCGCCTTCCACCGACACCAAGGCCGCGCGCGACGACGGTGCGGCGCTGCCGGCCGGCCTGGCCGTGGCGGGAGAGTAACGACATGTTCATCCGTCAGGAATGGATCGAGCGCAACGCGATCCTGCTGCTGGTGATGACCCTCATCACCATCTCGGTCGGCGGAATCGTCGAGATCGTGCCGCTGTTCACCATCGAAACCACCGTGGAGCACGTCAAGGGCGTGCGCCCCTACAGCCCGCTGGAAGAGCTCGGCCGCGACATCTACGTCCGCGAGGGCTGCTACCTCTGCCACAGCCAGCAGATCCGCGCGCTGAAGGACGAGGTGGAACGCTACGGCCACTACAGCCTGGCCGCCGAGAGCATGTATGACCACCCGTTCCAGTGGGGCAGCAAGCGCACCGGGCCAGACCTCGCCCGCGTCGGCGGCAAGTATTCCAACGACTGGCAATACGCCCACCTCATCAATCCGCGCGCCCTGGTGCCGGAAAGCCTGATGCCCACCTACGCCTTCCTCGCCGAAACCCCCGCCGATCTCGACACGGTGGCCATGCGCATGCGCGATCTGCGCCGCGTCGGCGTGCCCTACACCGACGAGCAGATCGCCAACGCCCGCGCCGATGCCGAGGCGCAGGCCAACCCGCAGGCCGACCCGGCCGAACTGGCCAAGCGCTACCCCAAGGCGGTGCAGGCCTCCGGCGACGGCCGCGTGGTGACCGAGCTGGACGCGCTGGTGGCCTACCTGCAGGTGCTCGGCACGATGGTCGACTTCGCCGACACCAGCACCGAAAAGCTGCAGCAATAGGAGCGGCCGATGAGCATCCTGGCGATCATTCACGTTCTTCGCGACTACTCGGTGCTGATTGTCGGCGTCGGCTTCCTCGCCGTGGTGGTTGGCGCCTACTGGCCCGGCCGCCGCGAGCGGATGGAGCGGCACGGCATGATCCCCCTCGAAGACGACCGGTAAGGAGCCTTCCACTGTGCCGACCAAGATCGAAAAGGACTCCGTGACCGGCCGCGAGACGACCGGTCACGAGTGGGATGGCCTGCGGGAGCTGAACACGCCGCTGCCGAAATGGTGGCTGTACACGCTGTATGCCAGCATTGTGTTCGCCATCGTCTACTCGGTGCTGTACCCCTCGGTGCCCGGTATCACCGGCTATTTCCACGGCGTGCTCGGCTATTCCACCCGCACCCAGGTCGCCGCCGACGTGCGCGCCATGGCCGCCCAGCGCGGCGTCTCGATGGACAAGATCAAGGACATGCCCATCGAGCAGGTGCGCGAGAACCCGCAACTCCTGGCCGTGGCGCTCACCGCCGGGCGCATCACCTTCGCCGAGAACTGCCAGGCCTGCCACGGCGCGGGCGGCGAGGGCCGGCCGGCCTACCCGGTGCTGGCCGACGACGTGTGGCTGTGGGGCGGCAAGCTGGCCGACATCCAGCAGACCATCACCTACGGCATCCGCAGCGGCCATCCGGACGCGCGGGTGAGCCAGATGCCCCGCTTCGGCGCCGACGCCATCCTGCAACCGGCGCAGATCCAGCAGGTCGCCGACTATGTGATGGCGCTCTACGGCAAGCCCGTCGCAGGGGCCGACACCGCGGCCGGCGCCACCGTCTTCGCCGAGAACTGCGCCGCCTGCCACGGCGACAAGGGACAGGGCAACCGCGAGTTCGGCGCCCCGGCGCTGGCCTCCCAGGTGCACCTGTATGGCGACACCAGGGCCGTCGTGGTGGCGCAGATCACCAACCCGCGCCAGGGCGTGATGCCGAACTGGAACGTCCGGCTCGACCCCGCGACCATCAAGAGCGTGGCGCTCTACGTCCACTCGCTGGGTGGCGGCGAGTAGCCGGGACGGATGGGAATGGCCAGCATCGACAAGGTTGCCTCCCCCGCCGCCGGCCAACCCGCCGCCGGCCAACCTGCCGCCGGCCAACCTGCCGCCGGCCGGTCCGGTGGCGGCAAGCCCGGCGCCGGCAAGCCGGCCGCCGAGCCGCAGGCCGCCGGGCCGAGCCTGTATGCCGAGCGGGTGCGCGTCTATCCCCGCTCGGTCTGGGGCATCGCGCGCTCGGTCAAATGGTCGGTGCTGGTGTTCTGCCTGGTGGTCTACTACGCGCTGCCCTGGGTCCGCTGGGACCGCGGGCCGGGCCGGCCGAACCAGGCGGTGCTGCTGGACATGCAGCATGAGCGCTTCCACTTCTTCAACCTCGAATTCTGGCCGCAGGACATCTACTACCTGACCGGCGCGCTCATCCTGGCCGCCGTCAGCCTGTTCCTGGTCACCAGCCTGGCCGGCCGCGTCTGGTGCGGCTACGCCTGCCCGCAGACGGTCTGGACCGACCTGTTCATGTGGTTCGAACGCCGCATCGAGGGCGACCGCAACGAGCGCATGCGCCGCGACCACGGGCCGCTCACCTTCGACAAGGCGTGGCGCAAGGCGCTGAAGCACGCGGCCTGGATCGGCGTCGCGTTCTGGACCGGCGGCGCCTGGATCATGTACTACGTCGATGCCCCGACGGTGACGTGGGAGTTCTGGGCCGGCACCGCCTCCAAATCGGTGTATTTCTTTACCGGGCTGTTCACCGTCACCACCTATGTCCTGGCCGGCTGGGCGCGCGAGCAGGTGTGCACCTATATGTGCCCCTGGCCGCGCTTCCAGGCCTCCATGCTCGACGAGCAGAGCTTCATCGTCACCTACCAGGGCTGGCGCGGCGAGCCGCGCGGCCACGGCAAGCGCGACGCGGCGGGGCTGACCGCCACCGGCAAGAAACTCGGCGACTGCATCGACTGCAAGGCCTGCGTGCATGTCTGCCCCACCGGCATCGACATCCGCGACGGCGTGCAGCTTGAGTGCATCAATTGCGGCCTCTGCGTCGATGCCTGCAACCAGGTCATGGAAAAGACCGGCCAGCCGCCCTGGCTGATCACCTGGGACACGCTGGCCCGCCAGAAGGCCCGCGCGGAAGGCCGCGACGAGCCGATCCGCCTGCTGCGCCCGCGCACCATCATCTATCTCGGCGCGCTGGTGCTGGCGGTTTCGGTCATGGCCGCCGCATTGGCCACCCGCGCGCATATCGACCTGTCGGTGCAGCACGACCGCGCGCCGCTGTTCGTCAGGGTGCGCGACGGCGCCATCCGCAACGCCTATACGGTGAAGATCTCCAACAAGACCGCCCAGCCCGCCGAATTCACCCTGGCGATCAGCGGCCTGGAGCAGGCCGGCCTGTCGGTCGCCGAGGAGGCGGAGGGCCGCACCGAGACCCTGACCCTGCCGGTCGAGACCGACAGCGTCGGCACCTTCCGGGTGCTGCTGTTCGGCCGCCCGGCCAAGCTGGAGGACGGCTCGCAGCCGGTGGATTTCCACCTGCGCAACACCACCACCGGCGAGACCACCGTCTACCACTCCGTGTTCATGGGCCCCGGCGGCCGCGGCCACTGACCGATAAGGAGCAACCGATGCGCTACCCCACGCCCGCCATGCCGCCCGCCATGCCGCCCTCCGGCCGCCGCTCGGCCTGGCTGTATTTCCCCTGGATCCTGGCGGTGGTGATGGCCATCGTCATGGCGGTGAATTTCGGCATGATGTGGGCCGCCCTGCACACCTTCCCCGGCACCGCCACCGACACGATGTTCGACGACAGCAACCACTACGACAAGGTGCTCGAAACCGCCCGGCGGGAGGCGGAGTTGGGCTGGTCGCTGGCGGTGGACGCCACCGGGCCGGGCCTCGCCGTGGTGCTGCACACCCGCGACGGGCAGATGCTGGAGGGCGCGCGCGTGGTGGCCATGGCCCAGCGGCCGCTGGGCACCGAGCCGGGCCAGCGCCTGGCCTTCCGCGCCGCCAGCCCGGGCCGCTACGTCGCCAATGCCGAGTTGCCGGAAGCCGGCCAGTGGGACCTGCTGCTGGCGGTCACCGCCAACGGCCATGAATTCCGCGCGACGCGGCGGATCGTGGTGCGGTGAGCGGCGCGGCGGCGCAGGCGATCGCGCCCGCCGCCCCGTACGCGGCGGCCGACTCCGTCTGCGCCCATTGCGGCGCCCCGGCTCCGGCCGGCCACCGCTTCTGCTGCCCCGGCTGCGCCGCCGCCCGCGCCACCATCGAGGGGCTGGGCCTCGGCCGCTACTATGAGCAGCGCGTGCTGGACGCCAGCCTGCGCGCGCCCCGGCCGGAGGAGGCGGTGGAGCGGCACGACCTCGCCCGCCACATCGCCACCGACGCCGCCGGCATCCACACGCTGACCCTGGCGGTGGACGGGCTGCAATGCGGCGCCTGCGTCTGGCTGATCGAATCCGTGCTGGGCCGCGACCCGGCGGTGGTGCAGGGCCGGGTCAACATGACCACCCGCCGCCTGCGCCTGCGCTGGCGGGGGGCGGCGGAGGAGGGCGATCGCCTGGTCGCCCTGGTGGCGCGGCTGGGCTACCGGCTGGTGCCGTTCGACGCCTCCTGCCTCGCCGCGGCGCAGGACCGCACCGGGCGGGAATTGCTGCGCGCGCTGGCGGTCGCCGGCTTCGCCGCCGGCAACGTGATGATGCTCTCGGTGGCCGTCTGGGCCGGGCTGCTGCAGGACATGGGGCCGGCGACGCGGGCGCTGCTCTACTGGATGTCCGCCCTGGTGGCGATGCCGGCCATCGCCTATGCTGGCCGCCCGTTCTTCCGCTCCGCCTGGGCCGCGCTGCGCCAGGGCCGCACCAACATGGACGTGCCGATCAGCGTCGGCGTGGTGCTGGTCACCGGCATCAGCCTGTCCGAAACGATGCGCGGCGGCCCGCACGCCTATTTCGACTCGGCGGTCTCGCTGCTGTTCTTCCTGTTGATCGGCCGGGTGCTGGACCACCGCGCCCGCGCCCAGGCGCGCGCCACCGCCGAGCAGTTGCTGGCCCTGCGCATGGTCGATGTCGCCGTGCTCCAGCCGGACGGCAGCACCCGGCGCCAGGGCCAGGAGAGCGTGGCGCCGGGCGACCTGGTGCTGGTCGGCATGGGCGAGCGCGTGGGCGTGGATGGCGTGATCGCGCGCGGCCAGGGCCAGTTGGATGCGAGCCTGGTCACCGGCGAAAGCCTGCCGGTGGCGGCCGGCCCCGGTACGGCGGTGTTCGCCGGCACCGTCAACCTGGGCGCCCCGGTCACCGTGCGCGCCACGGCCACCGGCGGCGCCACGCTGCTGGCCGAATGCGTCCGCCTGATCGAGGCCGCCGAGGCCCGGCGCGGCCGCTTCGTGGTGTTCGCCGACCGGGTGGCCCGCCGCTACGCCCCCACCGTGCACGCCGCCGCCCTGCTGACCTTCCTGTGGTGGTGGGGCGTGCAGGGGGTGGGCGTCGCCGAGGCGCTGCTGACCGCCAGCGCCGTGCTGATCATCACCTGCCCCTGCGCCCTGGCGCTGGCGGTGCCGGCGGTGCAGGTGCTGGCCACCGGCATGTTGTTCCGCGCCGGCATCCTGCTGAAATCGCCGACCGCGCTGGAGCGGCTGGCCCAGGTCGATACCGTGGTGTTCGACAAGACCGGCACGCTCACCGAGCCGGCCCTGGCTCTGGTGGGCAACGCCGACCCCCAGGCGCTGCGCACCGCCGCCACCCTGGCCGCCAGCAGCCGCCACCCGCTCTCCCGCGCCCTGCTGGCCGCCGCCGGCCCGGCCGCCGCCGCCGAGGGGGTGCGCGAGGTGTCGGGGCAGGGGCTGGCGCTGGCCACGGCCGCCGGTGAAATCCGCCTGGGCAGCGCCCGCTTCGCCGCCGCTGCCGCCGCGGACGACGGCGACAGCCCGGCGCTCTGGCTGGCCCGCCCCGGCCAGCCCCCGGTCCGCTTCGCCTTTGCCGAGGCCGCGCGCGCCGATGCCGCCGCCGTGCTGGCGCGGCTGCGCGGCCTGGGCTTGGACATCCACCTGCTCTCCGGCGACCGCCCCGGCCCGGTGGCGCGGCTGGCCGAAACCCTGGGCATCGCCACCTGGCAGGCCGGCTGCTCGCCGGTCGAGAAGGTCGCCCGCATCGAGGCGCTGCGCGCCGAGGGCCGCCACGTGCTGATGGTCGGTGACGGGCTGAACGACGGCCCCTCCCTGGCCGCCGCCCTGGTCTCGATGTCCCCCTCCACCGCCGCCGACCTCAGCCAGACGGTGGCCGACGTGGTGTTCCAGGGCGCGAAGCTGGCGCCGGTGGTCACCGCCCTGCTGACGGCGCGGCGCTCGCAGGCGGCGATGCGGCAGAACATCGCGTTGTCGCTGGGCTATAACGTGCTGATGGTGCCGCTGGCGATGGCCGGCCACGTCACCCCCTGGCTGGCGGCGGCGGCGATGTCCAGCTCGTCGCTGCTGGTGATGCTGAACAGCTTGCGCATGCGCAGGGCGGTGCGATGACCCCGATTCTCTACCTGATCTGCATCAGCGTCTCGCTCGGCGGCGGCGCGTTGGCCCTGTTCCTGTGGTCGCTGCGCAGCGGCCAGTATGACGACATGGAGGGGGCGGCCAACCGCGTGCTGTTCGACGACGACCTGCCGCCGCGCGATCAACCGCCGAAATCGACCTGAAAATCCGCGATTCAGGGGCCGCTTTTCCCCATTTTGGGCCCGTATTTCGCGCCTTCAGTCGTCCCCGCCGCTCCCGTTGTGGCAGTGCATGCAGTTCGCGGCGCTGCGCAGGCCGGGGCCGGTGCCGACGCCGGGTTCCAGCAGGTCGTCGTGAATGCGCCGCCAGAACGGCATGTCGGTGATACGTTCCGGGGTCTGCCCGGCGGGCAGCCCGCGCATCACTCCGGGGCTGCCATCGGACGAGTCGGCGGCGTGGCTCACCAGGTAGCCGGTGATCCGCTGCGTGGTCGGCGCGTCCAGGCTGGCATCCTCGCCGAAATGCGTGGACAGATGCGAGGTCAGCGCCCGCCAGGAGCGGGCGGGCAGGAGGGCGGCGGGGTAGGCCATGTGGCAGGCGCTGCATTCCCGCGCGAAATCGGCCTCGCCCGCCGGGCCGCCGGTGGTGGCGCGCACCGGCACCGGCCGCGGCGTCTCGCCTTCGGCCAGGCCGCAGGCGGCCGGCAGCGCCGCGCACATCACGCCCAGCGCCAGCAGGCGGAGCGGCTTCATTGGTGCGCCATGAAGGTGATGAAATTGCCCTTCTCGACCGGCGTGCACACCCGCCCATAGACGGTGTGGCAGTTGCGAGCGAACCATTTGCGCACCTTGGCCAGGTCGGTGAAGCGGCTGGGCGAGAGCGACACCGCCATCGGCGCCAGCGTTTTGCCGGCACGGGTGCGGCCCTGGTTGCGCGGCGAATTGGTGTGGCAGGTGCTGCACGAGGGGGTTTCCGGCCGCCCGGTGCCGGGATGGGCGAGGAAGAATGCCTGCCCGGCCGCCGCCGAGAACCCCTTGAATCCGGCGTCGGTCTTGCGCGCCTCGGCGGCGTAGTGGTCCAGGATTGATTGTCGCGCCGCGGGGGCGGTGGCGGCGAGCGCGGTGCCGCCCGCGAGCAGCATGAGCGAGAAGGCCATCGCGGAGCGTCGGATCATTGCAGGTCCTCGGGGATTTCGATCGATTGGGGGGCGAAGCGGCCGCTGGCGGCGTCCATGTGGCAGGCGTTGCAGGCGCCGCGGCTGCCCACTTCCTTGTTGGCGAAGGTGGCGGCGGGGATGCGCCGGTGCATCCGCTGCCAGAAGCCGCTGGCGGTGATGCGCGCCGGGTCCTTGGGGTCGATGCTCTGGCGGATCCGCACCGCCGGCAGCGTGTCCCAGTGCTCGGCCGCGTTGGCCACCAGCCAGCTGCGCAACCGCGTGGCGAGCCCGGCATCCAGGCTGGCATCCTCGCCGAAATGCTGGTCCAGATGCGCCATCAGCCCGGTCCAGGACGCGGCCGGCAGCAGGCCGGGCGAGTAGGCGGTGTGGCAGGCGCCGCATTCGCGCGCATAATCCGGGTCCAGCCGCGTCGTCGGCACGCCCAGGCCGGGCAGGTCGGCCAGCGCGGTGAGCGTGCCCGCCGCCAGCACGCCGCCGACGAGGCAGATGGCCAGCGCCGCGCGCATATGCGCCCGCACCCCGGCGGCCGGCTCGGCGGGGCCGTGCTTGGCCCCGGTCAGCATCGCCTCGGCCAGATTCTCGCGCTCGCGCCGGCTTTCGTACCACACGCCGCCCAGATGCGCCGCCACCATCGCCACCAGCAGCAGCGAGAGCAGCTTGTGCACGCCGATCGTGGCGGTGCCGATGGCGAACGGGGTGAAGGGGGCCAGCGGCCCCTGCTTGACCATGCCGCCCAGCACCACCACGCCGGTCAACACGATCGCCGCCAGCACCGCCAGCAGCGCGAACACCATCGCCGCACCCAGCGGATTATGCCCGAGATAGCGGCCCGACCGCCCGGCCAGCACCGAGCGGGCATAGGCGAGGGTGGCGCGCGGGCTGAAGACGAAGCTGGCGAAGCGGGCATAGCGCCCGCCCAGCAGCCCCCACACCACCCGGTAGCCGATCAGGCCGGCGATCGCGGTGCCAGCGATCAGGTGCACGTCCAGCGCGCTACGCTGTGCGAAAAACCCTGTGACCGCCGCCACCGTGACGCTGAGCACCAGCAGCCAGTGGAACAGCCGCACCCCCAGGTCCCACACCGGCACCCCGGCCTCGGCCCGCTGCCGCATCGCCGCCAGCCTCGATCGGCACCAGGCCGCCCCGGATCGCACCATGCCTCATCTCGCCCCGTGTTCGGGCGGTAAGGTAGGGCGGGCAAGCTGACAGCAGCCTTACGGGGCGGCGGGCGCCTCAGAGTGGATGGAGCGCGCTCAACCGGGGCCGAGCCGCAGCGGCTGCGCCAGCCGGGCATCCTGGGCGCGGAACCACAGCCGCAGCGTCACCCGGGCGCTGCGCAGCGCGCCCTGCCGCGCCTGGAGCTGCACCAGGTGGGAGGCGTTGCCGTTGAAGCGGAAGCCGCCATCCGGGCCGGTGGTGGTGCGGCCGCGCTCGTTCTGGGTGATGAAGTCGCGCTCGTAGAGGATCACCGTCGCCCCCGCCGCCGGCCGCCCGTCCGCCTCCACCACCCGGCCCGCGACCACGCCGTGCGCGTGCAGCGCCACATACAGGTTCCAGGCCGCCACCAGCACCGCGAGGACCAGCGGCACCAGCACGAAGCGGTTTTGCAGGCGCCGCACCGGCCTAGTGCGCTGATACATTTGGAAGGTTCAGCATGAATCAGCGCACTCTCTTGATTTGGTGGGCCGATTCAGCCAACGGGCTGAAGTGCCCGTTGGCATCGGACCACTAGCCTTTGGTCGCGCCCGCGGTGAGCCCGCGCATGAACTCCTTCTGCGCCATCAGGAACACCGCCAGCCCGGGCACCAGCACCATCACCACGAAGGCGTACAGCGCCCCGGTGGTGTCCTCCACATAGGAGAGGAAGCGCGCCAGCCCCAGCGGCAGCGTCTGCATCAGCGGGTCGCGGGTGACGATCAGCGGCCACATGAAGTTGTTCCACGACCAGATGAACGACAGGATGACATTGGTGGCGATCGCCGGCTTGCACAGTGGCAGCAGCACCCGCGCCAGGATGCGCAGGTCGCCCAGCCCGTCCATCCGCGCCGCGTCGATCAGCGAGCGCGGCACCGCCTCGAACGCCGCCTTGAAGACGAAGATGCAGACGATGGTGGACAGCATCGGCAGCGCCAGCCCCAGCCAGGAGTTCAGCAGCCCCAGCCGCGCGGTGATCAGGTAGGCCGGGATGATGGTGGCCTGGAACGGGATCAGCATGCAGGACAGCAGCAGCAGCACCACCCAGCGCCGCCCCGGGAACGCCCGCGTCAGCGCATAGGCCGCCAGCGCGTTCAGCACGATGTTGCCGCCCACCGCCAGTAGCGAGACGATGACGCTGTTGAGCAGATAGCGCGGGAACGGGATCAGGTACCAAACGTCCACGTAGTTGAACAGATGCGGCGCCTGCGGCAGCAGGCGCGGCGGATAGGCGTAGATGTTCTCGCCGGTCAGCGAGGTCTTCACCACCCAGTAGAACGGCACCAGCATGATGGCGCACACCACCAGCAGCGCCGCGTGGCGCGGCCACATGCCGCGCGCCCTCATGCCCGCTCCCCCGCGTTGCCGCCCGAGGCCAGGTGTGCCAGGAAGGTCAGCACCAGCAGCAGCGCGAACTGCGCCACCGTCAGCGCCGCCGCGTAGTCGAAGCGCGACTGGCCGAAGCCGGTCTTGTAGATCCAGGTGATCAGCAGCTCCGTCGCATGGCCCGGCCCGCCATTGGTCATGACGTAGACGAGGTCGAAGCTGGAGAACGAGTTGAGGATGCCGATCACCGCGCACAGGAACAGCGAGGGCCGCAGCATCGGCACGGTGATGCGCCAGAACCGCGCCCAGGCCGGCGCGCCGTCCACCCGCGCCGCCTCGTACAGATGCGGCGGGATGCTTTGCAGCCCGGTCAGCAGGATGATCATGTGGAAGCCCAGCACCTGCCACACATCGGCGGCGATCACGCTCGGCATCGCCAGGTCGAAGGATTGCAGGAAGGCCAGCGGCTTATCCACCAGGCCCAGCCGGCGCAGCACGAAATTGATCAGCCCGCCGCGCTCGTCGTACATCCAGCGCCAGATGATCGCCACCGCCACCGTCATCAGCGGGTAGGACAGGAACACGATGGTGCGGTAGATGGCCGCCCCGCGCAGGTCGCTGTTGACCAGCAGCGCGATCCCCAGCGCCAGCACGATGGCGATCGGCGCCGAGGACATGAACACCAGCGTGTTGCGCAGCGCGGTCCAGAACACGTCGTCGTCGCGCAGCATCTCGTCGTAGTTGTCGAGCCCGATGAACTGCGCCGGGTGCAGCGGTGACCAGGACTGGAACGACAGCCAGACATTCCAGCCCAGCGGCAGGATGCGGTAGAGCAGGAACACCGCCAGCGAGGGCAGCAGGAAGCAGGCGACCATCGCCGTCTGCCGCCCCTGCCGGCCGAGCAGCGTGCTCACGCGCGCGCCATCCGCAACGCCTTCACGCGCGGCGAAGCTCGCGGGCCACCTTGCGCTCGGCGTCGGCCAGCGCGGTCTTGGCGTCCTTGCGGCCGAGCATCACGTTCTGCAACTCGGGGTAGAACGCCTCCTTGATCCGGCTGTCATGCGCCAGCCGCCAGTTGCCGCACATCCGGTCGGTATGTTCGACCTGGGTGCGCAGCACGGCGGCGGCCAGCGGCTCCTCCTTCTCCAGCCGGGCGAGCAGGGCGGCGTCCAGCTCCTTGTTGGCCGACAGGATGCGCCGCGTGTTGACCAGCTTGGCCGCCTGCGGGGTGGAGGTGATGAAGGTGATGAACTCCCACGCCAGTTCGGGGTGCTTGGAACCCTTGGAGATGCCCAGGCCGTGGCTGTTCGGCGTGGCCCAGTTGCCGGGCATCTGGGCGGCGCCCAGCGTGTCGGCGTTGACCCAGGGGCCCTGGCCCTTGACGAAGTAATAGGCCGGCGAATGCGCCTGGAGCATGCCGATGCGCCCGGCGGCGAAGGCGCCCAGCGGCTCCACCCAGCGGCCGGTCCAGGAGATTTTGTCCACCGCCTGTCCCTGGGTGCCGCGCGCCAGCCGCGCCATCACGTCGGCCGCCTGGGCGGTGTTGAAGGCCGGCGCCTTGAGGTCCGGCGTGAGCAGCTGCACCGCGTTCATGGCGAATAGCGGCCAGTACAGCCAGTCGAAGTTCAGCGTGATGAAGCCGGTGTTGTCGCCGGTGCCGATCTTTTCGGCGGCGTTCATCAGCTCGTCGAAGCTGGTGGGCGGGCCGGCCAGCCCGGCCTTGGCGAACAGGGTCTTGTTATAGAACATCAACGATTTGGAGATGTAGAAGGGCAGCATCCAGTTGCGCCCCTCCATCGCCCAGTTGTCCAGGTAGTCGGCGTTGAAGCGCGCCTTCACGTCGGCCTGCCTGGCCAGCAGGGGGGTGAGGTCCAGCAGCGCGCCGGAGGCCGCGTATTCCAGCCCCAGCGCGCCCTGGGTGTTGATGATGTCCGGCGGCGTGCCGGCGACCAGCTGCGTCTGGTAGAAGGCCGGCAGCTCGGGGCCCTTCTTGTCGAGCCATTCCACCTCCACCCCCGGCCGCGCCTTGGTGAAATCGGCGATCCAGCTGTTCACGATGTCCGCCGCGTCGGCGATGTTCCAGGTGAGGAAGCTGATTTTCCGGCTGGATTGGGCGAGCGCCGGGCGGGCCAGTTGCAGCGTGGCGGCGGCGGTGGTGGCGGCGAGGAATGTGCGTCGTTTCATGATCGTTCTACCTTCCTTTGCTCGGCGTGAGGGCCTGTGCCCGGCGGTTGGGGGGCTCAGCGCAGTTGCGGCTCCGGCAGCTGGGTCACCTCGCGGGTGACGATGGCAGCGGCGTCGGCGTGGCGTTGCAGCAGCGAGGCCGGCACCCGCGCCGTCACCGGCCCGTGCATCAGCAGCCGCAGCATGGTGCAGCCATAGGGGCGGTTCATGTAGATGCGCACCTTGCGCGCCCCCAGGATCTCGCGCATCCCCACCGTCACCGCCTGCTTCGGGATGCGCAGCACGTTGCCGCGCGCGGCGTTGACGGCGTTGATCATCACCGTCTCGCGGCTCAGCGTCACCACGCGGGTGGGCAGGGCGGCGAAGGCGTCCGGGTCGTCCGGCTCGTCGGGCTCCGGCGGGTCGTTGAACGCCAGGTGGCCGGTGACGCCGACGCCGCCATAGGCCACGTCCACCCCGCCCAGCCGGTCGATCGCGCGCTGCATGGCCGCCGGGTCGCGCGGGTCGGGGAAGATCACCGCCTCGCGCGGCGGCGCCAGTTCGGGGTCGAGCTGGTCGAAGAAATGCCGCTGCATGTGGCCGCGGAAGCTCAGCGGGTCGGCGGCGTCGATGAAGCCGCCGTCGGGGGCGAGGTATTCGTCCATGTTCAGCAGCACCAGCCGGCGCAGGTCGGCGCGCGCGGCGCGGCAGCGCTGGGCCAGCAGGTCGAACTGGCCGACCGGGCCGACCGGCACGATGAACACCGCGTGCGGCCGGCCGGCGGCGAGGGCCGCGTGGTATTCGGCCAGCATGCTGTCGGCGAAATGGCCGATCAGGGCCGGCGCGTCGTCCACCACCTCCAGGCGCACCGGCGAGCCGTGGCCGAGGCGGTCGGGCGGAATGGCCAGTGCGGCCAGCGTATCGTCGAGAAGGGTCAAATCCGGCTCCCGGTTTCATGGTCGAACAGATGCAGGCGGGCGGGGTCCACGGCCAGGGCCACCGCCTCGCCGGCGCGGCGGACGCTGCGGGGCGGCAGCCGGGCGGAGATCTCCTGGCCGGCCACCTCCAGCAGCACCAGCGTCTCCGCGCCCAGCGGCTCCACGGTGAGCGCGGTGCCGTGCAGGAGCGGGCCAATCGCGGGCGTGCCGGGGGGGCGCCACACCAGGTCCTCCGGCCGCACGCCCAGCCACACCGCGCGGTTGGCGTGGCGGTGGGCGGGGGCGGGCAGGGCGGTGCCGTCGTCCAGCACCACCCGCGCCCCCTCCAGCCGCGCGCGCAGCAGGTTCATCGGCGGCGCCCCGATGAAGGCGGCGACGAAGATGGTGGCCGGCGTCTCGTACACCTCCTCCGGCGTGCCGATCTGCTCCACCCGGCCGCGGTTGAGGATGACGATGCGGTCGGCCAGCGTCATCGCCTCCACCTGGTCATGCGTCACGTAGACGGTGGTGGTGGGCACGCGGGTGCGCAGCTTGCGGATTTCGGTGCGCATCTGCACCCGCAGCTTGGCGTCCAGGTTGGAGAGCGGCTCGTCGAACAGGAATATCTTGGGGTCGCGCACGATCGCCCGGCCCATCGCCACGCGCTGGCGCTGGCCGCCGGACAGCTGGCGGGGGGTGCGCGCCAGCAGCGCCGTGATGTCCAGCACCTCGGCGGCGTGCGCCACGCGGCTGCGGATTTCGGCGCGCGCCACGCCGCGGTAGCGCAGCGCGAAGGCCATGTTCTCGGCCACCGTCATGTGCGGGTACAGCGCGTAGTCCTGGAACACCATGGCGATGTCCCGGTCCTTCGGCTCGCGCTGGTTGACCACGGCGCCGTCGATCAGGATGTCGCCGCCGCTGCTCTCCTCCAGGCCCGAGATCATGCGCAGGATGGTGCTTTTGCCGCAGCCGCTGGGGCCGACCAGCACGACGAATTCGCGGTCGCCCACGTCCAGGTCCACGCCCGGGATCACCTCGACGGGCCCGAAGGTCTTGCGCAGGCGGCGCAGCGAGAGCGTGGCCAAGGCTATGGTTCCCCCTCCGGCGTGAAGGCTGGCATATCCCGCCGCGATTGGCCACTGTGGATGTAACGACCGGGGGAGGGGCGGATGCGCGTCGCGGTGATCGGTTTCGGCGCCTGGGGGCGCTGCCATGCCAGGGCGCTGGCCGGGCTACCCGGCGTGGTTCTGGCCGGCATCCTCGCCCATGGCGACGCCAGCGCCGCCGCCGCCGCCGCCGAATTCCCCGGCGTGCCGGTCCATCGCGACCTCGCCGGCCTGCTGGCGAGCGGCGTGGAGGCGGTGGATATCGTCGCCCCCAACCACCTGCACGAGCCGGTGGCGCTGGCAGCACTCGCCGCCGGCAAGCACGTGCTGGTGGAAAAGCCGCTGGCGCTGACCGCCGAGGGGTGCGCCCGCATCGCGGCGGCCGCCCGCGCCGCCGGCCGCTGCGTCAGCGTCACCCACGAGCTGCGCGTCTCCAGCCAATGGGGGCTGATCCGGCGCGAGATCGCCGCCGGCGCCATCGGCACCCCGCTGGCCGGCGTCTACACGCTGTTCCGCCGGCCGTTCCGGGGCGGCGCGGCCGGCTGGCGGCACGACCCGGCGCGGGTCGGCTCCTGGATATTGGAGGAGCCGGTGCATTTCTTCGACCTGCTGCTGTGGTATTTCGACGGCCACGGCAACCCGGTCTCGCTGCGCGCGCAGGCCAATGGCGCGGATGGGCTGACCGCCAACCTCGCCGTCACCGCCCGCTATGCCTCCGGCGCGTTCTTCACGGTGTCGCAGATACTCACCGGGTTCGAGCATCACTGCACGCTGGATATCGGCGGCAGCGCCGGCGCGCTGCGGGCCTGGTGGTCGGCCGCCGAGGCCCGCACCACCGAGCCGGTCGCCGGCCTGTCCCTCCAGCGCGGCGCCGCGCCGCCCGAGACGCAGGGTTTTACCCGCTCGGGCGAGATTTTCGAGCTGATCGAGCATCTGCGCGGCAGCATCGCCGGCTTCCGCGCCGGCACCAGCCCGCTGCCGGCCGAGGAGGCCAGCCGCGCCGTGCTGATGTGCCTCGCCGCCGAGGAATCCTGCCGCACCGGGCGCGACGTGGCGCTCGCCTTCCCGCCCCGTTGATCCCATCGGCGCGGCGGGGCAGGCTGGGCGGGCGCATTCCAGGAGCCGCCCGATGACCGCGAACCGCAAGAAGATCCTGCTGCCCACCGAGATGGCGCGCGCCGGCTGGGCCGTGCTGGAGGGGCGCGACGACATCGCCCCGGTGGCGTTCGGCCCGGAGATGAGCGGCGCGGACTTCCAGGGCGAACTCGCCACCGCCAGCGCCGTCGCCCTGTGGGGCCGCCCGTTCACCGCCGCCGACGTCGCCGCCGCCCCGCATCTGCAAGCCGTCGGGCGCATCGGCGTCGGCTACGACGCGGTGGACGTGCCGGCGCTCACCGCCCGCGCCATCCCGCTGCTGATCGCCGGCACCGCCAATTCCGTCACCGTGGCCGAGCACGCGCTGTTCTTCATGTTCTGGCTGGCGAAGCAGGGTGCCGCGCTGGACCGCGTGGTGCGCGATGGCGACTGGCCGCGCAAATACGTCCACCGGATTTTCGACCTGTATGGCAAGACCGTGCTGATCGTCGGCTTCGGTCGCATCGGCACCAGGCTCGCCGCCCGCTGCCTGGCGCTGGAGATGACGGTGCTGGTGCACGACCCCTTCACCGCCCAGGACGGCATCGCGGCGCGCGGCTGCATCCCGGCGCCGGACCTCGACGCGGCGCTGGCCCGGGCCGATTTCGTCAGCATCCACTGCCCGAAAAAGCCCGACACGGTCGGCCTGTTCAACGCCGCCCGGCTGGCCCGCATGAAGTCCTCGGCCTTCCTGGTCAACACCGCCCGCGGCGGCATCATCGACGAGCCGGCGCTGTACGACGCGCTGGTGGCGGGCCGGCTGGCCGGCGCCGGGCTGGACGTGTTCGAGCAGGAGCCGACCCCCGCCGACAACCCGCTGCTGCGCCTGCCCAACGTCATCGCCGCCCCGCACATGGCCGGGGTGACGCAGGAGGCGCTGGACCGCATGGCCGTCAACACCGTGCGCAACCTGCTGAGCGTGCTGGACGGCAGGCCGGAGCGCGAGAACGTGGTCAACAAGGATGTGCTGGCGGGGGACATGCCGGGCTAGCCGGGCATGAACCTGCTGCGCGCGCCGCTGCTTGCCTCGGCGGCGGGCCGGCCGCCGCTGTGGCTGATCTTCACCTTCGTCATCTGCGGCACGCTGTCGCTGCACATCTTCGTCCCGGCCCTGCCGGCCGCCGCGCGCGACCTCGGCGTGTCGTCCGCCACCATCCAATGGACGCTCACCGTCTATGTGCTCGGCCTCGCCGTCGGGCAGCTCATCTACGGCCCGATCTCCGACCGCTTCGGCCGCCGCCCGGTGCTGATGGCAGGGCTGGTGCTGTACGCCCTCGGCAGCACCATCGCCGGGCTGGCCCCCGGCGCACTCACGCTGATCGCCGCCCGGGTGGTGCAGGCGCTGGGCGGGTGCAGCGGCCTGGTGCTCGGCCGCGCCGTCATCCGCGACGTCTCCGCCCCGCGGGAGGCGGCGGCGCGGCTGGCCTGGCTCAACATGTTCATGTCGATGGCCCCGGCCATGGCCTCCATCGCCGGCGGCCTGCTGGCGGCCTATGTGAGCTGGCGGGCGATCTTCGCGCTGCTGGCGGCCATCGGCGTGCTGACCCTGCTGGCCGCCATCGCCACCCTGCCGGAGACCAACCCCGCCGTCGGCCGCTCCACCGGCGCCGGGCTGCTGCGGGTGAACCTGCGGCTGCTGGGCATGCCGGCGTTCCGCGTCTACGCCCTGGCCGGCGCCTGCGCCACCACCAGCTTCTACGCCTTCCTGGCCGCCGCCCCGTTCATCTTCACCGACATGCTGCACCGCGACCAGGCCGAGATCGGCTTCTATTTCATGCCGCCGATGCTGGGCTATTCGCTGGGCAGCCTGCTCGCCAACCGGCTGGTCGGCCGGCTGGGGCTGGACCGGCTGCTGCATATCGGCTTCAGCATCGCCACCCTGGGGGCTGCGCTGTTCTTCCTCGTGGTGGCCACCGGGCACCTGAGCGTGGTGGCGGTGATGGCCTCGATGCTGCTATTCACCGCCGGCGGCGGCATCGCCAGCCCGCTGGCGCTGTCGGGCGCCATCGGCGTGCTGCCGGGGGCGATCGGCGCGGCGTCGGGGCTGTATGGCTTCTGCCAGATGGGATTCGGGGCGTTTTGCACCTTCGCGGTGGGGCTTTTCGGGGCAAATCCAGCGATCACCGCGGCCTCGGTGATGCTGGCGGCGGCCCTGGTGAGCCAGGTGGTGTTCACCCTGTGGCGGCCAATGCGGCATGATGGTGATGCGGCATGATGATCCGATATCGAACGATCTCCCGCCGCCGGGCTTGCCCCGCGCCGCCGCCGCCCGCATAGTCCGGCCCGGAGCAAGCATGCGCTATTCGGGTCTGAGGCTTCTCACGCAGGCGTTCGCGGGCAACACCGGCTGGAAGCCCGCGTGGCGCGATACGGCTCCGAAATCGTCCTACGACGTGGTGATCGTCGGCGGCGGCGGACACGGGCTGGCCACCGCCTACTACCTGGCGCGCGAGCACGGCATCACCAACGTCGCGGTGCTGGAGCGCGGGCGCATCGGCCTGGGCAATACCGGGCGCAACACCACCATCATCCGCTCCAACTACCTGCTGCCAGAGAACCATAATTTCTATGAGTGGTCGCTGAAGCTGTGGGAAGGGCTGGAGCAGGACCTCAACTACAACGCCATGGTCAGCCAGCGCGGCGTGCTGAACCTGTTCCATTCCGACGCCGCCCGCCACGCGGCCGCGCGCCGCGGCAACGCCATGCGGCTGGACGGCATCGACGCCGAATTGCTCGACCGCGCCCAGGTGGCCGAGTTCTGCCCGCTGATCGACCTGGACAATGCCCGCTTCCCGGTGATGGGCGGGCTGTTGCAGCGGCGCGGCGGCACCGCGCGGCACGACGCGGTCGCCTGGGGCTTCGCGCGCGCCGCCGACCGGCGCGGCGTGGACATCATCCAGGAGTGCGAGGTCCAGGGCATCGAGACCGAGGGCGGGCGGGTCACCGCGCTGCGCACCTCGCGCGGGCGCATCCGCGCCGGGCGGGTGGGGCTGGCGGTGGCCGGCAGCACCTCGCTGCTGGCCGGCATGGCCGGGTTCGAGGTGCCGATCGAAAGCCACGTGCTGCAGGCCTTCGTGTCCGAGGCGGTGAAGCCGCTGGTCCACGCCGTCATCACCTTCGGCGCCGGGCATTTCTACATCAGCCAGTCCGACAAGGGCGGGCTGGTGTTCGGCGGCGGGCTGGACGGCTGGAACTCCTACGCCCAGCGCGGCAACCTGCCGGCGGTGGAGCATGTGTTCGCCGCCGGGGTGGCGATGATGCCCGCGCTGTCGCGGCTGCGCGCGCTGCGCTCCTGGGGGGGCATGATGGACATGACGCCGGATGGCTCGCCGATCATCGGCCTGACCCCGATCCAGGGCCTGACCATGACCGGCGGCTGGTGCTATGGCGGCTTCAAGGCCACGCCCGGCTCCGGCTGGTGCCACGCCTGGACCATCGCCAAGGGCGAGCCGCACCCGCTCAACGCCGCCTTCACGTTGGACCGCTTCCGCCAGGGCCGGCTGCTGGACGAGCGCGGCGCCGGCCCGTTCGCCTGGGCGCAGTAGGGAGCGGCCGGATGATCCAGATCGCCTGCCCCTATTGCGGCCCGCGCGACGAGGCCGAGTTCGCCTATCGCGGCGATGCCACCGTGCATCGGCCGGCCGAGGAGGCCGGGTTCCACGACTATGTCTACGCCCGCGCCAACCCGCGCGGCTGGCACCTGGAATGGTGGCACCATACCGGCGGCTGCCGCGCCGTGCTGAAGGTGCTGCGCCACACCGCCACCCACGAGGTCCGCGCCGTCGGCCTGCCCGCCGACCGGCCGGAGCCGCCATCCGCATGAGCCAGCCCTTCCGCACCGCCGCCGGCGGCCATGTCGACCGCGCCGCCACGCTGGAGTTCCGCTTCGACGGCCGCGCCCTGCAGGGCCATCCCGGCGACACCCTGGCCTCCGCCCTGCTGGCCAACGGGGTGCGGCTGGTCGGCCGCAGCTTCAAGCTGCACCGCCCGCGCGGCATCTTCAGCGCCGGGGTGGAGGAGCCGAACGCCCTGGCCGAGCTGCGCACCGGCGCGCGGCGCGAGCCGAACACCCGCATGACGGCGATCGAGCTGCATGCCGGGCTGGAAGCGGCCAGCCAGAACCGCTTTCCCTCCCTGCGCTGGGACCTGATGAGCCTGGTCGGGCTGCTCGGCCCGGTGCTCTCGGCCGGGTTCTACTACAAGACCTTCATGTGGCCGGCCTCGTTCTGGGAGCGGGTGTACGAGCCGCGCATCCGCGCCGCCGCCGGGCTGGGCCGCCCCGCCACCGCGCCCGACCCGGATCACTACGAGGCGATGCACGTGCATTGCGACGTGCTGGTGGTGGGCGGCGGGCCCGCCGGCCTGGCCGCCGCCCGCGCCGCCGGGGCGGCCGGGGCGCGGGTGATGCTGTGCGAGCAGGATTTCCTGTTCGGCGGCGGCCTGCTGCTGGAGCCGGCGCAGGAGGCGTGGCGCGCCGAGACCCTGGCGGCGCTGGCGACGATGCCGGAGGTGACGCTGCTGCCGCGCACCACCGTGTTCGGCTATTATGACGCCAACGTGCTGGGCGCGGTGGAGCGGCTGGCCGACCACCTGGCCGAGCCGCCGCCGCACACGCCGCGCCAGCGCTACTGGACCATCCGCGCCGGCCGCGTGGTGCTGGCCACCGGCGCGCATGAGCGGCTGATCGCCTTCCCCGGCAACGACCGCCCGGGGGTGATGCTGGCCGGCGCGGCGCTGGCCTATCTGCGGCGCTTCGGCGTGCGCCCGGGCCGCCGGGCGGTGCTGTTCGCCAACAACGACGCCGCCTACGAGGCCGTTTTCGCCTTGCAGGCGGCCGGGCTGGCGGTCCCCGGCGTGGTCGATGCCCGGCCCGATTCGGCCGGCATCGCGGCGGCGCGGGCACGCGGCATCGCCGTCTGGGCCGGCGCCGAGGTGTGCGGCACGGCCGGCGGCGCCACGCTGCGCGGCGTGCGGGTGCGCCATCGCGGCGGCACCGGCACCGATACGCTGCTGGCGTGCGACCTGCTGTGCATCTCGGGCGGCATCAATCCGGCGGTGCACCTGGCCAGCCAGTCCGGCACGCCGCTGCACTGGAACGAGCGCCTCGCCGCGCATGTGCCCGGCGCGCCGGTGCAGGCGCAGCTCTCGGTGGGCGCGGCGGCCGGCGTCACCGGCATCGCCGCCGCCGCCGCCGATGGCGCGCGCGCCGGGGGAGGGGGCATCCCGCTGCCCGACGGCCCGGCGCAGGACGCCACCGTGGCGCCGATCTGGGAGGTGCGCGGCCGCGGCAAGGCGTTCGTGGATCTGCAGGACGACGTGACCGCCGACGACATCCGCCTCGCCCATCGCGAGGGCTTCGGCCATATCGAGCACGCCAAGCGCTACACCACCCACGCCATGGGCACCGACCAGGGCAAGACCGGCGGGCTGGTGGGCGCGGCGGTGCTGGCCGCCGCGCGCGGCGTGCCGGTGGAGAGCGTCGGCCTACCGACCTTCCGCCCCTTCGCCACCCCGGTCACCTGGGGCGCCATCGCCGGCCACCATGTCGGCCGCGCCTACGCCCCCGAGCGCCGCACGCCGCTGCACGACTGGCACCTGCGCCACGCCGCCGAGTTCGTGGAGGCCGGGCACTGGCTGCGCCCCGCCTACTACCCCGGCGCCAGCGACGGCGACGTGTGGGACAGCGTGCTGCGCGAGGCTCGCGCGGTGCGCCGCGACGTGGGCATCTGCGACGTGTCCACCCTGGGCAAGATCGACGTGCAGGGCGCCGACGCCGCCGATTTCCTCGACCGTGTCTACGCCAACACCCTCTCCACCCTGCCGCCCGGCCGCGCCCGCTACGGCCTGATGCTGCGCGAGGACGGCATCGCCTTCGACGACGGCACCGTCGCCCGCCTCACCCCGGACCGCTTCCTGCTCAGCACCACCACCGCCAACGCCGCCGCCGTGCTGGCCCACCTGGAATTCCACCTGCAGACCGCCTGGCCGGAGCTCGACGTGGCGCTCGCCTCGGTCACCGACCAGTGGGCGGCGATGTCGGTGGCCGGCCCGCGCAGCCGCGAGACGCTGGCGCCGCTGATCGAGGGGCTGGACCTGTCCAACGACGCCTTCCCCTTCATGGCGGTGGCCGACGCGGTGCTGAATGACGGCCGCGGCGAGATATGCCCGGTGCGGCTGTTCCGCATCAGCTTCTCAGGCGAGCTCGCCTACGAGGTCGCCACCCCGGCCGGCCATGCCGAGGCGGTGTGGAAGGCCATCCTGCGCGCCGGCGCCGAGTTCGGCATCATCCCCTACGGCACCGAGGCGCTGGGCCTGCTGCGCATCGAGAAGGGCCACGTCGCCGGCGCCGAGCTGAACGGCCAGACCACGGCGGCCGATCTCGGGCTGGCGCGGCTGTGCAAGAAGCGCGGCGATTATATCGGCCGGGCGCTCGCCCAGCGGCCGGGCCTGGCTGACCCCGCCCGCCCCGCCCTGGTCGGCCTGCGCCCGCTGCACCGCAGCGACCGGCTGCGCGCCGGCGCCCATCTCGTGCTGCCCGGCGGCAGCGACAGCCTCGGCTGGATCAGCAGCGTGACCCGCGGCGTGGCGCTGGAGGGCTGGATCGGCCTCGGTTTCCTGCGCGGCGGCCTCGGCCGCGCCGGCACGCCGCTGCACGCCGCCTTCCCGCTGCTGGGCGAGGCGGTGGAGGTGGAGGTGGTCAGCCCGCATTTCTTCGACCCGGAGAACCAGCGTGTCCGCGACTGAACCGCATCCCTGGCTGGCCGGCGCGCTGGTGCCCGGCCGCTTCGGCGCCGCCGCCGGCGAGCCGGTCCGCCTCGGCACGCGCGCCTGCGAACTGGTGCAGGTGCTGGCCCGCCGCGATGGCGACGCCGCGCTTCAGGCCGCCATCCGCGCCGCCGGCGGGCCGGATCTGCCGCCGCCCGGCCACGCCGCCCAGGGGGAGAGAATGGCCGCGCTATGGACCCAGCCGCGCGGCTGGCTGATCCAGGCCGGGCCGGACGCCGGGCTGGCCCGCCGGCTGGCCGATGCCTGCGGCCCCGCCGCCGCGGTGGTGGAGCAGACCCATGGCCGCTGCGTGTTCACCCTGGAGGGCGCCCACGCCCGCGCGGTGCTGGCGCGGCTGTGCCGGGTGGACCTGCATCCGCGCGCCTTCGGCCCGGGCCGGGTGGCGGTGACGCCGCTGTCCGAGATCGCCGCCGTGATCCATCAGACCGGCGCCGCGCCGGGCTTCGACATCATCGTCGCCAGCAGCTACGCCCGCGCCGTGGCCGGCATGCTGGCCGCCGCCGCCGCCCCGATTGGCTATCAGGTGGGCGGCGACCAGATGGGCGGCGACCAGATGGGCGGCGACCAGATGGGCGGCGACCGGGTGGACTGACTATCCACTCGATCGCCGCGACCCCGATATCCGCGATCAGGCGGCGGCTTCGTGCGGCACGCCCTTCTCGGTGAGCATCGTCGCCAGTTCGCCGGACTGGAACATCTCGGTCACGATGTCGCAGCCGCCGACGAACTCGCCCTTCACATAAAGCTGCGGCACGGTCGGCCAGTTGGAGAACTGCTTGATGCCCTCGCGCAGCGCGGGGTCTTCCAGCACGTTGGCGGTCTTGAAGGGCACGCCCATGTGGGTGAGGATCTGCACCACCCGCGCCGAGAACCCGCATTGCGGGAACATCGCGGTGCCTTTCATGTACAGCATCACCGGGTTCTCGGTGATCTCGGTCTGGATTCGCTCGGTAACGGTGCCGGTCATGGTTCGCAGTTCCTTACACAGGGGCGGAGGTCTGTAGCGCGAGGGCGTGCAGCTCGCCCCCCATGCGGCCGCGCAGGGCCGCGTAGACAATCTGGTGCTGCTGCACGCGGGATTTGCCGGCGAAGGCGGCGCTGACCACGGTGGCCGCGTAGTGGTCGCCGTCACCGGCCAGGTCCTCGATGGTCACCTGGGCATCGGGCAAGGCGGCCTTGATGAGCGCCTCTATCTCGCCTGCTGGCATCGCCATGCCGGGGTACTCCTTCAATGGCCGCGAGATCAGGCCGATTCCACGCCCATCCACGCCGGGAAGAAACGTTCGTGCATCGCCCGCACGCTGGCAAGTGACATGGTGTGTCCGTCCGGCAGTGTCAAATCCGCGCCATGGCTGCGCCCGACCTGCCGCGCCGGCACCCCGGCCGCCGCCGCCGCCGCCAGCAGCGCCGCCGCGTCGGCCACCGCCACCACATAGCGCGCCTGGTCCTCGCCGAACCAGAAGGCGTGCGGGGCCACGCCCTCGGGGCCGGGGCGCAGGGAGACACCGGTATCGCCGGCCAGCGCCATCTCGGCGAGGGCCACCAGCAGCCCGCCATCGGACACGTCGTGGCAGGCGCGCACCCGTCCTGCCAGGATCTGGCCGCGCACGAAATCGCCGTTGCGGCGCTCGGCCGCCAGGTCCACCGGCGGCGGCGCGCCTTCCTCCCGCCCGGCGACCTCGCGCAGCCACAGCGACTGGCCCAGCCAGCCGGCGGTCTCGCCCAGCAGCACCAGCTCCAGCCCCGGCGCCAGCGCGTAGCCCACCGCCTGCGCCGCATCCTCCAGCACGCCCAGGCCGCCGATCGCCGGAGTCGGCAGGATCGGCTTGCCCTCGGTCTCGTTGTAGAGGCTGACATTGCCGGACACGACCGGGAAATCCAGCGCCACGCAGGCCGCCGCCATGCCGCGGATGCTGGCCGCGAACTGGCCCATGATGCGCGGCTTTTCGGGGTTGGCGAAGTTCATGTTGTCGGTGATCGCCAGCGGAAGCGCGCCGGTGGCGGTGATGTTGCGCCACGCCTCGGCTACCGCTTGCGCGCCGCCCGCCTCGGGGTCGGCCAACACGTAGCGGGGGGTGCAGTCGGAGGTCAGCGCCAGCGCCCGCCTGCGGCCTTCCAGGCGCACGATGGCGGCATCCGCGGCGCCCGGGCGCTTCACCGTCTGGCCGCCCACGGTGCTGTCGTACTGGTCCCACACCCAGGCGCGCGAGCACAGGTCGGGGCAGCCGACCAGGGTCATCAGCGCCTCCGCCAGCCCGCCCGGGTCGGCAACCGGGCCGAGCGGGGCGGGGCGGGGCGTCTCCTCGGTGGGGCGGTGATACAGCGGCGCCTGCTCGGCCAGCGGGTCCAGCGGGATGTCGGCCTCCACCACGCCGCGGTGCCGCACCACGATGCGGCCGGTGTCGGTCAGGTGGCCGATCACCGCGAAATCCAGGTCCCACTTCTCGAAGATGGCGCGCGCCACCTCCTGCCGGTCGGGGCGCAGCACCATCAGCATGCGCTCCTGGCTTTCCGACAGCATCATCTCGTAGGCGCTCATGGCGGTCTCGCGCTGCGGCACCGCGTCCAGGTCCAGCTCAATGCCCACGCCGCCCTTGCCGGCCATCTCGACGGAGGAGCTGGTCAGCCCGGCCGCGCCCATGTCCTGGATCGCCACGATCGCGTCGGTGGCCATCAGTTCCAGGCACGCCTCGATTAGCAGCTTCTCGGTGAACGGGTCGCCCACCTGCACGGTCGGCCGCTTCTCCTCCGAGTCGGCGCCGAACTCGGCGCTGGCCATGGTGGCGCCATGGATGCCGTCGCGCCCGGTCTTGCTGCCGACATAGATCACCGGGTTGCCGATGCCGGCGGCGGCGGAGAGGAAGATCTTGCCCTGGTCGGCGATGCCCACGGTCATGGCGTTGACCAGCGGGTTGCCGTTATAGGCGGGGTGGAAGTCGATCTCGCCGCCCACCGTCGGCACGCCCACGCAATTGCCGTAGCCGCCGATGCCGCGCACCACCCCGTCCACGATCCGCTTGGTGCGGGGCAGGGCGGGGTCGCCGAAGCGCAGCGCGTTGAGGTTGGCCACCGGCCGCGCGCCCATGGTGAACACGTCTCGCAATATGCCGCCCACGCCGGTCGCCGCCCCCTGGTAGGGCTCGATGAAGCTCGGGTGGTTGTGGCTTTCCATCTTGAAGATGGCGGCCAGCCCCTCGCCGATATCCACCACGCCGGCATTCTCGCCCGGCCCGTGGATCACCCAGGGCGCCTTGGTCGGCAGCGTCTTGAGCCACACCCGCGAGGATTTGTAGGAGCAATGCTCCGACCACATCACGCTGAACACGCCAAGCTCGGTGAGCGACGGCGTGCGGCCCATGATGTCCAGCACGCGCTGGTATTCGTCGGCACTCAGCCCGAATTCGCGGGCCAATGCCTGGTTCACGTCACGCGCCATGCTTGCTCCTTGTGGGGGCAAAAGTAGAAAAGGGAAGTGATTCACATGGAGGCGAGGAGGCGGGGAGAAGAAAGCGGAGCGTGTATCATCCTTTCTTCTCCCCGCCTCCCCGCCTCCATGTGGTCTTGTCTTACTGTCAGGTCTTACTGGCAGGTCTTACTGTCAGGCGGCCAGCGCCGCCACCAGCCCGTCGAACAGCGGCTTGCCGTCGGTGCCGCCCATCAGCGGGTCCACCAGGTCCTCGGGGTGCGGCATCAGGCCCAGCACCCGCAGGTTGGGGGCGGCGATGCCGGCGATGTTGCGCGCGCTGCCGTTGAGGTTGGCCTCGCGGGTGATCGCGCCCTCGGGGGTGGCGTAGCGGAAGATCACCAGGCCCTCGCCCTCCAGCCGGTCGAGCGTGTCGTCGTCGGCGAAGTAGTTGCCGTCGCCATGCGCCAGCGGCGCGCGGAACACCTGGCCGGCCTGATAGTGGCGGGTATAGTCGGTGTCCGCCCGCTCCACCCGCAGATGGCAGTCCATCGACAGGAACCGCAGCCCGGCATTGCGCAGCAGCGCGCCCGGCAGCAGCCCGGTTTCGGTCAGGATCTGGAAGCCGTTGCACACGCCCAGCACATGCCCGCCGCGCGCGGCATGCGCCCGCACCGCGGCCATCACCGGCGACTGCGCGGCCATGGCGCCGCAGCGCAGGTAATCGCCGTAGGAGAAGCCGCCGGGGATCACGATCAGGTCGAGCCCGGCGATATCGGTCTCCTTGTGCCAGATCATCCGCGGCTTGTGGCCGGAGGCAAGCTCCAGCGCGATCGCCATGTCGCGTTCGCGGTTGATCCCCGGGAACACGACGATGCCCGCTTTCATGTCAGGCGACCTCGACCTTGAAGCTCTCGATGACGGTGTTGGCCAGCAGCTTGCGGGCCATGTCCTCCGCCAGCGCCCGCGCCTTGGCGGGGTCGGCCTCGGCCAGTTCCAGTTCGATCCGCTTGCCCATCCGCACCTCGCCGACGCCCTCGAAGCCGAGACCGTGCAGGGCGTGGCCGATCGCCTTGCCCTGCGGGTCCAGCACGCCCTGCTTGAGCATCACCGTCACCACAGCCTTGGTCACTGCATGACCTCCGGGCCCTTCATATCGCGAGCGCCGGCCTCCGGGAGGATGCCGAGGCGGCGCGCCACTTCCTGATACGCCTCCTCCACCTTGCCCAGGTCGCGGCGGAAGCGGTCCTTGTCCATCTTCTCGCTGGTCTTGGCGTCCCACAGGCGGCAATTATCGGGGCTGATCTCGTCGGCGAGGACGATGCGCATGTCCTCGTTCTCCCACAGCCGGCCGAACTCCACCTTGAAGTCCACCAGCGTGATGCCGACGCCCAGGAACAGCCCGGTCAGGAAGTCGTTGATGCGCAGGGTCAACGCCACGATATCGTCCATGTCCTGGGTGGCCGCCCAGCCGAAGCAGGTGATGTGCTCCTCGCTCACCATCGGGTCGCCCAGCGCGTCGTTCTTGTAGTAATATTCGATGATCGAGCGCGGCAGCCGGGTGCCCTCGGCGATGCCCAGCCGCGTGGACAGGCTGCCGGCGGCGACGTTGCGCACCACCACCTCGATCGGGATGATCTCAACCTCGCGAATGAGTTGCTCGCGCATGTTGAGACGGCGCACGAAGTGCGTGGGAATGCCGATCTCGGCCAGCCGCAGCATCAGGTATTCGCTGATGCGGTTGTTCAGCACGCCCTTGCCGGTGATGACGCCCTTCTTCTGGGCGTTGAAGGCGGTGGCGTCGTCCTTGAAATACTGGACGAGCGTTCCCGGCTCCGGACCCTCGAACAAGATCTTGGCTTTTCCTTCGTACAGCTGGCGGCGGCGGGCCATGGTGCGGTTCCTCTGGGGGGTGGGTCCCCGGCATGCTGCGCCGCCGCAAGCCGGCGACACGCGAAGGGTATAGCAGCGCGGCAGAGTGCGTGCCACGCCCCGGTTGCAACTCAGGCGGCGGCGCAGGTCAGGCGCGGGCAGGTCAGGCGGCGGGACCGGGCTCACCGAACACGCGGCTGTAGATGGCATCGAGCTGCCGCAGATGCTGGCGCGACTCCATCGCGGCATCCAGCAGCGCCGGCGGCACCCGCCCGGCCACCTCGGGGTCGGCCTCCAGGTTGGCGCGGAAATCGCGCCCGCCGGGCTGGCCAAGCTGGGTCCAGGTGGCCATGGCGCTGCGCTGGACGATGCGATAGGCGTCCTCGCGCAAGATGCCGGCGCGGGCCAGCGCCAGCAGCACCTCGCCGGAATGCACCACCCCGCCCAGGCTGCCCAGGTTGGCTTCCATGCGCTCGGGGTAGATGGTCAGCTTCTCCATCATCCCGGCCAGCCGGGCCAGGGCGAAATCCAGCGTCACCGTGGCGTCCGGCGCGATGGCGCGCTCCACGCTGGAATGGCTGATGTCGCGCTCGTGCCACAGCGCCACGTTCTCCAGCGCCGGGGTGACGGCGGCGCGCACGATGCGGGCCAGGCCGGTCAGGTTCTCGCTCAGCACCGGGTTGCGCTTGTGCGGCATCGCCGAGCTGCCCTTCTGCCCGGGATGGAAGAACTCCTCCGCCTCGCGCACCTCGCTGCGCTGCAGATGCCGCACCTCGGTCGCCAGCCGCTCGATGCCGGTGGCGACCACGCCGAGGGCGCAGAAATACGCGGCATGGCGGTCGCGCGGGATCACCTGGGTGGATACCGGCTCCACCGAAAGCCCGAGCTTTTCCGCCACATGCGCTTCGATCGACGGGTCAAGATGGGCGAAGGTGCCGACCGCGCCGCTGATCGCGCAGGTGGCGATCTCGGCCCGCGCGGCCACCAGGCGGGCGCGGTTGCGGGCGAATTCGGCGTAGTGGCCGGCCAGTTTCAGCCCGAAACTGGTCGGTTCGGCATGGATGCCGTGGCTGCGCCCGATGGTCAGGGTGTGCTTGTGCTCGAAGGCGCGGGCCTTCAGCGCCGCCATCACCGCGTCCACATCGGCCAGCAGGATGTCGGTGGCCTGGACGAGTTGCACGGAGAAGCAGGTGTCCAGCACGTCGCTGCTGGTCATGCCCAGATGCACGAACCGGCTGTCCTCGCCGATCGCCTCGGCCAGCCAGGTCAGGAAGGCGATCACGTCATGGCGGGTCTCGCGCTCGATCGCGTCGATGCGCTCCAGGTCGGCGGGCCCGATGGCAGTCAGCTTGGCGCCGCCCTTGGCGCGGATGGCGCGCGCCGACTCGGGCGGAATGTCGCCCAGCTTGGCCATCGCCTCGGCGGCCAGCGCCTCGATCTCGAACCAGATGCGGAAGCGGTTTTCCGGCGCCCAGATGGCGGCCATTTCGGGGCGCGTATAACGGGGGACCATGCTATCTCAACTTCCGGTGGGGTCGCCCCCATCTACGGAGTGTCGCAGATCATCGCAAGGATCGACTGATGCAAGACAGCTACCTGCTGCAAGAACTCACGGCCCTGCTGCAGGTGCTGTTGATCGACCTGACCCTCGCCGGCGACAACGCGGTGGTGGTCGGGCTCGCTGTGGCCGGGTTGCCGGCGCAGCAGAAGCGCATGGCGATCATGGTCGGCATTATCGGCGCCACCGTGGCGCGCATCGCGCTGGGGGCGGTGACGCTTCAACTGCTTGAAATCGTGGGCCTTTTACTCGCCGGCGGGCTGCTGCTGCTGTGGGTCACCTGGAAAATGTACCGCGAACTGCGCAGCAGCGGTGGCAAGGAACATGTGGCGCCGGCGCCGAAGTCGTTGGGGCAGGCGATGTTCCAGATCGTGCTGGCCGATATTTCCATGAGCCTCGACAATGTGCTGGCGGTGGCCGGCGCCGCCAAGGGGCATGTGTGGGTGCTGGTGACGGGGCTGGCGATGTCGGTGGTTTTGATGGGTGTCGCGGCCAATTACGTGGCCGGTTTGCTGGAAAAACACCGCTGGATCGCCTGGATCGGGCTGCTGATCGTGCTGTATGTGGCGCTGAAGATGATCTGGGATGGCGGTCACGAGGTGATGTTCCACCTCAACGGCGCATCCACGCAGAAGATTGGTGGTTAAAATATCATACGACGTGATTGCGCTGTTATGAGGCATGACCTATCTGATGAGGTAGGTCTCCTGGAGCATCGTATCATGCCGCATGACGGACACGCCCATTCGCACGATCCCGCGCCCACCGATGTGGATTGGCGCGAGCATGGGGTGAAGGTGATCCCGGGCGACCAGCTCGACGCCAACACCGCGCAGACGCCGGGCATGAACCGGGCCGCGGCGATCAACCTGGCCCGTGTCGGCGCGCAGAAGATCTGGGCCGGCACGGTGCATATCCACCCCAACGCCAAGACCGGCGCGCATCACCATGGCGCGCTGGAGAGCGTGATCTATGTGCTGAAGGGCCGGGCGCGGATGCGCTGGGGGGCGAAGCTGGAATATGTGGCCGAGGCGGGGCCGGGGGATTTCATCTTCGTGCCGCCCTATGTGCCGCACCAGGAGATCAACGCCTCCACCGACGAGACGCTGGAATGCGTGCTGGTGCGCAGCGACAACGAGGCGGTGGTGGTGAACCTGGAAATCGAGCCGGTGGAAAAGCCGGAATCGGTATTGTGGGTAGATCCCATCCACAAAGCCCGAAACGAATAAATTTTTTTGCTTCTTTTTGTGAACAAAAAGAAGACTGTTCTTTTTTGAAAAAAGGAACCAAAAAACTTTTACTCGTTTAATTCTGCCTCGCGGCGGGCTTGTGCGAGTTCTGCTTCGTCCCAGTAGCCGATCAGCACACCGGATTTGAGCTGGGCGGCGCGACTATAGGCTTCGATTCGGGCGTCCGGCATGGTGATGCGGTTGTGGTCGCGCAGCGCCCAGGCCAGCAGCGCCTCCTTCAGCCGGGCGCATTCCGGGGCGTGGGCGGGGCTGGCGCCGAGGTCGTGGAACTCGTCCGGGTCGGTGGCGAGGTCGAACAGCATCGGGCGGAAGCCGGGGGCGTGGATGTATTTCCAGCGCCCGTCGAACACCATGAACAGCCGGCAGTCCGCGGGCTTGCGGCCCAGCGCCGCGCGGGCGTCCATCATGGAATAATCGTACTCGCTGAACACGCAGGCCCGCCAGTCCGGCCGCTCGCCGCGCAGCAGCGGCAGCAGGGAGCGGCCCTCCAGCACGTTCGGCTTCGGGATGCCGCCGAACATCTCGATGAAGGTGGGCGCCAGGTCGATCGCCTCCACCAGCGCGCCGCAGCTGGTGCCGTGGGCGGCGGGGGTGCTGGGGTCGGCCACGATCAGCGGCACGCGCACTGAGCATTCGTGGAACAGGTCCTTCTCGCCCAGCCAGTGGTCGCCCAGGTAGTCGCCATGGTCGGAGGTGAAGACGACGGTGGTGGTCTCGGTGAGGCCGCGCGCGTCGAGGAAGGCCATCAGTACGCCGATCTGGTCGTCGATCTGCTTGATGAGGCCCATATAGGCCGGCAGCACGCGGGCGCGGACCTCCTCGCGGGCGAAGTTGCGGGCCACCCGGAAATCCATGAAGGCGCGGTAGACCGGGTGCGGGTCGGCGCGCTCCGCCTCGCTGCGCACCACCGGGACGAGGTCGTTATGGCCGTACATCGCGTGGTAGGGCGCGGGGACGATATAGGGCCAGTGCGGCTTGATGTAGGAGAGGTGCAGGCACCAGGGGCGGGCGTCGGCCTGCGCCTCGGCGATGAAGGCCATGGCGCGGCGGGTCATGTAGGGGGTTTCGGAGTGCTCCTCCGGGATGCGGGCGGGCTTGTCGGCATGGGCGAGCAGCCAGCCGTTCAGCAGCGCCTCGTCGTCACCGCCCGAGTTGGCCCAGTGCTCCCAGGGGTTGGCGGCGTCGTAGCCGAGGTCGCGCAGGTAGCGGTCATAGGCGGGGCGGGGGGCTGGGTCTGGGTGCAGGCCGTCGTCGCGCTCGTACGGCTCGAAGCCGCATTGGGCGACGTGGACGCCGAGGCGCGAATCGGGTGGGATGCCCAGGCGCTGCATGCCCTCCAGGTCGGCGCGCATATGGGTCTTGCCGACCAGCACGTTGCGCACGCCGAGTTCGTTGAGGTGGTCGCCCAGGGTCGGCTCGCCGACGCGCAGCGGGAACTGGTTCCAGTTGCTGCCGTGGCTGCGCATGTAGCGGCCGGTGTAGAAGCTCATGCGCGAGGGGCCGCAGACCGGGGACTGCACATAGGCGCGGGTGAAGCGCACGCCGCGCGCGGCCAGGACGTCGATGTTCGGGGTGCGCAGGCTGGGGTGGCCGTAGCAGCCGAGGTAATCCCAGCGGAGCTGGTCGCACATGATGAACAGCACGTTGCGCCTGGTCATGGCTTCAGCAGCCCTTCGCGGCGGAAGCTGAGCCAGGCGCCGTTGCCGACGATGATGTGGTCGTGCAGCACGATCGACAGGGCGGCGGCGGCGCGGCCGACTTCCTGCGTCATCTCGATGTCGTCGCGCGAGGGGGTGGGGTCGCCGCTGGGGTGGTTGTGCACCAGGATCAGGGCGGTCGCCTGCAGTTCCAGGGCGCGGCGGACCACCTCGCGCGGGTAGACCGGGGTGTGGTTGACGGTGCCGCGCGCTTGCGCCTCGTCGGCCAGCAGGCGGTTGCGGGTGTCCAGGAACAGCACGCGGAACTGCTCCACCGTCTCGCGCGCCATGGCGGCGGTGAGGTAGTCGATCAGCCGGTCCCAATTGGACAGGATGGGGCGGTCCTTGATCTCGGCGCGGGCCAGGCGCAGGGCGGCGGCCTGGACGACCTTGAGCGCGGCGGTGCCGGCCTCGCCCATGCCCTCGATGTTGCGCAGGTCGTTGGGCGGGGCCGCGATGGCGCCGGCGAAGCTGCCGAAGCGGGCGAGCAGGGCGCGGGCGATCGGCTTGGTGTCGCGCCGCGGCAGGGCGAGGAAGAGCACCATCTCCAGCAATTCGTAATCGGCCAGGGCCTCAGGGCCGGCGGTGAGCAGGCGGGTGCGCATGCGGGCGCGGTGGCCCTCGGCGCCGATGGCGCCCGGGCCCGGGCCCGGGCCAGGGCCAGGGCCAGGGGTGGGGGGGTGCTGCCGTTTGCCATGCCGGGCGAGCCTGCCACGCGGCCGGCGGCGACGGAAGGGCTGGGCGGGCGCATGATATGCCTTGACAGGAATATGCCAATTGAAGATTATGACTCATGGACAGTTTCACCGCCCTTGCCGAACCGATCCGCCGCGACATCCTGGCCCTGCTGCGCCAGGGCGAGCAGCCGGCCGGCGCGCTGGTGGATGCCCTGGCGGCGCCGCAGCCAAGCGTTTCCAAGCATCTGAAGGTGCTGCGGGCGGCCGGCTTGGTGCGAGTGCGCATCGACGGGCCGCGCCGCCTCTACTCGCTTGATCCCACTCCCCTGGCCGCGCTGGACGACTGGTTGCGGCCGTATCGCGCCTTCTGGGCCGACAAGCTCGACGCCCTGGGCGACCATCTGAACAGGAGCGACTGACATGGATACGAATGTGACCGACCGTCTGGGCAGCTATACGCGCCGGGGCGACCTTGCCGACATGCGCTTCGAGCGCCGCTATCCGCGCCCGATCGAGACCGTCTGGGCGGCGCTGACCGACCCCGCGCGGCTGGCCGACTGGATGGGGCCGGCGCGGGTGGAGCCGTGGCTCGGCGGCGCCTTCGAACTGATGACCGACCGGGCGCAGCCGATGATCGGCCGCATCCTGGCCTGGGAGCCGCCCACGGTGCTGGAATTCAGCTGGACGATGGGCAGCGACCGGCACTCGGTGGCGCGCTACGAACTGTCGCGCGACGGCGCCGGGACCCGGATGGTGTTCACCCAGACGGGCGTCGGCTACGAGGCGATCGGGCTGATGCTGCCCGGCTGGCACCATTACTACGAGCTGCTGGGCCAGCATCTGGCGGGCGCGCCGCAGGCACTCTCCTGGCCGCGCTGGCGCGAGCTGCAGGGGATGTACCTGGCGGAATACGGCCTGGAGGGCGTGCTGACCGAATCGTCCTGCGCCAAGGAACAGCCGGGCGCCACCGGGTAGCCGGGCGGTCAGAGGGTGGCGGCGAGGGCCTGCAAGGCGAGCAGGTCGCGCCGCACCCATTCGATATCGGCCTGGAACCGCACCGCGGTCATGCCGGGCTGGCGGAACAGGGTGAGCAGGACCTCCGTGCCGTCGCCGTTGGCGATGATACGGAGCGGGATGTAGATCGGCGGGCCGCTGCCGGTGTCCACGTAGTGGTCCATGACGCCGAACGGGTTATGGGCGGTGAAGCGGATGCGGATCGGGCCCTCCGGGCCGTCGGCTTTCCAGGCGTCGCCATCCGGTTCCAGGCGGGATTTGCTGAGGCCCGATGCCCAGTTGGGGAAGGCCTCGGGGCGCCAGATGGCTTCGTAGAGTTCGCGCCAGGGGCGGTTGATGGCGATGCTGAGGGTGTGGGATGCGTGCATCTGGCCTCCGGCGGGCGGGCGGCGGGGGCGGAAGGCGCTTCGTTTTTCCGCCCTACGCCTGGGTGCGGCGGGCTACGGCGTGCGCGGCCACGAGCGAGCGAACCTCGTGCAGGTCGCGGGCGACGCGGGTGCAGAAGGCGCGGATTTCCTGGGTCGGCGCAAGCAGGTCGGGCACCAGCACCGGCATCATGCCGGCGGCATGCGCGGCGTGTATGCCGTGGAAGGAATCCTCCACCGCGAGACATTCCCCGCAGGGCACGCCCAGCCGTTCGGCGGCGAGCAGGAACAGGTCGGGGTGGGGCTTGCCGTGCGCGACATCGTCGCGCGTGACGACGACAGGCAGATGCGGGCGCAGGCCGGAGCGGCCGAGGTGGCGTTCCGCGGCGCGCCGGCTGGCTGAGGTGGCGACCGCCACCTTCAGCCCATGGTGGCGAAGCGCATCCAGCAGCTCCATCGCGCCGGGCTTCAGCGGAACCGCGATGGCGAGGGCGCGGTCGCGGTGCGCCTCGTAAAGGCGGTCGTATTCGGCGAACGGGAATTCCGGCCCCAGGTGCTCCCGCAGCATGGCGTCCGACTCCGGGCCGGGAATGCCGATGAGCGAATGGCAGAATGCGTCGGTCACCGCGAAGCCGACGGCCCGCACGGCTTCCTGCAGCGCCATATGATAGACGCGCTCGGTGTCGTGCAGCGTGCCATCCATGTCGAGGACGATGGCGGCGAGTGGCCTCGGAAGGTTCATCGGCGCATCCGCGGTCATGGGCTCCAAGGGCCCGGCCCTTGGCGGGGTTCGGGGCGGCGCCCCGCCTTGCCTGGAGCGCGATGACCGCCGAAAGCAGCGGTCATCGCGCCCTGGCGCTTTGTTCTGCCGCGTGATTCAAACCTCCGGTGAGCCCACCTGCGGTCATCACGCGCTAGAACTCCGGCACCAGCCACTGCCCGAGGGCGGCCCGCCATTCGTCGGTGAGGGCCACGGCGCGGCGGGTTTCGGTGTCGATCACGGCGAGCGTGCTGCTGGCGCGGGCGACCGGGGTTTCGCCCTGGTGCAGGCGCTGGCGCATGTGCATGCGCTTGGCATCGAGCGCATGGAAGGCGCTTTCGATGCGGATGTCGCCGGGCCAGTTCATCTCGCGCAGGAAGTCCAGCTCCAGCCGGGCGATGACCACGCCGAAGCGGCCGTTCGGCACCAGCAGGCCGGCCTGTTGCACCATTTCGGCACGGCCAGCCTCCAGCATCACCGAGTAGACGGCGTTGTTGACGTGGCCGAGGGCATCGGTGTCGCAGAAGCGGAGTTTCTGCGCGGTGACGTAGGGCGCCGGCATCAGGCGGTGGGGTAGGGGGGCTTGAAGATGCCGGCGGGGGAGAGGGTGAAGATTTCCGCGCCGGTCTCGGTGATGCCGATCATGTGCTCGAACTGCGCCGACAGGCTGCGGTCGCGGGTGACGGCGGTCCAGCCGTCGTCGAGGATTTTGACCTCGGGGCGGCCGGCGTTGACCATCGGTTCGATGGTGAAGAACATGCCGGGCTTCAGCACCGCGCCCTCGCCGGGGCGGCCGTAATGCAGCACGTTGGGCGCCTCGTGGAAGCGGCGGCCGATGCCGTGGCCGCAGAAGTCGCGCACCACGGTGAAGCGGTGGGATTCCACGTAGACCTGGATGGCGTGGCCGATGTCGCCCAGGGTGGCCCCGGGTTTGGCGGCGGCGACGCCGAGCATCAGGGCCTCGTGGGTGACCTCGATCAGGTTGCGCGCCTTGGTGGAGGGCGGGCCGGCGCAGTACATGCGGCTGCTGTCGCCGTGCCAGCCGTCGAGGATGACGGTCACGTCGATGTTCACGATGTCGCCGGCTTCCAACAGGCGGTCGCCCGGGATGCCGTGGCAGACGACGTGATTGATCGAGGTGCAGATGGATTTCGGGTAGCCGCGGTAGTTGAGCGGCGCCGGCACCGCGCCGCGGGCGATGATGAAGTCGTGGCAGAGCGTGTCCAGCGCGGCGGTGGAGATGCCGGGGCGGACGTGCTCGGTGATCATGTCCAGCGCCTCGGCGGCCAGGCGGCCGGCCGCGCGCATGCCGGCGAAATCCGCCGGCTGGTGAATGGTGATGCGTCGACTCTCGCTGCCGCCGTCCATCGTGATGCTCCGTCTCTCCGCTGTGCCGTCTGGGCACGGGCCAATGGGGGGTGGCGCCGGCGGCCTGTGTCGGGCGTTGTGCTGGGTGCAACATGCGCAAGCGGGAGTGGCGGCGCAAGGGCGGGGTGCTTGCGTGGCGGGCGGTTCCGGGTCAGCCTGGGCGCATGATCATCGATATGCACACCCATGCGGGGCGTACCAGCAAGCCAGGTGTCGATCGTTCCGTGCTGGACAGCATGGGGCCCGGCGGGGTGGTGGCCTGCGTGGTGGCGGCGGTGGCGGACGCGCCGATCATCCGGCGCGACCTGGCGACCAAGTCCATCCGGCAGGTGCGCGACGCCGCGCCCGGCGAGTGCCTGGCCGCCACGGTGGCGGCGCTGGATGCCTATGACGCCTGCGGCGTGCGCATCGCGCGTGAGCCGGGGGAGATCCGGGCCGACGATCCGTCGATCGTGCTGGCGGTGGAGGGGTGCGACTTCCTGGAAGGCGACCTCGACCGGCTGGACGCGATGGCGGCGCGCGGGGTGCGCAGCATCCAGCTCACCCATTACGTGGTCAACGAGACCGGCGACATCCAGACGGCGGCGCCGGTGCATGGCGGGCTGACGGCGTTCGGCGCCGCGGCGGTGCGGCGGATGGACCGGCTGGGGATCATGGTGGACGTGGCGCATTGCACCGAGGCGACGGTGCGCGGGGTGGCGGCGGCGAGCGGCCGGCCGTTCCTGTGCACGCATGCCAACCTGGTCTGGCCGGACCGGCCGGATGGCGGGCACAAGCGGTTCATCAGCTCCGATTATGCGCGCATGGTGGCCGAGAGCGGCGGCGTGGTGGGCGCCTGGATCGCGGTGCTGTGGGACGAGGGGATGCAGGGCATGATCACCCACATGTTCCGCCTGATCGACGCGATCGGGGTGGACCATGTTGGCATCGGCACCGACATGCCGGCCGGGATGGCCGAGACCGAGATGCCGGATTTCGCCCGCCACCACGAACTGGCCGAGGCGCTGCGCGGGCGCGGCATGCGGGCGGACGAGGTGGAGAAGGTGTGCGCCGGCAACTGGCTGCGGGCGTTCGCCGCCGTGCGGGCCGGGGTGTAGCCGCCGGAGCGTGATGCCCGCTGAGAGAAGCGGGCGGCACGCTTCAGCGGCTGGCGATCTCGCCGCTTTCCGGGCGGATCAGCGCGCAGGAGAGTTTGTGGCGGGCCAGCGCCGTGCAGGCGCCGGACGCCTCGGCCCGGCGCAGGCCGGCGAGCTGGGCGCGCCAGTAGGTGCGGTGGCGGATCACCACGGATTCCAGACGGATTTCGCCGACATCGGCCAGCTTGCGTGCGTTGGCGGCGGCGCGCCGGGCGGCTGCCTGGTTGAGATAGGCGCCCACCTGCACCGCCCAGCCGGCGGCGGCGCGGGGCGGGGCGGGATGGGGCAGCGTGGCGGCCTGGGCGGCGGGCACGATGGCGCCCATGCGGCTGGCGGTCTGGATGCGGCCGGGGGCGGGCACGTCCAGCTTGTCGTAGGCCTGGTTGAGCAGCGAGATCATGTGCAGGTCGCGCTCGCCGGGGCGGGCGGCGCCCATCACCACGCCGATCAGGCGGACGTTGTTGCGCACCACGGAGGTGACCAAGTTGAAGCCGGAGGCGTTGGTGTAGCCGGTCTTGATGCCGTCGGTGCCCGGGTAGCGGTCCAGCATATAGTCATGGGTGTTGATGGTGCGGCCGTGGAAGCTGAAGCTGGGGACACTGAAATAGCGGTACTGCCGCGGGAAGTCGTGCACCAGGTGGCGGGCGAGCAGGGACAGGTCGTAGGCGGTGGTGACCTGCTCCGGATCGGGTAGGCCGGAGGCGTTGCGGAACAGGGTGTGGCGCATGCCGAGGGCGCGGGCGCGCAGCGTCATCATCTGGGCGAAGCGCGCCTCGTCGCCGCCCAGCAGCTCGCCCAGTGCCGCGGCGGCGTCGTTGGCGGATTTGGTGACCAGGCCGAGGATGCCTTGCTCCACGGTGATGCGCCCGCCAGGGACGAGGCCCAGCTTGGTGGGCGGCATGGAGGCGGCATGGGCGCTGACCGGCACGCTCTGGTGCAGGGTGATGCGGCGGTCGCGCAGCGCCTCGAACACCATATAGAGGGTCATCATCTTGGTGAGGCTGGCCGGGTGGCGCGGCTCCTCGGCATTGGCGGCGGAGAGCACGCGGCCGTTATCGGCCTCCACCACGATCGAGGCGTAGCGGTCCGAGCCGATCTGCGCGTGGGCCGGGGCGGTGGAGAGTGCCAGCAGCAGGCAGGCCAGCACAGCCGACAAGCTATACAGGCGGCGCAGCGGCGCCGGGCCGGCGGGCAGCCGGGAGTGGAGCGGGGGCCGTCCGGAGGCCATGTCGAATACGTCTCCCGGTGTGAGCGAGGCGAGAATGGGCGAGCGGCAGGGAGTGTAGCGGCGGCGGCCCCGAAGTGTCCAGGCGGAATGCCGTTGTTATAAGGGGTTAATCGGTGTTTCTACGAGATTGGGGCGGTCCGCCCGGGTTTGGCCCGGATTTTCGCCGGACGTTGCCGCGGACGATCATCTTTGTGCACTGCACAATAATCGCTTGACCCTCCCGAACCGATGCCCTATATCACCGTTGCTGCAATGCAGCATGGATTTTGACCCGGATGCGGCGGACTGGCTGCCGGCACGACGAGCCGCGCCGGCGTGCGGGATGATCAGAAGGAGTTCGACCATGGCTGTGAAGAAGAACGGCGAGCCGCTGGTGGATGCCACCGCGACGGCCAACGAGACGGTGCAGGCCGCCAGCGCGGCGGCAAAGAAGGGCTTCGACCACACGGTCGGCGCCCTGAAGGACGGCGTGTCCGGCGCGATGGCCGGTTTCGAGAAGACCCAGACGGAAGTGAAAGCCAATATGGACAAGGTTATGAAGTCGGCGGAAGACATGGTGTCGTTCGGCCAGGGCAATGTCGAGGCGTTCGTGAAGTCCAGCCAGATCTGGGCCGCGGGCGTGCAGGACCTGTCCAAGGCGATGGCGGCGACCGCCCAGGCGCAGATGGACGCGGCGATGTCCACCATGAAGGCGCTGGCCGGCGTGAAGTCCCTGAAGGACGCCGTCGAGCTGCAGACCAGCCTGACCCGCAGCTCCGTCGAGGCCGCGATGGCCGAGACCGGCAAGCTGACCGACGCTTCGATGAAGCTCGCCGAGCAGGCGCTGGCGCCGATCACCGCGCGCGTCACCCTGGCGGCGGAAAAGTTCGGCCGCGCCGCCTGAGGCGGGCGGTCGACTCCCCTCGCCCGATGGGCGGGGGTTGACGGAAGAGGCCCGGGGTCCCCCCCTCCCGGGCCTCTCTTCGTGTACGCTGGTCAGCCGGGCGATGGCGCGCCCCTTTTAACCGGGCCGCGGTTTCCGATATGGTGTCGGGTGCGCGGCATTTTGGCCCCGCATGTCCCACCTGATTGCGCCGGCCTCGGCGCCCCCGGGGGGATGGGATCAGGCATGATCGGACGGTTGCGAACGATGAGTGACGGCGACAAGCGCAAGGGCGACGGCCGAGACGACGACGGCGGCCGCAAGGGCGGCGGCGAGACGCCCAACACCGGCGTGGTGATCAAGGCTCGGCCGAAGACCCGCAAGCCCGCCATGTACAAAGTGTTGATGCTCAACGACGACTACACCCCGATGGAATTCGTGGTGCACGTGCTGGAGCGGTTCTTCCAGAAAAACCGCGACGAGGCGACGCAGATCATGCTGCACGTGCATCGCCGCGGCGTGGGCGTGTGCGGCGTGTTCACCTACGAGGTCGCCGAGACCAAGGTGACCCAGGTGATGGACCTGGCGCGGCAGAACCAGCACCCGCTGCAATGCACGATCGAGAAGGAATAGCCCGCTAGTTCCGTCGCCCGGCGCGCGGCTGCCATGCCGGTTTTATGGGCAGCGCGGCGGCGGCGGGCCGGCCCGGCCGGCAAGATGGCCGAAATTTTAGCGGCGCCACGCGAATTTCCTGGCCCCCCTGGTGCACAATCGAGAAAGATTGGTGGATCATCGTCCAATCGGCCCCATATTCGTAGCCGGGCTCGTTTGGGCCGGACCCGTTTGGAGCCGGACCGCACCATGGGGGCCGGCCCCATGACGGGAGAGACACCTGGCGTCCCGCAGGCCGAAAGCCGGGACGAACACTGACCGAAGGAGCGTCGACTGCCATGCTCTCGCGCAATCTAGAACAGACGCTCCACCGCGCCCTCTCGCTGGCCAGCGAGCGTCGCCATGAATACGCCACCCTGGAACACCTGCTGCTGGGGCTGACCGGCGACAGCGACGCCGCCACCGTGCTGCGGGCCTGTGGCGTGGACCTGGACAAGCTGCGGACCGACCTGACCGAGTTCCTCGACAAGGACCTGGCGGGCCTGGCCACCGACCGTCCGGGCGACCCCAAGCCCACCGCCGGCTTCCAGCGCGTGGTGCAGCGTGCCGCCATCCATGTGCAATCCTCCGGCAAGGACGAGGTGACCGGCGCCAACGTGCTGGTGGCCCTGTTCAGCGAACGGGAAAGCCATGCCGTGTATTTCCTGCAGACGCAGGACATGACCCGGCTGGACGCGGTGAACTTCATCAGCCACGGCATCGCCAAGGCCCCCGGCCGCGCACAGTCGCGCCCGGTGCAGGGCAGCGGCAGCAGCGGCGACTCCGGCGGCGAGTCCGAGCGGGAGGACAAGCCCAAGGGCCGCGGCCAGGACGCGCTGTCCAACTACTGCGTGAACCTCAACAAGAAGGCGATGGCCGGCAAGATCGACCCGCTGATCGGCCGCGAAAGCGAGATCGAGCGGACAATCCAGATCCTGTGCCGCCGCACCAAGAACAACCCGCTGTACGTGGGCGACCCCGGCGTGGGCAAGACCGCGATCGCCGAGGGCCTGGCCAAGCGCATCGTGGAAGGCGACGTGCCTGAGGTGCTGGCCAAGTCCACCATCTACGCGCTGGACATGGGCAGCCTGCTGGCCGGCACCCGCTATCGCGGCGATTTCGAGGAGCGGCTGAAGGCGGTGGTGACCGAGTTGGAGGCGCAGACCGCCGCCATCCTGTTCATCGACGAGATCCACACGGTGATCGGCGCGGGTGCGACCAGCGGCGGGGCGATGGATGCCTCCAACCTGCTGAAGCCGGCGTTGGCCAGCGGCAACCTGCGCTGCATCGGCAGCACCACCTACAAGGAATTCCGCAACTATTTCGAGAAGGACCGCGCCCTGGTCCGCCGCTTCCAGAAGATCGACGTGAACGAGCCGAGCCTGGAAGACGCGGTGAAGATCCTGCGCGGGCTGAAGGCCAACTACGAGAAGCACCACAAGGTGCGCTACACCGAGGAGGCGATCCGCGCCGCCGTCGAGCTGTCGAGCAAATACATCCACGACCGCAAGCTGCCCGACAAGGCGATCGACGTGATCGACGAGGTGGGCGCCAGCCGGATGCTGCTGCCCGAGGGCAAGCGCCGCAAGACCGTCACCCTGCGCGACGTGGAGGAGATCGTCGCCAAGATCGCCCGCATTCCCCCCAAGTCGGTCTCCGCCGACGACAAGGAGACGCTGCGCAACCTGGAGCGCGACCTGCGCTCGATGGTGTTCGGCCAGGACAAGGCGATCGACGCGCTGGCGGCGGCGATCAAGCTGTCCCGCGCCGGGCTGCGCGAGCCGGAGAAGCCGATCGGTAACTACCTGTTCAGCGGCCCGACCGGCGTGGGCAAGACCGAGGTGGCGCGCCAGCTCGCCAGCACCCTGGGCATCGAGCTGATCCGCTTCGACATGAGCGAATACATGGAGCGCCACAGCGTCAGCCGGCTGATCGGGGCGCCCCCGGGCTATGTCGGGTTCGACCAGGGCGGCATGCTGACGGACGCCATCGACCAGCATCCGCATTGCGTGCTGCTGCTGGACGAGATCGAGAAGGCGCATCCGGACCTGTTCAACATCCTGTTGCAGGTGATGGACCACGGCAAGCTGACCGACCACAACGCCAAGGTGGTCGATTTCCGCAACGTGATCCTGATCATGACCACCAATGCCGGCGCGTCCGACATGGCCAAGGAAGCCATCGGCTTCGGCCGCGAGGGCCGGGCGGGAGAGGACGAGGACGCGATCAAGCGGATGTTCACGCCGGAATTCCGCAACCGGCTGGACGCGGTGATCCCGTTCGCGGCGCTGACCCCGGAGATCGTCGGCCGCGTGGTCGAGAAGTTCGTCATGCAGCTTGAGGCGCAGCTCGCCGACCGCAACGTGACGATCGAGCTGTCCTCGGCGGCCAAGGAGTGGCTGGCCGAACGCGGCTACGACCGGCTGTATGGCGCCCGCCCGCTGGGCCGGGTGATACAGGAATACATCAAGAAGCCGCTGGCCGAGGAGTTGCTGTTCGGCCGCCTGGTGAAGGGCGGGGCGGTGAAGGTGACGATGAAGGACAACAAGCTGGACTTCGAATTCATCGAGGCCGCGGTGCCCGCGCTGCCGAAGCCGGAAAGCGACGGCGACGAGGGCGGCACCGAGAAGGAGCCGGAAGTCGCCGGCTGACGGGATCGGGTTCGAGTTCACATCAACGCCGCCGACGTAAGTGGGCGGCGTTTTTGTTTGGCAACAGGGAAGGGAAGTCTTCTTTTTGTGAACAAAAAGAAGCAAAAAAACTTTATTCGTTTGGTCTGAAGCGAAACGGATAAAAGTTTTTTGGTTCTTTTTTTCAAAAAAGAACCGCTTCCTTCTACGGCCGAGGCCCGAACCTGGGCGCCCCCGGCGTGCCCAACGGCTCCGCCAGCCGGGCGAATTCGCACAGCAGCTTGCGGGTATCGCGCGGGTCGATGATTTCCTCCACCCAGAAGCTTTCCGCTGTGCGGAACGGCGAGCGCAGCAGGTTCAGCCGCTGCTCGATCTCGCGCAGCGTCGCCGCCGGGTCGGCGGAGGCTTCGATCTCGGCGCGGTAGGCGGCCTCGATCCCGCCTTCCAGCGGCAGCGACCCCCAATAGGCCGAGAGCCAGGCGTAGCGCAGGGCGAGGCGGCCATGCGGCACGTTCACCGCGCCGGCCACGCCGAAGGCGTTGCGCACGATCATCGTGCACCAAGGCACCGTGGTCTGGTTCACCGCGGCCATGGCGCGCACGCCGTGGCGGATGGTGGCGGCCTTCTCCGCCTCCAGCCCGATCAGGAAGCCGGGGCAGTCGGCCAGGTAGACCACCGGCAGATGGAAGGTCTCGGCAAGGTCGACGAAGCGGACGATCTTCTGGCAGGCCTCGGCGGTCCAGGCGCCGGCGTAGAAATACGGGTCGCCGGCCATCACCGCGACCGCCCGGCCGTCCAGCCGGGCCAGGCCGGTGATGATGGAGCGGCCGAACATGCGGCCCATCTCGAAGAAGCTGCCGTGGTCCACCACCGCGTCGATCACGGCGCGCATCTTGTACACTTTGCGGCGTTCGCGCGGGATGATGGACAGCAGCCGCTCGTCGCGCCGGTTCGGGTCGTCGGTGGCGGGCAGGGTGGGCGGCAGGGCGTGCACCGAGGCGGGGAGGTAGGAGAGGAAGCGGCGGGCGCAGGCGAACGCTTCCTCCTCGGTATCGACCGCGTGGTCCACGGCGCCGCTGCGGGTCTGGATTTCCCAGCCGCCGAGCTCCTGCTTGCTGAGGTGCTCGCCGGTGCCGGCCACCACCGGCGGGCCGGCGACGAACATGGCGGAGGTGGCCTTGGTCATCACCGAATAGTGGCTGGCGGCCAGCCGCGCCGCGCCGAGGCCGGCGACCGAGCCGAGGCCAAGGCCCACCACCGGCACCAGGCCCAGATTGGCGGTGGTGTACTGGTAGGACAACGTGCCGCCCACCTTGCCGGGCAGGTTGGCGCGGCCGGTGGTCTCGATGGTCTTGACTGAGCCGCCGCCGCCGGAGCCCTCGATGATGCGGATGATCGGCAGGCGGAATTCGGCGGCCATCTGCTCGGCCATTTGCGGCTTTTCGCGGATGGTGGCGTCTGCCGAGCCGCCGCGCACGGTGAAGTCGTCGCCGCAGACCACCACCGGGCGGCCATCGACCATGCCGCGCCCGAACACGCAGTTGGACGGGGTGAAATCGGCCAGGCTGCCGTCCGGGGCGTAGCTGGCGCGGCCGGCGATGGCGCCGACCTCGTGGAAGCTGTCCTGGTCCAGCAGCCCGTCGATGCGCTCGCGCACGGTCAGCCGGCCGCCGTCGTGCTGGCGCTTCACCTTGTCGGCGCCGCCCATGCGGTGGGCAAGCTGCTCGCGGCGCCGGAGTTCATCCAGCTCGGGTTGCCAGCTCATGCGGGGGTCCTTCGGGTGGGGAGGGAGTGGCGAAGAAGGTTCACATGGAGACGGGGAGGCGGGGAGACGGGGAGGCGGGGAGAAGCAAGGTGACAGGTCTTCCTTCTCCCCGTCTCCCCGTCTCCCCGCCTCCCCGTCTCCATGTGTATCTATCAGTTTCCTGCCTAGAACGGCGGATCGCCGTAAGGCACATGCAGCACGCGGTCCACGAACACGCCGGATGTCACCACGTGGTCGGGGTCCAGCTCGCCCAGCGGCACGATGTGCTGGGTTTGCGCGATGGTCAGCCTGGAGGCCATCGCCACCACCGGGTTGAAGTTCCGGCCGGCGCGGCGATAGGTCAGGTTGCCCCAGCGATCGGCCTGCCAGGCTTCCACCAATCCGACATCGCCGAAGATCGACTCCTCCAGCACGTAGGTCCGCCCCTTGATGCGGCGGTGCTCCTTGCCGGCGGCCAGCGGGGTGCCGACCGCGGTGGCGGTGAAGAAGGCGGGCACCCCGGCGCCGGCGGCGTGCATGCGCTCGGCCAGCGTGCCCTGCGGCACCAGCTCCAGTTCGACCTTGCCCTCCTTGTAGAGCGCCTCGAACGGGCCGGGCGGATTGCTGCGCGCCCAGGAGACGATCAGCCGGCGGACGCGGCCGAGTTCCACCAGCCGGCCGATGCCGGAGCCGGCGCGGCCGACGGTGTTGGCGACGATGGTGAGGTCGCGCGCGCCCTGTTCGACGAGGCCCTCCAGCAGGTCGCGCGGCTCGCCCACGCCGGCGAAACCGGCCACCAGCACGGTGGCGCCGTCCTTGATGTCCGCCATCGCCTCGGCCATGGAGCGGACGGTCTTGTCGATCATGTCCGTGCCCCTGCCGCGCTCATGCCGCGCCGCCCGATCTGGCGTCGCGGAACGGGGTGCCGCTGTCGGCCAACTCCCGCAGCAGGCGGGCGGGCGCCCAGCGCGCGCCGTAGCGCTGGTGCCAGGCGGCGATCTGATCGTAGACGGCGCGCGGGCCGATGCCGTCGGCCCAGAACATCAGCCCGCCGCGATAGCGCGGGAAGCCGAAGCCGTGCAGCCACATGATGTCGATATCGCTGGCGCGGTGGGCGATGCCTTCCTCCAGGATCTTGCACGCCTCGTTGACCGAGGCGAACAGCAGCCGGCGCAGGATCTCGTCGTCGGTGAAGGCGCGGGGCGCGTTGCCGAGTTCGGCGGCGATGCCGCGGATCACCTCGGCCACCACCGGGTCGGGGTGCGGGGTGCGGTCGCCCTTCTCGTAGCGGTACCAGCCGGCGCCGGTCTTCTGGCCGTAGCGGCCCATTTCGAACAGCCGGTCGGCGATCGGCTGCTTGCGGTAGTTCGGGTCGGCGGCGGCGCGGCGCTTGCGGCCGGCATGGCCGATGTCCAGCCCCGCGAGGTCGCCCACCGCGAAGGGCCCCATCGGGTAGCCGAATTCCACCATCACGGCGTCCACCTGCTCGGGCAACGCGCCTTCCTCCAGCAGGATGCTCATTTCCGTGTTGAAAGGGGCGCGGCTGCGGTTGGCGACGAAGCCGTCGCAATTGCCGCAGGCGACGCTGACCTTGCCGATGGCGCGGCCCAGCTTCATCACCGAGGCGATGGTGTCGGGCGCGGTTTTCGCGCCGCGCACCACTTCCAGCAGCTTCATCACGTTGGCCGGCGAGAAGAAATGCGCGCCGGCCACGTCCTGCGGGCGGCCGGTGGCGCTGGCGATCTCGTCGATGTCGAGCGCCGAGGTGTTGGACAGCAGCAGCGCGCCCGGCTTCATGACGGCGTCAAGCTGGGCAAAAACCTGCTTTTTCGGGGCCATTTCCTCGAAAATCGCCTCGATTACCACGTCGGAATCGGCGATTGCGGCGTAGGTATCGACGGGCTGGATGCGGGCGAGCCGCGCCTCCATCTCGGCGGCGGCCAGGCTGCCGCGCTTGACGGAGGTGGCGTAGTTGTCGCGGATGCGCTGCATGCCGCGGGCCATGGCGTCCGGCGAGGCTTCCAGGATGCGCACCGGGATGCCGGAATCGGCGAAACTCATGGCGATGCCGCCGCCCATGGTGCCGGCGCCGACGACGGCGGCGGTGGCGACGGGGCGGATCGAGGTGTCCTTGGCGATGTAGGGCACGCGCGCCACCTCGCGCTCGGCGAAGAAGGCGTAGCGCAGCGCCTGCGCCTCGGGGGCGTTCTCAAGTTCCTGGAACAGCTCGCTTTCGCGTTTCAGGCCCTCGGCGAAGGGCAGGGTGCAGGCGGCCTCCACGGCCAGGATGCAGTTGTACGGGGCCTTCTGGTTGCGGGCGCGGCGCGCGATGGATTTGCGCATGGCGTCGAACATGCCGGGCTCGGCCTTCGCCTCGGCCAGCTTGCGGTCGTCGGCGCTGATTCGCGGCAGGGGGCGGGTGTTGGCCACGCGGCGGGCGAAGGCGATGGCTTCGGCCATCAGGTCGGCATCGTCGTCTACCACGGCGTCGATTATGCCGAGCGCCAGGGCCTCCTCGGCCGGCACGTGGCGGCCGCTTACGATCATCTCCAGCGCGACCTTGGGGCCGACCAGGCGCGGCAGGCGCTGGGTGCCGCCGCCGCCGGGCAGGATGCCGATCAGCACCTCCGGCAGGCCGACCTTGGCGCCGCGCACGGCGATGCGGTAGTTGCAGCCCATCGCGTTCTCGAGCCCGCCGCCCAGCGCGAAGCCGCGGATGGCGGCCACCACCGGCTTCTCGCTGCGGTCCAGCAGGTCGTGGCTGCGGCTGCCGATCGGCGGGCGGACACGGCCGCGGCCGAACTGGCGGATGTCGGCGCCGGCGATGAAGGCGCGGCCGGCGCCGATCAGCACCATGGCGCGGATGGCGGGGTCGGCGTTGCCTTCGGCCAGGCAGGCGATGATGCCCTCGGGCACGCCAGGGCTGAGCGCGTTGACCGGCGGGTTGTCGACGATGATGACGCCGATGGAATCGTGCCGTTCCAGGCGGACGAGCGGGGTCTCGGTCATGGCGTTTCCTGCGGCGGTCTGTTGCGGCCTGCGGAAACGTTAGGCGATGGAATCCAACCCGTCCAGGCAGCTAGCCCGATGGCTGGCGGAACCAGGCCCCCGAGGCGACGGCGGCGGCCACGGTGGCGCCGTAGCAGACCAGCGCCACCGCCAGGGCGACGAAGGCCCAGCCCAGCGAGCCGGTCAGCCGCAGCGCCAGCCAGCCGCCGCCGACGGCGATGCCGAGCCGCAGGAACCCGGCCAGCAGCGGCCATAGCAGCCGCCCGGCGCCCTGCGAGGCGAAATACAGCGACAGGCCGAGGCCGAAGAAGCCGTAGGCCGGCCCGACCGCGCGCAGGTAGGCGGCACCGGTTTCCAGCATGCGCGGGTCGCGCGCGAACAGGCCGAGCCAGGCATAGGGCCAGATGGCGGCGGCCAGCCCGACCGCCTCGGTGACCACGAAGGCTAGCGTGCCGCCGGTGAGCGCGATGCGCAGCGCCCGTGCCGGCTGGCCGGCGCCGATATTGGTGCCGACCAGGGCGACCAGCGGCGCGCCCAGCCCGAACACCAGTGGGATCAGCAGGTATTCCAGCCGGGCGCCGGTGCCGTAGCCGGCCACCGCGTCCGGCCCGGCCGCGGCACCCACCAGGGCGGTGGTCAGCGCCACCGTCAGCGAGGTTTGCAGCGTGCTGACCGTCGCCACGCCGCCTACCCGCAGAATGTCGGTGAACATGGGGCGTTGCAGCCGCGCCCAGCGGAGCCGCACCAGGCTGCGCCCGGCCAGGATGTAGGCGGCGAGCACGGCGGCGGTCAGCGCGGTGGAGACCACCACCGCCACGCCGCCGCCGGCGATGCCCAGCGCCGGAACCGGGCCGAGGCCGAAGATCAGCAATGGCGACAGCGGCACCAGGATCACCACGCCGACGCAGATCGCCAGCGACGGCACCAGCATGTTGCCGGTGCCGCGGATGGTGCTGGCCAGGGCGTTCAACACCCACACCAGCACATTGGCGCCGAACACCACGTTGGAGTAGCGCAGCGCCGCCTCCAGCGAGCCGCCCTGGCCGCCCATCAGGCTGTAGATCCGCGCGCCGAACAGCAGGAACACGGCCGAGGCGATCAGCCCCAGCACCACGTTGATGACGAGCGCGTGCAGCACCAGCGCATCGGCGTCGCCGCGCCGGCCGCTGCCCAGGGCGCGGGCGATCGCCGAGGAGATGCCGCCGCCCACCGCGCCGCCGGAGAGCATCTGCATCATCATGAAGCCGGGGAACACCAGCGCCATGCCGGCCAGGGCGTCGGTGCCCAGGTGGGAGACCCACCAGGTTTCGATCAGCCCGGTGGAGGCCTGCGCCAGCATCACCAGCATGTTCGGCCAGGCTAGGCGCACCAGCGTCGGCAGGATCGGGCCATGCAGCAGCAGGCGGGTGCGCGGGCTCATCGACGGCGCGTCGGAGGAGGTGGCGATGGCGGCCGCTGGGAAGGCGCCGGTCAGCGCGCTCATGGCGCGGCCTCCGGCCGCGCGGCGCTTGGCGGCGGGTCGGCCAGCAGGCCGCCGCCATGGGCCAGCCGGGCGCGGGTGGCCGCGGTGGCGGCGGGGCCGGGGACCAGCTTGAAATCGGGCGCCAGCAGGGGGCGGCCGGTGCGGCGGTCGACCAGCACCGGGTCGGCGTCTTCCAGCGTGACGGCGTCCACGATGCGGATGGAGGGGCCTTCCGGCGCGAAATGCCGGCTGCCCCAGGCCAGCATGGCGATCAGCACCGGGCGGAAATCGACGCCGCGCGGGGTCAGCCGGTATTCGTGGCGGGGCGGCTTCTCGCAATAGAGCTGCCGCTCCAGCATGCCGGCCTCCACCAGCGCGTCGAGCCGGCGGGTCAGCATGGTGGGGGCGATGCCGAGGCTTTTCTGGAACGCCTCGAACCGGGTCAGGCCGGCGAAGGCGTCGCGCAGGATGAGGATGCTCCACCATTCGCCCACCCGCTCCAGTCCGCGGGCGATCGGGCACGACATGGAGCCGAAGCTAGTGCGTTGCATGGGGCAGCCTCCAGGGAGTCACTATCATAAAGATAGTGACTCCCTGGAGGCCGTCAAGCCGCCCTGTGCCGGGGCGTGGGCGTCAGACCGTGGCCACCGGGGTCGCCGGCGAGCCGACCGCGCCGGGCAGGCGCAGCGGCGGGGCGGTGAGCAGGAAGCGGGAACGGCCATGCGCGCGCAGCCAGTCGGCCAACTCGTGCAGCTGCCACATCTCGCCCAGGTAGACGCCGAGGCGGAACAGGCAATGCGCGTGCAACGGCAGCATGGCGCAGTAATCATCCATGCAGGGCTTGGCCGGGGTGGATTCCACGCCGTAATTGTCGGCGATCAGCGCGACCATGCCGCTGTCGGTGATCCATTGCTGCAACCTGGTGTCGCGCCCGTCCAGCGCGCAGGTGCTGGCGAACAGCTTCGGCACGTCCGGCTGCTTGTTCATCTCCAGCAGCATTTGCGCGAAGCCGGTGCGCAGGCAGACCATGTCGCCCGGCTCGATCACCACGCGGTCTTTTTCCAGCACCGCCATCATCTCGTCGTAGCCGACCACCTGGCCGGAGCGGCCGTAATGCGCCTCCAGGTCGATCATCACGGCGCGGCCCTGGATGCAGGCCTTGGCCATGTTCTCCACGCCGAGCTTGTGCGCGCCCGGCGGCACCGGGTTGGCGTGCGGCTGGGTGCCCTGGTAGGTGAAGGGGCCGGCGATGTCCGGGCCGGCGCGCCAGCCATTGTAGAACACGTCCTCCGGCTTGCCGTCGCCGTCGATGTCGAACATCTGGCCGACATGGGCCAGGGTGTCCCACTGGGTGGAGTATTGCAGAGTCAGCAGCACCCGGTCGTCGCACACCACGTCCAGCGCCGTGGGGTCGTAGCAGCGCATCGGCACCGCCATGTTGGGCCGGCCCTCGCGCATGGTGGGCATCAGCTCGGGCGGCTGGCGGCGGGGGTTCAGCACCGCGCCGCCGGGATAGTCCAGCGGCAGGGAGAGGCAGAAGGTGCGGCCCTCCTTCACCTCGGCGATGCCTTGCAGCACCTTTTCGCGGGTGAGTAGGTTGAGGCGGCCGAGCTGGTCGTCCGGCCCCCAGTCGCCCCAGGTCGAGCCGGGCGGCCGGCGGGTCCAGCGCGGTGAATCTGCCATCTTTGGCTCCGTTTCCAAATGTCCCTCATGGCATGAGCAGCAGGCTGCCCATGCGGGGCCATCAGGGCACGAAAGCGCGGCCCGGCAAAGGTGCCGCCCTCGCCGTGGCTCAGTGCTGGGCCAACGCGGCGCCGGCATGGAGGTCCGCGGCCGGCCGGGCGCGGGCCTGGGTGCGGGCCTGGGCGCGGAACTGCCTGGCCAGGCGGCGATACAGCCCGGCCGGCTTGAGCCCCACGAAATGCGCGAATGTGGGGGAGAGGCGATCCCAGCCGGCGAAGGGGTTCAACGGATTGCCGCGCGGCTTGTAGATCGCCGCACGCCCCAGGCGCGGCAGGAACCGCATCAGGAGCCCGCGCCAGGTCGACACCATCCAGGAGTTCGCATCGGTGCGCGCCATGTTGGCGGCGTCCATGCCGCACAGGCCCATGAACAGGCCAATATATATTTCATCGGTCTGTGCGGGGCGGCCGCGATGCAGGCCGACGCCGAGCGACGACATGCGGCGCTTGTAGAACTCGTTCAGAGAGACGAAAAAATCGCGGGCCCTGGCGCTCTTGTCGAAATAAAACACGCCGGAGTTCATCTGGATGAGGTATGGCGCGCCTTCCTGCTTCAGAAGCGCCTGTATGTCCGCACCTTTCCACATGCCTCCGGTGCGCCTTTCGCCGGTGATAGAGAAAAAGCGGGTGCGCGCGCGGTCCCAATAGACATCGATGTCATTTTTGACCATGAGGCAGTCGGCATCGACCAGCATGGTTTCCAGATAGGGCGACACATCGAAGACGCGGATCTTGCACATGAAGCCGGGATAGTCTGGATCGACGCGCAGCAGCGCCGTATCGTCGAACAGCGCGAAATGCTCGTCGGTCAGCACCGCCGTCTCGTCATGCACGAGGCAGACGCGCCGGCTGGGGTCCATGACCTTGATGGAGGCCGCGAGGTTGGCGGCCATGTCGAGATACTGGGCCGGGCCAAGGGCGAGAATCAGATAACCCTGGTGCGCGCGTACCGGATCCATCTTCATGCTGTATACCTAATATCAACAAGTGTAATGTATTACCAGCTTCGTCATCTTTGCGCAACTCAATGTTACGTTCGTCATAGCTGATATGACATTAAAAGACATAACCAAACAATTCGGCCGTGCGTAGCCGCCTTGAACCGGTGGGGCGGCGGATCTCCGGAGGGTGAGGGTTCAGCCCGCGTCCGTCGGCAGGGCCGCCACGAGTTCGGCGAGGCGGGCATAATCGGAGATGTCGTTGTACGCCTGCGCCGAGAGCCGCAGCCAGATGCCATCGGCGTGCGCATGCAGCGGAACGTCGGTGCCCGCGGCCAGCAGCCGGTCGCGCAGCACGGTGGCCCGCGCGGCGGAGGGTGCCCCGGACAGGTTCAGGCGCACCATGGCCATGGCGCCGAGCGGCGCATTGCTCGCGGTCGCGCCGCCAGGGGCATCGCCGGTTCCGGTTTCCGTGCCGAGACGCGCGGCGACGAGGGCGCCCGCCGCATATGCCAGCGCCGCGTTGCGCGCGCGCAGGGCCGGGCCGCCGAGTTGGTCGTGGAAGTCTAGCGCCGCGGTGACCGAGAGATAGGCGCTGGGGTCCCAGGTGCCGGTCCAGTCGAATTCCTTCAGGAAGCCCTGGCCGTAGCCGTGCGAGATGACCGCCGGGTGCAGGTCGTCCTGGCGGTCGGGCCGCGCCCACAGGAAGCCGCAGCCCTTGGCGGCCATCAGCCATTTGTGACAATTTCCGACATACCAGTCCGCCTCCAGGGCGGTCAGGTCGATGTCCACCTGGCCCGGCCCGTGCGCGCCGTCCACCAGCACGGGCACGCCCTGGTCGTGGCAGGCGGCCACGATGCGGTGCAGCGGCAGCACCAGCGTGCTGCCGGAGGTGATGTGGTCCATCACCGCCAGTCGGGTGCGCGGCGTGATGGCGGCGGCGATGTTGGCCACGACGGCGTCCGGGTGCGGGCGCGGGAAGGGCAGGGCGGCCTCCACCAGCCGCGCGCCGGTGCGCTCGGCCACGTAGCGGACGGTGTTGCGCACGGCGCCGTAGACGTGGCTCAGCACCAGGATCTCGTCGCCCGGCTGGAAGCGGACGGAGCGCAGCACCGCATTGCAGCCCTCGGTGGCGTTGGCCACGAAGGCGAGGTCTTCGCCCCGCGCGCCGAGGAACGCCGCCAGCCGCGCCGCCGCGGCGCGCAGGGCGCCGGGCAGTTCCAGGCGCATGAAGCGGCTCGGCTGCGCCTCCATCCGCCGGCGCCACTCGTCCTGGGCGCGCAGCACGCGAAGCGGCGTGGCGCCGAAGGAGCCGTGGTTGACGGTGAGGAAATCCGGGTCCAGCCCCCATTCGGGGCGGATCGCGGCGCCCAATGGCGGTGTGGGCATCAGGTGGCGGCCGCTTCCTGGCGGGCGGCCAGTTCGGCGTCCCGCGCCTGAACCTTCACCGAGGCCGGGCGGCCGGCGATGCGCGCGATGTAGGCCATGATTTCCGGGGTTTCCGGCACCAGCTTGAACAGGGTGGTCCAGCCCAGTGCGGTGCCCCACAGGATATCGGCGGCCGAGAACCGCTCGCCCAGCAAATAGGGGCCACGCGCGAGCTGGTCGTTGATGGTGCGCATCACCGTGTCGAAATCGCCGTACGGGCTCATCGCCTGCGGCGCCGGCGCGCGGTCGGTGGCGCGGTCGACCATCGCCGGTTCGAAGCAGGCGGCGTAGAAGGCAAGCCAGCGGAGATACGGGCCGCGCAGGCGGTCGGCGAGGGCCGGGGCCAGGCCGGCGGCGGGAAACAGGTCGGCCAGGTAGATGTAGATCGCCACCTGCTCGGTGATCAGCGCGTCGCCATGGGTCAGCGTCGGCACCTTGCCCATCGGGTTGACCGCCAGGAAAGCGGGCTGGCGCTGCTCGCCGGCCTTCATGTTGAGCACGTGCAAGGTGTGCGGCGCGCCCAGCTCCTCCAGCAGGATGCGCACGCCCGTGGAACGGGTGTTCGGCGCGTGATAGAAGGTCAGTGCGTCAGATCCGCTCATTGTCTTCCCCCGGGCCGCCGGCGTGTCGGCGGCACCGGGGGAGTGTTGAACAGACAGGGAACAAAATCAACCCCGCCCGATGGCGGCGATCATCCTCCGGCGATGGCCGGCCGCCGGTCGCGCCAGGGGGTCGCCGCCTCGTAGGCATGGCAGGCGCGCAGCAGCAGTGCATCCTGGAACGGCTTGGCGGCGAGCTGGATGCCGACCGGCAGGCCGCCCGCGCCGTAGCCGCCGCAGATCGTCATCGCCGGCTGGCCGGTGACGTTGAACGGGACGGTGAAGCCGGGTTTCTCCAGGCTCGCCCATTTCGGCATGCCCTCGATCGGCGGCGCCTCGGCCGGTGCGCCGGCGGTGATAAACAGGTCGAGATCGGCCATCGCGGCGGTGACCGCGGCGCAGAGCTCACGGCGGCGGCGCAGCGCCTCCACATAGTCCGCGCCGCTGACCAGGGCGCCGAATGCCATGCGGTCGCGCAGCAATTCACCATATTCCTCGCGCCGTGTGCGCATCCAGCGTTCGTGCAGGGCGAATGCCTCGGTGACCAGGATCACGAAGCCGCAGGCCTGGAAGTCGAACAGCGAGGGCAGGGTGACCTCGCGGACATGCGCGCCCTGGAGTCTGAACAGTTCCACCGCGTTGTCGATCGCGGCCTGAACGGTGGCGTTCACCGGGTGGTCGGTCTCGTGGAAATGGCGGATCACGCCGATGCGCAGGCCGGCGACGCCTTTTTTCAGGTCGGCGGTGAAGCTGGGCACCGGGCGGTCGGCACTGGCCGGGTCGGCTGGGTCGTGGCCGGCCATGGCCTGCAGCAGCAGCGCGCAATCCTCCACCGTCCAGGCCAGCGGGCCGGTGTGGTCCATCGAGTAGGTGAGCGGCAGCACGCCCGTCCGGCTGCACAGCCCGTAGGTCGGCTTGATGCCGGCGACCCCGCACAGCGCCGCCGGGCCGCGGATGGAGCCGCCGGTGTCCGAGCCGGTGCCGCCCAGGAACATGCCCGCCGCCACGCCGGCGCCGGTGCCGGAGGAGGAGCCGGAGGTGAAGTGGTCGCGGTTCCACGGATTGCGCGCGGGCGGCCAGGGCAGGTCGAAACTGGGGCCGCCGAAGGCGAATTCATGCGTCGCCAGCTTGCCCAGCATCACCGTGCCGGCGGCGGCGAGCTTGGCCACGGTGGTGGCGTCCTCGGCCGGCACGTTGTCGATCAGCAGGCGGGAATGCGCGGTGGTACGGATGCCGGCGGTGTTGTAGATGTCCTTGTGGGCGATCGGGATGCCGTCCAGCGGGCCGAGCGGCGTGCCGGCCATGAACCTCGCCTCGGCGGCGCGGGCGTCGGCCAGGGCGCGCTCGGGGGTTTTGAGGATGAAGGCGTTGAGCGCCGGGTCGAGCGCCTCGATGCGGTCCAGGCAGTGCCGGGTCAGCTCGACGGGCGAGAGCTTGCGCGCGGCCAGCAGCCCGGCGGCCTCGGCGATGGTGGGGAAGGGGGTCATGCCCGGCCCTCCGGCACGAAGATGTGCGCAGGCTCGGCCTCGCGCCCGCGGGCGGGGCTGCGCAGGCGGGCCAGCATCTGCTCGATATGCGGCCAGGCGCTGTAGAGGTCGGCGGTCTGGGCCTCGGTCAGGGTCAGGCCGGCGCGGCGCAGCAGCGCCTCGAAATCGGCCGGGGTGGTTTTGGGTGGCATGCGGTCCTCCAGGGTCGATACATTCACGGCCGCGCCGGCGGCGGGACATAGGCGGCGGCCTGGCCGGGGGCGACCGCGCGCAGCACGTAGTCGTCGGCCTGCGGGGCGTAGCGCGCCCAGAGCCGGGCGAGTTCGTCGAGCGGCGCGGCGTGGTCGTCCACCCGCAGGTCCACATAGGGGAAGCTCTCGCGGTCCACGACCAGCAGGGCGGCGGATTGCACCGCCGCCGTTTCGCCGCCGGCCGCCTCGCCGGCCAGGATGGCGCGCACCAGCCGTTCGGCCAGCGGCCGTGCCGGGTCCGCTGCGAAGCTGGCGACCATGGCCGGGGCCACCGCCGCGTTGCGCAGGATGTTGCCGAGCGCTGCGCAGTCCGGCCCTTCGGCCGTCGAGACGGTGGCGCGGACATTCGTGCCGGTGAAGATCGCCGTCGCGCCGCCGCGGTCGATCACCGCGAGTTGCCGCCAGTCACGGTCCGGCGTGGCGGCGACCACGGCATCCATCGCCTGCCGCGCCGGGAAGCCGCGCGCCAGCAGGTCCAGCAGCAGCGGGCCCAGGCGCGGATCGGTGCGGTGCTGCGTCAGCGCGGCGCCTACCCCCGCACGGGCGAACGGGCAGCGTGTGCCGACCGCGATGGCGGAGGTGGTGACCACCACGCCGAACTGGCCGGTGCGGGCGCAGCGGCCCAGCATGGAAAAGGTCACGATGGCGGCTCCGAGACGTATAACGTCAGGATGCCGCGTCGTGCGGCCGCGCGCCAGAGCATGAGTCGTGCGGCCGCGCGCCAGAGCATGATCGGTGCCCTGTCGGCACCGCTCGTCTTCAGAGGCGGCGGACGGTGTAGATCGCCTCCAGCGCCCGCACGATCGCCGCCCCGTGCTCGGGGTCGCGCGCCTCGAACATCACCTCAAGCTGGGCGGCCTGGACGCTGGGGGAGGCGAACAGGCGGTGGTGCGACACGTCGATGATGTTGCCGCCGGCGCCGCCGATGCAGCCGGCGATGTCGGCCAATACGCCCGGGCGGTCGGGGCATTCCACCACCAGGCGGACCAGCCGGCCGTCGCGCAGCAGGTTGCGCAGCAGCACGTTGGCCAGGATGCGCGGGTCGATATTGCCGCCGCAGATCGGCACGCCCACCCGTCGCCCGGCGAAGCGCTCGGGGAAAGCCAGCAGCGCGGCGATGCCGGCGGCGCCGGCGCCCTCCGCCACCTGCTTCGCCCCTTCGCTCAGCAGGGCGATGGCTTCCTCCACCGCGCGCTCGGGCACCACCAGCACGTCGGCCACATGGGCGCGGATGACGGCGAGCGGCGCCTCGCCGATGTCGCGCACCGCGATGCCCTCGGCGATGGTGGCTCCGCCGACCGAAACCGGCTGCCCCGCCAGGCGCTGCGCCAGCGCCGCATAGGCCGCCACCTCGACGCCGATCACCGCGATGCCCGGCTTGATGGCGGTGGCGGCGACCGCGCAGCCGGCGATCAGCCCGCCGCCGCCGACCGGGATCACCAGCGTATCCAGGTCCGGCGCGTCCTCCAGCAGTTCCAGCGCCAGCGTGCCCTGGCCGGCCATCACGCCGGGATCGTCATAGGGGTGCACGAACACCAGGCCCTCGGCGGCGGCCAGCGCATGCGCGTGCTCGGCCGACTCGGCCAGCGTGTCGCCGTGCAGCACCACGCGCGCGCCCCAGGCGGCGGTGCGGGTCACCTTGGTGGAGGGGGTGTGGCGCGGCATCACGATCACCGCGTTGATGCCGAGCAGGCTGGCATGCCGCGCCACCGCCTGGGCGTGGTTGCCCGCCGACATGGCGATCACCCCCGCCCGGCGTTCGGCCTCGCTCAGCATGGCCAGCCGGTTGGCCGCCCCGCGCTCCTTGAACGCGCCGGTCGCCTGCAGGTTCTCCAGCTTCAGCGTTACCGTCGCCCCGGTGGCGCGCGAAACGGCGTCGCAGGTGATGGCGGGGGTGCGCAGCACGCGCCCGGCGATGCGCGCGGCGGCCGCGCGCACGTCGTCGACGGTGATCATCGGCATTGTCCGGCGATCAGCCGAAGCGCACGGACAGGATCTCGTAGGTCCGGTCGCCGCCCGGGGCGGGCACGGAAATGCTGTCGCCCACCTTCTTGCCGATCAGCGCCTTGGCCAGCGGCGAGGAGATCGACAGGCGGGCGAGCTTGATGTCGGCCTCGTGCACGCCAACGATCTGGTAGGTGGCTTCCTTGTCGGTTTCCTCGTCCACCACGCGGACATGCGCGCCGAACATCACGTGCTCGCCCGACAGCGCGGCAGGGTCGATCACCTCCACGGCGGAGACGATCTCCTCCAGCTCCGCGATGCGGCCCTCGATGAAGGATTGCCGCTCCCGTGCGGCGTGGTACTCGGCGTTCTCGCTGAGGTCGCCATGGCTGCGCGCCTCGGCGATCGCCCGGATCACCGCCGGGCGTTCCATGGATTTCAGCGCACGCAACTCTTCTTCCAACCGTTGCAGGCCAGGCGCGGTCATCGGGAACTTCTGCACGGCGCGAACCTCGGGCGTAGGTTTAGTTAGGATGATCCTGTCGTCACTGCGCGACTACCGGAGGCGAACCCCGCGATGGCCGGCCCGCCCCTCAAACACACGCGACGCGGCAGAGATTGGAGACCCTGCCGCGACGATGCATCAGAACGAACCACGAAAATAGGCCTGTAGCGGCGCAACTTCAAGTGTGCCGGATTTCAGCGCCACGATGGCGTGCGCCGCCGCGCGGGCGCCGGCGATGGTGGTGTAGTGCGGCACCCCGTGGGTCAGCGCGCTGCGGCGGATGTCGAAGCTGTCGGTCACCGACTGCGCGCCGGCGGCGGTGTTGATCACCATCTGCACCTCGCCCGAGCGGATCGCGTCCACGCAATGCGGCCGCCCTTCCAGAACCTTGTTGACCACGCCTACTTCCAACCCGGCCTCGCGCAGGCGCTGCGCGGTGCCGCGAGTGGCCATGATGGAGAAGCCGCTCTCGATCAGCCGGCGCGCCACGCCGATGGCGGCCGACTTGTCGGTGTCGCGCACCGAGAGGAACACCGTGCCGCTGAGCGGCAGGCGCACGCCGGCGCCAAGCTGGCTTTTGGCGAAGGCGCGCTCGAAGCTGGAATCCAGCCCCATCACCTCGCCGGTGGATTTCATCTCCGGCCCCAGGATGGTGTCCACTTCCGGGAAGCGGTTGAACGGGAACACCGCCTCCTTCACCGCCACGTGCGGAGCGATGGAGTCGTCGTCCAGCTTGAAGTCCGACAGCCTGGCGCCGGCCATCACCCGCGCACCGATCTTGGCCACCGGCACCCCGGTCGCCTTGGCCACGAACGGCACCGTGCGCGAGGCGCGGGGATTGACCTCAAGGACGAAAATCTCGTTGTCCTTGATGGCGTATTGCACGTTCATCAGGCCGACCACGCCCAGCGCCTTGGCCATCGCCTCGGTTTCGGCCTTCAGCTCGGTGACGGTGGCGGGCGAGAGCGTGTAGGGCGGCAGGGCGCAGGCGCTGTCGCCGGAGTGGATGCCGGCCTCCTCGATATGCTCCATCACCCCTGCGACATAGACGCTCTGCCCGTCGGCGATGCAGTCCACATCCACCTCGATCGCATCGTTCAAATAACGGTCGATCAGCACCGGATTGTCGCCTGACACGCGCACCGCCTCGCGCATGTAGCGGTGCAGGCCGTTGCGGTCGTAGACGATCTCCATCGCCCGCCCGCCCAGCACGTAGCTGGGGCGGATCACCACCGGGTAGCCGATCCGCTCGGTGATCGCCTCGGCCTCCTCGGCGGAGCGGGCGATGCCGTTCTCCGGCTGGCGCAGGCCGAGCTTGTGCAGCAGCTTCTGGAAACGCTCGCGGTCCTCGGCGACGTCGATCGCGTCGGCACTGGTGCCCAGGATCGGGATGCCCGCCTTTTCCAGCGCCTGGCTCAGCTTCAGCGGCGTCTGCCCGCCATACTGCACGATGCAGCCCAGCACGGTGCCGGCCATCTGCTCGCGCCGCACCAGGGCGATCACGTCCTCGGCGGTCAGCGGCTCGAAATACAGCCGGTCGGAGGTGTCGTAGTCGGTGCTGACCGTTTCCGGATTGCAATTGACCATGATGGTCTCGAAACCGGCTTCCTTCAGCGCATAGGCGGCATGGACGCAGCAATAGTCGAACTCGATGCCCTGGCCGATGCGGTTCGGCCCGCCGCCGAGGATGATGATCTTCTCGCGCGCGGTCGGGTCGGCTTCGCACACCGGCGTGCCGAAGCCGCCCTCGTAGGTCGAATACATGTAAGGCGTGGCGGAGGCGAATTCGGCTGCGCAGGTGTCGATGCGCTTGTACACCGGCTGCACCCCCAGCCGGGCGCGCAGGGCGGCGACCTCCGTGGCCGGCACCCCGGCCAACTGGCCCAGGCGGATATCCGAGAAGCCCAGCGCCTTCAGCCGGCGCAGCGCGCCCGCCTCCTGCGGCAGCCCGGCCTCCAGCCCGCGCTCGGCGTGCACGATGCGCTCCAGCTCGCGCAGGAACCACGGGTCGAACTTGCAGGCATCGTGGATATCCTCCACCGACAGCCCGGCCCGCAGCGCCTGGCCGGCCATCAGCAGCCGGTCCGGCTTGGGCTGCGACAGCGCGGCGCGGAAGGCGTCGTGCCCGCCATCGCCGGGCGGCTCGATCGCGTCCAGGCCGTTATAGCCGGTCTCCATGCTGCGCAGCCCCTTCTGCAGGGCCTCGGCGAAGCTGCGCCCGATCGCCATCGCCTCGCCCACCGACTTCATGCTGGTGGTCAGCATCGCCGGCGTGCCGGGGAATTTCTCGAAGGTGAAGCGCGGGATCTTCACCACCACGTAGTCGATGGTCGGCTCGAAGCTGGCCGGCGTCACGCGGGTGATGTCGTTGGTCAGCTCGTCCAGCGTGTAGCCCACCGCCAGCTTGGCGGCGATCTTGGCGATCGGGAAGCCGGTCGCCTTGGAGGCCAGCGCGGAGGAGCGCGACACCCGCGGGTTCATCTCGATCACCACCAGCCGCCCGTCAGCGGGGTTCACCGCGAACTGCACGTTCGAGCCGCCGGTATCCACACCGATCTTGCGCAGGCAGGCGATCGAGGCGTCGCGCATCATCTGGTATTCGCGGTCGGTCAGCGTCAGCGCCGGCGCCACCGTCACGGAATCGCCGGTATGCACGCCCATCGGGTCGATGTTCTCGATCGAGCAGACGATGATGCAGTTGTCCGCGCTGTCGCGGACCACCTCCATCTCGTATTCCTTCCAGCCCAGCACCGACTCCTCGATCAGCACCTCCTTGGTGGGCGAGGCGTCCAGCCCGCCGCCGACGATCTGCTCGAACTCCTCGCGGTTATAGGCGATGCCGCCGCCGGTGCCGCCCAGCGTGAAGCTCGGCCGGATCACCGCCGGCAGCCCGACCAGGGCGAGTGCCGCGCGCGCCTCCTCCATGGAGTGGGCGATGGCGCTTTTCGGGCTCTCGATGCCGATCTCGGCCATCGCGTCGCGGAATTTCAGCCGGTCCTCGGCGCGGTCGATCACGTCGGCCTTGGCGCCGATCAGCTCCACGCCGTATTTCTCCAGCACCCCGTTGGCCGCCAGCGTCATCGCGGTGTTCAGCGCGGTCTGCCCGCCCATGGTCGGCAGCAGCGCATCCGGCTTCTCGCGCGCGATGATCTTCTCGACGAATTCGGGCGTGATTGGCTCCACGTAGGTCGCATCCGCCAGACCGGGGTCGGTCATGATGGTCGCCGGGTTGGAGTTCACCAGGATCACCCGGTAGCCTTCCGCCCGCAGCGCCTTGCAGGCCTGGGCGCCGGAATAGTCGAACTCGCAGGCCTGGCCGATCACGATCGGGCCGGCGCCGATGATCATGATCGAGGCGATGTCGGTGCGCTTGGGCATCTCAGGCTCCGGTCAAAATGCGCGCCCTGGCCACGCCTTCGGGCGTGAGAACCAGGCGCCAATGGCAATGCAGGCTGTGGTCGTCCAGGCGCAGCGGCTCGCGGATCAGTCCGTCGCGCACGCAGGCGGCGACGGCATCGTGGAAGGCGCCAGCGTCCAGCGTGCCGCCGGCCAGCGCCCGGAAGCGGTCGAACGCGGCATCCGCCCCCGGTTCGTCGATGAACGCGGTGAGCCCGGTGCGCAGCAGCAGGGCCGCGATGTCCATGTCAGGCGTGCTGCGCCATCAGGTCCATGAAGCGGCCGAACAAGTAGTGGCTGTCGCTCGGCCCCGGGCTGGCCTCGGGATGGTATTGCACGCTGAAGCAGCGGCGGGCCGGGGCGGCGATGCCCTCGTTGCTGCCGTCGAACAGGCTCTTGTGGGTGACGCTCACCCCCTCCGGCAGGCTCGCCTCGTCCACCGCGAAGCCGTGGTTCTGGCTGGTGATCTCCACCCGGCCGGTCACCAGGTCCTGCACCGGCTGGTTGGCGCCGCGATGGCCGCGCTCCAGCTTGTAGGTGCGCGCGCCGAGCGCGATCGCCAGCAACTGGTGGCCCAGGCAGATGCCAAAGATCGGCGTACCGGCCGCCAGCACGCCGCGGATTGCCGGCACCGCGTATTCGCCGGTCGCCGCCGGGTCGCCGGGGCCGTTGGAGAGGAACACGCCGTCCGGCCTGTGCGCCAGTATCTCCTCGGCGGTGGCCGTCGCCGGCACCACCGTCACCCGGCAGCCGCTGGCGGCGAGGCAGCGGAGGATGTTGCGCTTGGCGCCGTAATCCACCGCCACCACATGGCGCGTCGGCGCGGTCTGCCGCCCGAACCCCGCGGGCCAGGCCCATTCGGTCTCGTCCCAGGCGTAGGACTGGGTGCAGGAGACGGACTTGGCGAGGTCCATCCCCTCCAGCCCCGGCCACGCCCTGGCGCGCGCGGTGAGGGCGGCGAGGTCGAACCGCCCGTCCGCCGGATAGGCCAGCACGCCGTTCGGCGCGCCGCCGTCGCGGATGCGGATGGTCATCGCCCGCGTATCCACCCCGGCCAGCCCGGTCACCCCCTGGGCGCGCAGCCAGGCATCCAGGGTCTGGGCGGCGCGCCAGTTGCTCGGTTCGGTGATGTCCTGCTTCACCACCAGCCCGCGCGCGGCGATGCTGGTGGCCTCGATATCCTGCGGGTTCACCCCCACATTGCCGATATGCGGAAAGGTGAAGGTGATGACCTGCCCGGCATAGGACGGGTCAGTCAGCGTCTCCTGGTAGCCGGTCAGCCCGGTGTTGAAGCAGATTTCGGCCGCCTCGGTGGCGGCGCTGTGGGCGCCGAAGCCGCGCCCCCAGAAGGCGCTGCCATCGGCAAGCACCAGCACGGCGGTGGCGCCCGGGGGCGGGGCGTTCGGGTCGGGCATGTCGGGAGCCTTCTCGCTGATGGGGGCGCCGGGCAGGTCGGCGAGGTCCAGCCCGGTCGCGGCCAGCAGCGCCGGCCAGTGCCGGGCCGGGATGGCACGTGCCTGGCGCCATTTGCGCACGGCTTCGGTGCCGACTCCCAGCCGCGCGGCCGTGGCGTCCGCGCCACCGAGGCGCTCGATGATCTCGTCGACGGTATTGGGCATGGCCGGAAGATATGGGAAAGCGTTTCCCAGCGCAATGCGTTCTTGGCATGGGTGGGAAACCACTTACCACCACGCGCGCGGGCGCATTGCAGTATATAGAGGGATTTTTCGGAGGCTCCGCCATGACCCTGCGTGACGACTTCACCGCGCACCTCAAAACCGCGATGCTCGCTCACGACGCCGCGCGCGTCTCCACCCTGCGCATGATCACCGCCAAGCTGAAAGACGTGGACATCGCCGCCCGCCCGAAAGGCATCGACCGCGTGCCCGACGAGGAGATCGTCGCCATGCTGCGCGGCATGGCCAAGTCCCGCCGCGAGAGCATCGAACTCTACCGCCAGGGCAACCGTGCCGAGCTGGTCGCCAAGGAGGAGGCGGAGATCGCGGTGATCGAGTCCTTCCTGCCGCAGCAGATGGACGACGCCGCCACCGAGGCCGCCGTGCTCGCCGCCATCGCCGAGACCGGCGCCGCCAGCATCAAGGAGATGGGCCGCGTCATGGCCGCGCTGAAGGCGAAGCACGCCGCCAGCATGGACATGGGCAAGGTCGGGCCGATCGTGAAAGCCAGGCTGGGCGGCTGACCCCATATGTCCCTGCCGGCCAATTTCCTGGACGAGCTGCGTGCCCGAACCCCCATCGCGGCGGTGGTGGGGCGGCGCGTCCGGCTGTCCCGGTCCGGCCGGCACTGGAAGGGCAACTGCCCGTTCCACAACGAGAAATCGCCCAGCTTCTACGTCTATGACGACGGCTACCACTGCTTCGGCTGCGGCGCCCATGGCGATGCCATCAGCTTCGTCATGCAAAGCCAGGGCCTCGGCTTCATGGAGGCGGTGGAGTCCCTGGCCGGCGAGGCCGGCATGGACGTGCCCAAGCCCACCCCCGCCGCCGCCGATGCCGAGCGCCGGCGGCTGGACCTGCACGGGGTGCTGGACGCCGCCGCCGCCTTCTTCCAGCGCCGCCTGCACCTGCCGGAAGGCCGCGCCGGCCTCGACTACCTGCGCGCCCGCGGCCTCACCGACGAGACCATCGCCCGCTTCGGCCTCGGCTGGTCCGGCGAGGGGCGTGGCGCGCTACCCGCCGACCTCGCCCGCCAGGACATCCCGCCGGCCATGCTGCTGGAAGCCGGCCTGCTACGCGAGACCGAGGATGGCCGCGCGCCACGCGAATTATTCTACAACCGCGTGATGTTCCCCATCCGCGACCGCCGCGGCCGCACCATCAGCTTCGGCGGCCGCATCCTGGGCGACGGCCAGCCGAAATACGTCAATGGCCCGGAAACCGCGCTGTTCTCCAAGCGCCGCACCCTCTACGCGCTGGATTTCGCCCGCGAGGGCGCCCGTGCCGGCCAGCGGGTGGTCGCCGTCGAGGGCTATATGGACGTGATCGCCCTGCACCAGGCCGGCTTCTCCGGCACCGTCGCCCCGCTCGGTACCGCGCTGACCGAGGAGCAACTGGAGGAGCTCTGGCGCCTGTCGCCCACCCCCACGCTGTGCTTTGACGGCGACGCCGCCGGCGCCCGTGCCGCCGCCCGCGCGGCCAGCCTGGTGCTGCCCATGCTGGGGCCGCAGCGCAGCCTGACGCTGGCCACCCTGCCGCCCGGCGAGGACCCCGACACGCTGGTCCGCCGCCAGGGCGCGCCCGCCTTCCGGGCCGTGCTGGATGGCGCCCGCGCGCTGTCGGACGCGCTGTTCGGCCTGCTCGCCGAGGGCGTGGGCCCCAGCCCCGAGCAGCGCGCCGCCCTGCGCGCCAAGCTGATCGAGGCCGCCGCCGCCATCCCCGACAAGGGGCTGGCCGCCGAATACCGCCGGGTGCTGCTGGACCGCTTCTACGAAAGCCGCCCGCAGCGCCCTGGCAGCCAGTCCCGCGCCGGCCAATCGCGCACCGGTCAATCGCGCGCCGGCCAGTCGCGCGGCCGCCAGGGTGCGCCGAAGCCGCCGCCGTCCTTCACCCGCCCGCGCCCCGGCCCCGAAACCGCCGCCGCCGACCGCGCCCGCATCCTGGCCGCCATCCTGCTGCGCCATCCCGCCCTGCTGCGTGATGTCGAGGAAGCCTTCGCCACGCTGGACCTGCCGGAGGGCCTCGCGCGCCTCCGCGATGCGATTCTTCGATGGGGCCAGCGCGCAGAAACCCTTGACTCTGAAGCCCTCATGTCCCACCTGCACCACTTCGGTTTGGCGGCGGAGGCAGCCCAGGCCCTGTCGGCGGCGGCGGTGCCGCTGCCGGCCTGTGCCTCCCCCGACGCCATGCCTGCGGAAGCCGAGGCGGGCTGGTGGCATTTTTTCGGATTGATGAACCCCGGCCGTCTGGAGGAAGAAGTCGCTGCCGCCGGCCGCGACTTCGCTTTGCGTGCCGACGCCGCGGCCCAGCGTCGGCTGATCGCGCTGTGCACCGCGCGCGACGCGCTGCGCCGCGGAGAGCAGGATGGCGGGGAAGAGGATGGCGGCGAGCATGACGACCCTGATGCGCACGCGCCGCCGGCCCAGCCCCTGCGCGGCGACAACTGAGTTCCATGGAGTGTCCTGAGCGATGGCAACCAAGCCGGGCGTGACCACCGATGCCGCAACCACCGAGCAGGACGCCGACACCACCCTGCTCGACGTGCAGTCCGCTTCCGTCAAGCGGCTGATCGCGAAGGGCAAGGAGCGTGGCCACATCACCTTCGATGAGCTGAACGCGGTGCTGCCGCCCGACCAGAACTCGTCGGAGCAGATCGAGGACGTGATGGCCAACCTGTCCGAGATGGGCATCCAGGTCGTCGAGGGCGAGGAGAGCGAGGACGGCGAGGCCCCGGCCGCCAAGGCCGAGAAGGGCGAGGAGGAGGAGGAGGCCGAGGCCACCGGCAACGTCGACGCCGAGAGCCTGGGCCGCACCGACGACCCGGTGCGCATGTACCTGCGCGAGATGGGCAGCGTGGAGCTGCTCTCGCGCGAGGGCGAGATCGCCATCGCCAAGCGCATCGAAGCCGGCCGCGACATGATGATCGGCGGGCTGTGCGAAAGCCCGCTGACCTTCCGCGCCATCATCGCCTGGCACGAGGCGCTGAAGGCCGGCCGCATGCTGCTGCGCGACATCATCGACCTTGAGGCCACCCAGGGCGGCCCGCCGGCCCCGGCGGTCGAGGGCGAGGCGGAAGGCGAGCCCGCCGAGCCGGTCGCCTTCACCGCCGCCCCCCCGCCGCCGCCGGACGACGAGGACGCCGAGGAGGGCGAAGGCGCCGGCCTGTCGCTTTCTGCGCTGGAAGAGAAGTTGAAGCCCGAGGTGCTGGCCAACTTCGAGGCGATCGAGCTGCTCTACAAAAAGCTGCACAAGATGCAGTCCAAGCGCCTGGAGACCATGACCTCGGGCGAGGAGGTCAACGCCCGCAGCGAAAAAACCTACGAAAAGACCCGCGAGGAGCTGGTCGCCACGGTCGAGCAGGTGCGCCTGCACAACAACCGCATCGAGGAGCTGGTCACCCAGCTCAAGCAGCTCAACCAGCGCCTGACCGGCCTGGAAGGCCAGTTGCTGCGCATGGCCGAGAGCTGCAAGGTCGCCCGCGACGACTTCCTCAACCAGTATCGCGGCCATGAGCTGGACCCGAACTGGGTGGAGCGCATCGGCAAGCTGCCGGGCAAGGCGTGGAAGACCTTCGCTACCCGCCACCCCGGCGACATCGCCGCCGTGCGCGCCCAGATCGCCGCCGTCGCCACCGACGCCAGCCTGCCGATCGGCGAGTTCCGCCGCGTCTACATGACGGTCAGCCGCGGCGAGCGCGACAGCGCCCGCGCCAAGAAGGAGATGATCGAGGCCAATCTGCGCCTGGTGATCTCGATCGCCAAAAAATACACCAATCGCGGCCTGCAGTTCCTGGACCTGATCCAGGAGGGCAACATCGGCCTGATGAAGGCGGTGGACAAGTTCGAGTACCGCCGCGGCTACAAGTTCAGCACCTATGCCACCTGGTGGATCCGCCAGGCGATCACCCGCTCCATCGCCGACCAGGCCCGCACCATCCGCATCCCGGTGCACATGATCGAGACGATCAACAAGCTGGTGCGCACCAGCCGTCAGATGCTGCACGAGATCGGCCGCGAGCCCGCGCCCGAGGAACTGGCCGAAAAACTCGGAATGCCGCTCGAAAAAGTGCGGAAAGTGCTGAAAATCGCCAAGGAACCGATCAGCCTGGAGACCCCGATCGGTGACGAGGAAGACAGCCACCTGGGCGACTTCATCGAGGACAAGGCCGCCGTCATCCCGCTGGACGCCGCCATCCAGGCCAACCTGCGCGAGGCCACCACCCGCGTGCTCTCCAGCCTCACGCCCCGCGAGGAGCGTGTGCTGCGCATGCGTTTCGGCATCGGCATGAACACCGACCATACGCTGGAGGAGGTCGGCCAGCAGTTCAACGTCACCCGCGAGCGCATCCGCCAGATCGAGGCCAAGGCCCTGCGCAAGCTGAAGCACCCCAGCCGCAGCCGCAAGCTGCGCAGCTTCCTGGACGATTGAGCGGAACCGATTGGGCGGGCAGGGGGGTAGCGCGGGATGATGACGGCCGAACCGGTGGTGCGCGTGGGCGTGGTGGTGACCTTCCTGCGCATGGACGCGGCCCCCGCCACGCCCGGCCCGGCCCTGCCGGACGGCGCCGAGGTGCGGCGGGAACCGGAATGCGACGTGCCCTTCTACCGCTTCCTCTACGACACGGTCGGCGCCGACTATGTCTGGTGGCTGCGCCGCACCATGCCCGACCGCCAGTTGGCCGCCCTGCTGCGCGACCCCCGCATCTCGATCCACGTGCTGTATCACCAGGGCCGCCCGGCCGGCTTCTACGAGCTGGACCGCGGCAATACGCCGCTGGTCAACCTCAGCTATTTCGGCCTGATGCCGCATGCGGTGGGCCACCGCATGGGCTTCGCCTTCCTGCGCCACGCCATCGACACGGCTTGGCAGGGCGGCACCCGGGCGCTGACCGTCAACACCTGCACCGCCGACCACCCGCGCGCCCTGCCGACCTACCTGCGCGCCGGCTTCCGCACCGTCCGCCAGGTGCATGAGGACTGGGACGTGCCGGTGCGGCTGGGGCTGGTGATCCCGGACCGCCTGCGCGTCTGACCCCCCCTTTCGTCTCGCTGCCGTGACCTGTTAACATACGCAGGCATGCGGGCCGGTCCCCGCGATGGGGGCGTGATGATGCGTTCGGTCCGTCGGCTTTGCGCCGCGCTGCTGGCCTGCCTGCCGCTGCTCGCCGGCGCCGCCCAGGCCCGTACCGTGCCGGTGCACGACACCGCCACCCTGTCCCGCGCCATCGCCGCCGCCCGCGCCGGTGACGACATCGTGCTGGCCGACGGGGTCTACGCCATCGCCGGCAAGCTGCGCGCCGAGGCCCGCGGCACCGCCGACGCCCCCATCACGGTGCGCGCGGCGCATCGCTGGCGCGCCGAGCTGCGCGCCTCCGGTGTGATCGCCTTCGAGGTCACCGGCCCCCACTGGACCTTCCGCGACCTGGATATCCGCGGCGTCTGCGCCCGGGATTCGGATTGCGAGCACGCCTTCCACGTTGTCGGCGCCGCGTATTTCAGCCTGCTGGGCAACCGGCTGGCCGACTTCAACGCCCATCTCAAGGTCAACGCCGACTTCACGCATAAAAAGCCGCTGGCCGGGCTGGTGGACGGCAACGAGATCTTCAACACCCACCCCCGCCGCACCGCCAACCCGGTCGAGCCGCTGAACATCGACAACGCCGACAACTGGGTGGTGCGCCGCAACTTCATCTATGATTTCCACAAGGACGGCGGCAACGGCGTCAGCTACGGCGTTTTCGTCAAGGGCGGCAGCCAGGCGCCGCTGTTCGAGCGCAACCTGATCCTGTGCGCCCGCAAGGACGAGGTGGGCGGCGCGCGCGTCGGCATGTCGTTCGGCGGCGGCGGCATGGGCCCGGCCCTCTGCGCGCCGCACTGGGACGCCGCCACCCCCTGCGACCCGGAGGTGACCGGCGGCGTGATGCGCAACAACATCATCGCCAACTGCTCCGATGTCGGCGTCTACCTCAACCGCGCGGCCGGCACGCAGCTGCTGTTCAACACCATCCTGCGCACCAGGGGGGTGGAGTTCCGCTTCCCGTCCTCCACCGGCGTCGCGCGCGGCAACCTGCTGGCCAACACCATCCGCGGCCGCGACGGCGGCGGCTTCACCGATGGCGGCAACCTGGTGTCGCAGCTTTCCACCACCGTGGAGGCCTGGTACCGCGACCCGGACGGCGGCGACCTGCGGCTGAAAGCCACCCCGGCGGCGCTGCTCGGCGCGGCCCCGGCCGACCCCTCGGTCACCAGGGATTTCTGCGGCCGCCCGCGCACCGCCCCCTACGACATCGGCGCCCTGCAATCCTCGCTCGGTGACTGCCCGACGCTGCCCTGATCCACCGTCACCCCAGCCACACCCGCCCCGCCGCGGCGATCTCGCGCGCCAGCTTCTGCCGCATCGCCACCGCGAACCCGTGATAGTCCTGGCATTGCAGCGCGAAGGCGCCGGGCCCGCCGATCACCTCGTCGGTGTAGCTCGCCACCAGGTCCGGCTCCTGGTGCAGCACGCACAGCCCGTTGATGGTGACGCCCGCCGCCGCCAGCCGGTCGCGCACCGGCCCCGGGTCCGCCCCCTGGTTGGAGCGCCCGTCCCCCACCACGTCGATCACCTGCCGCGCCGCCGGGGCGGGGGCCAGCGCCAGCAGCTTCCCGGCCACCAGCAGCGCGTCGCCGATCGCCGTCGCCCCGGCCGGAACGGCGCGCGGCACCCCCTCCACCAGCGCCGCGAACGCCTCCACCTCGGCGCTGCTGGACACGCGCGTCCACTCCACCACCACCTCCTGCGCCCCGGTGCCCGACCACAGCAGCAGCGCCAGCAGGCTCGCCCCGTACGGCGGCGCCAGCAGCCCGGCCACCACCTCGCCGTCGCGCAGCCCGGCCGCGCTGCCATTGGCCAGCAGGTTGAACTCGTCGAAATCCACGCTGGCCGAGCAGTCCAGCGCCAGCACCAGCGCCAGGTTCACGGGTGGCAGGTTCAACGGCGGCACGGGGTCAGTGGTCACATCGGCCATCCGCGTCAGGGTGGGCTTGAGGGAAAGCACGCGAGCGCCGATCATAGCCGCAATCCGACCCGGAGGGGACCAATGGCCGACGACGCACCACCCAAGGCCGCCGCCGCGCTGCCGCTGTCGCGCATCACCGTGCTCGACCTCACGCTCGCCCGCGCCGGCCCCACCTGCGTCCGCCACCTGGCCGACTGGGGCGCCAACGTCATCCGCATCGAGCCCCCCGGCAGCGGCGAGGAAGTCACCGGCAACCGCGACGGGTTCGACTTCCAGAACCTGCACCGCAACAAGCGCGCCATCCGCCTCGACCTGAAATCCCCCGAGGGCCACGCCGCCTTCATGCGCATGGCCGCCAAGGCGGACGTGGTGGTGGAGAACATGCGCGCGGCCGTGAAGCACCGTCTGCATGTCGCCTATGACGACGTGCGCGCGGTCAACCCCCGCATCGTCTACGGCAGCATCTCCGGCTTCGGCCAGGACGGCCCCTACGGCCCGCGCGCCGGCGTGGACCAGATCGCCCAGGGCATGGGCGGGCTGATGTCCATCACCGGCCTGCCCGGCCAGGGCCCGGTGCGCGTCGGCATCCCCATCGCCGACCTCACCGCCGGCAACCTGCTGGCGCTTGCCATCATGACCGCGCTGTTCGAGCGCGAGGCCACCGGCGTCGGCCGCTGGGTCCATACCAGCCTGCTCGAAGCCATGGTCTTCATGCTCGATTTCCAGGCCAGCCGCTGGCTGATCGGCGGCGAGGTCGCGCCCCAGGCTGGCAACGACCACCCCACCGGCATCCCCACCGGCGTCTTCCCGTCCAGCGACGGCCACATCAACATCGCCGCCAGCTCCAACCGCCTGTGGGAACGCCTGTGCGACGCGCTGGAACGCCCGGAGTGGAAGGCCCGCCCGGAGTGGAAGAACCAGGCCGACCGCTCGCGCGACCGCGCCGCCGTCAACGCCGCCATCGGCGCGGTCACCGCCACCAGACCCGCCGCCCACTGGATCGACCTGTTCGAGGAGGCCGGCATCCCCTGCGGCCCGATCAACACCATCGACCGCGTGTTCGCCGACCCGCAGGTGCGGCATCTCGGCCTCGCCCGCACCATGCACCACCCCCGGCTGGGCGACGAGCAGGTCGTGTCCTCCCCCATCAACCTCCAGGGGCTGAGCCGCGACATCCGCCTGCCCACGCCGGACGCCGGCCAGCACACCGACGAGGTGCTCCGCTGGGCCGGCTATTCCGACCCCGAAATCCACGATATGCGCGCCAAGGGCATCCTATGACCAAGCAATACGCCGACGGAAAAATGCTGGCCGAGGTGGAGGACGGCGTCGGCCTCATCACCTTCAACCAGCCCGAGAAGCGCAACGCCATGTCGGTGGGCATGTGGCACGGCCTTACCGACATCCTCGCCGAGTTCGAGGCCGACGACGCGGTGCGCGTGGTCATCCTCACCGGCGCCGGCCACAAGGCGTTCGTCTCGGGCGCCGACATCAGCCAGTTCGAGCAGAACCGCGCCGACAGCAACGCCCAGGTGGAATACGACAAGGTCACCAGCGCCGGCCGCGCCAAGCTGGCCGCCTTCCCCAAGCCGGTGATCGCCCGCATCCGCGGCTTCTGCCTCGGCGGCGGCCTCGGCATCGCCATGCAGGCCGACCTGCGCATCGCCGCCGAGGACAGCCAGTTCGGCATCCCCGCCGCCCGCCTCGGCATTGCCTATGGCTGGGACATGGTCAGCCGCCTGGTCTCCCTGGTCGGCCAGGCGCATGCCCGCACCCTGCTGTTCACCGGCGAACGGCTGGACTCCGCCGAGGCCGGTCGCATCGGCCTGGTCAACCGCGTGGTGCCCGACGAGGAACTGAACGAGACCGTGCTGGCGATGGCCCGCACCATCGCCGACAACGCCCCCCTCTCGGTCCGCGCCGCCAAGTTCGCCGTGAACCAGACCGTCCGCCCGGAAAGCGAGCGCGATATTGCCAGCGTCTACGCCGCGGTCGCCGCTTGCTTCGATAGCGCCGACTACAAGGAGGGCCGCACAGCGTTCATGGAAAAGCGCCGCCCGAAGTTCCAGGGCCGGTAACAAGCCGGCTCACAGCGACGCGGAGGCGAGGGGAGGTGCAATCCCGCCCCTGTCCGCCACCTCGCGCCCCACAAGGCAAGCCGGCCCACAAAGAGACGTAGAGGCAAAGAGAGGCGCAACCGTGCTCCTCTCCGCCTCTACGTCTCTTTGTTAACCTTCCTTCGCTCCCTCCGGCAACGAACCGCCCCGCCCCGAAGGGCGGCTCGCTCAGGCCGGCCGCACGTTCCAGGGATACGGCGACACCCCCTGCAACACCCCGGTGATGCTGCGGCGGAACGCCGTCTTGCCGTACCACTGCCCCACCATCGTGGCGCCCACATCGGTCATCGCCACATGCGACAACGCCTTGGCCGCCTTCATCTGCCCGGCGGTGTCCGGCGCATACAGCCATTGGTCGGTCAGCGACCGCGCCTCGGCATTGTCCCACCAGCCGAACCAGCCATCCTTGCCGCGCCCGTTCAGCAGCGGATGCGTCGCCGGCGTGCTCAGCACCGCCGAGGAGGAGAAGGTGTGGAAGATGCTCCACCCGCCCTTTTCCACCGGCTCCATGCTCGACCGCCGCTGCACCACGGTGCCCCAGTCGGTCTCCTGCAGGTCCACGTTCATGCCGATCTTCTTCAGCGCGTCGGCGGTCACCAGCCCGAGCGGGTGGATCTGCGCGAAGTCGGTCGGGTTGATCACCACGACCTTCTGCCCCGAATAGCCGGACTCCTTCAACATCTTGGCCGCCAGCGCCAGGTCGCCCTTCATCAGCCCGGCGTCGGCCCCGGTGTAGTAGGCGGTGCCGAACGGGAACACGTCCTTGCTCACCCGCCACAGCGACTGGTCGTCGCCGAAGGTGGCGCGCATGTAGTCGTCCTGGCGGACCGCCATCATCACCGCGCGGCGCACCTTCACGTCGTTGAACGGCGGCTGCAGCTGGTTCATCACCAGCTCGGACATCCGCCCCCAGGGCTGGTCCACCTGCAGCGCGATGTTCTTGTCGCCGGCAAGCTGCGGCAGCAGGTCGGCCAGCGGCTGCTCCCACCAGTCGATCTCGTTGTTCTGCAACGCCGCGCTGGCGGTGGCGGCATCGGGGATGATGTTCCATACGATGCGCGGATAGAACGCCTGCTTGGCGCCGGTCGCCCACACCGCGGGTTCCTTGCGCGAGACGTATTTGTCGAACTTCTCGTACACCACCTTGCTGCCGGTGACGTATTCGCCGGCCATGAACTTGTACGGTCCGGAGCCGACCATCTCGGTCACCGGCTTGTCGGCCGGCGTCTTGGCCAGCCGCTCCGGCATGATGAACGGCACCGCCGAATCGGCCTTGCCCAGGGCGGTGGCCACCAGCGCGAAGGGCCGCTTCAGCTTGATCACGATGGTGCGGTCGTCGCCGGCGGAATAATTATCCACCACCGCCGCCAGCAACTGGCCGAACGGGTCGCGCACCGACCAGCGCTGGATGCTGGCGATACAGTCCGTCGCGCGCACCGGGCTGCCGTCATGGAAGAACAGCCCCTCGCGCAGCCTGATCTTCCAGGTCAGCTTGTCGTCCGAGATGGTGTGCCCCTCGGCCATCTGCGGGTGCGAAACCCCGTCCGGCCCCACCGAATACAGCGTGTCGAACACGTAGTAGCCGTGGTTGCTGGTCACCGTGGCGGTGGTGAAAACCGGGTCGAGCAGGGTGAGGTTGGCCTGCGGCACGAAGCGCAGCGTGGCGGCCTTGGCGGGCTGCGCGATCGCCGGCGCGGCCAGCCCCGATGCAGCCAAGCCAGGTGCGGCCAGCAACGAGGCGGCGGTGGCCTTCAGCAGCGTACGGCGATGCATCGTGGAGCTCCCCAGGTTTGGTCTTGTGGCGGCAGCCTATTCCCGCTTCACGTCACCCGGCAAGGAGGGCGCCGCAAGTATCAATTGCGTCTGCGTCACAATCGCGACCAGCTTGCCGTCGGCGCGGCTGATCCGGGTCTGCCATATCTGCGTGGTCCGCCCGCGATGCAGCGGCGTGCACTCGCCCACCAGCCGCGCGCCGATCGGCGCGGCGCCGATGAAGTTGGTCTTGCTCTCCAGCGTGGTGGTGCCGATGCCCTTCGGCAGGTTGATGAGCGTGCCCACCGCCCCCATCGTGTCGGCGAAGGACATGATGGCGCCGCCATGCATCACCCCCAGCCCGTTGCCGATCTCCTCGCGCACCGTCAGTTCCGCCACCAGCCGCTCCGGCGCCACCGAGACCAAGGCGATGCCCAGCCAGGTGGGAAAGGCCGGCAGCCGCCGCCCGAACCGCGCCAGGGGATCCTTGCCGGGGTCTGCGCCGGGATTTTCGCCGGAACCATTCGCCACATTGTCCATGCCCGCTCCTTCGCATGCCGTGATGTTCCGTGTAGGCTGGCCGCAGATGACGGTGGCCCGCAAGGGCTGAAACGGGAATGCGGAATGCGCGCCGTGCGGTGCGCCAGGCCGCGGCTGCCCCCGCAACTGTAGGCGGCGAGTCCGGCCTCCAATGCCATTGCCCCCGACCGGGGCGAGAAGGCGGGGCTGGGCGCCGGGGCACCGCCCCGACAGCCGTGAGCCAGGAGACCGGCCGGCATCGAGACTGCGCGCGCGCGACGGGCGGGGTGCACCGGGGCAGCGGGAGAGAGACCCGCATGCGGCAATCGTCCCTGTACCGGGGCCGGCGAGTCCGGCCCCATTGCCGCCGGAGACCCGCATGCCCCGCATGCCCATGCTGCTTGGCCTCGCCTTCGCCTGCCTGCCCTGGAACGTTCATGCCCAGGACGCCGGAACAACCCTGCCCGAACGGGTGGTCACCGCCACCCGCATCCCCACGCTGATCGGGCAGATCCCCGCCGGCGTCAGCGTGATCGACCGCGCCACCATCGAGGCGCGCGGCTACACCACCCTGGCCGACGCGCTCTCCGCGGTGCCCGGCCTGCACATCGTGCCCTCCGGCGGCTCCGGCGGGGTGGCCAGCGTGTTCGTGCGCGGCACCAATTCCGGCCACGTGCTGGTGCTGCGCGACGGCATCCCGGTCAACGACCCCTCCGACCCCGGCGGCCAGTTCAATTTCGGCGTGGACACGCTGGACGACGTGCAGCGTATCGAGGTGGTGCGCGGCCCGATGTCCAGCCTCTACGGCTCCGGCGCCATCGGCGGCGTCATCAACATCATCACCCGGCGCGGAGAGGGCAAGCCGCACGCCACCGCCGAACTCGCCTTCGGCCTGCCGCGCGCGGTGCGGGGCGCCATCGGCCTGGCCGGCGCGGTGGGCAGGTTCGACTACAACCTCAACGTCGCCCACCGCGACGATGCCGGGTTCGACACCACGCCCCAGCGCGAGAGCGTCCACACCGGCGCCCGCAACCCCTACCGCGCCACCACCGCCAGCATCGAGCTGGGGGTGACCCCGGTGGAGGGCACCCGCGTCTCGCTCTACCTGCGCGCTCGCTCGGCCCGCTTCGGGCTGGACGATGTCGGTTACCCGGCTTTCGATTCCACCCAGTACGTGGGCACCGACACCAACGCCTATGGCCGCCTCGCCGTCGCCAGCACGTTGTTCGACGGCCGGCTCGACACGCGGCTCGCCCTCGGCCACCTGCGATCGGACCGCGGCTACAGCCAGGCGCTGGAAGCCGCCGACCCCAACCAGGCCTCCGGCGACACCCGCTACCACGGCCGCCGCACCACGCTGCAATGGGACAACACGCTGCATCTGCCCGACTATGGTGCCACCACCGACAGCGCGCTGCTGTTCGGCTACGAGCATAGCGCGGACTCCTCCCGCTCGGCGCTGAACAGCACCTCCGGCGGCTTCGCCTACCAGTCGGACGTGCACGCCTCGGCGCAGTCCGATGCCGGCCATGTCGGCCTGCAAACCACCCTGGCCCGCCGCCTGACCGTCACCGCCGATGCTCGCGAGGAACAGGGCACCTATGGCGGCGGCGCCTTCACCTGGCGCACCGGCGCCGTGCTGGCGGTGCCGGAGGCGTGGTCGCGCCTCAAATTCTCCTACGGCACCGCCTTCCGCGCCCCCTCGCTGTTCGACCTGTTCGGGGTGGACAGCGCCGGCTATGTCGGCAACCGCAACCTGCGCCCCGAGCGCAGCACGGGGTGGGAGGCCGGCTGGGCGGTCGATCTGCCCGGGTTGGGCCGGCGCGACCTGGCGACGCTGGACGTGACCTATTTCGACAACCGCATCCGCGACCTGATCACCACCGTGTTCAACAGCAGCTACACCGCCGCCACCTCCGCCAACGTCAACCGCGCTCGCAGCCACGGCGTGGAGGCCAGCCTGACGCTGCGGCCCGCGTCGTGGATCGAAATGGTTATGTCGTATACCTATACCGACGCGCGCGACGCCTCCACCGGCGCCCGGCTGCTCCGCCGCCCCCGCAACGCGGCCAGCATGAACGCCCGGATCACCCCGATGCAGGGCCTGACCATCGCGCCGGAGCTGGTCTACACCGGCGCTTTTCAGGATTATTTGGTCGATAATGCCGGCTTTCCGGCCGGAATCGGCCGTGCGAAATCGGGTTTGATCGCCAATCTGACGGTCACCAAACAGGTCCGGCAGGGCCTCACCCTGTTCCTCGACGGCCGGAATCTGGGCGGCTCCCGCTTCGAGCCGGCCAGCGGCTACCAGACCCCGGGGCCCCAGGTTCTGGCCGGGGTGAGGGCGCGATTCTAGACTAGCGGTTGGCTCCGGGGACCCACAGCACGTCCCCGGAGCCGTTGCCGTTCAGCCGTCGGCCGAGCACGAACAGATGGTCGGACAAGCGGTTGAGAAACTTCACGATTTCCGGGTTCACCGGCTCGATGTGCGACAGCCCCACCACCAGCCGCTCGGCGCGGCGGACCACGGTGCGGGCGACATGGGCATGCGCCGCCCCCGGCAGTCCGCCGGGCAGCACGAAGCTGCGCAACGTCGGCAATTCCTTATTCAGTTCAGCCACTTCCGCCTCCAGCCGCGCCGAGGGAAGGTCGCCCAGCCGCAGCCGCTCCCCGGCCTCGCCGGGCACGCAGAGATCGGCGCCGGCGTCGAACAGATCGTTCTGGATGCGTGCCAGCATCGCGTCCGCCTCGGCATCGCCCAGCGTGTGCAGCCGCAGCACGCCGATCGCCGCATTGGCCTCGTCCAGTGTGCCGTACGCCTCCACCCGCAGCGCGTCCTTGGGCACCCGGCTGCCGTCGCCCAGCGAGGTCTCCCCGCCATCGCCGCCGCGCGTGATCACCCGGTCGATACGAACCATCTGAAACTCCTACTTAAGTTCAAAGGCGAAGTTGATCTCGACGCTGTCCGGCACCGGCTGGCCTGCGCGCTCGGCCGGCGTGAAGTGCCAGGTGCGCACCGCCTCGCGCACTGCGCCGTCCAGCCGCGGCGAGCCGGAGGACTTGACGATCTCCACCGCTACCACATCGCCCAGCGCATCGATATGCAGCCGCGCCAGCGTGGTGCCGTGCTCGCGGCGCAGCGCCGCTTCGGCGGGGTAGACCGGCGGCAGGTTGCGTGAATCCGCCTTGGCCGCCCGGACCTGCCCGTTCCGCTGCTCCAGCTGCGCCGCCGGCCCGCGATGCCCGGCATTCAGCCGCACGGCTGGCGGCGTGGGGGGCGGCGCGGGCGGTTCCGGCGCCGTGGGCGCGGGCGCGGGCGAGGTCGGCGCGGGTGGCGCGGGCTTGGGCGGTGCTGATTGTGGCGGTGCTGATTGTGGCGGCGCTGATTGTGGCGGCGCTGGCTGTGGCGGTGCGGGCGTGGGTGGAACGGGTGCGGGGGGCGGGGCCGGCCGGCCCTGGTCGCCGCCGCCGCCGACCATCACCTCCACCACCGCCGGCTGTTCCGGCTCGGGGGGCGGGGAGACGGGAAGGGTGATGGCGTGCCGCGCCACCAGGGCCGCCACCACCAGCGCGTGCAGCGCCAGCGAGGCCAGCAGGAACGGCAGCAGGCGGCGGCGTGGGCGGCCTCTGGCCATGCCGGGGATCATGCCGGGGCGGCGGCTCCCGGCGGCAGCAGGCGCGGCGCCGGGTCGATGCCCCAGGGCAGGCCGAAGGCGGCGGCGGCGCGCGGCAGCACGGTGTCCGGCGGGCCGTCGGCGGTGATCCGCCCGTCCACCAGCAGCAGCAGCCGGTCGGCATACAGCCGCGCCAGGTCCAGCGCGTGCACCACCACCACCACGCCGGCGCCGGCGCGGGCGGTGTCGCGCAGCAGCGCCATGATGGCGTGGGCGGCGGCCGGGTCCAGGTCGGCGGTGGGTTCGTCCAGCAGGAACATCTCCGGCTCGGTGGCGAAGGCGCGCGCCAGCATGGCGCGGCGGGCCTGCCCACCGGAGATGCGGTCGATGCGGGCCTCGCGCAAGCCGACGATGCCGCAGGCCGCCAGGGCGCGCGCCACCGGCGCCTCCCGCTGGTCGCCATGCGGAATGCGGCCAAGGGCGGCGACCTGCCCCACCGTCATCCCCCAGGCGCTGCGGGCGCCCTGCGGCACATAGGCCAGGCGCTTCGGGTCGCGCGGCGGCGTGCCCGGCAGCAGGCCGGCCAGCGCCCGCAGCAGCGTGGTCTTGCCGGCGCCGTTGGGGCCGATCAGCGCGGCGAGCTGGCCGGGCGCGAAGGCCACGTCGATATCGCGCAGCACCGGCCGGCCGGCCAGCGCCACCAGCGGCAGGGCCAGCTTGATCGTACCGGATGCGATCATGCCGCCATCCGCCGGGCGATGCGCACCAGGAACGGCGCGCCCAGCAGCGCGGTCAGCACCCCCAGCGGCGGCTCGGCCGAGAGCGGCAGCAGCAGCGGCAGGCTGCGCGCCAGCAGGTCGGCGGCCAGCAGCAGCGCCGCGCCGGCCAGCAGCGAGGGGGCCAGGATGGCGCCGGGCCGCTCGCCCAGGGCGGGGCGCAGCAGATGCGGCACCACCAGGCCGACGAAGCCGATGCCGCCGGCCACCGCCGTGCCCGCCCCCACCACCAGCGCCACCCCCACGGCCGCCAGCAGCAGGGTGCGCCCGGCCGGCGCGCCCAGGCTGGCCGCCACCTCCTCGCCCAGCGCCAGCGCGTCCAGCCGCCCGCCCAGGCGCAGCAGCAGCGCGCAGCCCAGCGCGATCGGCGGCGCCGCCAGCGCCAGGTGCAGCAGCGAGCGGTCGGCCAGCCCGCCCATCAGCCAGAAGGTGATCTCGGCCAGCGCGAACGGGTTGGGCGCCAGCGCCAGCGCCATCGCCAGCAGGGCGGCGGCCAGCGCCGACAGCGCCACCCCGGCGAGGATCAATGAGGGGCCGGCCGGCGCCCGCCCGGCCATGGCCAGCAGGGCGGCGCTGCCCAGCGCGGCCCCGGCCAGCCCGGCCAGCGGCAGCGCCGGCGCGAAGGCCGCCGAGATACCCCAGTAGAACGCCGCCACCGCCCCCAGCGAGGCGCAGCCGCCGATGCCGAGCAGCCCCGGATCGGCCAGCGGATTGCGCAGCGCGCCTTGCAGCACCGCGCCGGACAGCCCCAGCCCGGCGCCCACCAGGGCCGCCAGCGCGGTGCGCGGCAGGCGGAGCTGCCACAGGATCGTGGCATCCGGCACCCCGAACCCGGCCGCCCCGGTCAGCAGCCCGAGCGCCAGCAGCACCGCCAGCAGCATGGCCAGCCCGGCGATCACCGGCACCCGCCTCACGGCCGCGCCAGCAGGCTGACCGCCCGCGCCGTCCATGGCCCGCCGCAGGCCAGCAGCGCCGGCGGCACGGTGCGGCGGGGCAGGGCGGCCAGCGCGGGATGGGTCAGCAGGTCGGTGGCCAGCGACGGGTAGCGCGGCGCCCGCGCCACCACCAGCAGCGCGGGCGGATGCGCCAGCAGGGCCTCCAGCCCAAGCTGACGGCCCTGTCCGGCGCTGGCCAGCCCGGCGGCGCGCAGCGCCGCGGCTTCCAGCGAGCGCGGCCCCTGGGTGTAGCCGCGCGGGGCCAGCCACAGGGCGGATGTGTGGGTGCCCGCCGGCACTGCCGTCAGCCGCGCATCCATGCGGGCCAGCAGCGCCGCGCCGCGCGCCGGTTCACCGAGCAGGGCGGCCAGCCGCGCGGTTTCGGCGCGGATCGCCGGGAAGTCGCGCGGCAGGGTGCTGCGCACCACCCGCACGCCCTGCCGCTCCAGTGCCGCCAGCGTCGCCTGCGCGCCCCAGGGGGCGGCCAGCACCAGGTCTGGCCGCAGCGCCAGCACCGCTTCGGCATCCGCGCGCACCACCGGCAGCCGCGCGGCGGCGGCGGCCACCACCGACAGCGAGGGGTCGCGCGCCAGCATGGTCAGCCCGGCCACCTGCTCCGGCGCCAGCAGCACCAGGTACTGGTCGGTGCACAGGTTCAGCGAGACGACCCGTTCGGCCCGGGCCGGCGTGACGAGGTACGGCGTCACGAGGAACAGCGCGGCCAGCAGCGCGGCCGCGACCCGCCTCACAGCACGATCACGCCGTGGTGCTTGGCCTTGCCTTCCGGCTCCACATGGATGGTGATCATCAGCCCCTCCATCTCGGCCTTCAGCGCCGCCTCCACCCGGTCGCAGATGGCGTGCGCGTCGGCCACCGTCATGGCGCCGGGCACCACCAGGTGGAATTCCAGGAAGGTCAGCCGGCCGGCATGGCGGGTGCGCAGGTCGTGCGCTTCGATCGCGCCCTGGGCGTGCTGGCCGACCAGGGCGCGGATGCGGGCGACGATCTCGGCGGCCGGGGCGGCATCCATCAGCCCGCCCACCGACTCGCCGATCACCATGCTGCCGGAGGCCAGGATATAGACGGCGGTGAGCCCGGCCAGCAGCGGGTCGATCCAGGTCAGCCCGGTGGCCACCGCCAGCGCCAGCCCGGCCAGCACGCCCACCGAGGTGACCACGTCGCCCAGCAGATGCCGCCCGTCCGCCGCCAGCGCCGGCGAGCGCAGCCGGCGCCCGCTGCGCACCAGCAGCACGCCCCACGCCAGGTTCAGTACGGTAGAGGCGGCGTTCAGCCCGATGCCCAGCAGGGGCGCCTCGATCGGCGCGGGGTGGCTCCAGACCTCCCACACATGCTGCAGGATGGTCAGGGCGGCGACCACGATCAGCACGCCCTCGATGACGGCGGCGAAAAACTCGGCCTTGTCGTGGCCATAGGGGTGGTTGGCGTCGGCCGGCTTGGCGGCCAGCCGCAGCGCCAGCAGCGCGATGCCGGAGGCGGCGACGTTGACCACCGACTCGGCGGCGTCGGAATACAGCGCGGCGCTGCCGGTGACCAGCCAGGCGGCCAGCTTCAGCGCCAGCACCGCCAGCCCGACGGCGATGCTGCCCGCCGCGATCCGCTCCGCCTGTCTCACCCTCAATCCTTTCCACGCCGCGTCCGGCCGCTGCCGCGAGGCGGGCCGCGCCGGGGGGCTCTAGCAAAGGTGGGGCGGCGCGTCATCCCAAGGAAGCAAGGCGGGGCGCTGCCCCGGACCCCGCCAGGGGCCGAGCCCCTGGACCTCATCCCAAGACGGATGTCGGGCCAACGCATGAGAAGTGACTATTATGGCGTTGTTTTTAAAAAATTAGGGGTCCAGGGGCTCGGCCCCTGGCGGGGTCCGGGGCAGCGCCCCGCCTTGCTTCCTCACCCGCCGTTCATACTCGGCCCGCGCCGCGCGCACCGCCGGCCGGGCCGAGACTTCCGGCACCGCCACGTCCCACCAATGCCCGCCGGCCGCGGTGCCGGTGGCCGGGTCGGTGCGCAGCACGATCACCGTGCTGCGGGTGGCGGCCAGCGCGGTGGCCAGGGCGGCTTCCAGCTCGGCGGTGCCGGTGACGGTGAGGGCGATGGCGCCCAGCCCGGCGGCCTGGGCGGCGAAGTCGAAGGCCGGCGGGGCAGCCTGGCGGGCATCGGCCAGCAGGTTGTTGAAGCGGGCACCGCCGGTGGCGCGTTGCAGCCGGTCGATGCAGCCGAAGCCGCCATTGTCCAGCAGCACCACGACCAGCTTCAGCCCCAGCATCACCGCGCTGGCCAGTTCGGCGTGCATCATCAGCCAGCTGCCGTCGCCCAGCAGCACCACCACCTCGCGCTCCGGCATGGCGAGCTTCACGCCCAGCCCGCCGGCGACCTCGTAGCCCATGCAGGAATAGCCGTATTCCAGGTGGTAGGTGCCCGGCCCCTTGGCCTGCCAGAGCTTGTGCAGCTCGCCCGGCAGCCCGCCGGCGGCGGCGACGATCACCGCGCTGTCGGGCAGGGCGCGCTGCACCGCTCCGATCACCTGGGCGTCGGTGGGGCGCTCGGCGTTGCCGGCGGCGGTGGCGGCGCGCACCGCCTCGCGCCAGGGCGGCAGGGCGGCCTGGGTGCGGGCGGCCCAGGCGGCGGGGGCGCGGTGGCCGGCCAGCGCCGCGTCCAGCGCCGCCAGCCCGGCCAGGGCATCGGCCACCAGCGGTGCGGCGTGGCGTTTGGCGGCGTCGAACGGCTGCACGTTCAGGCTGACCAGCCGCATCGCCGGGTTGGCGAACAGCGCGTTGGAGCCGGTGGTGAAGTCGGCCAGCCTGGTGCCGACCGCCAGCACCAGGTCGGCCTCGGCGGCGGCCTGGTTGGCGGCGCTGCTGCCGGTGACGCCGATGGCGCCGAGGTTGAGCGGGTGGTCATGCGCCAGCGCGCTCTTGCCGGCCTGGGTCTCGGCGACCGGGATGGCGTGGGCGGTGGCGAAATCGGCCAGGGCCTGGGCCGCCCCGGCATAGTGCACCCCGCCGCCGGCCACGATCAGGGGCGCCCGGGCGGCGCGCAGCAGGGCGGCGGCCTCGGCCAGTTCCAGGCTGTCCGGCGCGGGGCGGCGGATGCGCCAGAGGCGAGGGGCGAAGAAGGCCTCCGGCCAGTCGAACGCCTCCGCCTGGGTGTCCTGGCAGAGCGCCAGCGTCACCGGGCCGCAGACGGCCGGGTCGGTCAGCACCGCCATGGCGCGGGGCAGGGCGGCGAGAAGCTGCTCGGGGCGGGAAATACGGTCGAACTGCCGGCTGACCGGGCGGAAGCAGTCATTGGCCGAGACGGTGGCGTCGGCGAAGTCCTCCACCTGTTGCAGCACCGGGTCCGGCGCGCGGCCGGCGAACACGTCGCCGGGCAGCAGCAGCACCGGCAGGCGGTTGACGTGGGCGACGGCGGCGGCGGTGACCATGTTGGTGGCGCCCGGCCCGATCGAGCTGGTGCAGGCCATCATGCGGCGGCGGCGCATCGCCTTGGCGTAGGCGATGGCGGCCAGCGCCATGCCCTGCTCGTTATGGCCGCGATAGGTGGGCAGCGCATCGCCGGCGGCGTGCAGCGCCTCGCCCATGGCGGCGACGTTGCCGTGGCCGAAGATCGCCCAGACGCCGGCGAAGATCGGCAGTTCGGCCCCGTCGATCTCGGTGCGCTGGGCCGCCAGGTAGCGGACCAGCGCCTGGGCGGCGGTGAGGCGGATGGTGGTCATGGCGTGGCCCTCCCGGGGATTCCTGCGCGGCGTATTGTCACCCCGGCGGGGGCGGGTGACAAATGCGCCTGGATTTGGGGGGACCGCCATGCTGAGCATCGCCGTGATCGGCGCCGGACGGATCGGGCGCATCCATGCCGGCAACATCGCCGCCCATCCGGGGGCGCGGCTGGCCGGCATCGCCGACCCGGACGCGGCGGCGGCCGGCGCGCTGGCGGCGGCGTGCGGCACGGCGGCGATCGGGCTGGACGACGCCTTCGCCGCCGACGCGGTGCTGATCGCCTCGCCCACGCCGACCCATGCCGATTATATCGAACGTGCGGCGGCGGCCAGGCGGGCGGTGTTCTGCGAGAAGCCGGTGGATCTGTCGGCGGCGCGGGTGCGGGCCTGCCTGGGGGCGGTGGAACGGGCCGGAATCGCGCTGATGGTGGGGTTCAACCGGCGGTTCGACCCGCATTTTTCGGCCCTGAAGCGCCGGCTGGAGGCGGGCGAGATCGGCCGGCTGGAGCTGCTGACCATCATCAGCCGCGACCCCTCGCCGCCGCCGCCCGCGTATGTGGCGGCGTCGGGCGGGTTGTTCCGCGACATGATGATCCATGACCTGGACATGGCGCGCTTCCTGCTGGGCGAGGAGCCGGTGGAGTTGTTCGCCGCCGGGTCGTGCCAAGTGGACCCGGGCATCGGCGCGGCGGGGGATGTGGACACCGCGACGGTGACGCTCAAAACGGCATCGGGACGGTTATGCGTCATAACCAATTCCCGGCGCGCGACCTACGGCTACGACCAGCGGATCGAGGCGCATGGCGCGAACGGGCTGCTGCGGGCGGGGAATGTGACGGCGACGACGGTGGAATTCGCCGATTCGCGGGGGTTTTCGACCGATCCGGCGCTGCCGTTCTTCCTTGAGCGCTATGCGGCGGCGTATCGGGCGGAGCTGGATGCGTTCGTGGCCGCGGTGGCCTCGGGCGGGATGCCGGCGCCGGGCGGGGCGGACGGGCTGGCGGCGCTGCTGCTGGCCGATGCGGCGAGCGAGTCGGCGCGCGGCGGCATGGCCGTGAGGCTGGGGTGATGCGCATCGGCCTGGTGACCGACAGCCTGGGGCATCTGCCGCTCGACGATGTGCTGGCGACCGCCGCCGGCATGGGGATCGCCATGGTGGAATTCGGCTGCGGCAACTGGTCGGCGGCGCCGCATCTGGATCTCGACGGGCTGCTGGCGGATGCCGCGGCGCGGGCGGACCTGCTGGCGCGGGTGGCGGGGCATGGGCTGGCGATCAGTGCGCTGAACTGCTCGGGCAATCCGCTGCATCCGGGGGAGTCGGGCGCGCGGCACCGGGCAGTGACATCGAAGACCATCCGGTTGGCGGGGCTGCTGGGGGTGGGGCGGGTGGTACTGATGTCCGGCTGCCCGGGCGGGCCGGGGGATGCCAACGCCAACTGGATCACCACCGCCTGGCCGCCGGAGACGGCGCGTGTGCTGGCGTGGCAGTGGGACGAGGTGCTGGTGCCGTACTGGCGCGGGCTGGCGGCGGAGGCGGCGGCGCATGGGGTGGGGCGGCTGTGCCTGGAACTGCACGGCCAGCAGAACGTCTACAACGTCGCCACGCTGAAGCGGCTGCGCGCGGCGGTGGGGCCGGTGGTGGGGGCGAATTTCGACCCGAGCCACCTGTTCTGGATGGGCGCCGACCCGGTGGCGGCGGTGGCGGCGCTGGGCGGCGCGATCCATCATGTGCATGCCAAGGACACGCGGATGATCGCGGCCAACCTGGCGGTAAACTCGGCGATCGACACCACCCCGATGGAGCGGCTGGCCGAGCGGTCCTGGGCCTATGTCACGCTGGGCGACGGGCATGGCGCGGATTGGTGGCGCGGCTTCTGCGTGGCGCTGCGGGCGGCGGGGTATGACGACGTGCTGTCGATCGAGCATGAGGACGTGGCGTGCTCGCCGGAGGAGGGGGTGCGCCGGTCGGTGGCCTTGCTGGGCGCGGTGCTGCGTGGATAGATGTTTCGCAAAAGGGAAATCGCGATGGGTATGTTCGATCTGACGGGGAAGGTGGCGATCGTCACCGGCGGCAATGGCGGCATCGGGCTGGGCATGGCGACCGGGCTGGCGCAGGCCGGGGCCGCGGTGGTGCTGGCCGGGCGCAACGTCGCCAAGGGCGAGGCGGCGGCGAAGGGGCTGGGCGGCAAGGCCGTGTTCGTGGCCGCCGACGTGACGAAAAAGGCCGATTGCGCGCGGCTGGTGGCCGATACGGTGGCGAAGTTCGGGCGGCTGGACATCGTGGTCAACAACGCCGGCATCGCCATCCGCAAGAACCCGCAGGACTATACCGAGGCCGAGTGGCACCGGGTGATGGACACCAACATGACCAGCGCCTTCCTGATGTGCCAGGCGGCCCATCCGGAACTGGTGCGCGCGGGCGGCGGCAAGATCGTCAATATCGGCTCGGTGATGAGCATCATGGGCGCGCCGCACGCCGCCCCCTATGCCGCCAGCAAGGGCGCCATCGTGCAGTACACCCGCGCCATCGCCACCGCCTGGGCGAAGGACAACATCCAGGCCAACGCGGTGCTGCCGGGCTGGATCGACACGGAACTGACCGAGGGCGCGCGCGAGCAGGTGCCGGGGCTGAACGAGTCCGTGCTGGCGCGCACGCCGGCCGGGCGCTGGGGCAAGCCGGCCGACCTGGCCGGGATCGCGGTGTTCCTGTGCTCGGCGGCGTCGGACTTCGTGACCGGCACCGGCATTCCCTGCGACGGCGGCTACACCATTAGGGCTTAGCCGGCGTTGGGCCGGCGGCGGCGCGCCAGGGTCAGCGCGCCGAGCCCGGCGGCCAGGATGGCGAGGGAGGCCGGTTCGGGGATCGCCAGTGCCGTGCCGGAGAGGGTGTATTCCACCTCGAACGGCCGGGTGGCGAAATTGCCGGTGCCGTTCGCCGAGCCGTAGCCCTGGTAGCCGGTGGCGGTGGTGCCGATGAGCGAGACGGTGCCCTGGGCGGGATGGGACGACATGTAGAAATAATAACCGGTATCCGCGGCGAGCGTGACGCCGGAGGCGAAGGTCCAGGCGTTGCCGCTGGCGGTCGCCATGGCGAGATAGCCGGTCGTCAGGGTGGAGAGCGCCGAGGGCACGCCCAGGTATTGCTGGCTCAGCAAATACAGGTCGCCGGCCGCATAGGGGGTGCCGTCGGACGAATAGTAGAAATTGATCGCGATATTGTTCCACGGGCCGCTGCCCGGGGTGGTGACCTGCTGCCCCGGGGTTTGCGCGTTGGTGAGGTTGTCGGGGCGGACATAGTTCGTGGAGATGGTGGTGGCGTGGGCGGCCTGGGCGGTGCAGAGCGCCAGCGCGAACACGGCGGCAAGGCGCAACCTGAGCCGGAGCGCGGTGGTATGCGGGCGGCGGGAGGCGCTTGTTGGCATGCCCCAAAGATCCCCGGCAGCGTAATGTGAATGTCTTTATCGATAATTAACATCACATGGGGTCCTGGCGTGGGGCAATGCTTGGCTGGTTAAAATATTGTAAATAATACATTATTTCTGATGCCTCGTGCAGCCAAGAGGAAGTGGGTCTTCTTTTTGTGAACAAAAAGAAGCAAAAAACTTTATCCGTTGAAGTTGAAATCGCAACGAATGGACGTTTTTTGGTTCTTTTTTCCAAAAAAGAACCCCTTGCTTCCTATACCTCCACCCATCCCCCACCAGCCGCCCGCGACCGCAGCGCCGCCTCGATGAATTCCAGCCCTTCCACGCCATCGGCCGCGGTGGGGAAGCCCAGCGCCAATGGGTCGGCCGGGATGCCGGTGAGGCGGGCGGCGATGGCCTCGGCGGCGTCGCGGTAGAGGTTGGCGAAGGCTTCCAGGAAGCCCTCCGGATGGCCGCGCGCGATCCGGACCAGCCGCTTGGCGGGCGGCAGCAGGTCGGCGTCGCCGCGCGCCAGGATCTGCACCGGGCGGCCCTGCAGCGCGCAGGTCAGGTGGTTGTTGCGGGCGTGCGTCCATTCCAGGTGGCCGTCGGCGCCGAAGACGCGCAGCGTGATGGCGTTCTCGGTGCCGGCCAGCGCCTGCGAGACCGTCATGGTGCCGCGCACGCCGCCCGCGAAGCCGAGCAGGAAGGCGCCGTAATCGTCCACCGTGCGGCCTGGCACCAGGGCGCCGAGGTCGGCGGCCAGCCGCTCCAGCCGGCGGCCGCCGACCATGCGGGCGAGGTGGAAGGCGTGGGTGCCGATGTCGCCCAGCACCAGCGAAGGGCCGCCGCGCGCCGGGTCCAGCTTCCAGCGCAGCTTGGGGGTGGCGGGGCCGTCCTCCACGCGGGCGCTCATGCCGGCCTGGAGATATTCCACCTGGATGGCGCGCAGGTCGCCGATGGCGCCCGCGGCGAGCATGGCGGCGGCCTGGCGGAGCATCGGGTAGCCGGCATAGACATGGGTGAGGCAGAACACCTGGCCGGCGGCGCGGGCGGCGATGGTTCGGGCGTCGGCCAGGGTGTTGGCCAGCGGCTTGTCGCAGATCACGTCCAGCCCGGCGTCCAGCGCGGCCAGGCAGTCCGGCAGGTGGCGGTCGTTCGGCGTCATGATCGCCACCGCGTCCAGCCGGTGGCCGGCGGCGAACATCTCGGCGGCGCTGGCGTGGCCGGCGAAGCCGAGTTCGGCCGCGGCGGCGCGGGCGCGGGCGGGGGCGGAGGAGAGCACGCCGGCGACGATCTCGAACCGGCCGTCGAGCTGGGCGGCGGCGCGGTGGGTGGGGCCGATGAAGCTGCCGGGCCCGCCGCCGAGCACGCCCAGGCGCAGGCGGCGGCCGAGCGTGGCGAAGGCGGTCATGGCTGGATTCCGGCGGTATCTCGGGTTTCACGCATATGTATGGGCTCCGTTTTGCGGTATCATGACGCATGACCGTCATTTTCGCCGCACGCTTCGTGGCGCCCGCCGCGCTGCATTCGCTTGTCCTGGCCGCAGAGCTTGCCGCGTCGCCCGACCCGGACGGCGTGGCGCAGGTATGGATCGTCGATCCCGATGGCGGAGAGTGGCGGCATGGCCAGGTGGTAGGGGCGCACAAGGGTGGCGCGCATGTGGTGCTGGGGTTTCCGGCCTTCGCCTGCCCGGCCGGCACGATCTGCCACGTGGTGGTGACGGCGGGGGCCGGCGTGGCCACGGCGGTGCTGCCGGACTGGCTGCATGTGCTGCTGGCGGTGGAGTCGGCGCCGATCCCGATCGCCACGCCGGAGCTGGAGGTGGCGTTGCCGGCGCGGCCGGCGCGGGGAATTTTCGTGATCGCCGAGGGCCGGGTGGCCGCCGGCAACCGGGCGCCGGCGGGGTTTCCGGTGACCGCCGATTACGGCGCGCATTGGCGCGACGAGTTCGGCGCCTACCTGTCCGGCTGGGTGCATTGCACCGAATGGCCGGTGCAGCGGCTGTTCCTGCGGCTGGGCACGCGGGAGAGCGAGCTGACCCTGATCCCGTTCCCCGACGTGATCGCCTATTACCCGGCTTGCGGCGAGGTGGTGCCGGTGCGCTGGAGCGGGCAGGTGGCCGGGCCGCCCGGGGAGCCGTTGCAGTTGCGCGTGGTGACGGCGGCGGGCGAGCGGGTGGTGGATGTGGTGCTGCCGGAGCGGCTGGCCAATCTGCCGCCGCCGCCGCCGCGGGTGCCGGCGCTGATGGCGCGGTTCATGCGCATGGTCAACGAGGAGCAGTTGCGGGTGCTGGAGATCGGCGCGCGGCTGGTGGCGCCGGGCGCGCAGTCGTGGCGCGGCGACATGGCGCGGGCGGCGGCCTATATCGGGATGGACATCCACCCCGACGCGAATGTGGACCTGGTGGGCGATGCGCATGCGCTGTCGACCCTGGTGGCGCCGGGCAGCCTGGATGCGGTGTGGTCGGGCGACGTGCTGGAGCATTTGCGCATGCCCTGGCTGGTGGCCGCCGAGGTGAACCGGGCGCTGCGCATGGGCGGGCTGGCGTTCCATGTGGCGCCGCAGACCTGGCCGCTGCATGAGATGCCGGCGGATTACTGGCGCTTTTCGGACGAGGGGCTGCGGGTGCTGTTCGGGCCGGAATTCGGCTTCGAGATCATCGAGAGCGCGATGATCGAGCCGATGCGCATCATCTCGCCGCACCGCGAGGCGCCGCACAGCGAGATGCCGCTGCATCCGGGCTATGGGCACGCGCTGGTGCTGGCGCGCAAGGTGGCGGAACTGCCGCAGGTGGCCGGGCTGGAGGCGATGCAGCGGGCGCTGGTGGGCGCCAGCGGCAGGCTCTATCCCGAGACCGACATGGAGCGGCAGGCCGGCGACAAGCGGGTGGCGGCGGCGGCGGGCGGTTAGCCGGGCGGGAAGATCCACATGGAGGCGGGGAGGCGGGGAGAAGGATGACCGGGGCGTTTTGCCCTTCTTCTCCCCGCCTTCCCGCCTCCATGTCGGGCGATTCGGGCTGATTCAGCCGGCGCCCGGGATCAGGGCGCCGAGGTCGCCGGCGAGGGCGCCGGCCTGGCCGGCCTCCTGTTGCAGGCCGAGCAGGGCGGCATGGGTGCGGTCGTGCAGGTGCCGGGCCGGCTGGGCGGCATTGGGTTGGGCGGCCTTGGCGGGGTCGATTCCGGCCAGGCTGAAGCCGGAGAGTTGCGCGCTGGGGGTGGCCAGCACGGCGGCGGCGGATTGGAACAGGCTGTGGGCGGCCTGGGTGACGGACATGGCGGGCACTCCGGATTGCGGGAACGCCGGAGGGACAAAGCAAGCCGCGTGCCAGGCTCATCGGGCGGCGGGAGACCCGGATGCAGGCGGGGAGGGGCGAGGCCGGAGCCTGCTTTTCGCTTCCTGCCTGGCTCTCGCTTCCCGCCTGGCTCTCGCTGCCTCCCGGCACATCCTGCCGTGCGGGCAGGATGTGCCGGGTTGCGTCAGGCGCCGGCGGCGTCCAGGGCCTGGGCGATGTCGGCGATGATGTCGTCGATATGCTCGATGCCGATCGACAGGCGCACATAGCCGGGCGAGGCGCCGGTGGCGGCCTGCTCGGCCTCGCTGAGCTGGGAGTGGGTCGTGCTGGCGGGGTGGATGGCCAGGCTGCGGGCGTCGCCGATATTGGCGACGTGGTAGAGCAGCTTGAGGCTGTCGATGAACTTCTTGCCGGCGGGAGCGCCGCCGGCCAGCTCGAAGCCGAGCAGGCCGCCCATGCCCTTGGTGAGGTATTTCGCCGTCCGGACGGCGTCCTGCCCGGTGGCGGTGGAGGGGTGGATCACCTTGGTGACGCCCTTGCGGGTGGCCAGATATTTGGCCACCGCCAGCGCGTTGTCGCTGTGCGCGCGCATGCGCAGGGCCAGCGTCTCGATGCCCTGCAGGATCAGGAAGGCGTTGAACGGGCTGATCGCGGCGCCGAGGTCGCGCAGCAGCGTCACGCGGGCCTTGAGGATATAGGCGATCGGGCCGAGGGGCTTGACCGCCTGCGACCACACCGCGCCGTGGTAGCTGGGGTCCGGCGTGTTCAGGGCGGGCTGGCGGGCGGCGTGCGCCTCCCAGTCGAAATTGCCGCCGTCGATGATGATGCCGCCGATCGAGGTGCCGTGGCCGCCCATGTATTTGGTCAGCGAATACATCACCACCGCGGCGCCATGGTCGAACGGGCGCACCAGCAGGGGGGCGGCGGTGTTGTCCATGATCAGCGGGATGCCGAAGCCGCGGCCGATGGCGGCGACCTCGGCGATGGGGAAGACGCGCAGCTTCGGGTTGGGCAGGGTTTCGGCGTAATAGGCGCGGGTGCGCTCGTCGGTGGCGCGCCGGAAGCCCTCGGGGTCGGCCGGATCGACGAAGCGGACCTCGATGCCCTGGTCCTTCAGCGTGTTGGCGAACAGGTTCCAGGTGCCGCCGTAGAGGTCGGTGGAGGCGACGATGTTGTCGCCGATGCGGGCCAGGTTCTGCACCGCCATGGCCGAGGCGGCCTGCCCGGAGGCGACGGCGAGTGCCGCGACCCCGCCCTCCAGCGCGGCCACGCGCTTTTCCAGCACGTCGGTCGTGGGGTTCATGATGCGGGTGTAGATGTTGCCGAGCTGGCTGAGTCCGAACAGGGCGGCGGCGTGGTCGGTGCTGTCGAACTGGAACGAGGTGGTCTGGTAGATCGGCACGGCGACGGCGGTGGTGGCCTCGTCGCGGCGCCAGCCGGCGTGCAGGGCGAGCGTCTCGGGATGGGTGGACATGGTGCCTCCTCGGGGCCGGGTTGCGGTCTTGTGGGGGTGTTGAAGCCCATTTCACGTGGGTAGGCAAGCAAATGGAATAATATCACAGTTTAACTTGGTGTATTCTGGTCGCCGCGCATCTTGCCTGAGCGGCGTTCGGCGTCCAAGGTCGGGCTTCACCGCAGAATGGAGCGTTTCGCATGCGGCTTATCGTGCTGCCGGGCGACGGCATCGGCCCGGAAATCACCACCGCAACGCTGGATGTGCTGGATGCCGCCTCGGAGCGGTTCCAGCTTGGCATCGAGATGGTGCACGACGTGATGGGGCACGCCAGCATCGCGCGCTATGGCCGCGCGGTGCGGCCGGAACTGCTGGACATCGTGAAAGCCGCCGACGGGCTGATGATGGGGCCGTCGGCGACCTTCGAGTATCCGACCGAGGTCGGGCCGTCGCGGTTTTTCCGCAAGGAGCTGGACCTGTTCGCCAATATCCGCCCGGCGCGGACCTATCCCGGGCTGCCGGGGCGGTGCGGCGAGATGGACCTGGTGATCGTGCGGGAGAACACCGAGGGGTTCTATGCCGACCGCAACATGGAGCAGAACAGCGGCGAGATCCTGATCACGCCCGAGGTGGCGATCGCCATCCGCAAGATCACCTGGAAGGGCTGCGAGCGGATCGCGCGGGCGGCCTGCGAACTGGCGATGCGGCGCCGCAAGAAGGTGACGGTGGTGCACAAGGCCAACGCGTTGACCCTGACGGACGGCATGTTCCTGCGCATCTGCCGCGAGGTGGGGGCGGAGTTCCCCGAGGTGGCGATGGACGACGTGATCGTGGACGCGATGATGGCGCATGTGGTGCGCAATCCGGGGCGGTTCGACGTGATCGTCTCGACCAACATGTTCGGCGACATCCTGTCGGACCTGACGGCGGAGCTGTCGGGCAGCCTCGGCCTGGGCGGGTCGGTGAATGCCGGCACGGCGCACGCGATGGCGCAGGCGGCGCATGGCAGCGCGCCGGACATCGCCGGCAAGGACATCGCCAACCCGTTCAGCCTGGTGCTGTCGGCGGCGCTGCTGCTGGACTGGCACGGGCGGACACGGGGGCAGCCGCGCTTCCTGGCGGCGGCCGCGGCGATCGAGGCAGGCGTGGCGGCGGCGGTGGCGGCCGGCGAGGTGACCGGGGATGTCGGCGGGCGGCTCGGCACGCAGGCGGCCGGGGCGGCGCTGGCGGCGCGGCTGCGCGCCGGCTGACCGGCACCGGTGCGCGTCCGCTTCGACGCCGGGGGGCGGCGCTGGGTGCTGCGCTGGGAGGGCGGCGGACTGGACGTCGAACTGGGCGCGGACGGGCTGGCCGCGCGGTATCCCGGTGCGGCGAGGCCCGCCGGGGTGCCCGCTGGCCCAATGGTCGAGGCCGAGGGGCGGCCCGTGGCCTGGGCGCTGGCGGGCTGGCGGCGGGATGGGGCGGCGCTGGAGGTGACGCTGGCGGCGGCCGGGCTGCCGCTCGAAGCGGTGGCGCGGCTGGCGGTGGCGGCGGGCGTGGTGGCGTGGCGCACCACGCTGCGCCATCGCGGCGGCGCGGCCGTGGCGGTGACCGCGGCGCGCAGCGCGCTGGTGGCGATGCCGGGGCCGGTGGCGCGCATCCACACGCTCACCGGCGCCTGGGCGCTGGAAACCCAGCCGCATGTGCTGCCGGCGGCGCAGGCGCCGCTGGTGCTGGGCAGCCGCAGCGGGCGGACCGGGTTCGCCTTCCAGCCCTGGGTGGCGCTGGAGGGCGCGCAGGAATGGCTGCTGTGCGAGCTGCTGTGGTCGGGCAACTGGCGGCTGGAGCTGCGGCCGGACGACGACGGGATGGCGGTGCTCGCGGGGCTGGAGCCGGCCGGATTCTGCCATGTCCTGGCGGATGGCGCGGTGCTGGCGCTGCCGGAATTGCTGCTGGCGCGCGCGGACGGGCTGGGGGCCGCGACCAGGCGGCTGCACGACGCGCGGCGGCGGCTGCGGCCCGATCCGGATCGGGCCGTGCCGGTGCAGTTCAACACCTGGTTCCCGTTTCCTGGCGAGCCGGAGGCGACGCGGCTGCTGGAGGTGGTGCCGCTGGCGGCCCGGCTGGGCTGCGAGGCGTTCGTGCTGGATGCCGGGTGGTCCACCACCTGCGAGGACACCGATCCGGCCGACTGGTGGGCGGCGGTCGGCGATTGGCACGTGAACCCCTGCGCCTTCCCGCATGGGCTGGGGCCGCTGGCCGCGTCCTGCCGGGCGCATGGCATGGCGTTCGGGCTGTGGTTCGAGCCGGAGGCGGTGGGGCCGGCCGCGCCGGTCCGGCGGTCGCATCCCGAATGGCTGCACCATCCCGGTGGCCGGGCGCCGGCGGCCGAGGCACGGGCGGTGCTGCATCTGGGGATTCCCGAGGCGCGCGCCTATGCCCTGGACACCATGGCACGAATCCTGCGCGCCACCCGGGCGGGCTGGCTGAAATGGGACTTCAACATGGCGCTGTTCGGCCCCGGCTGGGCGCCCGGGCTGCCGCCGGACATGGTGCGGCAAGACCCGCTGGTGGCGCATGTGCGGGGGCTCTATGCGCTGCAGGACGCCATCCGCGCGGCGTTTCCCGACCTGGTGCTGGAGATGTGCGCCAGCGGCGGCGGGCGGCTGGACGGGGCGGTGCTGGCGCATGCGCACACCTACTGGATCAGCGACCAGCCGCGCGCGCTGGAGAAGCTGGCGATCCATTTCGGGAGTGGGCGCGCCCATCCGGCGGTGTGCTGCAACGACTGGCTGGTGGACTGGCCGGCGGGCTGCGTGCCGGCGGCGGATGGCGGGGCCGCGCCCGACCCGCGCGGCGACCTCGCGTTCCGGCTGCGGGTGGCGATGCTCGGCAGCTTCGGCATCAGCGCCCCGGTGCAGCGCTGGAGCGAGGCCAATCTGGCGGCGGCGGCGGCGCATGTGGCGCTCTATCGCGACCATGTCCGGGCGCTGGTGCAGTCCAGCGATCGCTATGAACTGACCGCGCCGCCGCCGGCCGACGGCAATGGCGACTGGGCGGTGCTGTGGTACGCGGCGAAGGACGGGCGGTCCGGCGTGCTATTCGCCTTCCGGCTGGCGGGGGCGCGGGCGGTCCGGCGGTTCCGGCTGCCGGGGCTGGCGGCGGGCATGGCGCTGGCGGGGCCGGATGCGGCGTCGGCGGTGCTGCGCGGGGCGATGGTGACGCTGCGGATCAGGCAGGCCTTCACCTCGGCGCTGGTGCTGGTGGGTCCAGTCGGAGCAGCGGGCGTCAGCGGGGCGGGGCTGGGGTGATCGGCCGCTCGCGGTAGGGGTAGTTTTTCAGCCTGGTGTCGCTGCGCGCGATCGGCTGCGCCACCGCGCGGGCGGGGTCGATCCAGGCCGCCCACGCGAAATCGGGGATCACCTGGGCCTGGTAGCTGTCCTCCAACGGGTGTTCGAGGATGTCGTTGACGTGCACCCATTGCTGGTAGCGCATCAGATCGACCTGATAGGGGGTGGGGGTGCCGCCCGCGGTCTTGACCACCTGCTTCAGCGCCTCGGTCTCGGCGGTCGTGACCTTCGGGGTCCAGGTGATGGCGCCGGGGAGCATCACCGGCTCGCCGGGGATGGTGTTGATGCCCTGCTTCCAGGTGGCCAGCACCGCGACCTTGGTGTCCTCGCGGTAGAGGATGATCGCGTGGCTGTAGCGCTTGTCCTTGAAGAAGCCGAGATTGCCGTATTGCAGCCGGGCGCCGGTGAGGAAGGCCACGCCGTCGGACCAGCAGGGGGAGTCGCCGCTGATGCCCCACAGCACGCTGCGATCGATGATGCCGTCGGGGAACAGGATGCGCAGCGCGACCCAGGCGGCGTTGGCCACGTGGATCGTGCCCTCGCAGTCATGCCCGTGGAAGCGGATCATGTCCTTCAGCGTCACCGGGTAGGTGTAGGGGTAGTAGCGGCCCTGGGTGCCCTGGGTGGCGAGCATCTCGAACACCGGGGCATAGGGCTTGCCCGCCATGGAGGCATACCAAGTAGGCGTGCGGTCCGGCGCCTCGACGCCGGTTTCGATGAAGATGTCTTGGCCCTGGTGGTAAGCAGGCTCGGCGGCGGCCGCCGGAAGGGCGGCCAGCACGCCGGCCAGCAGGAACGCAAGCGGGTTGCGGATCATGGCACACTCGTAAAGTTCCATACCCGCGAGCCTTTGGCCGGACCGCGAGGGTGGCGCCATGATCCAGATCAACCGCCGCAGGCCAGGCGGACGGCGTTACCCCCCTATGCGGCGCGCGGCTTGATCGGCGGCTTGATGTTGGTCGGCAGCGGGCAGACATAGGGGTTGCCGTCGGTCCGCTTCGCGTAGTCGGCCTTGGCCTGGGCGATCAGCGCCGGGTTCTCCAGCGCCGCGGTGGCGGTGGAGGCCATGATCTTGGCGACATGCACCATGCCCTTATGCGCCAGCGGCGTCTTGCCGTGGGCGGTGAGCTGCCAGGAATGGCCGGGCGTGCCGATGGCGTAGGTGGCGCCGCGCGCCTGCACGGTGGGGACCACCCAGGACACGTCGCCCACGTCGGTGGAGCCCATCATCGGCGCGCCCTTGGCGTCCAGCGGCACGATGGCTTCGCAGAGCGGGTCTTTCGTCACCTTCTGGCCGACGCGGCGGAAGGCGGAGGTGATATCCTCCTGGCTCAGCGTCGCCTGAATCTTGCGGGCGAAGTCGCGGTCCGCGTCGTCCCATTGCGGCGGGCCGAGACGCTCGAAGGCGTCGTACATCGCGTGCTCCAGCGGGGTGTTGCCGAGCAGGTTGGAGACGGCGCTGATGACTTGGTGCTCCACCTTGGTCTCGGTCATCAGGGCGGCGCCCTCGGCGATCTTTTTCACCCGCTCGATCAGCGGCCAGAGCTCGGGCAGCTCGCGGGCGCGGATGGCGTAGCGGATCTTGGCTTTGCCCTGCACCACGTTCGGCGCCACGCCGCCGGTGTCGAGATAGGCGTAATGGATGCGCGCGTCGCTGGGCATGTGTTCGCGCATGTAGTTGACGCCGACATTCATCAGCTCGACCGCATCCAGTGCCGAGCGGCCGAGATGCGGGGCGGCGGCGGCATGGCTGGCGCGCCCGGTGAAGGTGAAGTCGATGCGGGTATTGGCCAGCGACATTGCGTCGTTGACGCCGGAGAACGCCGCCGGATGCCAGGAGATGGCGATGTCCACGTCCTTGAACGCGCCCTCGCGCACCATGAAGGATTTGGCGGCGCCGCCTTCCTCGGCCGGGCAGCCGTAGTAGCGCACGCGCCCCTTCAGCCCGCGCTCGGCGAGGAAGTCCTTCACCGCGGTGGCGGCCAGGATGGCGGCCGAGCCGAGCAGGTTGTGGCCGCAGCCATGGCCGAGGCCGCTGCCGGGCAGCGGGCGCGGCTCGGCGACGCCGTTCTCCTGGCTGAGGCCGGGCAGCGCGTCGTACTCACCGAGGATGGCGATCACCGGCCCTTCCTCCCCGGCCTCGCCCATGACGGCGGTGGGGATGCCGCCGACGTTGCGGCTGACGCGGAAGCCCTCGCGCTCCAGCATCTCGGTGTGGTCGGCCACGGCGCCGTATTCGTCGTAGGCGATCTCGGGATTGTCCCAGATCTTGTCGGAGAGTTCGATGAACTGTTCCTTCTTGGCATCGACGTGCTGCCAGACGGGGTCGGTGTTCTGCATGGGGCTGGTCCTTCAGATGGCGTGCAGGGCGGCGGACAGGATGGGCGCGGCGGCGGCGGACATCAATTCGCCATCATGCGCCACGCCGGGCACGTCGACGATGGTCCAGGCGCAATGCAGGCCCAACCGGCGCGCCTGCCGGCGGGCGGTGGCGATATAGGCGTGGGCGCGCTCGTAGCGGTTGGTGCCCTGGCGCATCGCCTCCGGCTCCCGGGGGAAGTGCTCGCCGCCGGAGTCGGTGTCCGCGGTGCCGGCCATGACCGTGAGGCGGAAGGACAGCAGGCTGGCCAGGCCGTTCTCGTCCATGCCGGTGCCGCCCAGGCCGTAGGGGAAGTCTACCTCCGGGTCGGGCATCGCATAGGTGCCGGCATTGGCGGTGACGGCCGCGGCCACCCCGGCGCGCAGGCCGAGCGAGAGCATCCGGTGCACGAACTGCCCGCCCGCCGAATGGCCCCACACGCCGTAGCGGCCATGCTCGGTGAGGCCCTGGGCGCGCAGGGCATCGAACACGCGCTGGTCGGTGTTGTAGGTCCAGGAGTCGCGCGGGTTGGGCGCACCGGACTCGCTGCTGCGGTTGCCGAAATTGTACCAGGCCGAGCCCGGGAAATCGGCGGCGGGGAATTCCGGGGCGATCACCATCAGGTCGGCCTCGTCCACCAGCGGCAGCCAGTAGTCGCGGTAGTCGCCGCCGTTGCGGTTGACGCCGTGGTGGACGAACAGCACCGGGGTCTGCGGCGAGACATGGGCGGGGCGGGCGCTGCGCAGCACGATGCGCCGGCCGGGCAGATGCGGGTCCTCCCAGTCCAGGTCGTTGGCGCCGGGGCGGGCGAACAGGGCAGCAAGTTCGGTCATGTCGGGGCATCCCGCTGTGGCATTCCCGTGATGCTATCGGCTAACCTGCGCTCCGAACAGGCCACCGGAGCACCGCCATGGATGACGCTGTCCCACAGCAGGATGCCGCCTTCTGGACCCGCGCGAACCGGCATCTGCTGCGCTACGGCGGCGAATTCGTGCCCTTCGTGCCGGCGCGGGCCGAGGGCGCGTTCCTGTACGACGCGGCCGGGCGGCGCGTGCTGGATTTCACCTCCGGGCAGATGAGCGCCATCCTCGGGCACTCGCATCCCGAGATCGTGGCCACGCTGCGGGCGCAGGCGGGGGTGCTGGACCATCTGTTCTCCTCGATGGTGTCCGCCCCGGTGGTGGACCTGGCCGAGGCGCTGGCCGGGCTGGTGCCGGAATTGCCGAAGACGATGCTGCTCTCGACCGGCGGCGAGGCCAACGAGGCGGCGATAAGGCTGGCCAAGCTGGTGACCGGGCGGTGGGAGGTGGTGGCCTTCGCGCAGTCCTGGCACGGCATGACCGGCGGCGCGGCGGCGGCCACCTACAAGGCCGGGCGGCGCGGCATCGGCCCGCTGGCGCCGGGCAGCTTCGCCATTCCGGCGCCCAACGCCTATCGCCCGCGCTTCCAGGGGGTGAGCTGGCAGCAGGAGCTGGACGATTCCTTCGAGCTGCTGGACAAGCAGTCGACCGGCAATCTCGCCGCCTTCATCGCCGAGCCGATCCTGTCCTCCGGCGGCGTGTTGGATCTGCCGCTGGGCTATCTCGCGGCGCTGAAGGCCAAATGCGCCGAGCGCGGCATGTTGCTGATCCTGGACGAGGCACAGACCGGCATCGGGCGCACCGGGCGGATGTTCGCCTTCGAGCGCGACGGCGTAGTGCCGGACATCCTGACCCTGTCCAAGACGCTGGGCGCCGGGCTGCCGCTGTCGGCGGTGATGACCTCGGACGCGATCGCCGCGGTGGCCGATGAGCGGGAGTTCCTGTTCTACACCACCCATGTCAACGACCCGCTGCCGGCCGCCGTGGGCGTGAAGGTGCTGGAGATCGTGCTGCGCGACCGGCTGGCCGAGCGTGCCGGGGGGCTGGGCGCACGGCTGGCGGCCGGGCTGCGCGGGCTGCAGCAGCGGCACGAATGCGTGGGCGACGTGCGCGGGCGCGGCCTGCTGCTGGGGCTGGAGTTCACCGGCACCGGCGGGCGGACGGCCGCGGATATCTCCGACCGGGTGACCGACCTCGCACTCGATCTCGGGCTGTCGGCCAATATCGTGCGCGGCGGCGCCGCGGGCGGCACGATGCGGATCGCGCCGCCGCTGACGGTGAGCGAGGCGGAAATTGACCTCGGGGTGGAGTTGCTGGACGCGGCGATCAGCGGCGCGATGCGCGGCTGATCGCCGCGGCGGCTCAGTTCGCCTTCGGCTTCAGCCCGTCCACATCCGTCCGCTGGTCCATCCGGCCGGTGAAGCTGTAGCGGTCCTTGTAGGCCCAGAGCGAGGTTTCCCAGTAGAGCGGGATCAGCGCGTTGTCGTGCAGGGCGATGGTCTGCGCCTGGTACAGCTCGTCGCGGCGGCGCTCGTCGTTCATCTCGTCGATCGCCTTGGTGAACACGGCGTCGAAGGCGGCGCTGTGGTAGCCGCCGTAGTTGGAGCGGCCGAGGCCGCGCGCCGGCAGCGGGCCGACCACGAAATAGCGCAGCAGGTTGGAGGCCTCGCCGGTGCCGTAGCCCCAGCCGCCCATCGACAGGCTGAACTCGCGCTTGGTGCGGCGGGGGAAGAACACCGTCTGGGTCATGGCATCGACGGTGGTCTTGATGCCGATGCGGGTGAGGTACTGGCCGATCGCCTGCGCCACCTGGCTGTCGTCGATATAGCGGTTGTTGGTGGCCGAGAGGGTAAGCGCGAACCCGTTCGGATAGCCGGCCTCGGCCAGCAGCGCGCGGGCGCGGGCGGGATCGTAGCCAAGCTTGGGCGGGTTCGGCAGGAAGCCGAACAGCGGCGGCGGGACGAACTGGTCGGCCGGCGTGGCGAGGCCCTCCATCAACCGGGTGGTGATGGCCTGCCGGTCGATCGCCAGCGACAGCGCCTGGCGCACGCGCGGGTCCTGCAGCGGGTTGCGGCCGTCGGCGGTCTGCACCAGCGGGGTCTTGTCGCGGCCGATGTCGGGTTGCAGGAAGATGAGGCGGTTGGACGGCGTGACCGTCCAGGCGAGGCCGCCATGCGCCTTCAGTGCCGGCAGGTCCTGGGCCGAGGGGTTCTCGATCAGGTCGAAATCGCCGGAAAGCAGGCCGGCCACGCGGGCGCCGGAATTGGGCACCGCCTTAAAGGTCACGCGGCTCCAGCGCGCCGGGGCGCCGTGGTGGTACTGGTTCGGCTCCATCACGATGGTGTCGCCGCTGGTGTAGCGCGCCAGCCGGTAGCGGCCGGTGCCGACGGACAGCTTGAGCGTGTCGAAGGCCGACGAGGGCGGCAGGTTGACGAGGCCGCACTGATTGTCCGGGTTGAAGTCGATATGGCCGGCGCCGGCGGCATGGGCGGAGATGATGGCGAAACCGGCGAGCTGGATGGGCATCAGCGGCTCGGGCTGCCTGGTGTGCAATATGACGGTATGCGCGTCCGGCGTCTCGACGGTCGCCATCGCCAGCGGCACCGAGGTGAAGGAGTGCGTGGGCCCGACGCCCCTGATGGTGCGGCAGAGGCTGAACACCACGTCGTTGGCGGTGAACGGCGTGCCGTCGCTGAATTTCGCGTCCGGGTCGAGGCTGAAGGACCAAGTGTGGTCGTCGAGCAGCTTCCAGGACAGCGCCAGGTCCGGCACCGGATGCAGGGTGGCGTCGGTGCGCACCAGCGTGCCGTAGAGCTGGTGCATCAGGGCATTGTTGGGGCCGAGATCGTGGAAATGCGGGTCGGACGAGGTAGGCGCCGCGGACAGCGCCACGGTGATCTCCGCGGCGCGGGCCGGGGCAAGGGCGGCGGACAGGCCGAGGGCCAGCACGGGGCCGATGATGAAGCGCATGGTTTCCTCCGGGATCTTCTGCCGCCAGCCTAAAGCGTGGCCCGCCGCGCGACCAGAGCGGCTACCGCGCCGGGCGGCGGGCGATCACGTAGGTGACGCCGAAGGTCATCACCAGCCCGCCCTCGGCGTCGCGGGCCTCGCCGGCGATGCTGGCGCGGCCGCGCGCGGGGTTGCGCGGCGAGGGCGAGATGTCCGACCAACTGGCCCGCACGCGGTATTCGGTATCCGGGCGCACCGCGGCGTAGAAGCGCGCCTCGTGCAGCGACCAGCCGGCGACGAAGGCGATGCCTTGCAGGCGGCGCACCATCAACCCGATCGCCGCCCCCTGGCTGTGCAGGCCGGAGGCGCAGAGGCCCTGGAAATACGAGGCTCGCGCCGCATCCTCGTCGAGGTGGAAGGGCTGCGGGTCATAGCGTTCGGCGAAGGCCACGATCTCGTCGCGGCCGAGCCTGAAACTGCCGCAGTCGATGACCGCGCCTAGCTCCAGGTCCTCCAGGTACAGCATCTCAGCCGCCGGGCGTCACTGCGCCGCCTTCGCCTCGCGGCGGCGGCGGTGCAGGATGAACTCGGTGTAGCCGTTGGGCTGGGTCAGCCCCTCGAACACCAGGTCGCAGGCGGCCTTGAAGGCGACGCCGTCATAGGCGGGGGCCATCGGGCGGTAGAGCGGGTCGCCGGCGTTCTGGCGGTCCACCACCAGGGCCATGCGCTTCATCGTCGCCATCACCTGCGCCTCGGTGGCGATGCCGTGGCGCAGCCAGTTGGCGATGTGCTGGCTGGAGATGCGCAGGGTGGCGCGGTCCTCCATCAGGCCGACATCGTGGATGTCGGGCACCTTGGAGCAGCCGACGCCCTGGTCGATCCAGCGGACCACGTAGCCAAGGATGCCCTGGGCGTTGTTGTCCAGCTCCTGCTGCACCTCCTCCGGCGACCAGTTGGGCCGGTCGGCCAGCGGGATGGTCAGGATGTCGGACAGTTTCGCCGGCGCGCGGGCGGCAAGCTCGGTCTGCCGGGCGGCCACGTCGACCATGTGGTAGTGCAGCGCATGCAGCGTGGCGGCGGTGGGGGAGGGGACCCAGGCGGTGTTGGCGCCGGCAATGGGGTGGCCGATCTTCTGCGCCAGCATGTCGGCCATCCGGTCCGGCGCCGCCCACATGCCCTTACCGATCTGCGCCCGCCCGCGCAGGCCGCAGGCCAGGCCGGCATCGACGTTGTTGTTCTCATAGGCCGCGATCCAGGCGGCGCCGCGCATGTCGTTCTTGCGGATCATCGGCCCGGCCAGCATGGAGGTATGGATCTCGTCGCCGGTGCGGTCGAGGAAGCCGGTGTTGATGAACACCACCCGCTCGCGGGCGGCGCGGATGCAGGCGCGCAGGTTCAGCGTGGTGCGCCGCTCCTCGTCCATGATGCCCATCTTGAGGGTGTTGCGGCCGAGGCGCAGCATGTCCTCCACGGCGGCGAACAGGTCGGACGCGAAGGCGACCTCGTCCGGGCCGTGCATCTTCGGCTTCACGATATAGACCGAGCCGGCGCGGCTGTTGCGCAGCGGCCCGGCGCCTTTCAGGTCGTGCACGGCGATCAGCGAGGTGATCGCGGCGTCGAGAATGGTCTCGGGGATCTCCTGGCCGGCCTGGTCCAGCACGGCGTCGGTGAACATGTGATGGCCGACATTGCGGATCAGCATGAGGCTGCGACCCGGCACGGTGACCTCGCCGCCGGCGGGCGCGGTGTAGACCCGGTCGGGGTTGAGATGGCGATGCAGGGTCTGGCCGCCCTTCTCGAAGGCGGCGGACAGCGTGCCCTGCATCAGGCCGAGCCAGTTGCGATACACCTCCACCTTGTCGGCGGCGTCCACCGCGGCGATGGAATCCTCGCAGTCCATGATGGTGGTGATGGCGGATTCCATGACCACATCGGCCAGCCCGGCGGCGCTGTCGCGGCCGATCGGGTGGCTGCGGTCGATCACCAGCTCGATATGCAGGCCGTGATGGCGCAGCAGGATGGCGGTGGGCGCGGCGGCCTCGCCGCGATAGCCGACGAACTGCGCCGGATCGGCCAGTCCGGTGGCGCCGGCGGCGGTGCGCACCGCCAGCCTGCCGGCCGCCACGCTGTAGAGGGTGGCCTCGGCATGGGTGGCGCCGGCCAGCGGCGCTGCCTGGTCCAGCACCGCGCTGGCGCGGGCGACCACGCGGGCGCCCCGCACCGGGTTGTAGCCGCGGCCGCGCGCGGCGCCGTCATCCTCGGTGATGGCGTCGGTGCCGTAGAGCGCGTCGTACAGGCTGCCCCAGCGGGCGTTGCCGGCATTCAGCGCATAGCGGGCGTTGCTGACCGGCACCACCAGCTGCGGGCCGGCGATGCTGGCGATTTCCGCGTCCACATCGGCCGTGGCGACCTGAAAAGCGCCAGGATCGGGCAATTTATAGCCGATTTCGCGCAGAAATTCCTCGTACGCGGCGGCATCGTGCGGCTGGCCGCGCCGGGCGGTGTGCCACTCGTCGATGCGCGCCTGCATGGCGTCGCGCACCGCCAGCAGCGCCTGGTTGCGCGGCGCGAACAGGCGCACGAGGTTGGACAGCCCCGCCCAGAACCCGGCGGCATCCAGCCCGGTGCCAGGCAGCGCCTCGGTTTCCACGAACGCCTTGAGCAGCGGCGAGACCTTGAGCTCGCCAGCCGGCACGTGATCCATCGGGCAGGTCCCCCGTTTGTTGTTCTCTGAGGGTTTCTTGCCGCGGCGGCGCGGAATGTCGAGAGCCATTATCGATCCGTCAGGAGAACTCATTTATCCATCAGGATCGTAAATGGATCGCGGGTCAGCCGCGCGTCTTGCGCCATTCCTGGTAGGCGGCGAGCGTCGCCTCGTTCGGCGGATAGGTGCCGGGCAGCGGCGCGCCGGCCTCGATGCGCGACAGCACGAAGGCTTCCAGTTCCTCCTGCTCGGCCGCGTCGCGGGCGACGTCCTCGGCCAGATGCGCCGGGATCACCACCACGCCGTCGGCATCGGCCACGATCAGGTCGCCCGGGAACACCGCCACGCCGCCGCAGCCGATCGGCGTGTTCACCTCCACGGCGTGATGCGCGACCAGGTTCAGCGGCGCCGAGGGGGCCGCGCAGTACACCGGCATCGGCAATTGCGAGATCGGTCCGGAATCGCGCACGCCGCCATCGGAGACCATGCCCGCCGCGCCGCGCTTGGACAGCCGGGTCATCAGGATTTCGCCGCCGGAGGCCACCGAGGTGTCGCGCCGGCAATCCATCACCAGCACATGGCCGGCCGGCGTGGTTTCCACCGCCTTGCGCTGCGGGTGCTCGGGGTTGCCCAGGGTGGAGAGCAGGTCGAGGTCCTCGCGCGCCGGAATGTTGCGCATCGTGAAGGCCGGGCCGACGAGATTGGCGCGGAAGGGGCCAAGCGGGCGGACGCCCTGCATGAATATGTTGCGAAAGCCGCGCTTGAACATCTGGGTGGTCAGCGTGGCGGTGCTGACGCGGCGCATCCGCTCCAGGCATTCGTCGGAAAAGCCGGGCATGGCGAAACTCCTCAGGTGGTGGCACGCGGGATGATGCGGAACGGCACCAGGATGCGCGAGGGGGGGCTGCCGCCGGCCATCCGGGCCAGCAGGTTCTCGGCGGCGATGCGGCCCATGGCGGCGCCGTCGACGCTGACGGTGGTGATCGGCGGCTCGCTGTTGCGGCCGATGTCGAAATCGCCGAAGCCGCAGATGGCCAGGCGCTCCGGCACCGCGATGCCCATCTGCCGCGCCTCGGTGACCGCGCCGAAGGCGACCAGGTCGGAACTGCACAGCAGGGCGGTGCGCGGGCCAAGGGCGGGGGCGAGTTCGCGCAGCCCATGCCGGCCGTCAGCGATGCCGCTGGGCGCGCGCAGGGCCGCCGCCTCGATCACGGTGCCTCCGTGGCGGGCGACCTGGCTGACGAAGCCGGCCCGGCGCGCCAGCCCGCGCGGGTCGCCGGCGGCCAGGCTGGCGAAATGGGTGTGGCCCTGGGCGGCAAAGAAATCGGCGACGGCCGCGCCCACCTCGGCATGGTCGAAGCCCACCAGCATGTCGACCGGCTGCTCCGTCGCGTCCCAGATCTCCACCACCGGGATATGCGCGTCGCGCAGCAGGCGCTGCACCCGCGGGGTGTGCTGCGCACCGGTCAGCAGCAGGCCGTCCGGCCGGCGGGTCAGCATGGCGCGGATCAGCGCCTCCTCACCGGCGTCGTTGTAGTTGGACAGCGCCAGGATCACCCGGTAGCCGGCATGGTCGAGCGTGTCGGTGAAGGCCTGCACCGGGTCGCTGAACATCGGGCTGGCGATCGTGGGCACGATGGCGGCGATCATCCGGCTGCGCCGGCTCGACAGGCCGCCGGCGATCAGGTTGGGCACATAGCCCAGCCGGTCGATCGTCGCCTGCACCCGCTCACGGGTTTCCACCGACACACGCTCGGGGGTGTTCAGCACGCGCGAAACCGTCATCGGCGCGACGCCGGCTGCGGCGGCGACGTCGGTGATCTTCACGGCGCCGGTCGAGCCGGTGCGACGGGTGGACAAGACGTTTTCGCTCCCCGGATGGTTGCCTTATCATCCAACTGTAGCGCGCGCGGGCGCGCCGCGGCAATCGGGGCGGAAAGCCTCGATTGCCACGGGTCGGGCGGCCTCCGTCCGGGGGGTCAGAGGCGAGGCGTGGGGCCGGCAGGCTGGCCTGGGGCAGTCGGCTGGATGGGTGCCTGCGGCGCGGGCGCCGGCTGGGCGGCAGGCGGCTGGAATGGCTGCGTCGGCGGGGCCGGCGTCGCCGGTGCCGCCGGGATCATGGCCGCGCGGCAGTCGTTGAAGGCATTGATCACCGCGCTGGTGCCGTCCAGCCCGCCGCTCCACATCGGCTCGTTGCCGCTGGGGAAGAACACCCGGATCTGCCGGCCGGCGCGGATCGCCCGCATCAGCTCGACGGACTGGGCGAAGCCGACGCCGATCGCCACGTGGTTGGCGCTGCCCTCGCCCTGCAGTGGTATGGTCGGGTTGGCGTCGATCTGCAGGGCGATGTCCACCGGCGTGTTGTCCGGGATGGCCCAGCTGGTCTTTTCCAGCCGCATCACCAGCCCGGTCTCGCCCTGCGGCTGCTCGATGGCGATGCGCCGCCCCTCCGCCCCGCTGGTGGCGATGCCGCAGACCGGCTTCTGCTGGTCGTCGGTGCCGCTATAGGCGGTCCAATGTCCGGCAGCGAGCAACTGCCGGGTCTCGGCGCGGGCCGGGCTGGCCAGCACGAGGCAGCAGGCCAGCGCGCCGGCCGCATATGCCAGGGCCGCCGGGGCCAGGGTGGGGTGGGCCAGGGTGGGGCGGGTCATGCGATATCTCCTGTGGCGGCTGCCCGAGGGGCGGGAGGTCAGTAGCGGTAGTAGCCCGGCGGGGCCGGCTGGCGCTCATAGACCGGCGGGCCGGGTTGGCGCTCGTAGCGCGGCGGCGGCGGGCGCGGGGTGGTCACCGCGCCGCCGACCGCGCCGACCGCGCCGCCGAGCAGCGCGCCGGTCAGCGCGCCGCTGCCACCGCCGGCAATGCCGCCCAGCGCCGCACCGGCGCCCGCGCCGATCGCCGCACCGCCCAGCGCGCGCTGCCCCGGGTCGTAGGGGTTGGTGCAGGCCGCCAGTGAGATGGCGACGCCGGTGGCGACCAGAATGGCCCTGAGTGAACTTTGCATGGGTGCCTCCAGTAAATTTCATCACGCAGCCGGCGGGACTTCCCGGGGATGCGGGGATTGTTTGTGTCGTCTTTGCTTCTGCTTCATGTGGGCACGCGAATATGGCAATATAGTAGCCGTCTGTTCACGGCTGCGTTATCAGTGGGTTGGACGTGGGATGCGCGCCGCGGTCGGCCTGTCGTGCTTTTGCCTGTCGTTGGCCTGCCCTGCATCGCAGGTGAGGCAGCAGGAGATATGGGTCACCAAGCTGTGAAGGTGCCGCCCATTTGCGGCCATTTTTCATGTCTATGATTTAGAGAATGTAGATCGTCCAAAATACAACATCAATCCCAAATACAACACCAACTGGCACTTGCCAGAACGGATGCAACGGGCCGACGGACATCAGGAGATTTGCCATGGATACTCGTAGTCTCTCACGTAGCATTGGCGCCGTTGGGCTTGGCTGCCTGTTGGCGGCGGCACCGATGACGCTGAGCCTCGTCTCCGGCCCCGCCACAATGGTGGCGCTGGCTTCCGGCGGTGGCGGTGGTGGCGGTGGCGGTAACGGTGGCGGTAACGGCGGCGGCAATGGCGGCGGTAACGGTGGTGGCCATGAAGGCAGCAATGCTGGTGGTGGCGCCGCCGCCGATCACGGCTCGGCGGGTGGGGCAGGCCATGCGGCCGGCGCGTCAGCCAATGCGCATTCGGCGGGCGCGTATGGCGCTTCCGGCCATGCCGGCAACGGCGCACTGGCCAGCGCCGTCGGCGCGCTCAACGCCGCCCATGCTTCTCCGCAGGGGCTGGCCCATGCCTCCGCCGGCTCCCGCGTCGGCCAGATCGCCACCTACGAGCGTGCGATGACGACCGCCCTGGCGATGCCGGCCTTCACACCCGCCCAGATCGACGCCCGCAATGCCGCCGTCGCGGCCGCCCGGATGCAACTGGCGACGGTGTCGAACAAGGAACTGACGGCCCCGGTGGTGGCGCGTGTCGACTCCATGCTGGGTCTGCCGCCGTCCGACGACACGCTGGGCCTGCATTGACCGGGCGCCTCGCCACCCGGGAAGGGTAAGGAGCGGGGCAAAGCCCCGCTCTCCTTCCTTTGGGCTGCCAGAGCGTGATGCCCGCTTCTTTCAGCGGTCGTCACATTCTAGGCGCCGTTGCCGGCCGCGAAGCGGACCGCCTCTTCCGCGGCGCGAAACAGGGCGCGGGCCTTCTGGTGGCATTCCTCGTATTCCGCGACCGGGTCGGAATCGGCAACCACGCCGGCGCCGGCCTGGACGTGCATCACGCCGTCCTTGACGATGGCGGTGCGCAGGCCGATGCAGGTGTCCATGGTGCCGTCGGCGGCGAAATAGCCGATGCAGCCCGCATAGATGCCCCGGCGCACCGGCTCCACCTCCTCGATGATCTCCATCGCGCGGACCTTCGGCGCGCCCGAGAGCGTGCCGGCGGGAAAGCCGGCCATCAGCGCGTCCAGCGCGTCCAGCCCGTCGCGCAGGCGGCCCTGCACGTCGGACATGATGTGCATGACATGGCTGAACCGTTCGATGGCGAAGCTCTCGGTCACCTTCACGGTGCCGATCTCCGCCACCCGGCCGACATCGTTGCGGCCGAGGTCGAGCAGCATCAGATGCTCGGCCCGCTCCTTGGGGTCGGCCAGCAATTCCTGCTCCAGGCGCTGGTCTTCCTCATGCGTGGCGCCACGGCGGCGGGTGCCGGCCAGCGGGCGGATGGTCACCGTGTTGTCGCGCAGCCGCACCAGGATTTCCGGGCTGCTGCACACCACCGAGAAGCCGCCCAGGTCCATGAACACCAGGAACGGCGCCGGATTGATCCGCCGCAGCGCCCGGTAGAGCGAGAAGGGGGGCAGCGCGAAAGGCGCGGAAAAGCGCTGGCTGGGCACCACCTGGAAGGCGTCGCCGGCGCGGATATAGTCCTTGACGTGCTCCACCACGCCGATGAATTCGTCGCGGCTGAAGTTGGAACTCGGCTCCTGCAGCGGCGGCAGCGCCACCGGCGGGGCGGCTAGCGGCAACGGGCGGGCGAGGGCGGCCTCCGCCTCCGCCAGGCGGGCCTGGGCCGCTTCCCAGGCGCGCACGGCGGTGATGCCGGCGCGCGGATACACCGGCGCCGCCAGCGTCAGCAGGTCGGTCACGTTGTCGAAGATGGCGAATAGCTGCGGGCGGCCGAGAATCGCCTCGGGAATGCCCAGCGCGTCGGCGTTCTTCTGCGGCAGCCGCTCCATCTGGCGGACCATGTCGTAGCCGAGGTAGCCGATCAGCCCGCCGCACATCGGCGGCAGCCCCTCGGGCAGGTCCATCCGGCTTTCGGCGATCAGCGCGCGCAGGCTGTCCAGCGGCGGGCGCGGGTCGGGGGCGAAGGCGTAGGGCGCGGCATGGGCGTCGCGGTTCAGTTCCGCCGCCCCCGCCCGGCAGCGCCAGATCAGGTCCGGGTCCAGCCCGATGATGGAATACCGGCCGCGCGAGGCGCCGCCCTCGACGCTCTCCAGCAGGAAGGCGTTCGGCTTGCCGCTGGCCAGCTTCAGGAAGGCGGCGACCGGCGTCTCCAGGTCGGCGACGCCGCGCCGCCACAGCACCTGGCCGCGCCCGCCTTCATATTCCTCGCGGAACTTCGCGAAACCCGGGGGAGGCGTTGCGTTCATGCTATGCGCTCGCGTCTGGTCACTCTGGGTGGGACTCACTCGCCCTGGGCGATACGGTCGGCCACGGCGCGGTTGATGCGCGGGTCGCCGCGATCGCGCATGGCAACCGTCGCCGCCGCCTGGATGTCGTCGGCGATGGCGCGCCCCAGGGCGTCGCGCACCTGGCCGAAGCCGATCGGGTCGGCATTGGGGTCCGCACGCTGGATTTCGGCCAGCACGGCCACGGTGAAGCCGTCCGGCGTCTCCACCATGGTCGGCTCGCCCTGCTTGAGGCTGAACAGCGGGTCGATCAACTGGGTCGGCACGCCGTCGGCCGGCGCCGCGCGGCCCACCGGCGGCAGGCGCTGCACCGTCACCCCGGCGATGGCGGCGGCGGCGGCGGCGGTCTGGCCCTGCTTGATGGCGGTCAGCGCGCGCGCGGCGGCTTCCTCCTGGGTGTGGCGCACGGCGTCGTGCGTCCAGTCCGCCTGCACCGCCGGCTTCACCTCGGCGAAGGGGCGCGGGGCGGGCGGCTGGATGTCGTCGACCTCAACCGCATAGAAGGACTGCGCGGCATTGGCCTCGCGCGGCGCCTCGATCAGGTGCGCGGGGTCGCCCTGCTTCATCTTGAATGCGGTCTGGATCAGCGCCGCGCGCAACTGGTCGTCGCCGGGGATCGGGGCGGGCTTGCCGTCGGCCGCCATGCCCTGGGCATCCAGCGTGCCGGAGACCGCGGCAACCCCGAGGTCGCCGGGCAGCGCGTCCAGCCTGGTGCCGGCGCTCAGCATGTCGTCGATCTTGTTCGCCCGGTCGTAGATGATGTCCGCCGCCTTGTCGGCCAGCACCTGGGCGCGCAATTCGGGGCGCACCTGGTCCAGCGTCTTGTCGGCGGCCGGGGTGATGGCGGTGACCTTCAGCACGTGCCAGCCCAGCGCGCTTTTGACCGGCGGCAGCACCGTGTTCACCGCCGCGCCGAAGGCGGCCTTGGCCAGTTCGGGGGCGGGAATCTCGGTCTCGACCGCATTGTCCAGCTCCACCGGGGCGCCGCCGTCCTGCTTGGCCAGCGCCTCGACCTTGGCCCAGTCCGCGCCCGCCTGCCACGCCTCGGCGAGCGCCTTGGCCTTGGCCTCGTCCTGCAGCAGCACGACCTGGATGGTGCGCTTCTCGGGCTGCATGAAATCGGCCTTGCGCTGCTCGTAGGCGGCCTTGAGGTCGTCCTCGGTGATCTGCACGTCGCGCGCCACCGTCTCGGGCGACAGCACGATGGCCTTGATGCGCCGGCGCTCGGGCGTGGAGTACTGGTCCTTGTGGTTCTCATACCAGCGGGTGAGCTCGGCGTCGGTCGGCGCCGGCGGGGCCGCGGCGGCGGCGAAGGGGAAGCTCAGCGCGTCGGCCACGCGCTTTTCCTGCTGGAAGGCGAACACCTGGCGGGTCAGCACGTCCGGGCTGGCGGTGCCGGCGCGCAGCGCGCTGACCAGCTGGCGCTGCGCCATGTCGATGCGCAGCAGATCGAGAAAATGCTGCTCGGTGTAGCCGTTGTTGCGCAGCACGGAGAGGAACACGTTCTTGTCGAACGCCCCGCCCGGCCCCTTGAACGCGGCCATGCCGAAGGTGGCCTGGCGCAGCGCCTCGTCGGGCACCACCACGCCCATGGCGGCGACGGCGGCGCTGACCGCGGTGCGGGTGATCAGCGCCTCCAGCGACTGGGCGGCCACGCTGCGGCGGATCTCGGGGGTCGGCTCGATGCTGGTGCCCAGCATGCGGGTCACCTGGGCAAGCTGGCGGCGATAGGCCTCAGACGCCTCCGGCAGCTCGATCTTGTGGCCGGCCACGGTGGCGACCGAGGTGTCGACGCCGGCGTTGCGGATCACGTCGCCCACGCCCCAGATGACGAACACGCCGACCAGGAGGAGGAAGAACACGCGAGCCGGCCAGGTGCCGAGGAAGTGGCGGAAGGTGGAGATCATCAGGTCATCCAGACGCGAAAAAAGGGCGCAAACCGGCGCGGCGGCGCACCATAGGGGCAGGGGCCGGCGTTTGCCAGCGGGGACGGCGTATTATAGGAGCAGCAGACATCGTTGCGGAGGAATGTCATGCGCCAGCTGATCGCCGGCAACTGGAAGATGAACGGGCTGACCGAGCAGGCCGCGGCGATCGCCGGCCCGCTGCGGCGTGGCGCCGATGGGCTGGGCTGCGACCTGCTGGTCTGCCCGCCGGCGACCATGATCGGCACGGTGGCGCATATCCTGGTCGGCTCCGCCGTCGCGGTGGGGGGGCAGGACTGCCACGCGAAGGCATCCGGGGCCCATACAGGCGATATTTCGGCCGTTATGCTGCGCGATTCGGGGGCGAATTGGGTCATTTTGGGCCATTCAGAGCGGCGTTCCGACCATGGCGAGAGCGATGCGACGGTGCGGGCCAAGGTGCTGGCGGCGCGGGCCGCCGGGCTGGCGCCGATCGTCTGCGTCGGCGAGACCGAGGCGCAGAGGGTGGCCGGCGCCGCCGAGCAGGTGGTGGGTGGGCAGCTTGCCGGCAGCCTGTCGGACGGCTTCGCCGATGGCGCGGCGCCGGGCGTGGTGGCCTATGAGCCGGTCTGGGCGATCGGCACCGGGCGCACGGCCACCGAGGCGGACGTGGCAGCCATGCACGCGCACATCCGCGCCACGCTCACGGCCCTGCTGGGGCCGGCGGGCGCGCGGGTGCGGATTCTCTATGGCGGCTCGGTGAAGCCGGATAACGCCGCGGGATTGCTGGCGGTGCCCGAGGTCGGCGGCGCGCTGGTGGGCGGTGCCAGCCTGAACGCGGCCGACTTCCTGGCGATCGCCCGCGCGGCACGCTGAGCCGCTCCCAGGCCTTTGCAATCCCAGGGCCTTTGCAATCATGGGCGGCGGGCTGTAGAAGGCGCGCCGAGCCCCCGAGGACCACCATGACCACCGTACTCCTGATCGTCCACCTGTTCGTGACCCTGGCGCTGATCGGCGTTGTGCTGATCCAGCGCAGCGAGGGCGGCGGGCTGGGCATCGGCTCGTCGCAGGGCATGGGCGGCTTCATGTCCGGGCGCGGCACCGCCAACCTGCTGACCCGCACCACGGCGATCCTCGGCACGATCTTTTTCGCCATCTCGCTCACCCTGGCGCTGATGAACCGCGGCACCGCCGGCGCCGGCCGGTCGCTGCTGGACACGCCCCCGGCCAGCAGCAGCACGCTGCCGGCGCTGCCGCTCGCGCCCGCCACGGGTGCCGGCGCGCCGGCCTCGGGGCCTGCCGCACCGGGCGCCACAGCACCGGGCGCCACAGCCCCGGCGCCGACCGCGCCGAAGGTTCCCACGAACTGACACGCCGGGCGCCGGCGCGGCCGAATGGGCCGCCCCCGGCGCTCACCACCGTTTAGGACGTCCCCCATGCTCGCCGGACTTTCAGCGACTCGGGCTTGGCCTTATGCTGGCCGCCCATGACCCGGTATGTGTTCATCACCGGAGGCGTGGTGTCGTCCCTGGGCAAGGGGATCGCCTCGGCCGCCCTGGGCGCCCTGTTGCAGGCACGCGGCTACAGCGTGCGGCTGCGCAAGCTGGACCCCTATCTGAACGTCGATCCGGGCACGATGAGCCCGTTGCAGCATGGCGAGGTGTTCGTCACCGATGACGGGGCGGAAACCGACCTGGACCTCGGCCATTACGAGCGCTTCACCGGCGTGCCCGCCTCGCGCGCCGACAACGCCACCACCGGGCGCATCTATTCCGAGGTGATCGCCCGCGAGCGGCGCGGCGAATACCTGGGCGCCACGGTGCAGGTGATCCCGCACATCACCGACGCCATCAAGGCGGTGATCACCCGCCCGGCGATGGACGCGCAGGGGCGGGAGGTGGATTTCGCGCTGATCGAGATCGGCGGCACCGTCGGCGACATCGAAAGCCTGCCGTTCCTGGAGGCGATCCGCCAGCTTGGCAACGAACTGGGGCCGGAAGGGGTGATGTTCGTGCACCTGACGCTGGTGCCGTGGATCCCGTCGGCCGGCGAACTGAAGACCAAGCCGACGCAGCATTCGGTGAAGGAACTGCTCACCGTCGGCATCAAGGCCGACATGCTGATCTGCCGCTCCGACCGGCCGATCCCGCAGAACGAGCGGCGCAAGATCGCGCTGTTCTGCAATGTGCGGCCGGACGCGGTGATCACCGCCTTGGATGTGGACACCATCTACGCGGTGCCGATCAGCTACCACGCCGAGGGCATGGACCGCGAGGTGCTGCGCCATTTCGACCTGCCATACGACACCGCGCCCGACCTGTCGCGCTGGCAGCGCATCGTGGACGTGGTGCGCTCGCCCGAGGGCACGGTGCGCATCGCCGTGGTCGGCAAATACACCAACCTGCTGGACAGCTACAAAAGCCTGGCCGAGGCGCTGGCGCATGGCGGCATCGCCAACCGGGTGCGGGTGGAGCTGGACTGGGTGGACAGCCAGATCTTCGAGCAGCCGGACACGGTGAACCGGCTGGAGGGGGTGGACGGCATCCTGGTGCCCGGCGGCTTCGGCGAGCGCGGCACCGAGGGCAAGATCGAGGCGGTGCGCTTCGCCCGCGAGCGGGGCGTGCCGTTCCTGGGCATATGCTTCGGCATGCAGATGGCGGTGATCGAGGCCGCCCGCCACCTGGCCGGCATGCCGGCCGCCTCCAGCAGCGAGTTCGGCCCCTGCGAGGTGCCGGTGGTGGGCCTGTTGACCGAGTGGACCCGCGGCAACTCGGTGGAGCGGCGCCGCGAGGACGGCGACCTGGGCGGCACGATGCGGCTGGGGGCCTATCCGGCCGAACTGGCCGAGGGCTCGCTGGTGCGCGCGATCTATGGCGGGGCGGCCAGCATCGCCGAGCGGCACCGCCACCGCTACGAGGTGAACGTAGCCTACCGCCAGGCGCTGGAGGCGGCGGGGCTGCGCTTCTCCGGCATGTCGCCGGACGGGGTGCTGCCGGAAATCATCGAACTGCCGGACCATCCGTGGTTCATCGGCGTGCAGTTCCATCCCGAGCTGAAATCCAAGCCGCTCGATCCGCATCCGCTGTTCGAGGGCTTCATCGCCGCCGCCGTGAAGCAGGCCCGCCTTGTCTGAGCCAGGGGCCGAGGCAGGGGTTGGGGCCGCGGTGCGCATCGGCGATGTGACGCTGGGCAACCACCTGCCGTTCGTGCTGATCGCCGGGCCGTGCCAGATCGAAAGCCGCGACCACGCGATGGAGGTCGCCGACGCGCTGGTGGCGATGTGCGCGGCGGTGGGCGTGCCGCTGATCTACAAGAGCAGCTTCGACAAGGCCAATCGCACCAGCGCCGGTGCCGCGCGCGGGGTTGGCATGGCGGCCGGGCTGGATATCCTGGCCGCGGTGCGCCAGCGCTTCGGCTGCCCGGTGCTGACCGACGTGCATGCCGAGGCGCAATGCGCCCCGGCCGGCGAGGCCGTGGATGTGCTGCAGATCCCCGCCTTCCTGTGCCGCCAGACCGACCTGCTGCTGGCCGCTGGCGCCACCGGGCGGGCAGTGAACGTGAAGAAGGGGCAGTTCCTGGCGCCGTGGGACATGGAGCATGTCGCCGCCAAGATCGCCAGCACCGGCAATCGCCGTATCCTGCTGACCGAGCGGGGGGTGAGCTTCGGCTACAACACGCTGGTGAGCGATTTCCGCGCGCTGCCGATCATGGCGCGCACCGGCTATCCGGTGGTGTTCGATGCCACCCATTCGGTGCAGCAGCCGGGCGGGCAGGGCGCCTCCTCCGGCGGGCAGCGGGAGTTCGCCCCGGTGCTGGCGCGCGCGGCCCTGGCGGTGGGCGTGGCGGCGGTGTTCATCGAGGCGCATCCGGACCCCGACCATGCGCCCAGCGACGGGCCGAACATGATCCCGCTGCGGCAGATGCCGGCGCTGATCGCCCGGCTGAAGGCGTTCGACACCCTGGCCAAGGCCGTGCCGCCGGCTGATTGATCGGCCGATTGGTCGGCCGGAGGGGGCAGGGCGGGGGACCGCCCCCGCCGCTTGCCCGAACCGCTCCGTATCAGGCGGCCTTCACCCGCGACAGGAAGCCCTCCACCGCCTGATGCAGCGCCTGCGACTGGGTGACCAGGGCGCGGGCCACACCCATGGTCTGGCCGCTGGCCGTGTCGGTCTCCACCGTCACCTCGCGGATGCCGGCGACGAAGCCGGTGAGGTTGCGGGTGCCGTCGGCCGCCTGCTGGATGTTGCGAGCGATCTCCTGCGTCGCCTGGTGCTGCTGTTCGACCACGCTGGCGATCGAGCCGGTGATGTCGTCGCTGCGGCGGATCACCACCAGGATCTTGCCGATCGCGTCCACCGCCTCGTCGGTGGTGGTCTGCATCGCCTCGATCTGGACGCGGATCTCGTCGGTGGCCTTGGCGGTCTGGTTGGCCAGTTGCTTCACTTCCGAGGCGACCACCGCGAAGCCCTTGCCGGCCTCGCCGGCGCGGGCGGCCTCGATGGTGGCGTTCAGCGCCAGCAGGTTGGTCTGCCCGGCGATGCTGTTGATCAGCGCCACCACGTCGCCGATCTTCTGCGCGCCGGCGGCCAGCACCTTGATGATGCGGTCCGCCCCGGCGGCCAGGCCGGTCGCCTCGCGCGCCACGCCGGCGGACTGGGTCACCTGGTCGTTGACGTTGCTGATGGAGGCGGCCAGCTCCTCGGCCGCGCCGGCCACCATCTGGGCGTTGGCCGATGCCTGCTCGGAGGTGGCCGCGGCGCGGGTGGTCTCGATGCCGAGGCGCTCCACGGCCTTGGCCAGGATTTCGGCGGTTTCCTCCACCCGGCCGGCGCCGGCGCCGACGGCGTTCACCACCGCGCCGATCTCCGCCTCGAAGCTGTCGGCCAGGCGGGTGAGGGTGCCGCGCTTCTCCGCCTCGGCGGCGGCGCGCTGGGCGAGCTGCTGGGTGTGCAGGGCGGCATTCTCCTGGGCGGCGGCGCGGAACACCTGGACGGCGCGGGCCATCACGCCGACCTCGTCGCCCCGGCCGGTATGCGGCACCTCCACGTCCAGCCGGCCCTCGGCCAGCGCCGCCATGCTCTGCCGCAGGGCTGCCAGCGGGCGGGTGATGCCGCGGCCGATCAGCATGGCCAGCGCCATGGTGACCGCGCAGACGCCGAGCAGGACCAGCCCGACCGTGAGCGCGACCGGACGGAAGGCGGCGTCGATATCGTCGGTGTAGACGCCGCTGATGATGATGAGGTCCCAGGGCCGGAAGCGGGCGGCGTAGGCGGTTTTGGACAGCAGTTCCTTGCCGCCCGGGCGCATGAAGCGGTAATCGAGCGTGGTCCAGTCGTTCTTCAGCAGGGCATCGTGCACCACGCGGATGATCTTGATGCCGCCGGTCGCGACGTCCATCCGGTTGGTGCCGATCATCTTCCGGTCGGGGGTGGCCAGGGCGACGCCGTCCATGGTGTAGAGCGAGACGTAGTCGTTGCCGTTGTTGAAGCGCATGGCGATGACCGATTCGGCCAATTGCGCCATCGCCGCGTCCTTGGTGAGCGTGCCGGCTTTGACCTGCGCGGCCAGCGCGCCGGCCAGGGTGGCGACATTCTCCACGGCGGCGCGCGGCACCATCAGGCGGTCGCGGTCCATGGTCTGGCGCAGCACCACCAGGCCGCCCGCGCCGATCAGCACCGAGACCAGCGTGGTGAACGCGACCAGCATGCCCAGCCGGCGGCTCAGCCCCCAATTGCCCAGCCGAAACCCCGACAACCAACCCGAATTCATGCCACGCCCTCACCTGAAGATGGAAATTCCATCCGCAGTCTGACGGCAGAAGTTTAACGACCGCCTACGGATGCGGCGGATCGCCCAGCAGGACGCAATGGCCGGGGTCGAACCAGATCGCCACCGCCTCGCCCTCGGCCAGGACTTCGGTCGGCGGGCGGCGGACGATCAGCTGGCCGGGCGGCCAGGCGACCACGTATTCGTTGAAGTCGCCGTGGAACAGGCGCCGCTGGATGCGGCCCTGCGCGACGTTGCGCGCCCCCGCCGGCGCGTTCCCCGTGGCGAGGTTGATGGGGGCGAGGTTGATGTAGGAGGCCCGCAGCGCCGCGGTGTTCTCCGTGCCGGTCGGCGGGGCAGTGGCGGTGACGCGCAGCTCCAGCCCCGAGGCGGTGACGAACAGCACGGTGCCGTCGGTGACCGGGCCCGGGCGCACCTGGCCGGCGACCAGGTTGGCCGAGCCCACGAAATCGGCGACGAAGCGGCTGCACGGGCGGTCGTAGATGTCCTGCGGGGTGCCGATCTGCTCGATGCGCCCGCCGTTCATGACGATCACACGGTCGGAGATCGCCAGCGCCTCCTCCTGGTCGTGGGTGACGTAGACGGCGCTGAAGGAGAGCTGGCGTTGCAGTTCGCGCAGTTCGACGCGCATCTCGGCGCGCAGCTTGGCGTCCAGGTTGGAGAGCGGCTCGTCGAACAGCACCACGTCCGGCGAGAAGGCGATGGCGCGGGCGACGGCCACGCGCTGCTGCTGGCCGCCGGACAGGCGGGTGGCCGGGCGGTCGGCGTAGGCCTGCATCTGCACCAGGGCCAGGGCGCGCGCCACCTCGCGGGCGATCTCGGCCTTGGGCAGGCGGCGGACGCGCAGACCATAGGCGACGTTCTCGAACACGCTCATGTGCGGCCAGATGGCGTAGGACTGGAACACCATCGAGACGCCGCGCTTCTCGGTGGGCACGTTGCGGCGCAGGGGGGCGGAGTAAACCGGCGTGCCACCGAGCGCGATGCTGCCGCCGCTGGGCTTCTCCAGGCCGGCGATGGCGCGCAGGGTGGTGGTCTTGCCGCAGCCGGAGGGGCCGAGCAGGGTGACCAGCTCGCCATGGCCGACGCTGAAGCTGACGCCCTTGACGGCCATCACCTCGCCGTAGCGCACCTCCAGCCCATCGACATCGATCACCGGAGGGGGGGTGGGGGCGGCTTGCATCAGGCTTTCTCCTCGCCGGCGACGCGGCGGACGGCGATGAACAGGACCGCCACGGCGGCGAAGACGGCGAGGGTCTGCAACAGCGCCATCGCCGCCGACAGCTCGCTGCTGCTGCTGAGCCAGGAGTTGACGATGGCCGGCGCCACCACCTTGGCGTTCGGGCCCATCAGGAAGATCGACACCCCGAGCTCCCGCACGCCGGCGATGAAGATCAGCAGCCAGGCGGCGACCATGCCCGGGCGCAGCAGCGGCAGGGTGACGGTGCGCATCTGGTGCGCCCAGGAGGCGCCGCAGACCCGGGCGCATTCCTCCAGCCCTCGATCCACCTGCAGCACCACGCCGGCCATGGTGCGCATGCCGAGCGGCAGGAACACGGTGAGGTAGGCGATGCCGAGCAGCCACAGCGTTCCGTAGATCGGGATCGGCATGGTCAGCCACGCCCAGAGCAGGCCGAGGCCGAATACCAGGCGGGGGACGGCCTGGGGGAACATCACCACGGATTCCACCAGCCGGCCGCCGGGGATGTTGCCGCGGTAGATCAGCCAGACCAGCACGCTGACCAGCGGCACCGCGATGCTGGCGACCACGAAGCCGAGGAACAGGCTGTTCTCCAGCGCCGAGCCGAGCGCCCCCATGTCCAGCGCGCTGCGGTAGTTGTCGAGCGTGAAGCTGCTCTGCGCCAGCAGGACGGTGGCGAATTTCTGGAAGCTGGTCAGCAGCAGGGCGGCGAGCGGCAGCAGCACCGAGAGTACCACGTACAGCCAGCACACGCCGGCCAGGAGGTAGCGCAGTCCGCCCACCTCCAGCGGGCGCGGGCGGAATGCCTTGCCGGTGATGGTGGCGTAGCTGCCGCGGCGCAGGATCAGCCGCGACAGTCCGAGCATGACCAGCATCACCAGGAACAGCGACAGGCCCATGGCGGCGGCGCGTCCATACTCGGGCGGGTAGGAGAGGGTGGCCTGCCAGATCGCCGTGGTCACCACGTAGAACCGGCCGGGAATGCCGAGCACGAAGGCGGCCGCGAAGCTGCCGAGCATCTCGGCGAAGACGAAGATGGTGGCGCTGACCACGCCCGGCGCCACCATCGGCAGGGTGATGCGCAGCGCGGTTTGCAGCTTGCTCGCGCCCATCACGCGCGAGCTTTCCTCCAGCGACGGGTCCATCGACTTCATGGCCGCCGAGATCATCACGAACGCCACCGTGCCCTCGAACAGCGCCATCACCCAGGCGATGCCGTAGGGGCCGTAGACATCGATGAAGTCGCCGCTGCCGCCGAAATAGGTGACCACCTGGTTGACCATGCCGGTCTTCGGCCCGGCGATGATGCCCCAGGCCATGGCCCCGACCAGCGGCGTCATGTAGTACGGCAGTTCCAGCAGCCGCTCCAGCATGGCGCGGCCGGGGATGGCGGTGCGGGTCAGGATCCAGGCCAGGGTGAAGCCGAACACCACGGCCATGACGGTGGCAAGGCAGGCGACCAGTGCCGTGTTGGCCAGGATGCGCGAGTCGTCATAGAGGTTGAGGTAGTTGGACCAGCCGACGGCCTGGGGCGGGAACACCCCAGGCTCGCCGACATTGAAGGATTCCGAGACCAGGAAGACCACTGGGTAGAGCACCAGGCTGCCGCAGGTCAGCAGCACCAGTGGCGTAATGAGGTACCTCACCCTTGCGCGGCTCCCAAGGTTCGGCGGTTCTTCACTTCAGGCCGGTCATCTTGTCCCATTCCTTGGCGAAGGCCGGCCGGGTGCTGATGAAGTCGGCCCAGTCGGAGGGGAAGATCAGCTTAAGCTTGGAGACCGACACCCCGCCGGGAGGCGGCGGTGCGTCGTCGCGCGGCGAGTTCAGGTGCAGGGCATTGCCGATCGCCACCTGGCCGGGCAGGCCGAGCAGCCAGTCCATGAACAACTGGGCTGCGGCGGGATGCGGCGCCTCGGCGATCAGGCCCCAGGTCTCCGGGCCGGCCGGCAAGCCGTCGGGCGGATAGACGAATTCGACCGGGGCGCCCTTGGCCTTGAACTCCAGGTAGCCGGAATACTGCGCGGTGTGGATCACCTTGCCCTGGCCGTTCACCATGCGGTCGAACTGCTGTACGTAGCTGTCGTACGCCTTGGGCTGCAGCTCGGCGAACTTGGTCCAGTATTCCGGGCCATACAGGCGGCGAAGCTCGTACCACGCCACATGCTGCAGGCCGGAATTGGAGACCTTCACGCTGATCTCGCCCTTCCATTTCGGGTCGAGCAGGTCCTTCCAGTCCTTCGGCGCATCGGCGGCGGAGACCGTCTTGGGGTTGTAGGCGATGCCGGCCATGATGATGGTGCCCCAGGTCCAGTAGCCCTCGGGCGAGCTTTTGTAGCCATCCTTGTAGGCGGCCATCTCCGGCGAGACGTAGTGCATGTAGCCGCCGCGCTTCTGCAGATCGAGCACGAAGCCGAGGTCGGAGATCTGCATCGCGTCGACCAGATGGGAGTTGGCGCGCCGCTCGGCCATCAGCTTGGCGTAGAGCGCGCCGGCTTGCAGGCGCACGAAGCTGGTCTTGATCTCCGGGAACATCTTGTTGAAGGCGCCCAGCAGTTCGGCGGTGCCGCGCTCCGGGTCGGTGGTGTAGATCACCACCGCGCCCTCCTGCTTCGCCTTGGCGACATCGGCGCAGGTCTTGAAGCCGTCCATCTGTTGCGGGCTGGCGCAACCGGCGGCGGCGGCCTGGTGGGACAACAGCAGCAGCGCGGCGCCGGCGACCGCCGAGGCGACTCTGCCGGCCTTCGATGCGATCATGTCGGTTTCCCCATTGTTGCCCTTGCCGTCGTTTGCCGACGATCGGGCTCGTTTCTGGATAGCATGGTAACACTACCATGTCCTTCCGCCTCTGTCACTTTGCAGGCCGGCCAACCAGTCCGCAGGACGGCCACCGACCGGCCGGCGAAGGCGCGCGCGGCTGGCGAAAGCGGTTCGGCCATGTTATAACGTGGGCCAATTGCATGTCGCAGGGCTGATCGCTGACCGCCGTTGCATCGGTGGATCGCGAAAAGATCCCTACAGTGACTGCAAACAGGGGGGTTGTCGTCGGAAGGTGCGCATAAATCGCGCTCTGTTGCGGCCATGTCCCCTCGAACAATGGAAGGGGAGGTGAATGACTTTTTTCGGCAATCTGACACGTTTCGCAACCGCGTGCGCGGTGGTGACCGGTGTTGCCGCCAGCGTGGCGGCAATGGCGGCCGAGCCCAAGCACGGCGGCACCATCAAGATCTACCAGCGCGACAATCCGCCCAGCGCCTCGATCCATGAGGAGGCGACCTATTCGGTCAACGTGCCGTTCATGGCCGTGTTCAACAACCTCGTGCTGTACAAGCAGGACGTGCCGCAGAACAGCATGAGCGACATCGTTCCTGAACTGGCGACGAGCTGGAAATGGAGCGGCGACTACAAGACGCTGACGTTCATGCTGCGCAAGGGTGTGAAATGGCACGACGGCAAGCCGTTCACCGCGCAGGACGTGAAGTGCACCTTCGACATGCTGAAGGGCACGTCCGCCAACAAGTTCCGCAAGAACCCGCGCAAGGCGTGGTACGACAACCTCGAGAACGTCTCCGTCGAGAACGATTTCCAGGCGACCTTCCACCTCGGCCACCCGCAGCCGGCAATGCTGGCGCTACTCGCCTCGGGCTATTCGCCGATCTATCCGTGCCATGTCTCGGCGCGCGACATGCGGGTACACCCGATCGGCACCGGCCCGTTCAAGTTCGTCGAGTTCAAGCAGAACGAAGACATCAAGCTGGTCCGCAACAGGGATTACTGGAAGAAGGACCGTCCCTACCTGGACGCGATCGAATACCCGATCATCACCAACCGCTCGACCGCCATGCTCGCCTTCGTCGCCGGCAAGGTGGACATGACCTTCCCGACCGAGGTGACGCCGCCGATCCAGCGGGACATCGCCAAGCAGGACCCCACGGCGGTCTGCGTCAGCGCACCGACCAACGTGTCGACCAACCTGATCGTCAACCGCGACGCGGCGCCGTTCAACGAGCCGGATATTCGCATGGCGATGGCGCTGGCGATCGACCGCAAGGCGTTTGTCGACATCCTTTCGGAAGGCCAGAACAAGATCGGCGGCACCATGCTGCCCGCGCCGGATGGCGTGTGGGGCATGCCCGACGACATGCTGCGCAAGATGCCTGGCTATGACCCGGACGTGGCCAAGAACCGCGAACAGGCGCGCGCGCTCATGGCCAAGCACGGCTACGGGCCGGACAAGCATCTGAAGGTGAAGGTATCGACCCGCAACATCGCGCAGTATCGCGATGCTGCGGTGATCCTGATCGACCACCTCAAGACCATCTGGATGGATGGTGAACTGGAAGAGGTCGAGTCCAGCAACTGGTTCGCCAAGGTGGCCCGCAAGGACTACGCGGTCGGCCTGAACCTGACCGGCAACGCGGTGGACGACCCCGACCAGGCGTTCTTCGAGAACTACTCCTGCAAGTCCGAACGCAACTACACCGGCTACTGCAACCCGGCGCTGGAGAAGCTGTTCGAGGCGCAGTCGCAGGAGCTGGACCAGGCGAAGCGCAAGCAGATGGTGTGGGACATCGACTTCAAGCTGCAGGAAGACGTGGCCCGCCCGATCATCTTCCACAGCACCCAGGCGACCTGCTGGAAACCTTATGTTCACGGCTTCAGCCCGATGGTGAACAGTTCCTACAACGGGTTCCGGTTCGAGGATCTCTGGGTCGACAAGTAAGGCTCGCCCGACCGGCCTGAACCGGGACGGCGGCCGGCCCCGTGCCAGCCGCCGTCCTGTGGTTCGGGACCCGCCTTGCCACACTCCGCCGCCCTGAAGGAGCCGATACTTGGCAGCCTATCTGGTCCGCCGTTTCCTGCTGATGCTGCTGACGCTGTTCGGCATCTCAGTGATCATTTTCGGCCTGCTGCGCGTGGTGCCGGGCGATATCGTCGACATCCTGTTCGATTCCGCCGGCATGGTCGATCCGGCCGGCAAGCTGCAGATCCAGAAGGAATTGGGTCTGGATAAGCCGATCCCGGTGCAATACGCGCAGTGGATCGGCGGATTGGCGCGCGGCGACCTCGGCTATTCCTACATCTCCGAGAAGCCGACGCTTGGCGAGATCCTGCCGCGCATCCCGGTTACCGCCGAACTGGCGGGGCTGGCCTTGCTGTTCTCGGTGGCGCTGGGCGTACCGCTGGGAGTGATCAGCGCGGTGCGGCAGAACACGTTGACCGACTATATGCTCCGGATCGCCAGCCTCACCGGTCTGTCCATGCCGGCGTTCTGGCTGGGATTGCTGATCCTGATGGCCATTGTCTCCTGGTTCGGCGACATGCCGATGTATACCGACATGCCCAGTGGCTTCTGGCAGCAACTGGGGTTGTACGCGATCCCCGCCGCCGCCGTCGGCTTCCGCAGTTCCTCGCTGGTGATGCGGCTCACCCGCTCCTCGATGCTGGAGGTGATGCGGCAGGACTATATCCGCACGGCGCGCGCCAAGGGCGCCTCGGTGCAGAGCGTCAACTACAACCACGCCCTGCGCAACGCCATGTTGCCGGTGGTCACGGTGATCGGCATTGAGGCCGCCTTCCTGATCGGCGGCCTGATCGTCACCGAGACGGTGTTCAATATCCCCGGCGTGGCCCGCTTCCTGGTGGAGTCCATCCGGGTGCGCGACTACCCGATCGTGCAGAACCTGGTGATGCTGATCGCCGTGGTAGTGGTGGTGATCAACTTCATCGTCGACATGCTGTACGCGGTGCTCGACCCCCGCATCAAGTATTCGGACTAGGCCGCGATGCGCACACGGAAGACCCCGCAATGACCGCTGTTGAATTCGAATCCGAACTTACCCGCGCCGGCGCGCGGACCGACACGCTGTGGCGCAAGACCGTGTTCTTCGCCCGCCAGTACCCGCTGGGTGCGATCGGCGCGGTGATCATGGCGGTGTTCGTGCTGTCGGCGGTGTTTGCCGATTTCATCACCCCGTGGTCGCCGCTCACCACCAACGCCGCGCTGTCGCTGGCGCCCCCCGGGGGGGCGCACTGGTTCGGTTCGGACTATATGGGGCGCGACATCTACAGCCGCATTGTCTACGGCGCGCGCATCTCGCTGGCGGTCGGCATCGGCTCCACCGCGCTGGGCTGCTTCTTCGGCGTCGTCCTCGGGCTGCTGTCCGGCTATCTCGGCGGCTGGGTGGATCTGGTGACACAGCGGTTGATCGATATCCTTCAGGCGCTGCCGCTGCTGGTGCTCGCGCTGGTGATGGCCGCCGCCCTCGGCCCGTCGTTGCAGAACACGATTCTGTCGATCTCGATCCCGCTGATCCCCTATGTGGCCCGCGTCATCCGTTCCAACACGCTGGCCCTGCGCGAGTTGGCCTTCGTGGAGGCGGCGCATGCGATCGGCATGAGCGAGTTCCGCATCGCGGTGCGCCACATCCTGCCCAACACCATCGCGCCGCTGATCGTGCTCGGCACCGCCCAGCTCGGTTCGGCGATCCTCACGGAGGCGTCGCTGTCCTTCCTTGGCCTTGGCATTCCCGAGCCCTACCCGTCCTGGGGGCGCATGCTCTCCGCCTCGGCGGCGGAATATGTGCGCACCGCGCCCTGGCTGGTGATCTTCCCCGGCATCGCCATCAGCGTGGTGGTGTTCGGCACCAACCTGTTGGGCGACGCGCTGCGCGACATCCTCGACCCGCGGCAGCGCGGCTGATGAGCGCCACCGCAACCCGGGCGCCGGCGGCGCCCGTGCAGGCTGCGCCCGTGCTGGATGTGCAGGGGCTGCGCACCGTGTTCTTCACCCGCGCCGGGCTGGTGCGGGCGGTCAACGACGTGTCGTTCTCGGTCAACCGCGGCGAGGTGCTGGCCGTAGTCGGCGAGTCCGGTTGCGGTAAGTCGATCACCGCGCTCTCGCTGATGCGCCTCATCCCCAGCCCGCCGGGCCGCATCGTCGGCGGTTCGGTCACGCTGGAAGGCCGCGACCTGCTGCAACTCAGCGAGGCCGAGATGCGCCGCGTGCGCGGCAACGACATCTCGATGATCTTCCAGGAGCCGATGACCAGCCTCAACCCGGTGCTGACCATCGGCAACCAGATCAGCGAGGCGATCCGCCTGCATCAGGACCTCTCGCGCCACGCCGCCATGGAGAAGGCTGTGGAGATGCTGCGCCTGGTCAAAATCCCGGAGCCGGCCCAGCGCGCCCGCGAATACCCGCACCAGCTCTCCGGCGGCATGCGCCAGCGCGCCATGATTGCCATGGCGGTCGCCTGCAACCCCAAGGTGCTGATCGCCGACGAGCCGACCACGGCGCTTGACGTGACCATCCAGGCGCAGATCCTGGACCTGCTGCTCAAGCTGCAACAGGACCTCGGCACCGCGATCATGCTGATCACCCACGACCTCGGCGTGGTGGCCGAAACCGCCCATCGCGTCGTCGTGATGTATGCCGGCCGCAAGATCGAGGAGGCGAGCGTCACCGACCTGTTCGCCCAGCCGATGCACCCCTACACCCACGGCCTGCTCGCCTCCGTGCCGAGGCTGGCGAGCCTGTCCGCCGATCCGGCCGCCGAGGCCGACCGGTTGCAGGAGATCCCCGGCATGGTGCCGCCGCTGACCAACCTGCCGCAGGGCTGCGTCTTCGCCCCCCGCTGCGCGCACGCCGACGCCCAATGCCGCGCCGCCTACCCGAGCTACGACGAACGCCGGCCCGGCCATTTCGTGGCCTGCTGGCATGCCGAACGCCTCTACGGAGGTGCCGCATGACCGGCGCCACCCCGCCGGTGATCGAGGTTGCCGGGCTGAAGAAGCATTTCCCCATCCGCAAGGGCCTGCTGCGCCGCGCCGCCGGCTTCGTCTACGCCGTCGATGGGGTGAGCTTCAGCGTGGCCGAGGGCGAGACGCTGGGCCTGGTGGGCGAAAGCGGCTGCGGCAAGTCAACTGTCGCCCGCGCCGTGCTGCGTCTGGTGGAGCCCACCGCCGGCAGCATCCATGTGGACGGAACCGACATCACCCGGCTGTCCAAGGCCGAACTGCGAACCTACCGCCGGCAGATGCAGATGGTCTTCCAGGACCCGTTCTCCTCGCTGAACCCCCGCATGACCGCCGGCGCCATCGTGCGCGAGCCGCTGGAGGTGCACCGCGTGGCCACCGGGCGTGCCGCGGAGGAGCGCACGGCCGAGTTGTTCGAGCAGGTCGGCCTGCGCGCCGGCCAGATGCGCAACTTTCCGCACCAGTTCAGCGGCGGCCAGCGCCAGCGCATCAGCATCGCCCGTGCGCTGGCGCTCAACCCGCGGTTGATCGTGGGGGACGAGCCGGTTTCGGCGCTGGATGTGTCGATCCAGGCGCAGGTCATCAACCTGTTGATGGACCTGCAGCGGGAAAAGCGGCTGTCCTACCTGTTCATCGCCCACGACCTGGCGGTGGTGGAGCACATCAGCCACCGGGTCGCCGTGATGTATCTCGGCAAAATCGTCGAATACGCGGACAAAAAGACCCTGTTTCGCGACCCGCGGCACCCATATACCGAGGCGCTGCTGTCCGCCGTGCCGGTGCCCGACCCCACCGTGAAGCGCACCAAGCGGCTGTTGCAGGGCGACGTGCCCAGCCCGGTCAACCCGCCCTCCGGCTGCGCCTTCCATACCCGGTGCCCGTTGGTGGAGGCGCATTGCAAGGTCGAGGCGCCGAGCCTGCGCGATGTCGGCGGCGGCCACCTGGTGTCCTGCCATCTTCAGCCGGGCGCCTGAAGCGGCGGCAGGGCAGGGGGCCCATGCGAAGCGCGGGGGTGGGCGCGGCGGTGGCGACCCCCTAGACTATGCCCTTACGCCGTGCGCGGCTTGCCTGGAGGACTATTCGTGAAAGAGACCGACATTGCCCGCGTGCAGGCCTATCTGCGCGCGACCCTGGGCAACGACCGCATCCGTATCGACGTGCCCAAGAAGCGCGGCGCTACCGTGGAAGTGTTCGTGGGCGAGGAGTTCCTGGGCACCGTGCACCGCGACGACGAGGATGGCGAGGTGTCGTTCTCGCTGCACATCACCATCCTCGACGAGGATCTGCCGGCGGTCGCCACCCCCAAGCCGCGCGGGCGATAGGCGACGCTCAGGCGTCGGCCAGCCGGTAGACCTCGCGCTCGAACGTCCATAGCAGGTCCAGCGTGCGCGGGTCGGCGAAGGGCAGGGACTGCGTCATCAGCACGCCGGCCACGCCCCTCGCGGGGTCCAGCCAGTAATAGGTGTTGCCCAGCCCGGCCCAGGCCAACCCGCCGGGGCTGCGGCCGGATGGTGTGCGCTCGGTGTTGATCAGGAAGCCGAGCCCCCATTTCTGCACCATGCCGGGGAAGAAATTGGCGTCGTAGCTGGTTGCCGGCGAGGTGGTGCGCATGGTCTGGAATGCCAGCTCGCCGATCTGGTTGCGCCCCATCTCCGCCACCGACTCCGGCGTCAGCAGCCGCACGCCATCCAGCGCGCCGCCGCCCAGCAGCATGCGCAGGAAGCGCAGGTAGTCGCCCGCCGTGCTGCACAGCCCGCCACCGCCGGCCAGGAACCCCAGGCCCTGGCCGACCGGGAACTCCATCGGCGCCAGCCCGCCATCCGGCTGGCGCGCATGCACCCGCGCCAGCCGCGCCGCCCGCGCGGCGTCCAGCGTGAACCCGCTGTCACGCATGCCCAGCGGCGCGAAGATATGCGCCTGCATGAACGCATCGAGCGCCTGGCCGCTGGCCGCTTCCACCGCCTTGCCGACCAGATCCGTGGCGATCGAATAGCTCCAGCCGGTTCCGGGGTCGAACAGCAGCGGCTCGCGCGCCAGTTCGTCCCAGTCGCGCGGCACCCGCGACAGGCCCAGTTTCTGGTGCGCCGCCAGCAGGTCGGCGCTCCAGCGTTCATAGCTGTAGCCGGAGGTGTGGGTCAGCAGGTGGCGCAGCGTGACCGCGGTGCGTGCCGGGCGCAGCAGCGGGCTGCCATCGGGTGCGAAGCCCTCCAGCACGCGCGGCGCCGCCAGCGCCGGCAGCAGCGCGCCCAACGGCGCGTCCAGCGACAGCCTGCCCTGCTCCACCAGCATCATGGCGGCCACCGAAGTGATCGCCTTGGTCATGGAGGCGATCCAGAACACCGTGTCGGTCGTCATCGCGGCGCTGCCGCCGGCTTCGCGCAGGCCCGCCGCGCCCTGGTAGAGCACACCGTCCGCGGATGCCGCCATCGCCACCACCCCGGCGACATCGCCGCGCCGCGTGGCCTCCTGCAGCGCCGCATCGATCCGATCCGTCATGTCCGTCTCGCTCCGCTTCCCGCCCTTGCCATGGCCATCAGAGCATGGGCGGCGCGGCGGGAGAACCCCGTTCCCGGGGCAACTCTCAGTCCGGCAGGATCGCGGTCGCCTCGATCTCCACCAGGGCCGCCGGCTCCACCAGGGCGGTGACGCCGACCACCGACATCGCCGGGAAATGCCGCCCCATCACCGCCCGCCACACCGGCCCTAGTGCCGCGGCCTGGGCGCGATAGGCGGCGATGTCGGTGACGTACCAGGTCAGCCGGGCGATGTGCTCCGGCCCGCCACCGGCCTCGGCCAGCACCGCCAGGATGTTGGACAGCGCCTGGCCGGTCTGGGCGGCGAAGCCCTCGGCGAAGGCGCCCTGCGCGTCCCAGCCGATCTGCCCGGCCAGCACCACCAGCCGCCCGCGCCCCACCATGCCGTTGGCGTAGCCCTTCGGGCGCGGCCAGCCGGGCGGTTGCAGGGTCGCCAGCCCGGTGTCGTGCGTCTCGCTCATCCGTCTGTCCTTCCGCCGTTCTTGCGCACCTCGATCGCCGTCTGCGCCGAGCGTTTCAGCCGTCCGAGCAGGTGCATCAGCGCGCGCATCTCGTCCGGCGCCACCCCCTCGAACACGGAGGCGATCCAGTCGGCGTGCGCCGCGGCCATCTCGGCGAAACTAGCATGGCCGGCCGCGGTCAGCCGCACATAGGCCGCGCGCCGGTCCGACGGATGCGGCACCCGCTCCACCAGCCCCTGTTCCAGCAGCCGCTCCACCAGCCCGGTGATGTTGCCGTTGGAGACCATCATGCGCCGAGACAGCTCGCCCAACGTCATGCCGGCATCCGCGCTGGCCGGCTCCTTCACCAACTGCGCCATCAGGTCGAAGCGCGGCAGGGTCACGTCGAAGCGCTCGCGCAGGCGGGTGCGCACCTCGCCCTCGATCAGCGTGGTGCAGGTCAGCAGGCGCAGCCACAGCCGCAACTCGTCCTGGTGGTCGCCCGGTCGTTCGTGCACCCGCGTCTCGGCGTCCAGGGCCGGGGCGGCATCGTCCTCAGGCGGCATCACATCACCTCGCCGCCGGCCACCGCCAGCGCCTGCCCGGTCATCGCCGCCGCGCCCGGCTCGCACAGGTAAAGCACGGCCGCCGCGACCTCCTCCGGCGTCACGAACCGGCCCTGGGGGTTGCCGCGCAGCAGGCTGTCGCGCGTCTGCGCCTCGCTGCGCCCGGTGGCGGCCATCACGGTGGCGATGCTGCCGGCCAGCAGGTCCGTCTCCGTGAAGCCCGGGCAGACCGCGTTCACCGTCACCCCGCCGCGCGCGCATTCCAGCGCCAGCGCGCGGGTCAGCCCGACCACGCCGTGCTTGGCCGCGACATAGGCGGCGACATAGGGATATCCGGCCAGCCCGGCGGTGGAGGCGATCGTCACCACCCGGCCCCAGCCGGCGCGCAGCATGCCCGGCAGCACCGTCTGGGTGGTCTCGAACACAGCCGTCAGGTTCACCGCCAGCATGCGGTCCCACAGCCCACGGTCGGTGCGGGCGAACGAGGCACTTTCCGCCGCCCCCGCGTTGTTGACCAGGATGCCGATCGGCCCCAGCGCCGCCTCGGCCCGCGCCACCGCCGCGGCGACCGCGGCGGCATCGGTGACATCGGCCTGCGCGAAGCCTTCCGCCCCGCCGCTCTCCACCATCGCCCGCAGCCGCGCCGCATCGCGCCCCAGCACGGTCACCCGCGCCCCGGCCTCGCTCAGCGCGCGCGCCGTCGCGGCGCCGATGCCGCGCCCGCCGCCGGTGACCAGCGCGTGCCGTCCGGCCGGATCCATCTGCGTTCCCTGCTCTGCCTGTTGTCGGCTCAACCGTGGGAGCATCCCAACATTGCACGGCCGATCTTTCAAGCCTAAAATGTTTGCGCGCGTGCAGCCGGCCAAGCAGGAGATGCGACGATGCGGATTGCGATTCTGGGTGGCGGTCCGGCCGGTCTGTATTTCGCGATCCTGATGAAGAAGGCCCGCCCGCAGGCCGACATCACGGTGCACGAGCGCAACCGCGCCGACGACACCTTCGGCTTCGGCGTCGTCTTCTCCGACGCCACGCTGGACACCTTCGCCGCCTACGATCCCGAGAGCTACCGCGCGATCACCCGGAACTTCGCCTACTGGGACGATATCGAGATCCGCTTCAAGGGCACCAGCCACCGCATCGGCGGCAACGGCTTCTGCGGCTGCTCGCGCCGCACCTTGCTGCTGCTGCTGCAGGAGCGTGCCCGCGCCCTGGGCGTGAAGCTCGTTTTCGGCTCCGAGATCACCAGCCTGGCCGATGTCGCCGATGCCGACCTGGTGGTGGCTGCCGACGGCATCAACTCCTTCGTCCGCGAGCAGTTCCGCGCCCATTTCGGCACCGAGGTCGATCTGCGCCCCAACCGCTTCGCCTGGATGGGCTCCACCCGGCCGCTCGACGCCTTCACCTTCAGCTTCCGCGAGACCGAGTTCGGCGTCTTCATCGCCCACGCCTACCAGTACGAGCCCGGCCACTCCACCTGGGTGATGGAAACCAGCGCCGATACCCACGCCTATGCCGGCCTCGCCGACATGGACGAGACGGAGTCCGCCCGGTTCCTGGAGGGCGTGTTCGCCGACGACCTCGACGGCCACAAGCTGGTCACCAACCGCTCGCTGTGGCGCCGCTTCCCGATGATCCGCAACCGCCGCAGCACCATGGGCAACGTGGTGCTGCTGGGTGACGCCAAGTCCACCGCGCATTTCTCCATCGGCTCGGGCACCAAGCTGGCCATGGAGGACGCGATCGCCCTGTTCGAGAGCGTCCGTGCCACCACAGGCATCCCCGAGGCGCTGGCGCATTTCGAGGCCAGCCGCCGCGCCGATGTCGAGCGCATCCAGCACGCCGCCGACATCTCGCTGGTCTGGTTCGAGCATGTTCGCCGCTTCTGGCACATGGAGCCGACCCAGTTCGCCTTCGGCCTGATGACCCGCTCGCGCGCCATCACCTACGATAACCTCCGCCTGCGCGCGCCCAGCTTCGTCGCCGCCACCGACCGCATGTTCGCCCGCCAGACCGCCGAGCGCGGCCTCGCCACGGCGGTGGAGGCGCCGGCGCCGCCGATGTTCCAGCCCTTCGCCCTGCGCGACATGGCGCTGGCCAACCGCGTCGTGGTCTCGCCGATGTGCATGTATTCGGCCACCGACGGCGTGCCCGGCGACTGGCACATGGTGCATTACGGCGCCCGCGCGATGGGCGGCGCCGGGCTGATCTTCACCGAGATGACCGATGTCTCCGCCGAGGCCCGCATCACCCCGGGCTGCGCCGGCCTGTATACCGACGCGCAGGAGGCGGCCTGGACGCGCATCGTCGATTTCGTGCACGCCGCCGGCCCGGCGAAGATCTGCCTGCAACTCGGCCACGCCGGCCGCAAGGGCGCCACCCGGCTGATGTGGCAGGGCATGGACCGCCCGCTGCCGGATGGCGGCTGGCCCATCCTGGCCCCGTCGCCGCTGCCTTACTACCCAGACAGCCAGGTGCCGCGCGCCATGACCCGCGCCGACATGGACCGCGTGCGCGACGATTTCGTCGCCGCCACCGCCCGCGCCGCCCGCGCCGGCTTCGACATGGTCGAGTTGCACTGCGCCCACGGCTACCTGCTGGCCAGCTTCATCTCGCCCCTGACCAACCACCGTACCGACGAATACGGCGGCGGCCTGGACGACCGGCTGCGCTTCCCGCTGGAGGTGTTCGACGCGGTGCGCGCCGCCTGGCCCGCCCATAAGCCGATGTCGGTGCGCATCTCCGCCACCGACTGGCTGGAGGGCGGCATCACCGCCGCCGACGCGCTGGAGATCGCCCGCGAATTCGCCCGCCACGGCTGCGACCTGATCGACGTCTCCACCGGCCAGACCGTGCCGGAGGGCCAGCCCGTCTACGGCCGCATGTTCCAGACCCCGTTCAGCGACGCCATCCGCAACGACGGCGGCATGGCGACCATGTGCGTCGGCAATATCACCACCGCCGACCAGGTCAACACCATCCTGGCCGCCGGCCGGGCGGACCTGGTGGCGCTCGCCCGCCCGCACCTCGCCAACCCCTATTTCACCCTGCACGCCGCCGCCCAGTACGGCGTGAAGCTGCCGGCCGCGGCGCCGCAATACGAGCCGGGCCGGGCGCAGCTTTTCCGCCTGGCCGAGCAGACCCGCGCGGAGCTGGAGGAGCTGAAGCTGAAAACCCGGCCGAAATCGCATAACCCGGCAGGGCAGGCGTCGTAGGGCGGCGGTCCCGCTCAGCCCTCGCGCAGCCGGAATCGTTGCAGCTTCCCCGTCTGCGTCTTCGGCAACTGGTCGCGGTATTCGATCGCCCGCGGATATTTGTACGGCGCGATCGTCGCCTTCACGAAATCCTGCAGCGCCCGCGTCATTGCCGCATCCCCGGCATGGCCCGGCTTCAGCACCACGAAGGCCCGCACCACCTGCCCCCGTTCGGCATCCGCTGTCCCGATCACCGCGCATTCCGCCACCGCCGGGTGCAGCAGCAGTGCCGCTTCCACCTCCGGCCCGGCAATGTTGTAGCCGGCCGAGACGATCATGTCGTCGGCCCGCGCCTGGAACCAGAAATACCCGTCCGCGTCGCGCACGAAGGTGTCGCCGGTCAGGTTCCAACCGTCGCGCACATAGCGGCGCTGGCGGGCGTCATCCAGGTACCGGCAGCCGGTCGGCCCGCGCACCGCCAGAAGGCCCGGCGTGCCGTCCGCCACCTCGCGCATCCCGGCATCCACCACCCGCGCCTCGTAGCCCGGCACCGGCCGGCCGGTGGCGCCGGGGCGGATCTCCTCCTCGCGCGCCGCGATGAAGATGTGCAGCATCTCGGTGGCGCCGATGCCGTCCATCAGCCGCAACCCGGTGGCCGCGAACCAGGCGTCCCAGGTGGCCTTGGGCAGCGTCTCCCCGGCCGACACGCAGCGCCGCAGGCCGGACAGGTCGTGGCCGGCCGGCCTGCCCAGCCTGCCCAGCATGGCGCGATAGGCGGTGGGTGCGGTGAAGCAGATGGTGGCGCCGAAGCGCGGGATCGCCTCCAGCAGTTCGTCCGGCCCGGCCCGTTCCAGCAGCACCGTACTGGCCCCGGCGTGCAGCGGAAACAGCACCAGCCCGCCCAGGCCGAAGGTGAAGGCCAGCGGCGGCGAGCCGATGAAGCGGTCCTCGGCGGTTGGGCGCAGCACGTGGCGGGAATAGCTGTCGCACACCGCCAGCACGTCGCGATGGAAATGCACCGTGCCCTTCGGTTCGCCGGTGGTGCCGGAGGTGAAGCCGATCAGCGCCGGGTCCTCTGCGGCGGTATCCACCGCGTCGAAGCGGTCCGGCATGTCCGCGATGCGCGCCTCCAGCCCGTCCGGCGCGGCGGTGTTGAAATACACCACCTGCCGCAGCGCCGGCGCCAGGGCGCGCGCCGCCTCCATCTCGCCGGCCAGCCGCGCGTCGCACAGCGCCAGCGCGATGCGGGCCTTCTCGATCGGATAGGCCAGTTCGCGCGCCCGCAGCATCGGCATGGTCGCCACCACCACGCCGCCGGCCTTCATCACCGCCAGGTAGCAGGCCACCATCATCGGCGTGTTGGCGGCGCGCAGCAGTACCCGCCCGCCTGGCGCCAACCCCAGCTCACGGGTCAGCAGATGCGCGATCCGGTCCACCCGTGCCCGCAGCGCGCCATAGCTCAGCCGCTCGTCCGGGGCGATCAGGCAGGGCCGTTCCGGCGCCCGCGCCGCCCGCGCGTCCAGCAGCACGGCCACGCAGTTCAGCCGGTCGGGGTAGTTCAGCGCCGCCAGGGTGAACCGCCGTTCCGGCCAATCGGCGCGCGGCGGCAGCCGGTCGAGCACGAAGCGGTCGCTGGCCTGCGCGTCGGTCATCATGGCTCCCCACGCCGGTTGCCCCGGAATAGTTGAAGCCTAAAGAGTCGCTCCGGCCAGCGTCAACAATCCCCGCCTGTCCTGCGAACCGATCCGGACGTAGCATCCCCCGGCAACCCTGAAGGACCGCAGCATGAGCACACAGGATCTCGCCGGCACCGTCGCCCTGGTGATGGGGGCCAGCGCCGGCATCGGCGCCGCCCTGGCCGAGGCGCTGGCCGCGCGCGGCGCCATGCTGGCCATCGCCGCCCGCCGGCGCGCGCCGCTTGATGCGCTGGCCGAGCGGCTCGGCCCGAACGTGCTGCCGCTCACCTGTGACGTGGCCGACCAGGCGGCGGTGGCCGCCGCCGTCGCCGCCACCGTGGCCCGGTTCGGCCGGCTGGACCACCTCATCAACAACGCCGGCGTCATCCAGCCGATCGGCCACCTGCACGAGACCGACCCGGCCGAATGGGCGCGCTGCATCCAGGTCAACCTGACCGGCGCCTTCTTCGCCTGCCACGCCGCCCTGCCGCATCTGCTGGAACGCGGCGGCACTATCGTCAATGTCAGCTCCGGCGCCGGCCACCGGCCGCTGGAGGGCTGGAGCGCCTATTGCAGCTCCAAGGCCGGCATGGTGATGCTCACCCGCGCGCTGCTGCTGGAATACGGCGAACGCGGCATCCGCGCCTACGGCTTCTCCCCGGGCACCGTGCGCACCGACATGCAGGTGGCGGTGCGCGCGGCCGGTATGAACCCGGTGAGCCAGTTGCCGATCGAGGCGCTGATCCCGCCCGCCGCCCCGGCCGGGGTGATCGCCTGGCTGTGCACGCCGGAGGCCGCCGATGTCCCCGGCGGCGAATGCAGCATCCGCGACGACGAACTGCGCCGTCGCGCGGGCGTCGAGGTCACGTTCGTCGGCTGATGGCCTCCCCCCTCTCGCCCGTCGCGCCCCTCTCGCCTGTCGTGCCGGTGCTGCTGGGCGTGCTCAGCGCGCAGGTGGCGCTGGGGCTGATGGCCCCGCTGGTGCCGCTGTTGCTGGTCGGCGGCGGCAGCACGGCGCCGCAGATCGGGCTGATCGCCTCGGCCTATTCGCTCGGCTTCATGGCCGGCGCGATGACCGCCGAGCGGCTGGTGATCCGGGTCGGCCATATCCGCGCCTTCGCCGCCTTCGCCGCGCTGGCCGCCAACGCCACGCTGCTGATGGCGGTGGTCGGCCAGCCGCTCGCCTGGGCGGCGCTGCGGGCGGTGGTCGGGCTGAGTGCGGCCGGGCTGTGCCTGGTGGCGGAAAGCTGGCTGAACGGATCGGCCGACAACGCCAGCCGGGGGCGGATCTTCGGCGCCTACCTGGTCGCCTCCTGGGGCGGCGGCGCGCTGGGGCCGGTGGCGCTGAACGCGGTGCCCGCCTCGGCCTGGCTGTTCGTGCCGGCCGGCATCGCGTTCACCACCGCGTTGCTGCCGCTGGCGCTGACCCGCCAGCCCAACCCGGCGATCGGCCGGCAGGCGCGCATGGGGCTGGCGGCGCTGTACCGCGTCTCGCCGGTCGGGCTGGCCTGCTGCCTGGCGGCCGGGCTGGTGAACGGCGTGTTCTACGCGCTGGCGCCGGTCTATCTCTCCCGCTTCGGTTACCACCCGACCCAGGTCGCCGCCTTCGTCTCGGCCGCCAACGTCGCCGGGCTGGCGGTGCAGTGGCCGATCGGCCTGCTGTCGGACCGGCTGGGCCGGCGGCCGATGGCCGTGGCGGTGCTGGCGCTGGGGCTGGCGTTGGCGCTGCTGTTCGTGCTGGCCGGACGGGCGGGCATGCCGGTGCTGCTGGTGCTGGGCTGCGCCTTCGCCGGCGTCGCGGCGCCGCTGTACGGCCTTGGCGCCGGCCAGACCAACGACCGGCTGGCGCGTGGCGATGCGGTGGCGGCCAGCGGCGGGCTGCTGTTCGTCTGGGCGATGGGGGCCACGGTCGGCCCGGCGCTGGCCGGCGCGGTCATGGGGCTGCTAGGGCCAGGCGGCCTGTTCATCTACCTGGCCGTGGTGCTGGGCGGGATCAGCCTGTTCACCGGCCTGCGCATCCGCCTGCGCGGCGAGGTGCCGCGCGACCTGCGCGGCGCCTTCGTGCCGGCGATGGCCGAGCCGGCGCTCCATGCCGGCCTGGCCACGCCCCCGCCGCCGCCGGGCGGGGACGGCCCCTGACCCGCCGCCGGGTGGGCAAGCGCACACCCCTGGCGTAGGATTCGCCCCACCGCAACGCTCGCCGCCCGGCTCCGGGCGCAAGGAGATGTCCATGGGCAACGGCCCGCTGTCGCGCTTCAAGGTCATCGACCTCACCCGGGTCCGCGCCGGCCCCACCTGCGTGCGCCAGCTCGCCGACTGGGGGGCGGATGTCATCAAGATCGAGGCGCCGGAGGGCGATTCCGGCCTTGGCGGCGCGCGCCACGGACCGGATTTCCAGAACCTGCACCGCAACAAGCGCAGCCTGACGCTGGACCTGAAAAGCCCCGAGGGGCTGGACATCATGTACCGCCTGGTGCGCACGGCCGACGTGGTGGTGGAGAACTACCGCCCGGACGTGAAGGACCGCCTGAAGATCGACTACGCCACCCTGGCGGCGCTGAACCCGCGCATCGTCTACGCCTCCATCTCCGGCTTCGGCCAGGACGGGCCGTACCGCGACCGCCCCGGCTTCGACCAGATCGCCCAGGGCATGGGCGGGCTGATGTCGATCACCGGCCTGCCGGGGCAGGGGCCGGTGCGCGTCGGCATCCCGGTCGCCGACCTCACCGCCGGCATCTTCGCCGCCCAGGGCATCCTGGTGGCGCTGCTGGAGCGCGAGCAGTCGGGGCAGGGGCAGTGGGTGCAAAGCTCGCTGCTGGCCTCCCAGATCTCCATGCTGGACTTCCAGGCGGCGCGCTGGACCATCGGGCACGAGGTGCCCGGCCAGGCCGGCAACGACCACCCGACCTCCATCCCCACCGGCGTGTTCGCCACCGCCGACGGCCACATCAACATCGCCGCCGCCGGTTCGGCCATCTATCGCCGCCTCTGCACCGCGCTCGGCGCCGAGCATCTGGCCACCGACCCGGCCTACGCCACCGACAAGGCCCGCTCGGACAACCGCCGCGCCCTGAACGCGGCGATCGAGGCGGTGACCAAGACCCGGACATCGGCGGAATGGATCGACCTGCTCAACAAGGCCGGCGTGCCCGGCGGGCCGATCTACAAGATGGACGAGGTGTTCGCCGACCCGCAGGTGCGCCACCTCAACATCACCCGGAAAGTGAAGCACAAAGTGCTCGGCGAGGTTGAGGTGGTGGGCCAGCCGATCGACCTCAGCCGGTCCAAATGGGAGATCCGCACCGCCACCCCGGAAGCCGGCGAGCATACCGACGCGGTGCTGGGTGAGCTGGGGTTCGACGCGGCGGCGATCGCCGGGCTGCGGACGCGCAAGGTGGTCTGACCCGGCCGCGTTGCTCGGCCGGCATGGGCCGCGCCACAGCCTTGCGCGCCGGGCCGGCCTGCCGCCGCGAATACCCGGTTGACCGCGCCGGGCAGGGACTCTAAGAACCGCCTCCACCACAGAGCGGCTGATCGGGCGTAGCTCAGCGGTAGAGCAACCGGCTGTTAACCGGTTGGTCGTAGGTTCGAATCCTACCGCCCGAGCCACTGAATCAATGGGTCAGCTTCGTTTGGCAGCGGTTTTTGCCGGCGATCTGGCCCATTTTCATGTGCATTCGGGGCAGCGGCTTTCTGGGGGCGGCAATCATGGACGGCGGACTGCATTTCATTTCCGGCCTGCCACGCGCCGGCTCCACCCTGCTGGCCGCCCTGCTGCGGCAGAATCCGCGCATCCAGGCGGGCATGACCAGCCCGGTCGGCAGCCTCACCGCCGCCCTGCTGCGCGAGATGAGCCAGGGCAACGAATCCGCGGTGTTCATCGATGACGCCCAGCGCGCCGCCGTGCTGCGCGCGGTGTTCGCCGCCTATTACGCCGGCGGCCGGCCGCTGGTGTTCGACACCAACCGCATGTGGTGCGCCCGCCTGCCGCTGCTGGCCACGCTGTTCCCGCGGGCCAAGGTGGTGTGCTGCGTGCGCCACGTGCCCTGGGTGCTGGACAGTATCGAGCGGCTGATCCGCGGCAATCCGCTGCAGCTTTCCCGCATCTTCAACTTCGACCCCGGCGGCACGGTGTATTCCCGCGTCGAGGGGCTGGGCAGCGGCGCCGGGCTGGTCGGCTATGCCTGGAACGCGCTGCGCGAGGCCGCCTGGGGCGGGCAGGCTGACCGGCTGCTGTTCGTCACCTATGAGAGCCTGACCGCCGCGCCGCAGCGCGTGCTGGACGCGGTGTACGAGTTCATCGGCGAGCCCAGTTTCACCCACGACCCGGCCAATCTGCGCTTCGACGACGCGACCGAGTTCGACGCCCGGCTGGGCACGCCCGGGCTGCACCGGGTGGGGCCGGTGGTGCAGGCGCCGGTGCGGCGCAGCATCCTGCCGCCGGACCTGTTCGCGCGATACGAGCCGGATTCGTTCTGGCGCAACCCGGCCACGCGGCCGGAGGGGCTGCGGGTGGTGTAGAAAGCCAGGGTCAGATGGAGACGGGGAGGCGGGGAGAAGGAAAGCGCTTCGGCCTCCCTTCTCCCCGCCTCCCCGTCTCCGTGTGACCTTCCTTGTTGTCCGGCCGCCGATGCCCGCCCGGCTCAGGCGGCAAGCCGCCGCGCGGCTGGGGCCACCCAGTGGTCGCCCAGCGCAGCCAGATGCAGTTCCAGCCGGCGTGCGCCGTGCAGGTCGATGCGGCCGGCGCCATCGGTCCAGCGCAGGCCCGGCTCCGGCGCGTGCCAGCCTTCCGCCAGCCCCTCCAGCCGCACCGCCCGCCCGTCCAGCGCCAGCCATCGCACCGCCACGCCCAGGCTGCGGTGGTCGTCGCGGTCGGCGTGCATCTGGGCCGGCACGAAGCTGGCCGAGCGCAGCACCGCCCGCGTCGCGCCTTCCGGCAGGTCGAAACACAGCCCATGCGCCCCCGGATGCAGCACCGCGCCGTCCACCTCCAGCGTCGGCAGGACGGTGGCGTCGCGCCGCCAGCCGAGGTCCAGCGCCCGGCTGTCCAACAGCGCGCGCACTGCGGCGACGGCCGGGCCATCCAACGCCAGTTCGGCGCAGGCATTGGCGGCCCAGACCGCCAGCGCGCGGCCGGCGGCGAAATCCGGGTGCATCTGCGTCGCCGGGCCGCCATTGGCGAAGGCGGCGCGGTTGCCGGTGTCGAGGTAGGACTCGGCCGGCAGTCCCTCGGCCAGCAGCACGTCATGCACCGCCGCGCCGTCCGGGCCGGCCAGTTCCACATGGTAGTAGCTGATCCGCCCGGCCGGCTCCTGCGCCACGGTGGCGCCGTTGAGCAGGTAGCGGACGGGGATCAGCACGCCATCGAGTGCGAGCGCGTGGTCGGGGCTGAGCACCAGGTCGCGGGCAGGCAGGCCGGGCAGCACCGCGCCGGCGCGTACCCGCACCGGCAGCACGTCGGCCGGGCGGGGATGGGCGGCGCAGTCGATGCTGCGCCAGCCGAGCCAGCGCACCGGGCGGGCGCCGCCATCGGCGGTGCTGACCAGATCGCCCGCGCGCAGATGTTCCACCGCCACCTCGCCATCGGGCGTGGCGATGCGGGTGCCGGCGGCGTAGCAGGCGGTATAGGCCACCACCGCGTCGCCGCCGCTCTGGGTGAGGGTGAAGTCGCTGGTGGAATAGGCCGAGGAATCCAGTGCGAAGCTGATGGTGGCGCCGCTGGTGGCGACCCGCAGCGAACTGCCGACCACCGACACCCCGGTGCCGGTGAGGCCGGCCAGGGTGATGCTGTCCAGGTGGCTCAGCGCGGCCAGGGTGTTGGTGACGGTGATGCCGCTGTCCAGCAGCAGCGCCGCGCCGTCGCCGGCCAGGGTGATGGCGCCGCTGCCCGCCGCGGTGGCGGCGCCGAGGTCCAGCGTGGCGCCGCTGGCCACGGTGATCCCGCCGGTGAAGGTGTTGGCGGCCGAGAGATGCGCGGTGCCGCTGGCCAGCGACAGCGCGCCGGCCCCGGCATTGCCGCCGGTGCCGCCGTTGCCGGTCTGGTCGGCGATGACATCGCTGATGGCCAGCGTGCCGGCGGCGCCGGGCGCCAGGGTGAGGGTGGTGTTGCCCTGGATGAACAGGCCGCTGCCGAACGCCGAGCCGCCGCTGCCGCCGCTGTTGCCGCCCGAGCCGGCGGTGACCGAGCCGCCGCTGATGCCGCCGGCGCCGATGCTGAGCACGCCGCCCTGGCGCACGAAGATCGCGCCGCCGGCGCCGAGGCCGCCGCCGCCGGAATACCAGCTGCTGCTGCCCGCGCCGAAGCCGCCGCTCCCTGACCGGCCGCCGCCGCCGCCGCCGAACCCGCCGCTGGCATAGCCGCCGCCGCCGCCGCCAAAGCCGCCGGTCGCCCCGCCGCCACCGCCGGCATAGGCCGGGAGGCCACCCGAGCCGCTCAGGCTGCCACCCGCGCCCGGGGTGCGGAGGGCGGATACGTAGTTGCCGCCATTGCCCCCGACGGCCGCGTTGCCGCTGAAGCTGACGCCTTGCAGCGTGACATTGCCGCCGCTGCCGACGAACAGCGCACCGCCCGCCCCCATGCCGCCGCCACCGGAGTAATACGCCGCCGGGGCATTGCCGCCATGGGCCTTCATATTGGCCAGCGTCAGGCTGTCCAGCGCGACCGTGCCGGTGGCCACGAACAGGCCCTGATAGGTATTGGCCCCGCTGATCGTGTGGCCGCCGCCCAGGATGCTCACCGTGCCGCCGCTGCCCATCACCAGCGGCGACAGCGCGCGGTCCAGCGTGAAGTCGGCGCCAATGGTGATGGTGAAGCTGCCGGTCTGCCCGGAGAGGTCGGTGATGTCCTGCGCCAGCTCGGCGGCGGTGGTGACGGTGGCGTAGGTCAGGGCCATGGCGGAGACTCCCGGGTTGCGGTGCCGCCCCAGAGTCCTGCCGAATGGTCAATAAATTGTTGTGGCGGAGCTGAGGAAGGAAGAAGGGTGCTCCTTTTTTTGGAAAAAAGAACCAAAAAACTTCCATTCGTTAAGATGAGGCACGATCTCTCCGTCGGGATTCTAAGAGTCTGCCTCTGAATGATTCCGGAACGAGAAAAGCGGCTGGCTTTGGGGGCGCGAACGAGTCGCCCGCCATCGCTGACAGAGGCAGAATTCTAGAAAATCAACGATTTATGATTGTTGCATCATCATTCTCAGACAGCCTCTAACGGGTAAAGTTTTTTCGCTTCTTTTTGCGCGCAAAAAGAAGACCTCCCTTACCCCAACCGCCCAAACCCCGCCGCATCCAGATGCGCCACCCGCCCGCCCGCGATGGTGGCCACCGCGCGCGGCGCGCCGGGTCGCGGGTCCACCAGCACCAGGTCCGCCCGTTGGCCCGGCGCGATCGTGCCGCGATCATGCAGGCCGGCCGCGGCGGCAGGGTTGGCCGAGACCAGCGCCCAGGCGGCGGGCAGGTCCAGCACGCCGCGCCCGGCCAGGATGAAGGCGGCGCCCAGCAGGCAGGGGTAGTAGTAGTCCGAGGACAGCACCGAGCAGACCCCGGCCTCGGCCAGCCGCGCCGCCGAGGCCCAGCCGAGATGCGAGCGGCCGCGCACCACGTTGGGGCTGCCCATCACCACCGCGTCGCCGGCCGCGCGCGCCGCCTGGCCGACCGCCTCGGCCATCGGAAACTCGCAGATGCCGGCGCCCATGGCGCGGAAGCCGTCGCGCGCGGCGATGGTGTCGTCGTCGTGGCTGGCCATCGGCAGGCCGGCGGCCCGGGCGGCGGCGGCGATGCGCGCCAGCGCCGGGCCGACCTCCGGCGCGCGGCCGGCGACGCGGTCGGCCAGGGCGCGGAACTCGGCCAGCCCCATGCCGGCGCGGTCGCTGTATTTGGCGCCGGTCACCGGGTCGGCGAGCTTCTTCAGGATCGAGGGAGTGTGGTCGTTGAAGGCCAGCAGGTGCACGCGCCCGGCGGCGATGTCAGCCAGCGCGGTGTCCAGCGCGTCGAGGTTGTAGGCCTCCCAGCGCAGATGCACGCGCATGTCGCAGGTCCAGGCGCCGGCGGCCAGCGCGTCCAGCAGGGTGCGCCAGGACTCCAGGCTGCGCAGCCCGGGCTCCCAGGAGAGGGTGACGCCGTGGAAGGCGGTGGTGATGCCGTTGGCGAGCAATTGCCGCTCGGTCTCCGCCAGCCCCAGCGGGGCGGGGAAGTCCACCCCCGGGCGCGGCTGCAACTGCCGCTCGAAGGCGTCGCCGTGGATATCCACGATGCCGGGCAGCACCAGCAGGCCACAGGCGTCGAACGCGGCGGCGTCGCCCGAGGGGTCGAGGGCGGCGATGCGGCCCTCCTCCAGCAGCAGGTCGGCCTGCACGAGTTCGCCGCCGACGAGCGCGCGGCCGCCATTCAATCGCAAGGGACGCATGGGGGGTTCCTCAGGGGGGCATTCAGGGTTCGAAGACGATCTGCACGCGCGGCGTGGGGTAGCGGGCGATGCCGAACTCCACCACCACGCCGGCCTGGTCCACGTTGACGTTCTCGGTGACCAGCAGCGGCCGGTTGCGCGGCATGCGCAGCAGCTCCGCCTCCTGCGGCTGCGGCATGCGGGCGGTGACGCGGGTGACCTGGCGGCGGTAGTCGGAGACGCCGCAGGTGGCCAGCGCCTCGGTGATGGTGGGCGCGCCGCGCAGGGCGGCCAGCAGGCCGGGGAAGCGGGCGGCGGGGAAGTGGTGGCTGCCCAGGCTGACCGGCCGGCCATCGGCCAGCCCCAGCCGCTCCAGCCGCACCACGCGGGCGCCGGCGCGCAGGCCGAGCCCGGCGGCGATGGTGGCGTCCGCCGGGGTCTCGCGCAGGTCCAGCACTTGGCCGGAGGGCTCCTTGTTGTGCCGGCGCACCCATTCGCTGAAGCGGGTGCGCGGGCCGATCGTGTAGTCCAGCACGTCCTCGGCGACGAAGCTGCCGCGGCCCTGCTCCACCCGCACCAGCCCGTTGCGCGACATCTCCTCCAGCGCGCGGCGGACGGTGTGGCGGTTGACGGCGAAACGCTGGGAGAGCTGTGCCTCGGTCGGCAGGCGGGCGCCGGGGGGATGGGTGGCGTCGGCGATCTCGCTTTCCAGCACGCGCACGATCTGGCGCCACAGGGCGACGCCGTCCTCGCGGGCCGGGTTGAGCGGATCGGGCGTCATCGGGAATTCATCCATCCGGCGGCCTTGCTGTGCGACGTTGGCTTGACGGTAGCCGGTTCGTGGTCTAGCTGTCTAGACATCTAAACAACGACGGATCGCGCCATGCCCATCCCTGATCCCGATCCCAATATCGCCGCGCGCCAGCGCTGGATGGCGGTGCTGGCCCGTGCCGCCGCGACGCAGATCGAGGCGCTGCTGGAAGCGGTGCCGCCTTTGCCGGACTGCGTGGTGCTGCGCGGGCCGGAGGCGGGGCTGGTGATGCTGCGCGGCCGGGCCGGCGGCGCCGGCACGCGCTTCAACATGGGCGAGATGACAGTGACCCGCTGCACGGTGCGCAGCACGGGCGGGCAGGTGGGGCACGCCTACGTGTCCGGGCGCGACGGCCGGCAGGCGGAACTGGCGGCGCGGCTGGACGCGGCCTTGCAGGACCCGGCGCGGCACGACGCCATCCAGGCCGCCGTGATCGCCCCGCTGGCCGAAGCCCAGGCGGCGGCGCGCGCCGAGACCACCCGCAAGGCGGCGGCGACGCGGGTGCAGTTCTTCACCATGGCGACCATGCGGTCGTGAGGCGCTGGCAATGAGCATCGACCTCCCCGGCTTCGCCGACCCCGTCTCCGGCGCGCAAACCTGCTTCCGCGCCGTGCTGGACGCCATGGCCCGCCCCGGCAGCCTGCACGCGGCAGGGCAGGGGCTGACCCCGCCGGCGCCGCTGGACCCGGCCACCGCCGCCGTGCTGCTGACCCTGGTGGACGCCGACACCACGCTCGCGACCGACGCCGCCTGCGCCCCGGCGCGTGACTGGCTGGTGTTCCATTGCGGCGCGCCGCTGGCCGCCGACCCCGCCGCCGCCGCCTTCGTGCTGGCCACCGCCCTGCCGGACCTCGCCACCCTGCGCGCCGGCACCGACGAGGGGCCGGAGGAGGCGGCGACGCTGGTGCTGCAAGTCGCCGCCCTCGGCCGTGGCGCCGCCCTGCGCCTGGCCGGGCCGGGGCTGCGCACGCCGGCGACCCTGCGCGTGGAGGGCCTGCCGGAGGGCTTCGCGTCGGCCTGGGCACGCAACCACGCGCTGTTCCCGCGCGGCGTGGACATCATCCTGTGCGCCGGCGACCAGCTGGCCGCCCTGCCGCGCAGCGTGGCGATCACCGAGGAGGCATCGTAATGGCCTATGTGGCGGTCAAGGGCGGCGAGCGGGCGATCGACAACGCCCATGCCTGGCTGGCCGAAGCGCGGCGCGGCGACACGGCGGTGCCCGAGCTGACCACGGCGCAGATCGCCGCCCAGCTCGGCCGCGCGGTGGACCGGGTGATGGCGGAAGGCTCGCTGTACGACCCGGCGCTGGCGGCGCTGGCGCTGAAACAGGCGCAGGGCGACGTGATCGAGGCGGCGTTCCTGTTGCGCGCCTACCGTACCACCCTGCCGCGCTTCGGCTACGCGGCGCCGCTGGACACGGCGGCGATGCTGGTGCGCCGGCGCGTCTCGGCGATCTACAAGGACATGCCCGGCGGGCAGATACTCGGCCCGACCTACGACTACACCCACCGGCTGCTGGATTTCGCCCTGGAAGCCGGGTTTTCCCCGCCTTCCGCCCCGGAAATGCCGGCTGATGGGGCCGAAATCCCGCCGGTCAACGCCATATTGGCGCAGGAAGGGCTGGTCGAGGGCGACGCCACCACCGATGCCGAGCCGGGCGACCTGACCCGCACCCCGCTCGCCTTTCCGGCCGGGCGGGACGTGCGGCTGCAGACGCTGGCGCGTGGCGACGAGGGGTTCCTGCTGGCGCTCGGCTACTCCACCCAGCGCGGCTGGGGCGGCAGCCACCCGTTCGTGGGCGAGATCCGCGTCGGCGAGGCGGCGGTGGCGATCACCCCCCCGGAACTGGGGTTCGAGATCGATATCGGCGACGTGGCGGTCACCGAATGCCAGATGGTCAACCAGTTCAAGGGCAGCAAGACGGCGCCGCCGCAGTTCACCCGCGGCTACGGCCTGGTGTTCGGCCATGCCGAGCGCAAGGCGATGGCGATGGCGCTGGTCGATCGCGCCATGCGCGCCGAGGAACTGGGCGAGGAGGTGACGGCGCCGGCGCAGAACATCGAGTTCGTGCTGTACCACGCCGACAATATCGAGGCGACCGGCTTCGTGGAGCACCTCAAGCTGCCGCATTACGTGGACTTCCAGAGCGAGCTGGAAACCGTCCGCCGGATGCGCGCCGAGGCCGTGGCAGTGAAGGAGGCGGCGGAATGAAGGGCTACAACTTCGCCTATCTGGACGAGCAGACCAAGCGGATGATCCGCCGGGCGCTGCTGAAGGCGGTGGCGATCCCCGGCCACCAGGTGCCGTTCGGCTCGCGCGAGATGCCGCTGCCCTATGGCTGGGGCACCGGCGGCATCCAGGTGACCGCCGCCGTGCTGGGCGAGGCCGATGTGCTGAAGGTGATCGACCAGGGGGCGGACGACACCACCAACGCCGTCTCCATCCGCCGCTTCTTCGGCCGCACCGCCGGCGTGGCGACCACCACCCACACCACCGAGGCGACGGTGATCCAGACCCGCCACCGCATCCCCGAGGTGGCGTTGCGCGAGGACCAGATCATCGTCTACCAGGTGCCGCAGCCGGAGCCGCTGTCCAAGCTGGAGCCCAGCCGGGCGGAGACGCGGCGGATGCACGGGCTGGCCGAATACGGCGCGATGCATGTGAAGCTGTACGAGGACATCACCCGCTTCGGCCACGTGGCGATCAGCTACGACTACCCGGTGATGGTCAACGGCCGCTACCTGATGGCGCCCAGCCCGATCCCGGCCTTCGACAATCCGAAGATGCACATGATGCCGGCGCTGCAACTGTTCGGCGCCGGGCGGGAGCAGCGCATCTACGCGGTGCCGCCCTGGACGGCGGTACGCAGCCTGGATTTCGAGGACCACCCCTTCCGCACCACCCGCGCGCCGCATGCCTGCGGGCTGTGCGGCGCGGCGGACTCCTATCTGGACGAGGTGGTGACCGACGATCGCGGCGGGCGGCTGTTCGTCTGCTCGGACACCGATTTCTGCGAGGGCCGGCGGGCGGCGGGGCATCTCGGCAGCGAGGCCGGTGCCGAGACCGGTACCGACATGGCGGCGGAGTGAGCGCGATGGCCGACGAAACCCTGCTCTCCGCGCGCGGCCTGTCGCTCTCCTTCGGCGCCATCCCGGCGCTGGTGGGGGTGGACGCCGACCTCTGGCCCGGCGAGGTGCTGGCGGTGGTCGGCGAATCCGGCTCCGGCAAGACCACGCTGCTGAACGTGTTGTCCGGGCGGATGGCGCCGCACTCCGGCGTTACCTGGTACCGCGACCCCGAGGGCGTGCTGCACGACGTGCATGCCATGCCGATGCCGGCGCTGCGGGCGCTGCACCGCTCGGACTGGGGCTTCGTGCACCAGAACCCGCGCGACAGCCTGCGCATGGGCGTCACCGCCGGCGGCAATGTCGGCGAGCGGCTGATGGCCCAGGGCATGCGCCATTACGGCCGCATCCGCGCCGAGGCGATCGACTGGCTGCGCCAGGTGGAGATCGACGCCGACCGGGTGGACCATCTGCCGCGCACCTTCTCGGGCGGCATGCTGCAACGCCTGCAGATCGCCCGCACGCTGGTGACGCATCCGCGACTGGTGTTCATGGACGAGCCGACAGGGGGGCTGGATGTCTCGGTGCAGGCCCGCCTGCTGGACCTGATCCGCGGGCTGGTGGCGCGGCTGGACATCGCGGTGGTGCTGGTGACCCACGACCTCGCGGTGGCGCGGCTGCTGGCGCATCGCATCATGGTGATGCAGCGCGGCGTGGTGGTGGAGACCGGGCTTACCGACCAGGTGCTGGACGACCCGCAGCACCCCTACACGCAGCTTCTCGTCAGTTCGGTGTTGCAGGCATGAGCACGACCACGATGTTGCGGACCGAGGGGCTGGAGAAGCAGTTCGTGCTGCACCTGCGCGGCGGGCTGCGCCTGCCGGTGCTGGCGCATGTGGACCTGCATGTCGCCGCCGGCGAGTGCGTGGCGCTGGTCGGCCCCTCGGGCGCCGGCAAATCGACGCTGCTGCGCGCGCTGTACGGCAATTACCACGCCGATGCCGGCCGCATCCTGGTGCGCCACGAGGGCGCGCTGGTCGACATCGCCGCCGCCGCGCCGCGCACCGTGGTGCGGGTGCGGGCCGACACGCTGGGCTATGTCAGCCAGTTCCTGCGCGTGGTGCCGCGCGTGCCGGCGCTGGACATCGTGGCCGACGCCGCCCGCGGCGTATCGCGCGAGCAGGCCCGCGAGATGGCAGCCGCGCTGCTGCTGCGGCTGCACATTCCCGCCCGCATGCACGCGCTGCCGCCCGCCACCTTCTCGGGCGGCGAGCAGCAGCGGGTGAACCTGGCGCGCGGCTTCATCGGCGGCCATCCGGTGCTGCTGCTGGACGAGCCGACCGCCAGCCTGGATGCCGCCCGCGCCGACATCGTCGTGGACATGATCGCCGAGGCGAAGCAGAACGGCGCCGCCATCGTCGGCATCTTCCACGACGTCGCCGTGCGCGACCGGGTCGCCGACCGCCTTCACCACGTCACTCCCCTGCAGGACGCCGCATGACCCCCACCGAGACCATCCTGACCAACGCCACGCTGATCCTGCCGGACGCGCTGCTGCCCGGCACCGTGGTGCTGCGCGGCGGCGCCATCGTGGCGGTGCAGCCCGGACGCAGCACCGAGGCCGGCGCGGTGGACATGGACGGCGACTACCTGATGCCCGGCGTGGTCGATGTGCATACCGACAACCTGGAGCGCCAGGTGCAGCCGCGCGCCTCCGCCCGCTGGCCCTCGCGCTCGGCGATGCTGGCGCATGACGCCCAATGCGCGGCCGCCGGCGTCACCACGGTGCTGGACGCGCTGTGCCTGGGCGATCTCGGCTTCGACAAGGAGCGCATCAAGACCTTCCACGACGGCGTCGCCGACCTGGATGCGCTGGCCCATACCGGGCTGCTGAAAAGCGAGCATTTCCTGCATCTGCGCTGCGAGTTGCCGGCCAGCGACATGATGGAGCTGCTCGACCCGGTGGCCGACCACCCGCTGGTGCGGATGATCAGCCTGATGGACCACAGCCCCGGCGTCGGCCAGTACGCGAACCTGGAGGCGTATCGCAAGCTGCGCCGCAAGGAGGGCGCGAACGAGGCGTTCATCGAGCGCCGCATCCACGAGCTGGCCGACCAGCGTGCCCGCATGCGCGACCCCAACCGCCGCGCCCTGCTGGCGCGCGTGGCCGGCCTGGACGTGGCGCTGGCCAGCCACGACGACCGCACCGAGGAGGAGATCGCCGAGAACGCCGCCGACGGCATCCGCATCAGCGAGTTCCCGGTCACCATGCTGGCCGCCCAGGCGGCGCGGGCGCGCGGCATGGAGGTGATCGCCGGCGCCCCCAACATCGTGCGCGGCGGCAGCCACTCGGGCAACGTGTCGGCGGCCGAGCTGGTGCGGGCCGGCACGGTGGACGCCTTCGCCTCCGACTACGTGCCCGCCTCGCTGGTGGAGGCGGCCTTCATCTGCGCCGAGCAGGCCGGGATCACCCTGCCGGAGGCGGTGGCGCTGGTTACCGACCGCCCGGCGCGCATGGCCCGGCTGGCCGATCGCGGCCGCATCGCCGAGGGCCAGCGCGCCGACCTGGTGCGGGTGCGGCTGCACCAGGGCCAGCCGGTGGTGCGCCAGGTGTGGCGCGCCGGCGAGCGCGTGGCCTGATGCGGGCGGATGCCCGGGTCGGCCTGTATTACGCCCCGGCCGCCGACGATCCGCTCTGGCGCTGCGGCACCGCCTGGCTCGGCCGCGACCCCAAGACCAATGCGCCCTGCGCCCAGCCCGACCTGCCCGACATCGCCCGGGTCACCGCCGATGCGCGCGGCTACGGCTTCCACGCCACGCTGAAGGCGCCGATGCGGCTGCGCGAGGGCTGCGGCTGGAGCGACGTGCTGGCCGCCGCCGAGGCGGTCGCAGCCTCGGTGCCGGCATTCGACCTGCCGGCGCTGGCGGTGACCAATCTCGGCGGCTTCCTGGCGCTGTGCGAAGCCGCCCCCAGCGCCGCCTTGCAGGCCGCCGCCGATGCCTGCGTCGCCGGGCTGGACCATCTGCGCGCGCCGGCCAGCGAGGCCGAACTGGCCCGCAGGCGCAAGGGCGGCCCGTTGCCGCCGGCGGAGGAGGCGACGCTGCAACGCTGGGGCTACATGTACGCCTTCGCCACCTGGCGCTTCCACATGACGCTGACCCGCCGGCTGGCCCCGCCGGAGCACGACATCTACCGCCCCGCGGCCGAGGCGTATTTCGCCGCCGCCCTGGCCCAGCCGCGCCGCGTGCGCGACCTATGCCTGTTTACCCAGGCCGACCCGGAGGCGCCCTTCGTGCTGGCGCAGCGGCTGCCTTTGGCTGGCTAGAGTTAGCCCAACGCCGCGCGCAGCACCGCCAGCACCGCCTGCGCCCCCTGTTCGGGCGTGGCGTCGTTCTGCACGGTGGCGACATCCAGCCCCTCCGGCAGCGGCACCGCCCGGCGCAGCCGCTCGGCGATGTCGGCCGCGGTTTCGCGCCCGCGCGCGGCCAGCCGGGCGGCCAGCACCTCGGGCGGCGCGGTGATCTCCAGCACCCGGACCGGGAAGCGCGCCGCCGCCTCGGTCAGCACCGCGCGCGAGACGTTGGCCACCACCACGCGCCCCTTGGCCAGGTCCTCGGCGATGTCGGCCGGAATGCCGTAGCCCAGCCCGTGCGCCCGCCACCACAACGCGTAGCCGCCGCCGGCCGCGCGCGCGGCGAAGGTCGCCTCGTCCACCGCCACATGGTCCTCGCCGCCCGCCCCGGCTGGCCGGGTGATCTCGCGCCGCACGAAGCGGAATCGCGCATCGCCCGCCAGCGCGGCCCGCGCCGCGTCCATCAGCGTGTCCTTGCCGGCGCCCGATGGCCCGACCACCAGAATGAGCATGGCTGACCCTTCTTTGCGCCACCGGCTGTAGCCGTTAGGCTGCCCGCTCCGCAACCAGGGGACGCGCAGAAATGTTCACCACTCGGCCCGAGATCGCCGGCACCTTCGGCGTCGTCGCCACCACGCACTGGATCGCCAGCAGCGTCGGCATGGCGGTGCTGGAGCGTGGCGGCAACGCGTTCGACGCCGCGGTGGCCGCCGCCTTCGTGCTGAACGTGGCCGAGCCACACCTGAACGGCCCGGGCGGCGACGTGCCGATCATCATCCACGACGCGCGCACCGCCACCCAGCACGTCATCTGCGGCCAGGGCGGCGCGCCAGACGCGGCGACTCCGGAGAAATTCGCCGAACTCGGGCTGGACCTCGTCCCCGGCACCGGCCTGCTCCCCGCCGTGGTGCCGGGCGCGTTCGACGCCTGGGCGCTGATGCTGCGCGACTGGGGCACGATGGAACTGCACGACGTGCTGGCCTACGCCATCGGCTACGCCCGCAACGGCATCCACCTGGTGCCGCGCATCCCCGCCGCCATCGAGCAGATGCGCCCGATGTTCGAGGAGGAGTGGAAGACCTCCGCCGCCGTGTTCCTGCCCGACGGCAAGGTGCCCGAGCCCGGCCGCCTGTTCGCCCGCCCCGCCCTGGCCGACACCTGGGAGCGGCTGTGCCGCGAGTCCGTCGGCGCCAGCCGCGAGGCGCGGATCGACGCCGCCCGCAACGCCTGGTACCGCGGCTTCGTCGCCGAGGCGATCGGCCGGTTCTACGGCACCCAAGAAATCCTCGACTCCACCGGCCGCCGCAACAAGGGCCTGCTCACCGCCGACGACATGGCCCGCTGGGCGGCCAGCGTGGAGGCGCCGCTGGGCTACGACTACCACGGCCACACCGTCCTGAAGGTCGGGCCGTGGAGCCAGGGGCCGGCCATGCTGCAACAGCTCGCCCTGCTCAAGGGCTTCGACCTGGCGGCGATGGACCCCGAGGGGCCGGAGTTCGTGCACACCGTCGCCGAGGCCGCCAAGCTAGCCTTCGCCGACCGCGAGGCCTATTACGGCGACCCCGAATTCGCCCAGGTGCCGATGGCGCACCTGCTGTCCGACAGCTACAACGACGCCCGGCGCAAGCTGATCACCGGCACCGCGAGCATGGAATTGCGGCCCGGCAGCGTGCCCGGCTTCACCCCGCAGGTCGATCGTGGCGGCGAGGCGCGGGCGGCGCTGCTCACCCGCGCACCGGGCGTGGGCGAGCCGACCGTGGCGCGGCTGGGCGCCATGGGCGGCGACACCTGCCACGTGGACATCATCGACCGCTGGGGCAACATGGTCAGCGCCACCCCCTCCGGCGGCTGGCTGCAATCCAGCCCGGTGATCCCGGAACTCGGCTTCCCGCTCAGCACGCGCGGCCAGATGTTCTGGACCCATAAGGGCCACCCCAACAGCATCGCGCCGCGCAAGCGCCCGCGCACCACGCTCTCGCCCAGCATGGCGCTGCGCGACGGAAAGGCGTGGATGAGCTTCGGCACCCCCGGCGGCGACCAGCAGGACCAGTGGCAGCCGATCATGTTCCTGCGCATGGTGCACCACGCCATGACCATCCAGCAGTCGATCGACGCCCCCAGCTTCCATGCCGAGCATTGGCCCAGCAGCTTCTGGCCGCGCGTCGCCCGGCCCGGCAAGCTGGTGCTGGAAAGCCGCTTCGCCCCCGCCGTGCTCGACAACCTGAAGGCCCGCGGCCACCTGGCCGAATTCGGCGCGGACTGGAGCGAGGGCCGGCTGTCGGCGGCGCGGCTGGAGGATGACGGCCAGATGTTCGCCGGCGCCAACCCGCGCGGCATGCAGGGCTACGCGGTGGGCCGCTGAGCGTGGCGGACGCGGCCTGGGTCGTCCCCCCGGCGGCCTATGCCGCAAGCCGGCCGGCGGCCCACGCGGTGGCGCCGCCGGCCTCGGCCTACGTGGCGATGCGTGACGGCGTGCGCATCGCGGTGGATGTCTACCTGCCCGAGGGTGCCGGGCAGGTGCCGGCGATCCTGATCCTGACGCCCTATTACCGCCGCTTCGCCCTCGCCCCGGACGCGCGGGCCGGGACCGAGGCGGCGCCCGGCGCGGCGAAATTCCGCGACTTCTTCGTGCCGCGCGGCTACGCGCTGGTGGTGGTGGACGTGCGCGGCACCGGCGCCAGCTTCGGCACCCGCGACTCCTTCCGCTCCCCCCGCGAGCGCGACGACCATGGCGAGGTGGCGGAATGGATCACCCGCCAGTCCTGGTCGAACGGCGCGGTGGGGGCGACCGGCATCTCCTACGTGGGCGCCGCCGCCGACTTCCTGGCCAGCACCGGCCATCCGGCGGTGCGCGCCGTCGCGCCGCTGTTCGCGGTGTGGGACACCTGGGCCAACCACTACTACCCCGGCGGCCTGCTGATGAACCGGCTGGCCGAGAACTACGACGAGCTGATGGTCGGCCTGGACCATGACCGCCGCGACGTGCTGGCCGGCACCGCCTATTTCGGCAACCCGGCCTTCGCCGGCCCGATGCCGGTGGACGGCGACAACGGCGCCGACCTGCGCGCGGCGGTGGCCGGGCACCTCGCCAATTTCCGCATGGTGGATTTCATCCGCGAATTCCCCTGCCGCGACGATGCGCTGCCCTACGACCCCGGCTTCACCGGCACCAGCTTCAGCCCCTGCCGCTACGCCGCCGGCACGCGGCCGGACGTGGCGGTACTGTCGGTTTCCGGCTGGATGGACGGCGCCGGCTTCACCAACGGCGCCATCGGGCGCTTCCTCTCGCTGCCCAACCCGCGCCGGCACCTGCTGATCGGGCCGTGGGACCACGGCGCGCGCGCCAATGTCAGCCCCTGGCGCGCCGACGCCACGCCGGATTTCCCGCTGCTGGCCGAGGTGCTGCGCTTCTTCGACCATTATCTGGCCGGGCGCGACACCGGGCTGCAGCACGAGCGGCCGGTGCACTGGTTCACCATGGGCGAGGAAGCCTGGCACGCCGCCGACACCTGGCCGCCCGCCGCTGGCACCTTCACGCTGCCGATCGCCGCCGGCGAGTACCAGGGCGACTTCAGCCTCGGCACCGGCGCCAACACCCGCTACGGCCGGCTGGCCGCCTTCGACGTGCGCGACTACTACCCCGACTGGCACGGCCGCGACGCCCGCATGCATTGCAGCACCTCCGCGCCGCTGGCCCACGACGTGACGGCGACCGGCCATCCGGTGCTGACGCTCCGCTTCGCCAGCAGCGAGCCGGATGCGGCGATCCATGTCTATCTGGAGGATGTCGCCCCGGACGGCACCACCAGCTACGTCACCGAGGGTATGCTGCGCGCCCTGCACCGGGCCGAGGCGCCGGCGCCGGCGCTGGAGCAGGTGGTCGGCCCGTCGCGCGGCTTCACCCGCGCCGCCGCCCGGCCGCTGGTTCCTGGTGAGGCGGCGACGCTGCGCGTGGCGCTGCTGCCCACCTCCTGGCGCTTCGCCGCCGGCCACCGCATCCGGCTGGCGATCGCCTGCGCCGATACGGATAATTTCGGTCAGGTGCCGCATGGCCGCCCGCCGCATCTGACGATTTTGTCAGATGGTTCCGCCCTGGAAATCCCTACGATCCCGTAGCATAACCCGCCTCTGCCGAATCGGAGGATCATATGGACCAGGGCGTCACCTGGCCGCGCAAGACGCGCGAGCTGTACAATCATCACATGGATTCAGCGATCTGGAATGATTTCCGGTTTCGCGACGACGACATCATCATCGCCACCTACGGCAAATCCGGCACCACCTGGCTGCAGCAGATCGTGGGGCAACTGGTGTTCAACGGCTCGGCCGACGTGGCGGTGGCCGAGTTGTCGCCGTGGCTGGACCTGCGGGTACCGCCCGCGCCGGTGAAGCTGGCGGCGATGGAGGCGCAGACCAGCCGGCGCTTCATCAAGACCCATCTGCCGGTGGATGCGCTGGTCTATTCCCCCGCCGCCAGATACCTCTACGTCGCCCGCGACGGGCGGGATGTGGTGTGGAGCATGTACAACCACCACGCCCGCGCCAACGCCATGTGGTACGGCGCGATCAACGACAGCCCCGGCCGGGTCGGCCCGCCGATCGGCAAGCCGCCCGAGGATATCCGCCGCTACTTCCTCGACTGGCTGGAGGGCGATGGCTACCCGTTCTGGTCGTTCTGGGAGAACGTCCGCTCCTGGTGGGCCATCCGGACCCTGCCGAACCTGCGCATGCTGCATTTCGCCTCGCTGAAGGCCGATATGCCCGGCCAGATCCGCGCCATAGGCGATTTTCTCGGCATCCAACCGGACGCGACGGCTTTGCAGGCGATCGTCGCGCATTGCGGCTTCGACTATATGCGCGCGCACGGCAGCCAGACGGTGCCGCTGGGCGGGGCGCCATGGGATGGTGGCGCCGAGACCTTCGTGCACAAGGGCGTCAACGGCCGCTGGCGCGACACACTGACGGCCGAGGACAACCAACGTTACGAGGCGATGGCGCGCAAGGAACTGGGCGAGGAATGCGCCCATTGGCTGGCGACCGGGGAGCTGCCTCGCTAGAAAAAGGGAAGCGGTTCTTTTTTGGAAAAAAGACCCAAAAAACTTTTATTCGTTGGAGTCTCCGCGGAAGCTCCAGCGAATAAAGTTTTTTTGCTTCTTTTTGTTCACAAAAAGAAGACTTCCTTCCCTACCCCTGCCGCCCAACCATGTCCTGAATGAACTGCCACGCCACCCGCCCCGACCGCCCGCCGCGCGTCACCGACCACTCCACCGCGGCGGCGTGCAGCGCCTCCTGGCCGAGCGTCAGGCCGAACGCCCCGGCGTAGCCGTCGATCATGGCGAAGAACGTGTCTTGGTCGCAGTTGTGGAAGCCGATCCACAGGCCGAAGCGGTCGGACAGCGACACCTTCTCCTCCGTCGCCTCGGAGGGGTTGATCGCGGTGGAGCGCTCGTTCTCGATCATGTCGCGCGGCATCAGATGGCGGCGGTTGGAGGTGGCGTAGAACAGCACGTTCTCCGGCCGCCCCTCGATGCCGCCGTCGAGAACCGACTTCAATGCCTTGTAATCAGCATCTTCCCGCTCGAAGCTGAGATCGTCGCAGAAAATCAGGCAGCGTCGCTGCTCGCCCCGCAGCGCCCGCAGCAGGTCGGGCAGGGTGACGATGTCCTCGCGGTGGATTTCGATCAGCACCAGGCTGCCCGGCATTTCGGCGTTGGCCTGGGCGTGCGCGGCCTTCACCAGCGAGGATTTGCCCATGCCGCGCGCGCCCCACAGCATGGCGTTGTTGGCGGGAAAGCCGCGGGCGAAGCGCAGCGTGTTGTCCAGCAGGATCGCCTTCTGCCGCTGCACGCCCATCAGCAGCCCGATCTCCACCCGCGAGACCGCCGGCACCGGCGCCAGGTGCGCGCTGGCATGCTGGCTGCGCGGATGCCACACGAAGGCGTCGGCCGCCGAGAGGTCGATCTTGCCGGCGGGCGGCGGGGCCAGCCGCTCCAGCGCTTCGGCGATGCGGGTGACGGCGTCGAGCAGGGGCTGGTCCATCATGCGGGTCTTTCGGCTGGTCGTGTGGAACGAATGGGAGAGAACTTGACGTGCGGGGGGCGGAAACTATGGTCCCGGCCGACCCGCCGCAAGCCGGCACGCCCCACAGGGAAGACCCAGAATGCTCATCTCGCCCGCCTACGCGCAGGATCTCTCGGGAATCATGGCCAATGCCGGCCAGTTCCTGCCGATTGTGCTGATATTCGGCGTCTTCTATTTCCTGCTGATCCGCCCGCAGCAGCAGTCCCAGAAGGAACTGAAGCGCAAGCTGTCCGAACTGAAGCGCGGCGACCGGGTGGTGACCGGCGGCGGCATCGTCGGCGTGGTGCAGAAGACCAAGGAAGGCTCCAACGAGATCGAGGTCGATATCGCCCCGAACGTGCGCGTGGTGGTGCTGCGCGAGACGGTGACCGCGGTGCTCACCCCGGCGGCGGCGAATGATGCCAAGCCTGCGAAGGGGTAAGGAAGGTCTTCTTTTTGTGAACAAAAAGAAGCAAAAAAACTTTATCCGCTGGAGTCTCCGCCCCATCCGACGGCACGAGACCAACGAATAAAAGTTTTTTGGTTCTTTTTTTCAAAAAGGAACCGCTTCCTTCGATAAAAAAAGGGCCAGGGACAATGTCCCCGGCCCCCTTCTCGCCGCTCAGAGCTGAGCGGCGGCGTATTCGTAGTTGGCCAGCTTGTCCAGCCAGTTGGCCACGTAGTCCGGGCGGCGGTTGCGGAAATCCAGGTAGTAGCTGTGCTCCCACACGTCGCAGCCCAGCAGCACCTTGCCCTCGCCGGTGGCGAGCGGGTTGGAGCCGTTCGGCGTCTTGGTGCATTTCAGCTTGCCGTCGCTGCCCAGCACCAGCCACGCCCAGCCGGAGCCGAACTGCGTGGTGGCGGCGGTCTTGAAGGCGTCCTTGAAGGCCTGCACGCTGCCGAAATCGGCGGTGATCTTGGCTTCCAGCTTGCCCGGAATGCCGCCGCCGGTGGGCGACATGGCCTGCCAGAAGATGATGTGGTTCCAGTGCTGGCCCGCGTTGTTGAACACGCCGGCCATCGCCGCGTCGCCGTTGGCGAGCTTCACGATCTCGTCCAGCGACTTGCCGGCCAGGGCGGCGTTGCCGGCGACGAAGCCGTTCAGCGCCGTGACATAGGCCTGGTGGTGCTTGCCGTGATGCAGCTCCAGCGTCTCCTGGCACATGCCGCGCTCGGCCAGCGCCGTGGCCGAATAGGGAAGGGGGGGGAGTTCGAAGGCCATGGAAGCGTTCTCCGGCTGTTTCTGGACGTAAGCGGACTGGTCCGCGAAGCTCTGCGTACCTATGACCGCACCGCCCGGGCGTCAACCTTGCGCGCCCGGGCAATCGGCGGCAAGTGCGGGATATGCCCATGGTGACGCTCTCCCCGGCGGCTGAGCTGGTCCGTCGCCACGACCCCGACCGCTTCCTGACCGCCCTATTCGCGCCGCCGGAGCGGCGCGAGGCGCTGTTTGTGCTGTACGCCTTCAACAACGAGCTGGCGCGCGCCCGCGCGGTGGCCAGCGAGCCGATGCTGGGGCTGATCCGCCTGCAATGGTGGCGCGAGGTGGTGGAGGGCACGGCCAGGCGCCACGAGGTCGCCACCCCGCTCGCCGCCGAACTGCACGCCGGCCGGCTGCCGCGCGCGGCCCTGCTGGCGATGATCGCCGGCCGCGAGGCGGAGGCCGACCCGTCGATCCCCACGCTGGCGGCCTGGCTCGCCTACCTGGACGCCACCGCCGGCGCCCTGGCCGAGGCGGCCGGCTTCGCGCTGGCGGGTCCCGATGCCCCCGCCGAACGGCTGCACGCCCTGGGTGTTGCCTATGGCGTGGCTGGGCAGTTGCGCAACGTGGCCGCCCTGGCCCGCCAGGGCCGCTGCCTGCTGCCGGAGGAGGTGCTGGCGGCCCATGGCACCAGCATCCATGCCATCACCGCCGGCCGCGACGAGGTACCGCTGCGCGCCGCCATCGCCGCCCTGGCCATGGAGGGCCAGGCCCGTCTGCGCGCGGCCGGCGGCAGGCTGCCCCGCGCCGTGCTCGCCGCCGCCCTGCCGGCGGTGCTGGCCCGGCGCGACCTGCGCCACCCCGGCCAGACCAGCCCACGCGGCCTGGGCGACCGCCTCGCGGTGCTGGCGGCCGCGGTGCTGGGGCGGGTCTAGGCCGTGTGGGAATCGTAGGCGGGCCAGACGCCCGTCTGCAGCGTCGTCGGCGCCGGCTGGGCGGCGCCCCAGCGCAGCGGCACCGCCGTGCGGCGGCGCCAGGCGGCGGCGATGTCCAGGTGCCATACCCGCTCCGCGCCCTCGAACGCGGCGGGCGCCCAGTCGATCTCGACCCGGCCGCTCACGTGCAGCAGGTCGCCGCTGGCGAAATCGACGAAAAGCAGCGCCGCGCGCGGGTCCAGCAGCAGGTTGCCGAGCGTGTTGAAATAGCGGTTGCCGGCGAAATCCGGCACGCTCAGGCGCGCGCCCTCCAATCGCACGAAGCCGGGCCGGCCGCCGCGATGGGAGATGTCCATCCCGCGCGGCGCGACCGTGGCGATGAAGAACGTATCCGCCGCGCCGATCTGCGCCCGCGCCGCCGCGTCCAGCGCCGGCAGGTGCTCCACCGCCGCGGCGTCCCGCACTATCGGCGCCACCGGCCGGGCCTGGATGTATTGCGGGCAATTCCCGAAGCTTTCGGCCACTTTCAGCACGATTTCGCCCGCTGGCAGGGCGATTATGCGCCCGTTTGCCCGGTTGCGCCGCCGCGTCGCCAGGTCGATCCCCAGCACCGCCATAGCCGCGCCGGGGCGCAGCGCCGCGGCGAACGGGTCGTCGTCGGCAGCGTTGGCGGCAATGGACAGGGTGGTGTCGTCCGGGCTGGCGACGAACCCGGGCGCGCCGCTCAACAGCGTGGCGACCGGCCCGGCCTGCGCGTCCAGTACGGCGGCCGGCAGGTAGGACAGGCCGGCGAAGAACTCGCGGTGCTGCGCGGGCATGTAGGGGCGGATCGGCGCGCCCTGCCGTACCACGCCGGCCAGCAACTGCGCCGCGCGTTCGCCTTCGTGGAAGGGATTGGACTGGGTTTGGTCGGATGTGCGCATGGCCGGTCTCCGGTTAGGGTGGCGCACAGGTAATTCTTGATCGGGATCGGCGGAATGCGCGATGTATGAAACATAACCTTCCGATTGATGGAAGACTGTCATGGACCGGCTGAACGAACTCGCCACCTTCGTCGCGGTGCTGGAGGCCGGCAGCCTTGCCGCCGCCGCGCGCCGGCTGCGCCGCTCCCCGCCCGCCGTCACCCGCACCCTGGCGGCGCTGGAGGAGCGGCTGGGCGCGCGGCTGGTGGAGCGCACCACCCGCCGGCTGGCCCCCACCGAGGCCGGGCGGCTGTTGGCCGAGCGCGCTCGCGCCCTGCTGGCCCAGTACGACGAGGTGGTGCAGGCCGCGGCCGGGGCGCGCGACGCCCTGCGCGGCACGCTGCGGGTGACCGCCCCGGTGGTGTTCGGCCGGCTGCACGTGACGCCGATGGTGGCCGGGTTCCTGGCGGCCTATCCGGGCCTGCGGGTGGAACTGCTGCTGGCCGACCGCAACCTGGACCTGCTGGAGGAGGAGCTGGACGCCGCCATCCGCATCGGCCCGCTCGACGATTCCGGCCTGGTCGTCCGCCGGGTGGGGCAGGTGACACGCCAGGTGGTCGCCAGCCCGGCCTATCTGGCCCGGCACGGCACGCCCGCCGATCCGGCGGAGCTGGCGGCGCATGAGCTGATCCAGACCTCCGGCCGCGCGGCGCCGCCGGAATGGCGGTTTCGCCAGGACGGGCGCATCCGCGTGGCCCGGCTGGCGCCGCGGCTGCTGGTGAACGACGTGGAGGCCGCGCTGGCCGCCGCCCGCGCCGGCCACGGCATCGCCGCCTGCCTGTCCTACCAGGCGGCCGGGGACCTCGCCGCCGGCCGCCTGGTGCGGCTGCTGCCGGAGTTCGAGCCGGCGCCGCTGCCGGTGCAGCTGGTGGTTTCCAGCGCCCGGCTGATGCCGCTGCGGCTGCGGCGGTTCCTGGACCATGCGGCGGCGGCACTCGGCGCGCTGTCGGCGATCCACGATGCGGGCGGCAGTGATGGGCGCGGCAGTGACGGGCGCGGCAGTGACGGGGCGGCGGTCCCCGGCTAGTATCCGGCGATAACGCCAACGGGAGGGCGAACGCCATGAGCAGTCTGCGCGGCAACCAGGGTCCCCGCATCCGGCACAGCGACGCGGCCGCCGCGCCGTACGAAACGATCACGCTCGACCGGCTGACGCCGATCATCGGCGCCGAGATCGGCGGCGTGGACCTGTCGCAGCCGCTGGCCAACCGGCAGCGCGAGGAGATCCACCGGGCGCTGGCCGAGAACCTGGTGATCTTTTTCCGCGACCAGCACATCACCCCGCAGCAGCATCTGGCGTTCGGCCGGCTGTTCGGCGAGCTGCACATCCACCCCGCCGCCCCGCACGCGCCGGGCGAGCCGGCGCTGATGGTGATCCATGCCGACAAGGACAGCCCGCGCGCCAATGGCGAGGGCTGGCACAGCGACGTGTCGTGCGACGCCGAGCCGCCGATGGGCAGCATCCTGTATATCCGCACCTGTCCGCCGAACGGCGGCGACACGCTGTTCGCCAACATGTACGCGGCTTACGACGCGCTGTCGGACCGCATGAAGGCGTATCTGGACGGGATGGTCGCGGTGCATGACGGCGAGGACGTGTATCGCGGCCTGTACGCCAATTATGGCGTGGCCGACCGCCCCGCCTATCCGCGCGCCGAGCATCCGGTGGTGCGCACCCATCCGGTGACCGGCAAGCGGGCGCTCTACGTCAACCGCGGCTTCACCCGTGGGCTGCTGGGCGTGCCCAGGGACGAGAGCGACGGGGTGCTGCGCTACCTGTACGAGCACATGGAGAACCCGCTGTTCCAGTGCCGCTTCCGCTGGAGCGAGAACGCGATCGCCTTCTGGGACAACCGCTGCACCCAGCATCGGGCGATGTGGGACTACTGGCCGCATACCCGCTCGGGCAACCGGGTTACCGTGAAGGGCGACCGGCCGGTCTGATCGTCGGCATCCCGGCGGCGTCAGCCTCGCGCGGCTGGGGCGAGGGCGGCCGGCGTGAGGGCGGCAGGTGGTTGGGCGGCGGCGAGGAAGGCGCGTGCGGCGGCGTGGCGGGCGGCGTCCAGCGTCGGCCACAGGCTGCCGTCGAGCGGCTTCACGGGTTCGGACACGGCCACCAGGCGGTAGCCCCGCGGCAGCCGGACGGCGGCGCCCAGGAACGTTCCGTTGACTTCGATAATGTGCGATTTCAGCATGTTTCAACCTCGCTGCCCGGGGTCCGGGCGGCGCCTTTCGACATGTGAGGGTGGTCAGGCGAAGATCGGGCGAGCGATCCGTGGGGTCAGCTTCGCTCTGGCCTGGGCGACCAATCCGCCCGGCTCCAGCTTGGCTCGGACATTCTCGTTCCTCCAGCTACACGCTCGTCTACACGCGACGTGTTGCCAGGGGATAAACGCCCGTGGCCGCGCCGGGTCAAATGACAACTGCGTATCATCGTCCGCGATAATGTTGCATCACGACACTGAAACCCGCTTCCGGGCCTTGGCCGGGGCGGGGGACGGAGCCGGGCTGGGGGCCGGCAGCAGCGGGGCGAGGAAGCGGCCGGTATGGCTTTCGGCGCTGGCGGCGATATCCTCGGGCGTGCCCTGCGCCACGATCCGCCCACCGCCGTCGCCGCCCTCGGGGCCGAGGTCGAGGATCCAGTCGGCGGTCTTGATCACTTCCAGGTTGTGCTCGATCACCACCACCGTGTTGCCCTGGTCCACCAGCGCGTGCAGCACTTCGAGCAGCTTGCGCACATCCTCGAAATGCAGGCCGGTGGTGGGTTCGTCGAGGATATACAGCGTGCGGCCGGTGGCGCGGCGGGCCAGTTCCTTGGACAGCTTCACCCGCTGCGCCTCGCCGCCCGACAGCGTGGTGGCCTGCTGGCCGAGCGCCACGTAGCCCAGCCCGACCTGCTGGAGGATCTTCAGCCGGTCGTGGATGCGGTTGACGGCGGAGAAATAGGGCACGGCCTCGTCCACCGTCATCGCCAGCACGTCGGCTATCGACTTGTCGCGGAACTTCACCTCCAGCGTCTCGCGGTTGTAGCGGCGGCCCTTGCAGGTGTCGCAGGTGACGAACACGTCGGGCAGGAAGTGCATCTCGATCTTCAGCACGCCGTCGCCCTGGCACGCCTCGCAGCGGCCGCCCTTGACGTTGAAGCTGAAACGGCCGGCCTTGTAGCCGCGCGCCCGGCTTTCCGGCAGTTCGGCGAACCAGTCGCGGATGGGGGCGAACAGGTCGGTGTAGGTGGCGGGGTTGCTGCGCGGCGTGCGGCCGATCGGCGACTGGTCGATGTCGATGATCTTGTCCAGCAACTCCAGCCCGTCGATGCGGGTATGCGGCGCCGGCACCTCGCCGGAGCCCATCAGCTTGCGGCTGGCCGCCTTGTAGAGCGTGTCCACCACCAGCGTGGACTTGCCGCCGCCCGACACCCCGGTGACGCAGGTGAAGGTGCCGAGCGGGAAGGAGGCGCTCACGTCCTTGAGGTTGTTGCCGCGCGCCTCGATCACCCGGATCGCCCGGTCCTTCTGGATCGGGCGGCGCAGCGCCGGCACCTCGATCCGCCGGCGGCCGGAGAGATAGGCGCCGGTGAGCGAATCGGGGTGCGCCATCACCTCGGCGGCGGTGCCGTGCGCGACCACGTGGCCGCCATGGACGCCCGCGGCCGGGCCCATGTCGATCAGGTAGTCGGCGGCGCGGATCGCGTCCTCGTCGTGCTCCACCACCAGCACGGTGTTGCCCAGGCTTTTCAGCCGCCGCAGCGTGCCCAGCAGCCGCTCGTTGTCGCGCTGGTGCAGGCCGATGGAGGGCTCGTCGAGCACATACAGCACGCCGGTGAGGCCGGAGCCGATCTGGCTGGCCAGCCGGATGCGCTGGCTCTCGCCGCCCGACAGCGTGGCCGAGCCGCGCGCCAGGGTGAGGTAGTCCAGCCCGACATCGACCAGGAACTGCAGGCGATCGACGATCTCGCGCAGGATGCGCCGCGCGATCTCCTGGCGCTGCGGCGTGAGGGTGGGCATGACGGCCGCGAACCAGCCGAGCGCGCGGACGATCGATAATTCAGAGGCTTCGGCGATGTTGCTGCCAGCCACCTTCACCGCCAGCGCCTCCGGCTTCAGCCGCGCGCCGAGGCAGACCTTGCAGGGTTTTTCCGCCTGGTAGCGGCTCATCTCCTCGCGCACCCAGGCGCTGTCGGTCTCCTGCCAGCGGCGTTGCAGGTTGTGGATGACGCCCTCGAACGGTTTGGCGACGGTGTATTGCCGCACCCCGTCCTTGTAAGTGAAGGCCACCTGCTCCTCGCCGGTGCCGAACAGGATGGCGTGGCGCACCCGCTCCGGCAGGTCCTGCCAGGGGGTGCGGGTGGTCGCCTTGAAGTGGCGGGCCAGGCTTTGCAGCGTCTGGTCGTAATAGGGGCTCTGGCTGCCGGTCCAGGGCGCCACCGCGCCGTCGCCCAGGGGGCGGCGCTCGTCGGGCACCACCAGGGCGGGGTCGAAGAACATCTCGCGGCCCAGCCCGTCGCAGGCCGGGCAGGCGCCGTGGGGGGAGTTGAAGCTGAACAGCCGCGGCTCGATCTCCTCGATGGAGAAGCCGCTGACCGGGCAGGCGAATTTGGAGCTGAACACGGTGCGCTCGCCGCCATCGGCCCGCTCGGCATAGACCACGCCATCCGAGAGGCCCAGCGCGGTTTCGAAGCTGTCGGCCAGGCGGGGGGCGATGCCCTCGCGCACTACCACGCGGTCCACCACCGCCTCGATCTCATGCTTGGTCTTGCGGTTCAGCGCCGGCACCTCGGCGATGTCGTACAGCGTGCCGTCCACCTTGACGCGGGTGAAGCCGCGGCGCTGCAACTCGGCCAGCTCCTTGCGGTATTCGCCCTTGCGGTCGCGCACCACCGGGGCCAGCAGCAGCAGCCGGGTGCCTTCCTCCATCGCCATCACGCGGTCGACCATCTGGCTGACCGTCTGCGCCTCGATTGGCAGGCCGGTGGCGGGCGAATAGGGCACGCCGACGCGCGCCCAGAGCAGGCGCATGTAGTCGTGGATTTCCGTCACCGTGCCGACGGTGGAGCGCGGGTTGCGGCTGGTGGTTTTCTGCTCGATGGAGATGGCCGGCGAAAGGCCCTCGATGGAGTCCACATCGGGCTTGCCCATCAGTTCCAGGAACTGGCGCGCATAGGCCGACAGGCTCTCGACGTAGCGGCGCTGGCCCTCGGCGTAGATGGTGTCGAACGCCAGCGACGACTTGCCCGAGCCGGACAGGCCGGTGATCACGGTCAGGCTGTCGCGCGGGATATCGACATCGACATTCTTCAGGTTGTGCTCGCGCGCGCCGCGGACACGGATGGAGCCGGCCATGCAAAACCTCGGGGGTGGGGAGGGACTCGGGTTGTGTTCTCGTGTTGTTCTGCTTATATGGCGTCGTGGCCGCCGATGGGAAGCCCCTGCACGACGAGGTTGCGACGGTCGCGGCGGGCGCTATGGTGGCCGACTTGATGGCCCGGTGGGCCGAGCAACGGGATGAAGCGGCATGGCTGGCAGCGTGAACAAGGTGATTCTGGTCGGAAACCTCGGGAAGGACCCGGAGGTGCGGACCAGCCAGGACGGCACCAAGATCGTGAACTTCACGATGGCCACCAGCGAGACCTGGAACGACCGCGCGTCCGGCGAGCGCAAGGAGCGCACGGAGTGGCACCGCGTGGTGGTGTTCAACGACCGCATCGCCGACGTGGTGGAGAAATACCTGCGCAAAGGCAGCAAGGTCTATGTCGAGGGCAGCCTGCAGACCCGCAAATGGACCGACCAGTCCGGCCAGGAGAAATACACCACCGAGGTGGTGATCGGCCGCTTCAAGGGTGAGTTGACCATGCTGGATACCCGCGCCGGCGGCGAGGGCGGCATGGCCGAGGGCGGCAGCTACTCGCGTGAGCGCGCGCCGGCCCGCAGCGGCGGCGGCGATCGCCCGGCGCGTGCCGCCGGCGGCGGCGGTGGTGGCCCGTCCTGGGACGCGCCGAAGGGCGGCGGCGACCTGGACGACGAAATCCCATTCTGACGGCACGCGAGCGCGTGGCGGGGTTGCCTTTTCCCGCCAACTGCGCTTGAACCCGCGCCCTTTTGCGGCACGGGGGTGGGACCATGGCGGCGACGATCGGCATCGATTTCGGCACCACCAACAGCGTGCTGGCCGTGCTGGACGGGCAGGGGCGCTCCCACAGCCTGCGGTTCGGCACGGATGACGTGTTCCGCTCCGTGCTGTGCTTCTGGGCCGAGCAGCAGGGGGTCGGCAGCAAGCTGCACCATGCGGCCGGGCCGGCGGCGATCGGGGCCTATCTGGACGATCCGCTGGACAGCCGGCTGATCATGTCCATGAAGACCTACCTGGCGCAGCGCAGCTTCACCGAAACGCGCATCTTCGGGCGACGCTTCACGCTGGAGATGCTGATCGCTACCTTCCTGCGCGCCCTGCTGGCGGCCTCCGGGCTGGACCCGGCGGGGGCGCGGATCGTCGCCGGCCGGCCGGTGCGCTTCGCCGGCGAATTCCCCGACCACGAACTGGGCGAGACCCGGTTGCGCGCCGCCTTCGCCGAGGCGGGGCTGCCGGAGGTGGAGATGGCGCTGGAACCGGAAGGGGCGGGCTATCGCTTCGCCCGCACGCTGACCCGGCCGGCCACCGTGCTGATCGGCGATTTCGGCGGCGGGACGAGCGATTTCTCGCTGCTGCGCTTCACCCCGGGCGCGGGTGGCGGGGTGGCGCCGCTCGGCCATTCGGGCATCGGCATCGCCGGCGACGTGTTCGACTATCGCATCATCGACCGGGTGATCTCGCCGCTGCTCGGCAAAGGCGATGTCTACCGGGTGATGGGCACCGAACTGCCGGTGCCGCCGGAGTATTTCTCCGCCTTCGCCCGCTGGCACCGGCTGTCGCTGATGCGCACGCCACGGACCTTGCGCGCCATTGAGGAGGTGGCCCGCGCCAGTGCCCATCCGGAGCGGCTGCGCGGTCTTGTTCAACTGATAGATCAGGAGCTTGGCTACCAGCTTTACCAGACCGTCTCATCAGTGAAGGCGGCGTTGTCGGGGCAGGATTCGGCGGTGCTGTCGTTCCATCACGCGGGCCTGGCGATCGAGGCGGAGGTGACGCGGACGGAATTCGAGTCGTGGATCGCCGACGACCTGGCGCAGCTCGACGGGACGATCGGCCGTGTGCTCGAGCAGGCCGGGCTGTCGGACGATGCGGTGGACCATGTGTTCCTGACCGGCGGCACCTCGTTCGTGCCGGCGGTGCGGGCGTTGTTCGACCGCCGGTTCGGGGCGGCGCGCGTGGTGGCGGGGGGCGAGTTCGTCTCGGTCGCCGAGGGGCTGGCGCTGATCGGGCGGGATCGGGCCCGGATTCCGGCGTAGCGCGGCGGTCCTGGGCCGGCCGGCCTGGATTTCCCGCCGCGCATCCGCGATGCTGGCGGCATGACCGAAAATGCCCGCCCGACCGGCCTGCTGCCGCGCCTGACCCGCCGCCTGCTGCACGCCGGCACCGCGGGGTGCGGCCATATCGTCGTGGCGGAGCGGTTCCGCGCGCCCGCCGGCCTGATGGCGCTGCGGCTGCCCACCGATACGCTGCGCGGGCGCGACATGGGGGCAGGGGAGACGTTCCGGGTTTTCCTGGTCTGCGCGGGGGATGGGACGTGGCGGCGGCTGACCGTGGATCCGGCGAGCGCCGAGCGGCACGCCATCCTGGACTTGATATTTCCCGGCTTCCGCAATGCCGATGGCGCAATGTTCCACCTGCTGGTCACCCGTCGGCGGCAGCCGGGCGATGTGCGGCTGGGCCTGTTGCAGACCGTCGTGTTGCGTGCCGACCTGGCGCAGCAGCCGCCGATCGCGCTGGGGTGCAACACCGAGATGCCGGGCTTCGAGTCGCTGCGCCTGCGCCCCGGCCCGGCCGACCAGATGCAGCTCGCAGGCCCGCCGGCGTCATGACCGGCCCGGCGCCGGTCGCGCGCGCGTTGGTGCGGCAGGCATCCGGACGGCGTGCCCATGCCGGCGGCCTGGCGGCGGAGGCGGCCGCCTGCGACGCGCTGGCCCGAGAGGGCTGGACGGTGCTGGCCCGCCGTGCCCGCACCCCGGCGGGCGAGGTGGATGCGGTGGCCGAGCGCGACGGGCTGGTGGCGTTCATCGAGGTGAAGCGCCGCGCCACCCTGGCCGGGGCCGCCCAGGCGCTGGCGCCGCGCCAGCGCGCCCGCCTGCTGGCGGCGGCCGAAATCCTGCTGGCCGCCAATCCCGGCTGGGGCCAGGCCGGCGTGCGCTTCGACCTGCTGCTGGTGGATGCCGCCGGGGCGGTGCGCCGTATCGCCGACGCCTTCCGCGACGAGGGCTGAGGCGCCGCATGGCGAATGGTTCATGTTTCCAGGGATGGCCCCGGTGCGGCCCGGTGACTACATGGACGTATCGTTGACTGCCTGAGGAGAAGCCAGATGCGACCGGTTCTGCTGTCTGCCGTGCTGCTTGCCATCGCCGCCGGCCCTGCTTTCGCCCAGATGTCGCCGCCGCCGCGCAACCTGGGCACCGTGCCGACGGTTGTCGGGCAGGCCACCACAACCCCGCCCGCCGCCATGCCGCTCGCGGCCGACACGGCGCCGATCGCCCGGCCGGGCAACGTGATCGGCACCGGCCAGTCGCTGCCGATGTCCGACAAGGCCGGCAATATCGGGCCGACCGACACCCATACGCCCTATGCCGCCCGCCTGCCCGACCCCGGCGTGGGCGAGAATACCGATCCGCACGCCTTCCTGACCGCGGCGCGCCAGGCGCTGGCGGCCAACCGGACCGGCGAGGCGCAGGAGGCGCTGGAGCGGGCCGAGAGCCGGCTGCTGGTCCGCTCGGTGCCGCCATCGCGGGCCAATACGCCGAGCGGCCAGACGGTCATCCAGCAGATCGCGGCGGCGCGGCAGGCCCTGGGCATGGGCGACCGGGCCGGCGCGCTGGCGAAGATCGACGAGGCGTTGCAGAATCCGGAGCTTGCCGAGCCGGTGAAATAGCCGGCTCAGGCGCGGCGCCCCGGCATCCGGTGGCGGAAGGCCAGCGCCTCGGCCACGTCTTGCCGGCGGATCGACGCGGCGCCGCCCAGGTCGGCGATGCTGCGGGCGACGCGCAGGGTGCGTGAATAGCCGCGCGGCGACAGGCGCAGTTTTTCGGCGGCCTGCTCCAGCAGGGCGCGGGCGTCCGGCGTCTGTTCCAGGCTTTGAGGATCGGCCTCGGCATTGGTGGCCGGTCCGCCCTCGCCATAGCGGGAGAGTTGCAGCAGCCGGGCGCGCGCCACCCGCGCGGCGACGGTCGCCGTGGCTTCGCCGGGCGGGGCGCGGGAGAGTTCGGCCGCCGTGGCGGGCTGCACTTCCACCGTGAGGTCCACGCGGTCCAGCAGCGGGCCGCTGATGCGGTTCTGGTAGTCCTCGCCGCAGCGCGGGGCACGGCCGCATTCGCGCCCGCCATCGCCGAGGTAGCCGCAGCGGCAGGGGTTCATCGCCGCGACCAGCTGGAAGCGGGACGGGTAGGTGATGTGCGCCGCCGCCCGCGCCACCGTGGTACGGCCGGATTCCATCGGCTGGCGCAGCGCCTCCAGCGCCGGCTTGGGGAATTCCGGCAATTCATCCAGGAACAGCACGCCGCGATGCGCCAGCGACACCTCGCCCGGCCGCGCCCGCTGCCCGCCGCCGGTCAGCGCCGCCTGCGAGGCGCTATGGTGCGGCTCGCGGAAGGGCGGGCGCATCACCAGCCGCCCGCCATCCAGCATGCCGGCGACCGAGTGGATCATGCTGACTTCCAGCGCCGCGCGCGGGTCGAGATCGGGCAGCAGCCCGGGCAGCCGGGCGGCCAGCATCGACTTGCCGGCGCCGGGCGGGCCGATCAGCAGCAGGTTGTGGCTGCCGGCCGCGGCGATTTCCAATGCTCGCCGGGCCGTCTCCATGCCGCGGACGTCCGCCAGGTCGGGTGGCGCGGCGCCGATGGCGAGGCCGGCCGGCTCGGGCGGGGTCAGCACCTGGGTGCCGCGGAAATGGTTGACCAGCGACAGCAGGTCGGGCGCCGCCAGCACGTCGATCTGTCCGGCCCAGGCGGCCTCACCGCCCTGGCCCTGCGGGCAGATCAGCCCCAGTTCGCGCGCCGAGGCGCCGATGGCGGCCGGCAGCACGCCGCTGACCGGGTTCAGCGTGCCGTCCAGCGACAGCTCCCCCAGGGCCGCCAGTTCCGCCAGGTCCTCACGCGGGATCACGTCCATCGCGGCCAGGACCGCCAGAGCGATCGGCAGGTCGAAATGGCTGCCCTCCTTCAGCAGGTCGGCGGGGGCGAGGTTGATCAGCACACGCTTGGGTGGCAGCGACAGGCCCATCGCCGTCAGCGCCGCGCGCACCCGCTCGCGCGCCTCGCCCACGGCCTTGTCGGGCAGGCCAACCACCAGGAAGGCGGGCAGGCCGGAGGAAATCTGCACCTGCACCTCCACCGGAACCGCCTCGATGCCGGCGAAGGCGAAGCTCTGGATACGCGCGATGGTCATGCGCGCGACAGCGTTCGCCGTACCGCGTCCTGCCAGGCGGCGTAGCGCCGGGTCCGTTCGGCGGGGGCCATGCCAGGCATAAAGCGCCGCTGCAAGGCCCAGCTCTTGGCGAACTCGCCGGGCGCCGGGCACACGCCGGCGGCGTAGCCGGCCAAGTAGGCGGCGCCCAGGGCGGTGGTTTCCAGCACCACCGGCCGGTCCACCGGCGCGTCCAGCGTGTCGGCGAGGAACTGCATGGTCCAGTCAGAGGCGACCATGCCGCCATCGACGCGCAGCACGGTCTCGGCGGTGCCCTGCCAGTCGGCGCGCATCGCCTCGATCAGGTCGCGGGTCTGGAAGGCCACGCTCTCCAGCGCGGCGCGCGCCAGTTCGGCCGGGCCGGTGGCGCGGGTGAGGCCGAAGATGGCGCCGCGGGCCTCGGCGTCCCAGTGCGGCGCGCCCAGGCCGGTGAAGGCGGGCACCATGACCACGTCCTGCCCCGGATCGGCCTGCTCCGCCAGCGTGCCGCTCTGCGCCGCGTCGGGCAGCACGCCCAGGCCGTCGCGCAGCCACTGCACCGCGGCGCCGGCCACGAAGATCGCGCCTTCCAGCGCATAGGCCCGCCGCCCGCCGAGTTGCCAGGCCACGGTGGTCAGCATGCGGGTGCGCGAGGGGACCGCGACGGCGCCGGTGTTGAGCAGCAGGAAGCAGCCGGTGCCGTAGGTGGACTTCACCATGCCCGGCCGGAAGCAGGCCTGCCCGATGCTGGCGGCCTGCTGGTCGCCGGCAATGCCCATCACCGGCACCGGGGCGCCCAGTATGTCCATCGTCGCGTGGCCGAACGGCCCGGCGCAGTCGCGCACCTCGGGCAGCAGGCTGGCGGGGATGCGGAACAGGTCCAGCAACTCGTCATCCCAGGTGCCGCGATGGATGTCGTACAGCATCGTGCGGCTGGCGTTGGTGGCGTCGGTGGCATGCACGCGCCCGCCGGTGAGCCGCCACAGCAGCCAGGTGTCCACGGTGCCGAAGGCCAGCCGGCCGGCCTCGGCATCCGCCCGCGCGCCGGGCACGTTGTCGAGCAGCCAGGCCAGCTTGGTGGCGCAGAAATAGGGGTCGATCAGCAGGCCGGTGCGGGCCGTCACCAGCGCCTCGTGCCCCGCCTCGCGCAGGGCGGCGCAGAGGGGCGCGGTGCGGCGGTCCTGCCAGACGATGGCGCGATGGATCGGCTCGCCGGTGTCGCGCCGCCACACCAGCGTGGTTTCGCGCTGGTTGGTGATGCCGATCGCCGCCACATCGGCCGCGGTGCCGCCGGCGCCGGCCAGCGCCTCGCGCAGCACCGCCACGCTGGCGGTGAACAGGTCCTCGGGCGCGTGCTCCACCCAGCCGCTGGCGGGGAAGTGCTGGGTGAGGTCGCGCCGGGCGATCGCCGCCGGCGCCAGGCCGGGAGCGCGGAAGGCGATCGCACGGGTCGAGGTGGTGCCCTGGTCGAGGGCGAGCACGAGAGTCGCTGGCATCATGGGGTCTCCTGGCGCCAGCATTGCCGCCCGGTGGGGTCTTGCCAAGGGCCGGCGGCCGGCGATGTGCATCTTGCGTGGCGGCAACGGCGCGGCGATGCTGACGGCGGAGGTGCCGCATGCCGAAAGCCTATTGGATCGCCCGCGTGGATGTCGACGACGAGGTCCGCTACCGCGACTACATCGCCGCCAACGCGGCGGTCTTCGCTAAATACGGCGCCCGCTTCATCGTGCGCGGCGGCCCGTTCGACGCCCCGGAGGGGGTGGCGCGGGCGCGCAACGTGGTGCTCGAATTCCCGAGCCTGCAGGCCGCGCGGGACTGTTACCATTCCGCCGAGTACAAGGTGGCGCTGGACATCCGCACCGCCGTGGCACGGTCGGAGCTGATCATCATCGAGGGGTATGACGGGCCGCAGCCGGGATAGACCAATCCGGGCCGCGGCCGCCGGTTACAGGTAGCCGCTGCCCGCCTCCTCGGCGAAGCGTGCCGGGTCGCCTTCCCAGACGACGCGGGCGTGCTCCAGCACATAGACGCGGTCGGCGTGCGGCAGGGCGAAGGTGACGTTCTGCTCGCCCAGCAGGACGGTGATGTCGGTGGTCTGGCGCAGCCGCTCCAGCGTCTTGGAGAGCAGTTCCAGGATGACGGGCGCGAGGCCCAGCGTCGGCTCGTCCAGGATCAGCAGCTTGGGCTGCATCATCAGCGCCCGGCCGATCGCCAGCATCTGCTGCTCGCCGCCCGACAGCGTGCGGGCGGCCTGGCCCTGGCGTTCCTGCAGGATGGGGAACAGCTCGAACAGCCAGGCGATCAGCCGCGTCGCTTCGGCGGGCGGGTTGTGCTGGCCGCCGAGGTCGAGATTCTCGCGGACGGTCATGTCGCCGAACAACTCGCGGCTTTCCGGGCATTGCACGATGCCACCGCGGGCGATCTGCGCGGGGGTGCGCCCGCCCAGGGACTCGCCGCGCCAGCTTACGGTGCCGGTGCTGGGCACCAGGCCGGAGATGGCGTTGAACAGCGTGGTCTTGCCGGCGCCGTTGAGGCCGACGACGGAGACGAATTCGCCCTCGCCGACGTGGATCGACACATCTTCCAGCGCCTGCGCCTTGCCGTAGAGTACGCTGAGGCCGCGCACATCCAGCAGGGGCGTGCGGCCCTTGCCCTCGCGGGCCGGGCGGGAGGCGGTTTCGATCTTGCCGCCGAGATAGACCCGCCGGACGGTCTCGTTGCGCATCACCTCCTCGGCGGAGCCTTCGGCCACGTATTCGCCGAGGTACATCGCCAGCACCCGGTCCACCAGGGCGGCCACGCCCTTAACGTTGTGGTCGACCAGAAGCACCGCATGCCCCTCGGAGCGGAAACTGGCGATAAGTGACGAGAAATCGGCCACTTCGGCGGCGGTCAGGCCGGCGAACGGCTCGTCCACCAGCACCACCTTCGGGTTGCGCGCGACCGCCTTGGCCAGTTCCAGCCGGCGCAGGTCGGCGAAGGGCAGGGTGCGCGGCAGGCGGTGCATCACCCCGGCCAGGCCGACGCGCGCGGCGATCTCCTCGGCGCGGCGGCGGACGTGCAGGTCGGCGACCAGCATCAGCAGGTTGTCGGGCAACAGGGCGAGAATGATATGTTCCAGCACCGTCTGGCGGTGCAACGGGCGGGCGTGCTGGAACACCAGCCCGATGCCGGCGCGGGCGATGCGGTGGGCCGGCCAGCCGGCGACATCGACCCCGTCCAGCTTAACCGAGCCGGCGTTCGGTTTCTCGATGCCCATGATGCACTTCATCACGGTGGACTTGCCCGAGCCGTTCGGCCCGATCAGGCCGAGGATCTCGCCGCCTTTGATCGAGAAGCCGATATCCTTCACCGCCACCAGCCCGCCGAACCGCTTGATCAGGCCGGAGACTTCCAGCATCGCGCTCATGACCGGCCCTCGCCGCGCTGGAGGATTCCGAGGAAGCCGCCGGGGAAGAACAGGATCACCACCAGGGCGATCGCCGACACCACGAAGGTGGACAACTGGCCGAGCGGGCGGAGGATCTCGCCGGCGACGATCAGGAAGATCGAGCCGATCGCGGCCCCCAGGATGGTGCGCCGGCCGCCCAGCACCGCGGCGATGATGACCTGCACGCCGATGGTGAGATCCACGACGGTGCCGACCGAGACGGTGCCGAGGTAAAAAATCAGCATGCCGCCGGCCAGGCCTGAGAACAGCGCGCTGACGCAGAACGCCGCCAGCTTGTGCTTGGTGACATTGAACCCCAGCGCCGAGGCCTCGATGGCATCCTGGCCGCTGGCCTGCAGGATCAGCCCGACCGGCGAGTTGGCCAGGCCGTACAGCAATCCGCCGCTGACCACCATGAATCCGAATGCGTACCAGTAGTTGGGGGCGGCATCGATCGCCAGCACGTCGGGGATGTCGAGCCCGATCTCGCCGCCGGTGGTGCCGGCGAACAGAACGATGAAGTTCTGTAGCAACAGCACGGCGACCAGCGTCACAAGGCCGAAATAGGGGCCGCTCAACCGCAGCGCGGGAACGGCCAGGATGGCGCCGCCGACCACGGCCGCCACCGCGCCGACAAACAGGCATACGGGGATCGGCCAGCCGGCGTAGTGGTTCAGCATGGCGGCGGTGTAGGCGCCGGTGCCGACCAGGAAGGTCGGTCCGAAATTGACCTCGCCGGCGAAGCCGAACAGCAGGTCCCATGCCATGGCGATGACGCCGTAATAGTAGGCCAGGGTCAACAGGCCGAGGATATAGCCACCAACGCCGAGCGGCAGCAGCGCCATGACCACCAATATGACCATGGTGGCGATGAATTTCGGGGATTTCAGCATCAAACGGCCCTAAACGGCAGAAGCATCATCATCATTATCGGCGCCCGAGCAGCCCCTGGGGGCGCAGATACACCACGACCACCAGCAGCAGCAGCACCGGCACGGTGCGGATGGACGGCGAGATCAGATAGGCGGTGAGGGTTTCGAGGTAGCCGACCACGTAGGCCGCAACCAGGGAGCCGGAGACGCTGCCCAGCCCGCCGAGCACGACGATCGAGAAGGCGCTGGCGGTCAGCGTGCCGGCATTGTCCGAGCTGACGCCAAGGAAGGCGCCCAGCAGCACGCCGGCGAGGCCGGCCAGCACGCCGTAGATGGCCCAGACGAGGATGTAGATACGAGACAGCTCGAAGCCCAGCAGGGTCAGGCCGCGCGGGTTGATCGACGCCGCCAGCAGGGTCTTGCCGGTGCGCGTGCGGTTGACCAGCAGCCACAGCAGCCCGATCGCGGCCCAGGAGATGGCCGCGGTGACGATCTCGTTGGTCGGGGTGCGCACACCGAGCAGGTTGACCACGCCCGGCAGCAGCGGGCGCACGGTCTTGGGGTTGTTGGTGAACAGGTAGGCCACCGCCTCCTGCAGCATGATCCCCCATAGCAGCGTGCCGGTGAGGACGAAGATTTCCTTCTCCTCGCCCGGAATGCTGCGCGAGGTCTGGATCGGGCGCACCACCAGCAGGTAGGTGGCGAACGCGGTGACCACCCCGGCGAGCACGCCAACCAGCGCCCCGCCATAGGGCCCGGCGCCATAGCTGCCGGCGAACAGCCAGGCGACCACGGCGGCAACCACCATGATGGCGCCATGCGAGAGGTTCAGCACGCCGGAGACGCCGAACATCAGCGTAAAACCGATCGCACCCAGCGCGTACAGGCTGCTGATCGCAAACCCGTCGATAAGAATTTGCAGTCCAAGCATCAGGTTTTCATGATCCCGAAAATATCCCGCCGGATTGGGCCAGCCCGTGCGATGCCGGCGGGGACGGCATGGCCGCCCCCGCCGGGCCGGTTACTGGCCCAGCTTCACGAACTTCGGGAACGCCAGCTTGGCGGTGCCCGCCGAGCTCGGCCACACCGTGACCTGCTTGCCGTCCTGCCACTGCTCCATCAGCCCGGTGATGTAGCCGGGGGCAACTTTCATGCCGTGGGTGAACTGGCTGTCGCGGCCGAGGAACACGATGCGCCCGAGCGTGCCGACATAGTCGGTCTTTTCCATCTCGGCGACGATCTTGTCCGCGTCGGTGCTGCCGGCTCGCTTGATGGCGTCGGCGAACATGTAGACATCGTCATAGGCAGTGTAGCCGGAATAGGCCGGGGTGACACCATATTTCGCAGTATACTTCTTGGCGAACGGGATGGTCTTGGGCGAGACAGCCACGTCCGGCGCGGAGGCCATCTGGAACACCACGCCATTGGCGGCGCCGTTGGTGTCTTTCCAGAAGGTGCTGCTGGTGGCCTGGCTGGAGACGCCGAACATCGGGATCGGCACCTGCTGCTGCTGCCATTGCACGGTCGGCTGCACGCCCACATGGCTGATGCCGGTGACGATGACATCCGGCTTCTCGCCTTCGATCTTGTTGAAGATCGGGGTGAAGTCGGTGGTGTCCGGCGACAGGCGGATATGGTCGATCACCTTGACGCCGATCTGCGGCAGGCACTTCAGATATTCGTTGTCCAGCGGCAGGGTCCAGGCGGCGTCCTCGCTCATCACCACCGCGGTCTTGGCCTTCATGTCCTTGACCAGCAACTGCTTGCCGGCCTCGCACACCGAGTCGGCGATCTGGGTGGAGGCGAGATAGCCGTGGAAGACGTATTTCAGATGGTCGTAGTCGTTGTGCACGCGCTTGGTGATGTCGTCGCTGGCGGCACCAGGTGTGATCATCGGCATCTTGAGCCGCCCGGCCCACGGCTCCAGGGCCAGCACCACCTCGCTGATATAGCTGGCGATCACGGCCGATACCTTGTCTTCGCTATGCGCGCGCTGGAAGGCGCGCACGGCGTCGGCAGCGGAGTTGTGGTCGTCGTACACGACGATTTCGATCTTGCGGCCGTTCACGCCGCCGGCGGCGTTGATCTCGTCCGCGGCAAGCTGGGCGGCCTTGGGAATCGAGGCGCCGCCGATCGCCGAGGTCTCGGCGATGACGCCGAACTTGATCGGGTCGGCCGCGCGTGCCGTAGCCGGCAGGCACAACCCGGCGGCAAGCAACGCGCCCAGCAAGCCGCCGCGCATAGTTGTTTCGATAGGTTGCCTCATCCCTTTTGACCCCGTTTGATTTTGGTTGATTTGCCATGGTCGCGAACTGCGGCGAGGCCGCGTTGCTCGCAACGGCATTTACACAGTGTCACACGCATGCAGGCGGATGGCAACGCGGGGTGTGACCCAAACGGGCGAATTGCCGGAGGATTTTCGAGAATTCGATGTGCGGCGCTGATATTGTCACGAAGACGGGTCGAATGTAGATCGGATCAGTTCGACGCAGTTCCGGGCCTGTCCGCTGCGCCCGGTTCGCGGACACGATGTCGTCATTGTGCGGTGCCTGCCGGCTGCGCTAGCGTCGCACGTGCCCGGCGACTCTGTCGCCTATGCACAACGAAAGGGCCCGCAGGGCCGACAAAAACGCACGGTGGCTCACGCGGCACACCGGCACTCCGAAGGGAACGGCCATGACCGATGACAGAGTGCGTACCACGTCCGAGCGGCGGCGCTTTCTTCAGCTCGCCGGGCTTTCCGCTGGCGCAGCGACCGCCGCGCTGGGAGGCTTCGGCATCAGTCCCGCGCTGGCGGGCGAGGTTGCCGGCCGTTCCGGCAAGCCACTGAAGGCCGCCTTCTCCAACGCCGGCCTGCAGGCCACCTGGTGCGCTCAGGGCAAGCGCGCCGCCGAGTACTGGGGCAAGCTGTACAACGTCGAGGTCACCTGGTTCGACGGTGAACTCTCCGCCCCCAAGCAGCGCGCGGCGATCGACAACATGGCCTCGCAGAAATGGGATTTCGTGGCGATCCAGGCGTTCGGCATCGGCACGCTGACCGCACCGGTCAACAAGATGATCGATGCCGGCATCCCGGTGATCGATATGGACACGCTGATCGCGCCGCTGGCCGGCATCAACGTCCATAGTTTCATCTCGCCGGACAACGAGTTCATGGGCGCCTCGGTCACCCAGTCGCTGGTCGATGCGATGAACGGCACCGGCAACATCGTCATGACCCAGGGGGCGCTGGGCCACACCGGCGCGCAGGGCCGTGCCCGCGGCTTCGAGTCGGTGGTGAAGAAATTCCCCAACATCAAGGTGCTGGACACCCAGCCCGCGGATTGGGACGTGACCAAGGTGGCGCGCATCTGGGAGACGCTGCTGAACAAGTACCCCAAGATCGACGCTGCCTATTTCCACAACGACGACATGGCGCTGGCCGCGTACAACGTGATGAAGGCGCATAACCGCACCGGCATCCTGATCGGCGGCTGCGATGCCATGCCCCCGGCGCTGGCCGCCGTGCAGGACGGGCGGATGCACGCCACCGTGCGCAACCCGTCCTGCCGCATCCATGGCGGCGCCATCATCGCCGGCGTCGCCGCGGTGGTGTCGGGCGAGAAGACGGGTACCGGTGGGATTCCGAAGAACATCGTCGCCGACGGGCCGGTGGTCACCAAGGACAACGCCCCCGGCATGATGTGGATGGAGGATCACTTCCTGATCTGAGGCGGTTGCCCGTGGCCCCGCTGCTTGAGCTGTCCGGGATCTCCAAGGCGTTCGGCGGCGCGGTCGCCCTGCGGGGGATCGACTTCGTCCTCGAACCTGGGGAGATCCATGGGCTTGTCGGCGAGAATGGCGCCGGCAAGTCCACGCTCATGAAGATCATCGCCGGCGTTCATCACGGCTTCGGCGGCACGATGCGCATGGGCGGCCAGCCCGTGCGCTTCGCCTCGCCAGCCGATGCGCTGGCCGCCGGCATCGGCATGGTGCATCAGGAGTTGTCGGCCGTCGGTTCGCTCACCGTGGCGGAGAACGTCTATCTCGGCGTCCAGCCGACCAACCGCTTCGGGCTGGTCGATTGGAAGGCGATGCTGCGTGGTGCGCGCGCGCAACTCGACAGCCTCGGCATCGATGTCGATCCGCGCGCCGAGATGGGCTCGCTGTCGCTCGGCGTGCAGCAGCTCATCGAGCTCAGCCGCGTGCTGTTCTCGGGCGCGCGCATCATCATCCTCGACGAGCCGACCTCCGCCCTGTCGCCGCCGGAGGTGGAGCGGCTGTTCGGCGTGCTGCGCCGGCTGCGCGACGATGGCCGCAGCCTGATCTTCATTTCCCACTTCCTGGACGACGTGCTTGCCATCTGCGACCGCGTCACCGTGTTCCGCAACGGCAGCAAGGTGGCCGAGGCTGCCGCCGCGGAGGTGGACAAGCACTGGCTGATCGACCGCATGATCGGCGGCGCGCACGGCGAGATCAGCGGCGGCTATACCGGGGAGGTAGTGCTGGACAGCCGGCCGGAGGCGGCGGTGGTGCTGGCCACCGAGGGGCTTGGCCGCACCGGCGCGTATCAGGACATCTCGCTGCGGGTGCGCGCCGGCGAGGTGCTCGGCATCTACGGCTATCTCGGCGCCGGGCAACTCGACCTCGCGCGCGCCCTGTTCGGCAAGGTGCCGGCCCAGCGCGGCCGCATCAGCATCGACGGTCGCCAGGTGGCGCTGACCAGCACCGCGCGCGCCCGCGCGGCCGGCATGGCGTTCGTGCCGGAAAGCCGCCGCAGCATGCTGTTCGCGCAGGAGCCGGTGTTCAAGAACATCAGCATCAGCATCTTGCGGCGGATCGCCCGCCTGCTGCTGCGCCCCGCCGCCGAGCGCGCCATCGCCGAGAGGCATGCCGCCAGCCTGAACATCCGTCCGCCGCAGGTGGACCGTCCGCTCGGCTCCCTATCGGGCGGCAACCAGCAGAAGGTGGCGCTTGCCCGCTGGCTCACCCACCTGCCGCGCGTGCTGGTGCTGAGCGAGCCGACCCGCGGCATGGATGTCGGCGCCAAGGACGACGTGGTGCGCATCATCCGCGCGCTGCGGGCGCACGGCATCGGCATCATCGTCGTCTCGGCCGAGCCGGAGACGGTGCTGTCGCTGGCCGACCGCATCCTGGTGATGAAGAAAGGCCGCGTGGTGCACGAATTCGCCGGCGTGGCCGTCAGCAAGGACCGCCTGCTGGCGGCCGCATAGGAACCCCACGATGCCCCATGGCGCCGACGACGCGATGCGTGCCCGCCGGCCGGCTGGAGCGCTGGCCTGGACCCGTGCGCGGCTGCGCAATATCGCACCGTTCGCCACCCTGATCTTCCTGGTGGTGTTCTTCTCGCTCGCCAGCCCGTCCTTCGTCTCCACGGGCAATGTCGCCAACATTCTCACCCAGGTTTCGGTCACCGGCATCATGGCGGTCGGCCTCACCTTCGTGATCCTGTGCGCGGAGATCGACCTGAGCGTGGCCAGCGTAGCCAACGCCACCGGCATCGTGGTCGCCTTTTTCACCTTGCAGGATGCCAGCGTCAGTATCGCCAACGTGCCGGTGGCGGGCTGGCTGGCCATCGCCATCGCGCTGGCGGCGTGTGCCGGGCTTGGCTTGGTCAACGCCTTCGGCATCACCCGCATCGGCATCCCGTCGTTCATCATGACGCTGGCGATGCTGCAGATCGGCGCCGGCATCTGCGCGTTGCTGGTGCGCGGGCAGATCGCCTATGCGGTGCCGCCGCTGATCGTGACGCTGGGCAGCAAATCCCTCGGCCCGGTGCCCTGGATCGTGGTCGTCGCAGCCCTGGTGCTGCTGGCCGGCCACCTCGTGCTGACCTACACGCGCTTCGGCCGCTACGTCTACATGGTGGGCGGCAACCGGGAGGCCGCGGAATATTCGGGCGTGAACGTGCGGCTCATCATCTCGGCCGTGATGGTCATCTCGGCGGTGTGCTCGGGCGTCGCCGGCATGCTGGGGGTGGCCTATTTCGGCAGCGCGCAGCAGAACGAGTTCGACACCTACCTGCTGGACTCCATCTCGGCGGTGGTGGTCGGCGGCACCAGCCTGTTCGGCGGCCAGGGCGGCATCGGCAACACCATCATCGGGCTGTTCGTGCTGGGGGTGCTGAACAACGGGCTGGACCACGTGAATATCGACAGCTTCCTCAAGATACTGATCCGCGGCGTGATCCTGCTGGTCGCGCTGGTGATCAACGTCTACGCCCAGCGCATGCGCGCCACCTCCGCCTCGGCCGACGCGGGCTGAGCGTGCCGCCGGAATGGTTGACGAGGGGGGAGGGGGAGAATAGACGAACGGGGAACGGCCGGCGGGGCGTGGCGCAGCCTGGTAGCGCGCGTGTTTTGGGTACACGAGGCCGCCGGTTCGAGTCCGGCCGCCCCGACCACATCCCCGGCCGGTGACCGGGCGCTGCGACGGTCCGCTACGGCGGCACAATATGGAGTGGACGATGAAGGCGCGGATTTTCCGGCACCCGAAGACGGCGATGCAGTCCGGCATGGCCGGAACCCATGACTGGGTCCTGGAGTTCGAGTCGTCCGAGCCACGGCGCGCGGACCCCCTGATGGGCTGGATCGGTGGTGCCGACACGCAGACCCAGGTCCGCCTGACATTCCCGACCCGCGATGAGGCCGTCGCCTATGCCGAGCGGCAGGGCGTGCCCTACGATGTGGAACTGCCGCGGGAGCGAAAGATGAAGCCCAAGGCCTATGCCGACAATTTCAAATTCGGCCGGACCGAAAACTGGACCCACTGACCCGGGCGCCGGTTGGTCCATCCGTGGGCGCCCTTAGCTCAGATGGATAGAGCAACAGCCTTCTAAGCGGAATTTGGCGTTTCTCACCGCAAACCATGGCTCTTCTAACGACCAGAAAACACTTATTGTTTCCGCCGAAAGATACCAATAGCTGCCCACCCTAACCCCCTGCTATCCTGCCTCCTGGCGGGATAAAGGCGGGATAAATTATGCGTATCACTGACATCCAGGTGCGCAACCTTCCGGCTCCCGAAAAGGGGTCAAAGGTCTATTACGATGACACGCTGAAGGGGTTCGGCGTCCGGGTATCGAATGCCGGCACCAAGGCATTCATCCTGGCCACCGGGAAGAACCGGGACCGCACCACCATAGGCCGCTACCCGACTATCTCCTTGGCCGAGGCGCGCGATGTTGCCAAGAAGCTGATGGCAGAGCGCACGCTTGGTCGGCACCAGGCGCGCAATACGACGATGGGTGCTGCCCTGGACCAGTTCACTGAAGAGCACGTCTCGAAGCTCGCCCAAAGCACGAAGAGTGAGATTGAACGGCTTTTTACCAAACACCTCGCGAAGCTGCGGGCAGTGAAGCTGGACGACGTATCGACGCAGGATTTCACCAAGATCACTGCGAAGCTGGCTCCCTCAGAGGGGGAGCACCTTCATCGCGCCACGAAGACATTCTTCAGATGGTGTGTAGCGCGGCGGATGATCCCTCACTCGCCGCTAGAGGGCATTCGCCCTCCTTCAAAGTGGACACCGAGAGAGCGGGTATTGAGCGACGAGGAACTGAGAGCAATCTTCAAGGCTCTTGGTGATGATAGGTTCAGCAGCATAGTCCGTTTGCTCATTCACCTTGGGCAGCGGAGGACTGAGACTGCAAGCATAGTTCCCATTTGGGTGAAGGACGACATCCTAACGATACCGAAGGACGTGACGAAGAACCGCCGGGAGCACTCGATACCAATCACGGAAAGTGCCAAGGCGATCGTGCCGCTGCTTGCACCGTTCAACGGCTGGAGCAAAGCCAAGGTGGCGCTCGACAAGGACGCCAAGATTGCGCCTTGGACCCTGCACGATCTGCGCCGCACTTTTGCCACCGGGCTACAGCGGCTTGGTGTTCGGTTGGAAGTGACTGAAGCACTCCTCAATCATGTGAGTGGCACCAAGGGCGGCATCGCAGGGGTGTATCAGCGCTACAACTGGATGCCCGAGATGCGGGCGGCCTTGAGGCTGTGGGAAAACCATTTGCAATCGCTTCTTCCCAAAGAGTAGCGTCTCCGAGCCGGTAAAACCCGGGCCGTCATGACGGCTCCTTCCAAGGAGATCGTTATGATGGACGACCCAGACGCTATTTTCTGGAGCAAGGCGAAGGTACGAGCTGTTACCGGACTGTCCGAAGCCGAGCAGGAGCGAAAGAGGCGTGCCGGGACGTTTCCGCAGTTGATCGTGTTGAGCGACAACGCGAACGACCCACAAGCCAGAGTCGCGTATATCAAGGCCGAGGTACTAGAATGGTGCAGGAACCGGCCGCGCCGTCCGACTAGGCTGCCTCCTCACGATGACTCTGATGGGGAGCGCCCTACCCCGCCTAGCTAGCGGGACAGCCCCCACCCTCACCAGGTGGGGGTTTCTTTGTGCCGAACCGCTACCATACCGAGCTACCACACCGATACCACCTAGTATGGTAATCCACATATGGAGCGAAGCAAGCACATGCGGCGAGGAACGCCTTGATATAGGCCACCTTTCTCAACCGTTCCCGCACAAACAGTGGCCCCGCTAACGCGTGACCTCTTATGCTTGCGTTCCTCTCCTATCGTCCTTCCACTTACCACCCCCTATGAGGGGGCGGGATATCTTGAGTTAGTACAACTACAAGCTATCCCTTCCCTCCCGTTGGGGATCGCATAAGAGGTCACGCCTTGCGGCGGACCACTGTTTGATGCGGGGACCGCTCGCCCACCCGATTGCCGCGCACCGTCCACCCTGCGCGACTTGAACAATGTACAATGACCTTGGACCGTTCTTTCTTTCGCGGTCGGCGGTCCGCATCCGTTTGCGAGTTGCAAAACGCACGACGAACTTTCGGCCGGCCGCCGACCCAACATGAAAATCGGAATCGACATTTTAACAAAGCAACCGCTCGAAATTTCGACCGATGCGCTGCGACGCCACATTTACATTATCGGAAAGTCTGGCGTCGGGAAGAGTGCGCTGCTGCGCAACATGCTGGTCGACCTCATCACCGAGGGCTACGGCGTGGCGCTGCTGGACCCTCACGGGGACCTGGCCGAGAGCGTAGCAGACGCCATACCCCAACGACGGACCGACGACGCCATCTACTGGGAGCCCTTCGACCTCACCCACACGATCGGATACAATCCCCTATCGGACATTGCCAAGGACATGAGACCGCTTGTCTCTGAGAATGTCCTATCAGCGTTCTCCCATGTGTGGGGGCTGTCCAACCAGCACACGCCGCGGTTGCTCCACATTCTGCGCAACTGCCTACGTCTCCTATTGGACAACCCAGGCACGTCCCTGATCGACATTCAAAGACTTCTCACGGACAAGCGCTTTAGGACAGAGTTACTCAGACAGTGCGAGGACGCGACCGTTCGCACATTTTGGGAGGACGAGTTTGCCGGCTGGAATGACCGGCAGAGAGGAGAGTACATCGCCTCCCTTCAGAACAAGGTCGGCGCTTTGGTCTCCAACCCAGCCATGCGCAACATCCTCGGCAGCGAGAGCAAGCTCCACCCCGACCGGATCATGAACACCGGAAAGGTGCTGATAGTGAACCTCAGCAAGGGGAGGATGGGGGAGGAGAGCAGTGCGCTGCTCGGGGCCTTGTTGGCGACCGCTTTCGCACAGGCGGCCCACGGGAGGGCCGCCATGGCGGAGGAGAAGCGGCGCGACTTCGCGTTGGTGATCGATGAATTTCAAAACTTCACCACCACCGCTTTCGCGCAAATCCTCTCGGAGGCCCGCAAGTACCGCCTCAACCTGGTAGTGGCCCACCAGTTCATGTCGCAGGTGCCGGATTTCCTACAGGACGCGGTGATCGGCACGGCGAACACAACCATCGTCTTCCGGTGTGGCGCGAACGACGCGTCGTTGTTGGCGTCGGAGCTGGACATGGACCAACCTCGACGATTGAAGAACCTGCCCAACTACCAAGCACTGGTGCGCACGATCGAGGGTGATGCGCCCGGGAACACGACACAGATTGTTACCTGCCCTCCCGCGGCGCCACTAGGACGCTTGCAGAAGGTTCGAAACCGAACTCGTGCGAGATATGCAAGGAAACTATTGACTCGTTGACGCTTGGGCCTTCACGTTTGCATCGGGAGGTTGCCGTGAATGCCATAGGAGTTCTCCTTGCGATAATTGTCATCGCACCTCTGGTCATCACCGGCGGCATCGCCGTCGCTATGGTTCTCCCGTTGATTCTGCCGATATGGGGAATGTACTGGCTGTTTACTACTCGGCATGAATTCAAAGAAGGTGAACGAGTCCGCCTCTTCTACTTGTTCGTAGGTGTGCAGTTTGTTTTCCCGCTTTTTTATCTGAGCATGATACCAGTGACCTACCTTGTCATATGGTGGCTGGTACTTCTCGCCATCGTTGGCGCGTGGATGTTGTTTCATCCGTATTTTCGCGCAAATGCTCTCTACGCTGAGAAGCTCGCAGAGTGGAATGCGATCAAACGAATCACACCGGAGGATGCAACCACACGATACAACGCAAAGGTGTATTTCACAGACAATGACTGGCTCAATATGTTCGTGCAGAGCGTGTCCGCCGACATATACAAGCAGGCGTACTTCGAGGCGGAATTTCCCCTGCAATCGATCGCATTTGATCTCAAATACGATCACATCCAGCTTGATGCCTGGAAGAAGGTAATAGCCGACTTCAAACCCCAGGGAACGGACGACGAGAAAAAGTGGCGCCTGATCGCAGACGCGGTGCGAGAGAGTGTCGTCATATTCGTTGAGAATTTTCCTCCGAAGCTTGGGACCGGCTTCAATGTTCCAGTTATGGACCTCATGCCGAATGTCGGCCAAACCGTCGCCCACGTGATGTCGCCGTTTTTCTCGGAAGAATTCGTCAATTTGGGACTTGGCCGAGCCGTACGGGATACCTGGTCGCGCAATGTGGCAGTAGCAACCAGGCACAAGCTAACCAGCACCAAGCAATTCGAAAATGGCGTGAGAATCTACCCCGCTGATTACCCCGGCGACGGCAACGAGATCGTAGACCTGTATCTCGCCGGTCTGGAGCATCAGTACCTCTTTCGGCTTCCCTGCGAGTTCGGGTTTCGCAGTCAGTTGCGCGGGGAGCACGCTGTGATCATCGCCGGCTCAGGAGGCGGGAAGACGCAGTTCCTTGAGACGATGATCACCAACGACCTTGCGCAGGACGATCCACCGGGCATGGTGGTGATCGACTCCAAAAATGTGATGATCAAGCGCATTGCCCACCTTGATGTCTTTAAGCCGGGCGGGCGGCTCCATGATCGCCTTATCATCATTGACCCACGCGATGGGCCGGCCCTCAACATGTTCGACGTGAATGTCGAACGGCTTGATCATGGCGACCCCGCAGTTGGGGAGCAGTTGCTCAACGATATCGTAGACAACTTCATGTACTTCTTTGGGATGCTTCTGGGGAGTGAACTAACCAGCCGCATGGGCATGTTGTTTATCCCGTTGATCCAACTCATGATGCGCATTGAAGGAGCGACGCTCCATACGCTTGTTGAGGCCATCGACGACTTGAAGCCCTATCGTGCTCAGATCGAGCGCCTGCCTTATGGCGCGAAGCGCATCCTCCTTAATGAGTTCGAAAAGCCAACCTATGCGGAGACGCGCAGCGGCGTCAGGGATCGGTTAAATCAGATTATCACCCGCCAAACGCTTGATCGCATGTTCAGCGCTCCCCGGAATACGGTGGACCTTGCCGAGGCGTTGAACGCCGGGAAGATCATCTTGGTATCTACGGAGGTGAACTACCTGCGTGACTTATCTCCGCTCTTTGGTCGGTACATCATATCCCGCGTCGTAAGTGCTGCCCTTGAACGTGCAGAGGTTCCCCGCGCTCAACGCCGGCAGGCATATTTGCTTATAGACGAGTGCAAACCCTACGTGGACCACAAGATAGAGCAAATTCTTACGACCATGCGCGAGTACGGCTTGGGCGTCACGATGGCTTTCCAGGACGTTGGGCAGATGGCGCCGTACACCGGCACCGTAATCTCGAACACCGCGATCAAGCTTGTGAGCACTATTTCGCAGGATGATGCCCGCGCCTTGGCTGGTGACATGGAAGCCGCACCGGAGTTTCTTCGCGGGCACAAGAAGCAGGGTGGCGACAATGCCAAGTCAGCCACGTTCGCCTGCTACACACGCGACCTCGGGCGTTCGATCACGATTGAGCTGCCGTTCCTGAAACTGGACACCTATCCAATGATGTCCGAGGCGGACTACCGACGGCTGCGGCGGGCGAACCAGAACCGTCTTCAGGGTTTAGCGACGGCCGATAGTCCAGCTTTCAGCCTGGAGGAGCATTTTGCCGTCGTTGGACTGCTTTGGGGGCTTTTCGAGCAGGCTATCAAACGGAATGGGGGACAAGCTGAGAATGGAACGTTGGACATCGATCGGGTCGGTAGCAAGCTGAACGCTGCTGAAAAGAGCATTGCCCACACTATCAGGATTCAACGTAATCAACTAAGCCACATAAAGCGGGTTCCAATACCCGACCTTGTTTGGTGGGAGGACGAGTGCCGCAACCTGATCGGCGTCCTCTCGCCTGAGACTCCCCAGCCACCGCCCATTATTCGTACCTCAAGGCGAGGTAGTCAGCCTCCCCCTCCACCTCCCGATGACCCCGACGATATCGACAACATCGACGTGACGCGTGGGAGGAAGAAATAATCGCATGGTATCCTTATAACCGTAACTACCCGACGCTTCTCAGGCTCCCCCAACGTTGGTCATAGCGACCTTTGACAGCGTACTTATGGTTTTTATTACATGACGTATGAGAGATGGACCCAAAGACTTCCGAAGACGTAGACACCGGTTTGCGGCTCCACAGAGCACCGGCAAGTGCGTCAGGCCGGGCGCGGTGGCACTCAGCACCTTCCTGACCCTGGACAACCACGGGCCGCTTTCCAGCGCATATCTCTTCGCCCTGCTTGATCCGCCGCTAAAGGATCGCACCGGATACCTCAAACGCCTTCGGGACTATTACCACGAGGACAACGCCCCTCACGGAGGCCAATACCTGGAGAAGCCCTGGCAGCAGACGCAGACGGCCGACTTTCGGCAGCAGACTGTCGTTTATGCCAACAAGCTCAGCGCATGGCGACTACTCGCTGACGCCGGACTCATAGAGGAGCGGCCCGCAAACCAGCTCCACGAGAAGCAAAACTTTTGGCACCAACATATGATCGCCTGTATCACCGCTTCGATCGAGCTTGCATGCCGCGCACAGGGCCTGCGGTTCATCCCGAAGCGGGAGGTGCTTCAGGGCAAAAACCTATCGATCGAGGTTCCCATCACGTTCGAGGGGGAGCGTTACGAAGGGCCTCTGCGCCCTGATAGCGTCTTCGCCATTGAGTATCCCGATGGCATCCGCACCCACTTCTTCCTTGAGGCTGACCGAGAGACGGAAGGCGTTAACGTCAACAACCTCAAAGCCCGGAGCTATCGACGGAAGCTTTTGCAATACCGCAGGCTGATTGGCGGCGGGATCTACAAGGACTTTCTCGGTACGGCGGAGGGAGCGTTGGTGTTGCACGTCACCACAGACGCGGCGCACATGCGGACCATCATCGCCTCGCTGATGAAAATCACCGAGGGCAAGGGGAATACCACCAACCTATTCCAGTGCGCTCCCAACTTTGGCCGCTTCCCCGTAATAACCCCACCTACTATGATGTTTGGTAATGAGTGCTGGATTCGCGCCGGGCATCCTCCAATGAACATCCTTGAGTAGTGGTACTATTATCAAGGCAGTACCATAGGAGGTTTTAATGGTCGATTTCGCCGAGCTGAAAGCTAGAGTTCCTATCGTCGACGTGCTGGGCATGTTGCAGCTCAACCTCACCCCACAAGGAGAGCAGTTGCGCGGCACCTGCCCTATCTCGCAGAGCACACAGGCTCGCGCCTTCATCGTGACGCCTGCCAAGAACGCTTGGATATGCTTTTGTTCCGAATGTAAGAAGCTGCCCAAGCAGGGTGGCGATTGCATCGAGCTGGTGTCTCGCCTCAAGCGTGTCGGCCCTCGTGACGCGGCGCAGCTCATCGCAGACCACTTCAAGGTCAACGGTGGGGGCAAACCCGCCGACAACGCTCCCGCAGCCTCAGAAGGCCCGCAGGAGCGCAAGCCGGCTGGCTTCGACCCGCTTGCCTATCAGCGAAGTCTTGACCCCGCACACGTGGCGCTGAAGGACTGCGGCGTACCCGAGGCAACCATCCGCGACTTCGACGGCGGCTACTGCGGAAAGGGTCTCAACCGCGGACGCCTCACGTTGCCGGTGCATGATGCGAAGGAGGAACTGCTGGCGTTCATGGGTCTGGCGCTGAAGGGCGAACAGCCGGACATCCAGTACCCCAAGGACTTCGTGCCGCCACCGTTCTTCAACCTTCACCGAGTTGCCGATGGTGGGACACTGTTCCTGGTGCAGACCCCACGTGACGTGTTGCGGGCGTGGGACAACAACCTCACGGATGTTGTCTGCCCGCTGCTACCTCTGACCCTCGCAAGCCTGGAGTTCCTCACCGCATTCATGCGGGAGAAGGAAATAGCCGAGCTAGAATTCTACTAGCCCGCGACCCCACTTCGGTGGGGTTTTCTTTATGTGCCTCCCCCCTTGGAGCTGTCCTCTTGCGCCTCAACAGGACTGCTATCTGCTGCGCTGGGAGCAGCTTCATCCTTAGACGGGGCTCCGCCTACGGGCTTTTCCACAGGGACCGGATCGGAAGGGCCGACCGTGAGGCCGAATTGTTGGTGCAACTCTTCCACGCCGGCCTTGTAGCGCTCCTCGACCGCCCGCTGCCGCCCCAGCTCCTCCTTTTCGATAGCTTCCATGTCGATGCTGCCGGGCAGACGATCGAGAGCACGCACCTCAACGTGAGCCAGAATGTGCCGGCTCACCTTGCCCTTGTAGCGAGTCTTCACCTTCTTCCCGACGCGATAAGTCTCTTGCTGGTACTCGTATACTCGGCCGTTGCGCGTGCGCTTCACTGTGTACATGGAGTGATTCCAAAATATGTAGTGAAAATACTTTGCCGTGTATCAGATGCCTATTCAATATCACCGCAGTTGCCCATAGCGACCATGGTACATTTAGGAAGCTAGTTCTTTCACACATGGAGGCTTCCAATGACCCTGATGCTGCACGCTGGCGCCGAGACCATTGACTACGACGGCTTGCGCCAGGTGGCGACGCCGGAGGCAACGTCCTCCCACGTCCCCATCCCCCACTTTCGGGTGGTCGACCTTCTCAAGACGACACTCGGCATGTACGGCCACGAGGTGACGGCCGAACACCATGGGGTTTCGCCCGATGGCATGCGCTATTTCGGCCTCCTGTCGCTGCGCAGCACCTATACGGGCTACGAGGACACGGTCGGGGTGCGCAATTCGAACGACCGGGCCTTCCCGGTGGGCATCGGCTTCGGCTCGCGGGTGTTCGTCTGCGACAACCTGGCCTTCATCGCGGACCAGGTCATCAAGCGGCGACATACCGCCAACCTGAAGCGCGATCTGCCCGGCCTGATCGGCGAGCTGATCGAGCCGCTGGCTCTTCATCGGGAGCAGCAGCACGCGACGTTCAATCGCTACAAGCACGCGCAGCTCACCGACCAAGCCGCCGACCACGCCATCCTCTCCATGTATCGGGAGGGCATCATCGGCGTGCAGCGCATCGCCGACGTGGTGCAGGAGTGGGAGACGCCGAGCTTCCCCGAGTTGGACGACCGGAACGCGTGGCGGCTGTTCAACGCCGTCACGTTCGCCCTCAACGGCCGCGTGATCGAGAACCCGCAGGCAACGCCGAAGCTGCACCGGATCATCGACGGTGTCTGCGAGGCGGTCCACTGACCATGCGCCTCAACAAGGTGCAGCAGCGCGCCGTCTACGATCTCTACAAGGGCAACCCGGACGGTTCAGCTTCCTATCTGGCCTTCCGTCGCAGGGTGTTCCCCCTGTTCGGTGAGCCCGCTGTCGCCATGATTCAATTCTGCGGAATGTTCGTGGGGATAGAAGTGGACGGATACGTGCATAGCTAGGGGATCACTCTCCAGCCCCGCTACGGCGGGGTTCTTTCTTTTCAATACGTGACAGTTAACGGATCGACCCAGTAGAGTTCGAACCAAGAACGTGTGGGGTCCCGTCCATGTGGCAGATACGGCTCTTCAAGGCGGTTGACCAACTGGTTGAAAGTGTAAGAACGATCATCCCGCAGCTTCGTGGCGGGATTGCCAAAGTCTTGTTGATAGTCGCCGGTGTCGGCATCTATCTCGCGTTTGTCGCTCCGCACCTTCTTTGGATAGTGCCGCTATGGACTGGTGTCGTGGTGGCGATCGGAGTGATTGCTTCGGCCACGTCTGTGCCATGGCTTCGGAACGCAGTCGGTGCTGGTGTCGTGGTCCTGGCTAGCGCAATAACGCTGCCAAATCTTCCTGCGTATGGACCCAGCGGACCCAAGCTCCCGACTCTGGAGCAACCTTGGGCTAGCCAGGATACTGCACAGTGCCCAGGCACAAAGACACTCCACACCTACGGCCCTGTACTACAGGTCGTAAACCCAGGCGGGTACTGCAAGCCTGACTTCTGGTTCGGGGGACACTGCATCTACGTGATGCAGGCCAACTCCACTCAAGAGAAAGGTCCGTTCTGCGGGGCAGGGAACAACGACAACCTGATACTGCCGGACGATATAGAATCAGTCCGAAGTGGTGATGGGACAACATTCACCGACTATCTGAGAATGGGACCTCCAGTCTACACCACCCTATTCCGATAGGGACGGCTGGTCACCGATACGATGGCGTGGTCGTGATAGAATGAGACGATGAAACGCGGCGGCCCACTTGCACGACGTACACCGCTCCGGTCCAAAACCCGCATCCGCATAGCCGGGCACTCCGATACGGCAGAGATCAAGGAACGCATTCAATATTTGCTTCGTCAAGTTGTCATTAAACGAGATGGGGGTTGCTTATTGAGAGATGTCCGCCGCTGCAACGGCCTTCCTGGCGTCCCTGGAGTGGTCCTACAGGCGGACCACCTAATCACCCGAGCCAACTCGGCCACTTTCGCGGATGTCCGGTTGGTGGTGTGCGTCTGCCGCCCTTGCCACGCTTGGAAATCCCTCGGCAGCAATCGCAACAAGGCACAGTACGACGCGCTGATGCGCACGCTCCTGCCCGCAGATCGTGTGGCTCTATGGGATAGGTGTGAGGCCGATAGCTGGCGGCCACATCGCACATTCTCATCAGATTGGAAGCTTGCAGAGGTAGCTCTGAAAGCGATGCTGCCTGATCGCGAGCGGGTGGAACCGGCCGCTGCCTTCCTAAAACAGTGACCAGAGAAGATCGAACAACACCCCTCCACGCTTCTTGATCCAATCCTTTGTTGCCTCCCAAGCGAGCGTTGCAGCTATACCGAGTCCCGCCTTACCGAAGCGCCGAATGAGGCGCCCCAAATGTTCGATTCCGGTCCTTATATAGATTGCTGGTATAGTATCGGCTTCTTTCAACCGCGCGGCGAGAGAGGTCAACCCGTCGATTACGACTGCTTGTTCTCCGGGCGCATGGATCGAGTAACCATTGTCATTGCGGGCTAACTTGACCGTCTCTTCAAGTGTCTCGACAACCTTGGCAAGCTCGGGGCTGCCTCGATCAAGGGGAATTGGCTCCCACTCTCTCTCGGGCTTATCGAAGTCGCTATCCGTGATATTGAGGCGGCGTTCCTCTCTGACGATATTATCGAGTGCCTCCCGAAGCCATACATTTTTGGTCCTGCCAACTCGCTCATATTTCCAGTAGAGGCTGCCAGCATCCGAGTAGAGAAGCTCCCATTCAGTTCGAAATTCCTCCGCGGGCACAATCAAGGGCGGCGCAAAATCATCTAACTCTAAGGTAACTAGCCGCTGATCCACTAGAAGTCGGATTGCCAAGTCAAGCATCCTACCTTCGGAAACCCTGTAGTAAATCTCATCTGGATCATCTTCGTGAGGTTGAGCGAAGCTGTTTACAATGTCGGTCTTGGTGGTCGCCGTCAGTTCCTGCAGTAGGTGGCTGATGATGGCCAGGGCGTAATATTGCGGAGCTTTGCTTATAAATTCAGCCTTATCCACCGCAAGCCTCCTGTTCAGTCGTCCTATGCGGTCGTTTATTAGGCATCATCAGCAAGAGACTCCACACCAAGCCAGTCCATGTACGCACGAGTGGCAGAGTCGTACACGAGCTCAAATCTAGGAAGCTCGATCGGTCGGCTTAGCGCGATGTAGGGACAAGCTTGGATGGATGTGTGGTTAGCCGGCACGATGTCGCCACGGGAGCCGCGCGTGATCTTCCTTTTCCTGTCGGGCAAAAACACGACCTTTAGCTCTCCGTCCAACCGTGGAGTTATATCAACCAGCTCTTGCGACTGTGCCGGACACCAAACACTATGGAATTCAGCTTCGACATATCTGGCGTGCTGCCAAATCATCCAACCGTTTAGGCGGGCGCCCCCGTGGCTTCGTACCCGATGAATTACGTTGCTATGGCACTGAACAGCGCGGTAATCCACTTCAAGATCAGTGTAAAGAAGGATTACCGGATCGCTATCACTGAGCCTTTTGCAAAATTGGCGAATGAAATCTGTCAACGGAAACGGCGGTGTTGTGGCTCGTTTCCCGCGGTCCTGGGCTTCTGCTGCGATCAGCGCGCTCAATGCGAGTGGCATCGAAACAACGTAGTCCGGCCAGTCAAACCCACCTTCGAGCAGCAAACTTCTACGCCGCTTCGCTTCGCCCACTAGCGTTCCTCGTTTCCAATCCGCGTTCCAGCCATCGCACCCTTGTTACCCTACTACCATGACCGACGGCGCGTTGGAAACATTCGGTATCATGCGGGCTGGGCTGCGGAAGTCCCAATAGGTTAGCGCAGAACGTGGTACCCTTATTCTATGTCATCTAAGAAGCCGAAGATCGCAGCGCGGGAAACGCCCGACGCCACCGATGCCACGGAGGCTCTCGATAACCTGAGACGTGAGAAGTTCTGCCGCTACTATGCGCAGGGCGAGGGAACGTTTGGCAACGCGACCCTCTCATACGCAGCCGCCTATGACATCGAGCTTGGCGACCTGTCGATCGTCGACAAGGAAGGCCGCCCCGTCGTCGAGAAGGACTTTCGCGGGCAGTATGAAGTGTGCGCGACCAATGGCTGGCGCCTGCTGAAGAATGCTGATGTGCAGGCTCGCATAACGGTTCTCCTCAATGCGCTGCTGAAGGACGAGATCGTCGACGCTGAGTTGGCGAAGGTCATCAAGCAGGATGGCGACCTGACTCCCAAGGTGGCGGCCATCAAGGAGTTCAACAAGCTCCGCGGCCGCATCATCGAGAAGACCCAGTCCACCATCCTGGAGCGCTTCGACATCGAAGACGTGCGCACGATCATTTCAGTTCTTCCCCAGGAAGAACAAGACGCATTTTATGAGCACCTCAACACCGTCATCAACCGCGCAGAGGAACATCGACGAAGTACTACGCAAGGCGCGTAATGTCCTCCTAAGCGATGCAGTCAGCATCCGCCGTCGCTACGGCGAGAAGCCCATTACCCTACTCAAAACCATTGAGCCGGATTTCCGCTTCCCAAAGAAGCTTCGGATCATATTTGCCTGCATCTGGAAGGGCCAGGACCTACAGGGGAACCCTGCAACCCGCTTTATCATGAAAGGCCCGCGCGGAGGCGGTAAGACAAAACTGCTGTCTGGCCTCGGGTTCGTGAAATGGTACCTTCAACTTCGCAATACCATCGACCTCGGGGGTTCGCTTACGCAGGCGCAAGAACTTTACAATTACTTCGTGAGCTACTGCTACTCGACCATGGGTATACTGAAGTCTCTAGCCAAGGAACCGACGATATCCAAGACGGAGACCGACCGCGGCAACTACTTCAAAGCGGTGGCTGCCTCGCAGAAGCAAGTACGCGGCCCGCACCCCGACACACTACTGATCGACGAGATGTGCGAGGTGAAGGACGAGCTGGCGCTGTCCGCCATTCCGTCCGTCATGCCATCGCAGCACCCCCTCATCATTCTGGCCTCCACCTTCCACAAGATATTCGGGCTATTTCAGGAGATATGGGACAACGCCGAGGCGCTCGGCTATGTGCGCTTCTCGTGGGACATCTTCGACGTTTGCCGAGAGTTTGATCCAGCGATTTGGAGCGATGAGAAGCTCAACCGTGAAATCCCCGACCTGGCGCTGCTGCGGGCTCGTGCCAAAGGCAGGACCGGCGACCCGGACGGTTGGGTGTCCATCCACAGCGTCATCCAGATGTGGCGCGAAAAATCGTCCCTCGATTGGTTTGACGTGGAGTGCATGGGCTCGCGCCCGTCGACCGCCGGCCTGGTCAATGACCCGGAGGACGTGGACGCCTGCACGGTCGCCGACATGCGGCCGTACGCCTATCAAGCCGGCGCGGATGTGTGCGGTGGATTGGACTGGGGCTTCCAGGGCATGACCGCTTGGACGCCGTGGATGAGCCACAAAGATGGAGTGAAGGTGCAGCTTGAGAACCGGGTCTACACCCAGGTGCGCTCGGCGGAGATCATCAAAGAGATCGTGCAGGACGTTCTCACCTACCGGATACCGACCATACACGCTGACAGTTCCCACCCCTTCGAGAACGCCGACCTTCGAGCGGCAGTCAACAAGGCACTGATAGGGAAGGACTGGAGATGCGCGGTGATCGAGGTGTCCTTCGGCGCGGAGAAGTTTGGCAGCATGGGAACCGACACGTTCGAAGGAATGTTCGGAAACTACCGCGCTTACTTCCAACGGCGCCTGTTGCGCATCCCCGCCAAATTCAAGACCGCCATTTGGCAACACAAGCGCTATCACTATCAGAAAAACAACGACAAGCCCGCCAAGGAGGATGACCATATCCCGGACGCCAGCATGCTCGCGCTGAAGCGCTGGCCGCTCGGCAAGGTCGCCAGCTCCATGCCGAAAGACATGCCCCCCGAGCGAGATGTCCACAGAACCATCACGGGCGGGCTGCTTGACGAGCAGTTTTAGAAACGCTCGTGATATGATTGGCGCATGCACGTCTTCGGCTATGAGCTGAATCTCTCACGCACGGCGGCCGAACCGACTGCCCCGATCAAGACGACCAAGAAAGGCTTGGAGATCGGCGACAGCGGCACCCGCATTCTCTCCGGCATCATCAACGAGGAGTACAACCCCAAGCTCCGCGGCCAAGCCGGCATCGACGTGTACGACGAGATGCGCAAGTCCGACGCGACGGTGAAGGCAGCGATCCTGGCCACCACTCTGCCGATCCGGGCCGCCGAATGGTACATCGAGCCAGCCAGCGATGATGCTCCGGACCAGGAGATAGCTGACTTCGTCCAAAAGGCGATGTTTGAGTGGCAGGCACTCGATTGGGAGGACTTGCTACGGCAGGCACTCCTCTCCCTGCCATTCGGCTTCATGGTGTTCGAGAAGGTGTTCACCACCCGCCAGGAGGGAGGAAAGACCTACATCGTGTGGAGCAAGATCGCACCACGCATGCCGCGCTCAATCTACAAATGGGCTATCGAAAACGACCAGCCGGGCGTCACGCAGTTCCGCAGCGACGGCACGACCGTCGAGATACCGATGGAGAAGCTGATCGTTGTCGTCAATGAGATGGAGGGCGACAACTGGGATGGCACGTCCATCCTCCGTGCCGCCTACAAGCATTGGTTCATCAAGAACAATTTCTATAAAATCGACGCCATCGCTTTCGAGCGTCAGGGCCTCGGCGTTCCATATGCCAAGCTACCTGAAAATTACACCGAGACGGACCGCGCGAAGGCAGAGACGATCCTCAAGAACCTGCGGGCAAACTCCCAGGCGTTCATCGTCGAGCCACACGACTACGAGATTGGCTTCAAGGACATGATGGCCAAGACGACCCGCGACCCGGAGTCGTCTATCAGCCACCACAACCGAGAGATTCTGAAAGCCGTGCTCGCCCAGTTCCTGGAGCTTGGCGGCGGTGCCAAGGGTGCTAGTGGCAGCCGTGCCGTCTCCCAGGATCACTCCGACCTCTTCCTACAATCTCTCGAAGCCGTGGCGGATGGAGTGGCTATCGCATTTAACAAAGGCATCAAAGAGCTGGTCGACCTTAACTTCGACAACGTAGGGAAGTACCCAACGCTTACCTACGAGGGCATCACAGATACCGATGTGGCAAAATTGTCTGGTGCATATCAAACTCTGACAACAACGGGGGCAATAATTCCGAGTGATAATGATGAGCAGTACTTCCGTAAGCTACTTTCGCTTCCCGAGCGTGATCCGAACGAGGAAGGACGCACCCTGCCGGTCAAGACCGACCCGAGCAAACCGGACCCGACTGCACCCGCAGCCGACCAGGCGCTTGAAGGCCAGGACGCGGCCGAGATGAGCGAACTGGTGTCGTGGCTAAAAAAAAACTCTGATCGGCAGTCGTTCGCCGAGGACGACACGTTTAAGCCATACCGAAAGCTGACGTTTGCCGAGGGGAAAGTCGACTTCGAAGCCCTACAGCGCCAAATGGACAAGCTGGAGGCGGAGTTCGATGCCCGGACCAAAGCCCTGCTTCATGAGGCCCGCAACAGCTACATGAAGGCGCTCACGAAGGCTGCCCACGCCGGCGATACCGCTGCAATCAAGGACGCCACCCTCAAGGTGCAGGCTGACCTTGCTCGGATCATCAAGCAGGGCATGACCACGGCTTATACCTACGGCAAGGCGAACGCAGCCAAGGAGATGGGCGTCGAGGCACCTGCCAACCCCATGGACATCCTCCGGCAGATCGACATCCAGGCCGACACCATCGCGGACAAGCAGATTGCCGAGATAACCGGCGACAGCAAAAACGCCTACGTCCAGGCGCTTAACAAAGGCACCTCGGTGACTGTGGCGCTGGCAGCGGCCGACGCGGCAGCCCAGGCGGCCATTGATGCGCTGACCTCAGATGCCAGCGCCATCCTGATGGCTGGCTATATCAACCACGGCCGCAACACCGTCTTCACCAACAATGCCCCGGACATCCACGGCCTTCAGCGCTCCGAGATACTCGACTCCCACACCTGCAACTTCTGCCTCTCGGTGGACGGCCGCATTGTGGCGACCGACGACAGCTTCGCCCAGAACACCATTTTCCATTCGAGCTGCCGTGGCATCTGGGTGGCGATCAAGAACGACGAGGCCGAGCTACCGCCGATTGGTGGGATACCGAAGGCTGTGCGTGACCGCTTTGGCGATGCGGTCAACGACCTCATACAGCCGAAAAAGCCGATGGTGCGCAAGGATGCGCCCGCTGCCAAGGAAGCCCAGCGTCGTATCGACAAGCAGGCCGCCGATCCAACGCAGTAACTTGTGCCTACCGTCTGCCGCATCCCGGTGCTATAGCCGGGATGTCATATCCCACTGTGATGGCAGTAATAGGGACATTTGCAAACAGCTTATGGGCAAAGGCATCAAATTGGCCATCGCAGTTAAACTTCGTATCGATAACGTAGTCTTGATCGATGTTTTTTTGCATTATATTGCTCCATATCACCGCCGCATCTAAAGCCGCACCACTTGCGAGCACAACTTCGGGGGCTATCTGGATAAAATCCTCTGCATGAGGTCCCTGATAGAATTCTCGTACAACGGGATCAGCGGCGTTGCCACACAGAGAAAGGCAGGATGCTTGGAACTGACCAGATATATACGGTTGCTCGAATTGCCCAAACGTCATTCCAAAAAGCTTCGGGAATTTATAGTTATTTGAGAATTTCGTAAGGTCAAATTGACATTTGTTGGATATCATCATGTGAAAATATCGAACTTCGTTATCTTTGACGCCAACAGTAACCTCGCAGCCACTAACTTTGTAGATGCGGACGCCGGGATATATCCTCCATGCCGGCCCAACGTAATGTTCCAGATAAGTCACCTGTGCTCCAAGCATGTCCCGATCGAACACGGTCCGCAGCTTGTCAGTTTGAGCGCTAGACTCAAAAGGGAGTGTAAGAGCGACAATTACCCCCGCTGCTGTTAAGGCATGACGCATCGTCATCTTCCCTCCAATGCTTCTTTACGGCGCTCCACCGACGGCTAGTTATCAACACCATGCGCGCCGCCGGAGCTTGACCCTGGCTGTATGATAGGGGGATGAAGCAACAAAGCGATAGCAAGAAGCGAATCGCATTTCCGATCCAGCTCTTCAGTGACGCTGGCGCGGGTGTTGCCATTCCGGATGAGATACACATTGTCCCCACGGGCAAGTGGGACCATCCGGTGTACGGCGAGATGGAGATCACCTCGGCCGACGTCAGCCAGTTCGTCACGAACTTCAAGGCTGGCGTCCGCAGGGACATTCCCATCACCGCAGGGCATGACAATGGCATGTCGGGTGGTGAATTGCCGGCAATCGGGTGGTTCAAAGAGTTGATTGACCGCGGTGTGAACGGTCTGTGGGCATTCGTCGAGTGGACGGCAGAGGGAAAGGGGCTCCTGTCAGATGGAGCATTCAAGTACTTCTCGCCCGAGTTCTACGAGACGTACGCCGACCCAGAAACAGGTGAGAAATACGACAACGTGTTGGTTGGCGGAGCGCTGACGAACAAGCCGTACTTCAAGGAGCTATCACCAGTGGTCGCGTTTAGCGAGCCGAGCATTATGAAGCAATTTAATTCCCAAACTATGAATTTGAATGACATTGTAGCCAAAAAGCCAGAAGACCTTTCCGCAGATGAGAAGGCATTTTTGGTTGAGCACAAAGGCGAACTTACCGACGAGCAGAAGGCCACGTTTGAAAGCGTGATCCCTGCGGAAGGCGGCCAGGGCGAGGGCGGCGAAGGAGCCGGGGACGGCGCTGGCAACGGCGACGGCAACGATGAGGGCGGCGCTGGTGACGGAGTGCAGGCGTCAGAGAAGGGCAAGAAGGGCAAGCAGATCCTGATGTCTGAGGCAGAGGCAGCAGCGCTTCGGGAAATGGCAAATAAGGGTGCGAAAGCCTTCGCAGAGGTCGAGAAGATGAAACTGGCGGCGGAAGTCGATAAGCTCGTCTTTTCGGAGTCCAACAAGGATGGACGCGTTCTGCCAAAGCAAAAGGATGCTGTCGTGACGCTGATGCTTTCGCTCAGTGAAAAGCAGCGCGACCAGTTCCGTAATATCGTCAACAACCTTCCCAAGGCCGTGTTGAGCTTCGACGAGATCGGCGACGGAGGTGCGCAAGGCGGCACCGACGTGACCGGCGTAGCCAAGGAGGTTGAGGATGCAGTCCAGGGCGCTATCAAAGCGTCTGAAGGCAAGCTCACTTACTCTGCGGCACTCGCAAAAGTCTACTCCGAAAAGCCTGATCTGAAGAAGCGCTACGAAGAGGCGCTCTCAGCGGGTTCAAACTAATAAATTAACTCACTACCTTATGTCTCAAAATGTACACGGCATGGAGCGATCGTTCGTCTCCGATGCAGACCTGTCCGCAAAGCAGTATTACATCACCAAACTCACCTCGACGGGTGTTGACCTCGCAGGAACCGCGACCTCTCTCATCTGCGGCGTGTTGCAAAACACCCCGGATACCGGCGAGCAGGCAACCGTGCAGTTCCTCGGCACTTCGAAGGTCAAAGCAGGCGGTAATGTCGCAATCGGCGACTGGGTAACGGCTACCACTGGTGGCAAAGCTGTCGCGACGACCACTGATAAAGACTTTGTCGTTGGCCAAGCACTCGAAGTAGCGGTCGACGGTGACATCTTCGAAATTCGCTTGTGCCTCTTTACTCTTTCTCACGCTTAATACGTAACTACCAACCCTTATGACTAACCGCTATCTTGGTGTAGATCCTATCCTCTCAAATGTATCGATCGGCTACCAAAACTCTGCCTATGTTGCGGAGTTGCTTTACCCGACGCTGCCGGTTGCAAAGCAATCTGGCCAGCACTTTATCTATGACAAAGGCAAGTTCCGGATCAACGACAGCAAACGTGGTGCAGGTGCCGCATCGAAGGAGGCGACGCTCAACCTCACTACAGGGCTGCCGTTCTTCTGCGAGGACCACTCACTCAAGCAGTTCGTACCTGATGAGGATGTGGACAATGCGGTCCCACCGATGGACCCGATGGTTGACGCTACCGAGAACGTCACTGAGATGCACATGGTTGCTCGCGAGAATGAACTTGCAGCAGCACTGACGGATACGGCTGTGCTCACCCAGAACACCACCCTCTCCGGCACCTCACAGTGGAGCGACTACAGTAACTCGAACCCCATCAGCGACGTGCGCACCGCTAAGCAGACTATCCATGAGTCGATCTACGTGGACCCGAACGTCCTTGTTCTCGGCAAGCAGGTCTACGACAAGCTTGTTGACCACCCAGCCGTTATCGAGCGCGTCAAGTACTCACAACTCGGCATCGCATCGCCAGACCTGTTGGCACGCCTGTTTGATGTTGAACGCGTCATCATAGCGGCAGCAGGTAAGAACACCGCGGCCGAAGGCCAGACCGATAGCATGAGCTATATCTGGGGCAAGAACGCCATTCTGGCCTACATCAACCCACGCATCGGCCAGAAGACCATCACACTCGGTCGTACCTACCAATGGAAGCAACGCCAGGCGGAACGCTTGCGCGGCACCGACGAGGAAGACCGCAAGGGTACCTACATCCGCGTCGGCAACCACTACTACGATATGAACCTCGTATCCGCGAGCGCCGGCTATTTGGTCAAAAACGTAGTCGCCTAAATTATTCCGCGCAAAGCCCAGGAAACACCCTGGGCTGAAGCGCATAACCTACTCCCTATATGTCAGAAGTTTATCGAAAAGACATCCCCGTCGTGGCACCTGAGTTCCAGGTGGAGAACAAGACCGGGATCACCCGAACCAAGCGCGAAGGCACTGTGGTTCGTGAGGTGGCGGTCGCGACGTACGACGTAACCGGAGGCGACAGCGGCACGATCGCTGCGCACGGCCTCGGCGTGTTCATCCCCACCAAGGCCATCATCACGAAGGCATGGGTCGACGTTGTCACCACGTTCACGTCAGCAACCGACGCGACCACGATCGCACTCAAAGTGCAAGGCACGGGCGACCTGACAGCCGCTATCGCCATATCCGACTCATCGAACGTATGGGATGCGGGCATTCATGGCTGCCTTCCTGGCTCATATGCAGAGGCCACTGTAGCGGGCGACAGCGCGATCCTTGATGCCGCTCGCAATGCGGCATCCTTTATCAAGACCACGGCGGTTCGCGAGATCACGGCAACGGTCGCCGTCGAGGCTCTCACAGCCGGCAAGCTCAACGTCTACCTGGAGTACGTCCTCTCCGATTAGTCGCCTAACTCATGATCTATGAACCCAAAAGAGTATTACGTTGCGAGTTCACTCAACCATAACAACAGGCAGTACGGCCGAGGTCAGATGGTCACCTTGGACCCCGAGGCAATCGGTACTCAGGTGCTGCTTGAGGATGGGATAATCTCCGAGACCCCGGTATCTGCCAGAGAGCCTCTAGCGGCCCCTGAAGCACCACAGGCAGCGGAGCAGCCCAAGATTGGCGGAGCGCCAATGGAGACCGGCGAGCCGTCGCTTGACGGTCGCGGCGAACCAGGCGCCGAGGGGCAGACCAAGGACATCACCCCGGAGGTTTCGGAAAAGATGACCCGTCCGGAGCTAGAAGCTTTGGCCCGTGAGAAGGGCCTAGCTGACGCAGAGATCGAGGCGGCACCGAACAAAGGTGCCCTGGTCGAGATGATCGTCGGCGGCACGACGCCAACTCCTGAGGCGGATGCTGAGCCGGCAATCGACCCATCAGCTAACCTATAACCCTATGATTAGAAGCTACAAAAATTACGCAGGCGCGGCAGTGCTGGTGTTGCTATGCGGGTTCGGCGTGCCAGGCGTCGCCCGGGCCAACCCGTCCTACTTCGCTGTGGGAACCTCCACCAGCTCGGCAAGCAGCTCACCGGCCTATATGACGCCGGGTGCTGCAACGAGCACGACACCTGTTTTTGACGCCTATGCGCAGACATTCAATGGCGGGCAGACCTTCAAGGCGGACTCCGCGGGCCTGTTGGTGCAATTTACCGGCTCATCCACCGCTAGCGTCCTCAACCAAAGCGTGGAGTACTCGCAAGACGGCATCGACTGGTATCGCAACTTCGTAATCGATCCTAACCAGGTAGGCACCACCACCTGGCCGGCGTTTACCGTGGGCACACCATTCTCGTCTTCCTGGAAATTTGCGTCCTCGTCCGTGGGAGGCGCGGCGCCAGCAGCCAACAACAAGCGGTCGACCGCTGCGGTCCTTGTCCCGACACCCTTCCGCTACACCCGAGTGGTGTTCTCGATTACGGGCGGCAATGGAGCAGTCTGGGCACAGTTCGTCCCGATCAAAGAGCGGCCGTAGCCAATGCACCATGGCGCTTGATCCAACAGCCAACTTTGCCAAGGTAACCGTCTCATCCGGCTACAACGCGACGGATACCTCCGTCGCGCTTTCGTCGGGTGACGGGGCAAAATTGCCCCAGCCGTCGACAGACGGGGCCTTCAACTTGATATGGTGGAACGCGACCGATTACGGCGACCCGGCGGATGATCCGAACGTCGAGATAGTGCGGTGCACCGCGCGGAGCACAGACACATTGACCGTGACGCGTGCGCAGGAAAGCACCAGCGCAACTCCCAAAGAGACGACCGGTAAGACGTACAAGATGATCTTGGCCGTCACCAAGAAGATGATTGCCGACATCGCCGCAGCCGGCACACCCGTCGAGAATGAGGTAGTGAGCGGCGGTGGCACGTCTTGGGCGCTGGAATTCACGCCTATAGACGGCAGTGTTAGACTGTATGGAGCAGGGCCGAGGCTTACCCCAGGCGTCGGCAATGATTACCAGATAACCGGCGCAGATATCACCACTGCCAACAGCTATGCGGCAGGGGCGTTGATTGCCGACTACCGAAAATGAACACCAAGCGGCTCGCACTAATAGGAATTACGCTCGTGGGTAAGCGTCCGGTCTTCGCCGTGTAGCGGCGCCGGTGGCACGCAGGGATATTGCTGATCTCTGGAGCCTCTTTCTGGACTCCAGAAGGAGGCAATTTTGTCGGACATAGATATCCTTGGTCCATCG
>Ga0209952_1000173_pt1 | contig 214478 bp, 196 predicted proteins | sample ThiBiot_750_biof_2_FD_183951 | JGI IMG/M metagenome (GOLD analysis project Ga0209952, IMG submission 183951) | Wastewater bioreactor microbial communities from Cape Town, South Africa - Thiocy_cont_750_biof (SPAdes) | ecosystem: Engineered > Bioreactor > Thiocyanate-remediating >...
AAGTGCGTCCGCATTCGAGTTTGCAGTACCTGACCCCGGCAGAATTTCGCCGGGCTAGCGAAGGTGTTACAAGCACCGGGGCCATAAATCTCTAGACCCCAGTGGTACGAGAAAAGCAGTCAGGTCACCACCTGCCCGGTAGGAATCCGGCAGGGTGCGGGCGACACTGACGCCGCCTGTGGTGTCGGCAAACGCCTCCCCGGGCGCTGACCGCTATCGAACCAAACCTGTGCGCTATCGAGCGAACATTGCCCTGCGCGCTGACACACGGCGAAGGCGTCCTGAACGGCAGACGTCTGCGTGTCACCCAGCGCAATGCCGATCTCTCCATTGACTGCACGCACGACCGCCCAGTAAGCCGGCCCATTACCGGACATCAACACGTCGCATCGCCCGCCCCGGCGACCGGAAGCCAGTTGGGCTCGGCAACGATCCAGCGCGGCGACCTTGGCCTTTGCCATCGACGTCTGGTCGGTCACCGACACATACCGAATCCCGCTCGCGGTCCGCACCCCGGCCACCGCCGACGCCGCGACACTCGGCGTGCTGGCGATCGCCAGCACGCTCGCGAGGCCTACTGTGCAAATCAAGGGATAGGAACGCCACCACTGATTCATGACGTGACCGCCGCCGCGCGATTTCCAAAAGTTGAGATTCATACGGCATCAGATCACATCGCCCAAACCGACGAAGCCTCAAGCAGAAGGGAAATCAGTCGCCATATGGCATCGCCGTAAGCCCGTTCGATCGCCCCGCGATCAAGTGACATCGCACCAACGACGCACGCTCAAAACAAAACAGGCGGCGCATCTCACGATGTCACCGCCTGCTTTGTCGGGGCTCCCCCCTTGCCGAACGCCGCCTAGCGGCATGTTCAGCCATCCCGTCGTCGCTCAGGTGCCGCGCTTGATCCACGCCGACAAATTGTGCGGACGCAGCGTGTCGTACTCTTCGAACGGCTGGTGAATCCACGGATTCGTCGGCAGGAAATCGACCGCGTAATCGGGCGCCACTTTCGAACACGCCTTGTGCCACAGCACCGCCGAGCGCACGTCTGTCACCTTTGGGAAACGCTCCTTGAGGTGCTTGCCAACGCGCTCGAGCGTCACGCCCGAATCGACCAGGTCGTCGACCAGCAGCACGCGACCTTCCAGCTCGCCGCGCGTGATGGTGATGAAGTGAGCGATGTCGAGGTCACCGCGAACGGTCCCTTCGGCTTCACGATAGGAACTGGTCGCCAGAATCGCGAGCGGCACGTCGTAGATGCGCGCGAGTTGATCGCCCACACGCAAGCCACCCCGGGCCAGGCACAGGATCTTGTCGAACTTCCAGTTCGATTCGTAGACCTTGAGCGCAAGTCGCTCGATGAGCCGATGATACTCGTCCCACGAGACCCAAAGGTTCTTGTCGTCGTTTTGGGGTAGATTCATGGTGTGCTGTGCCAACGCTACGGTGCTTCAGTGCTTGAACGGGTGACGCAACAAGATGGTTTCGTCACGATCCGGGCCGGTCGACACCATGTCGATCGGAATACCGCTCACCTCTTCAATGCGCTTCAGATAGTTCTGCGCCTGAGCCGGCAATTGGTCCCATGCCGTCACACCCACCGTGCTCTGCGACCAGCCGGGGAAGTCTTCGTACACCGGCTCGCATCGCGCCACATCCACCGCACCACGGGGCAGGATGTCGACCGTCTTGTCGCCAATCTTGTAGCCGACACACAGACGCACCGTGTCGAGACCGTCGAGCACGTCGAGCTTGGTCATGCACAGGCCGGTCACGCCGTTGATCTGAATCGAGCGCTTGAGTGCTGCGGCATCCATCCAGCCGGTACGGCGCGGGCGGCCCGTCACCGAACCGAATTCCTTGCCGACCGTGGCCAGTTGCAGGCCGATCGCTTCCTGACGGGCGGGGTTGTCCGCATCGTACAGTTCGCTCGGGAACGGCCCCGCACCCACGCGAGTGCAATAGGCCTTGGTGATGCCCAGCACGTAATGGAGTTGTTGCGGACCGACGCCCGCGCCAGCCGAAGCGGCACCCGCGACGCAATTGCTGCTGGTCACAAACGGATACGTACCGTGATCGATGTCGAGCAACGTGCCCTGGGCGCCTTCGAACAACAGGTTCTGGCCTTCTCGGTTGGCCGCGTAGAGCATCTGCGACACGTCGGCGATCATCGGCTGCAGACGCGCAGCGTAGCTCAGCATCGTATCCAGCGTTTCCTGGAAGTCGACGGCCTTCGCGCCCAAATACTGTGTCAGGACGAAGTTGTGATAATCGAGGGTTTCACGCAGACGCTCGGCGAAAGTCTCCGGATCGAAGAGATCCTGCACGCGCAGCGCACGACGGCCGACCTTGTCTTCGTAAGCCGGGCCGATGCCGCGACCGGTCGTACCGATCTTGCCGGCGCCGCGACGGGCTTCACGCGCCTGATCGATGGCGACGTGATACGGCAGAATCAGCGTACAGGCTTCGGAAATGCGCAAACGACCGCACACATTCAGGCCCGCGCTTTCCAACTCCTCGATTTCCTTGAACAGCGCTTCCGGCGAGAGCACCACGCCGTTGCCGATGTAACAGGTGACGTCCTTGTGCATGATGCCCGAGGGAATCAGGCGCAGAATTGTCTTCTTGCCACCAATGATGAGCGTATGTCCGGCATTGTGGCCACCTTGAAAACGCACCACGCCTTGCGCGTGATCGGTCAGCCAGTCGACGACCTTACCCTTACCTTCGTCGCCCCATTGAGTTCCGATAACGACGACGTTGCGCCCCTGATTCAAAGCATTGCCGGACATAACAATAGTTGGTTTGGTTAAAAACGTATTCTACCCGTGTTGGCGTAGGCTAGTGCCGCTTTTTTCAGCGACGTTCACCGGGGTGTCACAACCCATTGGCCCGCTTTTTCGACAAGGACGCGGTCGCCCGTGAACTCCTCGAAATCCTGATCGTGGCCCGGCAGCATGCGAATAACGACTTCACCCGCGTTGCGCAGGCTGTCGATCTTCGCGCGCAGCCCCGGCACATCGTCAGCCGGCGCCAAAATCGCGTTACTCCGCGCTTCGACCGGGGAAATCGCAGCCAACTCACGCAAATCCAGCGAAAAGCCCGTTGCCGGACGGTCTCGACCAAACGCCTGGCCCACCTTGTCGTAACGGCCGCCGCGCGCAATCGCATTGGGGATGCCGTCGACATAGGCCGCGAACATCACGCCGCTGTGGTACTGATAGCCACGCAGATCGGCCAGGTCGATCGACAATACGGCCGGCCCGTCCTTGCTTTGCGCCGCCGCCAGATAGGCCAGATCGTCGAGTGCCGCCCTCACGCCGGGCAGGTCCGGCAACGCCTTGCGGGCACGAGCGAGCGTCTCGGCCGGTTCGCCATACAGCGTGGTCAGCGCCAGCAAGGCATCGCGCAGGCTCGCCGGAAGATCGCGGGTCAACGCCTCGAGCTGCGGCACGTCCTTCGTGGCCAATGCCCCGAACAACTCGCTCTCGACGGCCTCAGCGGCCGGCACGCCCTCGATGAGCGCTTCGAGCACACCGGCGTGGCACAAATCGATGCGGATCTGCTTCAGACCGGCAAGCTGGAGACAGTAAAGCAGCAGTTCCTGGATCTCGAGATCGGCTTCGAGCCCGCTGTGCCCAAAGATCTCGGCACCGATCTGGAATGGCTCGCGCGTCGCCAGCAGATTACGCGGACGCGTAAATAGCACGCTTCCGGCATAGCACAGCCGCGTCACGCCCTTCCGATTGAGCAAATGAGCGTCGATACGGGCAATCTGCGGGGTAATGTCCGCACGCAGGCCCATGGTGCGCCCGGAAAGCTGATCGACGAGCTTGAACGTGCGCAGATCGAGGTCATGGCCGGTGCCGGTCAGCAGCGACTCGACGTACTCGAGCATCGGCGGCATCACGAGTTCGTAGCCGTAGGTACGGAAACGGTCCAGCATCAGCCGGCGCAGATCTTCAATCTTGCGCGCCTCGGAAGGCAGCACGTCGGCGATATTTTCGGGGAGTAGCCAGTTCGGCATGGGTATTTCGGTATTCAGGCGGCGCGAGAAAGCGCCTTTTAGTGGTCGGCCAGCAGCATCAGAATCAGCCCCAGCGAGACGGCGGCCAAACCGAAAAAGCGAATCTGGCCGGACGGCATTTCCGTTATTTTACGAAAACTTTGCCGCCACCGGTCTGGTGCGACAAACGGAAACATTCCCTCGACAATCAGCATGAGGGCCAAAGCGAGAAGAATCGTGCTGGTGCTCACAGGGGACTCGGCCAAAATGCCACCGCCCGCGATTGACGCGGGCGGTGGCAGCTACTCGGATGTCAAGGACGCTATTTTCGCGCTTTTCCGGCCGACGCGCCAGCCGCACCGCCGGAACCACGCATGAATCGGAAGAAATCGCTGTTCGGATCGGCAATGATCACGTCGCGCTTGTCACGGAAGGTCGCCTTGTACGCTTCGAGGCTCTGATAGAACTGAGCGAACTGCGGATCGCGACCGAACGCCTGCGCGTAGATACCGGCAGCCGTCGCATCGCCCTCCCCCTTGACCTGCTGCGCCTTGGCATAGGCCTCCGCCACGACCACGTCGCGCTGGCGGTCGGCATCGGCGCGAATCTGCTCGGCCTCGGCCGCGCCGGTCGAACGCAATTCGTTCGCCACGCGCTTGCGCTCCGCCGCCATCCGGCTATAGACCGAATCGCTGATACCCGCGGCCAGATCGACCCGGCGCATCCGCACATCGACAATTTCGATGCCGACTTGCGCAGCGTCCTCGCCGACCTTCTGCTTCACCCACTGCATGACCTGATCGCGCTGCGACGACACGACCTCGGTCACGGTGCGCTTGGTGAACGCTTCCTGCAACGCCGAGCGAATCTGCTGCGTCAGACGATCCTGCGCGAGGCGGCTATCTCCCTTGAAGCTGACATAGAACTTGCGCGGATCGACAATACGCCACTTCACGTACGAGTCGACGATCAGGTTCTTCTTCTCGGCCGTGATGAAGCGTTCCGGCTCGGGATTGTCGATGGTCATGATGCGCTTGTCCAGATACAACACGGTCTGGAGCGGCGGCGGCAATTTGAATTTCAGGCCGGGCTGACTATAGACGTCCTTGATCTCGCCCAGCGAGAACACCACGGCATAACGGCGCTGATCCACCACGAACATGGTCGAGGCAAGCACGATCAACAAAACGATCAGCGCGACAATAACGGTTCCAATACGGTTCATGCGCTTATCCCCTTAGCGTGAATCGCGTTCGCGGTTGCGCAGTGCCGCGCGCGATCGATCATGGTCAACATCGCTGCCGTCATCGGCGGCGGGCGCACCCGCGGCCTTCCCCGTGCTGGCGCCCGAGGCCGGTGCCGGGGCCGACGCGTCGCTACGCGAACGCTCCATGATCTTGTCCAGCGGCAGATACAACAAACTATTGTTCTTCGAATCCACCATGATCTTCGTGGTGCGCGAGTAGATCTGCTCCATCGTGTCGAGATACATCCGCTCGCGAATGACGCCCGGCGCCTTCGCATACGCTTCCTGCACCGACTTGAAGCGATCGGCATCGCCCTGTGCCTGCGACACTACGCGCGCCTTGTACCCGGCCGCCTCTTCCGTCAGACGCGACGCCGTGCCCTTGGCGCGCGGAATCACGTCATTAGCGTAGGCCTGCGCCTCATTCTTGGCACGCTCCAGATCCTGGCCCGCCTTCACCGCATCGTCGAACGCAGCCTGCACCTGTTCAGGCGGCTGCACGCTTTGCATCGTCACGCTCGTGACCAGGATGCCGGTCTTGTAACCGTCGAGAATGCGTTGAATCGAGGTGACGAGTTCATTGGCGATTTCTTCGCGGCCAGCGTAGAGCACGAAATCCATGTTGCTCTTGCCGACAATCTCGCGCACGGCCGTTTGCGCGGCCAGATTCACCGACGATTCGGCATCCACGTTATTGAACAGGAACTCGGTGGCGTCCTTGATGCGGTACTGCACGGCAAAGCGCACGTCGATGATGTTCTCATCGCCGGTGAGCATCGACGAGTCCTTCAGATCGGTGTCGCGAATGGTGTTCGAGCGGCCGATTTCGACCGAACGGATCTGCGACATGTTGACGATCTCGACCGCCTGGAACGGATACGGCAGGCGCCATTGGATACCCGACGTCGTGGTGTACTTGTACTTGCCGAATTGGGTGACGACGCCGACCTGCCCTTCCTGGACGATGAAGACGCCCGTTGCCAGCCAGATCAGGAATGCCAGCGCGACGACCACGCCGACGCCGATACCCGAGCCACGCGAGCCCCCGGCGCCGCTACTCGAGCCACCGTTACCGCTCCCGCCGCCCTTGCGGCCGAAGATACGGTTAAGACGCCGATTGAAATCGCGCCAAAGTTCGTCGAGATCGGGCGGGCCGTCCTGCTGCGGACCTTGCGGTCCGCGCTGCGGCTCCTTCTGATCCTGCGAATTCGGATTGTTCGAACGATCGGGGCGGTTCGGTTCCTGATTACCGGACGGCGTATCGCCGCCGCCGTCCCGCCCCCAGCGCGGGTCGTTCAGGGAGAAGATCAAGCCAACTCGTCGCATCAAAGCTTTTGGAAGCATAGGTAGAAGCGTGGTGACTGAAGCGGTCTTGGCGTTGCGACCGGCGCGCCCACTTCGGAGTGCGCATGCTGCCGGTTCGCGCGTGGTTCCCGAATCTGGTATGCCGATCGGCGGCCTTGACCGGCCTCCGTCTGGTCTCTTGCCAGGTCGTCGCCCTCGTTGGGCCGTGCTGCCGGAAATCCCCGTGGCAAGCTCCGCCCTACATGGTGCGACGTCTCGTGTTATCTGTCTTCTGCGCGCGGCGCATCGGTCCAACGGTCGATAAGCCGGACATCGGGCGCTTCTTGCAGCGATTGTAACCCACCCGTACCGGCCACAACCGCCTCGCTGATGGCCTCGCGCAGCAGGTCGAGCCCTTCGCCAGTGCGCGCGCTCAAAAAGACTCGCGTGATGCGCCCGGCTTCATCCCGTTCGATTCTCGGGCCTTGCGCGGCCAGTTCCGGCACCGCATCGATCTTGTTCCAGACGAGAATCTGCGGGATGTCCGCCGCATCGATCTCCGCCAAAACGGCGTTGACCTCGGCCATCTGCTCCTGACGCACCTGACTTGAGGCGTCCACCACATGCAACAGCATGTTGGCGTGCACCGTTTCCTCAAGCGTCGCCCGGAATGCCGCCACCAACTGGTGCGGCAGCTCGCGGATGAATCCGACAGTGTCAGACAGCACGATGTTCCCGACTTCGCCAAGATAAACGCGACGCGACGTCGTATCGAGCGTGGCAAACAGCTGATCTGCGGCGTAGGCGTTGGCTTTCGTCATCGCGTTGAAAAGCGTGGATTTGCCTGCGTTCGTGTAGCCCACGAGCGAAATCGACATGGTGCCGCTGCGCTGACGCGCACGTCGCTGGGTGTCGTGCTGGCGCTGAAGCCGTTCGAGACGCGCAGAAAGCGACTTCACGCGCTCGCCGAGCAGGCGACGATCGGTTTCCAACTGCGTTTCACCCGGCCCGCGCAGACCGATACCGCCCTTCTGACGTTCCAGGTGAGTCCAGGCGCGCACGAGGCGCGTGGACAAATACTGCAACTGTGCGAGTTCGACCTGCAGCTTGCCCTCATGACTCTTGGCGCGTTGGGCAAAGATATCGAGGATCAGGCTGGTACGATCGACCACACGGCACTGCAGCAGGTGTTCGAGGTTACGCTGCTGACCGGGGGTCAGGGCGTGATTGAAAATCACCAGTTCGACATCGTACTCGTGGATCGCGGCACGCAGTTCTTCGGCTTTGCCACTGCCGATGAACAGCTTCGCGTCCGGGCTACGGCGACGGCCGGTAACGGTCACGACAGGCGTGGCGCCTGCGGATTGCGTCAGAAGGTCGAGTTCTTGGAGACTGGCTTCGAAATCGAGTTTGCCGAAATCGATGCCGACGAGCGCGGCGTTGATAGTCAAGCTACGCGGGGAGTGGGTATTGGGGCTGTTGGACAAGAGCGGGCGATGGGGAAGAGAAATTCGCCCGGCCGGAGTGACTCCCGGTCGGGCGAGCCTGAATCAGGACTGCTCGGCTTCCGGATGGAAATTCACCGGACGCGCAGGCACGACCGTCGAAATGGCGTGCTTATAAACCATTTGGGTGACCGTGTTGCGCAGCAGGACGACATACTGGTCAAACGACTCGATGTTTCCCTGCAGCTTGATACCGTTGACCAGATAGATCGAGACGGGAACATGCTCCTTACGCAAGGCGTTCAGAAACGGGTCTTGTAGAAGTTGCCCTTTGTTGCTCATATATAACTCCGTTGTATTTTTAGCAAATGACCGTAAGTCAAGGCGTGTGCGCGCTTCCCGCCTTGACTTCCACACTATAGCTGATTTTGCTAGCGTCGCCAGCAAAACCCCGCCCGGGTTTGGCTTTCATTCGCCCTTGGCGTAAGGGTTCGCGCTGTTGCGAAACTCTATGCGTAATGGAGTGCCCTTCAACTTAAAAGTTTCCCGGAAACGATTCTCCAGATAGCGGCGATAGCTGTCGGTCACGCCATCGAGACTATTCCCGTGGATGACGATGATCGGCGGATTCGAGCCCCCTTGGTGCGCGTAGCGCAACTTCGGACGCGAGAACCCGGAACGCCGGGGCTGCTGGTGCTCCACCGCCTCGTTGAGGGCGCGCGTGAGCTTCGGCGTCGGCAACTTGGTCATGGCCGCCGCGTACGCATCGTCCACCGAGCGCATCAGCGGGCCAATGCCCGTGGACTTCGTCGCCGAGATAAAGTGAAAATTCGCAAAGCCAAGGAATTTGAGTTTTCGCTCAAGCTCCTGCTTGATCTGGTCGCGCGAATACTCGTCCAGCCCGTCCCACTTGTTCACGCCGACGACCACCGCACGTCCCGACTCGACGATGAAGCCGGCAATGTGCGCATCCTGATCGGAGATGTCCTGACGGGCATCGAGCATGAGGATCACCACGTTCGCATCGGCAATCGATTGCAGTGTTTTCACGACCGAAAACTTTTCAACCGCTTCGAACACCTTGCCACGACGACGCAGCCCGGCCGTATCGATCAACGTGTAGTTTCGCCCCTGACGCTCGAATTCGATGTGGATCGAATCGCGCGTGGTCCCCGGCATGTCGAACGCGATCACGCGCTCTTCGCCGAGCAGCGTGTTGACCAGTGTCGACTTGCCAACGTTAGGACGCCCGACGATCGCGATCTTCACTCGCCCGTCGTCGCGCGTGCTGTCCTCGTTCTCGTCCTGATTGGCATAGAACGGCGCGATGGCTTCGTCGATGACTTCCTTGACGCCGTCGCCGTGTGCCGCCGAGATCGCCAGCGGATCGCCCAGGCCGAGTTCGTAGAAGTCATTCGCGACCGCACTGTACTTCATGCCCTCGGCCTTGTTGACCACGAGCATGATCTTGCGTCCCGTCTTGCGCAGATAGTCCGCGATGATCTGGTCTTGTGGCGTCAGGCCCTGACGCCCGTCCACGATATAGATCACCACGTCGGCCTCGACCACGGCCTGGCGCGTCTGCTTGGCCATTTCGTGGAAAATGCCGTCCTTGGCCACGGGTTCGAAGCCACCGGTGTCGATCACCAGGTACGGATGCTCGCCAACGCGCCCCTCGCCATAGTGACGGTCGCGCGTGAGCCCGGGCATGTCGGCGACGAGCGCGTCGCGCGAGCGGGTCAAACGGTTGAATAGCGTCGATTTGCCGACGTTGGGGCGCCCTACGAGCGCGATCACGGGTTTCATGAATAAGCCTAAAAACGAAGACGGCCGGCGCGCTGCCGGCCGTTCCCGGAAAATGCCCGGGTGCTGCCGGTCACCGGTTAATCCGGACGGAAGCCGTAAATGTTGCCGTCGCGCGTTTGCACGACCAGCGTCTGGCCGGCGAGAATCGGCTGTGCGCTGATCGCACCACTGAGCTTGACGCGGGCGAGCAGTTCGCCGTTCTCACGCGACAGGAAATGCAAATAGCCCTGCTTGTCGCCCACCACCACGACACGGCCGAGCGCCAACGGCGCCGACAAGTCGCGGTACTTGAGCTTGTCGTTCTGCCACAGTGTACTGCCATCGGCAGCGTTGAAAGCGTAGACGGCGCCGTCGGTGTTGACCGCCGCCACGACACGCTCGTCCTGCGTCACACCATTCGGCGACGAAAAATCACGCGCCCACAGGCCATTGCCGGTCTGCACATCGGCGCATCCCACCCGGCCCTGGAACGTGGCGCCGCACACCTGGCGGCCGAAGACGACCGGCGTGCCCGTAACGTCGTTCACACGCTCCACCTCGGTCACGCCCTTCGGGTACGACAGCGGCGTGACCCAAAGCGGGTTGCCGGTGTTGGCATCGAGCGCCACCAGCTTGCCCCCCGGGAAGCCCGTCACGACCGCACGATCGCCCAAAAACGTCATGCCAGTCCCGGTGCGCAGTGTGAGCGTCGACGTCGGCTGCGAGTACGACCAGCGCACCGAACCGGTGGCGGCGTCAAACGCCGTCACCCGGTTGTTGATCGCGCGCACGACGACCAGACCCCGACCGACCAGCGGCGCCGTGAGCACTTCGCTACCGGCGTTCGCCTTCCAGGACGACTTGCCGTCGTGATCGAACGCGATCACGTCGCCCTTGTGCGTGGCGACGACGGTCGTCTCCCCATCGCTGCCCGGACCGGCGGTGATGTTCGTATCCGCCTTGGCCGACCAAGTCGACGCGCCCGTGTCGGCATCCACGCGCACGATGCTGCCGTTGGCGCCCGCCGCGAACACGGCGTTGCCCACGGCGACCGGTGCGAAGCTATAGGCGCCGGACTTACCGACGCTCGCCGTCCATATCTGCTTGACGTTCAGCGCCTGCTTGATCTCCGTGAGCGGCGTCGGCTCGTGCGCCGGCTTGCTGCCAAAGAGTCCACACCCTCCCAGCGTACCCAGCACGGCCAGCATCGTCACGGCGCTGCCCGCGCGCTTGAAAATGCCACGGCGCGTCGAGGCGGACTGTGACATGGCCATCGTTTGCGGCATCGATCGACGGAAGTCGTTAAAGATCATCATGTACCCGATTTTGCGTTATGGGAGGGTAATACTTGCCAACGGAATGCCGACGCGCGTCAGGCCCCCAGCGCGTCGAGCTTGAACTGAACGAACTGGCGCATGCCCGAGTCCTGCTTATCGAGCTTGTCGAGTGCCAGCTTGTATGCGGCCCGCGCGTCGGCCATCTTGCTCTGTGCGACGAGCACGTCGCCACGGCGATCGGCAAACAGCCCGGCATACGGTGCAGGCGGATTGTCGAGCAGCTTGAGCGCCTCGTCGTACGCCTTCTCGTCGAGCAGCACGCCGGCCAGACGCAGCTTGGCGAGTTGCTTGTACTCGTCGTCTTTCGCGTTCGACACAGCCCATTGCAGTTGCGCTTTCGCGAGCGCCACGTCGCCCGCGTCCGCCAGCGACTTGGCCGCCAGTAGCGCCGTCATCTGGGCGTAAGGCGTGCCGCTGAACTTGCTTTCCATGTCCGACGCGATACGCGCCACCTTCGCCTTGTCCTTGGCGTCGATCGCGGTTTCCAGCTCGCCGTAAAGCACACCGGCCTCGACAGTCTGCTTGCGGTCGTAATAACGCCACAGGTTCCAGCCACCATAGGCCAGCATGATGACGACCAGCATCCAGACAACGTAATTGCCGTACTGCTTCCACCAGGCCTTTACGTTCTCGATCTGTTCCTGTTCCTCGTGATAGCTGCTCATTCGCCGGGGTTCTCCGTGTCTGGCGTCTTGGGTTAGTGAAGCGTCGTGTTCGCCGTGCCGTCATCGGCCAGGCTTTCGTTCACGCTTTCGTCGGCACTGGCGACGATGGCGTCGATCAGGTGTTCCGCGAGGGCCTCGAACGCCACGCTCGTCTGGTTGTTCGCCGGATCGGCGGCACGCAGATGCTTGACGACGACGGTACCCGACGCTACTTCGTTTTCACCGACGATGATGGCGAAGTTCGCGCCGCTCGCATCCGCTCGCTTCATTTGCGACTTGAAGCTGCTGCCCTTGCCGTCCGGGCTGCAATGGAACACGACGTTCAACCCGGCGTCGCGCATGCGTTCGGCCGCGATCAAGGCCGGCGCAACCGCCGCCTCACCCTGGTGCACGACGTAGACGTCGGCCCCTTCGGCCTGCGGCACGAGGTCGTCTTCGCGCAACAATTCGAGAATGCGCTCAACGCCCATCGCCCAGCCGCACGCCGGCGTGGCGTCGCCACCCAGTTGCTCGACCAGCGGATCGTAGCGGCCGCCACCGGCGACCGTACCCTGCGCGCCGAGCTTGTCGGTCACCCATTCGAACACGGTCAGGTTGTAGTAATCCAGACCGCGCACCAGACGCGGATTGATCGTGAACGGAATGTTGTTCGCCTTGAGCAGCGACTGCACGCCTTCGAAGTGCTTGATCGAGTCCTCGCCGAGATAATCGATGAGTTTCGGCGCCCCTTCGACCATCGCCTGCATCGCCGGGTTCTTCGTATCGAGCACGCGCAACGGATTCGTGTAGAGACGGCGCTTGCCGTCTTCGTCGAGCAGGTCGACGTGCTTCTCGAGATAGGCAATCAGATCGGCGCGATGACGCGCACGCTCTTCGCCCTGGCCCAGCGAGTTCAGTTGCAACTGGATGCCGGTCAGGCCGAGATCGTCCCACAGGCGCTGGCACATCAGGATGATTTCGACGTCCGCATCCGGGCCGGCAAGCCCCAGTGCTTCAACCCCCACCTGGTGGAACTGGCGATAGCGGCCGCGCTGCGGCTTCTCGTGGCGGAACATTGGACCGAAGTACCACAGGCGCTTCGGGCCGCTGTACAGCAAATTGTGTTCGAGCGTTGCCCGAACCGCCGCAGCCGTTCCCTCAGGGCGCATCGTGAGCTGCTCGCCGTTGAGCGAATCGGTGAAGCTGTACATCTCCTTCTCGACGATATCGGTCACTTCGCCAATACCGCGCGTGAACAACGACGTATGCTCGAGGATCGGCGTGCGGATCTGCTGATAGCCATACGCGCGCAGCATGGCGCGCACCGATTCCTCGAAAAACTCCCATAAGGCCTCATCCTGCGGGAGGATGTCGTTCATGCCTTTGACCCCGGCCAGTTTGGCGGGGCGCTTCTTCTTTGCGTCAGTCATATTTTCTTGTGTCCTGCCTGCTTAGGCGGTGACCGCCCCTTCGGTCTGAGCGTAGCGGGTCTTCACGTACTCGTCGACGATCTGCTGGAACTCTTCGGCGATGCGATCGCCGCGCAGCGTGCGGACCTTTTCGCCATCGACAAAGACCGGCGCGGCCGGCGATTCGCCCGACCCCGGCAAGCTGATGCCGATGTTCGCGTGCTTCGATTCCCCCGGACCATTCACGATGCAGCCCATCACCGCCACGTTCATGGTCTCGACGCCAGGATATTGAGCCTTCCATACCGGCATTTGTTCACGCAGATATGTCTGAATACTGGAAGCGAGTTCCTGGAACACCGTGCTCGTCGTGCGGCCGCAACCCGGGCAGGCGATGACCATCGGCGCGAACGCACGCAGGCCCATCGTCTGCAGAATTTCCTGCGCCACGACAACTTCCGCGGTACGCGCACCGCCCGGCTCGGGCGTAAGCGAGATGCGGATCGTATCGCCGATCCCTTCCTGCAGCAGCACCGACAGCGCCGCCGTCGACGCCACGATACCCTTCGAGCCCATGCCGGCTTCGGTCAATCCCAAATGCAGCGCGTAGTCGCACCGCTTGGCCAGTTCGCGATACACGGCGATCAGGTCCTGCACGGCGCTCACCTTACACGACAGCAAGATCTTGTCGGCCGACAGACCCACGCGCTGCGCCAACGCCGCCGACTCGAGCGCCGACGTGATGAGCGCTTCGTACATCACGCTTTGCGCGTCCCAGGGATGGGCGCGAGCAGCGTTCTCGTCCATGATGCGCGCGAGCAACGCCTGGTCCAGGCTGCCCCAATTCACGCCGATTCGCACCGGCTTGCCGTACTTGATCGCCATTTCGATCATTTGCGAGAACTGCGTATCTCGCTTGGCGCCCTGCCCGACGTTCCCCGGATTGATGCGGTACTTCGACAACGCCTCGGCGCATGCCGGGTAGTCGGCGAGCAGCTTATGGCCGTTGTAGTGGAAGTCGCCCACGAGCGGCACGGCTACGCCCATGCGATCGAGTTGATCGCGAATCGCCGGCACCGCGGCGGCCGCTTCGGGGGTGTTCACCGTGATGCGCACCAGTTCCGAGCCCGCCTGCGCGAGTTCCTTGACCTGAATGGCCGTACCGATCGCGTCTGCGGTATCGGTGTTGGTCATCGATTGCACGCGAATCGGCGAGTCGCCACCGACCGTCACGAGCTGGCCGCCCCAGCGAATGGCGACCTTACGCGACTGACGACGAGGTGCCGGACCGCCGATGATCGGCATGCATTCTACAGAAGCCATGATTACCCTCTTTCGGTCTCACTGCAGCGTCAGACGCGCCACGTTACCCGCATTGCGGGACTTGATCTCGACCGGTTGACCGTTGAATTCCAGCGATTCGACGCCCGCCACGTTGCCCACAACGATCTTGAGCGGCGCATCGCCCGTAATTTCCTGTGCGGTACCCGCGCGCATCAGCTGGGAGAACAGCACCTTGCCGCCCTTCGAACGCACTTCGACCCAGCTATCGGATTTCAGCCGCAACGAAATCTTGCCGGTCCCGGGCGCGACCGCGCTGACCGCAGATGCCGGCGCGGGCGCTGCCGCCAAAGGCGAACTCGCCCCGGCGAGCCCGGCAACCACATGCGTCGGGTCGGCCGCGGCGATCAGGCCCGGGCCCGCCGCCGTCGTGGCCGAAGCGCTGTCGACCGTGCTTTCCGTATTTCCGATGTTCGCGCTTTCCGCGCCCGGCGGCGTGCCATTGGCGTCGGTCACCACGGGCTGGCTGGCGGGCTCCGCCCCCTGCGCCGACACAGCGCTGGCCAGCTCGGCTGGCTCGACCGACCCACGGCCCGCCTTGTGGGCGTTGCCGAAGTACCACGCGGCGCCCGCGATCACGACCAGAGCCACCAATGCCCAAGGCCATTTGGCCTGCGACGCGGCGACCGGCGAGCGGAAACGCACCGGGCTCTTCGGGATGCTGGGCTGGCCCACCGGCGCCTGCGGAACGTCGACGGCAGCGGCGCGGCCGAAACTGCGCAGCGGCTCGACCATCGGCTCCGGGTCGGCCCCGAGCATACGTGCATAACTGCGCACGACCCCCAGAATGAACGGGATTTCCGGCAGCGCTTCCCACTCGCCGGTTTCCAGGCGCTTGAGCTTTTGCACCGAGATTTTCAGGCGCGCCGACACGTCTTCGATCGACATGCCGCGCTTCTCGCGCAATGCGGCCAGTTGCGCTCCCACCTGCGCTCCCAGCTCAGCCCATCCGGCGGCCGCGCCCTGTGACGCGCCCGGGCCCTGAGCCTCGGCTTGCCCGCCGGCTTGCGCCTGATTCTGGTTATCCATCGATACGCCCCCGTTCGTAAGCAGCCGCCCGCAGCGGCTGAGGATATGCTGACCACAATTCCCCACCATCACCTGCCGTGCGCGCGGCGTAAGAATCTGCTCGGCGCATCAGAAGTTTCTGCAAGGAACTGAAGGAATCGCGCAGGACACAAAACGCGCCCTGCGCAAGGAATGCTGTCGTGCGAGACAGATCCGACGAGCGACATGGCACGCGCGGGGCCGACGGCCCTCGCCACGGTCCGCGCTCGCCCATGCGCAACGTCATACGGTACGCACCTCGACCGCGATTTTCCCGAATTTGCCGCGTTGTGCAAGTCGCGTGCGATCCTGCACCTCGCCGGCGAGTTGACCGCAAGCGGCGTCGATGTCGTCGCCACGCGTCTTGCGCACGGTCGTCACGAGGCCTGCGTCGAGCAGAACTTGCGCAAAGCGCTTGATCTGCGGATCCTTCGAGCGCAACAGCCCGGACTCGGGAAACGGATTGAACGGGATCAGATTGAATTTGCACGGCACGTCGCGCGTCAGCGCAACCAGCTCGCGCGCATGCGCCTCGGTGTCGTTCACACCGTCGAGCATGCAGTACTCGAACGTGATGAAATCGCGTGGCGCCACTTCCAGGTAACGCTCGCACGCGCCCATCAGCTCGCGTAACGGATATTTCTTGTTGAGCGGCACGAGGACATCGCGCAGCGCGTCGTTCGGCGCATGCAGCGACACCGCCAACGCCACGGGCAACTCCTGGCCCAGCCGATCCATCATCGGCACGACACCCGAGGTCGACAGCGTGACACGGCGACGTGACAACCCATAGGCGTTGTCATCGAGCATCAGGCGCATCGCCCCCACAACATTCTCGAAGTTGAGCAGCGGCTCGCCCATGCCCATCATCACCACGTTGGTGATAACGCGCTCGTTCTTGCCCTCGCGTCCGAGGTCGCGGCGCAATGCGAATTCGGCCATCCACAACTGACCAATGATCTCGCCGAGCGACAGATTGCGAGAGAAACCCTGCTTGCCGGTCGAACAAAACCGGCAATTGACGGCGCAGCCCGCCTGCGAAGAGACGCAAAGCGTGCCGCGCGTTTCCTCGGGGATGTAGACCGTTTCGACGGCATCGCCGTTGCCCACGTCCAGCAGCCATTTGCGCGTGCCGTCAGCCGACAGGTGGTCGGTGATGACATCGGGCGACGCGATCGTTGCGCGTGTGCGCAACTTCTCGCGCAGCGACTTGGCCAGATCGGTCATGCCGTCGAAATCGGCGGCGCCCATCTGGTGGATCCAACGCTGGAGCTGGCGGGCACGGAACGGCTTCTCGCCGAGCGAGCCGCAATAGGCGGCCAGACCGTCCGGATCGTAATCAAGCAGATTCGTGAGGTTGGTCATGACCTGGGTCCTTCAACATCCCTTCGGTAACTTCCTGCCATGGAGCGGCTAAACGCGGCTTAGCGCGCGTAGACGTTCATGCCCGGGAAGAAGAACGACACTTCCACGGCAGCCGTTTCAGCGGCGTCCGAGCCGTGCACGGCGTTGGCGTCGATGCTATCGGCGAAGTCGGCGCGGATCGTGCCCTTCTCAGCCTTCTTCGGGTCGGTGGCACCCATCAGATCGCGATGCTTCGCCACGGCGTTCTCGCCTTCCAGAACCTGGATCATCACCGGGCCCGAGACCATGAAATCGACCAGATCCTTGAAGAACGGACGTTCCTTGTGCACGGCGTAGAATTGCTCGGCTTCGGCGCGCGACAGATGCACCAGCTTGGCAGCAGCGATCTTCAGGCCCGCGTTCTCGAAGCGGCTATAGATCTGGCCGATCACGTTCTTGGCAACGGCATCGGGCTTGATAATCGACAAAGTGCGTTCGACTGCCATGAAAAACTCCAAAAAATTAAGCAGTTATACAACCAACATGAACCCGTGATTGTAGCACGAAGGCTGTTATGATGGGGATGGAACCTACAGTGCGCATACCGCTCAAACGCAGGACGGCCGGGACGATCCGGCTTGTCGTGAAGTCAGGATCATCGCGGGATTCCGACACCTTCCCTACATAGGAGGGTTGGAAAACGGCGCGGCGGATTGAATTTCAGGCATTCGCCCTGACATTTTGAGAAGCGTCCGAGCGCTTTCCCCGCCATCTTTCGGTATCCTGTGGCTTCGACGACGAGCCAGACGAATGGCTGCGGGGGATCGACCGGCGACTAAAGCCGGTTGTCGTAAGCGTCAAGAGGCGCTTGCCGGCCCCGCCGGCGGGCACAATGACCACGGAGAACACAAGATATGAACCAGGATTTCCAACGTTTCGGCTACGGCGGGATGCGCGACGTCACGACCGTACAGATGCGCAACAAGGTGCTGCGCAATACGTACTGGCTGCTCGCGTTGTCGATGCTGCCGACGATTGCGGGGGCCTGGCTGGGCGTGAACTATGGCTTCGCGCTGTTCGCGGGCAGCCCGATGGTCAGCATGATCGCGTTCCTCGCGATCGCATTCGGCTTCATGTTCGCCATTGAGCGCTTCAAGAACAGCGGCGTGGGGGTGGCGTTGCTGCTGGGCTTTACGTTCTTCATGGGGTTGATGCTCACACGGTTGCTGAGCTTCGTGCTGGGATTCTCGAACGGCGCATCGCTCATCATGATGGCGTTCGGTGGCACCGCCGTGATTTTCGGCGTCATGGCAACGGTCGCCACGGTCAGCAAACGTGACTTCAGCGGGCTGGGCAAGTGGCTGTTCATGGGCGTGCTCGTGATCCTGCTGGCCTCGGTCGCCAATATCTGGCTGCAACTGCCGGCGCTGATGCTGACGGTGTCGGTGATCGCCATCGCCATCTTCTCCGCGTACGTCCTGTTCGATGTGCAGCGTGTCGTGAATGGCGGCGAAACGAACTACGTCACCGCGACGCTGGCCATTTACCTTGACCTGTACAACATTTTCACCAATCTGCTGGCCATTCTCGGCGTGCTCGGCGGCAATCGCAACTGACGCGACCGACAGGTGGTGCGGCGGGCAACTCCGCACCACGCCGCGGATGCGAAAAAGCCAGTCCTTCGGGACTGGCTTTTTCTTTGCGTGACGCGATTTTGCGATGTGCGGCCCACCCGATGCGCTAGTGGGCCGGGTCGCTCAGGCCCGCACTTCGCCCGCCCGGCTCCATCGGCCGCTGCAGCGCCGCGGCCGCCGCAACCGATAGCCAACCCCAACCATCACGCACGATCAGGCCTCGTCGTGAATCACGCCGTCGCCACTGGTAGCACCGGCAATCGCCTCAACGCCCTCAATGCCCTGATCGGCCTGATCGGCGGAAGCATCCGACGCCGACACCCGCACCGTCGGCACCCACGGCTGCCCGATGCTGTCATGCTCGAACACGGCCATCGACTCGACGTGCGACGTGTGTGGGAACATGTTCACCACCCCGGCCAGCGTCAGGCGATAGCCCGCCTCATGCACGAGCACGCCCGCGTCACGCGCCAGCGTTGCCGGACTGCAGGAAACGTAGACGATGCGCTTGGGCAGGCCGTCGTAGCCCTGCTGCGCCAATTCTGCGAGCGCCTTCGATACCGCCAGCGCCCCTTCGCGCGGCGGATCGATCAGGTAGCGGTCAAACGCACCCAATGCGCGAATATCCTCCGGCGTGATGTCGAACAGGTTCCGGCACGCGAATTCGGTCCGTTCGGCCACGCCATTACGTTGCGCATTCGCGAGCGCGCGCTCCGTGAGCGCGGTGCTGCCCTCGATCCCCATGACGGTGCCGGCGCGACGGGCCAGTGGCAGCGTGAAGTTCCCCAGGCCGCAGAACAGATCGAGCACACGCTCATGCGACGCCGGCGCCAGCAAGCGCAAGGCGCGATGCACGAGCACACGGTTGATCTGATGGTTGACCTGCGTGAAGTCCGTCGGCTTGAACGGCATCCGGATCTGATATTCCGGCAGGGTGTAATGCAATTCCGGGTCCAGCGGGTAGAACGGCACCGCGGTGTCCGGCCCCTTCGGTTGAACCCAGAACTGGACGTGATTTGCCTCAGCGAAGGCGCGCAGAATGTCCTCGTCCGCTGGCGTGAGGGGCTCGAGAATACGCAGCACGAGCGCCGTCACCTCGGCGCCGATCGCCAGTTCGATCTGCGGCAGACGCTCCCGAATGGACAGCGACTCGACCAGGCGCCGCAACGGCACGAGCATGTCAGAAACGTGGCGGGGCAGCACTTCGCACGAGTCCATGTCGGCCACGTAGCTGCTCCTGCGCTCATGGAATCCGATGAGCACGCCCCCCTTTTTCGGGACGTATCGCACCGTCAGACGTGCACGGAAGCGATAGCCCCAGTCTGGCCCCTGAATGGGCCGAAGGATGGCTTCGGCCTTCACCTTGCCCAGACGCGCCAGATTGTCCTCGAGCACACGCTGCTTGATTGCGATTTGTGCACGCGGCTCGAGATGCTGCATCGAGCACCCACCGCACTTGCCGAAGTGCGGACACTGTGGCTTGGCGCGCATCGGGCTGGCGCGCAGCACATCAATGGCTTCGGCCTGCTCGAATTTGGGTTTGCGACGATAGCTGAGATAGGTGACGCGTTCGCCCGGCAGCGCGCCTTCGACAAAGATCACCTTGCCGGGCTTGTAGTCCGGTGCACCCGGCTCGCCCTCGGGCGCGGTGCGGCCGACGCCGCGCGCTTCCATGTCGAGCGATTCGATATCGATAATGCCGGGCTCGGCAGCCGGCCGGCCGCGTGAGGAATTTCGGGAGGAGCGGGTCACGTCGTTGTTCTCATGTGCGACAGCAAACCGAACATTTTAATCGATTCGCTCGCCACTGACGTACGCTCGTTCGCGCAGCGCCGACATCCCCCGGCCCCAAACTCAGGCGATCACGCCCAGGCGGCGAGATATTCCTTCCAGTGCGGCGCCGCTTCCTCTTCGAGCGAGCGTCTCACGAATTCGATCTCCTGCGCGTACTCCGCCTGACGCAAACCGCCCCGCATCAACTGAAAGCGGCAATAGACCAGATACGTGTTCACCACGTCCGTCTCGCAGTAATTGCGAATCTCCTCAAGCTTGCCCGCGCGGAACGCTTCCCAGACCTTGCTGCCGTCCATGCCGAGCTTGCCTGGAAACCCGCACAGCTTGGCCAGGTCGTCGAGCGGCGCGTTTGCACGGCCCTGATACATCGCCAGAAGATCCATCAAATCCAGATGACGTTGGTGATATCGGCTGATGTAGTTGTTCCACTTGAACTCGCGGTCGTCCTCACCCATGTCCCAATAGCGCGGCGCGGCAATGCCGTGAATCATCGCGCGGTAATGCAACACGGGCAGGTCGAAGCCGCCGCCATTCCACGACACGAGTTGCGGCGCGTACTTCTCGATCGTGCGGTAGAAGCCAGAGACGAGTGCCGCCTCGCCATCGTCGAGCGTACCGAGGGATTTCACACGAAAGCCGTCGCGATCGCGAAACACGCACGAGATTGCCGCAACGCGCTGCAAGTGCAACGGCAGGAAGTCGTGCCCCACCTTTTCACGGCGGGCGGCAAAGGCGGCGTCGGCCACGGCATCGTCGGACAGCCCGGCGTACGCCGGCTCGAGCTTGCGCAGGCCGTCAACGTCGGGGATCGTTTCAATATCGAAGACGAGGACAGGTGATGACATGGTCAGAATGTGAAGTGAAATTCAGTGCGCGCCGCCGCATCACGGCGACGTCATGGCATGCCGCCCCCGATGACGCGGGCGGCGAATGGCGGCGGTCGTCGAGGTCGACACCAATCAGAGCACGGCGTCCTTGCGCACCCCATTGGATGCGAAATAGCGCTTGAGCTTGACGAGCGCCTCTTGCTGGATCTGACGCACGCGCTCGCGCGTCAGTCCCATTTCGTCGGCCAGTTCTTCCAGCGTGGCGGGTTCCACGCGGTTAAGTCCGAACCGTCGCTCGATGACGTAGCGATGCTTGGTGGACAGGCGCGAGAGCCAAAGGCGCATGAGGTCTTCCAGCTCGCGATGCTGCACCTCCTGCTCCGGGGCCGCACTGTGATCGTCCGAGAGCAAATCGAGCAAGCTACTGCCCGGATCGATTTCCAGCGGCGCGTCGAGCGACGCCACGTGCTCGTTGAGCGCGAGGATGTCGATCACCTCTTCGGGCGTTTTGCCGGTCAAATCGGCGATGTCTTCGATACTTGCGTCGCGCTGCTCGCCACCATCGACATACGCCGCACTCTTTTCAAGATGACGCTTCGCGCGCAGCACCTGATTGAGTTCGCGAATCACATGCACCGGCAAGCGTACGGTGCGCGCCTGATTCATGATGGCGCGCTCGATGCTCTGGCGAATCCACCACGTGGCATAGGTTGAAAAACGGAACCCGCGACCCGGGTCGAACTTTTCAATCGCATGCATCAAGCCGAGATTACCCTCCTCGATCAGATCGAGCAGCGGCACACCGCGATTGAGATAGCCCTTGGCAATGCTCACGACGAGGCGCAGATTGCGCTCGATCATGACCTGACGGGCCGCAAACTCGCCAGCCTGGGCACGCGTGGAGTATTCGAATTCTTCCGCGGGCGTGAGCAGCGGTTTGACGCTGATACGGTTGAGATAGTGCTGGACGGTATCCGCCGTAAGTTCGGCCTGCAGCACCGTGCCGAAGTCCTCGGCCTCGGGCTTGCGCTTGCGGCCGGCGGCACCGGCTTCGGCCGCGTCGGACGACGACGCGTCGTCGCCCTCCTCCGCCTCGCGCTCGTCGAAAGCGTCGTCCACGTCCTCGTCCTGCCGGGATTGCCGATCGTCGATTTCCTGATCGGGCTCCGGGGCAGCGAGGTCTTCCTCTTGCGAAGTGCGACGCTTTCTCTTGAGCATTCGACTCTGCCTAGTTTATTGAGGCGGCAAATACTTCATCGGATCTACAGGCTTGCCGTCGCGACGTACCTCGAAATGCAGCATGACACGATCCGCATCCGAGTTGCCCATTTCGGCAATTTTCTGACCCCGCGTGACGGAGTCGCCTTCCTTGACCAACAGTGTGCGGTTGTGCGCATACGCCGTCAAGAAGGTAGCGTCATGTTTGATGATGACGAGGTTGCCATAGCCGCGCAGGCCAGCCCCCGAATACACGACCTTGCCCGCTCCCGCCGCATAGACAGGCTCGCCTACGGTCCCGCCAATGTTCAGGCCCTTGTTCTTCGAATCGTCGAAGCGGCCAACGACATTGCCCTTGGCTGGCCACGACAATTGCAACTCGCCACTCGACACGGCGGACGGTGCAGACGGTGCGGCCGTCGCCGACGCGCTGGCCGGCGGCGTCACGACCGCCGGCGGCACCGAGGCCACATTGTTGCTGGCGAGCGGCGCCGGCAACGGCGTGCCGGTATCCCCGGCGGGTGGCTTCACACGCAAGACCTGGCCAACCTCGATCTGATCCGCATTCTGGATATTGTTCCAGCGCGCGATATCGCGATAGTTCTGACCGTTCTCCAGCGCGATGCGATAGAGGCGATCGCCGGGCTTGACGCGGTAATACCCGGCCGGCACCGGCGTGTTGTCGATGACAGGCGCTGCGCCTGGCGCACTACCGTCGGTCGCCACACCGCCTACGGTACGGTCGACGACCGGCGCCCCGACTTGTCGCGATGCGCACGCTGCCAGCATGCTCAGCAACAGGACGCTGGCGACGCGTTGTTGGAAACCCGCTCGCAAATTCACTCAAATCCTCCGCAGAATAAGGCCCGTCGGGCTTAGATGATGCCCGATTTTAAGGGGACGAATAACACCCTATCAAGCTGGGTTTCGCGCCACTGGCGCGTACCGGTGCGCTCGATGAGGGTCAAAATCTGTTGCTCACCGCCCACGGGCGCGATGAGGCGTGCGCCAACGGCGAGTTGATCGATCAGCGCGTCCGGAATTTCCAGTCCGGCAGCGGCAATCACAATGCCGTCGAACGGCGCGACCGTCGGCAGCCCTAGCCGCCCGTCTCCGTAATGCAGGCGAATATTCGGCACCCGCAGCGGTCGCAAGTTGGCCTTGGCACGCTCATGGAGCGGACGCACGCGTTCGATCGAGTACACGTCGCGCGCCACACACGACAGGACCGCCGCCTGGTAGCCGCATCCCGTGCCGATTTCCAGCACCTTCTCCAGCGGACGCCCGCCAGCAAGCAGCAGCTCGATCATGCGCCCGACGACCGATGGCTTGGAAATCGTCTGCCCGTGTCCGATCGGCAGCGCCGCGTCTTCATAGGCCTGATTGGCGAGCGCCGCGTCGACAAATCCGTGACGCGGCACCGTGGCCAGCGCCGCCAGCACGCCCGGGTGTTTGACGCCGGATGCGGCCACGCGTTCAGCCATCCGCGCGCGCACCCGCTCGGAGGTCAGTCCGATGCCATCCGGCGAAATCCCGAGCGCCGAGGCGCTCGCGCGTCCCGTGCCACCCGCCGAAACCTTCGTTGCCGTCACCCCGCGCACCGCGCCCCTGGCACCGACGGCCGCGCCCGGCTGGGCATGCCCCGTCCCCGCTGTTTTGACGGTGGGCCGCGGCGCACCTTTCGCAGCATGCGGCGCGGGCTGCGCGTGGGGGGCGGACGCGGGTCGCGCCAGTCCTTTCGGTACGACCGCGTGCGGCGTCTGTGCGCCGCCGGGACGCGCTGACGCGCCGGCCATTGGCGTCGCGGCAGCCCGCAGGCCGCCGTGCGTATTCGGAGAAAGATTGCCGCCAGTCGGCGTCTTTCCGTTCCCTTGACTTGCGGGCGCCGCGGCGCGCGTCATCGCGGCAGGCGGCGCGCCGGCGGGACTGGCCCGCGACGCCTTGTCGAGCACCGGCGCCTGACGTTGCCGGCGGCTCATCACATCGGCCAAGGGGAGAGGAAAACGCTTTGGCGGTGTCGTCATCGTTGGGTCACCCCTGCGCTGGCCAGCCAGTCGTGCACGACGCCAAGCCGTGCGGTATGCGTGAGATCCAGTTGCAAGGGAGTGACCGAGACGTAATCGTGCGCCACGGCGTGAAAATCGGTGCCTTCGCTGCTGTCGCGCGCGTCGCCAGCCGGCCCGATCCAGTAAATCGTTTCGCCACGCGGATTCTCCTGACGGATCACCGGCTGCGATTGATGCCGTTTCCCAAGTCGCGTCGCCACTGCGCCCTTAAGGTGGTCGTACGGCGAATTGGGGATATTGACGTTCAACAGGAAGGGCGCGCCCAGCGGGCGCTCCATATACCGCTCGACGACCTCGCGCGCCACACGCGCGGCGCTATCGAGGTGATCCCAGCCTTTATGGACTTGCGAGAAGGCGAACGAGGGAATCCCGAAGAGAAACCCTTCGGTGGCCGCCGCCACTGTGCCGGAGTAGAGCGTGTCTTCGCCCATGTTCTGGCCGTTGTTGATGCCGGACACAACGATATCGGGCCTTTCGTCGAGCAGCCCGGTCAGCGCTATGTGCACGCAATCGGTCGGGGTGCCGTTGATGAACGTGAAGCCGTTGCCGCCTTTGAACACCGACAGCGGCCGTTGCAGGGTCAGAGAATTGGACGCACCGCTACAGTTCTGTTCGGGCGCCACTACGGTAATGTCGCCAAGCGGTGCCAGCGCTTCGTAAAGCGCGGCCAGGCCAGGCGCCTGATACCCATCGTCGTTGCTGAGCAGGATTCGCATGCGGCAATTGTAACCGAGGAAAGGTGCCCGGATATGACGCCATCACAGCATCACGCCTGTCGTTGCGGCGATTCGGTGGCAACACAACGGCCACGGATCTGCCACAAATTTGCCGCCATGCCGTCACGACCGCCGGCGACATCGGCGTCGCCAGCGGCCGTACCTCACATCTTCTCGGTCTCGCCGGCCTGCGGCTGCCAGACGAGCAAACGCCGTTCGACCACACCGACGAGCCCGTCGAGCACGAGGGCAAACGCCGTCAGGATCAAGACGCCGGCAATCACGGCGTTGATGTCAAACGTGCCTTCCGCTTGCAGAATCAGGTAGCCCACGCCGCGCGCCGACCCCAGATACTCCCCGACCACTGCCCCGACGAACGCGAGTCCGACCGAGTTGTGCAGGCTGGAGAACACCCAGCTCGTGGCGCTCGGCAGATACACGCGACGCAGCAACTGCCGCTGATTCGCGCCCAGCATGCGGGCATTCGCCAGCACGACCGGACTGACTTCCTTTACGCCTTGGTACACGTTGAAGAACACGATGAAGAACACCAGCGTTACACCCAGCGCGACTTTCGACCAGATGCCAAGCCCGAACCACACGCCGAAGATCGGCGCGAGAATCACGCGAGGCATCGAGTTGGCCGCCTTGATGTACGGATCGAACAGCGCGCCCGCGCTCGGCGAGAGCGCCAGCCACAGTCCCACCGCCAGCCCGAACACCGTGCCGATGACAAAGGCGAGCACGGTCTCGAGCAGCGTGACGCCGAGATGCAGATAGATCTCCCCGCCGGCGAACCACTGCCAGATCTGGAGCAATACCTTCTGCGGCTCGCCAAAGAAGAAAGCCGCCTTGTCGGGGCTGTCGAAGTAGAACGCGGGGAGCAGCGTCGGGCTCGTGAGGACATACCAGACGAGAAAAGCCACTACCAGCAGCAGCCATTGCCACAACCGCAAGTGCCGCATGATCGAACGATTACGCATGACGAACAAATTCCGGGAATATCAGACGAGCGATCGGACAAGCCAATCGAACCCACCAAAGCCATCCGGCAAATCGAACCCATCCAGCCCGTCGAGCCAGTCCAGCCATTGCACCCAGCCGCACCCGCCGAACAGAAAGTCGGTGATTTGCCACATGACGTGTCAGACTGCCTTCAACTGTTGCGCATAGCCCTTGAGCACTTCCTCTCGCAGCACGTCCCAGATCTGAGCGTGCAGCTCGGTGAAGCGCGAATGCGTGCGGATTTCCGCCACATCGCGCGGACGCGGCAGATCGATGCGGAACTCCCCGATCGGGTGCGTGCCCGGCCCAGCCGAGAGCACCACGACACGGTCCGATAGCGCTATCGCCTCGTCCAGATCGTGCGTGATGAACAGCACCGCCCGGCGCTTGGCCGCCCACAGGTCGAGCAACTCGTTTTCCATGAGCTGACGCGTCTGGATGTCAAGCGCCGAGAACGGCTCGTCCATCAGAATGATGTCCGGATCGAGAATCAGCGTCTGCGCCATGGCCACGCGCTTGCGCATGCCGCCCGAGAGCTGGTGCGGGTAGCGATCGCCGAACCCGCCCAACCCCACGCGCTTGAGCCACTCGTGTCCGCGTGCCTTCGCTTCCTCGGCCGATACGCCACGGAACTCCAGCCCCGCGGTCACGTTGTCGATGGCGTTGCGCCAGGGCATCAGCGCTTCGGCCTGGAACATATAGCCGGCGCGCGAATTGATGCCCTTGAGCGCCTCGCCGAACACCTTGACGGTACCGGACGACGGCGCCAGCAGCCCGGCAGCGACGTTGAGCAACGTCGACTTGCCGCAACCGGTGGGGCCGACGACCGAGACAAACTCGCCCGGCGCAATGTCGAGCGAGGTGTCGGCCACGGCCGTGTAACGCTTCGCGCGATCGTCTCGCGCGACGAACGTACACGTAATGCTGTCGAAACTCAGAGCCGGCGCTGTCATCATTTGTACTTGGCGTCGGCCTTCTTCGTGAATTCGTTCGTGAACGTCTTCGCCAGATCGATCGGCTTGCCCTTGACGGATTCGTCGAACGCCTGCAACGTGCGCAACGCCGTGGCCGGGCCGTCGGCGGGAATCAGGCCGTCCGGGGACATGGCCTCTTTCACGCGGCCCCAGGCATCGAGGTACAAGGCGCGGTCGCCCAGCAGATAGGCGTCGGGTACCGTCTTGATGATGTCCGCCGGCCCAGCCGTCTGAAGCCAGCGCAACGCACGGACCATCGCATTGGTCAGCGCCTGCGTCGTATTCGGATTCTTCTGAATAAACGATTCGTTCGTGTACAGGCACCCCGCTGGCATGTGGCCGCCGAACACCGACACCGTCTCCTTGAGCGTACGCGTGTCCGAGATCACGCGGATCTCCTTGTCGCGCTCGAGCATGGTGATCACCGGATCGAGGTTGACGATGGCGTCGATATTGCCCGAGCGAATCGCGGCGAGCGCACCGGACGACGCGCCGACACCGACGAACGCTACCTCGTTGGGCTTGACGCCGCCTTTGGCCAGCACGAAGTTCGCCATGATGTTGGTGGACGAGCCGGGCGCCGTCACGCCAATCTTCTTGCCACGCAGGTCGGCCAGCGACTTGTAATTCGGCATTGTCTTGTTCGACACGCCGAAGACGATCTGCGGGGCGCGCCCCTGCAGCACGAACGCGCGGATGAACTGGTTTTTCGCCTGCAACAGGATCGTATGTTCGTAAGCGCCCGACACCACGTCGGCGCTACCGCCCACGAGGGCTTGCAACGCCTTCGAGCCACCGGCGAAATCCGAGATTTCGACGTCGAGACCTTCGTCCTTGAAGTAATTCAGGCGTTCGGCAATCGTGAGCGGCAGGTAATAGAACAGATTCTTGCCGCCGACGGCGATCGCGACCTTGGTCTTCTCGAGTTTGCCTTGCGCGAAGCTGGGGCGAATGCCTGCGCCGATCAAGCCGGCCGCGGCCAGCGTCGTGACGAACTGACGTCGTTGCATGAGGTTTGTCTCCGTGGTTGCAGCGTTTTTTCTTGGTGTAACGTGCTTATTCGCGAGCCGCAGACGGTGCCGCGCCCCGTGGTCCTGCGCGAGATCAGCGCAGCTCAAATGACGCCGTTCTCGCGCAGTGTCTTGATTCGTTCGGCATCATAACCTAGTTGCCCGAGCACCTCTTCGGTGTGCTCGCCAAGTGCCGGGCCGAGCCATTGCGTGTGCCCCGGCGTTTGCGAAAGCTTGGGCGTGACGTTCGGCAGATCGATGGGCGTGCCGTCCGGGAACGTGTGACGCTGAATCATCTCGCGCGCGATGAACTGGGGATCCTTGAACATGTCGGCCACGGTATAGATACGGCTTGCCGGCACGTCGGCCCCTTGCAGCACGGCCAGGGCGTCGTCGATCGGACGCGTGCGCGTCCATTGGCCGATGGCATCGTCGATTTCCTGCGTGCGCGGCACGCGGCCGTCGTTGTGCGCAAGGGCGGGATCGTCCGCCAGATCGGGCCGGCCGATGGCGTGCATCAGCCGCTTGAAGATCGGATCGCTGTTGCCGCCCACCACAATCATGCCGTCGGCGCACGGATAGGTGTTCGACGGCACGATCCCCGGCAGCGACGCGCCCGTGCGCTCGCGCACCATGCCGGCCACACTGTACTCGGGCACCACGCTCTCCATGAGGTTGAAAACGGCCTCATAAAGGGCGACGTCGACCACCTGCCCCCGCCCGCCGTTCACATTGCGGTGATGCAGCGCCATCATCGCGCCAATCACGCCGTGCAGCGCCGCGATGGAGTCGCCAATGGAAATGCCGATGCGCGGCGGTGGCAGGTCCGGATACCCGGTGATATGGCGCAGTCCGCCCATCGACTCGGCAATCGCGCCGAAGCCGGGCCGGTCACGGTACGGCCCGGTCTGCCCGTAGCCCGACAGGCGCACCATCACGAGCCCCGGATTGTCGGCCGAGAGTTGCTCGTACCCCAATCCGAATCGCTCGAGCAGCCCGGGACGGAAATTCTCGACCACGATGTCGGCCTGCGCGGCGAGCTTGCGCACGATCTCCTGCCCCTCGGCAGACTTGAGGTTGATCGTCACCGATTTCTTGTTACGCGCCTGCACGGCCCACCAGAGCGACGTGCCGCCCGCGTCGGGGTGCAGCTTGCGCCACTTGCGCAACGGATCGCCGTGCTGCGGATCCTCGATCTTGATGACTTCGGCGCCGAACTCCCCCAGCATGCGCGCGGCAAACGGACCCGCGATGAGTGTGCCGAGTTCGAGCACCTTCACGCCGGCGAGCGCGCCGCGCGCCGGCAGACCGGCGGCGCCGCCCCCCTGCGACGAGGTGGCGTCGGAAGACGGGCCGGCAGCGGATGCCGTAGACACCGGGGCGGGACCTTGCGGCAATACAGATTCGAACGGCTTGGACGACTTGGACAACGCGTGGACTCCTGTGCCTCGTCGACGGGCATCGCCGTCGACTTCGAGACGCCGCCGTCGGCGGCGCCTGTCGCAATGGGTGGCAAACGAAGCTCGTATAGTAATTCGACAGTCCGCGATCGGCCAACCATCGCGCAGCGATTCCCGGAAAGTTCCGGGTTGAATGGTCGCGAAATCCGATCGGGCAACCCGGGGCCGCTCGTCAGGTCTCGAACAGATGACGCGCCCCGCGCTGCGCCGCGATGTAGATCGCCTCGCCACGATTGCGGGCGCCGAGCCGCCGGTACAGGGCAGACACGTGGGTCTTGGCGGTTCCCTCGGAGATCACCAGTTGCTGGCAGATCGTTTTGATGGATAAACCGCGCGATAGGAGTGCCAGAATTTCGTACTGCCGCGCGGAGATTCCGAGCAGCGCCGACTCGGCCAGTTGCGTCGCCTTGTCGCCGCCCATCGGGAACACCGGCAGACGCGATAGCGGCAGCGCTTCGCCCAGTGCCTCCTGGCGCCAAAGCACGAGCAATGCCGAGATGGCCTCGTCGGGAACGAATCGACCGCCCGTGAACGCCAGATCGAAGACCGCACGCGTGCGCGCAACCGAACTCGGCCATGGCAGACATGCCGCCGCACCAGCCTGCAGCCAGCGAATGATTTCATCGGGAAAACCCGCATCTCCGATGACGAGCACCGGGACGGGCGGCGCACAGTCGGCGGCCGTCGCACACAGACCATCGATGTCTGGCGTACGGGCCACCGACTCGGCAAGCACGAGCGCGCGACGCGACGGCAACTCGCGCAACCAAAGCCAGTCCTGCGCCGTCACCTCGTCGACATGACGCAAAACCGGCGGCGTCGCGTTCGCGTCGGTCTGCAGTGCGACCTGCAGGCCGCTCAGCCAACTGGCAGCCTCACCCACGACCAGCACACGCATGGTTTCCCCCGTCGTTCCGGTCAGCCCCCCCGGGCCGCCGCCCCGCTTGTTATCAAGCCCGATGTGCTCATGAGTTGCCCGCCTGTCGCATGCTCGACACATGCCCAGGCGGCTACGAAAACCGAAGAAACCCTCCAGCCTTCGTCATGAGGCAAACATCAGGCGTCACCTCGCTTGTAGCGCAATTTACGCACGAAACCCGCATGGCACCGGGTCCCGAACTCACGAACGCCGCTCCATGTTGCCTTCGCGCGACAAACCGCAATCTGCGTAAATTATTTACTCAATTTTCTAACATTCCGCTATTACTTTTTTCCCTTCCTTTTCTCGAATCGCGCCATAAAATACAACGTGTGCTGGGAGGACAGTCGTTGGAGGCCGGGGGGCATACCATGAACAAGAAGATCAGCGTCAAGATGACGTGCGTTGCTATGGGTTGTCTGGTGGCGGCGTGCGTTGCCGTCTCCGCGCAAGCCCAGGCGGTCGATATGCGCGGCGTTCCGGTCGCGGTCAGCGACGCCTTGCTCGCCAGCACGCGTGCGGCGAACCTGCAGCACAGCATCGTCGCCAACGTGCCGGGCATTGCGCCCGTCGCCATTGCTCCGGCCCACACCGTGGCGCAAACGGCGAACAATGTACGCCTCTGGGACGAAGTCGTCCCTCCCGCGCCACTGCCCAAACCCACGCAGGCATCGATTTCCTTGCCGAATGGGCCGCGCATGATCGCTGCGATTTCGCACGTTTCACCCCCTGCCCTGTCCGCGGGAATGCAGCCGACCCGTCTGTCCGTCAACGCAGGGGTTGGCGCTATGCCCCCCCGCCCGTCGCGCTAACCGAAGGTCGCGACGGGCCGCGCCCGTCGCTATTGCATCCGCCTTCCCTGACCTTGATTCCATGCGCGTCGTCGGTGCCGGCGACGCGCAAACCCCGTTCCTGCTGCCTTCTTCCACACCTACGCGATGCCCCCGTCATCAGAACGTGTACGGGAAGCGCAAACCGATCACGTAGTTCGGCGCGTCCGGCGACATCCCCGCATTGACGTAACCGTTGACCGTCCAGTGCTTGTTGATCGCATAGTTGATGCCGAAATTGAGCGACGCCGCGTTCGTCGAGCTGCCCGCCACCGTGGTGTAGGCGCCGCCTGGACTGGCCGTCTTCGTCGCGCGCGAGATCGCCGTCGAATACGAGATCGACAGCGCCGTCTTGTCGTTGAGCGCCAATGCCATGCCCGCGCCCACCTGAATGATGTCGCCGAGCTTGACCTTCGCGGGTTGCGTCGTGCCTTCGACAGCGGACACGTCGTCGAACGTGCGGGCCACGTTGTAGGTGTACGCCACGTTCGCGAACAAGACGATCGGATCGTAGGTGCGCAGGAACGACAGGCCGGCCGTGAACGCCCAGATGCCGTTGCCCGTCGGCAGTCGCGACGGCGTCGTCAGGTTGTTATTGGTCGGATCGGGCGTGCCGAGCTTGATGCCAAACGGTGACGTACCGGTCGGCGCGGTCACGCGAAACGAGGCCACGATATCGGGCCAGTTCGCGTTCTCCTTGACGAGTTGGTAGTACAGGGACGCATTCACGTCGCCGATGTTCGCCGAGTTCTTGCTGATGTCGCTCACCGACGATGCCGCACCGCCCACCCCGCCCGAGATGAAGTCCGAATTGCGGTAGAGATACGGCACGTCGAACGCCACACTCAACCGGTCATTGATCCCGTAGCGCGTGTTGACGTCGAACGTCCAGACGTTGGCCTTGGTCTCGCCGAGATTCAACTGACCGAGAAAGATGGCATCGAGGGCGAGAAAGCCGCTCAGCACGAGTTGACGCCGATCGTAGTAGCTGTAGCTGATCCCCGTATCGATGGTCAGCTTGTGGTCGAACAGCGGCGCGTGCTGGGCCTGCACAACCGCCTCTTCGGCCGGTGTGCGCTGCGATTCGCTCGTGCTCTTTTGCATCTGCTGCGTCTCACCGATCGGCGTGGCCGATGAGGGCCCCGCCGCGCCGGCGGCGCCGCCGCCCGGCGTGCCCGCCGAACCGGCGGCCGATCCGTCACCCGGAGAGACCTGCGCGATCTGCGCAGTATCCCAGGCGGTCAGACCGCGTCCGCGTTGCGCCATCTCAATATCCGTGAGGCGCTGCTTGAGAGAAGAAATTTCCCGCTGCTGCCGGTCGACCATGTCCATCAACATTTGCACACGGTCGTCCGGCGATGGGTTCGTATGCTCCTGAGCCTGGGCCGATAGCGTGAAAAGCAGTACCCCCAACGGAATAGCGGCAACGGGAAAAAAGCGATGAGTGTTCATGATCCCCCCCGGGTAAAGGTGCGGACAGGCGTCCGCGCGCAATCCAACAAACACGTATTGCCAACAACGGTTGTCCTTGCTGCTCGACTGCGGGGTGATGCGTGCGAAACCCATTCCGTTTCCGGTGGACGTGCAATGCCCGGGCTCTGCCGACATCACCTTCTTGTTCACCGCAAGCGACCTGCGGCGACGCCCCACTTCTCGTTATCTTGGCGTCCGGCCAAGGGTTACAACGTCGCCGGACACGGTTGCCGGCGTCACCCTGCGCACCCATGGCAGCGCGGCGCCGTCACTTCACTTGCTCTTGACTTACCCTTCACTTGCGCTTCACGTCGTCGACTTGGGTTGACGATCCTCAACCGTCATCGGCGGATCGCGGCGATGTTTGCCAACGCGCTCTGAATGCCGGCCTGATGCAGTGCGGCCGACGTAAGCGGATTCGTCTGCAGATTCAGTTGCATCGTGTTCATGACCTGCTGGGCATTACCCGCCACCTGCACGACCTGCATGATCTGGTTCATCGCCGCACCGGCCCCGCCGCCCACGCTCTGGCCGAGATTGCCGTTCGGCGTATTCAACGTGATCTGCATGCCGGCCGACGAAATGGCCACGCTGGCGCTCAAATTGCCCACCGTGGTCTGCGAACTGTTCGCGCCCTGCCCGCCGATCGGCACCAGCGACGCGATCGTTACCCCGGGACCGAACTGAATGATGGCTTTGTTCAGGGCGTTGTTCGCGTCGCCGGCCACCTGCGTGATCTGGGCGACGCCATTGATCAGTACGCTCGACGCGCCCGACACTGACTGCGTAATCGGCCCGGTCGCGTTGACCAGACCGGGGATAATGCCGGTCGCGGCACCGGTCTGCACCTGGACGCCGCCGCCGTTTTGATTCACACCCAGCACGCCGGTGGCCATCAGGCTCGCACCGGTCGGCATCTGCCATTGCGACTGCATGACGAGCTGAAAGCCCGTGATCATGTTCTGTTGTGCGTACTTGCCGGTCGCGTGCGCGAGCACTTCATCGCTCACAGGCGTCCAGCTCTCGGGCACCACGCTCGATGCAAATGCCGGCACGGCACTTGCAAGCAGCGGGATTGCCAGCATCGGGACAAATCGGTTCATGATGGTCTGGTCTCAAAACAGATCCGCCCGGATGATGCCGAAGTCCACCATCGGGGCCGGAGATGTCCCGGTCGCCAAGGCGCTGTCGCGCAACTTGACTGCCAGGGACTCGTTTCCTTTGAGCAGCGGTGAATCCTCCAAAAACGGCTTGCCGACGACCGCCAACACCAAGCCGTTCCATTGCTTGGCAAAATCGGCCTGCTCGATAATGCGATTGCCCAGCGCCGGATCGGACACGAACACCCTTCCGTCCTTCGCTGCCTTGATGACTACAAAGTGTTGATAGCCGTTGACGTCGATCAGCGCGATGACCGGGATGCGCAAGTCGTAAAGCGCGTTCACGTCAACTTTGAATCCTCGCCCCTCGAGTCCCAGCGTCTCCACGAATTTCTTCATGTCGAGCATCGAGAAGCCATTCTTGATGACCGTTTCCGGGTTGGAGAACGCCATCATTCGCTGGATCATTTCCGGCTCGGGTATGTCGATCCCGTAGCCGTATCGCAGCAGCGTTGCCAAGGCTGCGGATCCACAGCTGAAGTCGTATTCCTGCTGGACCAGATTCACGTAGTGCATCGACTTGAACGAGCGCATCTTCTTGACCGCCGGTACACCAGTCGAAGATTCGAGGTTCACCGATGCATACTGCGCGTGCCCGGCCACGCTTGCGCACGCCAGAGCGCAAACAGTAGCGATCCTCACTGCGGCACGACGCGCATCATTCATGTCACACCTCATGAAAAAACCGGTCCGGGAATCCCCGGACCGGTTCGGTACTTCACTTGATTGCCGAGACGGCAAGGCTGTTGCTCTGCACGTTGCCGATACCCGAAGCCACGTTCACACCGATGTTGCCGCTGGCCCACGACAGTGCGCCGTTACCCAGCGAAGCATTGGCGATGAAGTCGCCCGAAGCGTGCATCGAAGCCGACTGGTCGGTTTGCGCCGTCGAATTGGCCGCACCGCCCTTGTACCAGCCATAACCGCTTTGCGAGACCGCGGCGGCCAGGCCGTTCTGCTGCACGTTACCCACACCTGCTGCCACGTTCACACCCACATTGCCAGTCGCACCGGCGAGGGCGTTGTCCCCCACGCTGGAAGTGACATAGAACTGCGAGATGCTGGCCGAGCCCTTCGACGACTGGTTCGCGAACACCTGTGCCGAGGCATACACCGGCTGGGCATTGAGCGAAGCGATCGCGACGTTGTTGGCCTGCGCGTTGTCGGCACCTGCCGCCACGTTCACACCGATGTTGCCGTTGGCGTTAGCCAATGCCCCATTGCCCAGCGTGGCACCCATCGTCTGGTACTGCGCCGTGTTGATGTGATACGTGATCGCGCCATGCACCCACGTGGTCGACTTCATGTACGTGTCGGAGAAACCCCACAGTGCGCCTGCGGCAATCGATTCGCTATGGACCGAAGCCTGACCTTCGTTGAACAAGCCGTGGAACCCTGCGTCGAAGCTCTTCTGCGTGTTCAGGAAGCCTGCCGCGAGGAAGCCGGCAGCTTCCTGCGATTGCTGCTGGTAGGCGTAGCCGCCCCATGCGGCGCCTTGGCCTGCACCGAAGTTGCCGAAGAGGTAGCCGCCGTACACCCCACCTCCACCCGGCAGCCAGAAGTGACCGCCACCGATGGCGCCGAAGCCACCCGCAATGTTCGAATACTCATACCCGCCACCGGCGATGAAACTGCCCGAGCCGGAGTGTGACTGACCCGCGATATACCCGGCACCGGCCTGGAAGGACTGGCTGGTGTTCAGGTGACCATTGGCCTCGGCATTCACCCACGACGTCGTGTTGTCGAACGACGTCCTGGTCGAGCCAGCGAGCAGGTATGCGCTACCCTGGTTCGAGACCGTGGTGGTCTTGGAATGCACGCCGTACGTCACGTCGCCCGTCACGTAGCTGCCAAGCAGCGGGCCCGTCAGGTGCACGCCGTGCGCGTCGACCATCTGGCTGCTTTGCACGACAGCGTTGCCGGTGTTGTCCACCGTGACGCAGCCGCGAATGCCGACCAGACCGAAAATGCCGACCAGGTTCAGAACGTTGGTTTCGTTGCCGATGAACGAGAAGCTGTATTGCTGGTGATGAGACGGGTACGCCATGGCGGAACCCGTTGCTACCAGCAGTGCGGCCGCTGCAATTGCTTTCGTTTTCATGACCATCTCCTTGACGAGAGAGTTACCCAGTTAAAAAGATGTGCCCGCCGGGGGACGGAGCACAAAAACATTTGCGGTTACATTGCCTATCCCAGCCGACTGGTTCACTTGAACCACACCGTTCGCACCGCGGAAGGCGTCACCGGAGATCGACGCCGTGCGGAACAGATCGTTGAGGTTGTCGTGCCCAGCCGGGCCACCCTTAGCGATCGCAGCGGATAGTGCCGTATCCGATACGCTCGCCACTCCAGCCGCATCGCCCGTCACAATGACCGTGGCGTTGCGTTGAAGATTGCCGGCACCGCTCGACTGGTTGACTTGCGTCAGCCCCGAGGTGCCCGAAAATGCGTTGCCTTGAATTGCGGCGCTGGCCGCGCCGGTCGTCGTGGTGACGAGTGCCTGCTGATTCGTGCTCGACGCGCCGACGCTCACTCCGCCGCCATTGGCGATGACCGCGCTGTTGGCCTGGGCGTTGTTCACGCCAGCCGCTTGATTGACACCAAGGGCCCCGGTCACACCCACCGCCACACCGTTATCGATGGTGGCGTGCGTGCCGGCGAGTTCGCCGTTCACGATCCACACGTCTTGTGCCGACGACACTCCTGCGACGGCGCTCAGGGCGGTGGCTGCCGCCAGAGCGATGGCGCGATGGGCACGATGCGACAGGCGATGCGCGCTCATTTCGCCGCTCCTGCCGCACCAATGCTCGTGAGCGGTGCCAGTGCCGAGTTGATCACTGACGGTACGAGCGTACCGATGCTGCCGATACCACCGCCACCGCCGACCCCGGCGCTGAAGCCGCCGCCCACGCCGTTCGAGGTGTTGAGGGCGTTGCCACCGCGGGCATTGCCCACCAGCACCCCCATCACCGGGTCGATGCCGGAGCGCACGGCCCCCGTAACGAGACCGACCGAGGCGCGGCCCGTCAACTCACTATCCATGACCTGATTGACAGCCCCCATGGCGGTGTTGAACGGCCCCGTCGGGAATGCCGGTACGGCGATGCCAATCGGATTCTGCTCACGGGGCAAGCCGCGATAGGCGACTTCCGGGCCGATGTTGCGTTCGATCACCAGGTCCCCGGGCGTCGCCGGTTCGGCGTGCGCGCGGCCGGGGAGCAGCGCCGGGGTCAGCGCCACCATCATCGTGGCGAGGACACTGCCGGCATGCAACAGGGAGAATTGAGTCATCTGATTCACCGCGTGGAGTAAGTCACACGCGTCACCTGAACGTTGTTCACGCCGCTAGACAGTTGTTGCGGACGCGGCATCGGCGTCACGGCGCCGGGCAGTTCGTCCCACAACGTCACGCCGTTGGCGAGCGTCATTCCAGGTGACTGGACCATCGCGCCGCCTTGCAGATTGCGGCCGCGCTGGCTCCCGAGTTGTGCGTCATCGATACGGGCTGCCGCAAGGGGCACCCCGGTCACGCCCATGTCCTGGACGCTGGCAATGGGACTCGTGTCGTCGCCACCGGCAGCGGCCGGTGCTTCGTCCGTCGTCGTGCGGGCCGCGACCGGGACCAGGTCGGAGACCGGTGCCACCATGGCAGGGTCAGCATCCGTGACCCGCGTCGCAGGCAGCGTCGTCGAAAACGACGTCGGCACCATTGAGCCCGTCAGCATCGCCACATGCATAAGCGGCGAGCGCGAGAATTCATGCGCTTGCGCCGGTGCAGCGCACAGACCGAACGTCGCGGCAATGGCAGCGGCCAGCGCGCCTGCGCCTTGTCGTACTCGGTACTGAATGTCGGTGGTGAGAATTCGCATCGCTGTGCCCTCCTTGCCCGGCTCAATAAAGCGACTTCCGTGCCACCCGACTTAAGTGATTGAAAACATTGACGTTAGATTTTTCGACTTGGCCGAACGCCCGGGCCAATGCGCGAAAACGTTTCAGCATTGATACGCAGGCCATGCCGGGCCGCCGGTGCCACATCACCGACGCATTCCACAAACATTCCGAACTGCGAACGATATCGGCGTCGCCAGCGACGCTTGCCTTGGAGCCCCGGTTGACAAGGGCTTCCGGTGACAGAATTGCGGCAGTTTTATCCGCCTGCGACGTAACGACACAGCGTCGTCACAGATGCCCGCGCGAGGCGCGACGCCGTACGGTGCCGTGGATGTTTCATCTTTGATCGGTCTGCGCGGCCACCGGCCACGCCCATTTTCGGCGGCGGCAAAGCGCGTTCCCCCCGACCGCAGGCAGGACTTCGCGAGGTCGGGAAAGCGCAGGTGACGACGCACCGCAGACGCACACGTACGACGCCGCGGGACGCGTTCTCTGGAAAGGCGAGACAACGCAATGCGTATGGAAGACGTTCGAGAGGACTGCGGGAAGGTTCGCCGGATTCGCCCGTCGTTATTGGCGATGGCAGAAGTCGCGGATTGCGAGGACAGCGGTGAAAACACGGCGTAAAGCGGTCAGACTTGCGGGCTCAACTCGACGATATTCAGGAGCCCAAAAAGAAACGACCGCCCTGCTCATCACAGGACGGCCGCCCTCTCTTCGCCAGAAGACATCAGGCCGGCACGCCCGATTCGTCACCACGCATTCCATACCGGCACATGAGGCGGTACAGGGTAATGCGCGAAATGCCCAGCTCTGCCGCCACGTCCGTGAGCCGATGACAGTGGCGCAGCAATGCCTGCTCGATGGCCGTTCGTTCGGCCTCCGCGCGAATTTCCTCGAGCGTTCGCACGAGGGTCGGCACCCACGGCGTCAAGTCGAGATCCTTGGCCGAAATCATGCGGCCGTCGGCCATGACAATGGCGCGGCGCACGCGGTTGATCAGCTCGCGAACGTTGCCCGGCCAGTGATATTCATACATCGCCTGTACCGCGCACTGGGTGAAGCCGCGGATTTTGCGATGATTGTCGCCCTTGAAGCGTTGCAGAATATGGTGCGCGAGGATCTCGATGTCCTGCCCGCGCGCACGCAGCGGCGGTTCGTCCACCCGCAGTACGCAAAGGCGATGGAACAGATCCATGCGGAACCGCCCTTCTTTGACGGCTTCCTCCAAATCGACGTGCGTCGCCGAAATGATGCGCACGTTGACCGGAATCACTTCATGTCCGCCGAGACGCTCGATGGCGCCCTGCTGCAGGAAGCGCAACAGGCTCGCCTGGCTTTCGATCGGCAGGTCGCCGATTTCGTCGAGCAGCAGCGTGCCGCCATTGGCGGCCTCGACGCGGCCGATCTTGCGCGCATTGGCGCCGGTGAAGGCGCCGCGTTCGTAGCCGAAGAGTTCGGATTGCATCAAGTGCGGCGGAATTGCCCCGCAATTGATCGCGACGAACGGCCCCTTGGCACGCGACGAGCGCTCGTGAATCGCCACGGCACTCAGTTCCTTGCCCGTGCCCGACTCGCCCGAGATAAACACCGGGGCTTCGGTATTGGCCACTTTGCGGATCGTGCGGAAGAGTTGCTGCATCGCCTCGCACGTGCCGACCATCTCCTGATCGCCGCCGACTTGCGGCGTGACGAACGGCACCTCCGAGAGCGATGCCATGCCCCAGGCATGTCCGATCGAATGGGCGAGTTGGTCGTTCGTACAGGGAACGTTGACGTAATCGAAGCAATAGTCGCGGATCAGCCGGCGAATCGCTTTCGTCGTGAGTTGTTCGGGATTCGTCGCGGCAACCCAGCCGACCGTGGCGGGTTGCATGCAGGACTCGAATGCGCCCATCTCGCGGTCGCTATAGCCGCTCGCCAGATCGATGAGTGCTGCGCTGGTCGTCCCCGGATTCAGAATGCGACTGACGTCGCTGGCGCTCTTGGCCGGCAAGACTTGCCAGCCTTGCTCTCCCAGGAAAGACAACAGACCGTCGTTGTGCTTTCGGGAGGCGTAAATCAGGGTGCGCCCGGTATCGTTAGCCATACCTTAACTCCCTGCCTAAGCAGTGCCCGTGCGCAGTTATTGGGTCATCGACCGGATCTACGCGACGGGAATACGGCCCCGCGCCGCTCGTGAACTTTTTGAATTCCCCGTGCTGGTGGGTCATCAAGTCGGCAGGTTCAGTCTAGAAGACCGGGATGGGTGCAGAAATACCGAATAACAGCTAATCCGATTGGATGAGAGGAGCAGTACCTACGCGCAGCGTTGGAGCGCGACACGCGCGCGTCATGCTCAGAGCGTATGTCTGTCGAGCACGGCACGCGCGATCGTACCGGCGTCCACATACTCGAGTTCGCCACCGACGGGCACCCCCCGGGCCAGCCGACTCACGCGCAAACCGCGTGCCTTGAGCATCTGTCCGAGATAGTGCGCGGTGGCCTCGCCTTCGTTGGTGAAGTTGGTGGCGAGCACCACTTCCTTGACCACGCCGTCCGTGGCGCGGCGAATCAGTTGCTCGAAGTGAATCTCGCCGGGCCCCACGCCGTCGAGCGGCGAGAGATGCCCCATGAGCACGAAATACAGCCCTTTGAAGGTCAGCGTCTGCTCCAGCATGTTCTGGTCGGCAGGCGTTTCCACCACGCACAGCAGGCTCGTGTCGCGCTCGGGATCGAGACACGTCTCGCAAATCTCGACTTCGGTAAACGTATTGCAGCGCGCGCAATGACGAATCTGCTCGGCGGCATGCACCAGCGCCTCGCCCAGCCGCACCGCACCTTTGCGGTCGCGTTGCAGCAGATGGTAAGCGATGCGTTGCGCGGACTTCGGGCCGACCCCCGGCAACGCGCGCAGGGCATCGGCGAGTTCCTGCAGGCTCGAGAGCTGGGACATGCGTCGTGTGTCTCTTGAAACTGGCGGAGGACCGCTCAGAACGGCATCTTGAAGCCCGGCGGCAGCGGCAGACCGGCGGTCAGGCCGCCCATCTTCTCCTGCGCCGTCGCTTCGGCCTTGCGCACCGCGTCGTTGAACGCCGCCGCCACGAGGTCTTCGAGCATGTCCTTGTCGTCCGCCAGCAGGCTCGGGTCGATGGTCACGCGACGCACGTCGTTCTTGCACGTCATCACGACCTTGACCAGACCCGCCCCCGACTGACCCTCGACTTCGATCAGGGCAAGCTGCTCCTGCGCCTTCTTCATGTTTTCCTGCATTTGCTGGGCCTGCTTCATCAGACCTGCAATGTTTCCCTTCAGCATGGTGACTCCTGAATAAATCGTATGAGGTGGGTCAGATGCCGCGCGTCCAATGCTGTACGCGCCGAGCATCGCGGTGTGTCGTCGTGTGTCGTCGTGTGTAACGCGCGTTTGAGGATTTTCTTCGAAAACCCGGCACCGAATTGCGACAGCGAACGGCCTTATTGTAACGGGCGAACGCTGCCCGGCAGAATCTGGGCGTCGAATTCGTCGATCAGTTCGCGCACGAGCGGATCGTCCGCGATCGCCCGTTCCGCCGCGCTCTGGCGCGCCGCCGCCGCTTGCGCGGCGAGCGAAGCCGCTGTCGTCCCCACCTGCCCCAGCTCGACATGCAATTGCACCTCGGCGCCGAAGTGCTCAGACAGCGTCTGACGCAGCTTGTCGGTGGTGGCCGCATCGGCCAACTGCCGCAGCGGCACGCGCAAATGCAACGCGCGACCGGCGACTTCGGTCAACTCGCTTTGAAATGCCAGTTGTTGGGCAAGACCGCGTGCCGGGAGACCGGCGGCCAATGCCGGCCATTCGCCGGTAAAGACCGGTGCGACACCGTCGGCTTCACGATAGACGCAAGCACGCGGCGTCGTCGCAGGCGCTGCCGTTACCGCACCGGCAGCCCCTGCAGGCTCGGGCTCCGGGTCGGCACCGGCTGGCGCCTCGTCGGAGGCGCGCGACGCGCTGCCGCGATGGGCGCCTGCGCCGCCGGCAGCGCGCCCTGCCGTGCCCTTGCGTCCAGCATTGAGGGCGGCAAGGGCCGCGCGGGCGGGCGACATCGGGGCGCCATCGGCCGGCGCACTGCTTCGCGCCGACGGGGCACGGCGCGCCTCGGGTTGGGCGGCCGGCGCGGCAGGCGGCGAGACCGCCGACGATGCCACGGAAGCGGCTGACGCGGGCGAAGCCGATGAAGCCGATGCTGCAGACGATGGGGACGCACGCCCCGTTTCCGCCATCGGGGTCCGCGACGGCGCGGACGCTGGGGTCACAGCCCGCGCGACACCCGCCGTCTGCGGCGTTGGCGGTTCCGCCAGCGTGCCGCCCGCGAGCAACGGCGTGAACGCCGCCATTCGCAGCAGCGCCATCGAAAAACCGGTGTATTCGTCCGGCGCAAGTCCCAGATCGCCACGCGCACGCGTGGCGATCTGGTAATACAGTTGGACGGCTTCAGGCGACAACGCCTGCGCCAGACGTCTCACGTCCGCCGCTTCCGGCCATTCGTCCGACACGGCCTGGGGGGCGTATTGCGCCAGAGCAATCTTGTGCAGCAAGCTGCCGAGATCCTGCAATCCCGCCGCAAACGAGAAACTGCGCTCGGCCATTTCGTCGGCAACGGCCAGCAGGTCGGTGCGCGATTCGTCGTTAAGGGCGTCGAGCAGACGCACGAGCACGCTCTGATCGATGGCCCCGAGCATGCCGCGTACGGCCGTCTCGGTCAGCGGACCCGCGGCATAGGCGATGGCCTGATCGGTGAGCGACAAGGCGTCGCGCATGCTGCCGCCCGCCGCCTTGGCGAGCAGACGCAACGCCTGCGTCTCGTTCTCGATGCCTTCCTCGCCGAGGATGGTCGTGAGGTGCGACACGATGTGCCCGGCCGGCATCTGCTTGAGATTGAATTGCAGGCAGCGCGAGAGCACAGTGACCGGAATCTTCTGCGGATCGGTCGTCGCCAGGATGAATTTGACGTGCGCGGGCGGTTCTTCCAGCGTCTTGAGCATCGCATTGAACGCGTGCCCCGTCAGCATGTGCACTTCGTCGATCATATAGACCTTGAAGCGCGCATCCGCTGGCGCGTAGACGGCTTTTTCCAGCAGCGACGTCATTTCGTCGACGCCGCGATTCGATGCCGCGTCCATTTCCACGTAGTCGACGAAGCGCCCTTCGTCGATGGCCCGGCAGGCCTTGCACACGCCACACGGCTCGGCCGTGATGCCCGTCTCACAATTGAGCGCCTTGGCCAGAATGCGCGAGAGCGTCGTCTTGCCCACGCCACGCGTGCCGGTAAACAAGTAGGCGTGATGCAAACGCTGTTGCTCGAGCGCGTGCGTCAACGCACGCACGACATGCTCCTGGCCCACCAGGGTCGAGAAGCCTTTGGGGCGCCATTTGCGCGCGAGTACTTGATAGGTCATGCCAAATTGTAACAGTTCGGCGTTGAGCGTCCGCACCGATGTCAACGCCCAATCGGGCGTTGTCAGCCCGGGAAATCCATCAGGCTATCGGTGCGATAGAAAAAAATGTTGCGCGATTCTACCAAGCGGCCCCGGCGCACGCGATACGCGTTGAAATAGCACCGACGGGACGCGGACGGTGACCGTCAGCGGGCATCGACGAACCACGGCGGCGCCATGTCCATTCACCATGGAAACGACCGATCGCAACGACACGCGGCATGTGAAAGCGGAGGCGGAATGTGCGCGAAATGCGCGGAGAACATCGATAAAACAAGGAGGTAGGTGACGAGCCTGACCCTCGGCACTGGCAGAAAACGGTTGTGGCTGCTTCGTTCCCGACCTGACCAGATTGGCCGCGCCACCATGCGAGGAGGCCCGTCAGGAACAGATTCTACCAGAGTCGGCGTGCCAACAGAAGCCCGACGCGCGAGATTGTGGGGCGCGGGCGCTCCCAACGGCAACCTCGCGGCGCGCTCAGGCACGACGCGCAAGCGTTTGCGATTTCCGCTAAGATGAGCACAAACTGCATTGGCGAACGCTATTGAAGCACGCGATTGCAGCCTCCATATGGAGAATGCACGCCCGGGAAAGCCGGGTGACATCTCCGGCGTCGGCGAAAGCGCGCTGTTTTCACCGGACGTTTCCGAATAGTCAGACGAGGCAACAATACTCATGAGCGAACAAATCAAGCACATTTCCGACGCCAGCTTCGACGCGGACGTTTTGAATTCCGACAAGCCGGTGCTTCTCGACTTCTGGGCGGAATGGTGCGGTCCGTGCAAGATGATCGCCCCGATCCTGGAAGACGTGGCCAAGGAATACGGCGACAAGGTGCAAATCGCCAAGATGAACGTGGACGACAATCAGGCCACGCCGGCCAAGTTCGGCATCCGCGGCATCCCCACCCTGATCCTGTTCAAGAACGGCGCCGTCGCGGGCCAGAAGGTCGGCGCCCTTGCGAAGGGTCAACTGACCGCCTTCCTCGACCAGCATCTGTAATCCCCAGCCAATGACGGCAGGTGCCGGGGCCTTTGTCGCCGCAGTGCGACAGCCCGGCGCCGGACAAGCGGTGCGGTGCTTGCGCGCGGCGCTGCTTGCTATATAATCCGGCAACAAGCATCTCAAAGTTCTTCGAGCGTTCGCTCACTTTTCCCTGATCCTTCACTTGTCGTCCGTCGGACGGCACCTCCGTATGCATTTATCCGAACTAAAGTCCCAGCACGTCTCCGAACTGCTTGAAATGGCGAACGGTCTCGATATCGAGAACGCAAACCGCCTTCGCAAGCAGGAGCTGATGTTCGCCATTCTGAAGAAGCGCGCAAAGACCGGCGAAACCATCTACGGCGACGGTACGCTCGAGGTGCTGCCGGATGGCTTCGGTTTCCTGCGCTCGCCCGAGACGTCGTATCTGGCCAGCACGGACGATATCTATATCAGCCCGTCGCAGATCCGCCGCTTCAACCTGCATACCGGCGACACGATCGAAGGGGAAGTGCGTACGCCGAAGGACGGCGAGCGCTACTTCGCGCTGGTGAAGGTCGACAAGGTCAACGACCATCCACCCGAGGCCTCGAAACATAAGATCATGTTCGAGAACCTCACGCCGCTGCACCCGAACAAGCCGCTCCTGCTCGAGCGCGACATTCGCGGTGAAGAGAACGTGACGGGCCGCATCATCGACATGATTGCGCCGATCGGCAAGGGCCAGCGCGGTCTGCTCGTGGCCTCGCCGAAGTCGGGCAAGACCGTGATGCTGCAGCACATCGCTCACGCGATTGCCACCAACCATCCGGAAGCCAAGCTTTTCGTGCTGCTCATCGATGAGCGCCCGGAAGAAGTGACGGAAATGCAGCGTTCGGTGAAAGGCGAAGTGGTCGCTTCGACATTCGACGAGCCGGCCACGCGTCACGTGCAGGTCGCCGAAATGGTGATCGAGAAGGCCAAACGCCTGATCGAAATGAAACAGGACGTGATCATTCTGCTCGACTCGATCACGCGTCTGGCCCGCGCTTACAACACCGTGATCCCGGCCTCGGGCAAGGTGCTCACCGGCGGTGTGGATGCCAACGCGCTGCAGCGCCCGAAGCGTTTCTTCGGCGCCGCACGTAACGTCGAAGAAGGCGGCTCGCTCACGATTATCGCCACCGCACTGATCGAGACCGGCAGCCGCATGGACGACGTGATCTACGAAGAATTCAAGGGCACGGGCAACATGGAAGTGCACCTTGAGCGTCGTCTCGCGGAAAAGCGCGTCTACCCGGCCATCAACCTGAACAAGTCGGGCACGCGTCGCGAAGAGTTGCTCATCAAGCCGGAAATCCTGCAAAAGATCTGGGTGCTGCGCAAGCTCATCTACGATATGGATGAGGCTGAAGCCATGGAATTCCTGCTTGGCAAGATCAAGCAGACGAAGAACAACGCCGAGTTCTTCGACCTGATGCGCCGCGGCGGCTGATTTCGCCCCCTGCGCGTCATGAGAGAAAGCCGCGACCCGCGTGTCGCGGCTTTTTCATTGCGCCACCCCGCCGCTGCGCGGGCTGTCACGATGACTGTTATATGATGGAACGGCACCGCGCACCGGCCGCCAACATACGTTCCCCAACGCGGTTCCCGAAGGAGAGATTGCAATGTCCGAGCAAGACGATTTGATGGCGGAAGCCTTTGCCCACCTCGAAGCCGGCGACCCCGAGTCGGCGTTGGAGATCGGCAAGCGGCTCGAGTCGATGCAGTACTCGGGCGCCTATGAGGTGCAGGCAATGGCCTACGCCGATATGGACGACATGGAACAGGCCGTGACCATTCTGGAAGCCGGTGTCGCGCATGCGCCGGGCGTCTGGCTGCTCTGGCAACTGCTCGGCAACTACCGCTCCGATCTGGGGCGCTTCCCGGCCGCCATCGAGGCATATGAGGCAGCGGGCAATTGCGCGCCGGACGAAGACGTCGTCATCGTCGACTTCAATCACGCCAACGCCCTCACCCGCCACGGCGATTTCACGTCGGCACAAACGCGTCTCGACCGTGTGCTTGAGAGCCCGCACCTCGCACAGGCCGGACGTGCCTTCATCGAAAACGCCATTGCACTGCGCATGCACCTGTTCAACGCCCAAGGTGAGCCGAAGGCCGCCATTGCAACCTACGAATCGCTGCACCAGCACGCGCGTGACGACGAAGGCAGCAACGTGGCCATGGCCGACGTGCTCGCCGAGCTATCGCTCGCGTACAAGCAGTCGGGCGATAACGATAAGGCGCTCGCGTCGGCGCTGGAGGCCGTGCAGCTCTACAAGTGGAGCGACACGGCCCTGTGGGCCCTGCGTGCCGCACGCGACGCGCAATCGGATGTGGCCCACGTGATGCATCTGATCGTGGAAGGGCAATGGTATGAGCCGCTGGAGGATGAGGATCCCGATGGCCCGCCGCCCGCGTTCGTCACCACCTACGACGTGGTGGCCGAAGATGAAGCCGAAGCTCTGCGTCTGGTCGCGGAATGCGAGCCGCCGCAAGTGCGCGACTCGCTGCGTATCGCCGAGACGCATCCGGTCGATCACGACGAGGAGTCGCCTATGCCCTACAAGGGGGTCTATGCCACGGGCGACTACCATATGTATCAGCCGGGCGATGATATCGACTGAGCGCACTGCCAAGCACATCGCCTGAGCCCACGGATCCCGCGGGTCGATCCACTGAATCGACCGGATTGTCGGGCATCGCTCAGGTCATCAGCGACCGTTAGCGACAAAGGGCACCGGAATTTCCCGGTGCCCTTTGTCGATTGACAGCATCCACGCCGATGATCGCGGGGGCATCGCGCCCCTCGCGATCAGGCGTCGGTTTATTTATAGCCCGCTCGATCGAGAATACGCTGCGCTTCCGGCAGGCTTTTCGCGATGGTGCCGATGGGCACGTCTTCCGCCTTGAATGAGCCCAGCGCGGCGAGTGCGGGGTTGTCGACGCGAGTCGTCGGCACGGCGGGCCACTCGTTGTTGCCGTTCGCGAAGTACCGCTGCGCGTCGTCGCTCGCGAGATATTCCAGGAACTTCACGGCGTTGGCATGGTTCGGTGCATGCTTGGCAATGCCCGCCCCCGCCACATTCACGTGGGTGCCCTTGCCCGCCTGATCCGGCCAGATCAACCCCACCTTGGCCATCAGCGCTTTGTCCTCAGGCTTCTCCGAACGCGCCATGCGCACGTAATAGTAAGAGTTCGCGAGCGCCACGCTGCACTCCCCTGTCGCCACCGCCTTGATCTGGTCGGTATCTCCCCCGCGCGGTGCACGCGCAAAGTTCGCCACCATGCCTTCGGCCCATTTCTGCGTCGCCGGCGCGCCTTCACGCGCGATCAGCGCGCCCACCAGCGAGAGCATGTACGGATGCGAGCCCGACCGGGTGCAGACTTGCCCCTTGCGCGACGGATCGGCCAGCGAGGTGTAGGTCTGCACCGTCTTCGGATCGACCTTGTCCTTGTTGTAGACGATCACACGCGCCCGCGTCGAAAAGCCGTACCAGTCCGTGCCGGCCGTCGTGCTCGCGGCATGCAGCTTGGCTGGAATGCGCGCATCGAGCGTCGTCGACCGGGTCGGCTGGAACAGCCCTGCCTCGTCGGCCTTCGCCAGACGCGCCGCGTCGACCATCAGAATGACGTCCGCCGGACTCTTCGCCCCCTCGCTCTTCAACCGCTCCAGTAGCGCCGCGTCGTCCGCTTCGATCCGATTGATCTTGATGCCGGTCTGTCGTGTGAACTCACCGAAAAGCTGCTCGTCGGTCTGGTAATGACGCGCCGAATACAGGTTCAGCACGCCACCGGTGTCAGCCTGCGCGCCGAGTGTCGCGCCCATCAACGTGCCGAGTAGCGTCAGTCGCGCCAGTTTGCCGATCGTCTTCGCCTTCATGGGCCATTCCCCCGCTGTCGTGGTTTCGTAGAGAGGAACAGGATAATGAATGATGCCCAATATTGCAAATGATTCCCATTATCATTAATTCACATCTTCATTATGGGAAACGTGCAGGAGGATGCGCGGAGGGGCGCTGGTGCGGTCGGCGAATCGCCAAGGCCGCCGCGACTGGGAACAGAACGCACCCGAACCTGGTGCGCTCCGTCGGTTGCGGCTGATAAGACGAAGCACCCCGTCAAAGGTTCCGGTCAGGTGCGCGCCTCTCGACGATGTCCTCGAAAAGTGAACCGAATTGCGCCCGGGCGGCTCCAACCGCCGTAAAATTGCGCGTCGACGCGCGCCAGTCGCCTGCCATCCCCCTCTGATCGAAGGCGCCACGCGCGTTTGTCCTGCCCTGCCGGAGTTTCCCTTTGTTGTCGTCGATTCGAAAACTACGCCGCCCTGTCACACCGACAGCCCACGGCGCCCCCGCCCTTGCGCGGCCCCACTCGCACTCGCTTTTGCATCCTCTTTTGCGTCCCTTCCTGCCCTTCCTCGCCAGCGCGCGCGTCCCGCTCGCCGCCTCACCCCGCACGGCCTTGAGCGCACTCGCCATGGCCGCCGTGTTGGCCGGGTGCGCGAGCGCGCCGGGCGGCAATGCGCCCGTGACCTCTGCCGACAGCACGTCGTCGACCGCGCAGACACCGACGGTACCCGCCACCCCGGCGACGCCGCCGAAGGTCGTCCGGCCGCTGAAGATCGGCCTTGCACTCGGCGGCGGCGCAGCGCGCGGGTTCGCGCATGTGGGCGTCATCAAGGCGCTGGAGGCCCGTGGCATTCACCCGGACATCGTGGTCGGCACCAGTGCGGGGAGCGTCGTCGGCGCGATGTATGCCTCCGGCCTGAACGGCTTCCAGCTCAACCGCCTGGCGTCGACGATGGATGAAGCGTCGATCAGCGACTGGACGATGCCATTCCGCTCCCGCGGCATGCTGCGCGGCGAAGCCCTGCAGTCCTACGTCAACAAGATCCTCAAGGATCGCCCGATCGAGCAGATGCCGCGCCAGTTGGGCATCGTGGCCACCGACTTGCAGAGCGGCGCACCGATCCTGTTCCGCCGCGGCAATACTGGACAGGCCGTACGCGCGTCGAGCAGCGTGCCAGGCGTGTTCGAGCCCGTGCATATCGGCACGCGCGATTATGTCGATGGCGGCCTGGTCGCGCCGGTGCCCGCCGAATACGCCCGCCAGATGGGGGCCGACTTCGTGATTGCCGTCGACATTTCGGCCAACCCGACCGCACAGGCCACACAAGGCCAGTTCGACATCCTCATGCAGACGTTCACGATCATGGGGCAGTCGATCAAGCAGTACGAGTTGGAGAAGAATGCGGACGTGGTGATTCGTCCGTCGCTGGCAAAGATGGGGGCCTCGGACTTCCAGGGCCGCAATCGCGCCATCCTGGCTGGCGAAGAAGCGGTTGCCGCGATGTGGCCGCAGATCCAGCGCAAGCTGGCCGAAGCGCAGACGGACGCCACGCGCGGCATGCCGCAAGCCTCGCGCTGAGCGAAGCCGCACCGGGCGCGCCAAGCGCTCTGGCGAGCGCCGTAATCCACCCCCTGAAATACGAAATGCCGCCCACTGGGCGGCATTTCGTTTTGTTGTCTCGTCTAGATATCCGCCAACGCCGCGGACCTCAAACGCTTACATCGGGTGGTCGTTCTTGAAGAGCTGCTCGACGCGCGTCAGTTCCGCGCTGGCCTTGAGCGTTTCGACACGGCGGGCGCCGTTGTAGCGGGCCGACCAGTATGACTCGCGCAGGTCCTCCACACGAATCTTGCCGCCGGTGGCCGGGGCATGCACGAACTTGTCGCCGCCAATATAGATGCCGACGTGCGAGAAACTTCTCCGCATCGTATTGAAGAACACCAGATCGCCCGGCTTCAGATCGGTCTTGGCGATACGCTCGCCCACCTGGCTCATTTCTTCCGCGCGGCGCGGCAGCATGAAGTTAAGCGTGTCTTGGAACACGTAACGCACGAAGCCGCTGCAATCCAGACCGCTGTCCGGCGTATTGCCACCGTACTTGTAGCGCACGCCGATGTAGTTCAACGCACCCAGCACCACGTCCGAGGCCTTGTCCGTCACGTTCGAGAGCAGCTTCTGCGCACGTTGCACACGCGATTCTTCGACAGGCGCTTGCGGCACATCAGATGCCGCGGCAGTGGTCGCCGCGCTCTGGGCAGCGCTGAAACTACCGCCGGCCTGGAGGGTGGCAGCGGCCGCTCGGGCGGCGGCGGTCGGGCCGTTATTGTAGTCGTCAGCCTGCGCCGACAACGAGGCGGTAACGAGGCCAGCGGCAGTGAACGCGAGAAGGAGTGTCTTGCGGATGCGCGGAGGGATCGTCTGCATTAGTCGCCGGGTTGAGTGTGTCGGATGGCCGATGAGTAGCTCGTCAGGTGCAACAGGATGCTGCCGTGTCGAACGCCTTCGAGTTACGCCCGGCTGACCCACCGCCGAACCTGTCGTCTTGACTGACTGTTAACTCGTTGAATATTCAACTTAATTGGTACGCGATAGTAATGTGAACGTCACATGATGTCAAAAGGTAATAGAAAAAAACAATCAGTGCAATCGGAAAATTTTTATTAACAATCAAGCCTTTGCGATTTAGCCGATGTTCCGCGACGTTGCGTGATATTTCACCGGGGCGTCGTGAGGCCCTACCCCATGGCCGCCGCGATCAGCGTTCTCGTGTAATCGTTTTGCGGATCGAAAAATACCGACTCCGTGTCCCCCTGCTCGACCAGTCGCCCGTCCTTGAAGACCAGAACACGATGTGCCATCGCACGCATGACGGCCAGATCGTGACTGATGAAGAGGTAGCTCAGGTTGTACTTGATCTGCAACTGCGCGAGCAAATGGAGCACTTGCTGTTGAATGGACACGTCGAGCGCGCTGGTCGGTTCGTCAAGCACGATCACCTGCGGATCGACCACGAGCGCGCGCGCAATCGCAATGCGCTGACGTTGACCGCCCGAGAACTCGTGCGGATAGCGCGACATGGCACGCGCATCGATCCCCACCTCGCGCAACACGTCCGCCACACGGGCTCGTCGCTCGTCTTCCGTCTGTTGCGGCCGATGCAGCGCGAGCCCCTCGCCCACGATCTCTTCGATCGTCATGCGCGGCGACAACGAGCCGAACGGGTCCTGGAACACGATCTGCATGCGAGAGCGCAGCGTGCGCTGCGCCTTGCCACGATAGGCGGCGAGCGGCTCGCCCTGGAATTCGACCTGCCCGGCACTCGTGCGCTGAAGTCCCAGCAACGCCATCGCGAGCGTCGATTTGCCGGAGCCCGACTCGCCCACCACGCCCAACGTCTCGCCCTGGCGCAATGCCAGATCGACCGGATGCACCGCGCGGAATCGTCCGCGTTGAAACCAGCCGCGCATGCCGGGCTGCGAGGTCGGGTAGTCGACCGCGATCCCGCGCGCCTCGAGCAACACCGGCGCAATGGGCAACACCGGATGAATCTCCCGCTGCGGACGACTATCGAGCAGCTTGCGCGTGTACGGATGTTGCGGCTCGGTGAAGAGCGTCTCGGTGTCTGCACATTCGACGAGAACGCCTTTCTCCATCACCGCGACGCGCTGCGCGAAACGCCGCACCAGATTCAGATCGTGCGTGATGAGCAGCACCGCCATGCCACGCGTCTCGGCGGCTTCGCGTTGCAGCGCGAGCAATAGTTCAACGATCTGGGCACGAATGGTGACGTCGAGCGCCGTGGTCGGCTCGTCGGCCAGCAGCAACTTGGGCCGGCACGCGAGCGCCATGGCGATCATGGCACGCTGGCGTTGCCCGCCTGATAGCTCGTGCGGGAAGTGCGACACACGGCGCTCTGGCTCGGGAATGCCCGTGCGGCGCAGCAGCTCCACCGCGCGCGCCTTCGCCTCCTTGGCAAAAAGCCCTTCGTGCAGCTCAAGCGCCTCGGCAATCTGGTCGCCGATCGAATAAAGCGGATTGAGCGCGGTCATCGGCTCCTGAAAGATCATGGCGACGTCGTTGCCGCGGATGCCTCGCATCTCGCGCTCGCTCATGCCGGCCAGGTCGACGCCGTCGAGCATGATCCGTCCCTGTACCTGCGCGTCCTGCAGCAGGCGCAGGATGGCCAATGCCGTCACGCTCTTGCCGGAGCCCGACTCGCCGACCAGCGCGACGCGCTCGCCCCGCCCAATGGCAAGACTCACGTCCTTCACGGCTTCGGTGTCGCCGAAGTACACCGACAGGTTTTCGATACTGAGTAGCGGCGCGCTCACATTGCCCCCCCGGCGGCGGCCTGCTTGTCCGCGACACGCGTGTCGAGCGCATTGCGCAAGGCGTCGCCCATGAACGTGAGCAGCAACAGCGTGAGCACGAGCACCACGAACGTGGCCAGCGAAATCCACCATGCATCGAGATTCGCCTTGCCTTGATTGAGCAACTCGCCCAGGCTGGGCGTCGGCGGCGGCACGCCGAGGCCCAGGAAGTCGAGACTCGTCAGCGCAAGAATCGCGCCGCTCATGCGGAACGGCAGGAACGTGATGACCGGCGTCATGCTGTTGGGCAGCACGTGACGCCGGATGATCTGCCAGTTCGAGAGTCCCATCGCCCGCGCAGCGCGAACGTAATCGAGCTGACGATTGCGCAGGAACTCGGCGCGCACGTAGTCGGACAAGCCGATCCAGCCGAACAGCGAGAGCAGCACGAAAAGCAGCCACAGATGAGGCTCGAAGATCGACGCAAAAATGATGAGCAGGTACAGCTCCGGCAACGAGCCCCAGATTTCGATCAGGCGCTGCAGCGTCAGGTCGATGCGCCCGCCGTAGAAACCCTGCACGGCGCCGGCCAGCACGCCGAGCAGCGTGCCGGAGACCGTCAGCGCCAGCGCGAAGATCACCGACAACCGGAACCCGTAGAGCAACCGTGAGAACACGTCTCTGCCGCGATCGTCCGTGCCCAGCCAGTTCTCCGACGACGGCGGCGCGGGATTGGGCGTGGTCGAGAAATAGTTGATGGTGTCGTAGTGGTAACGCACCGGCGGATAGATCGCGAAGTTATCGCCCGCGCGGATGCGCTTCTCGATGAACGGGTCGAGGTAATCGGTCGGCGTCGGAAAATCGCCGCCGAAGGTCAACTCGGGATAGGTCTCCACAAGTGGGAAATACCAGTGCCCGTCGTAGCGAACGACCCACGGCTTGTCGTTGGCGATCACCTCGGCAAAGAGACTGATGCCGAACAACACGACGAACACGATGAGACTCCAATACCCCAGTCGCTGATTGCGAAAGCGCCGCCAGACACGCCAACGCGGCGAACGCGATGGGGCGAACGACGACGGGCGTGGCGATGGCGTGGCGGATCGGGTCACGTCAGTGCTCCAGTCGATCGAATTGAATACGCGGGTCGACCAGGACGTAGCACAGGTCGGAGATGAGCTTGGTCACCAGGCCAATGAGCGTGAACAGATACAACGAGCCGAGCACGACCGGATAGTCGCGCCGCTGCACCGATTCGTACGAGAGACGCCCCAGCCCATCGAGCGAGAACAGCGTCTCGATCAGCAGGCTGCCCGCGAAGAACGCGCCAATGAAGGCCGATGGGAAACCAGTGATCAGCGGAATCAACGCGTTGCGAAAGATGTGCTTGAACAGCACCTTGCGCTCGGAGAGTCCCTTGGCGCGCGCGGTGAGCACGTACTGGCGGCGAATTTCGTCGAGGAACGCGTTCTTCGTGAGCATCGTGACGACCGCGAAACTCCCCACGACCGACGCCGTCACCGGCAGCGTGATGTGCCACAGGTAGTCGGTGATCTTCGCCGGCCACGATAAATCGCTCCAATTATCGGAGACGAGTTCGCGCAACGGGAACAACTGCCAGAACGTGCCGCCGCCGAAGAGCACCAGCAGCAACACCCCGAGCACGAAGCCCGGGATCGCGTAGCCGACGAGCACCACCAGACTCGTGAGCGTGTCGAATCGGGAGCCGTTGCGCACCGCCTTGGCGATACCCAACGGCACCGATATCAGGTATGTGAGGAAAAACGTCCACAGGCCCAGGGAGATCGATACGGGCAACTTCGAGACGATCAGCGACCACACGCTCTGGTGATGGAAGTAACTCTGGCCGAGATCGAATTTCGCGAAGCGCTTGAGCATGAGCCAGTAACGCTGCGCCGGCGTCTTGTCGAACCCGTACAACGCCTTGATCTGGGCCAGTTGTTGCGGGTCGATGCCGCGCCGTCCGCGATAGTCGCTCGCGGCGCCGCCACCGCTCGCTTCCCCGCCGCCACCGCGCCCCTTGAGTTCGAGCATGACCTGCTCGACCGGACCGCCGGGCACAAATTGGATGACCACGAAGGTCAGCGTGATCACACCGAGCAGCGTCGGGATCATGATCAGCAGGCGTTTGAGAATGTAGGACCACATGGTTGGGGGCAGCTCCTGTCGGTTCCTGACTCGGTGACGTGCTATCGGGACGCGGCGGACGCCGGAGACGGCGCAGCGGACATCGACGCCCCGGGCGTCGCCGCCTGCGTCTGCCCCACACGCGAATCCCACCACGTCGACACGAGCCAGCCTTCGGCGGTGTAGTACTTCGGCAACTTGTCCGGGAAGTGCAGATATTGCTTGTAGGCCATGCGGTGCGTCGACGAGAACCAGTGCGGCACGATGTAGTAGCCATGCATCAGCACGCGGTCGAGCGCGCGCGCCGCGGCCACGAGGTCGTCGTAGGTATGCGCACGCACGAGATCGGCCATGAGCGCATCGACGGCGGGATCCTTCAGACCGATGGCGTTATCGGAGCCTTCCACGTCAGCCGAGTGGCTGCCAAAGCGGTCAAGCAATTCGGTGCCGGGAATCTGCGAGTCGGGATAGCGCAGCGAAATCATGTCGAAGTCGAACGCCTCCAGACGCTTCTGATACAACGCGAAGTCGCTCGTGCGAAAGTTCAGCGTAATACCCAGCTTGGCGAGGTTGCGGGCGTAAGCCGAGGCGACCGGCCCCATCGCACCGCCATCGTCGAGAAACTCGAAGACGAACGGCTCGCCTTTCGCGTTACGCAATGCACCGTCGCGATAGGTCCAGCCGGCCTGCGCCAGCAGCTCGCGCGCCTGGCGCAGGTTCTCACGCAGACTGGCGGGCGGGGTCGTCGTCGGCTGCACGACCATCGGCCCGAACACGGCCGGATCGAGCGATTTGCGCAGCGGTTCGAGCAGCTTGCGCTCCGCCTCGCTCGGCAGGCCACGCGCGGCGAGATCGCTGTTGGTGAAATAGCTGTCGATGCGCTGATACTGGTTGTAGAACAGCTGACGGTTAAGCCACTGATAATCGAGCGCAAGATCCAGCGCCCGACGCACGCGCACATCGCGAAATTTGTCGCGTCGCAGGTTCAGGATGAAGCCCTGCATGCCCGCCGTGTTGTGATGCGCGAACTCGCGCTTGATCAGTTCGCCATCGCGAAAGCGCTTCCCCACATAGCTGCGCACCCAGCTTCTCGCACGGTATTCGGTAATGGCGTCGAACTCGCCCGCCTTGAAGCCTTCGAGCCGCACGATGTCGTCGGAGTACAGCTTGTAGACGATGCGCTCGAAGTTATAGGTGCCGCGTCGCACGGGCAACGCGTTGCCCCAGTACTCAGGGTTGCGCCGGAAGGTGATGCGCCTTCCGCCGTCATACGACTCGATGAGATACGGACCACTGGCGATGGGCGTCTCGAACGTCAGCGCGTCGAAGGCCTTGCGCTTGCCGTTCGCGCCGGCCCCCCACTTGGGCGAAAACACCGGCACCGTTGCCACGAGCAGCGGCAGGTCGGGACTCACGCGACGGAAGTCGAAGCGCACACGACGCGCGTCGAGCACGCTCACACTTTTCACGTCCGCGAACATCACCTTGAAGCCCGGCGAGGCCTGCGGGCTCATCAGCGTATCGAACGAATACTTGACGTCTTGCGCCGTCACCGCGTCGCCGTTGTTGAAGCGTGCGGCCGGATTGAGGTGGAACGTGACTGACGCGCCATCGGGGGCCACCGCGATGTCGTCGGCGAGCAGGCCGTAGACGGTGGCAGGTTCGTCGGCGCTGCCAATGCCGAGCGTCTCGAACATGAGGCCGAGCACGCCCGGGGCCGACGTGCCGCGCAGCGTGAATGGATTGAACTTGTCGAAGCTGGTGCGGCGGTCGGGGTTCGCCAGCGTCAGCGTGCCGCCACGCGGCGCATCGGGATTGACGTAGTCGAAGTGTGTGAACCCTTGCGGATACTTCGGTTCGCCGTATTGGGCAATGGCGTACTTCGCCTGCGCCGACGGCGCCAGCAACAGGGCGACGGCGAGGGCGGGAACGACGGTCAGCACGCGGACCAGAGAAGTCACGAAGCGGCTGAGCGGGCCGCGTGTCGTGTATGGGTGCCGTGAAGTGGGCGCTTTCATGCGTCTCCTGTGTTGGTCGGCCAGCACCAGCCTGCCGGGGCCCGGACGCATCCAGCCCCCCTCCCCTTCGCCCCGCCACCGTGTTTGGCGACGTGGCATAACGGCGCGTAACATCTCGTCATGGCGCATCCCTGTGCCGTCACGCACAATTCCCGCACGAGGCTTGGCGACATGGCCGGACCGCGCGACAATTGTACCCAAAAGCCCGGCGGTTACCGCACTGAAAGACACAATCTCGCCGGCCCGGTTCCCCTGTTTCCGCCCTGGAGGCCGACGTTGAGTGCTACACGATCGCCTGCGCAGAACCCCAACCGTACCCTGCCTCGCTGGCTCGCCCGATTTTTCTTTCAATGCGTGGAAGCGGCGCAACGTCGTATTGCGCGTGGGTCATTGGTCGGCGACCGACCCATTTTCGACAACGCGCAGTTCCCGTGGGTCGAAGCCCTCGAAGCGCAGGCGCCGGCCATCGCCGCGGAACTCGACGCCGTCCTCGCCACGCCCGGGCGTTTGCCGGCGTTTCACGAAATCTCGCCCGACGTCGCCACCATCACGCAGGATCATCAGTGGCAGACCTTCGTGTTTCTCGGCTACGGCATGCGCGCCGAGCGCAATCTCGCGCGCTGCCCGGCCACCGCGGCCGCCCTCGACGGCATTCCCGGGTTGCGCACCGCGTTCTTCTCGATCCTCGCGCCGGGCAAGCAGATCCCGCTGCATCGAGGTCCTTACAACGGGGTGCTGCGCCTGCATCTTGCACTGAAGGTGCCGCGCGAGCGGGAGCACTGCTGGATCGAAGTCGACGCTCAGCGTTACGCCTGGCAAGCGAACCGCGCCGTGATCTTCGACGACGCCTATCCCCATCAGGTGCACAACGATACGCCCGAGACACGCGTGGTGCTGTTCGTCGACTTCGAGCGCCCATGCAAAGTCCCGGTATCATGGCTCAACAAGTTGCTGCTGGCCTTCGCGCCGCTCACGCCGGAGTTGCAGCAGGCGAAGGCAAATCACGAACAGTGGGAGCGCGATTATTACGCGGCGCCCGCGCCGGCCGCCAACCCGGCAACGCCCCCTGAGAATGCGGACTCGCCGACCACGAAGGCCGTGGCCGACGACCACGCACACGGCTGACGCGACGCATAAAAAAACGCCAGCGACGTTTTCGCTGGCGTTTCAGTGGGGTAGCCGGACCTACGAAGGCCGGCCGGGCTGCGCGAGCGCGTCCTGCGCGGGCGGTGGGACGAAGTTCGCCGCAAGCACCGCGACCAGCGCCGCCGCCATCATCGCGCCGATGCCGAGCGCGGCATCGCCGAAGTGGAGGTACGCCACCTTCATCGTCTCGATCACGGCCACGGCCACAACGATGGTGATCATGCTGAGCATGCCGGCCACCGTCGCACGATTGGGACTCTCGACAGCGAACAACGACTGCCGATACACCACCCCGTAACACAGGCCCATGCCGAACGCATGCAACGACGTGCCAACGAGAAGGGCCGGATAGCCCGGCGCTAGAATCGCCGTACCGATGAGCGACACCGCCGCGCCAATCAGCATCGCCGCCACGCCCGTCGCCAGCAATCGGCCATTCGACCAACGCCCGACCTGACGCGCGAGCAACACATTGCCGAGAATCAGCGCCGCGAAGACCGGCACTTGCAGCAACGCGTATTGCATCTGCGACAAACCGGCGCGCTCGATCAGGAACACCGGGCCGAGGGCGATCCATGTCAGCAGCGGCGTGATGGCAAGCCCCGTGAGCACGGCACCGCGCCAGAACCGCGCGCTCGAGAGCGGCAGCTTGTAGCCCGTCCAGAGCTGCTTCGCGTTCAGCGCCGTGCGGTCATGGCGCGACAGTTCCGGCATGGTGCGATACAGCCCCACGAACGAAAACACCGCCACGATGGCGATGAGCCAGAAGATGCTGCGCCATGGCCAGTACGACACCACGGCCGCACCCGCGAGCGGACCGAACAACGGCGAGAGCAGCGAAACGTTCGCCATGAGCGCCATGACACGCACCGCCGTCTTCTCGTCGAACGCTTCGTGCACGGTCGGATAGCCCACCGTCAGCACGAAGCAGCACCCCATGCCCTGGAGGAAGCGCAGCGCAATGAACTGCGGCATCGTCTGCACGTAGTGCGTGGCCAGACAGGCGACGATGAACATCACGAGACCGCCGAGCAGCACGCGACGGCGTCCGAAGCGATCGGCGAGCGGTCCGAGCAGCCATTGCAGGCTGGCGTTGCCGAGCATGGCCGCAGTGAGCGCCAGCGTGGTCATGTCCGCCGACGCCCCGAATTCGCGCGTGACCATCGGCATGCCGGGCATGATCATGTCATTCGAGATATAGACGGCAAACTCGAAGAGCACGAGCGAGAACGGAAACCAGAATCGGGAAACAGACAGGGTGGGGTGAGACACCTAAAGAAGGCTCCTTTGTACAGCCATCGCGCATGGCGAAGGCCCACGTAAAAAGACAACACCCCCGGTACCTGCGAGGCACCGGGGGTGTCGTTTGCATCGATGATGCCGCTTGGTGACGGCTTTCGATCGCTCAGACGTCCAGAAGTTCGACCTCGAAGACCAGCGTGGCGTTGGGCGGAATCACACCGCCGGCGCCGCGTGCGCCATAGCCCAGTTCGGGCGGAATGACCAGCTTGCGCTTGCCGCCGACCTTCATGCCGGCAACGCCTTCATCCCAGCCGCGAATGACCATGCCACCGCCGAGCACGAAGGCGAACGGGTCGTTGCGGTCCTTGCTGGAATCGAATTTCTTGCCATCGGTCAGCCAGCCCGTGTAGTGCACGGTGACGGTCTGACCCGGCGTGGCTTCGGCGCCATCGCCCACTTGCAGATCGTCGTATTGCAGGCCGGAATCGGTAGTGATGATCGACATCGTTGTCCTCGCTCGAAACAGAAAGAGTATCGACGCGCGAGGTATCGCCAACGCGCGAACTCGGGAAAGAAAAAACCCCCGGCTCTCCGCGAAGAGCCGGGGGTGTTCCGCCAAGGCGACTTGGCGGAGACGGAGGGATTCGAACCCTCGATCCAGGTTTTGGCCCAGATGCTCCCTTAGCAGGGGAGTGCCTTCGACCTCTCGGCCACGTCTCCCAAACTTGCCGTCACATCAGGGAGGTGATGTAACGAAGGCGTGATATTACCTACTGTTCGCGATGTCGTCAAACATTATGCGCATCGAAAACCAACAAAATTTGCGCATGTGTCATGCCTTCGACACGCTTGGGGAACATTCCCCGCACTGCCGCGCGAAAATCGCGCGTCGCGCCGCATGCCTCTTGCGCGCATGCGGCACACCGGGTGCCGTCAACGACGCTCAGGCCTGGTCGAGTTCGAACGCCTTGTGCAGCGCGCGCACGGCCAGTTCCATGTACTTCTCGTCGATCAGCACGGAGATCTTGATTTCGGACGTCGAGATCAACTGAATGTTGATGCCCTCTTCCGACAGCGTGCGGAACGCCTTGCTGGCGATACCGACGTGCGAGCGCATGCCCACGCCCACGATCGACACCTTCGAGACCTTCGGGTCGCCCACGACTTCGGCGGCACCGATGTGGCCCTGCACGTCCTTTTGCAGCAGCGTCATGGCGCGCTGGTAGTCGCCGCGCGGCACGGTGAACGTGAAGTCGGTCTTCCCCTCGATGCTCAGGTTCTGGATGATCATGTCGACATCGATGTTCGCGTCGGCGATCGGACCAAGGATCTGGTAGGCGATGCCCGGACGATCCGGCACGCCGCGCACAGTGATCTTGGCCTCGTCGCGCTGGAATGCGATACCCGAGATGATGGCCTTTTCCATTTGTTCGTCTTCCTCAAAAGTAATCAGCGTGCCCGAGCGCGCTTCTTCGTCGAGCGCGATCATCGGGTCGGTCAAGCTCGAGAGCACGCGCGTCTTGACCTGGTACTTGCCGGCAAATTCCACCGAACGGATCTGCAGCACCTTCGAGCCGAGACTGGCCATTTCCAGCATCTCTTCGAAGGTGACCTTGTCGAGGCGACGCGCGTCGTCGACCACGCGCGGGTCGGTCGTGTACACGCCATCGACGTCGGTGTAGATCAGGCACTCATCGGCCTTGAGCGCAGCGGCCACCGCCACCGCCGACGTGTCCGAGCCACCGCGACCCAGCGTGGTCACGTTGCCGTTCGGATCGATCCCCTGGAAACCCGTGATGACGACCACGCGGCCGGCATTGAGATCGGCCATCACGCGCGTGTCGTCGATCTCCGAAATACGAGCTTTGGTGAAGGCGCTGTCGGTCTTGATCGGTACTTGCCAGCCGGCATAGCTCACGGCATCGACGCCCGCTTCCTTGAGCGCCATCGCCAGCAGGGCAACGCTCACTTGCTCGCCCGTGGCGGCAATGGCGTCGAGTTCGCGCGGATCGGGATGGGCCGAAATCTCCTTGGCCAACCCCAGCAGACGATTGGTCTCGCCAGACATGGCCGACGGCACCACCACCATCTTGTAACCGGCCTTGTGCCACTTGGCCACGCGCTTGGCGACATTCTTGATGCGCTCCACCGAGCCCATCGACGTGCCGCCGTATTTGTGTACGATCAGAGCCATAACATTGCTAACACATTGATTTGAAACCGTTTATGAATCACGCACGGAGACCCGCCGAAGGGTATCGGTAGCGTTTCGATTCGCGGAACTTTTGATTATCGCACGAATGTATCGCGTCTGAGCCAGTCTGGCGCAGATTGCACTGCCCAGGACGCAGCGCGCCGCATTCGACAGCAGATTGTGCTGTTTTCGGTCGCTTACGCTTCGTCGCGCCACATCATCCGCCAGCGCGCACCGCGATACTCACCGGTTTGTGCCGCCCCGTCGATCCCCAGGCGCGGCACGAACACGATGTCGTTTCCCTGCCAGACGATCGGCACATGACGCAACCACGCCGCGACGCCGCGGCTTTGATACCAGTGCTTCAGCGAACGCGAATGACCGTGCGCGTGTTCGCGCCATCGCTCCCCACCCGCGCGCGCCCTCGCCACGAGCGGCCGCGCGCGTAGCACGCGCTCGTCGATGGATGCCTCGCCCCCCTCGTCCCCCTCGCCCTCGGCGACCGGCACGAACACAATGCTTCCCTGCCATTGCGGCAACGACCATTCGCGCTCGCCCGACCATCGCAATACGACATCGGAGGCCCCTTCGTCGTGGTGGGCCGCGTCGTACGCCGCGGTCCATTGCAAGGCGTCGCGATACAGACGCAAGACCGCGCCGCCATGCGGCAATTCGAGCGATGCGTCGTCGTGCGCGTCGCGAATCTGTCGCACCCATTCGTCCAGCCGCGCTTCGGGCGGCATCGCCAATCCGCGACGCGCCGCCCAATACCGCAGAAGGTTCGCCAGTCGTGGCGTGTCCAGCGCTTGCAATCGACTGCGCTGCAAACACTCGTTGCCAGACGCCTGGCTCACGCAGGCCATGTCGAAATCCGTCTGCGCGAGCTGATCAAGCAGCGATTGCGCTTGCGCGGCATGACGCGCAAACCGCGCCAATGTTTCCCGATACGCAGGCACGTGGGCCGCGATGGCGGGCATGACATCGTGACGCAGTGCGTTGCGCAAGTAGTGGCGATCGTCGTTCGACGGATCCTCGACCCACGACAGCGAGCGCGCCCTTGCATACGCCAGCAACGTCTCACGCGAGACGTCGAGCATCGGCCGCAGCAGCCGTGCACGACTCGGCTCGCCTGCCGCGACCGGCAACACCCCCTCCACGCCCATTGCCGCCACGCCGGGCAACCCCGCACCGCGCAGCATCTGCAACAGCACGGTCTCGGCCTGATCGTTCGCGTGGTGAGCGCTCAACAGCCAGCCCACACCATGTGCGTCGCAGCACGCCGCCAGCGCTTGATAGCGCGCCGCACGCGCCGCGCCCTCGATGCCCTGCCGGGCGTCGCGCTGCACACTCACCCGTTGCGCCTCGAACCCAAAACCGCGCAGACGCGCCTCGCGCTCGCACGCGGCGAGCCACGCGTCGGCGTGCGTGGACAGTCCGTGATGGATGTGGATGGCCAGCGGTGGTGCGATCGCCTCGCCCGCGTCTCGACGCGCCTGAACCCAATGCGCCAGCGCATCGAGCAGCACCATCGAGTCGAGTCCGCCGCTCAGCGCGACGGCCAGCGGCGGGGTGCCGTGGGAGGGAGGGGCTGACGCGAGGTGCGGCGTCGCGTGCGTCGCCAGGGCGAGGCGCAGCGCGACGTCCACATGGACAACTGCCGCGTCGCTTCGGGCAGAAGCGCACGCGGCAGCGGAAGCATCGTGATGAGGCATGGGATCAGGTGTCATCGCCACCACGGGCGACGACGCCCTGGCAGGCGCGTTACTTCGCGACCGCTTCCTTGTACTTGCCATAGCTCATCAGGCGCTCGAAGCGGCGCTCGAGCAGTTCCTTGTGGCTGTTGCCCTGGAACTGGCGCAGCGAATCGGCCAGCGCACGCTTGAGCATGCCGGCCATACCGAGCGGGTCGCGATGCGCGCCGCCCAGCGGTTCGTTGATGATCTTGTCGATCAGGCCCAGCGCCTTGAGGCGGTGCGCCGTCAGACCCAGCGCCTCGGCCGCCTCGGGCGCCTTGGCCGCGCTCTTCCACAGGATCGACGCGCAACCTTCCGGCGAAATCACCGAATACGTCGAGAACTGCAGCATCATGACCGTGTCGGCAACCGCCACGGCGAGTGCGCCGCCCGAGCCGCCCTCACCGATGATCGTGGTGATGATCGGCGTCTTGAGTTCGGCCATGACGAACAGGTTGTGACCGATGGCTTCGGACTGGCCGCGCTCTTCGGCGTCGATGCCCGGGTAGGCGCCCGGCGTGTCGACGAACGTGAAGATCGGCAGACCGAACTTCTCGGCGAGCTTCATCAGGCGCATGGCCTTGCGATAGCCCTCGGGACGCGGCATGCCGAAGTTGCGCAGCGCACGCTCCTTCGTGTCGCGCCCCTTCTGATGACCGATCACCATGCAGGCCTGGCCGTTGAAACGCGCCATGCCCCCCACGATGGCCAGATCGTCCGAGAACGAGCGATCGCCATGCAATTCATGGAAATCGGTAAAGATGTCGCGAACGTAGTCGAGCGTGTAGGGCCGCTGCGGATGACGCGAAATTTGCGAAACCTGCCACGGCGACAGGTTCGTATAGATGTCCTTGGTGAGCTGCTGGCTCTTCTTCGAGAGGCGCTCGATCTCTTCGGAAATGTCGACGGCTGAATCGTCTTGCACGAAGCGCAGCTCTTCAATCTTCGCTTCGAGTTCGGCGATGGGCTGTTCAAAATCCAAAAAGGTGTTCTTCATCAGGCTTCCCCCGGAAATGCGGCAGCGTATTGTACCGCCGGCAACGTCTACCCGGTCGAGATAGACAACTTTCATTGCCACTCAATCCATAATAGACGTCAATAATGACTGGATGCGATGGGATGGACGCGGATTATACGTCTTTGACTGAACTTTCAGTATTCGACGGGCACCGGTTCGAGGCTTCTCCACATATACCAGGTGGCGACGGAGCGCCACGGCTCCCAATTGGCGGCCACTTCACGCGCTTCGCTGCGTGTGACGGGCTCCCCGCTGAAATAATTGACGCTGATGGCGTTGATCAGCCCGACATCGTCGAGCGGCAGGACGTCGGGGCGCAACAGGTTGAACATCAGGAACATTTCGGCGGTCCAGCGACCGATGCCGCGAATGCCGGTCAACTCCGCAATGACCGCCTCGTCGTCCATGCTGGCCCAGGCGTCGACGTGTAGCGCGCCGGATTTGAAGTGCGTTGCCAGGTCGAGAATGTACTCGGCCTTGCGGCGCGACAGCCCGCAACCGGCGAGCGCATCGTGCCCTACCTTGATGAACTGCGCTGGCGTGAGCTTCGGACAGGTGGCCTGCACGCGATCCCACACGGCCTGCGCGGCCTTCACCGAAATCTGCTGACCGACGATCGAGCGCGCCAGCGTAACGAACGGCTCGCCGCGCCCGGTCAGATGGGCCGGACCAAATTGAGGGATCAACTTCTTGAGAATACGGTCGCGCTTCATGAGATCGGCGCAGGCCTGATCCCAGTAGAGCGGGCGCGTCGCCCCCGCCGCGACCGGTAGCGGCACCACGCCTGTCACGACCTGCTCGACGATGTCGTGGTCGATGCGCTCGATCTCGGGCGTCACGATGCGCGTCTCGCCATCGCGCTTGGCGATGACCCGGCGCGCGTCGTCGGGCGTCGACGGCACGGACTTCACCGGCGCCTTGCGCGCGACCTTCGTTCCTGCCTTCGTTCCTGCCTTCGGTGCGGCCTTTTTTGCGACCTTGTCGGTGACCGGCCTTGCAGCCTTTTCCGCGCTTTTTTGCACGCGCTTTTGTACGCGCTTTTCTACGCCCTTCTCTGCGACTTTTCTGGCGACCTTTTGCGCAACCTGCTTCGCGGTTTTTTGCGCCGGCGGCGGCGCGGCCTTGCGGGCGGCGCCGGCCTGCGTCGCCTTCGCCGTCGTGTTACCCGTCGCGGTCTTGCGACCCGACTTGACGTTCGTCGTCGCGCGCTTGCCGGCTACCTTGACCGGCGCACGGCGTTCGCCATCGTCGGTCGGCGCGACCGATCTGGTGGCCTTCACGGCCCCCTTCGCGCCCTTCGCTGCGGCAGTTTTGATCGCCACCTTAGCGGCCACGGAGTTACGAGTCACCATGAAATTTGCCTCGATGCGTCGCGCTCAGGCACGACGCCATTCGGTGGCGCCTCCGGGACGGTCTTCCAGCACGATCCCTTCGGCCAGCAGTTCGGCGCGAATACGATCGGCCTCGGCGAAATTGCGTTCGCGCTTGGCTTGTGCACGGGCTTCGATGCGCGCCTCGACCGACGTGCGCAAGGCGTCGTCGTCGCCGGCCGAGTCGCTCCCCGCCGCCCCTTGCAGGAACGATTGCGGATCGCGGCCAAGCAGGCCAAGCGTAGCGGCGAGCCCCTGCAACTGACGCACGAGCACCGGATCGCGCTGCTTGTTGATTTCTCCAGCGAGATCGAACAGCACGGCGATCGCCACGGCCGTATTGAAGTCGTCGTTCATCGCCGCGGCGAAACGCTGCGCGAACGGCTCGTTCCAGTCGAGTGGCGCGCCGTCGCCCGTCGCATCCTTAAGCGCTGTATACAGTCGCGTCAGACCGCCACGCGCGTCGTCGAGATGCGCATCGCTGTAATTGAGCGGGCTGCGGTATTGCGCGCGCAGAATGAAAAAGCGCACGACTTCCGCGTCGAACTTCGCGAGCACTTCGCGAATCGTGAAGAAGTTGCCAAGCGACTTGGACATCTTCTCGTTGTCCACACGCACGAAACCGTTGTGCATCCAGTAGTTCACGAACGTTTCGCCCGTCGCGCCCTCGCTCTGGGCGATTTCGTTCTCGTGGTGCGGGAACTGCAGATCCGCCCCGCCGCCGTGAAGGTCGAAGTGATTGCCGAGCAACTGGCAGCTCATCGCCGAGCACTCGATGTGCCAGCCCGGACGGCCCGCGCCCCACGGCGAGGCCCACTTCGACTCGTCGGGCTCGGTCTCCTTAGCGCGCTTCCACAGCACGAAATCGAGCGGATCCTGCTTCGCGGCATTGGCGGCAACCCGCTCGCCAGCGCGCAGATCTTCGATGGACTTGCCCGAGAGTTGTCCGTAGCTGGCGAACTTGCGCACAGCATAATTCACGTCGCCGTCGTCGGCCTGATAGGCGTAACCGTTGCGTTGCAGCGTGCCGATCATGTCGACCATCTGTGGAATGAAGTCGGTGGCACGCGGCTCGTGATCGGGACGCTGCACACCAAGCGCATCGGCATCTTCGTGCATGGCGGCAATGAAGCGCGTCGTCAATTCGCGCATCGTTTCACCGTTCTCGACAGCACGCTTGATGATCTTGTCGTCGATATCGGTAATGTTGCGCACGTAGGTCACGCGGTAGCCGAGCGTTCGCAGCCAACGTTGCACCATATCGAACACCACCATGACGCGCGCATGGCCGATGTGACAGTAGTCGTACACCGTCATCCCGCAAACATACATGCGGACTTCGCCGGGAACGAGAGATACGAACGGCTGTTTGTCTCGCGCGAGCGAGTTGTAGACACGCAGTGAATCCATAGATAAGCGCTTGACCGGGCGGCACCAGCGCCGGGCGCTGCGACGATGTCTCCGGCGCCATCACACACGACGTGACGGGGGCGACATCGCGAGGCGGGCTGCGCGCCGTGCGGTAGAAAAAACGAACCTGCGAACCGTATCCACCGCCATAACAATAAATGGCGCGGGCCGGGCGCAGGTGTTTTGTTAGAATGCGGCCGAGTATAGCATCTCTTGCGCACCTCTCAGGTATCCCAAGCACCCACTATGACGCAACGAAGCCGGTCACTTTTGTCTCCCGCAACGCGCCTGCTCCGCGCACACCGCCCGGTCGCTGCTGCCGCTCGCAGCGCCCGCGCGCTGGCGCTTGCCGGCGTTACCCTCGGCCTCGCGGGCACGTTGTTCTCGCTCCCCGCCGGGGCACAGGCCATCATCGATCCGCCGCCGCCCGCACCGCTGCAAACACCGCAGCAGGCCAGCGAGTCGGCCATCGACAAACTGGTCGCCGCAGGCAAGTTCAACGACGCGCTCGCGAAAGCCGACGAACACCTCAAGCAATATCCGCGCGACGCGCAGGTGCGCTTCACACGCGGGCGCGTGCTCATGGAAATGGGCCGCAACGCCGAAGCCATCGACGCCTTCACCGCGCTCACGCAAGACTTCCCGGAACTGCCCGAGCCGTTCAACAACCTCGCGGCGCTCTACGCGCAGGTCGGTGAGTACGACAAGGCACGCGCGGCCCTCGAGAGCGCGATTCGCAACAACCCGAGTTTCGCCGTGGCGTATGCGAATCTCGGCGACATCTACGCCAAGCTCGCGCAGCAGGCGTATCAGAAATCGCTCAAGCTCGCACCGACCGCGCGCGTGTCGAACCGCGAAAAAATCCTGTCCAACATGCTCGCCCCGCAGCGCGCCGCGCCCGTGAGCCAGACCCCGTCAGCGCCCAAGTCTGGCGACGACGCCGCGCTCAAGAGCGTCGGCAAGTCGGGCAACTAAACCCCGCCCCCGTCGTCCCAAGAATCGATCCCTCATTGCCTACGGAGACATGCATGAATTTTCCGAATCGCCTGCGTCGCGCGCTGCTCGGCGGCGCACTCGCTGCGGCCGCCCTGTCGGGGACGAGCCTGAGTGCGTTCGCGCAGGACGTCCAGCCGCAAGTGTTGTTCAAAACGTCGGCCGGCAACTTCGTCGTCGAACTCAACCCGAAGGCCGCGCCGAAAACGGTCGAGAACTTCCTTCAGTACGTCAACAGCGGTTTCTATAACGGCACGATCTTCCATCGCGTGATTGGCAACTTCATGATCCAGGGCGGCGGTTTCACGCCGGAGATGAATGAAAAGCCCACTCGCGCGCCGATCCCCATCGAATCGCAGAACGGCCTGAAGAACGTGACCGGCGCCATCGCGATGGCCCGGACGTCGAACCCGAACTCCGCGACCGCGCAATTCTTCATCAATGTGAAGGATAATGCGTCACTGGACTACCCCAACCCGGACGGCTACGGCTACGCGGTCTTCGGCAAGGTGGTATCCGGCATGGATACCGTCGAGAAAATCAAGGGCGTTGCCACGACCCGCAAGGGCATGTACCAAGACGTGCCGGCCACGCCCGTCGTGATCGAATCGGCCAGCGTCGTCAAGCGCTGACATTCTCCGGCCCAACGGGACCATTTCATCTGAAGGAAAGCATCATGGTTGAACTGCACACGAATCACGGCGTCATTCGCATCGAACTCGACGCCGACAAGGCGCCGAAGTCGGTCGAGAACTTCCTGAACTACGTCAAGAACGGCTTCTATGACAACACGGTGTTCCACCGCGTGATCAATGGCTTCATGATCCAGGGCGGCGGCTTCGAGCCGGGCATGAAGCAAAAGCCCACCGAGGCGCCGATCGAGAACGAAGCCAACAACGGCCTGAAGAATGTCAAGTACACGCTGGCCATGGCCCGCACGAACGATCCGCATTCGGCCACGGCGCAGTTCTTCATCAACGTCAGCGATAACGACTTTCTGAACCACAGCGCACCGACGCCGCAAGGCTGGGGCTACGCCGTGTTCGGCAAGGTCGTCGAAGGCCAGGACATCGTCGATCAGATCAAGGGCGTGAAGACCGGCTCGAAGGGCTTCCACCAGGACGTGCCGGTGGACGACGTCGTCATCGAGAAGGCCGTGATCGTCGCGTAAGCGCGTCCACCGCCAACGCAGCCTCTCGATGCCAGCATCGACTGCGCGGTGCTCGCCATGCCCTGTGACACCACGGGGCGACGGGCCCGCGCTTTTCATTTCCGATCTTCACCTCTCGCCGGCGCTGCCGCGCACGGTGCAAGTCTTCGAGGACTTCCTGCGCGGCCCCGCGCGTGAAGCGTCCGTCCTGTTCATTCTCGGCGACCTGTTCGAATACTGGATCGGCGACGACATGCTCGACGTCGCCACGCTGACCGACACCCGCACCGAAGCCTCCACGCGCCCCCCCGAACCCCTCGGCGCGTTCGCACGTCGCATGACGGCCGCCATGGCGGAACTGTCCGCGAGCGGCGTGCCGATTGCCGTGATGCGCGGCAATCGGGACTTCCTCCTCGGCAAGCGCTTCGCACGCGCGGCCGGTGCGATCCTGCTCGACGATCCGTGCGTGTTCTCGTTTCTCGGGCAGGCGCTGGTACTCAGTCACGGCGATCAGTTGTGCACCGACGACGTGGGCTATCAGCGCTTTCGACGCGTCGCCCATTCGCCGCTCGGCAAGGCGCTCTTCCTGACGCTGCCGCTGCGCTTGCGCATGGCCATCGCGAATCGCATCCGGCGGCGCAGTGCCGCCAAGGGTGCGCATCGCATGGCCTACGCCGATGCCAACGCGCAAGCCATCGCCGCCCTGCTCGACGCCGCCGGTGAGCGCACGCTTGTGCATGGGCATACGCATCGTCCGGCACGCCATGCCGACGGCCGCCGCGTGCGCTGGGTGTTGCCCGACTGGGAGTTCGATGTGGCGACGCCGCGTGGCGGCTATCTGCAATGGGACAGCCACGGCTTACGGGCGATCGATCTTGCGGACTCCGCCCCCGGCAACCGCTAAGGCGTTGCCCCCCAAAGCAAGGCGGCCCGTGCGGATGACGGGCCGTTTTCGCAAGCACAAGCGCGACCTCGCGCCATGGCGCGTTACATGTCCTGGATTTCCTTGCCCAGCTTGCGCAGCTCCGCGGTATCGATCTTGCTCGCGCCCAACGCTTCGAGATGCGCGCCAAGCTGGTTGAGCGCCGCCACCATCACATCGATCTTGTGCGCCTGATCGGTCGCGTTCTCGATCAGTCCGTGAATGGCAAGCGAGACGGGATCGTCGGCGTTCGGCGTAATGCCATAAGCGGAGAATTCCGGCTTGCGCTCGTGGTCGTTCGGCTTGGCTTGCGTGTCCTCGCGAGGCGCGTCGGGGCGAATGATGCGCGCGGGATTGCCCACCGCCGTGCCGCCGGCGGGCACCGCCTTCACCACCACCGCGTTCGAGCCGATCTTCGCGCCCTCGCCCACGGTGAAACCGCCGAGCACTTTGGCGCCCGCGCCCACGATCACGCCGGGTGCCAGCGTCGGGTGGCGCTTCGCGCCGCGCGCAAGCGACGTGCCGCCGAGAGTGACGCCCTGGTAAATCGTGCAGTCATCGCCAATGACAGCCGTCTCGCCAATCACCACGCCCATGCCGTGATCGATGAAGACGCGGCGGCCAAGCGTCGCCCCCGGGTGAATTTCGATGCCGGTGAGGAAGCGCGCATATTGCGACACGTAGCGGCCAAGCCATTTGAAGCCGGAGGTCCAGCATCCGTGGGCAACGCGATGCAGCATCACGGCATGCAGGCCCGGGTAGCACGTGAAAACTTCCCAGTTGCTGCGGGCAGCCGGGTCTTTCTGTCGAATGGCGGCGATATCTTCGCGAAGACGGGTGAACATGAGTCTGAATTCGATCCTGTGGTGGGTGTCCGGCCGTTCCGGCGCGGATCATCGCGGCGTTACCGGGGCCCGCGCCCTTCGTGAAGGTCGCGCACGGCGGGCACACTGGGTACGGTGGGTGCAAAAAGCGCGGCGAGCGGTGGCGGGTCACCGCCGGTGCTTGCGCTCCAGAATGTGCTTCGCGATGCCGCGCAGGATGTTCACCTCCTCACGCTCCAGATGGCTCTTTGCGAAAAGTCTGCGCAGGCGCGTCATGAGCTTCTTCGGATTCTCGGGGTCGAGAAAATCGAGTTCGACGAGCGCACGCTCCAGATGCACAAGCATGCCTTCGACGTCATCGCGTGTCGCCAGCGACGCATGCGCGGTGGCATCGAGTTCCGAGGGCAACACGGCCACCGTCGCGGCATGCGATCCTTCGCCGCGCTCGCGCGCCAGACAGCCCATGCGCACTTCGTAAGCGATGAGTTGCACCGCCTGCGAGAGATTGAGCGAGCTGTACACCGGGTTGGCGGGGATATGGACAAGCGCATTGCAGCGCTCGACATCGTCATTCGACAAACCCGTGCGCTCACTACCGAACACGAACGCCACCGCCTCGCCCTGCCCCGCGTGCTGCACTGCGATTGCGGCGCTCTCGCGCGGCTCGGCATTGGGCGGCCCGTATTCACGCGAACGCGCCGACAAGGCGACGGCCCAGCTCACGCCCTGCAAGGCCGAATCGAGATCGGGCACGACCCACGCATTTGCCAGCACGTCGTCGGCGCCGCTCGCGAGCGCCACGGCTTCCGGATCGCGCAGCACGTCGGCCCCCGCGCGCGGTGCGGCCAGGACCAACCGGCCAAACCCCATCGTCTTGATTGCACGGGCGGCCGACCCGACGTTGCCGGGATGGCTCGTCTCGTTGAGCACGAAACGCACTTGATCGAACAACGACGACGCGGGATGGGCAACAGCAGACTGTGACATGAGGCAGTGATGAGGAGTGGAAACAGAGGCATGCGAAAACACGACGCGCCGTCACCGGGATCGGAACCGGTCCACGCTTGTCGTTCGGCTCGGCCGGCCGTTCAACGGCAAACGTTGCTATTTTGCCCTGAATCGCGAACGCTGCGGGCGGTCATGATGGCCCCGATCGCCGGACCTCGCCGGTACTGCCATGAAACCGCCGAACCCCGAAAAAGGGTCAGAAGCGGGCGCGAAACCCGAAGACGTCTCAGCGCAAGCGCCGCGTTTTTGCTAAAATGCGCGTTTTCGTCCTTGCAAACGAGCCGCCACCCGGTGCGCGGCGCTTGCGGGGCATCGCTCTTGCTCAATTTGTTCGCTTTGTCTGCCATGCCTGACGGCCGGCCCAGAGGGGGTCGCGCGTACCGACGGCAATGGCCTTAACAGGAATCTGTCATGCAGCATCCCATGCTCAATATCGCGGTGAAGGCCGCGCGCCGCGCCGGCAACATCATCAGCCGCGCCTCTCTCGACATCGACACTGTCAAGGTCACCAAAAAGCAGCACAACGACTTCGTGACGGAAGTGGACAAAGCGGCTGAGCAAGCGATCATCGAAACCCTTCTGCAAGCCTATCCGGACCACGCCATCCTCGCCGAAGAATCGGGTGAGGAACATGGCAAGTCGGGTTCCGAATACCAGTGGATCATCGATCCGCTCGACGGCACCACCAACTTCATTCACGGCCTGCAATACTACTGCACGTCGGTCGCGCTCGCCCACAAGGGTATCGTCTCGCAAGCCGTGATCTACGATCCGACCCGCAACGAACTGTTTACCGCATCGCGTGGCCGTGGCGCCTTTCTCGACGGCAAGCGCATTCGCGTGTCGCGCCGCGATCGTCTGGCCGATGGCCTGATCGGCACCGGCTTCCCGTTCCGCGACCTGCAAGGCGTTGAGAACTATCTGAAGATGTTCGGCACGATGACCGAGCATTGCGCGGGCATCCGCCGTCCGGGCGCGGCGGCACTCGATCTGGCCAACGTCGCGGCCGGCCGCATGGACGGCTTCTTCGAGCAGGGACTGAACGCGTGGGACATGGCGGCCGGCAGCCTGCTGATTACCGAAGCCGGCGGTCTGGTCGGCAACTACACCGGCGAATCGGACTTCCTGTTCGAAGGCGAAGTCCTCGCGGGCAACCCGAAGATCTACGCGCAGATGGTCAAGCTGCTCGAAGGCTATTCGCGCGCCAAGCGTCCGGTGTCGCCGGCCAGGGCCAGCGCCGCCAGCGCGGTTGCCTCGGAAGGCAACCTGCCGTCGTAAGGCGTGCGCAGGGGCGCTGGATGTGATGGCGCCCCCCTCGCAAAAAACCCCGGCGATGCTCGCGCATCCCGGGGTTTTGTGTTTCCGGTGCCGCCGCTGGCGGCCCGGAAAGCGCTCACACGCTGTGTGCCTCAGGCGCCCAGACGCGCCAGCACCGTATCGCGGCCAAGCAGTTCGAGCACGGCGTCGATGGCCGGCGTGTGCGTCGTGCCAACCACGAGCAGACGCACCGGCATCGCGAGCTGCGGCATCTTCATGCCATGCTGGGCGAGCGTGGCCTTGAATGCCGGCGAGATGGCCGCCTTCGTCCACTCGGGCAACGCCGCCAGCGCCACGCCAAGATCCTTCACGGCCGCGCGCGCGGTATCCGTCATGTGCTGGGCCAGATCGTCGTCCGAAGGTGCCGGCTTGCGATAGAACATTTCGGCGCTCGCCGCGATGTCCTTGATCGTGTTCGCCCGGTCCTTGAACAGCCCGACCACACCTGCGAGCGACGGACCGCCTTCGATCGACACGCCCGCCTTCTGCAGGAACGGCTCGGTCAACCCGGCCAGGCGCTCGTTATCCGCCTGCTTGAGGTACTGGTTGTTCATCCACAGCAGCTTTTCGGGATTGTGCTGTGCCGGCGACTTGCCCAGATGATCGAGGTCGAACCACGTCACGAACTGCTCGCGCGAGAACACTTCGGCATCGCCGTGCGCCCAGCCCAGCCGTGCCAGATAGTTCACCACCGCCTCGGGCAGGAACCCTTCCTCGCGATACTGCACCACGCTCATGGCGCCGTTGCGCTTGGACATCTTTTCGCCCTGGTCGTTAAGCACCGTGGGCAGATGGGCGTAGATCGGCGGCTGCTTGCCGAGTGCTTCGAAGATGTTGATCTGACGCGGCGTGTTGTTCACATGGTCGTCGCCACGAATCACGTGCGTGATGTCCATGTCGATGTCATCGACAACCACACAGAAGTTGTAGGTCGGCGTGCCGTCCGGACGCGCGATCACAAGGTCGTCGAGCTCGTCATTCGAGATTTCGATGCGACCCTTGACGGCGTCTTCCCACACCACGCTGCCGGCGAGCGGGTTCTTGAAGCGCAACACCGGCTGCACACCGGCCGGCGGCTCGGGCAGCACCTTGCCCGGCTCCGGACGCCAGCGACCGTCGTAACGCGGCTTCTCACCGCGCTCGCGCTGCTGCTCGCGCAGCTCGTCGAGGGCTTCCATGCTCATGTAGCACGGATAGACGTGACCGGCGGCCTTCAGTTGCTCGAGCACTTCGCGATAGCGATCCATGCGCTGCATCTGGTAGAACGGACCTTCGTCGTAATCGAGGCCGAGCCATTCCATGCCTTCGAGAATGACCTGCACGGCTTCCGGGGTCGAACGCTCGAGATCGGTGTCTTCAATGCGCAACACGAACGCGCCGTGATTGTGACGCGCGAAGGCCCACGGATAAAGAGCGGAACGGATGTTGCCCAGATGGATGAAACCGGTCGGGCTAGGCGCAAAGCGGGTGCGGACAGTGGTCATGATTTGGCGTGGGTGCATCGCGTCGGCGACAAACAAAAACGCCCGCGGCGGAGGGTCTCGCGCAGGCGGGTCGCCAACATTCGGAAGCTGGCATTATATCAGCCACGTGCGCGCACTCACCGAGAACGTGAGGTCGCCCCCCCTTGTGCGCCTTACTTCGTCGATCGGTGATAACGTCGGATACTTCGCCATTCGATCACGGTCGTATTCTTCTTCTCCTGCCATGTCCATCCCGATCCTCGCGCTCCGCGAATACTGCCCGACCGATCGCACCGACACGCATGACTTTCATCAGGTCGTGATCGGACTGTCCGGGCGCATGTCGATGTCGCTGGACGGCAATGCAACGCAATACGGGCGTGTGGGCACGCGCAACGGCGTGGTGATTCCAGCCGGCGTGCGGCATGAGTACCGGGGCGACGGCCCCAACCGACAAGTCGTGCTGGATGTGCCGTCGCGTCTGGCGACGGCGACAGGCTCGCAGCGCGCGTTTGCGCACGAGGCTTTTTTCACGCTCGACGCGAACCTGCTGGCAATGGCCCGGCGCGTGAGCGCGCGCATGGACGGCGAGTGTCCCCTGAGCGCGAACGACCCTGTCGTGCGTGCTTGGCTGGGCGCCCTCACGGCGCGGCTGGCGTCGTCTCGCCCCGCACAGCGCTCCGTTCGGCTGGACCTGGCGTGCATCGACGCCCGACTGCGCACTGCGCTGGCAACGCCACCAGGTACGGGAACGCTGGCACGGGAAGCCGGCATGAGCGTGCGTCATTTTCACGATGCCTTTGTCGCGATCACCGGCGAGACGCCTCACCAGCATCTGATGCGCCTGCGGCTCGCACGTGCGGCCACATTGCTGAGCACCGGTGACGCAACGCTCGCCGACATCGCCCTGGAGGTCGGCTTCAACGACCAAAGCGCCCTGTCCCACGCGTTTCGCCAGCACTACGGCCAGCCCCCCGCCGCGTGGCGGCGCCAGCGCCTCGCCCGCGGCGCTTCAGGCTAAGTCGATCGCTCGGCTGCAGGCACATTGGTCGGAATGCGCCGAATAACGAATAGAATTCGCCCAAAAATATTCGCATCCACGACACCAATCTCCCAATTTCTGGTCGAATTGCGGCGCTGACCGGTGCCAGACGCCACGCCGCATGCCAACCGGAACTGGCCCGGCACCGGACAAGCGGCCATCGACAGGCACGCAACGACGTGCGCGACGCATTGGGAGACACGCACCTTGAAACCACTTCTCTACCGCCTGCTCATCGGACTGGGCGGCCTGGCCCTGTTCTGGGCGTTCGGCATGCTCAGCGCCAAAGAGTACGGCAAGAGCGCGGCGCTCATGGCAACCGCCCTACCCGGGCTTACGGGCTTGTGCCTGATGCTGCGCACGCGCCCGGCATGGCTGAGCGCGACAACGCTGGGCATCGTTGCCGTCTTCTTTCTCGACGCAGCCACCAAAGGGTTTCTGCGCGACTACTTCGGTCTGCGCCCGAACCATCTGCTGGTCCTGCAAGCGGTGTTCAACACGAACCCTTCGGAAGCCAGCGAGTTCTTCCGCCACCACTGGCGCGACCTCGCCGAGGCAAGCGGGGTCTTCGCCGTGCTGATGTCGGCGGTCGTCGTGCTCGAGCGCCGCCTGTCGCGGGCGGAGGCCGCGAACGCTCTACCGCCAATGCGGCGCCGCAGCCAAATCGCCGTGACCAGCCTGCTCCTGGGCTTTTTCGCGCTGCATCTGAATCCGACGATGGCCAAGGAAAACCCGCTGCTCTACTGGCCGATCCGCTATCTCGACTACCAGCGACAACTCGCGCATGCCGACACGCTTCAACGCGAACTCGACCGCAACATGGCCCAGCGCAACGACTGGCGCGTGCAGTATCGGGGGCCCGCGCGCAAGACCGTTGTGTGGGTGATCGGCGAGAGCCTGAACCGCAACAACATGTCGCTCTACGGCTATGCGCGCAACACCACGCCGATGCTCGACGCATTGCGGCGCGAACTCACCGTCTTCCGTGACGTGGTGTCGTCCGAGCCCGCGACCATGGCCTCCCTCATCAAGATGCTCACTCCCGCAAGCCTCGCCGATCCCGACGCCTGGACGCATCAGCCCGATCTCGTCATGCTCGCCAAGGAAGCGGGATATCGCACCTACTGGATCTCGAATCAGGCGCCCAACGACGGCTGGCTGGGACTCGTCGCCAATCGCGCCGACGAGCGGGTCTTCATCAACAAGGGCTTGGGGCGCGGCGAGAACAATTACGACGGCAACCTGTTGCCGGAGGTCGAAGCCGCACTCGCGAGCGACGCCCCCCGCAAGCTTATCGTCGTGCATCTGCTCGGCGCGCATCCGACCTACGATATGCGTTACCCGGAGGCCTTTGCACGCTTCGACAACACGGACGATGCCGTCGTGCGCCAACTCGCGACGCAAGGTCGGTCGCTCTGGGTGCGTCGCTTGCGCAACGAATATGACAACGCCATCGCCTACAACGATTACGTGGTCGCCAGTCTGATCCGCAAGACTATGGCGGCCACGGCGACGTCCGACGCCAGCCTGCTGTTCAGCTCAGACCACGCCCAGGAGGTTGGTCACACCCGCAATCACACCGGACAGTCTGTCGCCGATGCCTCCGGCTACGAGATCCCGATGCTCGTCTGGACGCGAGGCAGGATCGATGCGAAGCGGCGCGCAACGCTGGAATCCCGGCCCTATCAAACCGATCAGCTCGACCACACCATGCTCGGCCTGCTCGACATCGACACGACTTACTACAATGCGTCGCACGACGTGATGAGCGACGCGTTTGCCCCGGCAGCGCGCAGCATCAACGCACGCCCGTATCGAGCATCCATGGATATGGCGTCGGCCGACGGGGCAACAAAAAAGCCGATGCGATAGCTCGCATCGGCTTGCGACCCGACCGTTATCTGCTGACTTGTCGCAGATAACCCGGGCCAGCCCGCGTCAGGCCTCCAGCCGCGACACGAACTTCGGCTGCAGGTACGCTTCGAGCGCTTCCGGGCCGCCTTCCGAACCGTAGCCGCTGTCCTTCACACCGCCGAACGGCACTTCCGGCAGGGCCAGCCCCGAATGGTTGATCGTCAGCATACCGGTCTCGACGCGCGCCGACAGGCGATGCGCCGTGCCCTGCGACGTCGTGTACGCATATGCTGCCAGGCCGTACGGCAGACGGTTCGCCTCGGCAATGGCTTCCTCTTCCGTATCGAACGGATTGACGATCGCGACGGGGCCGAACGGCTCTTCGTGCATGATCTTCGCGCTCAACGGCACGTTGCACAGCACCGTCGGCGCGTAGAAGTGACCGCCTTCAGCCGCACGCTTACCGCCGGTTTTGAGCTGAGCGCCTTGGGCCACCGCATCGTCGACGATCGCGCTGATCGCCTCGAAACGCTTGCCATTGACCAGCGGCCCCATCGTCGTTTCCGGATCCAGCCCGTTACCCACGCGCACCGCTTCGGCGGCCTTCACGAAGGCGTCGACGAACTGATCGTACACGCCGCGCTGCACGAGGAAACGAGTCGGTGCGATACACACCTGACCGGCGTTGCGGAACTTGCCGGCAGCAAGATTGCGCACGGCGGCAGCGATATCGGCATCGTTGAAAATCAGCACCGGCGCATGCCCGCCGAGTTCCATCGTCACACGCTTCATGTGCAGACCGGCCATCGCCGCCAGTTGCTTGCCCACCGGCGTGGAACCCGTGAACGACACTTTGCGGATCGTCGGATGCGGGATCAAATACGACGAAATTTCGGCAGGCACGCCATACACCAGGTTCAGAACACCGTCGGGCAGTCCGGCGTCGGCGAAGGCGCGAATCAGCCCGGCCGGCGAGGCGGGCGTTTCTTCCGGTGCCTTGACGATCACCGAGCAACCGGCGGCCAGCGCAGCCGAGACCTTGCGCACCACCTGATTGACCGGGAAGTTCCACGGCGTGAATGCCGCCACCGGACCGACCGGCGTCGGGATCACCATCTGGTAGACATTCGGCACACGGGCCGGCACCAGACGGCCGTAGGCGCGCTTGCCCTCTTCCGCGAAGAATTCGATGATGTCGGCCGCCGAGAGCAGTTCGCCCTTGGCTTCGCCGATCGGCTTGCCCTGCTCCATCGTCATCTGACGTGCGATGTCGCCGACGCGCTCGCGCAGCAGACCGGCGGCCTTGCGCATGAGCTTGGCGCGCTCGAACGGTGCGATTTCGCGCCACTTGGCAAAGCCCGCTTCCGCCGCCGCGAGGGCGGCGTCGAGATCCGGCTGGGTCGCTCGCGCGACAGTTCCGATGGTTTCGCCAGTGGCCGGGTTTTCGATCGGCAGCGTGAGACCTTCCGCGCCTCCCTTCCACTGCCCGTTAATGAAAAGCTCTACGTTGTGCGACATGCTGAAGTCTCCGGTTGGCAACACGCCCAACAGCATAACGCAGGCGGCGGATTCCTGTTGCCCTGCCAGCGCGCTCAGGCCGGTGCGTTTCCCGGCGCCCCCGGAGACATCTCATCACATGAAACAAAAGGGCCGACAGTGCTGGCAACGTTCCACGTTGCCGCACTGCCGGCCCTCAGGGGGAATGATCGTCCCCCCGCGTCGTCTTGCGCGACGTCGAGACGTCCCAAGCCTCGTCAGCCCGCCAGAATTTCCTTCAACGCGTCCGTGAACGCAACGCACTCCGCTTCCGTGCCGACCGTGATGCGAAGGAACTGCGCCACGCGCGCCTGCTTGAAGTGGCGCACGATGATCGAGCGCTCCCGCAGCGCCGACGCCAGTTGGGCTGCGTCGTGCAACGGGTGACGCGCGAACACGAAGTTCGCCGTCGACGGCAGCACCTCGAAACCCAGCGCCGACAAGCGCGTCACGAGGGCCTCACGGCTTGCGATTACCGCCCGACGCGTTGCGTCGAAATATGCCTCGTCTTCAAGGGCGGCCACGCCGGCTGCCTGCGCGAGACGGTCGAGCGGGTACGAGTTGAAGCTGTTCTTGACGCGCTCGAGCGCTTCGATCAGATCCGGATGCCCGATGGCGAAGCCCAGACGCAGCCCCGCCAGCGAGCGCGACTTCGAGAGGGTCTGAACCACGAGCAGGTTCGGATACTTCGCGATCAATTTCGCTGCGCTCTCGCCGCCGAAGTCAATGTAGGCCTCGTCGATGATGACCACCGAATCCGGATTTCCCGCCAGCAAACGCTCGATCTCGCCACCGGCCAGCAGGCGACCTGTCGGCGCGTTCGGATTCGGGAAGATGATGCCACCGTTGGGCCTGAGGTAGTCGTCGACGCGAATCTCGAACGTGTCCGTCAGCGGCACGTTCTCGAACGCCACGCCGTACAGCCCGCAGTACACCGGGTAGAAGCTGTAGGTGATGTCCGGAAACAGAATCGGCTTGTCGTGCTTCAACAATCCCTGAAACACGTTCGACAGCACTTCGTCGGACCCATTGCCCACATGCACGTTGGCCACTTCCAGGCCGAACCGCGTGGCGATGGCCTGCTTGAAGCGGCGGGCGTCGGGGTCCGGGTACCGCTTGAGCGCGTCCGCATCGCCGCCGAGCGCCTCGCGAATCGCGGCGAGCACGCGCGGCGACGGACCGTACGGGTTCTCATTGGTATTGAGTTTGATGAGACGCTGCATCTGCGGCTGCTCACCGGGCACATAGGGCGTCAGATCGGCAACGCCCGCGCTCCAGAATCGACTCATGACGGCCACTCCGCTCAGCTCACGAAACCGCGAGCCAAATCGGCCCGAATGTCGGCCGGCGACTCCAGACCGACCGCCAGGCGGATCAGGCCTTCGGTGATGCCCGCCGCGGCGCGCGCTTGCGGCGTGATGCGACCGTGCGTCGTGCTCGCGGGATGCGTAATCGTCGTTCGCGTATCGCCGAGGTTGCCGGTGATCGAGCACACCCGCGTGTTGTCGATCACGCGCCAAGCGTTCTCACGCTGCTCGGCCGGGGTTGCCCCCTTGAGTTCGAACGCGACGATCGCGCCGCCTGCCTTCTGCTGGCGCTGCGCGAGTTCGTATTGCGGGTGTGACGGCAGTCCCGGGTAATACACACGGGCGACCTGCGGCTGCTGCTCCAGCCACTGCGCGATCGCCAGCGCGTTCTCCGATTGCTTCTCGACACGCAGCGACAGCGTCTCCAAGCCCTTGAGCAACACCCAGGCGTTGAACGCGGACAGCGTCGGACCGGCGCTGCGCACGTACGTAAACACCTTGCCCATGATGAATTCCTTCGTGCCGACAATCGCCCCGCCCAGCACGCGGCCCTGACCGTCGAGGAACTTTGTCGCGGAATGCACGACGACGTCTGCGCCGTACTCGATGGGCCGTTGCAACGCCGGCGTACAGAAGCAATTGTCGACGACGAACAAGGCACCCGCTTCCTTCGCAATCTGGCCGATGGCGGTAATGTCGGCAATATCGGTGAGCGGGTTGGACGGCGTCTCGAGGAAGAACATCTTCGTGTTCGGACGGATCGCGGCACGCCAGGCGTCGAGATCGGTCGGGTCGACGAACGTCGTCTCGACACCGAAGCGATTGAAGATCGTGGAGAAGACGTTGAGCGTGGAGCCGAAAATGCTTTGCGAACTGACGAGGTGGTCGCCGCCCGAGAGCGCCGACATCACGACCGAGACGATGGCACTCATGCCCGACGCGGTCGCCATGCACGCCTCACCGCCTTCGAGCGCGGCCAGACGGTCCTGAAACATCGACACGGTCGGATTGGTAAAGCGCGAGTAGGTGAAGCCCTCCTCCGAATGCGCGAAGCGTTCGGCGGCCTCGGCCGCGCTCTTGAATACAAAGCTCGAGGTCAGGTAAAGCGCCTCGGAATGCTCACCAAATTCGGAGCGCTGCGTGCCAGCGCGCACCGCCAGGGTATCGAAGTCGAAGGAGTCCATCGTGTGTCTCGTCATTAGGTTGGCCCGCCCGCCGGCCGAAAAAAGAAAAGCCCGTTTCGCTGTTCAGCAAAACGGGCTCGAAATCCATCTGTCTAGGCCTCGCTTTAGCTGTTTCGGGGGAGTTCCCCCACGTCCGCAAGCTGAATTCAAATCGACGTGAAAACGAGTGTAGCACGTTGCCGACGGGGAGGGAAAATCCCCGCCGCCCGCTGCGCCAGGGTCGGCTCAGAGGCCGAGCTGCGCCCCGCGCGGCTCGTTGTCGTCGCCGTCACCGGACTCCACCACCGGGGCCTTCGGCGCCTTGCGCTGCTGCTCCAGACGCGTCAGATACTCCGGCGTGACGTCACCGGTGATGTAGTTGCCGTCGAAGCACGAGGCGTCGAAGTCGGCCAGCGCCGGGTTGATGTCACGCACGGCCGCCTTCATGTCTTCGACGTCCTGATAGATCAGGGCGTCGGCGCCGATGATGCGCGCCACTTCCTGATCGCTGCGGTCATGTGCCACCAGCTCGCTACGCGTGGGCATGTCGATGCCGTACACGTTCGGGAACTTCACGGGCGGCGCGGCCGACGCGAAGATCACCTTGCGCGCGCCGGCGTCACGTGCCATCTGCACGATTTCCTGACTGGTCGTGCCGCGCACGATCGAATCGTCGACGATCAGCACGTTCTTGTCCTTGAACTCGACCCGCATGGCGTTGAGCTTCTGGCGCACCGACTTCTTGCGCATCGCCTGACCGGGCATGATGAAGGTACGGCCGACGTAGCGGTTCTTGAAGAAGCCTTCGCGATAATTCAGGCCCAGTCGCTTGGCGACCTGCATCGCGGCCGGACGACTGGAGTCCGGAATCGGCATGACGACGTCGATGTCCTGATAGTCGATCTCGCGCCGGATCTTCTCGGCGAGGTAGTCGCCCATGCGCAGGCGCGCATCGTAGACCGGCACGCCGTCGAGCACGGAATCCGGACGCGCCAGATACACGAGTTCGAAAATGCACGGATGCAACGAGGCGGCGACGGCGCACAACTGCGACGTCAGCTCACCGTCGTTGCTGATGAAGACCGCCTCGCCCGGCTTGACGTCGCGATCGAACACGAAGCCCATGCCCTCAAGCGCCACGGACTCCGACGCCACCATCCACTCCGTGCCGTTCGGGCCATCGAAGCGTCCGATGCAAAGGGGCCGAATGCCGTGCGGGTCGCGGAAGGCGAGCAGACCGAAACCGGAGATGATGGACACGATGGCGTACGAGCCGCGCAAACGACCATGCACCTTGCCCACCGCCTCGAACAGCGACCCGACGCTCAGGCCGCTGCGCGAGCTTTCCTGCAGCTCGTGCGCGAGCACGTTGAGCAGCACTTCGGAATCGGACGTGGTGTTGATGTGGCGGCGGTCGACACGGAACATCTCGTCCTTGAGCTGTTCCCAGTTCGTCAGGTTGCCGTTGTGGGCAAGCACGATGCCGTAGGGTGCATTCACGTAGAACGGCTGGGCTTGTGCGGCGCTCGACGAGCCGGCCGTCGGGTAGCGCACCTGGCCAATACCGACGTTGCCCGGCAAGTCGCGCATGTTGCGCGTGCGGAACACGTCGCGCACCATGCCGTTGCCCTTGTGCATGTAGAAGGACTGGCCATCCGTCGTCGCGATACCGGCGGCATCCTGGCCGCGGTGCTGCAGCAGCAGCAAACTATCGTAGATGAACTGGTTGACCGGGGATTTGGAAACTACACCGACGATGCCACACATGGCATGAATCCTTCAAAAAACATCGAAATCTGCAACTAACGGACCGTATTATCCGTCATTCGGAAACCTTGTGCAGGCCGGTCGACGGCGTGGCCGATCCGCCCGCCCCGCCTGCCCCGCCGCTGCGCATGCCCCACCCCTGCGATTGACCGAGCGCGCCTTGGCCGCTCAGGCCATCGCCCGTCAGCCCCGTGCCGAGGCTACCGCCGCTACCGCCGCGAAGGGCGCCACCGCCCATTGGGGCGGACGTCCCCGAGGTCTCCGCAGCGCCGGAAGTCCCCTCGGCGCGCTCACCGTCCGAATGGCGCGGCGAACCATGCCCGCCCTGCCCGCCCGTATCCGGCGTGCCACGATACGGCGCCAACTGCGGCAACGGAATCGGCGTTCCCAGCGGATTGACGCTCGGCACCGCCGCCTCGGGATTGTGCAGATAGTGCTGCACCGGTTCGGGCAGATACGGCATGAGCCGCGACAACCCCGCCTCGACCCACGGACGCACCAGCGACTGCTGCCACACCGGTTGTTGCGGCAATGACGTTAACTTGGCGGCGACCATCAACAACATCAAGAGCAACATGCCGCGCACGATGCCGAACATCATGCCCAATCCGCGATCGGCAGGACGCAACCCGATCAGATCGGTCATGCGCCCGACGAGCGCGCTGACGATACCGGCGCCAAAAACCACCGCGACCAGCACCAGCAGGAAGCCAAGGGCGCCTTGCGTCATCTCGCCGCCGGGCAGATCGGCGGGCAACCAATGCGCTAGCGCCGGGCCGAAGGCGCGCGCCACGAAGAACGCCACGACCCAGCCCACCAGATTGAACAACTCGCGCACCAGACCGCGCAACATGCCCAGCAGCATCGAGCCGAGCAGGATGGCAATGGCCCCGTAATCCACCACGGTCAGCAGACCGCCATGCACCGGATCGCTCAACTCAGCCTGCCTCGGCGACCTGCGCCGTCAGTCCGGCGTCGCGAATCTTCTTGCCCGCCGCTTCCGCACTCGCGCGATCGGCGAACGGTCCTGCGCGCAGCAGGTAAAGTTCACGGCCCCCCACCTTGCTCTTCACCATGTAGCTCGGCACATTCACGAGCTTGAGCTTGACGAGCCAGGCCTGCGCCCGGTCTTGCGTCGAAAATGCGCCAATGCGCACCTGGTACTTGCCGCTCGATGCCGCCGGCTTCTGCGCACTGTCGTGGCTATCCGCCGATTTGGCGGGTTTGGCCGTCGTGTTGTTCTGGGCGAACTGTGCAATGGGATCGGCGACGTTGTTGTTCGGCTGCGCCTTGGCTTGCGCCTTGGCCGTGTCGTGCGACTCCGGCTTCACGGCCGGCTTCACGTCCGCGTGCTGCTCGGGTTTCTTGACTTCCGGCTTGCTCTCCGGCTTCGCTTGCGCCACCGCCGGTTCCGGCACTGTGCTCGGCGCGGGGGTCATCGCGGCGGCAGGCGGCACGGCCGTCGGTGCCGGGGCGGGCGTCGAGACCGCCGGCTTGGCGGCGTTCGCGCCGGCCAGTGCATTGCTGTCGAGCGCGACTTCGCCCTTGTCGAGCGACGCGTCGGTCGGCGGCGTGGCTGCCTTCGGCTTCACGCGCACGGGCGGCGAGTTGGTGTCCTTTCCGGGAATCTGGATCGCGATGTCGTCAGCCGACGGTTTCGGCTCGGGGGCCAGCACCATCGGCAGAATGATGACGGCGGCGAGCACCAGCGCCAATGCCCCCACCAGACGGCGGCGCGCGCGTTGCTTCTCGGGCAGCAGCGGATCGAGTTGCTCGTGCTCGCTGTATTCGCCCGCTCCCGCCGCACGGGCGCCGGTTCGGCCGCTCCGGCGGCTACCGCGCTTGGGGGGAACGGCTTCGGCGTCTTTCTTGCGGAAGGAAAACAATCCCATAGGCCCTTGGCTCTGGTCGTAACTCGCGTCGTTGGACGGATGATGATCGCGCATCGGGGGCGAACCGCGCATGACATTTCTCGTAAGCAATTGTCACGGCCAACGTCCCGTCATGCCTTAATGGCGCTGTAATTTGCGGTGCGACATGACGCCGGACACCGTAAAGAACGATCCAAAAACCACAATTCTATCATTCTCCCCGCACTGCTCGAGCGCGGCGGCATAGGCTTTCTCGGGAGAGTCAAAGGTCTCGACCGAATGATCGGCATCCGGCGCGAACCCCACCGCCCGCAGACTCGCTTCCAGCTTCTGTGGACTCGCGGCACGTTCGGTCGGCAGCGCGCACAGGCGCCAGTGATCCACTTTGTCGACGAGATGCCGCAGCACCCCCTCGATATCCTTGTCGGCCATCGCCCCGAACACGGCGTATGTGTAAGGAAAGTAGCCCATGCCGTCGAGATTGTGGCCAAGCGCGGCAGCGGCGTGCGGGTTGTGCGCCACATCGAGCACCACGGCCGGACGCCCGGGGAGCACCTGGAACCGCCCCGGCAACTCGACCGACGAGAGCCCCAGCCGAATGTCCTGCGCCGACACCGGGAGCGTGTCGCGCATCGATTCGAGCGCGGCCAGCGCCGCCGACGCGTTGAGCAACTGGTTCGCGCCCCGCAAGGCTGGATACGCAAGCGACGGGCGGCGCATCTGGCGTCCGCCATAGCTCCACTGCTGCTTGTCGCCCTGATAGTTGAAATCGCGACCGAACAGCCACAGGTCCGCGCCAATGCGCTCCGCCTCGGCCAGCAACGAGGCCGGCGGCACGGGATCGCCACAGATCGCCGGCTTTCCCGTGCGGAAGATGCCCGCCTTCTCGATGGCAATCGCCTCGCGGGTGTCGCCGAGATACTGGGCGTGATCGATGTCGATGCTGGTCACGACGGCACAATCGGGGTCGATGATGTTCACCGCATCGAGACGCCCGCCCAGGCCGACTTCCAGAATCACGGCATCGAGCCCGGCGGTGGCGAACAAGTGCATGATCGCCAGCGTGGTGAACTCGAAATACGTGAGCGAGACCGGCGTTTCGAAGCTCGTGCGTGCGGCCTCGACCGCCTCGAAATGCTTCAGCAGCGTCGCGTCGTCGACGTTCTCGCCATTCAGGCGGGCGCGTTCGTTGAACGAGATCAGATGCGGCGACGTGTGACAGCCCACGCGATAACCCGCCGAGAGCAGAATGGCTTCGATGATCGCGCAGGTCGATCCCTTGCCGTTGGTACCGCCCACCGTGAAGACGGGGCACGGGAATTGCAGTCCGAGCGCCTCTTTCACGCGACCAATGCGCGTGAGGCCCATATCGATGCCCACAGGGTGAGCGGTTTCCAGATGGGCGAGCCAGGCGTCGAGAGTGGAGTAGGTCGGCATGGATGGTCGGGCAGAAAAACAAAAACGCGGACGTCACGTAACGTCCGCGCTTTCTATCCTGCTGAGTGATGCGTTCAAGCGCCGCATGAGCGGCACGGCGTGGCGTTGCGACATTCTACGCCGTTGCACCGCCCTTTGGGGCACCGCGGCAGTGCGCGCGACGCCATCGCGCCCGTGAATTTTCCGTGCTCAGGCGACGGCGTCCGCCGGCTGGCATTGCATCAGGGCGATCAGGCGAGCAATCTCCTCACGCATCTTGCGACGGTCGACGATCATGTCGATCGCGCCCTTCTGCAGCAGGAACTCCGAACGCTGGAAGCCTTCCGGCAGTTTTTCACGCACGGTCTGCTCGATCACACGCGGGCCGGCAAAGCCGATCAGCGCCTTGGGTTCGGCGATCACCACATCGCCGAGGAAGGCGAAGCTGGCCGACACACCGCCCATCGTCGGATCGGTCAGTACGGAAATGAACGGCAGCTTGGCATTGGCCAGCTTGGTGAGCATGGCCGTGGTCTTGGCCATCTGCATGAGCGAGAGCAGGCTTTCCTGCATGCGCGCACCGCCCGAAGCGGTCACGCAGACGAACGGCACCCCCTGCTCCAGCGCGTTCTGCGCGCCACGCACGAAGCGCTCGCCGACCACCGACCCCATCGAGCCGCCCATGAAGGCGAACTCGAAGCAGGCGACCACGACCGGCAGCGTATGGATCGCGCCGCCCATGACCACCATTGCGTCGGTCTCGCCGGTGTCGTCCATCGCTTCCTTGATGCGGTCCGGGTACTTGCGGCTGTCCTTGAACTTCAGCGCGTCGACCGGCACGATCTCCTGGCCCAGTTCGTAACGGCCTTCCGGATCGAGCAGCGCGTCGAGACGTGCACGGGCACCGATACGCATGTGGTGATCGCACTTCGGGCAAACGTGCAGATTCGCTTCCACGTCGTTGCGATACAGCACCGCCTCACACGACGGGCACTTGATCCACAGCCCTTCCGGGATGCTCTTGTTGCGCTGCGTCGGATCGGTTTGCTTGATCTTCGGGGGCAGCAGCTTATCGAGCCAGCTCATAGTTTCTCCTTGGCAAACGCCCGCATCAGGCGGGGCGGGCGTTTCTGGCGACCGTGCAACACGGCCGTGTCAATTCAGCGTTTCACCGGGCGGTTCGACGAATCGACCCCGCGAACAAACGCCGCAAATCTACGCCGATTTGGCGCCCTCGTCGAGCGCCTGGCGAATACCGCCGATGAATTCAGCGAGCGATTTTACCGCGTTATGGCCTTCCAGATCACGCGGCGTGTTTTCCAGGCGCTGAACGATGGCGCTGCCGATGACCACGGCGTCGGCTACGCTCGCGATGGCGCGCGCCGTCGCGGCGTCGCGAATACCGAAGCCCACCCCCACGGGCAGGGGTGCGACGGCCTTGATTTCAGGAATCTTCGCGGCCACGCTTTCCAGATCCAGGCTCGCCGCCCCCGTCACGCCCTTGAGCGAGACGTAATAGAGATAACCGCTGGCCTGACGCGCCACAGCGGCAATCCGCGCTTCGGTCGAGGTCGGTGCGAGCAGGAAGATCGGATCGATGCCATGCGCACGCACGGCCCCGGCGTAGGTCTCGGCTTCCTCCGGCGGATAGTCGACGACCAGCACGCCGTCGACACCGGCCTTGGCGGCCCGCTCGGCGAAGGTGTCGAGACCCATCGCCTCGATCGGATTGGCATAGCCCATGAGCACGACCGGCGTGCGGTCGTTGGTCTGACGGAACACCGCCACGTAGCCGAGCACCTCCGCCAGGCTCACGCCGCGGGCCAGCGCACGCTCGGAGGCGCGTTGAATCACCGGGCCGTCGGCCATCGGGTCGGAGAACGGCACGCCGAGTTCGATGACGTCGGCGCCGTTGTCGGCCAGCGCATGCATCAGCTTCACCGTCCAGCCCGGTTCGGGATCGCCGGCGGTGATGAACGGGATGAGGCCCTTTTTACCCTGCGCTTGCAAGGCTTGGAACGTCGCTTGAATGCGGGACATGATCGGAAAGTCTCTGAAGTCTTTGGTGGGCGAGCGCGTGGTAATGCGCGTTCAGCTCGAAGCCGACGAAACGCCGGCCGTGCAACGCACATGCCACGGCCGTCGTGCCGCTGCCCATGAACGGGTCGAGCACGAGACCGCCGGGCGGGCAACTGGCCAGCACCATGCGCTCGATGATATGCAGCGGTTTCTGCGTCGGATGATCGACGCGTTCGGGGTCTTGCCGGTGCAATCGCGAGATCGACCACAGATCCTTGGGGTTGTAACCCAGTTCCAGCCACTTGCTGCCCTCGAAGATACGGCGCGAGCGCGCCTTCTTCGTCGCGGCGTCGTACGGCACCCGCACCGCATCGAGGTCGAAGTAGTAATCCTTCGAGACCGCGAAAAAGCCGACGTTGTCGTGTACCGACGAGAACCGCCGGGTGCTGCCGCCCATGCTGGGCACGCGGCGATCCCAAATGATCTCGTTGATCATCAGCATGCGCCGCTTCAGGAACACGAACAGCTCGGGGGCGTACTGCCACGTACAGAACAGGTACAGCGAGCCGCGCGGCGCGAGCTTCGGTATCGCCGCTTCGAGCCAGCCATATGTCCAGTCGAGGAAATCCTCGCCGGAGCGCTTGTCGGAGTCGTTGCCGTAATCCTTGCCGAGCCCGTAAGGCGGGTCGGCCAGGATCAGATCGACGCTGCCGTCGTCCAGCTCGTGCAAGTGCTCCAGGAAGTCGGCATGACGCAAGGTGATGTCGCCCGGCGCCCAACGCGCACGCAGCTCGCCGGCCGCTTCCCTGGCCTCGAGACGCGCGGCGGCAGCTTCGGTGGCGTCCATGGGGCGCTCGGCCCCGAGGACGTCAAGTGGCGCCTTGCGATCAGTCAGATCGGTCATGCTGGTTCGGGTGTCCTTGATGGATCTTGGAATCTGAGGATTTTAGGATCTGCCATCGATGGCGTCTCGCGACGCCGCCGATCTCGCTTATGTCGCTTATGTCGCCTATGTCGCCTATGCCCCGCCCGACGCCGGCCTGGGCAGCGCCATCACGGTGTGCATGTCCTTGTCGCCGCGCCCCGAGAGATTGACCAGCACGATCTGATCGCTCGGCAGCGTCGGCGCCAGCTTGCACGCATAAGCCAGCGCGTGGCTCGACTCCAGCGCCGGAATGATGCCTTCGATCCGGCAGCAGTCATGAAACGCGCGCAGCGCCTCGGTATCGGTCACGCCCACGTACTCGGCACGCTTGATGTCATGCAGCCACGCGTGCTCCGGGCCCACCCCCGGGTAGTCCAGGCCTGCCGAGATCGAATGCGTTTCGGTGATTTGACCGTTGGCGTCCTGCAGCAGATAGGTGCGGTTGCCATGGAGCACGCCGGGCGTGCCACCGATGATCGACGCCGCATGACGGCCGGTCTCGATGCCGTCGCCCGCCGCTTCCACGCCCACCAGCTTGACGTCCGGCACATCGATATACGGGTAGAAAATACCCATGGCGTTCGAGCCGCCACCGACGCAGGCGAGCACATAATCCGGCTGACGGCCGGCCAGCTCGGGCATCTGCACCTTGCACTCCTCGCCGATCACACTCTGGAAATCGCGCACGAGCATCGGATACGGATGCGGCCCGGCCACGGTGCCGATGATGTAAAACGTGCTCTCGACGTTGGTCACCCAGTCGCGCATGGCTTCGTTGAGCGCGTCCTTGAGGGTCTTCGAGCCCGACTCCACCGGCACGACGGTCGCGCCCAACAGTTGCATGCGATAGACGTTGGCCGCCTGACGCTTGACGTCTTCCGAGCCCATGTAGACCACACACTCCATGCCGAAGCGCGCGGCAATGGTCGCCGTTGCCACGCCATGCTGACCGGCGCCGGTCTCCGCAATCACGCGGCGTTTGCCCATGCGACGCGCGAGCAGCGCCTGCCCGATCACGTTGTTCACCTTGTGCGCGCCGGTGTGATTCAGGTCTTCGCGCTTGAGGTACACCTGTGCGCCGCCCAGTTCCTGGCTCCAGCGCTTGGCGTGATAGATCGGCGACGGGCGCCCGACGTAGTGCTTCAGTTCGTAATGAAATTCTTCGAGGAAGGCCGGATCGTGCTGATACTTCGCATAGGCCTCGCGCAACTCGTCGAGCGCGTGAATCAGCGTCTCGGCCACAAAGACACCGCCGTACGGACCGAAATGGCCGCGGGCGTCAGGGAAATCGTACATGGTTGTCACTCTTCGCAGTACCGGCGCGCGGCTCAGGCGGGCGTTCCGGCGGGTTGCTCATTCGGCGTCGGCGGCACGCACTGCGTGCACGAACGCCGTCATGCGGGCGTGATCCTTCACGCCACGCGACGCCTCTACACCGCTCGACACGTCGACGGCGTAAGGCGTCACCCGGCCGATGGCTTCAGCAACGTTGTGTGCGTTCAAGCCACCACTCAAAACGGCCCGACGCGCGATGTCTTTTGGAATAAGTGACCAATCGAAAACCTTTCCCCCACCGCCGTAGCCTTCGACCAGGGCATCGAGCAAGATGCCTTGCGCAGCGGTGTATGCATTGGCGAATTGTAGCAAATCGCCACTGTCTTTCGTCTCCGGGCCGATACGCATGGCGCGCATGTAAGGACGATTGCCCGCCGCGGCGGCCAACACCGCGCATTGCGCCGGCGTTTCGTCGCCATGGAACTGCAGCGTGGTCAGCGGCACAGCCTCGACCGTCCGGGCAATCTCGTCGGCCGTCGCGTTCACGAACAGGCCGACCAGACTCACATACGGCGGCACCCGGCGGGCCAGCTCGGCCGCACGCGCCAGATCCACGTAGCGCGGGCTCGGCGGGTAAAAGACGAGACCGATGGCGTCGGCGCCCAGCGCCACCGCGTGATCGATGTCGGCCGGCTGCGACAGGCCGCAGATCTTGATTCGGGTACGGGATTTCATGAACTTGCCCACGGCATCGGGAACGGCCACGCCGCCCAGTTGGGCTCGGGGACCGCGAAACGCTCAGGATACCCCACCCGCGCCAGATACAGCCCGTCCGGCATGAACGTCGGTGCCGCCTGACGACGGTCGAGACTCGCGAGCACATCCGTCATCCAGCTCGCCGGCTGGCGGCCTCGGCCCACGGCGACCAGACAGCCCATGATATTTCGCACCATGTGATGCAGGAACGCGCTCGCCCGGAAGCGGAACACAAAGAAGTGCCCATGCTGCTCGATGTCGATGGCATACAGATGTTTCACCGGCGTCTTGGCCTGACACTCGGACGAGCGGAACGCCGAGAAGTCGTGCTCGCCGACCAGCACTCGACTCGCGGCGCGCATGGCGTCGATATCGAGCGGCGTGTGCAGCCAGCCGCATCGGCCCTCAAGCAACGGTGAGCGCACGGGATGCACGTACAGCACATAGAAATACGTGCGCTCGAAGGCGGTAAATCGGGCGTGGAAATCGTCCGGCATGGCCTGCGCCCATTGCACCGCAACCGTCTTGGGCAGAAACGCGTTGACGCCGCGCACCCACGAGAACATGGCGCGGTCCAGGTCGGTGTCGAAATGTGCCACCTGACCGATGCCGTGCACACCGGTATCGGTGCGGCCCGCGACGGTCGTGGGCAGCGCAACGCCGCCGAAGTCCCGCAACGCGGCTTCGAGCGTCTGTTGCACGGTGTTGCCATGCGGCTGCGATTGCCAGCCGGAGAACGCCGTGCCGTCGTAATGGATGCCCAGTGCGATTCGCATATGAAAAAGAAAAATGGGCGCTCAACCTACGAGCGCCCCAAACTACGGTCAATCTGTGGTGGCTTCGTCAGCCTGTCGTGGCGTCAACTTCTCGGCGTCACTTGCCAAGCTCGGCGAGCCGTGTGCGGGCGACGGACTGCTGCGCGGCGTCGCCACCGGCAATCACCTCTTCGAGCAGTTCGCGTGCGCCTTCGTCGTCACCGATGGTCTGATACGCAGTGGCCAGCTCCAGCTTCGTATGGAATTCATCCGGCACGCCCGGCTCGACGGACGCAGCGGCGACGGGTGACGCCGGCACGGCGGGCACCGGCGCAACCGTTTGCGGCACTTGCGGCGCCGCAGGTTCGGCCGCATACGGCGTTTCCGGGGCCGGTGCATGCAGCACCTCGTGCTCGATCAGGGCTTCCGTTCCGATGTCGGTTGCCAGCGTCGGCGCGCTCACGAACGCCGGGCTCGCCTGCGCGTCGTCGCCCTTCAGATCGAGGCTGAAGTCCGATAGATCGAACGACAACGGCTTGAGCGAGGGTGCCTCGTGCGCGGTGTCCGTATAGCTGCGCGACGCGACCGGCGAGTGGCTGGCCTGCTGCATCGCGGCGTCGAAGTCGGCATCGCTCAGTTCGCCGTCCGGCTCGTCAAACGCTTCCTCGTCCGCGCTCGCATGCGAGCGCAGCGGATCGTCCATCGGCGCCATCTTGAACTGCACCGAACCCATCCCCTTCGAGAGCGACGGCAAGGCATCGCTCGAAATCGTGCCCACATGCGCCGCCTGTCCCGGGATCGCCAGATCCAGATCGCCCAGCATGCCGGCTACGCTGCCGTCGAGCGAAGCGTCGGCGGGCTCGGCCGGCGCGGAAATGTTTGACTCAGGCGCAGGCACCGACGTAGCGGCAGCACCGCCGACAGCGGCGGCGGCACCCAGCGCTTCCAGCGCCGACAACGTGGCAGCCGCCGAGTCGCCATGGGCGGCGGGCGCCTCGTGGGCGTCCCCGGCAGCCTTGCCAGCTTCCTCGGCAAACGCAGCACCCCAATCGATTTCCGGCTCGCTGGCGGCTTCGGCCGGCGTTTCCTGCGCAGGGGCCGCCGCATCGCCCACGAGCGGCTCAGCCACCGCTTCAGACGACGCCACGGAGGCCGACGCCACCGGCAATACATCGTGACCTTCGCCGGTTTCGTCGACGGACTCGTCGTTCAAGGGCACTGGCTCAGCGTTCCACGCATCGGGTCCACCGGCGTCGTCCACCGCGGACTCGTGCTGAATCGCGTGAACGGCGGCAACGCCTTCGTCCGACGCCGACCAGGCATCGTCGGCCGCTGGCTGCCGCGCTTCGGCTTGCGCTTGATTGGCCGCGTACAGTGCCGCGGCGCCTGCGGCACCCGCAGCCGCCACCACACCCGCCGTGGCCATGCCGTCCGACGCCGACGCAGCACCCGGTGCACCGTCATGCGGCTCATCGTGGCCCTCGTGGCCCACGTGGTCTTCGGGCATATCACGCCCGTCGTCATACGGCCCGGGCTGCCCCACCGATGCCGCCGCGCGACGGCGACGCAACAGTGCCCACAGACCGAGCAGCACCACCAGCGCGCCAGCGCCCGGCAGCACATAAGGATTCTGGCTCACGACACGCCAATTCATCGCGCCATTCGGCGCCGACTTCGCTGGCGCAACCGCGGCGCTGGCTGCCGCCGTCGCGGCGACATCGCTTGCGGGTACTGCCACCGCAGCCGCCGCCTCCGATGCCGCCGTGCCCGCCGATGCGGCGGAGGCAGCCACCGCGGCCTCGGCCACGGCAGCCTCAGAAGCGACGCCCTTCGCAGCCGCACTGTCAGCGCGCGCAGCGGCGTCGGTTTCGTTCGTGCCATTGCCGTTGGCGGTATTCGGTGCCGTCTTGGCCGCTGCCGCCGCGGCCGTCGTCGTGCTGGCGGCCGGTTTCGCCGTCTTTTCCTGCGCAGTCGCCCCGGAAGCGGTGGCGGCCTGCTGCTCCAGGTTGGCGACGGCCTGATTCTTCATCGCCAACAACTTCTGGAGATCTGCAACGTTCTTCTGCAACTCGTTCACCCTGCCCTGAGCCTCGGCCTGCGCCTTGCCCTGGGCGATTTGTGCTTCTTCGCTGCCGCCGGTTCGACCGGCCGTGCCGCCCGCCCCCCCCTTACCGGGTCGCGACAGCTTCAATTCATCGCGTGTCGCGGGCGTGGCAGCTTCCGGTGCCTTGCCCGCTTCGATCGCGCCCTGTGCACTGCGGCCACCGGCCGGTGCTGCCTGCTGCGCCGTCGATTCGGCCAGCCGCGCGCGATACGCGTCGAACTGTTCCCGTGCAGCCGACACGAACTTGCGTGCTTGCGCGGGAGGAATACCTTGCACCTGTGCGTCGGACGGACGCGTGAGCGTCGCCCCCTGACGCAGCCGATTCGGATCGTCGCCGATGAACGCCGAGCGGTTTGCCTCGAACAGCGCGCTCATCATTTGCGCCAGCGTCACCCCGCCTTCGCCGCCCGTGAATTCACGGGCAATCGACGAAAGCGATTCGCCATGCCCCACCTTGCGCTCACCCCCAACGCCGACGGTAGACGCCTTGCCCGGCTGGGCAGATGTCGCGGACGCGGAGGTGGACAAGGGGGACGGGGGCGACGCCGCGGGCGGGGTCTGACTCGCCGCCGCTGCGGGCACGACGGCCTGGGCCTGGGCCGCGCTCGCTTCCGGGATGGCGGACAGCGTCACGGCATTGGACTGACGGCCGGTGCGCCACTCGAGCACCAGCAACAGGTCGAGGAACGACGTGCTGACCGGCTCGGCCGAATCGACATGCACGAGATACGTGCCGCTGTAACCGGGCGCGCGTCCGGCCGTCGGCGAGACCGACACGGAAAGCTTCTCGAGCGTGGGGTCGTAGCGCAGACCGGCCTGCTTGAAGGCGTCGCGCGGCGCGAGCTTCACCGACAATCCGTCGGCTTCCGCCTGCGACACGTTGCCCAGCACGATGACAGCACGCAATGGCTGGCCCGGCCCCGAGCGCACCTGCTGCGGGCCGAACTCCGCCGCACCGGCGTTGAGCAGCCCGAGGCTCCACAAGACGGCCGCTGCCGCGCTCAGGCGGAACGAATTACGGGACGAGTTTGCACGCTTGCCGATCGAGTATTTCCGCACTGTGTCTTGTCAGGCCTGTCAGTCGTTTGTCACTGGCCGCCCCGGCTACAAGGGGTGCCTCCCAAAGCGCGGACGGCGGCCTCGCGGGCCGCCGTTCTTCACGCCTTACCGATGCGCTGCGACGCTCAAGCGTCGAGCAGGATGCGCAGCATGCGGCGCAGCGGTTCCGCCGCGCCCCACAACAGTTGATCGCCGACCGTGAATGCCGACAGGTACTCCGGCCCCATCGACATCTTGCGCAGGCGACCGACCGGAATCGTCATCGTGCCGGTCACCGCCGCAGGCGTCAAATCGGTCATCGACGCTTCACGCGTGTTCGGCACCACCTTCACCCAGTCATTCGCCTGGCCGATGATGTCCGTCAGCTCGTCTAACGGCACATCTTTCGTCAACTTGATGGTCAGCGCCTGGCTGTGGCAACGCATCGCACCGATGCGCACGCACAGACCGTCCACCGGAATGGCGCGGGTGTTCGGGAAACCGTCGCCCAGCCCCAGGATCTTGTTGGTCTCGGCGCCGCCCTTCCACTCTTCCTTCGACTGACCGTTGCCCAGATCCTTGTCGATCCAGGGAATCAGGTTGCCGCCCAGCGGCACGCCGAATTGCTTGGTCTCGTCGGCCGTGAGCGCGTGCTGCTTCGCGAGCACCTTGCGGTCGATCTCGAGAATGGCCGAGTGCGGATCGTCCAGCAGCGCCTTGACTTCGGCGTTGATGCTACCGAACTGCGTGAGCAACTCGCGCATGTGCTGTGCGCCGCCGCCCGATGCCGCTTGATACGTCATCGACGTGAGCCAGTCGACCAGACCATGCTGAAACAGACCGCCCAGCCCCATCAGCATGCAGCTCACCGTGCAGTTGCCGCCGACGAAGTTCTTGGTGCCCTTGCTGAGCGAGTGCTTGATCACGTCGAGGTTGACCGGATCGAGAACGATGATCGCATCGTCCTTCATGCGCAGCGTCGAGGCCGCGTCGATCCAATAGCCGCTCCAGCCCGCCGCGCGCAGCTTCGGGAAGATCTCGGTCGTGTAATCACCGCCCTGGCAGGTAATGATGATGTCGCACTTTTTCAGCTCGTTGACATCATTGGCGTCTTTCAGCGAAGTCTCGTTCTTCGCCATCGACGGGGCTTTTCCGCCCGCGTTGCTGGTGCTGAAAAACACCGGCTCGATCAAGGCGAAGTCGTTCTCCTGTTGCATGCGCTGCATCAGAACCGAACCGACCATGCCCCGCCAACCTACCAGACCTACGGTTTTCATTTATCCACTCTCTTATCGTTGCAATTGCGCCGAGGGGCGTCTCTCGACGCCCCGTCAACGTTATAGCGCGGCAACCACTGCCGCGCCCATCTCGCGCGTACCGACCTTGGTCGCGCCTTCCTGCCAGATGTCGGGCGTGCGCAGACCTTGCGCCAGCACCTTCTTCACCGCATTCTCCACACGATCGGCCTGTTCCGCACGGCCCAGCGTGTAACGCAGCATCATGGCCGCCGACAGGATCGTGGCCAACGGATTGGCGACACCCTTGCCGGCGATATCGGGCGCCGAACCGTGCGACGGCTCGTACAGCCCCTTGTTATTCGCATCCAGCGACGCCGACGGCAGCATGCCGATCGACCCCGTGAGCATCGCGGCCTCATCCGACAGAATATCGCCGAACATGTTGCCGGTCACCACCACGTCGAAGTTCTTCGGCGCCTTGACCAGTTGCATCGCGGCGTTGTCGACGTACATGTGCGAGAGTTCGACCTCCGGATACTGCTTGGCGACCTCGATCATGGTGTCGCGCCACAGTTGCGACGTCTCGAGCACATTGGCCTTGTCCACCGAACACAAGCGCTTGTCGCGCTTGGCTGCGGCCTGAAATGCGACGTGCGCGATGCGCTCCACTTCCGGCACGCTATACCGCATGGTATCAAAACCTTCGCGCGCGCCTTCGAAAGCGCCATCGGGCGACTGGCGGAAGCCCTTCGGCTGGCCGAAGTAGATGTCGCCGTTCAGCTCACGAATGATCAGGATATCGAGCCCTGCCACGATTTCCGGCTTCAGGCTCGATGCATCGGCCAGTTCCTTGTACAGGATGGCCGGACGGAAGTTGGCGAACAGCTGCAGATGCTTGCGCAGCCCCAGAATCGCCTGCTCGGGACGCAGTGCGCGCTCGAGCGAATCGTATTTCCAGTCGCCCACGGCGCCGAACAGAATGGCATCCGCTTCCTTGGCGAGCTTGAGCGTGGCGTCCGGCAGCGGATGACCCGCCGCCTCATAGCCGGCGCCGCCCACGGGCGCTTCTTCCAGTTCAAACGTCTCGCCAAGTGCGTTCAGCACATTGACGGCTTCCGTCACGATTTCCGGACCAATGCCGTCACCCGGCAACACTGCAATTTTCATGCGATCTCCTTGTGTGCGCGGGCCTCAGCCCGGCAGGCGCGTTGCGAGCCACGGCTGCTTGGCGAGCCGCTCGGCCTCGTAGGCGCGAATCTTGTCGGCGTGACGCAGCGTCAGGCCAATGTCGTCGAAACCGTTCAACATGCAGTACTTGCGGAACGGCGCGATGTCGAACTCGTAAGCGCGACCGTCGGGCGTCATCACCGCTTGCTTGTCCAGATCGATGGTCACCTGAAAGCCGTTGAACGCGGCGGTCTCGTTGAACAGGTGATCGACCTGCATCTCCGACAACGCGATCGGCAACAGCCCGTTCTTGTAGCAGTTGTTGAAGAAGATGTCGGCGAAGCTCGGCGCGATGACCGCGCGGAAGCCGAATTGCTGCAACGCCCACGGGGCGTGCTCACGCGAGCTGCCGCAGCCGAAGTTCTTGCGTGCGAGCAGCACCGTGGCGCCCTGATAACGCGGCTGATTGAGCACGAAGTTCGGGTTGAGCGGACGCGCGCTGCAATCCTGGCCCGGCTGGCCGACATCGAGATAACGCCACTCGTCGAACAGGTTCGGACCAAAGCCCGTGCGCTTGATCGACTTCAGGAATTGCTTGGGGATGATCGCGTCGGTATCGACGTTTTCGCGATCCAGCGGCGCCACCAACCCCGTATGGACGGTAAATTTTTCCATCACGAACCACCTGATCAAAACAGTTCGGCTGCGGCCGCGCCCGGAGAGCCCTGGCCGTCAAAACCGGAAATTTCGTAGGTGCGCACGCGCGGCGATTGCCCGCGCGATACGCACCGTCGCATCACTTCTTCGCGGCGTTTTCGAGGGCCGAGCCAGCGGCTTGCGTATCCTTGCCGAGGCCCGCCATCGTGTTGCAGCCTGCCACGCCCAGCACCAGCATCGCACCGATCAGCATCCACAGTTTCTTCATGGTTTTTTCTCTGTCAAAGACGATGTCAAACGACGGTTATATCGATGCGAGCGCGTCAGACCAGACGACGCACGTCGACGAAATGGCCTTCGATGGCGGCGGCCGCGGCCATCGCCGGACTCACGAGGTGCGTACGCCCGCCCGCGCCCTGACGGCCTTCGAAGTTACGATTCGAGGTCGAGGCGCAACGCTCGCCCGGCTCCAGACGGTCGGCATTCATCGCCAGACACATCGAGCAGCCCGGCTCGCGCCATTCGAAGCCGGCGGCCTTGAAGACCTGATCCAGCCCTTCCTGCTCGGCCTGATGCTTCACCAGCCCCGACCCGGGCACGACCATCGCCAGCCGCACGTTCGGCGCCACACGGCGACCGAGCGTCTTCACAACGTATGCCGCCGCGCGGATATCTTCGATACGCGAGTTGGTGCACGAGCCAATGAACACCTTGTCGACGTTGACACTGGCCATCGGCGTGTTCGGCGTCAGCGCCATGTATTCGAGCGCGCGCTCCATGGCACTGCGCTTGACCGGGTCTTTTTCCTTCTCGGGATCCGGCACACGGTCTTCGATACTCACGACCATCTCCGGCGACGTGCCCCAGCTCACTTGCGGGCGCAACGTGTTCGCGTCGATCTCGACCACGTGGTCGAACGCGGCGCCCGGATCGGTGTGGAACGTACGCCAGTAGGCTTCGGCCTGCTGGAATTCCACGCCCGAGGGTGCGAACGGACGGCCCTTCACGTACTGGATCGTCGTGTCGTCCACCGCCACCAGACCGGCACGCGCACCGGCCTCGATGGCCATGTTGCACACGGTCATCCGGCCTTCCATCGTGAGCGAGCGGATCGCCGAGCCGGCGAATTCGATCGTGTAGCCCGTGCCGCCGGCCGTGCCGATCTTGCCGATGACGGCCAGCACGATGTCCTTGGCGGAACAACCGCGCGGCAGCGTGCCTTCGACCTTCACGAGCATGTTCTTGCTCTTCTTCATGAGGAGCGTCTGCGTGGCGAGCGTGTGCTCGACTTCAGACGTGCCGATGCCGAACGCCAGTGCACCGAACGCGCCGTGCGTGGACGTGTGCGAATCGCCGCAGACCACTGTCATGCCGGGCAGCGTGGCGCCCTGCTCCGGGCCGATCACGTGCACGATGCCCTGACGCAGGTCGTTCATCTTGAATTGGGTGATGCCGAAGCTGTCGCAGTTGTTGTCGAGCGTGTCGACCTGCAGACGCGAAATCGGATCGGCGATACCTTGCGTGCGGTCGGTGGTCGGCACATTGTGATCCGACACCGCGAGGTTGGCAGACAGTCGCCAGACCGGACGCTGCGCGAGTTTTAGCCCCTCAAACGCCTGCGGACTGGTCACCTCGTGCAACAGATGACGGTCGATGTAGAGCAACGTAGTGCCATCGTCCTCGGTATGCACGACATGTGCATCCCACAATTTGTCATACAGCGTCTTGGCCATGATAAAAACGCGGGGCTAAATATCGTTGTAGGAACAAACGTCGTTCCGTGAACTTTTGATTATGCCATAGCGCTTTCGCGCCGGCGGAATACGAAATCCCCGGGAAACCGGGCGGTAAACGCACGATCAACCGGGGATTTGTGCGAATCACGGCAGCTTGTGCCGTGGCTTCGAATATAGCGCAACGAGGGCTCGTTGCGGCGCCGCACCGCCTTGCCGTTTCGGCAAGGTTGCGGTGCCGGCACGGCAAGGAGGCGCCGTGCCGAACGCCTCCGACAGGCTTAGCGCTTGTCGATGGTCGCGACTTCGCGCGGCGTGTGGCCGATGAACAGCTGACGCGGACGACCAATCTTCTGGTCCGGCTCACCGATCATTTCGTTCCACTGCGCGATCCAGCCCACGGTACGGGCCAGTGCGAAGATGCAGGTGAACATCGACGTCGGGATGCCCAGCGCGCGCTGAACGATACCCGAATAGAAGTCGACGTTCGGGTACAGCTTGCGCGACACGAAGTATTCGTCTTCCAACGCGATCTTCTCGAGCTGCATGGCCAGCTTGAACAGCGGGTCGTCGTGCAGGCCCAGTTCGTTGAGCACTTCGTAGCACGTCTCGCGCATGAGCTTGGCGCGCGGGTCGTAGTTCTTGTACACGCGGTGACCGAAGCCCATGAGCTTCACGCCCGAGTTCTTGTCCTTCACCTGCTTGATGAATTCGGGGATCTTGTCCGGCGAACCGATCTGCTCGAGCATGTTCAGCGCGGCTTCGTTCGCACCGCCGTGCGCCGGGCCCCACAGACACGCGATACCGGCAGCGATACAGGCGAACGGGTTGGCACCCGACGAACCGGCCAGACGCACGGTCGACGTGGAGGCGTTCTGCTCGTGATCGGCGTGCAGGATCAGGATGCGGTCGAGGGCGCGCACCAGCACGTCGTTGACCTCGTACTCTTCGCACGGGTTCGCGAACATCATGCGCATGAAGTTCGCGCTGTACGACAAGTCGTTGCGCGGATACACGAACGGCTGGCCGATGCTGTACTTGTACGCCATCGCGACGAGCGTCGGCAGCTTGGCCATCAGGCGGATGGCCGAGACTTCGCGGTGCGTCGGATTGTTGATGTCCAGCGAGTCGTGATAGAACGCCGACAAGGCGCCGACCGAACCGGTCAGCACAGCCATCGGGTGCGCGTCACGACGGAAACCGCGGAAGAAGAAGTTCATCTGCTCGTGCACCATCGTGTGACGGGTCACGGTCTTGACGAATTCGTCCTTCTGCTGGGCGTTCGGCAGTTCGCCCTTGAGCAGCAGATAGGAGGTCTCGAGGAAGTCGCAGTGGGTGGCCAACTGCTCGATCGGGTAGCCGCGATACAGCAGCTCGCCCTTGTCGCCATCGATGTACGTGATGGCGGAATTGCACGACGCCGTCGACATGAAGCCCGGGTCATACGTAAACTTGCCGGTCTGGCCGTACAGCTTGCGGATATCGATTACATCCGGGCCCATCGTTCCCTGATAGATCGGCAGTTCGACGCTGGGCGAACCGTCAGAGAAAGATAGGGTGGCTTTAACATCAGACGGAGTCATATCGCTTCCTCAAAAAAATACTTAAACCCCTACACGGCACGCAAAAGCGCCAGCAGGCGCTGCACGTCCGGCCCGTCCAGATCCGCGTCGGGCTCTTTACGCGCTAGCAGCAGATCCATCAAATCGTTGTCGCTCAAATCGAGCAACCTGGTGAGGGCGCCCACATCCTCGTCGGTCATCGAGGCTTCGTACTTCGCGAAGAAGCGTTCGAGAATGAGGTCGTTTTCCAGCAAACCGCGGCGTGCCCGCCAACGCAGGCGGGCACGTTTGACCGGATCGGACTGGTGATTGGTATCCGGCATGATCGCTAGGTCAGACGGCGCGACGCACCATCAGCTCCTTGATCTTGCCGATGGCCTTCGTCGGGTTCAGACCCTTCGGGCACACATCCACGCAGTTCATGATCGTGTGGCAGCGGAACAGGCGGTACGGATCTTCCAGGTTGTCCAGACGCTCGCCGGTGGCCGTGTCGCGGCTATCCGCAATAAAGCGGTACGCCTGCAGAAGACCGGCCGGACCGACGAACTTGTCCGGATTCCACCAGAAGCTCGGGCACGACGTGGAGCACGACGCGCACAGAATGCATTCGTACAGACCATCGAGCTCATCGCGCTGTTCGGGCGACTGCAGACGCTCTTTCTCCGGTGCCGGCTCGGGGTTGATCAGGTACGGCTTGATCGAGTGGTACTGGTTGAAGAAGTGCGTCATGTCGACGATCAGATCGCGAATGACGGGCAGCCCCGGCAGCGGCTTCAGCACGATCTTGTTCGGCAGATCGTTCATGTTGGTCAGGCAGGCCAGACCGTTCTTGCCGTTGATGTTCATCGCATCCGAACCGCACACGCCTTCGCGGCACGAGCGGCGGAACGCGATGCCTTCATCGAGCTTCTTGAGCTTGACCAGGGCGTCGAGCAGCATGCGCTCATGACCGTCGAGTTCGACCTCGTAGGTCTGCATGTACGGTGCGGCATCCTTGTCCGGATCGTAGCGGTAGACTTCAAAAATACGTTTCATGATCTTGCGAATCCCTTAGAACGTCCGCGCCTTGGGCGGAACCGAGTCGACGGTCAGCGGCTTCAACTGCACCGGCTTGTAATCCAGACGGTTGCCTTCGCTGAAGAACAGCGAGTGGCGCATCCAGTTGGCGTCGTCGCGCTCCGGATAATCGCTGTGCGCGTGCGCGCCACGGCTTTCCTTGCGGGCTTCGGCTGCGATCATGGTGGCCTTGGCCACTTCGATCAGGTTGTCCACTTCCAGCGCTTCCATGCGCGCCGTGTTGAACACCTTCGACTTGTCCTTCAGGTGAACGTGCGACACGCGCTCGGCCACTTGCTTGATCTCGTCCACGCCTTCCTTGAGCAGGTCGGACGTACGGAACACGCCGGCGTGCTTCTGCATCGTCGCGCGGATGTCGTTGGCGATGTCCTGTGCGTACTCGCCCGTGCTGGAGGCTTCCAGACGGCCCAGACGCGCCATGGCGTTGTCGCCGGCATCGGCGGGCAGCGGCTTGTGCTCGCCGTGGTTCTTCACGAAGTCGACGATGTGGTTACCGGCCGCGCGGCCGAACACCACGAGGTCGAGCAGCGAGTTCGTGCCCAGACGGTTGGCACCGTGGACCGACACGCAGGAGCACTCGCCCACGGCGTAGAAGCCGTTGACCGGGGTCGATTCGCCGTTCTGCTGCACGACAACCTGGCCGTTGTAGTTCGTCGGAATGCCACCCATCTGGTAGTGGATGGTCGGCACGACGGGGATCGGTTCCTTGATCGCGTCGACGTTAGCGAACTTCAGGGCGATTTCGCGAATCGACGGCAGGCGCTTCATGATCGTCTCGGCACCGATGTGCGAGAGGTCGAGCAGCACGTAGTCGCCGTTCGGGCCGCAGCCACGGCCTTCCTTGATTTCCTGGTCCATCGAGCGCGACACGAAGTCACGCGGCGCCAGATCCTTCAGCGTCGGGGCATAGCGCTCCATGAAGCGCTCGCCGTTCGAGTTGCGCAGAATACCGCCCTCACCGCGCACGCCTTCGGTAATCAGCACGCCCGCACCGGCCACGCCAGTCGGGTGGAATTGCCAGAATTCCATGTCTTCGAGCGGAATGCCCGCACGCGCGGCCATGCCAAGACCGTCACCGGTGTTGATGAACGCGTTGGTCGAGGCGGCATACACACGGCCGGCACCGCCGGTCGCGAACAGCGTGCACTTGGCTTCGAGCAGGTAGACTTCGCCGGTTTCGAGTTCGAGCGCCGACACACCGAGCACGTCGCCGTCTTCGTTGCGAATCAGGTCGAGCGCCATCCACTCCACGAAGAAGTGCGTCTTGGCCGCCACGTTCTGTTGATACAGCGTGTGCAGCAGCGCGTGACCGGTACGGTCGGCGGCCGCGCAAGCGCGCTGGACCGGCTTCTCGCCGTAATTGGCCGTGTGACCGCCGAACGGGCGCTGGTAGATCGTGCCGTCCGCGTTACGGTCGAACGGCATGCCGAAGTGTTCCAGTTCGTAGACGGCGTTCGGCGCCTGACGGCACATGAACTCGATCGCATCCTGGTCGCCGAGCCAGTCGGAGCCCTTGATGGTGTCGTAGAAGTGGTAGTGCCAGTTGTCTTCGCTCATGTTGCCGAGCGAGGCGCCAATGCCGCCCTGAGCGGCCACGGTATGCGAACGGGTGGGGAACACCTTGGACAGCACGGCGACCGACAGACCGGCCTTGGCCAGTTGAAGCGACGCGCGCATGCCCGAACCACCTGCGCCCACGATGACAACGTCAAAGCGACGACGCGGCAGCGAATTTTTAATTGCAGCCATTCTTTACACTCTCCACAGAATCTGCGCGGCATAGCCAGCACACGCCAGCAGCCAGACGATCGTCAACGTGTACAGCGCCAGTCGCACACCGACCGGCTTGACGTAGTCCATCCAGATGTCGCGCACACCGACCCACGCGTGATAGAACACCGCGAGCAGCGTGACGAACGTCGCCAGCTTCATCCACTGATGCGAGAAGATGCTTGCCCAGCCTTCGTAGGAGAAATCCTTGGCGGTGAAGAACCACACCAGCAGGATCACGGTGTACACGGCCATGATGACCGCGGTCAGACGCTGCGCCATCCAGTCGCGCAGGCCGTAGTGGGCGCCGACGACCAGGCGCTTCGAACCGATATTGTTCTGTGCCATCTTAGAACGCTCCGAACAGCTTGAGGGCGACGGCCAGCGTCAGCACCAGCGACACGACCAGCACGACCACGGCCGAATTCTTGCCGCCTTCCTTGCTCACGGCGTCGTGATTGAAGTCCATGCGCAGATGGCGCACGCCGGCGCAGAAGTGCTGCAGGAAGCCCCACGACAGTGCCAGGATGACAAGTTTGACAAACCAGTTGGAGGCGATGCTTCGCAGAACGTCGAAGCTGAGTTCCGACGTGAGGCTCTGTTCGAACAAATAAAGCGCGAACGGCAACAGAAGGAACAAGATCACACCGCTAATACGGTGCAGAATGGACACGATCCCAGCCAGCGGGAGACGGTACGAGACAATCTGTCCAATACCGATATTCCTGTAGACTGGCCGCTCTTTTTTTACCACTTCAGCCATGCTAGACCCCATGTAGTTACATCAGCCCCAGATTTTAGCGCCGATTCTAGTGCGTTGCACCATACCGGTTCCAATGCTCCGGAAATTCCTGCCGGCAGCACGCACTCCGCCGCCTCTCATGCTCGACTTTCAGGCACTCACCGGCCACGACGCCGGCTCGCCCCTGGGAAGTCACCACCCTCTCAATGCGTCAACTCAATTCGTTCTGGTAATGATGTTCCGTCGTCACGTACCAGCCCCGGCGCACTTCCACCGGCTTGTCCCCATAAGTGTAGGAAACGCGCTCGACGCTCAACAGCGGGAACCCCTTCGGCACCTTGAGCAGATCGGCGGTCATGTCGTCCGCGGCCACGGCGCGAACTTTTTCCACGGCGCGAATCATGCGTGTGCCGAATTCATCTTCGAACAGGCCGTACATCGGCCCCTTGTATTCATTCAGCCTTTCCGCCGTCAAGCCGCGGAAAAGTGCGCCCGGCAACCAGATTTCGTCGAGCACCGTGGGACGGTCCGAGAAATCCATCATGCGGCGGATCAGAATGACGCCATCGCCTGCGCGCAAATCGAGCTGGCGCGCGATTTCCGCCGGTGCACGCATACGGCGGCACTCGATCAGGCGGCTGGGCGGGTGATGGGGTTCGCCCGAATCGGGCGCGAGTCGCAGAAACCGGAACTGCACCCGGTCCTCGTGATGGGTCGCGACGAACGTGCCGCGCCCCTGACGGCGCACAAGCAGGTTTTCTGCAGCCAGCTCGTCGATGGCTTTGCGCACCGTTCCCTGGCTCACCTTGAAACGGGCGGCCAGCTCGACTTCGCTGGGAATGATTTCGCCGGGCTTCCATTCGCCGGCTTGCAGACCCTGGGTAATGAGCCCCTTGATCTGCTGGTACAGCGGGCTGAAGGTCGGCGACGCCCCTGCCGAAGCCGCACTCTGCGGGGCCTGGGAGGCCGGTGCGGCGTCACGCGCGCTGTCCGGTCGCTGCGGAGCATCGACAGGCGTCGTGGGGTTGGATGTGTCGCGAACATTCGCATTCATGGCGGCGATTTGACCACAAATCAAGACCTTCGTCTATCGAATAACAGCAATAATCCTATGTCTTATATAAGACATAAGATACAGTTGACATTCGTTGTGGTGACTCCTACACTGGCGCGGGCTAACAGGGGCCTGCAGACGCAGCACAGCTATCTTATAAGAGAGTTCGTCGCTTCGCACTTATTCACGGCAGTCGACCCCGCAGCCCGCAAGCTTCCGTAGGTCAAGGAATTTTAGGGGCTTTGTGTGACGCGGCGCTGTCAGCCTGGCGAAAATGCCACCCGGACGGCGAGCTTACTCCGAGCTTCGCAGGAATTTGTACACGTCTGGAGAGATTCTCATGGCAAAACCCGCAATGCGTGTCGCCGTCACCGGCGCCGCTGGCCAAATCGGCTACTCCCTGCTGTTCCGCATCGCCAATGGCGACATGCTCGGCAAGGATCAGCCCGTCATCCTGCAACTGCTCGACCTCCCGCAAGCTCAAGCCGCCGTCAAGGGCGTTGTGATGGAGCTGGAAGATTGCGCATTCCCGCTGCTCGCCGGCGTGGTTGTGACCGACGACCCCAAGGTCGCCTTCAAGGATGCCGACGTCGCCCTGCTGGTGGGTGCCCGTCCGCGCTCGAAGGGCATGGAGCGCAAGGATCTGCTCGAAGCCAATGGCGCAATCTTCACGGTGCAGGGCAAGGCCCTGGATGAAGTCGCCAAGCGTGACGTCAAGGTGCTGGTCGTCGGCAACCCGGCCAACACCAACGCCTATATCGCCATGAAGTCGGCACCGAACCTGCCGAAGGAAAACTTCACCGCGATGCTGCGCCTGGACCACAATCGCGCCCTCTCGCAACTCGCCGCCAAGACCGGCAAGCCGGTCGCGAGCATCGAGAAGCTGGCCGTGTGGGGCAACCACTCGCCGACGATGTACGCCGACTACCGCTTCGCCACGATCGACGGCCAGAGCGTCAAGTCGATGATCAACGACGACGTGTGGAACAACGACGTGTTCCTGCCCACGGTCGGCAAGCGCGGCGCCGCCATCATCGAAGCCCGTGGCCTGTCGTCGGCCGCTTCGGCAGCCAACGCGGCCATCGACCACATCCATGACTGGGTGCTGGGCTCGAACGGCAAGTGGGTCACGATGGGTATCCCGTCGGACGGCTCGTACGGCATTCCGCAAGACGTGATCTACGGCGTGCCGGTGATCTGCGAAAACGGCAAGTACAAGCGCGTGGAAGGCCTTGAGATCGACGCCTATTCGCGCGAAAAGATGAACTTCACGCTCAACGAACTCGAAGAAGAGCGCGCTGGCGTGGCACATCTGCTGGGCTAATCCCCCAGGGACTCGACCCCGGACGCCGTCATAAGCGTCGTCGGGGGCCGAAACTGCGCCGGCGGCTTACCCCCACTGCCGGCGCAACTCCCGCGATCGACGGAACGGCTTTAACGTCCGCAGCCCAGTGACGACATTTTGCGCAACGGTCCGCGCCATCTATCGCGCTATGACCCCGGCACGACGTCACGCAACACCGAGCGATTTCTTGGCCAAGCCAATGCCACGCCTGACTGCCGCACCCCGCGCGCCACACCGGACGACCGGTGAGCGCGCAATGCCCGCAGCGAGCGCGCCGCATGATGCCCGGCGTTGGCTTCGCCAAGCTTCCCGCCCGACCCCCGTCATGTCCTCGCTCGACAACGGCTTTACGCGCGAGCGCCGTCCGGCCCCGCGCCCTCTCGAATTCCGCACTGCAACACCCCGTTCAACGACGCCGGTCCGTACCGCCGACGCCGATGGCGCGTGGCAGGAAGGAATTGAAAAAATTTGTATGGTGACGCCGACCAACGCAAACTTCGTACGATAATCTGCGTTTTTGTCGCACCTTACCTATTGTTTGGAGATTCACCATGAAGAAGCTTTGCCTGACCGTGTTGGTCGCCCTTTGCTCTGCCGCCATCGTGCCCGCCGCGTTTGCCACTGAACCGGCCAGCAAGACGACGGCCAAGAAGGCCGCACCGAAGAAGAAGCTCAAGCACGCGCCGGCCAAGAAGAAGGCGACCGTTGCCGCTGCGCCGGTGCAACCGGTGGACGGTTCGGAACTGTGGAGCTGCAAGGAAAACGAGAAGCTCTTTATCAAGGGCGACATGAAGCGCGACCAGGTGCTCACCATGTTCTGGGAAGGTCGCAACTACAAGCTGCCGCGTCAGCAGACGACGACCGGTGCAGACCGTTTCTACGACGCCGCCAGCGGTTTGGATCTGGTGGTGATTCCGGCCAAGGCCATGCTGTTCACGCACCGTGATGGCGGCAGCCGACTGGCCGACGAGTGTTTGACGCGCGAAATGGCGGAGCACGACAAGCTCGCCCCGACGCAATCGGTTCAACTGATCAATGTGACCAACTGAGCCACGCTCGGTTGACATCGATCGCTCGAGGCGCCGGCCGCTTTCCTGTTGCCGCCTCGGCATGACATGCAGTCCCCGGCGTACCGGTTACGCCGGTCGCTCGCCGTACCGGCATCGACACGGGCGCCCACGCCGGCGCCCCTGCGATGCCGGGTTTCATCGAATGGCATTACCACCGCTTCGTTTTTCTGTATCACTCAAGGAAAGATCATGGCCCACAACCTCCACAAAACGCTTAAAGAGTTCAAGCTCGGCGGCGACAAGAAAGGCAAGTTCTACTCGCTGCCCCAACTGGGTAAAGCCCTGGGTGTGAACGTCGAACGCCTGCCGGTGTCGATCCGCATCGTGCTCGAGTCGGTGCTGCGCAATTGCGACGGCAAGAAGGTCACCGAGGCGCACGTCCAGCAACTGGCCAACTGGAAGCCGAATGCCGAGCGCGTCGACGAAATCCCGTTCGTCGTGGCACGCGTTGTGCTGCAGGATTTCACGGGTGTACCGCTGCTGGCCGACCTGGCCGCGATGCGTAACGTTGCCGAGCGCCAGGGCAAGAACCCGAAGCGCATCGAGCCGCTCGTGCCCGTGGATCTGGTGGTTGACCACTCGGTCACGATCGATCACTTCCGCGAGAAGAAGGCGCTCGACCTGAACATGAAGCTGGAATTCCAGCGCAACAACGAACGCTATCAGTTCATGAAGTGGGGGATGCAGGCGTTCGACACATTCGGCGTCGTGCAACCGGGCTATGGCATCGTGCACCAGGTGAACCTGGAGTACCTCGCCCGTGGCGTGCACAAGAAGGACCACGTGTTCTACCCGGACACCCTGGTCGGTACCGACAGCCACACGACCATGATCAACGGTATCGGCGTGGTGGGCTGGGGCGTGGGCGGCATCGAAGCCGAAGCCGGCATGCTGGGTCAACCGGTGTACTTCCTCACGCCTGACGTTGTCGGTGTGGAGCTGACGGGCCGTCTGCGCGAAGGCGTGACCGCCACCGATCTGGTGCTGACGATCACGGAAATGCTGCGCCGCGAGAAGGTCGTCGGCAAGTTCGTCGAATTCTTCGGCGAAGGCACGACGAGCCTGGCGCTGCCGGACCGCGCCACCATCGCCAATATGGCACCGGAATATGGCGCCACGATGGGCTTCTTCCCGGTCGACGAAAAGACGATCGACTACTTCAAGGGCACGGGTCGCACGAAGTCGGAAATCGACGCCTTCGAATCGTACTTCAAGGCCCAGAAGCTGTTCGGCGTTCCGAAGAAGAACGACATCGACTACACGAAGACGCTGTCGCTGGATCTGGGCACGGTGGCACCGTCGCTGGCCGGTCCGAAGCGTCCGCAGGACCGCATCGAAATCGGCAACGTGAAGTCGACGTTCAAGGACCTGTTCACGAAGCCGGTCGCCGAGAACGGTTTCAACAAGACCGAAGCGCAGTTCGATACAACTTACAAGACCGCTGGCGGCATCGACGTGAACAACGGCGACGTGCTGATCGCGGCGATCACGTCATGCACGAACACGTCGAACCCGAGCGTGCTGCTCGCGGCCGGCCTGCTGGCCAAGAAGGCGGTGGAAGCCGGCCTGAAGGTCGCACCGCACATCAAGACGTCGCTCGCCCCGGGAAGCCGCGTGGTGACCGAGTACCTCGAAGCGGCCGGCCTGCTGCCGTACCTCGAGAAGTTGGGTTTTGGCGTGACGGCCTACGGCTGCACGACCTGTATCGGTAACGCTGGCGATCTGACGGCCGAGCTGAACGACGTGATCGTGAAGAACGACATGGTTGCCGCCGCCGTACTGTCGGGCAACCGTAACTTCGAAGCGCGCATTCACCCGAACATCCGCGCCAACTTCCTGGCGTCGCCGCCGCTGGTCGTGGCCTACGCCATCGCCGGCAACGTCACGCGCGACCTGATGACCGAGCCGGTCGGCAAGGGCCGTGGCGGAAAGGAGATCTTCCTGGGCGACATTTGGCCGACCAGCGAAGAAGTCCAGAAGCTGATGAAGTTCGCGATGAACGCGAAGACCTTCAAGGCGAACTACGACACGGTGAAGGATCCGAGCCCGCTGTGGGCCAAGGTCAAGGGTTCGAAGGGCCAGGTCTACGATTGGCCGGGTTCGACGTACATCGCCGAGCCGCCGTTCTTCGAAGGCTTCACGATGGAGCCGAACGCCGACATCAAGCCGATCCATGGCGCGCGCGCGCTGGGCGTGTTCGGCGACTCGGTCACGACCGACCACATCAGCCCGGCCGGCTCCATCAAGGAAAGCTCGCCGGCAGGCAAGTGGCTGCTCGAAAACGGCGTGCTCAAGGCCGATTTCAACAGCTATGGCTCGCGTCGCGGTAACCATGAAGTGATGATGCGCGGCACGTTCGCCAACGTCCGTATCAAGAACCTGATGATCCCGGTGCAGGCCGACGGCTCGCGCGTGGAAGGCGGCCTGACGATTCACCAGCCGAGCGGCGAACAGTTGTCGATCTACGACGCTGCGATGAAGTATGTCGGCGAGAACACCCCGACGGTGGTGTTCGGTGGCGAAGAGTACGGTACGGGTTCGTCGCGTGACTGGGCGGCCAAGGGCACGCAACTGCTGGGCGTGAAGGCGGTCATCGCGCGCTCGTTCGAGCGTATCCACCGCTCGAACCTGGTCGGCATGGGCGTGCTGCCTCTGCAGTTCAAGGGGTCGGACAGCGCCCAGTCGCTGGGCATCACGGGCGAAGAAACGTACGACATCGAAGGTCTGTCGGCCGATATCAAGCCGCAACAGGACGTCACGCTGGTGATCCACCGCAAGAACGGCGACACGCAAAAGGTGCAAGTCCTGCTGCGTATCGACACGCCGATCGAAGTGGATTACTACAAGCACGGCGGCATTCTGCCGTTCGTGCTGCGTCAGTTGTTGGCCGCTGCCTGATCAGCCACGCTGTCATGACCCACGCTGCCGGGTGACGATTCGTTGCCCGGCAGACTGCAAAACCCGGCCTTGTGCCGGGTTTTGTCTTGTTGGGAGAATGTGTCGCTGCCATGTCCGAAAATGACTAGCGCCTCATGCGCCTCGCGCGTAGAGTGGCGGGCATAGTCTCTGCCCTCTTGCCGCCGGACCCACGCCGCCCCATGTCCATGAACCTCGACCCCGAAGTCTGTTACAAGGCCGTCAGCGCCCGCGATCGGCGCTTCGACGGCTGGTTCTTCGTCGGCGTGTCGTCGACTGGCATCTACTGCCGGCCGGTGTGCAACGTGCGCACACCCCGCTTTGAAAATTGCTCGTTCCATGGCAGCGCCGCCGCCGCAGAGAAGGCTGGCTTTCGTCCGTGCCTGAAATGCCGTCCCGAACTCGCACCTGGCCTCGCCCGTTTCGACGCCACCCGCGAACTCGCCGACGCCGCAGCCGCCATGATCGACGAAGGCTTCCTCAATCACGCCAGCCTCCCCGCCCTCGCGGCCAGAATCGGCATCACGGAACGCCATCTGCGCCGCATCTTTGCGGACGAATTCGGCGTCTCCCCAGTCGAATACGCGCAGACGCAACGACTTCTGCTGGCCAAGCGTCTGCTCACCGATACGGCCATGCCCGTGACCGACGTCGCCCTCGCCGCCGGCTTCGGCAGCGTTCGGCGCTTCAACGGACTCTTCAAGACCCGCTACGGCTTCGCCCCCGGCCGGCTCCGCCTGAACGCCCGCCACGATGCCCTGCCCGACAGCGATCTTGTGTTCCAGCTAGCGTATCGCCCCCCCTTCGCCTGGCACGCCCTGCTCGACTTTCTCGGCGACCGCGCAATCGAAGGGGTCGAGCGGCGAGATGACGACGTCTACACCCGCACGCTGAGCCTTGAACAGCCCGACGGGCAGACGATCACAGGCTGGTGTCGTGTCACCCCGCTGCCGGATCGCCACGCGCTTCAGGTGACATTGCCGCCCACGCTGGCCGGCAGCGTGCCGCAGGTGCTGGCCAAGCTTCGACATTTGTTCGATCTCGGCGCGCGTCCAGACGTGATCGACGCGCACCTCGGCCCACTCGCCGCGGCGACGCCCGGCCTGCGCGTCCCGGGCGCGGTCGATGGTTTCGAGATCGCCGTGCGCGCCATCGTCGGCCAGCAGATCACCGTCAAAGGTGCTCGACGCTTGCTCGGCCGGCTCGCACAACGCTTCGGCACGCCACTCCCCGCCCCCGCGCACGGTCTGACACACACGTTTCCAAGTGCCGCGCAGCTCCTCGCCGTCGCCCCCGACGCCCTCGGCGAGGCCGGTATCATTCGAAGTCGCATCGCCGCCATTCACGGGGTCGCGCAAGCGATGGTCAACGGCCGCCTGCGGCTGGATCCCCTGGTACCGCTGGACGCCACGCGCGACGGTCTGCTCGCGATCAAGGGCATTGGCCCCTGGACGGCGCAGTACATCGCAATGCGCGCGCTCGGCTCGCCCGATGCGATGCCCGTCGACGATCTGGTGCTGCGTCAGGCGCTTGGCGCGGCCGACGGGCGCGCCGTCGCCGCGCGGGCGGCACAATGGGCGCCATGGCGAGCGTATGCCGCGCTGCACGTCTGGCGCGCGGCAGCACAGGGACCGGCGGGCCAGCCGGTCGAGACTTTGCAGGAGGTGTGCGCATGACCCACTACGAAACGTATTACGACAGCCCGCTGGGCGACATGCTGCTCGTCGCCAACGGCGACGCCCTCACCGGCGTGTATTTCTCGCATCAGAAGTATTTTCCGCCAGCGGGCGACACGCGCCGCGATGGCGCCGACGTCGCGGTCCTGCGTGACGCGAAGCGCCAGCTCGACGAGTATTTTCACGAAGGACGACGCACCTTCGATCTGGCGCTGGCGGCGCAGGGCACGCCGTTTCAGCAAGGCGTCTGGGCCGAACTGCAACGCATTCCGTTTGGCGAGACACGCAGCTACGGCGACCTCGCGCACGCGTTGGGCGACCTCAACAAATCGCGCGCGGTCGGTGCCGCGAACGGCCGAAATCCGATTGCGATCATCGTGCCCTGCCACCGCGTGATCGGCGCAGACGGCACCCTCACCGGCTACGCCAGCGGCGTCGAGCGCAAGCTCGCCTTGCTCTCGCTGGAAGGGGCCGCGCTCGCCCCGGTAACAGGTGCCACGCTGGCGGCCACGCGTCGAACCCGACTCTCGGCGCCCGCCAATCTCGCGTTCGATTTCTGACGGCCCCGGGGCGGCAAGGCCGCGCCATGTCGTCATTTTCAGGGCCGGCACGATGCAATCGGTGCGCACGTCCCATCAATCGCGTTCACGCATGCCGTACAATCGTGAGTCCATGTATTTCTGCTTTGCACGACTATGCGCTCACGCACCGCCAAACGACTGACCCCCGACGCTGAAAAGCTGGTCGGCCACGCGCTCGCGCTCGCTGCCTCCGGCAGCCGTATCGAAGACCGCTTCTGGGAAGCCCAGCTCGACACGTTGCTCACGCGCGTGCTGCGCACCGGTAACCAACCGGCCATCGACGCCGCCCTTGACCATCTCCAGGCCAACCACAGCGAGGCCTATGGCGCGCTCGCCGATCTGATCGAGTCGCAAAGCGAATCCGCCGAACCGGAAGCCGAAGGTCAGGTGTGGGACGGTCTGCTCGTCGCCATCCCTATCCTCGCCTGGACCCGTTACGCGATTCCCTCGGGGCCGGTGAAAGCCGATGCGCTCATGCCCGTTCGCGCGCACCTGCACGCTCACGTGCTGGCCGAACCGGCGCGCGTGACCATTTCGCCGTATCTCTACAGCATCGACCAACTGCCGCGCACGCACTGCGAGTCGTGGAAGGTCACGCAGCAATTGGTACGCGCGGCGGTCGAGAACACCGAAGTCAAACAACCCGGCAGCGACCTGCCGGAAACGGCCCCGATTCTCGCCGACCCGCGCTTCCTGCTGGCGGCCGTCAGCGTACCCAAGGGCGCGCCGATGTTCCGTTGGCAGGAAGAAGGGGCGCGCCACGCCGAACGCGGTCAATGCCAGGAGGCATGGTCGACGCAGGGCGGCCCTAACCTCAATGCGCTGCTGCCTGGCTGCGAAATCGAGTGCCTGCTGCCCGACGCCTATTACGCGAGCTGCCGCGAAGCCGACGAGCGCATCCGGCCCCACACGATCCGCACGGCGCTGCGCTATCTCGAAGACGTGCTCACCCTCACGCCGGCCGAGCTGCGCGCCGTGGTGGCGGGCTTCGGCGAGCAGAACATTGACGAGTACCGCATCGGCTTCACGCAGCGGGGCAGCAACGACGTCATCTATGGGGTCGTGTGGCCGCTGTACGGTCGCGAGAATGGCGAGATCGAAGGCGGCGCGCTCGAGGAAGTCGCCGATCTGCTCAAGGCCTGCGGTGTGACCGAGATTCGCAAGCACCCTGGGCGCTTCGATCCTGAGTATTGCGACGATTGCGGCGTGCCACTGTATCCGGATCCGGTGGGCGAAATCGTGCATGCGGAAATGCCGGAGGACGCCGAACCGAGCCGTCCGCATTTCCACTGATCGGCCGCGCGTCGAAGCGACGCGCGACGACAGCAAGACAATGGCCGTGCGTGATCAGCGCACGGCCATTTTATTTGGGCGACGCGTTCGGCGTGCTCCGCCTAATCACCCGGTGCCGATGGCAATGGCGATGGCAACGACGACGGCAACGTCACGACACATCGATGCAGCCCATGTCCCGATGCAAGATACTTGCGCTCGAACGGCGTCATCGGGATGACGCCCCCCTCAGGCGCCCAGACCTCGACGACCGGCCGCACACCGCAGAGCCACTCGACGGCCAACGCCATTTCCTCGATGTAGAGATCCCAGTTGCTGCGGCACTCCAGCACGCCGCCGAGCGCCACCACCGTGGGGAACACCGCGTGCGCATGCCAGCGTCGGGCGAGTTGGCCGATCTTCGGCCACGGGTTCGGATAGAGAAGGTAATGACGTGCCGGGCGAATGCCGGCCTCGAACAGTTGCCGCCAGAAGTCGACCAGATCGGCCCGCACCCATACGAAGTTCTCGGGCCACGCACCGCCCCACCAATCCTTGCCGCGCACGATGCGGCTCTCCGATTGATCGATGCCAATGACGAAGTGATCGGGAAACTGCGTGGCCAGGCGCAACGTGCTTTCGCCGACACCGCATCCCGCATCGATGATCAGCGGTGCGGCGCCGGCGCTGCGCCACGCGACGATGGCGGCCTCGAATGCCCCCGCGCTGTAGGCGGCGAGCGGCTTGCGAAAGACCGCGTCGCGATGACGACTGACGAGCGCCGCCAGTCTGTCGTGCGGGCCGGTTTGAGCACTGGCCACGGTGCGTGAATTTGCGAACATGCTGAAATGAAGAAACGCGGGGCGAACGAAAGGCGTGCCTGCCGCATGCACGAGGTTTTCTGCGCGGCGACGCGTCGGTCAGGCCCGCATTGTAGCGCTCTGTAACTTTCGCGCTCAGTCCTGTTACGTCTGAGGACTTGCCCGGCGGGCGTCGGCGACTTTTTTTCGGTTAAGATGGGAGCCGCTTTGCCGTTGTCTATCATAATGCGGTCAAGCCTCTTCGCGAGCGGCGCGTGCCGAAGACGCCTACGATGGGTCGTCGCATGCCCGCATTGCTCTGCAATGCCTTAGCGCCCCCGAGAATACTTCAAGCAATGTCGAATCGATTTTTTCAACGCGCCGCCGGCGTCGTAATGCGCGCCGCGCGACAGGTCGTCGCAGCCGCACAGGCAGCACCCATCGCATCCGTCGTGTCCGTCGCTGTTCCGCTCTGCCTGTGCGCCGTGGCGGCCCCGGCACAGGCCTTCACCCTCGAACAACATCGCGCGCTGGTCGAGCAGTTCGTCAACACGCGTCACGCCGATCCGCTGGTGGCCGATTGCGCCGCGCACGCGAGTTTCGTCGTTGCCACGCTGCCCGGATACGAGAGCGTCGAGTATGCCGACAACGCGCTCGATTCGGAGCACGCCAAGGTCTTGCCGTGGTCAGGGCCATTTGACGAGCACAAGCAACGTGTGGACGTCACGCAGATGGTCGAACTCGACGGCATCGGCAAGCGCACCAGCGGCCAGACGGACAACATCCATATTCGCTGCGGCTACGCCGACGGTCGCATGATGGGCTTCAACTATACGTCGCCGCTCTCACAGGTCGAACAGCCGGTGAAGCGCGCCAAACGCGGCAGCACACACGGCAAGGTGAAGCACGCGGCCGCGAAATCGGGCAGGCATGGCGCCTCGTCCAAGGCGTCGCGCGGCAAGTCGTCGGCAAAGTCGAGCAACACCAAGAAGACCGCGACGAAAAAGAAATCGCACTGAGCGCCGGGTGACGGCCAGCGCTCGCGCTGACCGTCCGTCCCCTCTCACGCGTTATCGGCCTGCATCTGTGCCCAGATCGCGGCAAGCATCGACGCGCCCAACGCGGCGCTTCGCGCGCCGCTCCACCCGACGTGCGGATCGGGACGGTTCGCGTTGTCCTTGAACGGCATTTCGAGCGTGAGCGACAGGCAGCCGAAGCGATGGGCGACCCACTTCGACGCGAGCTTGAGCGAGTCCGGCCCGTGTTTGCCCGGCGGATAGCCGAACTTGTCCTGGAAATCGAGGCTCGCCGCCTTCAGGCGCTCGCCGAACGCCTTCTCGCGCGCGAGTGTCTCGTCGGTCGCCCACTCCACGCCGTCGTTGCCCGCCAGGAATACGTAGGGCAGCGCCTCGTCGCCGTGAATATCGAAGAACATGTCACAGCCGAGCGTCTCGATGGCTGCGCGCACGTGATACACCTCGGGGCTGCGCATCGGGTCCGGCGCCAGCCACTCGCGATTGAGATTCGCGCCCACCGCATTGGTACGCAGATGGCCGCGCGCCGAGCCGTCCGGATTCATGTTCGGCACGATATGCAGCACCGCTTCGTCGAGCACCGCCGTGGCGAGCGGATCGCCCGCCCAGTCGCCCGCCCCGAGCAGGCGGCGCAACAGTCCTTCCACGAACCACTCCGCCATCGTTTCGCCGGGATGCTGACGCGCGATCACCCAGAGATTGCGCTTGCCCGCGCGCGGTTCACCCACGGTGAGCAAGGTCATATCCCGCCCGTCGACGGTCTGCCCCAACGAGCGCGAACTCACCCTCTGCGAGTTCTGCGCCGTGCCGAGCAGTGCCAGGTGACGCTCCTCGGCATACGGCTCGAAATACGCGAGATACACGCTGTCGTGCGCCGGCGTGAACGACACCGTCATGACCTTCGCGTCGTACGAGGTCGGCACGCGAAACCAGTTCACGCGATCGTACGACGCCACCGCGCGGTAGTTCTCCCAGCCGCGCGGATACGACGTTTGCGCCGCGTTATCGAACACGATCCGGCACGGCGTACCGCCCACCCCCTGCACACGGAAATGGAACCACTGCGCAAATTCGGCGGCACCGTCCCGGGCAATGCGGACGTGAATGTCGTCGGCACGCTCGGCACTCACCACTTCGATGGCGCCGCTATCGAACTTGCTGCTGATCTGGACAGTCATGACTTGTCTCGCTGGCGGAAATCAAAAACCCCGGGCACTTGCCCAGGGTCGAAGGCTCACGAACGTCAGGCCACGCGACGGCGGAAGACCCAGAGCGCGTCGTTCGAGACCGTGTCGTCGAACGCGTAGCCTTCGCTGTCGAAGGCCTTGAGCTGCTGCACGTCGGTCACGCCGCGCTCGATGGCGTAACGCGCCATCAGACCGCGCGCGCGCTTGGCATAGAAGCTGATGATCTTGTACTTGCCGCTCTTCCAGTCCTCGAACACCGGCGTGATCACCGGCGCGGCCACCAGACGGCGCTTGATGACCTTGAAATACTCTTCGGACGCCAGGTTCACGAGCACGCGACGCGTCTCGGTGTGCTCCGCGAGCGACGCGTTGATCGTCTGCGTCACACGCTCGCCCCAGAACGCGTACAGATCACGCCCGCGCTTATTGGCAAAGCGAGTGCCCATCTCCAGACGATAGGGCTGCAGCAGATCGAGCGGGCGCAGCACGCCGTACAGGCCGGACAGAATGCGCAGATGTTTCTGGGCGAAGTCGAGCTGCGTGGCGCTCAGGGTGCGGGCCGCGAGGCCCTCGTAGACGTCGCCGTTGAAGGCAAGCACGGCCTGCTTCGCATTGCTCGTGTCGAAGCGGGCGTTCCAGTCGGCGTAGCGGGTAACGTTGAGCGCGGCAAGTTGATCGGAAATGCTCATGAGCGAGCCCACCTGTGCCGGACTCAGTTCGCGCAGACCGTCGATCAGTTCGGCCGCGTCGTCGACGAACTGTGGCACGGTGTGCGTGCTCACGTGCGGCGGCGTTTCGTAGTCGAGTGATTTGGCCGGCGAGAGAACAATTATCATATCGGGTGCAGCGTCCCTGCGAAAACGAGAAACCCACATTCTATCCAATGCTTCAGAACGCTGTTGCCACGCCCGCCGAACGGGCCTTCGCCGACCATCTCGATACGCTCGCCACACCACCGCGCGTGGTGCTCGACACCAATGTCTGGATCGACTTGCTCGTCTTCGACGACCCCATTGTGCGTCCGGTCCGCGATGCCCTCGTCGAGCGTCGCCTCACGGCGCTCATGGCGTCGCGCTGTCGTGACGAACTCGCCGTGGTGCTTACTTACCCGCAATTCGCGTCGCGCGAAATCGACAACGACGCCGCGCTCGCCTGGGTCGACGCCAACACGCATCGCATCGTCGTGCCGGAAGACGCCGCGCCGGGCGCCCCGCTGCCGTTGTGCCGCGACCGCGACGATCAGAAATTCCTCGAAGCCGCACGCGACGGTCATGCACACTGGCTCGTCAGCAAGGACAAAGCGGTGCTTAAGCTGCGCAGCCGGGTGGCACGCCAGTTCGGCTTTCGCATCGTGACGGCGAGCGCGTTCGCGTCGCTGCTCAACGCGAACGGGTAATGTCCGAAAGTCCGATCGGAATCGGCGAACGCATGGCCGCGGCATGTCCGAAAACGCAACCCAACCTCCGGCATCGCCCGCAGGCCGGGCGCAGCGGCGGTAGAATGGCGGCCTGATCACTGCATCGTCCACTGCCTACATGAACGCGCCCCACACCGCATCTGTCGCGCCCGCCGCTCAGGCGTTGGTCGCCCCGCCGCTTGCGTCACGTCTGCCGAACGTCGGCACCACCATTTTCACCGTGATGTCGGCGCTCGCCGCCGAGAAGCAGGCGGTGAACCTCGGGCAGGGCTTCCCCGATTTCGCGTGCGATCCGAAGATCGTCGATGCCGTCTCGCGCGCGATGCGCGACGGCCATAACCAGTACCCGCCGATGGCCGGCGTGCCGGCATTGCGCCAGGCGATCGCCGACAAGATCGGCCGGCTTTACGGGCAGCCTTACGACTGGAACACTGAAATCACGGTGACGGCCGGTGCCACGCAGGCCCTGCTCACGGCCATTCTCGCGTGCGTGCATCCGGGCGACGAGGTGATCGTGTTCGAGCCGACGTATGACAGTTACGTCCCCTCGATCGAGCTGGCCGGTGGCAAGCCTGTGTTCATCACGCTCGACGCGCCCGAGTTCCGCATTCCGTTCGACAAGCTGGCGGCGGCGATCACGCCGCGCACGCGTCTCATCCTGTTCAACACGCCGCACAATCCCAGCGGCACCGTGTGGCACGAGCAGGATCTCGCGAAGCTCGCCGAGATCGTGGCCGGCACCGACATCCTGCTGATCTCCGACGAGGTCTACGAACACATGGTGTACGACGGCAAGCGGCACGAGAGTGTGGCGCGCCATCCCGAACTCGCGCGCCGCAGCTTCATCGTGTCGAGCTTCGGCAAGACATATCACGTGACGGGCTGGAAGGTCGGATTCGTGGCGGCGCCGGCGTCACTCTCGGCCGAATTCCGCAAGGTGCATCAGTTCAACGTGTTCACGGTCAACACGCCAATGCAGGTCGGTCTGGCCGACTACATGCGCGATCCCGCCCCGTACCTCGAACTCGCAGGCTTCTACCAGAAGAAGCGCGACCTGTTCCGCGAGGGGCTTGCGGGCACGCGCTTCAAGTTGCTGCCGTGTGAAGGCACTTACTTCCAGTGCGTGGATTACAGCGCGATCAGCGACATGAGCGAAGCCGACTTCGCGCTGTGGCTGACCGGCGAGATCGGCGTGGCGGCCATTCCCGTCTCGGCGTTCTATCATGAGCCGCATGAATCCGGTGTGGTGCGCTTCTGCTTCGCCAAGCGGGACGACACTCTGCGCGAGGCGCTGGCACGACTCGCGAAGATCTGACGCGAACCGCTTCAGCAAGACGCAAAAAGGGCCGCGATCTTTTTCCAATCGCGGCCCTTTCGCTTTTGCCTCGGCGCGTGATGCGCGGCGGTGGCAGGCGCGTCGGAATTACCCCGCCTTCTTCGCCTGCTGGGCCTGCTGGTACGCCTTCTGCTCAGCGCGCATGCGCTGGAACGATTCGCGTTCGGCGAGCCCCTTGCCATACGCCTTCCAGTCGATGCCGGCCGCTTGCAGGAAATCCTCCCCATACACCGCTTGTGTGGCCATCCCCAGGATCGGCAGATGGATGCCCGCGGCGACGTCGGCCATCGAGAAGGTATCGCCGGCAAGGTAGGGCGCAAACTTCGCCAGCCGCTTGAACGCCACGATGTTCCGGCGCAGCAGCTTCTCGGTGCGTTGACGCGTGCCATCCGAGGCCGTCGCGCCAAAGAACGCCTGCCCGTAGATGTCGCGCACAACCAGCTCCAGGTGCAACTCCACCATCGTGAGCAGTTCGCGTTCCTTCGCCTGCCGCCACGGGTCTTTCGAGAAAAGCGCGGGCGACGGATGCGTCGCTTCGAGGAAATCGCAGATCACCTGTGACTCGGACAGGAACCCTTGTTCCGTCTCCAGATACGGCACCTTGCCGAGCGGCGAGCATTGCAGCAGCGACTCATCCTGGCAGGGAATCGACTCCGACTCCTCGAATGCCAAGCCCTTCTCGTACAGTACTACCTTGACCTTGTTGTAATAGTTGCTGATGGGAAAACCGTACAGCTTCAACATGATGTCTCCGATGCGTCACGGCTAGCGCCTCGGTTGTCGTCGAGGCAGCGGCGCGTGCGCAGTGTCATGATGCGTCCCTGGTGCGCTGCCGCCGATGGAGCGGTAGCGCGTCGTTGTCGGCCGATCGCGCGACGGTGGTGCGACGGTGGTGCGACGGTTGCGGCATCGTTGTCGATCCACACGCTCACTGCGTCATGCAGCGAGCGCCACGGGGTCAACCTTGGCGATGCGTGCAACCGACGCGACTGGCGGCCACCCGCAGTGTAACGGCATCGCACGATCGGTCGTGAGACGCGCACACGGGAAGATGTCCCGAAATCTGCCTCCCGGCCCAACGGCAGGTCCACGAACGGTCCGATGGACTACGCCCCCGGCCGACCGCCCAGCGGAACAAGCGCTGGCAGCCGCCGCAAGATCGGCGACAATAGCGCCAACGCGTGATGGGCACCGGTTTGCATTGCTCGGCGAGTCATCAGGAAATTCATTTCCAGACCGACCGGTCGGACGATAGAATGTTGCATCCCCTCCGTGCCAGCGCCGGGCGCGCCCACCGCGCGACTCCGATCGACGACCATCGACCCCCATTTCGAGACACTCCGAATGACTGCATCCTCCTCCCAGGCCTGCGCGAACGCCCCCGGCAAGACTATCGACGTGCTGGGCATCGTCGGCGCCGGTGCCATGGGCCGTGGCATCGCCCAGATCGCCGCGCAGGCTGGCCTGCGCGTGAAACTTTACGACACCAACGCCAGCGCCGTGCAAGCCGCACTGGGCACCCTGCGCGACACGCTGGACAAGCTCGCCGCGAAGGGCAAGATCGAAGCGTCGAGTGTCGAGGCGACGATGGGCCGTCTGCAGGCATGCGGCGTCCTTGAGGATCTGGCCGATTGCCAGCTCGTGGTCGAAGCCATTATCGAAAAACTCGACGTCAAGCGCGATCTGTTCCGCTCGCTGGAGGGCATCGTTGCGGCAGACGCGATTCTCGCGTCGAACACGTCGTCGCTATCAATCACGGCGATCGCCGCCGCGTGCGAGCGTCCAGAGCGCGTGGCCGGCTACCACTTCTTCAACCCGGTGCCGCTCATGAAGGTGGTGGAGGTGATCGACGGCCTGCGTACCGCCCCCGAGGTCGGCGATGCGCTGCTCGCGCTGGGTCAGCGCATGGGGCACACGGCCGTGCGCTGCAAGGACATGCCGGGCTTCATCGTCAACCACGCCGGGCGCGGGATGAACACCGAAGGCCTGCGCGTGGCGAGCGAAGGTGTGGCGAGTTTTGCTGACATCGACCGTATCCTGCGCGAGCAGGCCGGCTTTCGTCTTGGCACGTTCGAACTGCTCGATCTCACGGCACTCGACGTCTCGCACCCGGTGATGGAATCGATCTACCACCAGTTCTACGAAGAAGCCCGCTTCCGTCCGTCGCCGATCACGGCCGTACGCTTCGCGGGCGGCCTGCTGGGCCGCAAGGTCGGCGAAGGCTTCTATCGCTATGTCGACGGCAAACAGCAAGTGCCGCCTGAAGCCCCTGCGCCCGACACCCTGCCCGCCAGCGTCTGGGTGAGCCGCACCGATACGCGCGGCTTCGCGGCCGTGGTCGAACTGCTCGGCGCGACGGGCGTGCCCCTCGAAAGCGGCGACAAGCCGTCAGCAACGGCGCTGATCGTTGTCACGCCGCTCGGTCTCGACGCCACGACCTGCGCCGTCGAACAGGGACTCGACGCGGCGCGCACGGTGGCCGTCGACACGCTGCTGCCGCTCGCCGGCGCGAAGCGCCACACGCTGATGACCACGCCGATCACGACGCCCGAAGCACGCAACGCCGCACACGCCCTGTTTGCGCACGGCGGCACACCCGTGACGGTGATTCGCGACTCGGCGGGCTTTGTCGCCCAGCGCGTGATCGCCACCATCGTGAACATCGGCGCCGACATCGCGCAGCAACGCATCGCAGCACCCGGCGACATCGATCGCGCCGTGACGCTGGGCCTGGGCTACGCCAAAGGGCCGCTCGCACTCGGCGATGCCGTCGGCGCACGCCAACTGCTCACCGTGCTGCGCAATCTGCAATCGTTCTACGGCGATCAGCGCTATCGTCCGTCGCCGTGGCTCACGCGCCGCGCGCAACTGGGCGTGTCGCTGCTGACCGAAGAACAGTGATCTGGAGACTCGCCCCATGAGCGCCGAACTGCTTGCCGAACGCGTTGACCACACGCTGGTGCTGACGCTGTCGAACCCGGGGGCGCGCAATGCGCTGCACCCCGACATGTACGCCGCCGGGGTCGAAGCGCTGACCACGGCCGAGCGCGACCCGTCCGTGCGCGCCGTGGTGCTCACCGGCGCCGACAACTTCTTTTGCGCGGGCGGCAACCTGAACCGGCTGCTGGAGAATCGTCAGAAGGACCCATCGGTACAGGCGGCAAGCATCGACGCGCTCGCTGAATGGATCGAGGCGCTGCGTGCGTGTCCGAAGCCGGTCATCGCGGCCGTCGAGGGCGCCGCCGCCGGGGCGGGCTTCTCGCTCGCGCTCGCGTGCGACCTGCTCGTCGCGGCCGACAACGCCAAGTTCGTGATGGCCTACGTCAAGGTCGGCCTCACGCCCGATGGCGGCGGCTCATGGTTCCTCTCGCAAGCCCTGCCCCGCCCGCTCGCCACCGAGATCCTGCTCGAAGGCAAGCCGGTCGCGGCGGCGCGCCTGGCCGCGGCCGGTCTCGTCAACCGCGTGGTCGCGCCGGGACAAGCCCGGGCCGAGGCGCTGAACTGGGCGACCGATCTCGCGCAGCTCTCGCCGAACGCCGTCGGCCGGATCAAGTCGCTCATCGAAAGCGGTGCCAGCGAGACGCTCACCTCGCAGTTGGGCGCCGAGCGCGATAGTTTCGTCGCATCGCTTCACCATGCTGACGGTCTGGAAGGAATCAGTGCCTTCCTTGAGAAACGTCCGGCAAAATACGCCTGATGGCTTGACCGACCGCGCACGAACTTTGGACACGCACGGTCGGTCAATGCCTTGCCGCAGCGCCCCGTTAGACTGCCGGCGCCCCTCTCAGGAGAGTTACCGCATGCGCGACTCACTCGGCCAATCCGGCTCCGCCGCCGGTCCCTTGGTATTCACGCCACCACAGCGCCGCCGCATCTATCTGATGCGTCATGGCGACGTCACGTACTTCGACGACAGCGGCAAGCCTATCGACGCCGACGCGGTCGCACTCAACGAGCTGGGGCGCTCGCAAGCCAGCGCCGCCGGACGCGCCTTTGCCGCCGAGAACATCCGCTTCGATCGCGTGATCGTGAGCGGCCTGCCGCGCACCCGCGAGACGGCCGAGCGCGTGCTGGCCGAGACCGGACAACAGATCGACATCGAGACGTGGACGTGCTGGCGGGAAATTCGCGCCGGCAACATTGCCGACCTGCCGCCGGGCGAGATCGCGCAGGCGTTTCTCGGCGCGTTCGACGGCCTCGTGCCCGAGAGCACCCGCTTCATGAACGGCGAGTCGGTGCGCGAGTTGCTCGACCGCGTGGTGCCGCCGCTGGCGGAGCTGCGCGCCGATACGTCGTGGGATACGGTACTACTGGTGTTGCACGGCGGCGTGAATCGGGCGATTCTCTCGCATGCCATGCATCCGCTCGGACGCCTCTTCCTGGGCCAGCTCGCTCAGACCCCCGCCTGCATCAACGCGCTCGACGTGGGCGACAAGCCCGAAGACTGGGTCGTGCGCCTGATGAACTTTGCGCCGCCGCAACTGTTGCATCGCGATAACCGGCTGACCGTCATGGAAAAGATCTTCGCGTCGTTTGTGCGCACGCGAGCGCGAGGATAAGCGCGTCGGGCCATCGCACGACGTGAAGCGTCCGCACACGCAATAAGTAACAAGCAAAAAGCAACGCAGTCGAAGCGGTCGAAATCGTCACGAACAACGTAGCACCGGGAATGCAGGAGACAGCATGGCCGAGGAGCTCGCGCAAGACTATTCCACATTTGCCGGCGAACGCGCACTGGACGCGCGCGCGCCGTTCGATACCGCTGCGCTCGAAGGCTGGCTCGCCGCGCATGTCGACGGCTTTGCCGGGCCGCTGACGATCACGCAGTTCAACGGCGGTCAATCCAATCCGACTTATCGCCTGACGACCCCCAACGCCGCCTACGTGCTGCGCACCAAGCCCGCACCGGCCGCCAAACTGCTCCCGTCCGCCCACGCCATCGAGCGCGAATATCGTGTGATGGATGCCCTCGCCGGCACCGATGTCCCCGTCGCCCGCATGCGGGGACTGTGCGTGGACGAAAGCGTGATCGGGCTGGCGTTCTATGTCATGGACTTCGTGCCGGGGCGCGTGTTGTGGGACCCCTCGCTGCCCGGCATGACGCCGGCCGAGCGCGGCGCCATCTACGACGAGATGAACCGCGTCATCTCGGCCCTGCACCGGGTCGACTACGCGGCCATCGGCCTTACGTCCTACGGCAAGCCTGGCGGCTACATCGCGCGCCAGATCGCCCGGTGGAGCCAGCAATACCGCGCCTCACAGACGCAGACGATCGACGCGATGGACCGTCTCATCGAGTGGCTGCCCGCGCATTTGCCCTCTGGCGTGCCCGAGCGCACCAGCATCGTGCACGGCGACTTCCGCCTCGACAATCTGATCTTCCATCCGAGCGAGCCGCGCGTACTCGCCGTGCTCGACTGGGAACTGTCGACGCTCGGCGACCCGCTCGCCGACTTCAGTTATCACTGCATGGCATGGCACGTCACCCCCGGAGTGTTTCGCGGGATTGCCGGCCTCGATTGGGCCGCCCTCGGCATACCGGACGAAAACGCCTACGTCGCCCGCTACAGCGAGCGCACGGGGATTGCCCGGCCCGCGCAGTGGTATTTCTATCTCGCGTATAACATGTTCCGTATCGCCGCAATTCTGCAAGGCATCATGAAGCGCGTCGCCGACGGCACGGCCGTCAGCCAGCAGGCACTCGATGCCGGCCAGCGCGCGCGGCCGATGGCGGAACTCGCCTGGATGTACGCGCAGCGCAGCACAGCCCCCGCGCAGTGCGGGTCCCGGGATCTCGATCACGCAGGCAGTCAAGGAACGCAGACCTCATGAATTTCACCTACAGCCCGAAAGTCGAGGCATTGCGCGAGCGCCTCACCGCGTTCTTCGACGAGCACATTTTCCCGAACGAGCGTCACTATCTCGAAGCGATCGAGGTGGCGCGGCGCCAAGGCGACGCATGGCAGCCGTCGCCGGTCATCGAGCGCCTCAAGCCGCTCGCGCAGCAGGCCGGGCTGTGGAACCTGTTCCTGCCCGACTCGGGGCGCGGCGCGGGCCTGACCAACGTCGAATACGCACCGCTGTGCGAGATCATGGGACAAGTCCCGTGGGCGCCGGAAGTCTTCAATTGCAACGCCCCCGACACCGGCAACATGGAAACGCTCGAGCGCTACGCGACCGACGCGCAAAAGGCGCAATGGCTCGAACCGCTGCTGCGCGGCGAGATCCGTTCCGCCTTTCTGATGACGGAGCCGGACGTGGCGTCGTCCGACGCCACCAACGTCCAGTGCCGCATTCGCCGCGACGGCGACGACTACGTCATCAATGGCCGCAAGTGGTGGTCGACCGGCGCGGGCGACCCACGTTGTGCCGTCTACATCGTGATGGGCAAGACCGATCCGGACGCGCCGAAGCATGCCCAACAGTCGATGATTCTCGTGCCGGCCGACGCCAAGGGCGTAACGCGCGTGCGCCCGCTCACCGTCTTCGGCTACGACGACGCCCCACACGGCCATATGGAAATCGTGCTCGATGACGTTCGTGTGCCGGCCAGCAGTCTCCTGCTCGGCGAGGGACGCGGCTTCGAGATCGCGCAGGGGCGTCTCGGCCCGGGGCGTATCCACCACTGCATGCGGCTCATCGGGCTGGCCGAGCGTGCGCTTTCGCTGATGTGCCAGCGCACGCTCTCGCGGGTGGCGTTCGGCAAGCCGATCGCGGCGCAGGGCGTCACGCGCGAGCGCATCGCCGAAGCCCGGTGTTTGATCGAACAGGCGCGCCTGCTCACGCTCAAGGCCGCCTATATGATGGATACCGTCGGTAACAAGGCGGCGCGGGCCGAGATCGCCATGATCAAGGTCGTGGCGCCGACCATGGCGTGTCAGGTGCTCGACTGGGCGATGCAGGCGCATGGCGCGGCGGGGCTCTCGGGAGACTTCCCGCTGGCCTACGCGTATGCGAGCGCGCGCACGTTGCGCTTCGCGGACGGCCCCGACGAAGTCCATCGCAACGCCATCGCCAAGCTGGAACTGGCGCGCTACGCGAGCGCGCCGAGCGCCCCCGGCGCCCCGTCGTCAACTGACACCCCAACAAGGAGCCACAATTGATTCAGCTCTATTCCTGGGCCACGCCCAACGGCCACAAGGTCCACATCATGCTCGAAGAGTGCGGGTTGCCCTACCACGCACATGCCGTCGATATCGGGGCGGGCGACCAGTTCAAGGACGCCTTCCTCGCCATCTCGCCGAACAACAAGATTCCGGCCATCGTCGACGAGGACGGGCCGGACGGCAAGCCAATCTCGCTGTTCGAGTCGGGAGCGATCCTGCTGTATCTGGCGGGCAAGACCGGGCGCTTCCTGCCCGAGGATGTGCGCGGCAAGTACGAGACGCTCGAATGGCTGATGTTCCAGATGGGGGGCGTGGGACCGATGCTCGGTCAGGCGCACCATTTTCGGATCTACGCGCCCGAGAAAATCGATTACGCGATCAAGCGCTACACCAATGAGGCCCGGCGCCTGTACGGCGTGCTCGACAAGCAGCTCGGTCATCACCCCTACGTATCGGGCAACATGTACACCATTGCGGATATTGCGATCTGGCCGTGGCTGCGCTCGTGGAAGAATCAAGGTGTGGTGATGTCGGACTTCCCCAATGTGCAACGCTGGTTCGACGCCATCGAGGCCCGTCCGGCCGTGCAGCGCGGCATCAAGGTGCTGGCCGACGCGCGCAAGCCGCTTCAGGATGCCAAGGCCCGCGAGATACTGTTCGGCGCGACGCAATACGCGCGCCATTAGGCCACGGGCGAGCGGTGACGGTCCGGCGGGGCGTAGAGCGAAGTGGTTGACACTTCGCAACAGACTGCGGTTTCGCCGCGACGCTGGCGGTGCTAATCTAGGCGAATCACGCTCGATGCGTAGGCGCGTCGAACACGCCGAACACGTACCTGCAGACGTTTTTCAAACGTCTGCGACGCGGCTGGCCGCCGTCGTCCCCTTGCAGTTCGCAGTCCCTCGCCGCTGGCTTTTGGAAGATCCGGGAGATCCACATATGTCAGGCAAGTTCGAACTCAAGCGCAGTCCCAACGGTGAATTCCACTTTCACCTGATGGCCGACAGCGGGCACATTATCCTTTCGTCCGAGACATACAAGGCGCGGGCCTCTGCGCAGAACGGTATCGAGTCCGTTCGCAAGAATTCGGCCGAGGACCACCGTTTCGAGCGCAAGACGTCGACGTCCGGCCGCCCGTATTTCGTGCTCAAGGCGCGCAATGGCGAGATCATCGGCCAAAGCCAGATGTTTTCGAGCGCCGAGCAGATGGAAGACGGCATCACGCAGGTCAAACGCGATGCCCCGGCGGCCTCGGTGAGCGATCTGTCACATTGAGACCGCCGCGGCAGGCCGACGCGAGCGCGGGTGAGTCCGACGCTCGCGTGACTCAGTCACCGCGCTTCAAATAGAGCCCGGTTCCGCGGAACCGGCACACTTCTTCGCCGTGCTGATTCGTCGCCGTCCAGAGCTGGCGCACGATGCCCCGATCGGGACGGCTTTTCGACGCGCGCACTTCCAGCGTGCTGCTCGTGACCGTGATCGTGTCTCCCGGACGCACCGGTTTGAGCCACTCGATCTGCTCGACGCCCGGCGACCCCATGCTCGACGAGCGCGAGAGCAGTTGGTCGACGTTCATCCGCATCATGATGCTGCACGTGTGCCAGCCGCTGGCCACCAGCCCACCGAAATGCGACTCGCGCCCGGCCGCTTCATCGATGTGAAACGGCTGGGGATCGAATTGCCGCGCAAAATGCACGATCTCGTCCGCCGTGAACGTGTATTCGCCCAGATCGAAGGTGTCACCGACCGTGAAGTCTTCGAAGTAGTACTCGAGAGTTGCCATCGCTAGCTCCTGCATGCGGCGTGCTGGCGTCATCCGCCAGACGGTTACGGGCTTACTGCAACGTATCCTTGAAGCCGTCGGGAATCGGCAGCGGCATGACGTCGATGCCCTCTTCCGCCAGTGCTTCGCTCTCTTCGCGCGACACCGTGCCGCGAATATTGCGCTCCGGGGCTTCCGCATAGTGAATCTTGCGGGCTTCCTCGGCAAACTGGCTACCCACGTCTTCCGTGTTCGCCATGACGTGACGCACCGCCTTCATCCAGAGCGTCTGCAGCTCGCCTTTCGCTTTGGCGACGTCCCGCGAGGCCGAGTCGCCGGGCGGTCGCGCGGCCGGCGCGCCTTCGGCACGCAACGTCGCCCCCGACAGATTCAGGCGCGGCGCAGACGGCATGCGGGCAATCTTCGCGTCGCCGCAGACGGGGCATGTCACCAGCCCCCGCGCTTGCTGCGACAGGTAATCGTCCTCCGAGCCGAACCAGCCCTCGAAGGTGTGCTCGTGTGCACAACGCAAGTCAAAAACCTTCATGACGCAATGGATGTATCCCGACCCCGTGGGTCACGAGACCGGGGATCGAAAAAAATGACGATGGATCAGCGTTGTGGCGACCGCTCGTTCGGCTGCCACACGCCCGATAATATCTTTTCCAGCCAGAACGCGCCGATGATCGATTTGACGTCCGTGATACGCCCGTCCCGCACCCATTGCAGCAGTTCGGTCGCGGGCATCTTGAACACGTCGAGAAACTCGCCCTCGTCGAGGCGTTGTTCGCCAAGCGTGAGGTCGCGCGCAAGCCAGATGTCAATGAATTCCGTCGAGTACGAAATCACCGGGTGAATACGCGTGAGGTAATCCCAGCGCTCGGCGCGATACCCCGTCTCTTCCAGCAACTCACGCTGGCCGCACGCGAGACCGCCCTCCGCGTCGTCGAGCTTGCCGGCGGGCAGCTCCGTCATCACGCGCTCGAGCGGATACCGATACTGACGCTCCATGAGCACCTGGCCGTCGTCGAAGAGCGGGATCACCATGACGGCCCCCGGATGGGTGGTGTATTCGCGCGTTGCCGTCTTGCCGTCGGGTAGACGCACGCGGTCGCGCTTGATGGTCAGGAACGAACCGTCATAGACCGTATCGCTCTCAAGACGCGTCTCAATCAGATGTCGATCGTCGAATTGACGCTGGGTCATAAGCCCTCCACGGCTGAAAATTGGCGAACCCAAAACAAAACGCCGCCCAAGGGCGGCGTCTTGCGAAGCAAACATCTCAGGCCACAACGGCAGCCGGTCGATGGCGCCACAAATACCGGTACACGAAGCCCGGAAACGCGAACACGACGAAAAGACTGGCCGTGACCGCATAGAACTGCCAGCCCTGCGAAAACACGTTGCCGATGCCCGACTCGATCAGATAACCGAGCGCCCCCACCACGAAGTAAGCCACCGCCATCTCGACCAGCCGGCACCACAGCGGCTTGACCGCTCGCTTGAGCGCGATGACGCCAAACAGGCGCTGGTTCACGAACGGCAGATTCGCGCCCAACAGGGACAGCACAATCACCAGCATACCGCCTGCCGACATACCCATCGATCATCCCTCCGCCGGTTCGTCTGTCGTGCGCCGGGCCGGTCATTTCGACCCGCCCGGCCGCCTTCGTGTAGTCTAACGCGCTCAGCTGGCGAGCGTCAGCTTGATGGTGCGCAGGCACCAGTCCATCAGCGGGCCAGGCATCAAGCCCAGGTACAGCAGAACCAAACCGTTGAGCGACAGCACGAAACGCATCGTGCCGCTGCCCTGCAGCGCATTGTGGTCATCGGCCTTGTCGAAGTACATCAGCTTGACGACACGCAGGTAGTAGAACGCACCGATCAGCGAGGCCAACACCGCCACCACCGCCAACCACACCATGCCCGCGTTCACCACAGCTTGCAGCACGGCCAGCTTGGCGTAGAAACCTGCCAGCGGCGGAATGCCGGCCAGCGAGAACATCAGCATCAGCATCACGAACGCGAACCACGGGCTACGCTGGTTCAGGCCCTTCAGATCGGAGAGATTCTCTGCCTCGAAGCCTTGGCGCGAGAGCAGCAGCACGATACCGAACGTGCCCAGCGTCGTGAGCAGGTAGATCACGCTGTAGAACATCGACGAACCGTAGGCGTCGGCGATCCCGTCGATCTTGCCGCCCACCACGCCCGAGAGCATGCCCAGCAGCACGAAGCCCATGTGCGAGATGGTCGAGTAGGCCAGCAGGCGCTTGACGTTGGTCTGCACAATCGCCGTCAGGTTACCGATCACCAGCGAGAGCACCGCCATGATGATCAGCATCTGCTGCCAGTCGATCGCCAGCGGCAGCATGCCTTCGACGAGCAAGCGCAGCAGCAGCGCGAAGGCGCCCAGCTTCGGCGCGCCACCGATGAGCAGCGTGACCGGGGTCGGCGCGCCCTGGTAGACGTCGGGCACCCACATGTGGAACGGCGCAGCGCCGAGCTTGAACGCCAGACCGGCCACCACGAACACAACGCCGAACACCAGCACGACCTTGTTCACAGCACCCGAAGCGATGACTTCGAAGACCTTGGACAGTTCGAGCGAGCCGGTCGCGCCGTACATCATCGACATGCCGTACAGCAGGAAGCCCGAGGCGAGCGCCCCCAGCACGTAATACTTCATGGCCGACTCGGTCGCGTTCGTCGAATCGCGCCAGACGGCGGCAAGGGCGTACAGCGACAGCGACATCAGTTCCAGACCCAGGTACAAGGTCAGGAAGTTGTTGCCCGAGATCATCACCGACAGGCCCAGCAGCGAGAACAGGCTGAGAACGTAGAAGTCGCCGCGGGCGAGACCGCGGGCTTCCAGATACTTTTGACCGTAGACGAACGTGACGAACGTAGCGAGGCCGCCAAAGGCCTTGAGCAGGTTCGACATCGGATCGGCGACGAACACATTACCGAACAGGTAGTGCGACGCCGGATCACTGGCGTTGCATGCCCACAGCACGGACACGACTGCGGACGTGATGAGCGCCAGCACGTAGTTGAGCTTGCGCGTCTGGCCGAGGAACGCGTCGCACATCATGATCACGAGGATCATGAGCAGCAGGATGGCCTCCGGCAACGCAGGCAGCAGATTGATGTTTTGCATGATCTGGATATCCTCCCCGATTAAGGCAGCTTGGTCTGCGCCACGTGGGCGAGGAGGTTAACGACGGAGGTGTGCATCAGGTCGGTGAAGGGCTTCGGATAGATACCCATGAACAGCGTGAGCGCCGCCAGCACGGCCAGCATGAAGAATTCGCGCTTGTTGATGTCGACCAGCTCGCGCACGTGATCGTTGGCGATCGCGCCGAAAATCACGCGCTTGTACATCCACAGCGAATACGCCGCACCGGTGATCAGCGAGGTCGCAGCGAGCAGACCCACCCAGAAATTCAGCTTCACGGCGCCCAGGATCACCAGGAATTCGCCCACGAAGCCCGACGTCGCCGGCAGACCGCTGTTGGCCATCGTGAACAGCATGAACAGCGCTGCGAACTTCGGCATCGTGTTCACCACACCGCCGTAGTCGGCGATGTTGCGCGAGTGCATGCGGTCGTACAGCACACCGATACACAGGAACATGGCGCCCGAGACGAAGCCGTGCGAGATCATCTGGACCAGCGCACCCTGCATGCCGATTTCGCTGAACATGAAGAAGCCGAGAATCGCGAAGCCCATGTGAGCGATCGACGAATACGCCACCAGCTTCTTCATGTCGGTCTGCACCAGGGCCACGAGGCCGATGTAGACGACGGCGATCAGCGCGAGCGTGATCATGAAGCCCGACAGGTAGTGACTGGCGTCCGGGGCGATCGGCAGCGAGAAGCGCAGGAAACCGTAGGCCCCAAGCTTGAGCATGATCGCGGCCAGCACGACCGAGCCGCCGGTCGGCGCTTCCACGTGGGCGTCCGGCAACCAGGTATGCACCGGCCACATCGGCACCTTCACGGCGAAGGCCATGAAGAACGCCACGAACAGCAGTATCTGCACGTTCATCGGCAGCTTCGCGGCGTACCAGTCGGTCAGCGTGAACGAGTGCGTCACGTTGTAGAGGTAGATCAGCGCGACCAGCATGAGCAGCGAGCCGAGCAGCGTGTACAGGAAGAACTTGAACGCGGCATACACCCGGTTCGGGCCGCCCCACACACCGATGATCAGGTACATCGGGATCAGCGTGGCCTCGAAGAAGACGTAGAACAGCAGGCCGTCTTGCGCCGAGAACACCCCGATCATCAGACCCGAGAGGATCAGAAACGCGGCCATGTACTGGGCGACGCGCTCCGTGATCACTTCCCAACCCGCGATCACCACGATCACCGTGATAAGCGAAGTCAGCACGATCAGCCACAGCGAGATGCCGTCGATGCCGAGGAAGTAGTTGATGTGGAAGCGGTCGATCCAGCTCGATTTCTCGACAAACTGGAACGCCGCCGTATTGGCGTCGAAGTTCGAGATCAACGGCAGCGTGACCAGGAAGCTCATCAGCGACCCGATGAGCGACAGCGCACGTGCGCCGCCCGGGTTGCGGTCATTCCCCACCGCGAGGACAACGATCCCCGAGATGATGGGTAGCCAGATGGCCAGACTCAGAAGCGGTAGCGATTGCATTATTGTTGGCTCCCCCTATTACTTGCCGTTCAACGTCACAAACAGCGTCAGGAGCCCGAGCATGCCGAGGATCATGGCGAACGCGTAGTGGTAGATGTAACCGGATTGAACGAAGCGGATGACACCGGCGAACCAGCCCACCAGACGCGCGCTGCCGTTCACGACTGCGCCATCGATGAGACCTTGATCGCCAGCCTTCCACAGGCCGCGACCGATCTTGAGCGCGCCCTTGGCGAAGACCACTTCGTTGATCTTGTCCATGTAGTACTTGTTGTCGAGCAGGTTGTAGATGCCCGAGAACCGATTTTTCAGCGCTTCCGGAATATCCGGGCGCTTCAGGTAGAAGAACGCCGCGAGCACGATGCCCAGCGCCGACAGGGCGATCGGGAGCGTGCCGAACGAGTGCAACGCCATCGCCAGCCAGCCGTGGAAATCGTGGCTCAGCTCTTCCATCGCCGGATGGTTTTCGCCAACGTAGATCACGTCCTTGAACGCCACGCCCTGCTTGAAGAAGCTGCCGAACAGCATCGGGGCAATCGCGATGGCGCCGATGATGACCGACGGAATCGCCAGCAGAATCAACGGGATCGTGACCACCGCCGGCGACTCGTGCGGCTTCTGACCCGGGGCCAGACCGTGGTGGTGATCGGCGGTTTCCTCTTCTTCCTCGTGATGCTCGTCATGGTCGTGATGCACCTGACCGAAACGCTCCTTGCCGTGGAAGACCATGAAGTACATGCGGAACGAGTAGAACGCCGTGACGAAGACGCTGGCGACCACGGCGAAGTACGCGAAGCCCGAGCCCGGCAGATGCGAGGCGGCCACGGCTTCGATGATCGAGTCCTTCGAGTAGAACCCGGCGAAGAACGGTGTCCCGATCAGCGCGAGCGAGCCCAGCAGCGACGTGATCCATGTGATCGGCATGTACTTCCACAGGCCGCCCATGTTGCGCATGTCCTGATCGTGATGCATGCCCATGATGACCGAGCCCGCACCGAGGAACAGCAGCGCCTTGAAGAACGCGTGCGTCATCAGGTGGAAGATGGCGACCGGGTAGGCCGACACGCCGAGCGCGACCGTCATGTAACCGAGCTGCGAGAGCGTCGAGTAGGCCACGACACGCTTGATGTCGTTCTGGATCATGCCCAGGAAGCCCATGAACAACGCGGTGATCGCGCCGATGATCGTGATGAACGACAGCGCCGTGTCCGAGAGTTCGAACAGCGGCGACATGCGGCTCACCATGAAGATCCCCGCGGTCACCATCGTGGCCGCGTGAATCAGTGCCGAAATCGGGGTCGGGCCTTCCATCGAGTCCGGCAGCCACACGTGCAGCGGGAACTGCGCCGACTTACCCATCGCACCGATGAACAGGCAGATACAGGCCACGGTGATCAGGCGCCAGTCGGTGCCCGGAAACGACAGGGCCGCGACCTCGTTGGCCTTGGCGAACACTTCGCCGTAGTTCAGCGTGCCGGTGAAGGCCAGCAGCAGGCCGATACCGAGCAGGAAGCCGAAGTCGCCGACGCGGTTGACCAGGAACGCCTTCATGTTGGCGTAGATCGCGGTCGGACGCGTGTACCAGAAACCGATCAGCAGGTACGAAACCAGGCCCACCGCTTCCCAGCCGAAGAACAGTTGCAGGAAGTTGTTGCTCATCACGAGCATCAACATCGAGAACGTGAACAGCGAGATGTACGAGAAGAAGCGCTGGTAGCCAGGATCTTCCGCCATGTAGCCGATGGTGTAGATGTGCACCATGAGCGAGACGGAAGTGACCACGCACATCATCGTAACGGTGAGCGTGTCGACGAGGAAGCCGATCTCGAGCTTGAGCTCGCCGATGCGGGCCCATTCGTAGACGGTGGCGTTGAAGCTCGCCCCGTTCATGACGTCGATGAACGTCATGACCGACAGGACAAACGCGACCAGTACGCCGAGGATCGTGACCGTGTGGGCGCCCGCGCGTCCGACTTGCTTGCCGAACAGGCCGGCAATCAAGGAGCCGACGAGCGGCGCCAGCGGGATCGCGAGCAGCAGGTTGGGATTCAATGTGGATGCCATAACAGCGTTCGCTTTGTTTAACCCTTGAGGCGGTCGAGATCTTCGACGTTGACCGTTTCGAGCTTACGGAACAGCGTGACCAGAATGGCCAGCCCGATCGCGGCTTCCGCCGCGGCCACCGTAAGAATGAAGAACACGAATACCTGACCGGCAATGTCGCCCAGGTAATGCGAAAACGCGACGAAGTTCAGATTGACCGCGAGCAACATCAGCTCGATGGCCATGAGCAGCACAATCACATTTCTGCGGTTGAGGAAGATACCGGTAATGCTGATCGCGAAGAGAATCGCGCCCAACACCAGGTAATGCGCTAGCGACAACGAGATCATGCTGTCTCCTTATTCCGCCGCCGGCGCGTCGGTGCCGGTGGACTGCTGCCGGGCTTCGGCGGGCATCGACACCAGACGCACGCGGTCGCGCGCCTTCACGCGCACCTGCTGGCTCGGGTCGGTCTGTTTGTGGTCCTTACGGGTACGCATGGTCAGCGCAACTGCCGCCACGACCGCCACCAGCAGGATCAGACCTGCCACTTCGAAGGCAAAGATATAGTCGGTGTACAGCGCGATACCAAGCGCCTTGGTGTTCGCCACGTCCGGGGCCGAGACCGCCTTGACCGGCGAGCGCGTGGCGCCGTAGCCGCGCATGAGCACCAGTGCCGATTCGACGATCATGATCGCGCCGACAGCGCTCGCCAGCGGGATGAACTTGCCGAAACCGCGCCGCAGTTCGTCGAGATTGATGTCGATCATCATCACCACGAACAGGAACAGCACCATCACCGCGCCGACATACACGAGCACCAGCATGATGGCGAGGAACTCGGCCTCGAGCAGCATCCAGATCGCCGCGGCGTTGAAGAAGGCGAGCACCAGGAACAGTGCCGACTGTACGGGGTTGCGCGCGGTCACGACCTTCAGGCCGGAGATCACGAGGATCAGCGCAAACACGTAGAAAAGAAAGGTTGTGAATTCCATAATCACCGGGTGTTGCGAGAATTAGCCAACGTCAATTGCCGTACCGGGCGCACCGTCGCTGCGCTGCGCCCTGCCCTGCTTAACGGTACGGCGCATCGGCCGCCTTGGCCGCCGCGATCTCGTTTTCGTAACGATCGCCCACCGCGAGCAACATCTCCTTGGTGAAGTACAGATCGCCACGCTTCTCGCCGTGGTACTCGAGAATGTGCGTCTCGACGATCGAGTCCACCGGGCAGCTTTCTTCGCAGAAGCCGCAGAAAATGCACTTGGTCAGATCGATGTCGTAGCGCGTGGTACGGCGGGTGCCGTCGTCGCGCACATCCGACTCGATCGTGATGGCCATTGCCGGGCACACCGCTTCGCACAGCTTGCAGGCGATGCAGCGCTCTTCACCATTCGGATAACGGCGCAGCGCATGCAGACCGCGAAACCGCGGCGACATCGGCGTCTTCTCTTCCGGAAACTGCACCGTCACCTTGCGTGCGAACGTATAGCGCCCTGTGAGCGCCATGCCCTTGAGCAGTTCCAACAACAGGAAACTGCCGAAAAAGTCTTTGATTGCCCTTACCATGGGATTCCTCTACTCCGTTCGCCTCAGCCCCAGATGTTCCAGGGGGACATGATCCAGACACCCACCACGATCACCCAGATGATCGTCAGCGGCAGGAATACCTTCCAGCCCAGACGCATGATCTGGTCGTAGCGGTAGCGCGGGAACGTCGCACGCACCCAGATGAACACCGACAGCAGCAGGAACACCTTGAACGCCAGCCAGAACACACCCGGGATGAACGACAGGAAGCCGAACGGCGCACTCCAGCCCCCCAGGAACAGCACCGAGGCCAGCGCCGAGATGATGATCATGTTGATGTACTCGGCCAGGAAGAACAGGGCGAAGCCCATGCCCGAGTATTCGATCATGTGACCGGCCACGATTTCCGATTCGCCTTCCACCACGTCGAACGGGTGGCGGTTCGTTTCGGCAATGCCCGAGACGAAGTAGACGACGAACATCGGCAGCAGCGGCAGCCAGTTCCACGACAGCAGGTTCAGCCCCAGACCCGCGAACATGCCGTGCTCTTGCGAACGCACGATGTCCGACAGGTTGAGCGAGCCGGCCGTCATCAGCACCGTGACCAGCGCGAAGCCCATGGCGATTTCGTACGAAATCATCTGGGCCGACGCGCGCATGGCGCCGAGGAAAGCGTATTTCGAGTTCGATGCCCAGCCGGCGAGAATCACGCCGTACACGCCGATCGACGAAATCGCGATGGCGTAGAGCAGCCCGGCGTTCACGTCGGCCAGCACGGCGCCCGGCTGGAACGGAATCACCGCCCAGATCGCGAAGGCGGGCAGCACGGCCATCACCGGCGCGATGGCGTAAATGCCCTTGCTCACCTGCGACGGCGTAATGACTTCCTTGAGCAGGAGCTTCAACACGTCGGCTATCGGCTGGAGCAGACCGGCCGGGCCCACGCGGTTCGGGCCCAGACGCACGTGCATCCAGCCGATGAGCTTGCGCTCCCACAGAATCAGGTACGCCACGCACAGCAGCAGGATCACGGCCACGACGAGGATGCGGACCAGCGCCCACACCGTCGGCCAGGCCACGCCCAGCAGTTGCGTGCCGTATTGATTGATGACTTCGTTCAGGCTCATTTACGCCTTCTCCACCGAAATTTCACCGAACATCGCGCCAAGCGCGGCGGATGCCGGCGTGGCCGCCGGCACGCGCACCACATTGGCAGGCAACGTTTCCGAACGCGCAGCCGGCAGCGTGACCACCGCATCGCCCTGACGCACGCGCACGGCGTCGCCCGCGGCGAGGCCCAGGCGATCGAACAGCGCCGCCGGGAGCGTGGCACGCAGCGCGGCCTTGGCGTCGTTGGTCAGTTGCAGCGACGGGGCACGGCGTACCAGCGCGTCGGCCGAGTAGATCGGCACGTCGGCCAGACGCTCCAGGCCCTGCCCGGCTGCCGTCGGTGCAGCCAGCGCGGCCTTGGCGCGGTTGTCGAGCGAGGCGACCGAGAATCCGGCGAGCGCTTCGTCGCGCACCTGTTCCGCGGTGTCCTGCGCGAAGCCTTGCAGCTTGAGCAGATTGCCCAGCACGCGCAGCACCTTCCAGCCCGGACGCGTCTCGCCCAGCGCACGCACCACACCGTTGAAGTGTTGCGGCAGCCCTTCGGCGTTGACGAACGTACCGGCCGTCTCCGTGAACGGGGCGATCGGCAGCAGCACGTCGGCGTACTCGAGGCCGTGCTTGAACGGCGAGAGCGAGACCACCATCTTCGCGGCGTTCAATGCCGTGAGCGCTTGCTTCGCATCGGCCGAGTCGTACTCCGGCTCGGCGTTCAGCAGCAGATACGCCTGGCGCGGTTGCGCGAACAGCGCAGCGGCGCCCTTGGCGTTCGTGGCCTTCACCGCGTAGGCACCGACCGTGTTGGCGCCTTCGGTGAGGAAGCCCAGCGTGGCGCCGGTGATATCGGCGATCACTTGCGCGATGGCGTGCAGTTGTGCGAATTGCGGATGCTGCACCACGGCGTTGCCCAGCAGGATGGCACGACGCTCGCCGTTCACCAGCGAGGCGGCGATGGCGTTGGCCGTGTCGCTGACGTTCACGCCGGCGAGCTCAGTCGGGGCGGCAACGCCCTTGGCCGCCGCCGCGGCGAGCGCGATACCGGCCAGCTCGCTCACCCATGCGCTCGGTGCGGCGATGATCTTGTTGGCGAGCTTCACCAGCAGATCGTCGTCCGAGCCGTGCAGCACGTGCAATTGGCCACCGGCCTTCACCGCGGAGCGCAGACGCGAAGCGAACAGCGGATGATCCTTGCGCAGGAACGAGCCGACGACCAGCGCGCTTTGCAGCGTGTCGAGGTCCGCGATCGGCAGGCCGAGCCACGGAGCCCCCTGGGTGCCGCCCGACACGTCCGTCTGACGCAGACGGAAGTCGACGTTATCGCTGCCCAAGGCGCGCACGAACTTTTGCAGCAGGTGCAGTTCTTCGATCGTGGCGTGCGGCGAGGCCAGCCCGGCGACGGCATCGGCGCCGTGGTCGCGGATGATGTCCGTCAGACCATGCCCGACATATTCGAGCGCCGTCTGCCAGTCGACTTCGTGCCACTCGCCGCCTTGCTTGAGCATAGGCTTGGTGAGGCGCTCGTCGCTGTTCAGACCTTCGTACGAGAAACGATCCTTGTCCGAGATCCAGCATTCGTTGAGCGCTTCGTTTTCGAGCGGCACAACGCGCATGACCTGGTTGTTCTTCACTTGCACCACGAGGTTCGCACCCACGCCGTCGTGAGGGCTCACCGACTTGCGGCGCGACAGCTCCCACGTCCGGGCGCTGTAGCGGAACGGCTTCGAGGTCAGGGCACCGACTGGGCACAGGTCGATCATATTGCCCGAGAGTTCGGAGTCGACCGTCTTGCCGACGAACGACGTGATTTCCGAGTGCTCGCCGCGCCCCAGCATGCCGAACTCCATCACGCCGGCCACTTCCTGGCCGAAACGCACGCAACGGGTGCAGTGAATGCAGCGCGACATCTCTTCCATCGAGATAAGCGGGCCGACATTCTTGTGGAACACCACTCGCTTCTCTTCCTGATAGCGCGACGCCGACTTGCCGTAACCGACGGCCAGGTCCTGCAGTTGGCACTCGCCCCCCTGATCGCAGATCGGGCAATCGAGCGGGTGGTTGATCAGCAGGAACTCCATCACCGATTGCTGCGCCTTCACAGCCTTCTCGGAGTTGGTGCGCACGATCATGCCGTTGGCCACCGGTGTGGCACAGGCCGGCACCGCCTTCGGGGCCTTCTCGACCTCGACCAGGCACATGCGGCAGTTCGCGGCGATGGACAGCTTCTTGTGGTAACAGAAGTGGGGAATATAGGTGCCGTTCTTCTTGGCAGCCTGGATCACCATGCTGCCTTCGGGCACCTCGACCTTTTGGCCGTCAATTTCGATTTCAACCATAGCGGTTCAATGCCAAGCGTCAAAAGGGATTAGTGAGCGCCGACCAAGCAATGCTTGTGCTCGACGTGGTAGGCGAACTCGTCCCAGAAGTGTTTGAGCATGCCGCGCACTGGCATCGCTGCGGCGTCGCCCAGCGCGCAAATGGTGCGGCCCATGATGTTCTCGGCCACCGAGTTGAGCAGGTCCAGATCTTCCTGGCGGCCTTCGCCATGCTCGATTCGATTGACCACGCGCCACAGCCAGCCAGTGCCCTCACGGCACGGCGTGCACTGACCGCACGATTCTTCGTAGTAGAAGTACGACAGGCGCAACAGCGAGCGCACCATGCAGCGCGTCTCGTCCATGACGATCACGGCGCCCGAGCCCAGCATCGATCCAGCCTTGGCGATGCTGTCGTAGTCCATCGTCGTTTCCATCATCAGCCCGGCCGGCACGACCGGTGCCGACGAGCCGCCCGGAATCACGGCCTTGAGCTTCTTGCCACCGCGCATGCCACCGGCCAGTTCCAGCAATTCGCCGAACGGCGTGCCCAGCGGCACTTCGTAGTTACCCGGCAGCTCGACGTCGCCCGACACCGAGAAGATCTTGGTGCCGCCGTTGTTCGGCTTGCCCATTTCCAGGTACTGCTGCGGGCCAGTGGCCAGCAGGAAAGGAACCGCGGCGAACGTCTCGGTGTTGTTGATGGTCGTCGGCTTGCCGTACAGACCGAAGCTCGCCGGGAAAGGCGGCTTGAAACGCGGCTGGCCTTTCTTGCCTTCAAGCGATTCGAGCAGCGCGGTCTCTTCGCCGCAGATGTACGCGCCATAGCCATGGTGCGCATGCAGCTCGAACGAGAAGTCCGTGCCGAGAATGTTGTCGCCCAGATAACCGGCAGCGCGCGCTTCCTCGAGCGCCTCTTCGAAGCGTTCGTACACTTCGTAGATTTCGCCGTGGATGTAGTTGTAACCGACGGTGATGCCCATGGCGAAACCGCCGATGGCCATGCCTTCGATCAACGCATGCGGGTTGTAGCGCAGGATGTCGCGATCCTTGAACGTACCGGGTTCGCCTTCGTCCGAGTTACAGACAAGGTATTTCTGCCCCGGGAACGCGCGCGGCATGAAGCTCCACTTGAGCCCCGTCGGGAAGCCTGCGCCTCCGCGGCCACGCAGGCCCGATGCCTTGACGTCGGCAATGACCTGCTCCGGCGTGAGGCCTTCCTTCAGGATACGGGCAAGCTGCTGGTACCCCCCGCGCTTGACGTAATCTTCGAGGTGCCAGTTCTCGCCATTGAGGTCGGCGAGGATCAGCGGCTTGATGTGACGGTTGTGCAGCGACGTCATGCTTTCTCTCCCGCGGCGCCCGTGGCCTTGAGCTCGTCGAGGAGCGCGTCGACCTTGGCTTCGTTCATGAAGCCGCACATGCGATGGTTGTTCACCAGCAGGACGGGTGCGTCGCCGCAAGCGCCCATGCACTCGCCTTCCTTGACCGTGAAGAGACCGTCCGGCGTGATGTCGTTGTAGTCGACACCCAGCTTCTCTTTCAGGTACTTCGCCATCTCTTCGCCACGCGTAAGCTGGCAAGGCAGGTTCGTGCACACGGTCAACTTGAACTTGCCCACGGGGCGCGTGTTGAACATGGTGTAGAAGGTTGCGACCTCTTGCACCGCGACTGCGGGCATCTCGAGGTAGTCCGCCACGAATTGCATCACTTCGGGCGACAACCAGCCTTTCTCGACCTGCGCTACGGCAAGGGCGTGCATCACCGCCGACTGTTTCTGGTCGGCAGGGTATTTGGCAACGGCACGGTCGATTTTCTTCAGGGCTTCGGGAGAAAGCATTTCCGATCCGACGGTTCTTTAAAACGTTATCCCCGCTCGCGCCAGCGCTGGCAGACCGGTTTTTTCGGCCACCCGCGACTCACAGGCACGGCAACTGGAACGGCAATGGCATCGACCTGCGAAACCCTGCCGAATTAAAACTTAAGGGCGCCAGAGGCGCCCACTGCGCGTTTAGCGATCGATCTCGCCGAACACGATGTCCTGGGTCCCGATGATCGCCACAGCATCGGCAATCATGTGGCCCTTCGCCATCTCGTCGAGCGCGGAAAGATGGGCAAAGCCCGGCGCACGAATCTTCAGGCGGTACGGCTTGTTCGCGCCGTCCGACACCAGGTAGATGCCGAACTCGCCCTTCGGGTGCTCGACGGCGGCATACGTTTCGCCGGCGGGCACGTGGAAGCCTTCGGTGAAGAGCTTGAAATGGTGAATCAGCTCTTCCATGTTCGACTTCATTTCGACCCGCGAGGGCGGCGCCACCTTGTGATTGTCCGTAATCACCGGACCTTCATTGGCACGCAGCCACGTCACGCACTGGCGGATCAGGCGGACAGACTGGCGCATTTCTTCCACGCGCACCAGATAGCGGTCGTAGCAATCGCCTTCCTTGCCCACAGGAATGTCGAAATCGAGACGATCGTACACTTCGTACGGCTGCTTTTTGCGCAGATCCCAGGCAATGCCCGAGCCGCGCAGCATAGCGCCGGAGAAGCCGAGCTGCATGGCACGCTCGGGCGACACGACGCCGATCCCCACCAGGCGCTGCTTCCAGATACGGTTGTCGGTGAGCAGCGTTTCGTACTCGTCGACACACTTCGGGAAGCGGTTGGTGAAGTCTTCGATGAAGTCGAGCAGCGAGCCTTCGCGTGCTTCGTTCATCTTCTTGATGGCGCGCTCGTTGTGGAACTTCGATGCGCGATATTGCGGCATCGCGTCCGGCAGGTCGCGATACACGCCGCCCGGACGGTAGTAGGCCGCGTGCATACGGGCACCCGAGACGGCTTCGTACACGTCGAACAGGTCTTCGCGTTCACGGAAGGCATACAGGAATACCGCCATCGCGCCCACGTCGAGTGCGTGGGAACCAATCCACATCAGGTGATTCAGAATCCGCGTGATTTCGTCGAACATCACACGGATGTATTGCGCGCGAATCGGCACGTCGACGCCGAGCAGCTTCTCGATCGCCATCACGTAGGCGTGCTCGTTGCACATCATCGAGACGTAGTCCAGACGATCCATGTACGGCACGGATTGCAGGAACGTCTTCGACTCGGCGAGCTTTTCGGTCGCGCGGTGCAACAGGCCGATGTGCGGATCGGCGCGCTGGATCACTTCGCCATCCAGCTCGAGCACCAGGCGCAGCACGCCGTGCGCTGCCGGGTGCTGCGGACCGAAGTTCAGAGTGTAGTTCTTGATGTCTGCCACAAGGCCACCTTAATGTTTCAGACCGGCGTAATGTTCTTCGCGGATGATGCGCGGCGTAATTTCGCGCGGCTCGATCGTCACCGGCTGATAGATCACCCGCTTCTGCTCGGGGTCGTAACGCATTTCGACATAGCCCGAGGTCGGGAAGTCCTTGCGGAACGGGTGCCCGATAAAGCCGTAGTCCGTCAGAATGCGGCGCAGATCCGGGTGCCCTTCGAACACGATACCGACCAGATCGAAGGCCTCTCGCTCGAACCAGTTGGCCGAACTCCACAGATCGATCAACGACGCCACGACCGGCAGATCGTCGTCCGGGGCGAACACGCGTACGCGCAGACGCCAGTTGTGGGTCAGCGAGAGCAGATGCGAGACGGCGGCGTAGCGCGGGCCGTCGTAGGCACCGTCGCCGTAGGCCGAGTAGTCCAGGCCGGCAACGTCCATCAACTGCTCGAACTTGAGCTCGGGATGATCGCGCAGCGTGCGTGCGACCTCGAGATAGTCGCTCGCCTTGACGGTCAGCGTCAGCTCGTCGAGGGCTTCCACCAACTGCTCGGCGCGGGCGCCAAGCACGTTTTGCAGGGTGGTCTTGAGTTGTTCTAGTTTAGACATGGGCGGGAGCGGTTATTTACGCGCGATCGTCGCAGTCCGCTTGATCTTCGACTGCAACTGGATGATGCCGTAGACGAGCGCCTCGGCCGTCGGCGGACAGCCCGGCACGTAGACGTCGACCGGCACGATGCGATCGCAACCGCGCACCACCGAGTAGGAGTAATGATAGTAGCCGCCGCCATTGGCGCACGACCCCATCGAGATCACCCAACGCGGCTCGGCCATCTGGTCGTACACCTTGCGCAGCGCGGGTGCCATCTTGTTGCACAGCGTACCGGCCACGATCATCACGTCCGACTGACGCGGGCTCGGGCGGAACACCACGCCAAACCGGTCCAGATCGTAACGCGCCGCGCCGGCGTGCATCATTTCGACGGCACAGCAGGCCAGGCCGAACGTCATCGGCCACAGCGAACCCGTGCGCGTCCAGTTGATGAGTTTGTCAGCCGTGGTGGTGACGAACCCTTCGCGCAAAACCCCTTCGATGCTCATATGCTTACCCTGAATCCTTCTGCAATGCGGCCAATACGATGCCGGCCTTATTCCCAGTCGAGCGCACCGCGCTTCCAGAGGAACACGAAACCGATCAGCAGCTCAAGCAGGAAACCCATCATGGAGATAAAGCCCACCCAGCCGATATCGCGCAGGGCGACGCCCCACGGAAACAGAAATGCCGTTTCGAGATCGAACAGGATGAAAAGGATGGCGACGAGATAGTAGCGCACATCGAACTTCATGCGCGCGTCTTCGAATGCCTCGAAGCCACACTCGTACGGAGAGAGTTTTGCGCTGTCGGGTTTGTTGGGGCCGAGGAATTTACCGACCCCAATCAGTAGCGCCCCAAGACCGCCACCTACCAGAATGAACAGCAGGACGGGATAATAGGTTCCGAGGTTCAACTCTACCCTCTTTTTGGTTAGTCCAAAAACCGCTTTCGTCATTGGCGTGGGGGCCAAAAAGCGGATGAACAGTGAGCACAAAATAAAATGCCAGCCAAAGCATAAACGCAAGGCTGGCATCGGAGAACTGTGGTGCCGACGGCGAGACTCGAACTCGCACAGCTTTCGCCACTACCCCCTCAAGATAGCGTGTCTACCAATTTCACCACGTCGGCATTCAAATTCTGCAATCCGCTGTCACTTACGAATCGCTTCAAGACCGCTATATTAGCGCTCTTCAGCATTTTGTTCAACGCACAAATCGATTTTTTTTCGATTTTCTTTACAGCTTATTACACGTTGCAAACCGCGCTGCGACTTACTTCGGCACGTCCTGCGGATTGGCTGCGGAAGCACTCACCGGCGCACTTGCCGCGACCGCGCCCGACGCCGTCATCGGCGACGTTGCGGCCGGCAAATTACCAAGGACACCGATGTTTGCCGCCGGCTTGTACGAACCGAGATACGTGAGACCCAACGTGGTTACGAAGAACACGGCCGCCAGCACTGCCGTGGTCCGCGACAGGAAGTTTGCGGAACCCGACGCACCGAAGAGACTGCCCGACGAACCGCTACCGAATGCAGCGCCCATATCGGCACCCTTGCCATGCTGGAGCAACACCAGACCGATGATGCCCAGCGCGGAAAGCACCTGCACCACGATCAACAACGTTTTCAACAACCCCATCTCATCACCCGTATAGAAGAACCCGATTTGCCGTGCATTTTTGGTGCACCGCATCATAACCATTTCGTGCCGTTACGAAACCCGGCATCGGCGTCAGCGCGACAGACCCGCCTCGCAAATCGCCAGAAAATCGACCGCCTTCAACGCCGCCCCGCCGATCAACCCACCATCGACATCCGCCATCGAAAACAGCTCGGCCGCGTTATCCGGCTTCACACTGCCGCCGTACAACACCGCCACATCCATCACCGCCTCGCCCTTCGCACGCAGCAGCGAGCGCAAATGCGCATGCACTTCCTGCGCCTCGGCCGACGTTGCCGTCTTGCCCGTGCCAATCGCCCAGACCGGCTCATAGGCCACAACAATCTGGACCGCCTGCGCCGCCGTCAGCGCCGCGAGCACCGTATCGAGCTGACGCGTCACGACAGACATCGTTTCGCCGGCTTCACGCTCGGCGAGCGTCTCGCCGACGCACACGATCGGCGTCATGCCCGCGTCGAGCACACGCAAGGTCTTTGCCGCGACGCCCGCATCGGTCTCGCCGTGGTACGTACGACGCTCCGAATGCCCCACAATCACGAACTGTGCGCCGAACTCGGCAATCATCGGCGCGGAGACTTCGCCCGTGTAGGCACCACTCACCTGCGCCGACACCTCCTGCGCACCGAAGCCCAGCACCTGCCCCGAGAGGCGGGCCTGACATTGCGCGAGATAGGGGAACGGCACACACACGGCCGCCGTCACGCCCGGGGCGCTCAACACCGGTGACGCCAGCAGGTCGCCCAGCAGCGCCTCGTTGCCGGCCAGACTGCCATGCAGTTTCCAATTGCCCACGACGAGCTTGCCCGCCTTGCGGCCTAGGGTGCGAGCCGAAGCCGCAGTACCCGCAGTACCGATTGTCACGCGTGATCCCCCAATGCGTAAGGACGAAAAACCTCTCATTCTAGTGCGTCAGGGGCATGGGGGTCAATTTCGCCGACTTTCAAACGTGAGAATCCGCATGAAATGGGGCTTTCACGCGGATTCGCCTCGTGCGCCGACGCGAGATGACTTACCAGGTCAGCACGATCTTCCCGACATGCGTACTCGTTTCCATCAATGCGTGGGCTTTGTCTGCTTGGTCGGCCGGGAACGTCTGATAAATCACCGGCCGGATCTTGCCAGCCGCGAACAACGGCCAGACCTTCTCGTAGAGGTTCTGTGCAATCGCCGCCTTGAACGCCACCGAGCGCGGACGCAGCGTCGAGCCGGTCACCGTCAGGCGGCGGCGCAGCAGCGCCCCCATATCCAGCGTGGCCTTGCTGCCGCCGAGCAGCGCGATGACCGCGATGCGCCCATCGAATGCCAGCGCCTGCACTTCACGCGGCAGATAGTCGCCCCCCACCATGTCGAGCACGACGTCCACGCCGCGATCGCTGGTGAGCGCCTTCGTCACGGCGACGAAATCTTCGGTTTTGTAATTGATGCCCCGCTCCGCGCCGAGCGCTTCGCACGCGCGAGCCTTTTCATCGGAACCGGCGGTCGCGAACACGCGATGGCCCATGGCCACGCCGAGCTGGATCGCCGTCACGCCGATACCGCTCGTGCCGCCCTGCACCAACAACGTCTCCTTTTCGCCCGACTCGGTCTCGCCGAGGTGAGCGCGATCGAACACATTGCTCCACACGGTGAAGAACGTTTCGGGCAGCGACGCCGCCTCGACGTCCGAGAGCCCTTGCGGCACCGGCAGCACCTGCGAGAGCGGCGCGGCGCAGTACTCGGCATAGCCCCCGCCCTGCACCAGCGCACAGACGCGCGAGCCGACTTTCAATCCCCAGCGGTTATCCGGGCCGTCGAGCTTGCCATCGACGATCTCGCCCGCCACTTCGAGCCCCGGCAGGTCAGAAGCGCCCGGCGGCACGGGATACTGCCCGATGCGCTGGAGCACGTCGGGACGGTTCACGCCCGACGCGGTGACCTTGATGAGCACTTCGCCCGGCTTGAGTTCGGGGCGCGGCCGCTCAGTGAGCTTGAGCACTTCCGGTGCGCCGTATTGGGTGATCTCGATCGCCTTCATCGTGTCGTTCCTCGGTTGTCTGGACGACGCGCCGCATCAACGCCGGCCGTCCGTCTCGTTTCGTGGGATCGCGAGTCGTGCGGCCGCCCGCGAGTCAAACGCCGCGCGCGCCATGCCACAGACCTCGCATGAAAAATGGTGTCGAGCCGTACCTTATCACCGACGGCGCGATCGCGTCGGCCGTCGACGCAGGTCTCGGCGGCATTCGGAATCAAACAGGATTATTCGGGACAACTGAGGGACAACTGAGGGACTACGGCCAGACAGGGGAGCACGCGGATGCCGGGGCACTGGCACGCGCGCCGTTTGACGAGCGCGTCGCGTGCGATCTCGAGACCGCGCACGACGCGCCGGGTTAGCCCCAAAAGCGGGGCGCCGGCTGCCCGAAGGCCGCTCGGCGCCACCACCTCGCCCTGGCGCCGTCAGGCGACGCCTTCCGACCCTTCGTCGATCAGCCCGTGCCGTATGGCGTAGTCGGCCAGCTCCGCACGATCGTCAAGCGCGAGTTTGTGCAGAATTTGTGCAACGTGTGATGCAATCGTCCGCTCGCTCAAATGCAACGCATGCGCGACTTCATTGACGGCCAGGCCGTCGACCAGCATATGAAACACTTCATTTTCGCGAATCGACAAGCTCAGGTGCCTAGACTTGTCGTCGTGTGCATCGGCGTCGTGCCGCGCGCGCGGCCCCCGATGCGAAGCCTGCGGTGGCTCACGGCGCGCCCCGGGTTCGCGCCACCCTGCGTCGGAAGCCGCCCGCGATGCTGCCCGGCTTCGTCCGCCTTCGAGTTTCATGCCCGCCTCCTGTAAAGAAACGTCCCACGCCCGAACCGCCGGCCGCACGTCGAGGCGAACGGAGGGCGTCGCCTATTGTGCGTCAGACAATTCACGCTCGTATCTTCGGGGAAGCTGATCGCTGTCGCGCATTCGATTGGTTGTGCCTAATCCGCCACGCATGCACCGTCGCCGAGCACGAAGCGTCCGCGGCCACCATGCTTGGCGTCGTACAGCGCGCGGTCCGCCGCGTCGAACATCATGTCGGGCGTCTTGACTTCACCGCTCGCGACCATCGCAACGCCCACGCACGCCCCCACCGTAACGGCCCCGACGGACAGCGACATCGGCCGCGACGTTGCATCGAGAATCGACATGGCCGTGCGCTCCACATCGAGAATATCCTGCACGTCACGCATGATGACGGCGAATTCGTCGCCACCGAAGCGGGCAATGACGTCGCCCTCGCGCACGCTCGCGACCAGCTGTTTGGCCAGACGCCGCAGCAACTCGTCGCCGAGCGCATGCCCCCACGTATCGTTGACGAGCTTGAAGCGATCCAGATCGACGAACAGCAGCGCCTGCGCGCCGCCCCCCTCGCGCGCCACGCGCAACGCACCCGCCAGCGCCTGATCGAAGCCCTTGCGATTGAGCAGCCCCGTCAGGTGATCGGTGTGCGATTCGCGCCGCCAGCGCCGCTCGTTCGAGCGCTCGACGGTGATATCGCGGACAAACACATGAACGCCGGCAAGGACATCGTGCATGGCCCATTCCGGCTGATAGCTCACCTCGAAGCAGCGGAACGCCGCGTCGTCGCCAAAATCCCAGATGAACGTGGCGGCTTCGCCCGCGAATGCCCGGGCGAGATGCGGCGCGAACTCGCGATAGAGCGATGGGCCGAGCAGCTCGCTCGCCGTCGCCCCGAGAATGCGTTCACGCGGCCGCCGCAACCGCAGTTCACAGGCCCGATTCACGAACGCAAAGCGCTCGTTGCTGTCGAGAAACGCAACGAGATAGGGCACCCGATCCGCAATTTCCTGCATGTGGCGCACACTCGCCCGCGCCGCCTCGCGCGAGCCCTCGAGCGCCTCGGTACGATCGCGCAGTTGCTCCATCATGTCGCGAAACGCGTTCGCGAGCGCCCCGATCTCGTCGGCACGCTGGACAGGCAGCGACTGCACTGCGCGCATGTCGCCGGCGCTGCGCTGCACGAGGTCGCGCAGTGTATCGAGCGGACGCAGCATGTGCCGCGCCATCCACCACATCGCGAACGCGGCCAGCCCGATCGCCGCGATCGCGAGCAGGATCACGCGACGCCGCACGCGCGCTAGTGGATCGAACGCTTCAGCCCCGGGCAACACTGCGACAACCGACCAACCGGTCGTGGCCATGGTCGCGCGCGCCACCAACGGATGCATGCGCAAGAGAGGGTTCGGCCCCGGATCACGCACGCCGCAGAGCGTCTGCGCCGGGCCGACGGGCGAGAGAATTTTCGTCACGTCCGCCTGAATAACATAGCGCGCGGGATTTTCATTCGTCGTCACGCAGTAGCGGCCGGTCGCGCCGATCGCATTGCTCGCCAGATCGACCATGAAGTTTTGCCGCAGCAGATTGATCGCGCCGCCGATCACGGCAATCGTCTTGCCCTGCGCGTCCACGACGGGTACCGCGAGGATAATGCCCGGCGAACGGGTGATCCTGCCCGCGATCAGTCCGGACGCCGCCTGCGGCGCGCCCGCGAGCACCTGCCGGAAATAGTCGCGATCGGCAATGTTGATCGCCGTGGCGGGGAACGTCGAGTCGTAGCGCATACGGCCGTCGGGCGCGGCGACGAAAATCGTGTTGAAGGTCTCGGGCATCGACACCGACATGTTGGCGAAGGCGTCGAACTGGGCGAGCGTCATCGCGTCCGGATGGCCAAGGTGGCGCGCCATGCGATGCAGGGCGAGAAACTTCCCGCGCATCTTGTCATCGAGCTGTTCGGCCACGAGCTGGACCTGTGTGTCGAGCTGCGCCTGCATCGAGCTTCGCAACTCCCCATAGACGAAGAATTCGATGCCGACGGCGACGCCGACGATCAATATCATCGAGACCAGGGCCGTCGTGGCCGCGACCCGTCCCTTCAACGACTTCACCATACTGGCCCGTGCGAAAGTAGCTTGCGATGCTTTTTGTTCATTTTTGCGGGTGCTTACCCCCGAAACGGCACATTTTCTGGAAACTTGAGCAAAATTTGCCGCCTTCGTGTAACAAACTCATCGACACTCACTTGCGACATTGCCGGACGACGGCTAACGATGTTCGCCGAACCCGTCGTAAAATTGCGCATCCAACGCGCCACGAGGGGGCGACGCGGCGCGCGCCACGCTGAATCGGCGCGGTATCGCACGCCGGCAGGGTCTCCCCGCCCCCCTCGTGACCCGATCTGCCCGACCCGACCGAATTCATGACGAGCACCCAAGCCCAAGCCACCCCCGCCGCCGCTGCACCGATGACGCCGATGATGCAGCAGTACACGCGCATCAAGGCCGACCATCCGAACATGCTCGTCTTCTATCGCATGGGCGATTTCTACGAGCTGTTCCACGACGACGCAGCCAAAGCGGCACGACTGCTCGACCTGACGCTCACCTCGCGGGGCCAGTCGGGCGGACAACCGATTCGCATGGCCGGTGTGCCGCATCACGCCGTGGAGCAATACCTCGGCAAGCTCGTCAAGCTCGGCGAGTCGGTGGCCATCTGCGAGCAGATCGGCGATCCCGCCACCGCCAAGGGGCCGGTCGAGCGCAAGGTCGTGCGCATCGTCACGCCCGGCACGCTGACCGACGCCGCCTTGCTCAGCGACAAGGTCGACCAGTATCTGCTGGCCGTACACATGCCGCCGGCGCGACGCGCCAGCGAACGCGTCGCCGGCCTCGCCTGGCTCTCGCTCGCCAGTGGCGAGCTGCGCCTGATGGAAGTCGCCGCTGACAAGCTGCCGCGCGAGCTGGAGCGCATCCGCCCGGCCGAGACGCTGGTGCCCGACAGCGCCCTCGAAGCCTTCGAGGGCTTCTCCCTCGGCACCACGACGCGCGTGCCCGACTGGCACTTCGACACGGCCGCCGGCACGCAACGCCTGCGCGATCAACTGGGTGTCGCGAGCCTGACGGCCTTCGGCTGCGACGGCCTGAACCCGGCGCTCGGCGCAGCCGGCGCATTGCTGCAGTACGCAGCGGCCACGCAGGGCCAGTCCTTGCGCCATGTGCAAAGTCTGAACGTGGAGCGGGAAGCCGCCTATATTGGCCTCGACGCGGCCACGCGGCGCAACCTGGAACTCACCGAAACGCTGCGGGGCACCGAATCGCCCACGCTGCTCTCGCTGCTCGACACTTGCGGCACCACGATGGGCAGCCGGCTGATGCGCCACTGGCTGCATCATCCGATGCGCGATCAGCAGGTGCCGCAGTCGCGCCAACTGGCCATTGCGACGCTGCTCGAAGGCCCGGGCACGTGGCGCGCGCTGCACAGCGAATTGCGGCATGTGGCGGACGTCGAGCGAATCACGGCCCGCCTGGCGCTGCTCACCGCGCGGCCACGCGATTTATCGAGTCTGCGCGACGCGTTGCGCCGCCTGCCCGAACTGCACACCACGCTGCGTGCCGTCGAAGCGCGTTCGCCGCTGCTTGCGATGCTGCACGAAGACCTCGCGATTCCCGAGGCTGCGCTGGCCATGCTCACGGGCGCCATCGCCGAAGAACCGGCGGCCATGCTGCGCGACGGCGGCGTCATCGCGCGCGGTCACGATGCCGATCTCGACGAACTGCGCGATATCTCGGAGAACTGCGGCCAGTTCCTCATCGATCTGGAAACGCGCGAGCGTGCGCGCACCGGCATCAACAATTTGCGGGTCGAGTTCAACAAGGTGCATGGCTTCTACATCGAAGTCACGCGCGGCCAGACCGACAAGGTGCCCGACGACTATCGCCGCCGCCAGACGCTAAAAAATGCCGAGCGCTATATTACGCCGGAGCTCAAGACGTTCGAGGACAAGGCCTTGTCCGCGCAGGAGCGCTCGCTCGCGCGGGAGAAACTGCTGTACGACGCGCTGATGCAAGCCCTGCTACCGCATATCACCGAGTTCAAACGCATCGCGCAGGCGCTCGCCCAGTTGGACGTTCTCGCCGCGCTGGCCGAGCGTGCCGAAACGCTCGGCTGGGTCAAGCCCGAGCTGGTGGAGGATCGCGTGGTCGACATTCGCCAGGGTCGCCACCCGGTCGTCGAACGACAAGTGGAGCGCTTCATCGCCAACGACTGCTCGCTGGGCGACGCGCGCCGCCTGCTGCTCATCACCGGCCCGAACATGGGCGGCAAGTCGACCTTCATGCGTCAGACCGCCCTCATCGCCCTGCTCGCTTACGTCGGCGGCTACGTGCCCGCCGAGGCGGTGCGACTTGGCCCGCTCGACGCCATCTTTACGCGAATTGGCGCGTCGGACGACCTCGCGGGCGGGCGTTCGACGTTCATGGTCGAGATGACCGAGTCGGCTGCGATTCTGCACACGGCGACCGACCAGAGTCTGGTACTGATGGACGAGATCGGGCGCGGCACGTCAACGTTCGACGGTCTCGCGCTGGCCTGGGCGATTGCGCGGCATCTGCTTGGGCACAATCGCAGCTACACGCTGTTCGCTACCCACTACTTCGAACTGACCCAACTGCCCGATGAGTTTGCGCAATGCGCGAACGTGCATCTGTCCGCCGTGGAGCACGGCGAAGGGATTGTGTTTCTACACGCGGTGCAGGACGGTCCAGCCAGTCAGAGCTACGGATTGCAGGTCGCGCAACTTGCCGGGGTGCCGATGCCAGTCATTCGCGCGGCGCGCAAGCATCTCGCGTTACTCGAACAGCAGGCGCTCGATCCTGCCGCCCCACAACTCGATCTGTTTGCGCCACGAGCGCCGGTCGATGCCGGCGTCGATGACCCGTCGGAGGACGCCTTGGATAGCGCGTCGAACGGCCCGCTCGTGACGCAGGGCAGCCGTGGCTCGACGCACAGTGCCGCCGCCCTCGATCCCGCCGCCGAGGCGACGTTGGCACGTCTGTCGCAGATCGATCCCGACGAGTTGCGCCCGCGCGAAGCGCTCGACCTGCTGTATGAACTGCGCGGCCTGATGGACGGCCGCAAGCACTGACGTCGCCCCTCATGCCGAGCCTGCCTCGCCTGCGCGCCCCTCGTCACACTAGCCACGGCCTGCGCGCCGTGTGCCTCTTGGCGCTCGCGTTCGCGCTCGTCACGGGCACCGCACCGACGACGGCCGCATCGGCAAACGCCAGGATGGCCACGACGTCCAGGGGGAAGACAGCGGCAAAGCCCGGCGCCAAAGGCCCGCGCAAGCCGCCACCGTTCGAATTCGCGGTGCTGGGCAACACCCCCTTCGGCAACACGGAGGTGCCGGTGGTGCGCAACGTGCTCGCGAGCATTGGTGACAGTCAGGCCGTGTTCGTCGTCCATGCGGGCAATCTCAAAAGCGTGACAGAGTCGTGTCGCGACGAACTCGTCACGCAGCGCCTGAGACTTCTCGCCAGTTCGCCCAAGCCGCTCATCTACGTACCTGGGGCGAACGACTGGGCCGATTGCCAGCGCGCCACTGAGGGCGGCTACAACCCCGTGGAGCGGCTCGACTTCCTGCGCGATCAAGCGTTCAGCGACGATGCGTTGCTCGGCCCCGGCCCCGTGGGTCACGCGCCACTCGATCTCACGCGTCAAAGCGACATGGCACGCTTTCGCCAGTATCACGAAAATGTGCGATGGTTCTATAACGGCGTGGTATTCGTCGGCCTGAATCTGCCCGGCAACAACAACAATTACCGCTCGGCGGGGGGACGTAACGGCGAATTCGAGGATCGGGCCGTGGCGACGCGCGTCTGGCTGCAGCATGCGCTCGTCTACGCGAAGCAGAAGGATGCGGTCGGCATGGTCATCATTGCGCAGGCCGATCCCGCGTTCGAACCGGCGCGACGCGCAGGGCTGGGAAGTCTTTTCTCGGATCGCGTGGGACGCCACGGCGTCGACGGCTTCAAGGAATTCCGGACGCAGTTGCTACGGCTCACGAATCGCTTCAAAGGACCGGTGCTGCTCATCGACAGCGGCAAGACAATGCGCCACGTGCAACCGCTGCGCGATGCCCACGGCGCACCGGTGAAGTCGTTCACCCAACTGAGCACCTACGGCTCGCCAACCGCGAATCGATGGGTGCGCGTGCAGGTCGATCCGGGAGCGTCGCCGCTCTTCCGTTTCGAGGGGGTGACACTACCGTCCAATAGCACCGCGGCACCTAACACTCCGCGCGGCGGCGCAACACCGGCGCCCGGCGGAACCCCTGCCGGTGCGGCAGCGCCGACATCCGGCAGCTTGCCCCACGCACTGCCCTACGCAGCGCCCTATTCGGCACTCTACCCGTCGTCCGGCATGTCGAACGACCTGGGCCCGGCCGCGTCGGATCCCAATCAAGGGGTCATGCCCATCGGGCCGGCGCTCCATCCGAACACGGGGACGCGCACCCCCGGGCGCGGCAACTGAATGCTCGCCTGAAAACGCAAACGCCGAACCAGGCGCATTGCATGTCGCAATACGCCTGATTCGGCGTAAGCCCGCGTACGGCGTGTGCGTCTTGCGTCACTTGCCCGGCCATGCGCCATCCGGCGGCAGCGGGCAGCGCGACGCGTCAGCCTCAATGCAGCGTGGGCGCGTCGTCCTGATCTTCGTCTTCGTCGACAACTTCAAGCCCCGACGCGCCATGGGCGTGCTGGTGCTCGATTTCTTCTTCCGTCGCCTGACGCACGTCGGCCACCTTCAGCTCGAAACGCAGTGCCATGCCCGCGAGCGGGTGATTGCCATCGAGCACGACCTTGTCTTCGGCAACGTCGGTCACCGTGTAGATCAGCGTGTCGGCCTCCTCGTCGCCATCTTCCGGCGAGCCTTCGAACTGCATGCCGACTTCGAGCGGATCCGGGAAACGACCACGCGCTTCGATCTTGATCATCTCGGGATCGTAGTCGCCGAACGCGTCGGACGGTTCCAGTTGCAGCTGCGTTTCATAGCCCACGTCCTGCCCGTCGAGCGCTTCCTCGATCTTGGGGAACGTGCCATCATATCCGCCGTGCAGGTAAACCATCGGCTCGGCGCCGCTTTCTTCGATCAGGTTGCCCTGAGCGTCCGACAACTTGTAAGTTACCGAGACGACGGTATTCTTTTCGATCTTCATCAAACTCTCCGAAAAACAGCCCGCATTATACGCGCAGCTGCATGACATCGCCCCGCGCGCAAGCCGACGCCACCTTGAATCGTACAACGGCGTGCATGGCGCAGCCCTCTCTTGATGCATTGATCCACCCATGACGACATCCCGCACCCCCTCGCCTCTGCTCGGCGGCCTCGCGCCGGACGCATTCATGAAGCGCTACTGGCACAAGCGTCCGCTCCTCATCCGCCAGGCCATTCCCGGCTTCACGGCGCCGCTCTCGCGCGACGCGCTGTTCGCGCTGGCGGCGCGGGACGACGTTGAATCCCGATTGATCAGCCATGCCCGCAAACGTTGGCAACTCCAACATGGGCCGTTCGATGCCGATGATCTGCCCCCGTTGAGTCGCAAGCAATGGACGCTGCTCGTACAGGGGGCGAATCTCCACTCGCCGGCGGTCGACGCGCTCATGCAACAGTTTCGCTTCGTTCCCGACGCGCGTCTGGACGACGTAATGATCAGCTACGCCACCGACGGCGGCGGCGTCGGCCCGCACCTCGATTCCTACGACGTTTTTTTGCTGCAGGCGCATGGCAAGCGACGCTGGCGTATCGGACCGCAGCGCGACACCACGTGGCTCGATGGCGTGCCGTTGCGCATCCTGAAGCACTTCGAGGCCGAAGAGGAGTGGGTACTGGAACCGGGCGACATGCTGTATCTGCCGCCGGGCTATGCGCACGATGGCGTAGCGCAAGGCGAGTGCATGACCTACTCAATCGGCTTTCGCGCGCCGCTGGAGCAGGAAATGCTTCAGAACTTTCTGTACTACCTCGCGGAAAACGCGCCCGCACTACCGTTCGCCCGCCATTTTGCGGGCCGTTACGCCGACCCGGGACAATCGGCCGTCAAACATCCGGCTGCGCTACCCGATGCCATGATCGAGACGCTTGTGGCGCAGCTCGAAAAAGTACGCTGGGGACAAAAAGAGGTCGAGGATTTCCTTGGGTGTTGGCTGAGCGAGCCCAAGTCGCATGTGTTTTTCGATCCGCCGGAGACCCCGCTTTCGGCGACAAGATTCGTGCGCGAAGCGGCTGCGCGCGGCTTGACCCTCTCGCCCAAGACGCAATTGTTGTATCGACGCAACCGATATTACGTCAACGGCGAGCCGCTCGACGTCCCTCTCGATGCGCGCGCGACCTTGCGGCGCCTCGCTGACCGTCGTCAGTTAAATGCAGGCGAATGTGCGAATTTGGGGCAAAAAGACCAAGAAATCGTCGAAATTCTGTACGATTGGTATGCTTCCGGGTGGCTGCAGGTGGAAAGTGACCGGAAGACCCCGCTAAAGTTGCGCGCCGTAAGGAAAAAAGCGGAGAAATGACGCGAGATTGACGTGACGGGTTGGGGAAAACCCAATATAATTTCTCGCCAAGCAGCTTGCATGACCAAGGGTAATCCTCAATTGCCAATGTCGCGCAATCGGCTTTGCGCTGGCAAGAGCGTATTACCGTAATTAATATTCATTCGCTTGTCTTCTACCATAAAAGGACGTGATCATGAAGAAGTCTCTCCTCGTCGCTTCGTTGTTGGCTATCGCCCTGACCGCCTGCGGCAAGAAGGAAGAAGCCGCTGCACCGGCCGCTGACACGGCTTCGGCTGCTGCCGCTGCTGTTGCGGATTCGGCTGCTTCGGCCGCTTCGGCTGTCGGCGCTGCTGCTGACTCGGCTGCTTCGGCTGCCGGTGCTGCTGCTGATGCCGTTGCTTCGGCTGCTGACGCTGCTGCCAGCAAGTAAGCGCTCGCTGCCGCAAGGCAGTTGAGAAAAAAGCCGGTCGAAAGACCGGCTTTTTTGTTTGTCGCAACGCTTCGCGCTCAACTCAGGCACCCTGCGTGCATCAAGTCACGTCCTGTATCGCTAGCACGTCAGCCAATCGAAGCCCCCCGCCTGCGTCGCCACGAGGATCTCGGTGCCCGCCGAGCCGATGACTGACGACATCGCCGCCATCGCCAGCTCGGGCGTATTGTTCTGCTCGCTCAAATGCGCACCGATCACGCGCTGCAGCTTCCTCCGGTCGATCGCTCCCAGAATCTCCGCCGCCGCGTCGTTCGCCAAATGGCCATAGGTGCCGCCAATGCGCGCCTTGAGCGATGCCGGATACTTGCTGTTCGCCAGCATGTCTCGGTCGTGGTTGCATTCGAGCACCAGCGCATCGCAGCCACCCAGTGCCGCGACCAGATGCGCCGTCGCGCACCCCGCATCCGTGAGCACACCCAAACGGCGTGCGCCGTCGGAAAACACGAACTGCAGCGGCTCGCGCGCGTCGTGAGGCACCGTGTAAGGATGAAGCTCGATAGCGCCCACGGCGAGCCGCTCATCGGCGCGGCACCAGCGCACGAGGGCCGCGTCGCCCTCGCCCTTGAGCGTGGCGTGAACCTTGACGGCCTGCCCCGTTCCCCAGCTCATGATGAGGGGAATCCGGTACTTGCGAGTGAGGGAAAGTGCGCTGCCGATGTGGTCGGCATGCTCGTGGGTGATGACAATGGCGTCGAGCGACGCCACGTCGATCGCGCGTGCCGTCAGGCGCCGCTCGACCTCCCGCATCGAGAAACCGCAATCGAGGAGAATGCGTGTCGTGGAGGCGCCTTCCGACGCCTCCACCAGCAGGGCATTGCCTTCGCTGCCACTGCCAAGACTGGCGAACCGCACGCCCCGCCTTAACGGAGTTGGTTGCCGATCACACTGATGATCGTCTGTGCGATCTGCGAGTTATCGACGTTACCCTTATCGTCGAGCACCTGCACACGGGTCTGGCTATCGCCGCGCCCCTGCACGTTCACGCTAAGCTTTTTGGCCTTCTTGCTGTCCTGCACTTCCTTCGCATGGAACAAGCTGTAGAAGAAACCGTTGTCCTTCGCCAGCGATGCCGGATCCACGTAGCTCACGAAGTAAATGCCCTTCGCTCGGTCGCGATCGTCCACGGTGAAGTTACCGCGATCAAGCGCCACGCCGACACGGCGCCAGGCCCGATCGAACGGCTCGTTGATGTCGAGATACGCGGCGTCGGCCGTCTTCACGATCTGGCTCGACGGGCCGCCCGCCTTGGCACCTTCGACTTGCTCCTTGGCCTGATCGGCCTGCACGCCAAAGCGCTGCATCAACTTGGTCAGGAAGATCGCCTCGAGACCCGGATCGTTCGGCGCCGGCTCCCACTTGGTCGTGTCCTTCTGCGCGTTCGTGAACACTTCCACCATGCGGCGGTGCGTGATGTAGACGTCCGTACCGCCATTCGGATCACGTTCCACGCGCGTGCGGAAGCGATCGCGTTCGCCCGTCGAATACAGGCTGTCGAGCACCTTGCCGAGCAGATCGCGGATGATGTCCTGATTCAGCTTGGCGCGGTTTTCCGCCCAATCGGTTTCCATCACGCCCGTGTCCGGCGAATCGATCGTCAGCACAAAGCCGTTCTCTTGCCAGAATTCACGCAACGTCGGCCACAGGTCGCTCGGTGCCTTCTGAATCACCAGCCAGCGCTCGTTGCCGTCGCGCACGACCTTCATACCGGGCACCGCCGGCAGCACCGTGTCCGTCGGGTTGGCCGCGACGACCTTCTGCTGGTTCTCGTAGGTCGACAGCGTGGCGATGCCGGCCGGCGACACGTACTTCCGGTCGGTCGCCTGGACGTTCGTCAGATCCGGCGGGACGTCGAGCGAGGGGCCGGTCTTCGAGCTCTTGTAATCGACCTTGTCCGAGGACAAGGCGCTCGAGAGCGAACTGCATCCGGCGACGAGGGCCAACGAGGCAATAGCGGCCCATGCCAGCACGGGACGAGCTACGGAATTACTGACGATTCGTTTCATGAGTCGCAAAAAAAGGGGTGGGCAATCGAACCCGGGTGCCGGAACGACCGGTTAGACAACGGCGATGTTGGCCGACTTGAGGGCACCAAGCACCGTGTCGTGGTAAGGCTGCGCCAGCGGCGTGAGCGGCAGGCGGATGCCCGACGCGATCATGCCCATCTGTTGCAGCGCCCACTTCACGGGGATCGGATTGGCTTCGACGAACATGGCGCGGTGCAGTTCGAACAACTGGAATTGCAGTTCCCGCGCCTTGGCCACATTGCCGGCCAGCGCAGCCACGCACAACTCGTGCATCGCACGCGGTGCCACGTTGGCAGTGACCGAGATATTACCCTGACCGCCCATGAGCATGAGCGCAACAGCCGTCAGGTCGTCGCCGCTGTACACGGCGAAGCTCTTCGGGGCACGCCGGATCAGGTCGATGCCGCGATCCAGATTGCCCGTGGCATCTTTCACGCCAACGATGCCAGGCACTTGCGCCAGACGCAGCAGCGTCTCGTTGCTGGCATCCGCCACGGTGCGGCCGGGCACATTATAAAGAATGACCGGCAGCTCGACGGCTTCGGCAATGGCGCGGAAGTGCTGGTACTGGCCTTCCTGCGTGGGCTTGTTGTAGTACGGCACGACCTGCAGCGACGCGTCGGCGCCCACCTGCTTTGCATGTTTCGTAAGTTCGATGGCTTCCGCCGTCGAGTTGCCGCCCGTGCCGGCAATCACCGGCAGTTTGCGACCGCGCGACTCGCCGGCTTGTGCGGCTTGCTGCACGGCGATCTCGATGAGTTCGCAGTGCTCCTCGACGTTGACCGTCGGCGATTCGCCCGACGTGCCGACGATCACGATGCCGTCGGTGCCTTCGTCGGCGTGCCAGTTGATCAGGTTACGCAGTGCTTCACGGTCAAGGCTGCCGTCCTCTGCCATCGGGGTGACGATCGCGACGATACTGCCTTGCATCGGAGTTTGGGTAGTCATGGTTGATCGAACAATTCAGCGATAAGGGTGGATTGTAGCGGATTCCGCCGCCGGCTCGTACAGGGCGGCATTGCCGGGGTTTTCCCCGGGGGCGGCACGCGTGGCGCACACGCGCTGCACGCACGCCGCACGCGGCGCCGCCAACGTGACATCCTCGAACCCCGCCACACGCAAACCGGCCTCGCGCGCCACGTCGAACAATTCACCGGGAGCCAACAGAAACTGCGGATTGGACGGCTTTCCGTACCGTTCGTTTCCCTGCGCAAAGGTTTCGTAAATCAGCACGCCGCCCGGCGCGACACTGGCCGCGATACGCGAGAAGAGCGGTCGATGCAAATAGTTCGTTACGATGACGGCATCGAAGCGCTCGCCCTCGGCCAACGGCCACGGCGCGCCTTCCAGGTCGGCCGTCAGCGTCGTCACGTTCGCCAGCATTGACATCGTGGCAAGCGCCGCCTCGTCGCGATCCACGGCGATGACATGCATGCCGCGCGACGCGAGCCAACGCGCGTGGCGTCCTTGACCGCAGGCCAGATCGAGTGCGCGGCCGCCCGACGGCATCAGATGCGCCCAGCGCACCAGCCACGGCGACGGCGCGCCAGTACCGTGCGCACTACCGCCGTGCAACACGCCGGGAGCGAGCGCGTTCGTCATGAATATTGCAGCCCCATCGCTTCACGCACGTCGCGCATGATCTCCTGCGCGGACCGTCGCGCCTTCTCACATCCATCGGCCACGATGGCGCGCAGCAGCGACGGATCGTCGACGTACTTCTGGGCGCGTTCGAGCATCGGTTGCTGCTCGCGCAGAATGCCTTCGATGACCGGCTGCTTGCACTCGATACACCCGATCCCTGCGCTGCGGCAGCCCTTCTGCACCCAGTCGCGCGTGTCGCTGTCGCAATAGACCTGATGCAGTTGCCACACCGGACACTTCTCCGGGTCGCCCGGATCGGTTCGACGCACGCGCGCGGGATCGGTCGGCATTGTGCGCACCTTCTTGGTGATCGATTCCGCGTCTTCGCGCAAGCCAATGGTGTTGTTATACGACTTCGACATCTTCTGACCGTCGAGTCCCGGCATGCGCGACGCCGGCGTGAGCAACGCCTGCGGCTCGACCAGAATCAGCTTGCGTGCGCCTTCGAGATAGCCGAAGAGTCGCTCGCGGTCGCCCATGGACAGCGACTGCGACTCGGAGAGCATCGCGCGTGCCTGTTCCAGCGCTTCGTCGTCGCCCTGCTCCTGGTACGCCGTACGGAGCTCGAGATACAGCTTCGCGCGCTTGCCGCCGAGCTTGCGTGCGGCGGCCAGCGCCTTTTCCTCGAAGCCGGTTTCACGGCCGTAGAGATAGTTGAAGCGGCGCGCAATTTCGCGCGTCATTTCGACGTGCGGCACCTGGTCCTCCCCCACCGGCACGTGCAGCGCGCGGTAGAGCAGAATGTCGGCCGCCATCAGCACCGGATACCCGAGGAAGCCGTATGTCGAGAGATCCTTCTCCCTGAGCTTCTCGATCTGTTCCTTGTACGTCGGCACGCGCTCGAGCCAGCCCAGCGGCGTGCTCATGCCGATGAGCAGCGCCAGCTCGGCATGCTCGGGCACCTTGCTCTGGATGAAGAGCGTGGCCTGATTCGGATCGATCCCTGCGGCAAGCCAGTCGATCAGCACGTCCCATACGTTCTGTTCGATGACTTCCGGCGTCTCGTAGTGCGTGGTGAGCGCGTGCCAGTCGACCACACAGAAGTAGCACGGGTATTCCGACTGAAGCTGAATCCAGTTCTTGAGCACGCCATGATAATGGCCGAGGTGGAGACGACCGGTCGGTCGCATGCCGGAGAAAACGCGTTCGGGATACATGGTCTCGTTATATTCTGCAAAAACTTCAGGAAATCAGCGACAACAGCGGCGTGAGCATCCAGACGATGAAGTCACGCCCCCACTGAATCAGCGGCCACAGCCAGACACGGCCGAGCACACCGCTCACCACCAGGGCCATCACGATGAAGAACCCATAGGGCTCGACGCGGGAGAGGCGATAGGCTGCGCGCGCCGGCAGCAGCGACACGAGCACGCGGCCGCCATCGAGCGGCGGTACCGGAAACAGGTTGAACATGCACATCACGAGGTTCACCAGGAGACCGGCCTGCGCCATCATCATGAAGAACGGCTCGTGAACGCCGGCGATTTGCAGCCCTACACCGAACACAGCCCACAGTATTGCCTGGACGAAGTTGCACAACGGACCGGCCAGCGCCACCCAGATCGTATCGACGCGCGGATTGCGCAGGCTGCCGAACGCCACAGGCACTGGCTTGGCATAGCCGAACAGAAACGCCCCGCTCGTCATGAAGTAGAGGGCAAGCGGCACGAGCACCGTGCCGATCGGATCAATGTGCTTGAGGGGATTGAGCGTCACGCGCCCCATCAGATAGGCCGTGGGGTCGCCAAAATACTTTGCGACATAGCCGTGCGCGGCCTCATGCAGCGTAATCGCGAAGAGGACGGGGAGCGCGTAGACCGCAACGGTCTGGATCAGGTCTGCATTCATAGCCGCGTATTGTAGCAAGCCGACCTGCGCGCCAGTATTACCGCGTATTGCAAGTCGGGCGACACGCGCCCGTTCACGACAGGCCGAACGGCGCCAGCGAGCCGCGACCGCGACGCAGCACCTCGGGCGGCGTCACCGTCAGGTCGACCACCGTGGACGGTTCTTTAGGACAGGCCCCGCCGTCGATCACCAGATCCAGTTGCTTTTCCAGGCGCTCACGAATCTCGTCGGGGTCGTTCAGCGGCTCGCTTTCGCTCGGCAGAATCAGGGTGGTGGCGAGCAACGGCTGCCCCAGCGCCTCGAGCAGCGCCAGCGTGATGGCATGATCCGGCACCCGCAGACCGATCGTCTTTCGCGAAGGATGCGAGAGCCGGCGCGGCACCTCCTTCGTCGCTTCGAGAATGAACACGTAGGGCCCCGGCGTCGTCGCCTTGATCAACCGGTATTGCCGGTTATCCACCATGGCGAACTCGGCCAGCTCCGACAGATCGCGGACCAGGAGCGAGAGCAGTTGCTTGTCGTCGAGACCGCGAATACGACGCAGGCGTTCGACGGCCTGCCGGTCGTCGATATGACAGGCGATCGCGTAGCTGGAGTCGGTCGGCAACGCCACGATGCCGCCCTTATCGATGATCTGGGCGGCCTGCTTGATGAGTCGTGACTGAGGATTTTCCGGATGGATCTGGAAGAATTGCGACATAGCGTCGAAAAGTTACTGCCAGCGGCTCCAGACCGGGGTGAGATCGTCGGGCAGCGCAGGCAGCTTGCCGAGCAGCGCACGGCTCTCGGTCGGTCCATGGAAATCCGAGCCACGCGACGCCAGAAAATCGTAGCGGCGTGCGACGTCGGCATACTCGCGGTACTGATCCGGCGTATGGCTGCCGGTCACCACTTCGATGGCCTCTCCGCCCAGTTCGCGGAACTGATCGAACAGTACCCCGAACTCGAGCGGCGTGAATTTGTAGCGTCCCGGGTGTGCCACGACGGCAATGCCCCCCGCCCCGCGGATCCAGCTCACGGCATTCTCCAGCGTGGCCCAGCGGTGCGGCACATAACCCGGCCGCCCCTCCGCGAGATATTTCGAGAACACATCGGAAACCGACGTGCATTTGCCGATTGCTACGAGATATCGGGCGAAGTGCGTACGCGAAATCAGATCGGGATTCCCGACGAAACGCAGCGCTCCCTCGTACGCATGCGGAATGCCCGCGGCCGCCAATTGCTCGCTCATCTGCTGGGCTCGCAACGCCCGGCCACCGCGCGTGGCCGCCAGTCCATCGATCAGCGCGGGATTATCGGGATCGAGATTCAGCCCGACGATATGCACCGTGCGGTTCGCCCACGTAATGGAGATCTCCACACCGCTCACGTACCCCATGCCGAGCGCTTCGGCCGCCGCGCGCGCTTCGCGCTGGCCACCGATCTCGTCGTGGTCGGTCAGCGACCAGAGGTCGACACCGGCCTCAAACGCCACCTGCGCCACCTCGGACGGCGCCAGCGTGCCGTCGGACACTCGGGAATGACAATGAAGATCCGCATTAAGCATGATGAGCCGCCGGGGGGGTGACATATTGCGTCCGCCCGGCACCGCCGTATGACGTGGTTGTGACGCCCTCATTCTACCGCTCAAGTGCCCGCGGCGCGAGTGACCCGCGGCCTCACTCCCGGCAGAAGTCGTCAATCAACCGGGCCACGACGTCGGGTTGGTCGTGATGCAGCATATGACCGGCATCCCCCACGAAAGCCTCCGTCAAATTCGGAAAGACCTCGAAGCGCTCCCGGAACGCCGCCGTCCCCTGCGCCCCGACGAAATGTCGCAGCACGTCCGAGTCCGTGGCTTCCACATGCAGGACGGGCGCGCTCACGTTGCCCCATACCGCCATCGCTTCATCGAGCCGGTACGGGTACGGATTGGCGACCTTGTGCGCCGCATCGGCAAGCAAATGCCATTGTCCGTCGGCGTCCTGGCGTGCCCATCGTTGTGCCAGCCAGTCCGCCCGCGCCTGCGTGAGGCGCGGATTGGTCTTGCGCAGCCGCGCCACCACCGCGTCGAGCGTGGCATAAGGACGCAACGTCGGCGCATGCCGCAAATCGTCGAGCCAACGGCCGAGCTGACGGATCGCCGCGATCGGCTGCGACGGCGGCAGACCGAAGCCCTCCAGATTCACGAGACGCCGAACCCGCGAGGGCCGCACCCCGGCATACAGACACGCGACGTTGCCGCCCATGCTGTGGCCAATCAGGCGGACCGCTTCGCCGGGCTCCGTGTAGACGTCGAGCAGGGCGTCGAGATCGGCGAGGTAGTCTGGAAACCAGTAGCTGCCGCAGCGGCCTTGCGCCACCGGCCAGTCGGTGAGGCCGAAGCCGCGCCAGTCCGGGGCGAGCACATGCCAGCGCTGCGCCAGCGTTTGCGCGACGAAATCGAACGACGCCGACACGTCCATCCAGCCGTGCAGCGCGAACAGCTTCGGCGCGCCGGGCGTGCCCCACTGCCGGACATGGTGGCGCAGGCCGCGCACCGTCAGAAATTCGGATCGCGAATCGGTCATGGCGCAAGCAGAAAGTGAAGATCGAAACGATTGAGGAACGCCGAGTCTATCAGCGTCAAAAATGACGAATCGGCCGCGCCGTTACGCGAGCGCCTGCAGCGCAGCCAGTTCGTCGTCGTCGAAGCCCGCCGCCCGGCGGGCCTCCAGGTTGAACGGCCCGCGCAGACGCGGCGCACCGTATTGCGCCGCGAGCCGGGCATAGGTCTCGATGGGATCGCATCCGGCGCGCTCGCAGCCCCAGCGATACCAACGGTTCCCGATGGCGACATGCCCGATCTCGTCGCGCAGGATGATATCGAGAATGGCGGCCCCGGCGGCGTCGCCCGCGCTCGCCAGCTTGGCCTTGATCGGTGGGCTGGCGTCGAGCCCGCGCGCCTCCAGGGTGCGTGGCACCAGCGCGAGGCGAGCGAGCCAGTCGCCGGACGTCCTGCGCGCCATCTCCCATAAGCCGTCGTGCGCCGGGAAATAGCCGTAGCGGTAAGGCTCACCGAGCGTGTTCAAGTGCTGGGCAAGCAGAGAGAAGTGATATGCCTCCTCCGCCGCGACCTGAAGCCAGTCATCGTAATAATCGGTGGGCAGGCCGTCGAAGCGCCACAGGGCGTCGAGCGCAAGATTGATCGCGTTGAATTCGATGTGGGTGAGCGCGTGCAGCAAGGCGGCGCGGCCCTCGACGGACGTCGCGGCGCGGTGCTTCAACTCGCGCGGCGACACCAGCCGAGGCGCGGCGGGACGACCGGGAATGCCGGCCTCCCCCGCGCGCGTCGGCGTCGCCGGCCCGGCCACCTCGAAGCAACGCTCGGGGTGCCAGCGCGCGCGGCCGTCTCGCACTGCGTCGCGAAGTGCCGTCACGCCGTGCGCCTTCTCATACGGATCGCACAGGCGCAGGAGCGCAAGCGTGTGCTCGCGGGCACACAACGCACCGGCGAATCCGGGATGCGCGTTGCCGGACGGGCAAGCTTCGCTGGAATGGCCGGGGTCGGCGTTGCGCGCGGCACCGCCGCTGGGCGCGGGAGTGAAATCGGTCATGACGTTACAATAGCTAATTCATCGATTTTAACCGCGAACCGAAGCCGCCATGCCGATCTACAAACTTGGAGACAAGACCCCCCAGATCCACGAGAGTGCTTTCGTGGCCGACACCGCCAGCATCATCGGAGACGTGATCCTCGCCGAGAACAGCAGCGTGTGGCCGGGGGTCGCGATTCGCGGCGACAACGAGCCGATCAAGGTCGGCGTGGGGACCAACGTGCAGGAAGGTGCCGTTCTGCATGCCGATCCGGGGTACCCGCTCACGCTGGCCAGCGGCGTGAGTATCGGCCATCAGGCGATGCTGCACGGCTGCTCTGTGGGCGAAAACTCGCTCATCGGCATTCAGGCGGTGCTGCTCAATGGCGCGGTCATCGGCCGCGACTGTCTGGTCGGTGCGGGCGCGCTGGTCACCGAGCGCAAGACGTTCCCTGACCGCTCCCTGATTCTGGGTGTGCCCGCCAAGGTCGTGCGCGAACTGACCGACGAGGAAGTCGCGAACCTCAAGCGCAACGCCGAGGGCTATGCGGCACGCCGTCAGGTCTTCAAGGAACAGTTGGTGCGCATCGGCTGATCGCCCCGCCGGCGTGTTGAAAATGCGGTACGCGCCCCCAGATTACGCAGTATTGACGCGCCAACCACCGGCGTTCGTGCAGCATCCGGCGCGTATCTGCGCGGTCGTTACCGCGCAACGCGGCCCGCCACGACAACCGCCGTTGCCGCATTTTTCAGGAATTCAACCGTGTCCGATCAACTTCAGAAATTCATGTTCGACGCCGCCCCGGTGCGCGGCGAATACGTCAGCCTCGACGCGACGTGGCGCGCCGTGCTCGAGCGTCACGACTACCCGGCGCCGGTACGTCATCTGCTCGGTGAAATGATGGCCGCGGCCGCGCTGCTCACGGCCAACGTCAAATTCGACGGCGCCCTGATCCTGCAACTGCACGGCGATGGACCGGTCGCCATGATCGTCGTCGAATGCAACGCCGACCTGACGATGCGCGCCACGGCAAAGTACAGCGGCGAGATCCCCGACGACGCGACCCTCAAAGCGCTCGTGAACGTCGACGGCCGCGCACGCTTCGCCATTACGCTCGACCCGCGCGTGAAGCAACCGGGCCAACAGCCTTACCAGGGCGTGGTGCCGCTGTCGGATGAACACGGCCCCCTGCCCGATCTGGCGTCGGTGCTCGAACACTACATGCATCATTCGGAGCAGCTCGACACACGCCTGTGGCTCGCGTCGGACGACCGCCACGCGGTGGGCATGCTGCTGCAGAAGCTGCCCGGCCATGGCGGCACGGCCGGCACCGGTGCCGAGCGTGCGCCCGAGCAGGACGAGGACATGTGGAATCGCGTCTGCCAGCTCGGCAATACGCTCAAGCGAGACGAAATGCTGAGCGTCGATCGGGAAACGCTGCTGCAGCGCTTGTTTTGGGAAGAAACGGTGCGCGTGTTCGAGCCGGCGGTCACGGCGTTTCGCTGCACGTGCTCGCACGAGCGGGTCACCAACATGCTGCGCACGCTCGGCGAAGCAGAGGTCATGAGCGTATTCGACGAGCGTCCCGATCTTGAAGTGGCGTGTGAGTTCTGCCGCCAGACCTATCGTTTCGACAAGGTGGATGCGGCGCAGCTCTTTACGGAGCAACTGCACGCCGCGCCGTCCGCGCAACATTGAGCGACGCGGAGATCGCGGGCATGCGCCGGACCGACCTCACCAGACACCGCATGCAGGATGTGGCGTGCGGTCGTTCGGCTCGCCACCCCGCTAGCTCGCTCGGCGCATCGCTCATGCCGCGACTCGCGTTCAACGCCAGCGCTACACGCCCCACGCGTGAACGCCCCCCTCGGCTTGTCATCGGCGCCCTCGGTGTCCTCGGCGCGCTGCTCCTGATGCTCGCCGCAGGCTGTGCGCAACTGCCACCGCCCGACGCGCCTGCGGCACGTCTGCCGCAGACGCAAGACATCCCGGCAATGACCGATGCCCAGAAGCAGGACCTGACACGCTTGAACAAGCGCATCTACGACGAGCAGGAAGCGACCATCGAACACGAACGCGCACAGCGCGCCATCGAGGCTGCGCTGCGCAGCAACGCCAACAACGCGTATTTCTACGGTGGTTGGGGTGGCCCTGCGTGGTATGGGCCGGGATGGTACGGACCTGGATGGTACGGACCGGGCGGATATGGCGGATATGGCCCACGCGCATCGGTGGGTGTTGGCATCGGCTTCTAGTGGGCGGCACCGCGAGATGACATAAAAAATGGCGTTCCCATGGGAACGCCATTTTGTCGTACTGTCTGCGCGCCGTACCGGCGACGCATCAGTGATGCTGAGCCTTGTGCGCCGCCTGCGCCCCGCGCTTTGCTGGGGACGAAGTCGGCGGTGCCGGCGGCGCCGCCGCGACCGACTTGTGTGCCGGCTCGGTCGACGAGACCAGTGGAGCACCCGCGGCGGAAGCGGCCTGCGGACCGCCCGAGCCGTCCGGCGCCACGAACTGAACGAACACTTCGCCGTCCTTGACCATACCCAGCTCGAAACGCGCGCGCTCCTCGATCGCCGACGTGCCGTCCTGCAGATCCTGCACTTCGCCGGCAAGACGATCGTTACGTTCTTTCAACTGCTCGTTCTTCTGCTGTTCGGCGCTCAACTCGTCGCGCAGTTCGTGCACGTAAAGCCAACCACCGTGGCCGAACCAGAGCGGATACTGGATCACCGCCAGCAGCAGCACCAGCAGCAAGGTCACCATTCGCATGCTTTCGCCTGGCAAGAATGCCGAGAAGCGCGCCTCGACAGCCGTCGGGGCGCAACCTCCCGGGAAACGGAATTAGCGCAGATTGTAGAACGCTTCCTTGCCCGGATACGAGGCGATATCGCCGAGATCCTCTTCGATGCGCAGAAGCTGGTTGTACTTGGCGATACGATCGCTGCGCGAGAGCGAGCCCGTCTTGATCTGGCCCGCGTTCGTGCCAACGGCGATGTCGGCAATCGTCGAGTCTTCGGTTTCGCCCGAACGGTGCGACACGACGGCCGTGTAGCCGGCGCGCTTGGCCATTTCGATGGCGGCGAACGTTTCGGTGAGCGTACCGATCTGATTGATCTTGATGAGGATCGAGTTGGCGACGCCCTGCTCGATGCCTTGCTTCAGGATCTTGGTGTTGGTCACGAACAGATCGTCACCGACCAGTTGCACCTTGTGGCCGAGCTTTTCGGTCAGGACCTTCCAGCCGGCCCAGTCGTCTTCCGACATGCCGTCTTCGATCGACACGATCGGGAACTTGTCGCACAGGTTGGCGAGGTAGTCGGCGAACGCTTCCGAGGTCAGCGACAGGCCTTCGCCAGCCAGCTCGTACTTGCCATTCTTGAAGAATTCGGTCGAGGCACAGTCCAGCGCCAGGAGCACGTCGTCGCCCATGCGGTAGCCGGCGTTCTCAACCGCCTGCTGAATGGTCGTCAGGCACTCTTCGTTCGACGCGAAGTTCGGTGCGAAGCCGCCTTCGTCGCCCACGGCCGTGCTCATCCCCTTCTCGGCGATGAGTTTCTTCAGCGCGTGGAAGATTTCGGCGCCGCAACGCAGGGCTTCGCGGAAGCTCGACTGGCCCACGGGCATCACCATGAATTCCTGGATGTCCAGGCTGTTGTTGGCGTGCGCGCCGCCGTTGACGATGTTCATCATCGGCACCGGCATTTGCATGGCGCCCGAACCGCCGAAGTAGCGGTACAGCGGCAGGCCGGCTTCTTCCGCCGCGGCCTTGGCCACGGCCATCGACACGGCCAGCATGGCGTTTGCACCGAGGCGCGACTTGTTGTCCGTGCCGTCGAGTTCGATCAGCGTCTTGTCCAGGAAGGCTTGTTCCGCCGCATCCAGACCCATGATCGCTTCCGAAATCTCGGTATTGATGTGCTCGACTGCCTTCTGCACCCCCTTGCCGAGATAGCGACCCTTGTCGCCATCACGCAATTCGATCGCTTCGCGCGAACCGGTCGATGCGCCCGACGGCACTGCCGCACGGCCCATCACGCCCGACTCCAGCAGCACGTCGCACTCGACCGTCGGGTTGCCGCGCGAGTCCAGCACTTCGCGCCCGATGATATCTACGATTGCACTCATGTATTCCTCGGTATCTGTATGACAAAAACGCTAAAGGGAACCTGCTTCGCGCCGCGGCCCGTCACCTGCCCTGTTCACGTCGGGCGCTCGCGCCGAACCCTGACGTGGACGCCGGTGCGGCGCTCAAGCGCGCAACGACGGGGTACTGCATGGACGGGGAAACAACGGCACCTCGAAATAAGGTACGGCGGCCTGCGGGATGACATCGATGTCGACGGTGCGCTCGGCGTACCGCACGCGGGCATCTCCTTGTGGGCTTGCCCTCGCGGCGACTTCCGACGACCGCTGCGCGACAAGCTTAACGACTCGACGCCACGCTGCCAAGGCATCCGAGCGCTATACCCGTCCTGTGGGCGTGCTGATAGTGGCCCCAGGACGGCGTGTCTCATTTCAATTGAAATTATTTTCCAGGAACTCGCCCTGCTTCACCGCCGCATCGATCGTCTTGAGCGTGGTGAGCAGTTCGCGCATGCGCCCGAGCGGCACGGCGTTGGGGCCGTCCGAAAGCGCACAGGCCGGATCCGGGTGCGTCTCCATGAACAGGCCCGACACGCCCACGGCCACGGCGGCACGCGAGAGGACCGGCACGAACTCGCGCTGACCGCCCGAGCTGGTGCCCTGGCCGCCGGGCAACTGCACCGAGTGCGTCGCGTCGAAAACAACCGGCGCCCGGGTCTCGCGCATGATCGCCAACGAGCGCATGTCCGAGACCAGATTGTTATAGCCAAACGAAACGCCACGCTCGCAAGCCATGAACACGTCATCGGGCAGGCCGGCCTCGCGCGCGGCGTCGCGGGCCTTGTCGATGACGTTGATCATGTCGTGCGGGGCAAGAAACTGCCCCTTCTTGATGTTCACCGGCTTGCCCGACTGGGCGCAAGCACGAATGAAATCGGTCTGGCGGCACAGGAACGCCGGCGTTTGCAGCACATCGACGATAGGCGCGGCCACGGCCACATCCTCCTCGGTATGCACGTCGGTGAGCACCGGCACGCCGAGTTGGCGGCGCACTTCCTCGAGGATCTTCAGGCCCGCCTCGCGCCCAGGGCCGCGAAACGACTTGCCGGAGCTGCGATTCGCCTTGTCGAACGACGACTTGTAAATGAACGGAATGCCCAGCGCGCTCGTTATTTCCTTGAGCTGTCCCGCGACGTCGATCGTCATTTGCTCCGATTCGACGACGCAGGTACCCGCGATCAGGAAAAACGGCTGGTCCAGGCCAACCTCGAAACCGCACAGTTTCATGAGAACTCCTTATGTCTCGCTCGCGGCGGGCGGGGCCTCAGGCGGCCTTCTTGCGCGACTGCTGACCCGCCAGCGCCGCCTCGACATACGCCTTGAACAGCGGATGGCCATCGCGCGGCGTCGAGGTGAACTCGGGGTGGAACTGAACGCCCACAAACCACGGGTGCACCTGCTGCGGCAACTCCATCATCTCCGGCAGGTTCTCGCTCGGCGTGCGCGCCGAGATCACCAGACCGGCGGCTTCGAGCTGCGGAACATAATGATTGTTGACTTCGTAACGGTGGCGGTGACGCTCATTGACCGAATCGCCATAGATGCGCGACGCGAGCGTTTCCGTCTTGACGGGCACGCGCTGCGAGCCCAGGCGCATGGTGCCGCCCAGATCCGAATTTTCGGTACGCTGCTCGATCTTGCCATCGCGGTCCTGCCACTCGGTGATGAGGGCGACGACCGGATGCGGCGTCGACGGCTCGAATTCCGTGCTGTTGGCGTCGGACAGCTTGGCCACGTCACGCGCGAATTCGATCACGGCGAGCTGCATACCCAGGCAGATGCCGAGATACGGCACGCGGTTCTCACGTGCATAACGAATCGCCTTGATCTTGCCTTCGGTACCGCGTCGGCCGAAACCGCCCGGCACGAGAATGGCGTCCAGATGTTTGAGCGCGTCCGTGCCGTCCTTCTCGATTTGTTCCGAATCGATGTACTCGATGTTCACACGCGTTTCCGTGTGGATCGAGGCGTGACGCAGCGCTTCGATAAGCGACTTGTACGACTCGGTCAAATCGACGTACTTGCCGACCATACCGACAGTGACCTCGTGCTTCGGGTTCTCGACGGCTTGCACCAGATGCGTCCACATGGACAGGTCGGCCGGCTTGGCTTCGATCTTCAGTTCGTCGCAGATGATCTTGTCCATGCCCTGGTCATGGAGCATCTGCGGGATCTTGTAGATCGTGTCGACGTCCCAGACCGAAATCACGGCGTCCTGCGGAATGTTCGCGAACAGCGAAATCTTGGCGCACTCGTCTTCCGGAATCTGACGGTCGGCACGGCACAGCAGCACGTCCGGCGAAATGCCGATCTCGCGCAGCTTCTGCACACTGTGTTGCGTCGGCTTGGTCTTCAGTTCGCCAGCCGTCGCAATGTACGGCACGAGCGTCAGGTGCACGAAGGCCACGCTGTTGCGGCCCAGGCGCAGGTTCATCTGACGCGCGGCTTCGAGGAACGGCAGCGATTCGATATCGCCGACCGTGCCGCCGATTTCTACGATGGCGACGTCGGGATGGCCGTCCCACGTCGAACGCGCACCGCGCTCGACGAAAGCCTGAATTTCGTTGGTGATGTGCGGAATGACCTGAACGGTCTTGCCGAGATACTCGCCACGGCGCTCCTTACGGATCACCGATTCGTAGATCTGGCCCGTCGTGAAGTTGTTCGCACGACGCATCTTGGCGCTGATGAAGCGCTCATAATGGCCCAGATCGAGGTCGGTTTCCGCACCGTCCTCGGTGACAAACACCTCGCCGTGCTGAAACGGGCTCATCGTGCCCGGGTCGACGTTGATGTAGGGATCAAGCTTGAGGAGGGTGACTTTGAGGCCACGCGATTCGAGAATCGCGGCCAGAGATGCGGCAGCAATTCCCTTACCAAGAGAGGAAACCACGCCGCCCGTGACAAAAACAAATTTGGTCATCGCAGTAATTGCTCGCGGGAAAGCCGGATTATACCCGAAAGCGGCCCCGCCCTCGACGTGCGGCGCGGCAAATTTTGACCTTGACAGGCGCCCTGCGCGCCGCTCCGCACGACCGGCGTATCCCTCGCGCCCGGCAAGCAGGCGCCCGGATCGGACACCCCGCGACGCAAGCCCCGTCCGTGTGTCTCAGGCGGCCAGCGAACGCCGGCGCTCACCGCGCAGTTCCGCGAGCATGTCGCGCACGGCGACGGCCGTCTCCAACGGACGCTCCATCGGAAATAGGTGGGTGCCCTGCACGTAACGCAGATGGGTGCCGACGATACGACGCGTCGCCCCGATCCCGGCTTGCCGTAGCTCGCGTGACTCCGTGCCCGCGAGAAAGCCGACCGGCACCGGCACGCCACGCATCGCACGCACGGCGAGCAGCGGCGGCAGCGTCAGATAGATCCGATATTCGATGTCGCGCGCAAACGCCAGGCGCCGTGCCTCGCCCTCGCCGGTCGGCATCGTGCCGCAGTCGATGTAGTCACGCAGCACGTCCGAATCCCAGCCGGCGAACACCGGCTTGCTCGCGAAATGCTGCCAGGCCGTTTCCCAGTCGGGCCAGTGATCGCGACGCCGCTTGGTCACGCCCGCAGGCGACATTCGCTCGTACAGTCCGGTGAGCATGCCCAAGCGGAGCATCTGCGTGCGCCAGCCGGGCGTAACGATGGGCGAATCGATCATGACCACCCCGCGCACGCACTGCGGTGCCTTGAGCGCGGCCATCAAGCTCAGGAAGCCGCCGAGCGAATGTCCGACGAGCCAGACCGGCTCACCGCGGTATTCGCGCATGAGGGTGTCGACCAGTTCGTTGCGCAGATAGCGCCAGCCCGGCGTGACGGGATAGTGCGGGTCGTGACCGATGCGGTCGATGGCGCGAACGTCGTATTCGTCGGCCAGCGCGCCCAGTAGCTTGCGATAGACGCCAGCGGGAAAGCCGTTGCCGTGCGAAAAATGAAGGATGTCTCTTGTCATGGCATTCGTTGTCGTGGCGGGCCGGCCTTGGGCGAAATGTGCTGAAATGGGCCGCCCGGCGGCCACTGAACACCAGGGACGGCAGCCTGCGGCAATCGGTGCCGATCGACGGGAATCACTGTGTGGGTCAGGCCCAGCCGGTGCATGCACGAGCGGAGCGCAATCCGGCGCATCGGGCCATTCTAGCGAACCGCTCGTGAAGTACCGGTAGAGGTTTCCGTCGAATCGCGACGCCCGGACACACCCCGTGAGCACGTGGTGAAACGGCAGAATGCCCTTGTCGGCCGGTCACATGACATCGATGTCATGACGTATCCGGCACTTCCGCGTGCCAGTACCGCCGATATTGCTCGCGGTAAGACTGCGCCTCGATCCCGTCCTTCGTGAACGAAAACCGGACGCCCCCGTGCGTCACGCTCTGCCAAATCCGCACGCCGGCGGCCTGATAACGGGCCACGACCTCGGGCCTAGGATGTCCGAAGCGATTGCGGTAGCCCGCCTGAAACACCACATGGGCTGGCGATACGGCCTCGATGAACACGGCCGTCGACGACGTCAGGCTGCCGTGATGCGGTGCCAATAGGACGTCCGAACGCAAACCGGCACCGAAGCGTGCCAGCATGGCCCGCTCCTGCGGCGCTTCGGCATCCGCCGCGAGCAGCGCACTGTGCTGGGCGTTCGATACGCGCAGCACACAACTGACGCTGTTCGGTCCCACGCGCCCCGCCCAGCCCTCGCGCAACGCCCCTTTATCAGGGTGCAGGAAGCGAAACGTGACGCCGTCCCACATCCATTGCTGCCCAGCCAGGCAAGTGCGATGAGCCGCTGCGGCGCTTCGCACGCCATGCGTCGCCGGCAGCGACGACAGTACTTGCGCCGACGGATACGCCCGCAGCACGCTCAGTGCGCCGCCGAAATGATCGTCATGCGCGTGGCTGATCACGAGCCGATCCAGCCGCCGGATGCCGTGCGCGCGCAGATAGGGAACGATCACGCGGCGCCCGGCATCGCTGTGTCGCCCCAGCGGCGGCCCGGCGTCGAACAACAGCGTACGCGACGCGGTCTCGACGAGCACCGCGTTGCCCTGCCCGATATCGAGCAGGGTGACCCGAAACTCTCCGGTGCCCGGCCGCGGCGACGACGCGAGCAACGCCGGCCCCAGCAACGCGAAACCGGCAATACGCACACCAACGCGCCACACCCTCAGCCGACGCATCGCGGCCGGCCAAGGCATCAGACAGAGCAGCACGCCGCCGACAGCGGCCGCCTGCGCCCAGGCCGGCGCAACGGCCGCTCGCCACACCGCCCAGGGCCACGCTGCCAGCATGCCAAGCCAATCGGCCAGCCAGACGACCACCGCGTGCGCTACCGCCAACGCCCAATGGGCCATCGTCGCGGGCAGCATCAGGCTCGCCAACGCCAGCGGTGTCACGATCAACGTCATCACCGGTATGGCAATCGCATTGGCCAGCGGCCCAAGCAGTGGCACCGACCCGAACCATGCCAACGTCAATGGCACCAGTCCTATCGTGACCGCATATTGTGCCCGCGCCGCAGGCCCCAGACGGGCCAGGGCCGCCGCTGGCCAGCGGCGGATCGCGCCCTCCTGAGGGTCAGCGTCCTGACGGTCAGCGCCACGACGTTTGCCTGCCTGACGCCTCCCATCCCAACCCCGACAGTCGCCCGCCCGACGCTCATCGCCCTGACGGTCGCCGCCGTGACGCCGAACGTCCTGAGATTCACCTGGTCGACGCACATCCGCCAACGCGTGCCCCCTCGTGCTCGCTGTTGACGGCGACCACGCCCCCTCCGGGATGCCGCGTCGACGTGCCGCCCGCAGTGTCTGCGTTCGCCCAGCGCCCAGGACCAGTGCCGCGACCGCGCCAAACGAGAGCCACAGGCCAGGCGTCACGACGGCCCACGGATCGAGCGCGACGACGGTGGCCAACGCCCACGCCAGCACGTACGACGGCGCCGCCATACGGCCATTGAGCAAGGCGAACACCAGAATCGCCACCATGCCGACGGCGCGCCGCACCGGAACGCCCCACCCCGCCACCGCCCCGTACGCCACCGCCGCGAGCAGGCCGGAGACGGCCGCCGCCTTGGGCGCAGGCCACCATAGCGGCAAACTGAAGCGCCGTGTGCAAGCGCGCCGCCAGAGCGTGCCAACCAGTGTCGCGAGCACACCCGCCACGAGCGACACATGCAATCCGGAAATCGCCAGCAAGTGACTTACACCGGTATCCGCAAAAACCTGCCAGTCGTCGGCCGCGATATCCCCCCGCTCCCCCAGCGCCAGCGCGATCAAGACACCGCCGTATCGCGCCGACGGCCCGAGTCCGGCACGAAGTTTGTCGCGCAGCTGTTCCCGCCAGGCTACGAATCGATACCCGGGCACAGTCTCGGCTTGCAGACGAAGCGAGCCCTTTGTCCTTGTTGCTTCGCCTCTGCCGCTCAACGCCCGCACGTATCCCGTCGCGCGAATGCCGCGCACCAGCGCCGTCAACTCGGCATCGGCCCCATGCCAATTCGCAAAACCTCTCGGCGCTTTGAGCCGCACCGGCAATCGCCACCGCTCACCCGCGTGCGGACTTCCCGCCACCGCCCCACCCGGGCCCCATTTGCCGCCGAACCGCGAGCGCCCCGGCCACACCAACTCAATGGCCTTCGGCACGCGCACCTCCCGGCACAGCGCTGCGCGGGTATCGGCGTCGCTTCGATCGCCGCGCATATCCGACATTGAGCGCACCGTCGCGGACACCGGCATCTCACATCGTTCGTCCAAGACGTACGCGCGCTCCGCATCGAACGCGAACCGCTGCCCATCATCCGTCGGCGCAGGCAGTCCGGCCACGACACCGACGACCATCAAGTCGCGCCCCTCCAGTTCGACGGGCAGCCGATCGTTCAATCGCGCCTCCGCCCGAAGCGCTGCCCACGAATAACCGAAAACACCCGCGCAAAGCGCCAGTACGGCCACCACGCTCCGGTGACGCCAGCGCTCGCCGGCGTGCGCGCCGCTTCGTGCGAAGCGTGCGCCACCGTCCCGCGTCGTCAGGCTGGCGCGCGCAGCACCGCGATCGCGCCCCACGACGCCCCGGATCGCCCACACCGCCCACAGGGCAAACACGCCCGCGGCAACGCCGAGCGCGGCACCGAACGCTCGCCCCTGAGGCAACACGGACGCCTGCTGCAGCCACCAGACGCCGGCGACCCACGCAAGCAGCACAAGTCTCATGACGTCACCACGTCATGTATTCGCGACCGCGCAACGCCGCAGCGTCAGCGCGCCAAGCCGTCGGAGATATCGGAGATGTCGGCGATCAGAGAAACGCCGGTAACCGGCCCGTCGCCCGGCGCCATAGCCATGGCGCCAGCCAGACGCGGCAGCACGCGCCAAGCATTGCGGCAAGTCGCCTGCGCCAGGGCTGCAGTCGTCACCCCGCGCAGGTCCGCCAGCACTTGCGCAATGCGCGGCAACTCGACCGGGCTATTACGCTGCTTGTAGCGCCATTGCGGCGCAATATCGGGCGCGTCGGTCTCCAGCACGAGCGCATCGAGCGGCAGATCCGACGCGAGACGCCGGATCTGCAGGGCGCGCTCGAAGGTCATCTGCCCGCCAAACCCCAGGCAGAAGCCACGCTCGACGAACGTGTCTGCTTGCTGCCGGCTGCCGTTGAACGCGTGCGCGATGCCGCCGCGCGGGGTGAAGATGCGCAGTTGCTTGAGCAAGGCATCCTGCGAGCGACGCACGTGAAGGATGACGGGCAAATCGAAGTCGCGCGCGATCTTCAACTGCTCGACATAAAAGAATTGCTGACGCTCGGGGTCCAGCGTCGTCACGAAGAAATCGAGACCGATCTCGCCGATACCGACGAAGCGCGGATCGCCCATCGCCCGCGCGACGGCACGGCGCAACGTGGCGATGTCCGCGTCGCGCGCGCGTGGCGTGTAGAGCGGATGAATCCCCAGCGCGTAAGCGCCCCCGGGGATTGCGCGAGCCGCGGCCCGCGCCGCGTCGAACGTTGCGCATTCGACGGCGGGCACCACGAGCCCCACCACGCCGGCAGCAGCGGCGTCGGCGATCACGGTCGCACGGTCGGCGTCGAACTCGGCCGCATCGAGATGGCAATGGGTATCGATCCACATGGTCAAAGGTCCTTGAACGTCAATTCTACGGGTCGTTGACAAGGCTCGCACACCGTTCTCGCGATGACCATCGGACGACGCCGCGTTACGGTCTAGGACGTTGCCGAAATCGACGGCGGCCGCCGCCTCGCGAAATGCGAAACGCCGGGGAGAACCCCGGCGTTTCGCGCACGTCAGCCGCCGCTCGCGCTAATGCGCTTGCACCACGGTCATGCCGGTTCCAGCACCCCATCGCGCAGTCGCAGGGCACGATCGCAGCGCTTCGCCAGATCGATGTCGTGCGTCACGATCACGAAGCTGGTCTTCAGGGTCTCCGACAACTCGAGCATCAGTTCGAACACGGTCTCGGCGGTATGCCCGTCGAGGTTGCCGGTCGGCTCGTCAGCCAGCACGCAAGCCGGCTGCGTGACCAGCGCGCGCGCCATTGCCACGCGCTGACGCTCCCCCCCCGACAACTCCGACGGACGGTGCTTCACACGCGAGCCGAGCCCGACACGCTCGAGCATGGCCTGCGCCACCGCTTGCGCCTGCTCGGTCGGCAAGCGGCGAATGCGCAGCGGCATCGCCACGTTATCGAGCGCCGAAAACTCGGCCAACAGGTGGTGGAACTGATAGACGAAGCCGAGCGATTGATTGCGCTGCGACGTCTTTTCGCGCTCGCGCAACGACGAAAACGGCTTGCCGAGCAGCGACACCTCGCCGCGCGACGGATCGTCGAGCCCGCCCAACACGTGCAGCAATGTGCTCTTGCCCGATCCCGACGCGCCCACGATGGCCACCTTCTCGCCGGGGGCCACGTCGAGACTCGCGCCGTTGAGCACCGTCACATTGAGCTGGCCTTGACGGAACGTCTTGTGCAGATCGCGCGCGCGCAGCACCGGTCCGTCATAGGCAAGGTTCGGCACACCGGCCAACGATGCATTCGCTTGATTCTTGGCGTTACTCATAGCGCAGGGCCTCCGCCGGTTTGACGCGCGAGGCGCGCCAGCTCGGGTAGATCGTCGCCAGCGCCGAGAGGATGAACGAAATCACCCCGATGCGGATCACGTCCGACGACTGCAGATCCGAGGGCAATTCGGAGATGAAATAGATGTCTTGCGGCAGGAAGTGGATACCCAGCAAGTGCTCGATGAATGGCACGATGGTGCCGATATTCACCGAGATCAGGCAGCCCAGCGCCACGCCGAGCAGCGCTCCGGCAAAACCGATCGTCACGCCCTGCACAATGAAGATCTTCATGATCGAGCCGGGCTGTGCGCCCAGCGTGCGCAGAATGGCGATGTCCGCATATTTGTCGGTCACCGTCATCACCAGCGAGGACACCAGATTGAAGGCCGCCACGGCGATGATGAGCGTCAGGATGATGAACATCATGCGCTTTTCGGTCTGCACCGCGATGAACCAGTTCTTGTTCTGCTGCGTCCAGTCGCGCACCCACATATTGCCGGACAGGGTTTTAGCCAGCTCGCGCGCCACGAGCGGCGCCCGCTCCATGTCATGGATCTTCAGCCGCACGCCGGTCGGGCCGTCGAGTCGGAAGAGCGTCTCGGCATCGTGTAGATCGATGAGCGCCAGCGAGCTGTCGTATTCGTAGTGCCCCGCCGTGAAAACGGCCACCACCGTGAACTGTTTCACGCGCGGCAACACGCCCGCGGGCGTGATCGTCCCTTGCGGGGCGACGAGCGTGATCTTGTCGCCGATGCTCACGCCCAGCGCCCGCGCCAGTTCGCGACCGAGCACGATACCGAAGCTGCCCGGCGTGAGGTTGGCGAGCGAGCCCTCGGTAATCTGCTTGCCGAGATCGGACACCTTGGCTTCCTCGCTCGGAACAATGCCGCGCAACACCACGCCGCGCACGTTGTCCTCGCGCGTGAGCATGGCCTGCTCGCCCACGTAGGGCGCCGCCGCAATCACATTCTTGTTCTGCAACGCTTCAGCCGCCGTGCGGTGCCAGTCGGGCAGATTGCCGTCGACCGCGAAGACTTCGATGTGCGCAAGCACGGAGAGCATGCGGTCCCGCACTTCCTTCTGAAAACCGTTCATCACCGACAGCACCACGATGAGTGCCGCCACGCCGAGCGCAATGCCGGCCATGGAGATGAATGAAATGAAGGAAATGAAACCGTTGCCGGATGATCGCTTGCCGGTGCGCGTATAGCGCCAGCCGATCTGCCATTCGTATGGGAATTTCAAACGGATTCCTGATTCTTGATAAGGATCGATCGGAGCGTTCCAGCGCCAGTCCGCACCGGTGCCCAGCCCCCATGTATCTGACCGCCACGTGGCCCCATGTCGTCGCGGCCCGGCGGCCACCCGACCTGAACCCGGCTCGACACATGGCTCGTTCAGCCCCTGACGTGAGGGTCAGCCAACTGCCAGCGCGAAGTTTGCCATACAATTCGCCTCGATATGGATACACCTGCCCTGCACTTTCTCTTGCCGTTCGCGTTGCCCGCGTCGGCCCATTTGCCCGCACTGCTGGCCAACTTGGAGTTGCCTGCGCTCGAAAAGTTGCTCGCGCGCGGCGTCCAGGCAGCGCAGGACGTGCCGGCCGACCCGTTCGTCCCCACGCTGCCCCATGAACGCTGGCTGACCGAAGCCTTCGGCCTGCCCGGCGGGCCGTCGCGCGCGCCGCTCGCGCCTTTCATGCTGTTCGAGGACAGCGGCATGCTCGACACCCGGTTCTGGTACTGCGCGCAGCCGGCGCACATCCACATCGCCACCGACCACCTGGTACTGACCGATCCCGCCGAACTCGCGTTGAGCCACGAGGATTCAGCCGCCCTGTTCGCCACCGCACACGCCCTGTTCGCGGAGGTCGGCGGCGACCTCGTCGCCCCGCGCCCGGACCGGTGGTACCTGAGCGCGCCGGCGCTGGGCGACCTGCTCACCGCGTCGCCCGCGCGCGCGGCCGGCCGCAACGTCGACATCTGGCTGCCGCAAGGCAAGGCCGAACTGACGTGGCGCAAATGGCAGAACGAAGTCCAGATGGCCTGGTACGACCATCCGGCCAATCAGGCACGCGAAGCCCGCGGCCTGCCGCCGGTCAATGCCATCTGGCTGTATGGCGGCGGTCAGCGCATTGCCGCGCCGCGCCTGAACCGGCCCTGCGTGACGATCCTGGCAGACGCCCCCGCCACCCGTGGCCTGGCGAACCATCTGCAAATCGCCTTGCACGGCACCGACACCGGCCTTGCTGCCGCGAACGGCAGAACCGTCGTGCAACTCGACACGCTCACGCCGTATTTCCTGACGGAAGACTGGGCGCGCTGGCGCGATGCCCTCGTCGACATCGACCGCCACTGGCTCGCGCCGGCGCTCGCGCGTGTCGCCCAGGGCCAGGCCCGCGAAGTCTCGCTCACGTTGTGCGGCGACAGTCACAGCGTGACGATGCGCTCGCGCGGCGGCGACTTGCGCAAGTTCTGGCGCCGTCAGGCGCTCGCCACCCGCATGGTGCCGCTCGCGCGGCTTGGCGAGGAAGTCGCATGACCGACATCGTCACCCGCCATGTCGACGACGCGACGGCCAACGCCCTCGCGCGCGACGGCGTCCACCCGGTGCTCGCCCGCCTGTTCGCGTCGCGCGGCGTGGCCGAGACCGCCGAGACCGAAACGGCGCTGGCCCGGTTGATCCCCCCGACCCAGCTCAAGGGCGCGCAAGAGGCCGCCGCCTTCCTTGCCGACGCCATCGCCGCCGGCGAGCGCATGCTCGTGGTGGCCGACTACGATTGCGACGGTGCGACCGCCTGCGCCGTGGCCGTGCGCGGCTTGCGCATGTTCGGGGCGAAGGTCGAGTACCTGGTGCCGAACCGCTTCGAATACGGCTATGGCCTGACGCCCGAAATCGTGGCACTGGCCGCGCAAGGCAAGGCGGGACCGCCCGACGTGTTGATCACCGTCGACAACGGCATCGCCAGCCTCGACGGCGTGGCCGCCGCGCAGGCGCTCGGCATCGAAGTCGTGGTGACCGATCACCATCTGCCGGGCAACGAATTGCCCAACGCGCGTTGTATCGTCAATCCCAACCAGCCGGGCTGCGCATTCCCGAGCAAGAACCTCGCCGGTGTCGGCGTGATGTTCTACGTTCTGCTCGCGCTGCGCGCCGAGCTGCGCACGCGCGGGGCGTTCGAGGCGCGCGAACAACCCCGGCTCGATACGTTGCTCGACCTGGTCGCGCTGGGCACCGTCGCTGACGTGGTCAAGCTCGACGCCAACAACCGCATCCTCGTGGCGCAAGGGCTGTCGCGCATGCGCGCCGGGCGCATGCATCCGGGCATCAATGCGCTTTTTCGCGCGGCCGCCCGCAATGCGCGTCAGGCGGGCAGTTTCGATCTGGGCTTCGGCCTCGGGCCGCGTCTGAACGCCGCCGGGCGCCTCGCCGACATGTCGCTCGGCATCGAGTGTCTGCTGACGGACGACGACGCCCGCGCCTGGACGCTCGCGCAGGAACTCGACGCGATGAATCGCGAGCGCCGTGAGATCGAGGCAGGGATGCAGCAGGAAGCCCTGGCCGATCTGGCGCGCTTCGACCCTCGTGCCGCCACGACGCTGTGCGCGTTCAACGAGACCTGGCACCAGGGCGTGATCGGGATCGTGGCCGCGCGGCTCAAAGAAAAGTTCTACCGTCCGACCATCGTGTTCGCCCCCGGCGACGACGGCCAGATCAAGGGGTCCGGCCGCTCGATTCCGGGTTTTCACTTGCGCGACGCGCTCGATCTCGTCACCAAGCGCGAACCGGGTCTCATCGGCAAGTTCGGTGGTCACGCGATGGCCGCGGGCCTCACGATCGCCGCCGACGCCCTGCCGCGCTTCCAGTCGGCATTCGAAGCCGTGGGGCAGGCGTGGCTCGACGAGACGGCGCTCTCGCGCGTGATCGAGACCGACGGCGACATCGGCGACGAGTGCTTCGTGCCGCCCTTTGTCGCCCTGCTCGACGCACAGGTGTGGGGACAGGGTTTCCCGCCGCCCGTGTTCTCGGGCGAGTTCGATGTGCTCTCGCAGGCCATCCTCAAGGACAAGCACCTGAAGTTGCAACTCGGTCGCGGGCGCATGCGCTTCAACGCCATCTGGTTCAATCACGCCGATACCTTGCCGAGCCGGGCGCGATTTGCCTATCGCTTGGCCGCCGACACCTTCAACGGCGTCTCGCGCGTACAGATGATCGTCGAGCACGCTCAGGGCTGAGCGTCGGCGGCGCCAGGACCGCCTGTCTTGCGCGCGGACGGCGGTGGCCAGCCGTCCGGAACGCGTCATCCGCCCGGGAAAAGTGGGGAAACGGGGGCTTCGCTGCGCTATAATCCTCGTTTCCCCGAATTCGCCCCTGTCAAAGCTCATGGAAGCCGAACGCCTAAACGCACTTGAATCCCTGCTCGCCGACCTGCGCACCCGCGTCGGCGAGCTCAGGGGGTATCTTTGACTTCGATGTCAAGCAAGCTCGCCTGATTGAAGTCAACAAAGAACTCGAAGACCCCAACATCTGGAACGATTCCAAGCGTGCTCAGGCACTGGGCAAGGAAAAGAAGGCGCTCGACAGCATCGTCAGCAACCTGACCGAACTCGACGCCAGCCTTTCCGATACGCAGGAACTGTTCGAAATGTCGCGCGACGAGGGCGATGAAGACTCGTTGCTGGCGCTTGAGCATGACACGCAGGGTCTCGCCGCTCGTGTGGGCGAGATGGAGTTCCGCCGGATGTTCAACACCCCGGCCGACCCGAACAACTGCTTCATCGATATCCAGGCCGGCGCCGGCGGCACCGAGGCCAACGACTGGGCCGGCATGCTGCTGCGCCAATATCTGCGCTACTGCGAACGCAAGGGCTTCAAGGCCGAAGTGCTCGAAGTGTCGGACGGCGATGTCGCGGGCATCAAGAGCGCCTCGCTGAAGGTCACCGGCGACTACGCTTACGGCTATCTGCGTACGGAAACCGGCGTGCATCGTTTGGTGCGCAAGTCGCCGTTCGACTCGTCGGGCGGTCGCCATACGTCGTTCGCCAGCCTGTTCGTGTACCCGGAAGTGGATGATTCGATCGACATCGAAATCAATCCGGCCGACGTGCGTACCGACACGTATCGCGCCTCCGGTGCAGGCGGCCAGCACATCAACAAGACCGATTCCGCCGTTCGCCTGACACACATCCCGACCGGCATTGTCGTCGCCTGCCAGAACGACCGTTCGCAGCACCGCAACCGCGCCGAAGCGTGGGACATGCTCCGCTCGCGCCTGTTCGAACATGAAATGCGCAAGCGTCGTGCCGAGCAGGACAAGCTGGAGTCGAGCAAGACCGATGTGGGCTGGGGCCATCAGATTCGCTCGTACGTGCTCGACCAGTCACGCGTCAAGGACCTGCGCACCGGCGTGGAAACCGGTAATACCGGCAAGGTACTCGACGGCGACCTGGACGACTTCATCTCCGCGAGTCTCAAGCAGGGAGTGTAAGGAATGGCGTTTGTCCGCACGCTAGCCGTGTGGGGGGTGAGCGCGCTGTGTCTGCAGTGCGCCGCCGTTGCTGCCCCGGCCAGTACACCGGGCGCACCGGGAGCCAATCCCGAGACGGGACCGTACCTGCATGAATTGCTCAAGCGCCCGGACTTCTCGGGGGCCTATGCGCGCATCACCACGCCACGCAACGTTCCCGCGTGGGTGCGTCAGGGTGGCACATCGACGCCGTCGCAACGCGTGAGCGTCGCCGGCAAGCCCTGGTTGCTGGTGCAGAGCTGCAAGCCGCACGATTGCCCGAGCGAGTATGTCCACATTTTGTATGAGCCGCGCTCACAGGCGATCGCGGCGCTGTTCGTGCGGGACCCGAGTGCGGCGGCCAATGCCGGACCGCATCAGGACCGCACCGAATTGATCTGGCTGGGCACGCCCGACGGCTTGCTCAAGAATGCCCTGCTGCACACGCTGCGTTTTACCGAATAACTTCATCGCTCGCACCATGACCGATCACAATACTCCGGCCCACACGGGCACCCCGGCGGGCGACCTGCCGCACGACGACAACAAGCTCATCGCGGAGCGTCGCGAGAAACTGCAGGCGCTGCGTGCCAACGGCGTGGCGTTCCCGAACGACTTCCGTCCCGAACAGCACGCCGGCGACCTGCAGGCGCGCTATCAGGACGTGGGCAACGAGGTGCTCGAAGCCGAGCCCGTCCCCGTGTCGGTGGCCGGTCGCATGATGCTCAAGCGCGTGATGGGCAAGGCCGCCTTCGCCACCGTGCAGGACGGCAGCGGTCAGATCCAGTTCTTCATCGGCCGCGACGACGTCGGCGCCGATGCCATGACCGCCTTCAAGGGCTGGGACATCGGCGATATCGTCGCCGCGACCGGCACGCTGTTCCGCACGCGCACCGGCGAACTGTCGGTCAAGGTGAAGGCACTGCGTCTGCTCGCCAAGGCGCTGCGCCCGCTGCCGGACAAGTTCCACGGCCTGTCCGACCAGGAGACGAAGTACCGTCAGCGCTACGTCGACCTGATCACCTCGCCCGAGACGCGCAGCACGTTCCGCGCCCGCGCGAAGGCCATCGCGTCGATGCGCAAGTACATGACGGACGCCGACTTCATGGAAGTCGAAACGCCGATGCTGCACCCGATTCCGGGCGGCGCCGCGGCCAAGCCGTTCATCACGCACCACAACGCGCTCGACATGCAGATGTATCTGCGTATCGCGCCGGAGCTGTATCTGAAGCGCCTGATCGTTGGCGGCTTCGAGCGTGTGTTCGAGATCAACCGTAACTTCCGCAATGAAGGCGTATCGCCGCGCCACAACCCGGAATTCACGATGATGGAGTTCTACGCGGCCTACACGGACTACCGTTGGCTGATGGACTTCACCGAAGCGCTGATCCGCAACGCCGCACTCGACGCGCGCGGCACCGCGACCATCGAGTACCAGGGCCGCGAACTCGATTTGTCCAAGCCGTTCCACCGCCTGACGATCGTCGAAGCGATTCGCAAGTACGCGCCCGAGTTCACCGAAGCGCAACTGGCCGACATCGAATTCGTGCGTGGCGCGCTGGGCAAGTATGGCGTGAAGGTCGATGCGCCGCAGTTCAAGAACGCGGGCCTCGGTGCGCTGCAACTGGCCCTGTTCGAAGAGACGGCCGAGAGCCAGTTGTGGGAGCCGACTTTCATCGTCGACTATCCGGTGGAAGTCTCGCCGCTCGCGCGCGAGTCCGATACCGTGCCAGGCATCACCGAGCGCTTCGAACTGTTCATCACGGGCCGCGAGATCGCCAACGGCTTCTCCGAGTTGAACGACCCGGAAGATCAGGCCGCACGCTTTCGTGCGCAGGTCGAACAGAAGGACGCGGGCGACGAAGAGGCCATGTATTACGACGCCGATTACATTCGCGCGCTCGAGTACGGCATGCCCCCGACGGGCGGCTGCGGCATCGGCATCGACCGTCTGATCATGCTGCTCACCGACAGTCCGAACATTCGCGACGTGCTGCTCTTCCCGCACCTGCGCCGCGAAGACTGAGTCGCTTGGAACGGTTGGAGCGCTTAGAAGGCCGGAACGCCGCGATAGGCGGACGGCCACTCCCCATCGAGCCGCAACCAGGTGCGCGCGATGGGGAGAATCGCACCGCTCGCCGCCCCTTCCACCAATTGCCGTAACGCCAGCGACGACAGCGTTTTGGCATCGGTCGGAAACGCGAGAAGCAATGTGCGATTGACGGGGACGGCCGCAAAGTCCGTCACCTCGAAATGATCGACCATCGACTGGTAGAGATTGCCCAGCACCAGGCCGCCAGCCGGTGCCATCCAATTGCCGCGACAGCCGGCAATCGGCGTGCCGTCGTCAAGTCGCGCAATGCCGAACTCGAAATGCCCCGCCTTCCATGCGCGCGCGAGATTCGACGCGGCTTGCGCAAATGCCGCCTCGAACGTCAGACCGGCCGCGCGCAAATCCTCGCCCTGCAGCCGGCGTAGTCCAGCCGTGCCATCGAGCACGAGCGTCACGAAAACGTCGTCCGAAAACGGTTCGCTGACCTCCCCTTGCGGATCGTGGACGTCGACCCACGCGCGTTGTACCACGTACGGATAGAGGTGCGCGTGGCTTGCGGCGTCGAGCGGGGTATCCAGCAGCGGCAGCGTATCGATCATGGCGTTGGGACGAATCGGCAAGAAGGACGTTGACGGACAATGCGTGCCATTATGCGCGCGGCGCGACTTGTTTCAATTGTGATGACAACCGCGCACGATGACGACGAAGCGCCCCGTCAACCGAGAAAAAACTTCATATTTTTCAATGAATTAGCAGTCAGTCGAAGGGCACTTGCCTGGGACTGCCGCGATGCACATCTTACATCGCGTTACAAAATGAAACGGATGCCGCGCCTGCCATGACGGAGACTTTTCTCATGCGAAGCCTCCCGTGCCTGTCAGCACGAAGAATGGGGTTCGCCACAACCGCACGATGGAGAAAAACCACATGAATAACGAACTTCAACCGCGCCGCATGCATCCGCTGGTCGCTGCCGCAGCCGGCAGTATCGTGGTCGTCAGCCTGCTCGGCGTTGCCGCCATCACGGGCGTGCTCCCTGTCGCCAAAAGCACCGACGGCCCCGCAACGACCGTCGATCATTCGCAGTACGCGCTGACGTCGGCCCAACAGCCGTCTTCGAACGCGATGCGCAGCTCGCCGTTGACGGAGCAGCCGACGCAGCAGCAGGCCCAGCAGACGCAATACGCGCCGCAGCAAGCTCAGTACGCGCCGCAGCGGGCACCGGCACAACGGGCCCCGGCGCCGCAGCCGTCATATGCCCAATCCTCGGCCGCCCCCGCACAGCGTCAGGCGGCGACATGCTCGACGTGCGGCACGGTGCAGTCGGTGGAACCAATCAGCACGCAAGGTCAGGCCTCGGGCCTGGGCGCCGTCGGCGGTGCCGTTGCTGGCGGCCTGCTCGGCAACCAGTTTGGCGCGGGTAACGGCCGCACGGCGATGACCGTGGTCGGCGCGCTGGGCGGCGGTCTGGCCGGCAACGAAGTCGAGAAGCGCGTTCGCTCCGAAACCGTGTATCGCGTGTACGTGCGCATGGATACCGGCAAGACGCGCTACTGGACCTATCAGTCCGCCCCTGGCGTGCAGCCGGGGGATCGCGTGCGGCTCGAAAACAACGGGCTGGTGCGCGCGGGCTAAGGGCGTGGGATCCGCGTGACCCCGTTCGTGCCGCAACGGAGCTCGCGTTAACGCAAAAGCCGCTCGTCATGAGCGGCTTTTGTCTCTGCGGCAGCGTCGCGCGCCCTGCGCGATCGTCGGGTCAGACCTCGTCGATCCACGCCATCTGAATCGCTTCGAGCACCTTCTCACCGGCACGGTCAGGCGCGTCGTCAAAGCCGTCGAGCGCCATCACCCACTGATGCAGGTCGGTAAAGCGCACGTATTGCGGGTCGATGTCGGGATGCGCCTCGGTAAGCGCAATCGCGATGTCCTGAATGTCGGTCCATTTCATGGGCAGGGTCCTCTTCTTCTGACGTGTCGCCACGCAACGCCAAACGGCGTCGATCAGTGGCTTTCCTTGGCGTGATTGATCGTGTACTTCGGAATCTCGACGACCAGATCGGTGTCGGCGGGCATCTTCGTCTGGCACGACAGGCGCGATGTCGGCTCCAGGCCCCAGGCTTTGTCGAGCAGATCCTCTTCCTCGTCTTCGGCCGGCTCCAACGCCTCGAAACCCTCGCGCACGATCACGTGGCACGTGGTGCACGCGCACGACAACTCGCACGCGTGTTCGATTTCAATGCCGTTGTCCAACAACGCTCTGCACACGGTGGTGCCGGTCGGAACGTCCAGCACCGCGCCCTCGGGGCACAGCTCGACGTGAGGCAATACAACAATTTGAGGCATGGCTTTGGCTTTCCGTGTGTGTCTTACAGTTTGTCGATGTCCGCCACGCGCCGGCCAGCCAGCGCCGCGCGGATGCTCTTGTCCATGCGGCGCGCGGCAAACGCGTCGGTCGCATGCGAGAGCGTTTCGGTCGCCGTCTTGATGGCAATCTGATCGTCGCCGGACGCCTTCTGGCGCAACTCGGCCAGCAAGCCGTCGATCTGTGCGCGCTCGTCGGCGTCGAGCAGTTCCGGGTCCGCCTGCAAGGCGCTGTCGATCGCGACCAGCAGACGCTCGGCTTCCACTTGCTGCTCGCGCAGCGCACGGGCGCGCATATCCGCTTCGGCCGAACCGAAGCTGTCTTGCAGCATGCGCGAGATATCGTCGTCCGCCAGACCGTACGACGGCTTGACCTCGATAGAGGCCGCCACGCCCGAGTGCAACTCCTGGGCGGAGACGGAGAGCAGCCCATCGGCGTCGACCTGATACGTCACGCGAATACGTGCCGCGCCGGCCGTCATCGGCGGAATGCCGCGCAATTCGAACCGGGCCAGCGAGCGGCAATCGGACGCCAGCTCACGCTCGCCTTGCAGCACGTGAACGGCCATCGCCGTCTGGCCGTCCTTGAACGTGGTGAATTCCTGCGCGCGCGCCACGGGAATCGTGGCGTTACGCGGAATGATCTTCTCGACGAGGCCCCCCATCGTCTCGACACCGAGCGACAGCGGAATCACGTCGAGCAGCAGCCAGTCGTCACCTTCCGCCTGATTGCCGGCCAGCAGATTGGCCTGCACGGCAGCGCCGAGCGCCACCACCTGATCCGGATCGAGATCGATCAGCGGTTCGCGTCCGAAGAAGGTCGCAACCGCGGCACGCACTTGCGGCATGCGCGTGGCGCCGCCGACGAGCACGACGCCCTTGACGTCGTCCGGGCCCATGCCGGCGTCGCGCAGCGCCTTGCGCATCGGGCCGATCGTGCGTTGCACGAGCGGCGCGCCCAGCGCCGTGAATTGGTCGCGCGTGAGCGTCAACGCGAGGTTGCGCTCGCCAGACAGCGTCAGGGCGATCGTCGTTTGCGCGGCGTCGGTCAACGCTTCCTTGGCGGTGCGCGCGTGATCGAGCAAGCCGCGCACATCCTCAGGCGTGAGCGAAGCCGCGTCGAGACCGGCCTCCGCCACCGCCCAGCGGTAGATCGCCTGATCGAAGTCGTCGCCGCCAAGCGCGGAATCGCCGCCCGCCGCGAGCACTTCGAACACGCCCTTCGTCAGTCGCAGAATCGAGATGTCGAACGTGCCGCCACCCAGGTCGTAGACCGCGTAAAGGCCTTCGGCCGCATTGTCGAGACCGTAGGCGATCGCGGCCGCCGTGGGCTCATTGAGCAGACGCAACACATTCAGGCCGGCCAGACGCGCGGCATCCTTGGTGGCCTGACGCTGCGCGTCGTCGAAGTACGCGGGCACGGTGATCACGGCGCCCACCAGATCGTCGCCGAGCGTGTCTTCGGCGCGCTGACGCAACGTGGCGAGAATTTCGGCAGACACTTCCACCGGGCTCTTGACGCCGCCGGCCGTCGTCATCTGCACCATGCCCGGCGCGTCGACGAAATCGTACGGCGCGTTGTCGGCATGGGCAACATCGGCCAGACCCCGGCCCATGAATCGCTTGACCGAGACGATGGTGTTGCGCGGATCGCTGGCGGCAGCCGCACGGGCGTCGTAGCCGATCTGGGTACGGGGACCGCCCAGATAGCGCACGACGGACGGCAGCAGCACGCGGCCCTGTTCGTCCGGGAGCACTTCGGCCACCCCGCTACGTACAGAGGCCACGAGCGAATGCGTCGTGCCCAGGTCGATGCCCACGGCGAGTCGCCGCTGATGCGGCGCGGGGGACATGCCGGGTTCGGAAATTTGCAGAAGGGCCATGACTTTGCAATGCGGGCGGCGCGCTCGCGCGGCCGCCCTGTTCTCAAGCAGTTCTCAATGACATGTGACGGCGCCGCACCGGGCCGTCACGCGTTTTCCAGCATTTCGATGCGCTGCGCGATGTCTTCGTCGGCGCGCGCAATGAACATCAGTTGCCGCACGGCTTCGGCGGCCGGTTGCCAGGCCTGGCTCTCGAGCCAGTCGCCCAACTTGGCGAGCCGCACGCGACGATCCTCGCGCAACGATTTGGCAAGGGTTTCCAGAGCGCCGATATTGCGCGCGTCCACGGCGTCGTCGATGGCTTCGCGCCACTCCATCTGCTGCATCAGGAAATCGGGGGCCATCGCGGTGTTGTTCTCCGCGCCCACATCGATGCCCTGCAGCGTGAGCAGATACGTCGCGCGTTGCAGCGGGTCGCGCAGCGTGCGGTAGGCGGCGTTCGCCTGCGCGGCCCATTGCATGGCCACGCGGCGTTCGGCATCGCTCGCACTCGCGAATCGATCTGGATGCACGCGCGATTGCACGGCTCGGTAGGCCGCGTCGAGCGCGTCTGCGTCGAGCGCAAAGCGCTGCGGCAGATCGAACAGCGTGAAGTAGTTGTCAGTCAATGCACTCATCGCGCACTCATCATCCATCCAGGGCGCCCATGCGAGGGGACGTCGCGCCATGCGCGCCATGCCACCCACCGTCGGCCCGTAAAAAAAGCGGCTCGCGCCGCCTCGTTGCCTACGCTGCCGCTTCGGCGCCGAACCGTCCGACGGTCCGGCGACCTATTTCGCTGCCATGGCGACCGCCGCCAGGCGAGGCGCACCGCCTCACGCGTCGGGCGGCTCGCCGCGCTCACATTTGCGGCAGCGCAACCGGCTACCGAGCATCGCGTCGCGGCCTGCCGCGCTTTGCGTCCATGTCCGGATCTGCCACGGGGGAAGATGCCGGACATGTTGCCCATGCCCGCACGCCAGACGCGCGACCCATTGGCCTTCGTCGTCCTGCCGGAACCCGACGATCTCGCGCAACGGCGCAGTGTCAGATCCGGAACGACTCGCCGCAGCCGCACTCATCCTTGACGTTCGGATTGTTGAAGCGAAACCCTTCGTTCAAGCCTTCGCGCGCGAAGTCCAGCTCGGTGCCATCGATATACGGCAGACTCTTCGGATCGACGATCACCTTCACGCCGTGGCTCTCGAAGACCGTGTCCTCGCCCGCCACGTCGTCGGCGTATTCCAGCTTGTAGGCCAGGCCCGAGCAGCCGGTCGTCTTCACGCCCAGCCGCAGGCCCACGCCCTTGCCGCGCCGCGTCAGATAACGCGAAACGTGCTGCGCGGCCTTCTCGGTCAATGTAATGGCCATGGTTGCCTGATTCCTTTATCCGTCGTGCCGCTTACGCAGCCTTGGCCGGCTCGGCCGTCTGGCCGTGCTTCTGCTTGTAGTCGGCCACGGCCGCCTTGATGGCGTCTTCGGCCAGAATCGAGCAGTGAATCTTCACCGGCGGCAGCGCCAGCTCCTGCGCGATCTGGGTGTTCTTGATATCGAGCGCCTGATCGAGCGTCTTGCCCTTGACCCACTCGGTGACCAGCGACGACGACGCAATCGCCGAGCCGCAGCCGTAGGTCTTGAACTTGGCGTCTTCGATCACGCCGGCTTCGTTCACGCGAATCTGCAGCTTCATCACGTCGCCGCACGCCGGTGCGCCGACCATGCCCGTGCCGACGGCGTCATCGCCCTTTTCGAACGAACCGACGTTGCGCGGGTTTTCGTAGTGATCCAGAACTTCCTTGCTGTAAGACATGGCTAACTCCTTGAATGCTCAGTGTGCGGCCCACTGGATCGAATTCAGATCGACCCCGTCCTTGTACATTTCCCACAGCGGCGACAGATCGCGCAGCTTGCCGATCTTGGCCTTGAGCAGATCGACCACATAGTCGACTTCCTGCTCGGTCGTAAAGCGACCCACCGTGAAGCGAATCGAGCTGTGCGCCAGTTCGTCGTTGCGACCCAGCGCACGCAACACGTACGACGGCTCCAGCGAGGCCGACGTGCACGCCGAACCCGACGACACCGCAACGTCCTTGATCGCCATGATCAGCGACTCGCCTTCGACAAAATTGAAGCTGATGTTCAGGTTGTGCGGCACACGCTTTTCCATGTCGCCGTTCACATACACTTCTTCCATTTCCGTCAGACCGCGCAGCAGACGATCGCGCAGCATGCGCACGCGCTCGTTCTCCGTCGCCATCTCTTCACGCGCCAGACGGAACGCCTCGCCCATGCCCACGATCTGGTGCGTGGCGAGCGTGCCCGAACGCATGCCGCGTTCGTGACCGCCGCCGTGAATCTGTGCCTCGATGCGCACACGCGGCTTGCGACGCACGTACAGCGCGCCGATGCCCTTCGGGCCATACGTCTTGTGCGCCGAGAACGACATCAGGTCGACCTTCAGCTTGGCCAGGTCGATGGGCATCTTGCCCGTGGCCTGTGCGGCGTCGACGTGGAAGATGATGCCCTTCTCGCGGCAGATCTCTCCGAGCGTCTCGATGTCCTGGATGACGCCGATTTCGTTGTTCACCGCCATGATCGACACGAGAATCGTGTCCGGACGCAGCGCGGCCTTGAAGACGTCGAGATCGAGCAGACCGTCGTCCTTGACATCCAGATACGTGACTTCGAAGCCTTCGCGCTCCAGCTCGCGCGTTGTGTCGAGCACGGCCTTGTGTTCGGTCTTCACCGTGACGAGGTGCTTGCCCTTGCCTTGGTAGAAGTGCGCCGCGCCCTTGATGGCGAGGTTGTTCGACTCGGTGGCGCCCGACGTCCAGACGATCTCGCGCGGATCGGCGTTCACCAGCTTGGCGACTTCCTCGCGTGCCTCTTCCACGGCCTGCTCGGCGGCCCAGCCGAACGAGTGGCTGCGCGATGCCGGGTTGCCGAACTGCTCGCGCAGGTACGGCAACATCTTGTCCACGACGCGCGGGTCAATCGGCGTCGTGGCGCTGTAATCCATGTAAATGGGGAGGTTGAGGGTGTCGTTTTTCATGGGTGCTCCAGGATCGTGCCGTGGCGCCAGTTAAGAACGGGCCATATCGAAGACCGAATTGGGAATGCGCGTGGCAATGGTCTGGCTGGGTGTGCCGGACTCGCGCGTGTCGTGCAGCACGGCCTGTTGGGCCTGCTTGCTGCGCTGCTGCTCGACGAGGTCGCGCAGCGAAACCGAATCGAGATACTCGACCATCTTCTGGTTGAGCGTTGCCCACAGCTCGTGCGTCATGCAGTGGCCGCGATGGCCGTCCTGGCCCTTCTCGCAATTGCCCTTGCTGCCGCACTGCGTGGCGTCGAGCGGTTCGTCGACCGCGATGATGATGTCCGCGACCGTCACCTCTTCCGCGCGACGCGCCAGACTGTATCCGCCGCCCGGCCCACGCACGCTCTCCACGATCTCGTGGCGGCGCAGCTTGCCGAACAACTGTTCCAGGTAAGAGAGGGAAATCCGTTGACGCTGACTAATGCCCGCAAGCGTCACGGGACCCGCGTCCTGGCGCATGGCCAGGTCGATCATCGCCGTGACGGCGAAACGGCCTTTCGTGGTAAGTCTCATGAGGATGCAGGGGATTAATCTCGACTATTTTCGTCAAGTATAAATTCCCTACGAAATCAGTCAAGTACTTCTGGCCCATTTTTTGCAAAAGTTCCGTCGCCCATTTGGGAAATTTGCTAATTTTCGGGACGCGCGTTCGCCTGGGGGGCGCGCAGGGGGAACAGCAGCACCAGCGGATTGCATAGCACGGCGCGCCAGAGGGCACGGTAAATGTGCCGGCGGTCGCCCATTGGCAGGGGACGCGATCTGAGCGCCATGTGGAATGCTAACGCGAAACTCACACCGACGTTGAGCAGCGCCATCGACCCGACACCGGCAACGGCCAGCCAGAGCGCCGGATCGCGCAGCACCGGCATGCCCAGCACGCCGATCGACGTCGCGATCGCGCCGGTCGACAACGTGACGTGGCGCACCTCGAACGGCAGCGCGAACGCCGTCAGCACCGCCGGCACGAGACCCAGCATGAAGCCGAGCGTCAGATTCCCGAGCACCGGGGCAATGTGACGGCGGCACGCGTCTGCCAGCCGCGCCGCCCCGTTCCGTCCGAAGACGAAGCGCAGTCGTCGGTTGTAGGCCAGCACATCCCCGATGCCGTGCAGCGCAAACCAATTGTCGGCCCAGCCTGAAATCAGACTGGAGAACCACAACAGCACCGCCGTCATGGCCGCGAACAGCGGCGTGATACCCAATATCGAGAACGAACTCAGCGTCGCATGGGCTTTTTCGGGCGGAATCGTGTTCATGCCAAGCGCCGCCGACACCGTCCATTGCACCAGCAGGCAGAACGGGAACACCACCGCCAGGTTGCCGAAGATAGCGGCCGCTTGCGTACGCACGAGAGCGATGACCTCGCCCACGAAGGCGTCCATACCGGCGGGCGTGTCGACATCGTCGAGCTTGCGGGCGATGGCCGGCGCGGTCATGGCCGGCTGCTTGGTCGCGAGCGTGAAATGGCAGAAGTGCATGAACAGGAAGCAGAGCGCGTAGTTGGCCCCGGCGAGGAAGCCTTCGACGACCGTCGGCAGGTGCGCGCTCGCAATCAGGAACTTGACGTAGACAGTCACCACCGTCACCAGACCGCCGCCGCACGCCATCTTCAGCATGGTGAAGTACTCGCTGCGATTGCGGGCGATGTAATGCTCGCCCGTCTCGGCGCTGCGCTCGACGACCTTGCGCGCCAACAGCCCGAACGACGTGCGCGCCAATTCGCCCACGCTCTGGCTCGCCCGGTTCGCGCGCACCAGATCGGCGAGGAGTTGCACCCGCGCGACGGCGCGATCGCCGCTCTCGCCGTGCGTGAGCCAGGCTTCGAGCAGACGCTCGAGCCGACGGATCCGCGCCTTGGTGCGTTCGACCTGAAACACGATGTCCACGCTCACGCCGTTTTCGTCCAGATGGGCATAGACCTGACGCGCCGCGCGCGCGCAGTCGTCGATCAGCGCGCGGAACACGTTGATCTGCTGCACGAAGTGCTGCGACGGCGGCGCGCCATGGGCGAACGCCTGCCCAGCCGATTCGAGCGCCTGCATGGCGCGTCCGATCTGGTAGAACGGCGATTCGGTGGCGCGCGGATACGCCAGGCGCGAGCGCACCGCCTGCGACAGACCGGTCGACCCAATCTGGTCGACGAGGTGGTGCATCGCGACGAGCAAGTCCTCGCCGAAAGGGTTCCAGTCGGTGTTGTCATCATCGTCCTCGCCTTCATGCAAGAGCGCGATGAGGTCGGCCAGCAATGCCGGCGGCATGGCGGCGATCCAGTCGGCGGCGTCGCCATCGGGAAACATCAGCGAGCACAGTGCCGAGAGATCGCGCCGCGTCGGCGGTGGTGGAATCAGCGCCTTCTCAACGCGCTCGACCAGCGCCCCCCAAAACCCCGGGCGCACCGGCATGCCGGTATCGCACAGCAGCGAAATGGCGTCGCTCTCGGCAACGACGCTGCGCAGCGTGCGCGCCACAGGGAGTCGCCATGCGGGGTTTCGCTCGAGCATCTGCAGCAGATAGCGCAGCCGCGTGTGCGGGCGATAGCGCGCCGCCTCCCCTTCCCCGCGCGCCTCGTTGACGAGGGCGCCGCGCTTTTGCACCCAGTGCGCCAATTCGATCAGCCATTGGTTGCGGACCGCCAGCGGCGCAGACGGATCGGCGTGCGCAAGCAGTTCGTCGAGCTGATGACCGGCGTGACGCGAGGCACGCCATTTACGCCAGTACGAAGTGAGCGAAGTGAGCATCGATGGGAGACGAGGTGAAGGGGGAGGAGAAAAGCACAGTACTACAGGACAGACCGCGCAACGCAACGTCGCCGACGCTCAGAGGTGCGTTTCCAGATGGGCGAGCAGGCCGTCGAGCCCGTCTTCGATGTAGTCGAGCACCGTCTCGAAGCCCTTTGCACCGCCGTAATACGGATCAGGCACTTCGGTGGCGTCGTGCCGCGTGGCAAAGTCCATCAGACGCACGATCTTGTGACGATACTCAGCCGGACAGCGTGCCACGAGTTCGGCGACGTTGGCGTTGTCCATCGCCACGATCCATTCGAAGCGCACGAAGTCATCGGCATCGACGCGGCGCGCACGCAGTGCGCTCAGGTCATAGCCTCGCCGCTCGGCAGCGGCCTGCGTGCGTTCGTCGGGCGCGTGACCGAGGTGATAACTGTGCGTGCCCGCCGAATCGACGGCGATCACGTCGGTGAGCCCAGCGGTGGCCAGCCGGTGACGAAAGATGCCGTCGGCGCTGGGGGAGCGGCAAATGTTGCCCATGCAGACGAAGAGAACGGAGGTCGTTTTCATGCCTTCGGCCCCAACTCCGCCTCGCTCGCCCCATCGGTGCCGAAGACCAGTGCCTTGACGTGCAACAACTGGTCGCGCGCCTTGGCGGCCTTCTCGAACTCCAGGTTGCGCGCATGCTCCTGCATCTGCTTTTCGAGCTTCTTGATCTCGCGCGCCAACTGCTTTTCCGACATGTCCTGGTAGTGCGCCTGCTCCTTGGCTTCGGCCAGTTCCGCCTTGGCGTCCTGCGGGTCGTAGACACCGTCGATGATGTCCTTGATGCGCTTCTTCACCCCCTGCGGCACGATGCCGTGTGCCTCGTTGTGCGCCATCTGCTTGGCACGGCGACGCTCCGTCTCCCCGATCGCGCGCGTCATCGAATCGGTCATCTTGTCGCCATAGAGGATGGCCGTTCCATTAACGTTACGCGCCGCCCGCCCGATCGTCTGAATCAATGACCGCTCGGAACGCAGGAACCCCTCCTTGTCCGCATCGAGAATCGCCACCAGCGACACCTCCGGAATATCCAGCCCCTCGCGCAGCAAGTTGATCCCGACCAGCACGTCGAACGCGCCCAGACGCAAATCGCGAATGATCTCCACGCGCTCGACCGTATCGATGTCGCTGTGCAGATAGCGAACCTTCACCCCGTTATCCGACAGATAATCGGTGAGCTGCTCTGACATGCGCTTGGTGAGCGTGGTCACGAGCACGCGCTCGCCCACGGCCACGCGCTTGTTGATCTCACTCAGCACATCGTCGACCTGTGTCTGCGCCGGACGCACGATGATGATCGGGTCGATCAAGCCGGTCGGACGCACCACCTGCTCCACCACCTGCCCGGTGCGCTTTGCCTCGTAATCGGCCGGGGTCGCCGACACGAAGATGGCCTGACGCATCTTGCGCTCATATTCGGCAAACTTGAGCGGACGGTTGTCGAGCGCCGACGGCAGCCGGAAGCCGTAGTTGACGAGGTTCTCCTTGCGCGCCCGGTCGCCGTTGTACATGCCGTTGAACTGCCCGATGAGGACGTGCGATTCGTCGAGGAACATCAACGCATCGGGCGGCAGGTAGTCGACGAGGGTCGGCGGCGGCTCGCCCGGCGCCGCACCGGACAGATGCCTCGAATAGTTCTCGATGCCCTTGCAAAAGCCCAGCTCCTGCAACATCTCCAGATCGAAACGGGTGCGCTGCTCAAGGCGCTGCGCCTCGACCAGCTTGCCTTCCTTGTAGAAGAAGTCGAGGCGCTCGCGCAGTTCGTCCTTGATCGTCTCGATGGCGCGCAGCACCGTATCGCGCGGCGTCACGTAGTGAGAGGACGGGTACACCGTGAAGCGCGGCACTTTCTGCCGCACGCGTCCCGTGAGCGGATCGAACAGTTGCAGCGTATCGACTTCGTCGTCGAACAGGTCGACGCGCAACGCCAGTTCGGCGTGCTCCGCCGGGAAGATGTCGATGGTGTCGCCGCGCACTCGGAACGTGCCGCGACCGAAGTCGGTCTCGTTGCGGGTGTACTGCATGGCGATCAGGCGCGCGATGATCTCGCGCTGCCCCAGCTTGTCGCCCTGCCGAATCGTCAGAATCATCCGATGGTATTCGCTCGGATTGCCGATACCGTAAATCGCCGAGACCGTCGCCACGATGACCACGTCGCGCCGCTCCAGCAGGCTCTTCGTTGCCGAGAGACGCATCTGCTCGATGTGTTCGTTGACGGACGAATCCTTCTCAATGAAGAGATCGCGCTGCGGAACGTAGGCTTCCGGCTGGTAATAGTCGTAGTACGAGACGAAGTACTCCACCGCATTTCGCGGGAAGAACTCGCGGAATTCCGAGTAGAGCTGCGCGGCGAGGGTCTTGTTCGGTGCGAACACAATGGCCGGCCGCCCAAGCCGCGCCAAGACGTTCGCCATGGTGAACGTCTTGCCGGAGCCGGTGACGCCGAGCAAGGTCTGGAAGGCGAGCCCGTCCTCCACGCCCTCGGTCAACTGAGCGATAGCCGCCGGCTGATCGCCGGCCGCGGCAAATGGGCAGTAGAGCTGATAAGGCGAATCCGGAAACGTCAGGAACTTGCTTTCGTCGAGATCGTTGTCTGCCGCAGGAGTCATGGCGAGGGCGCAAGCGTGAGGGACGTAATCCGGCATTTTAGCGCGTCGGACGATTCCCTGAGGCCCATGGGTGACAACCGATCTGTCTGCGGCGCGAGGCCGGGCCGACGATGTCGCCCCCTGACCCATGGCACGTCAATGTCGTCAATTTCTGGCAATACGTGGCAGTTTTCGTGTCAAAGGGAGGCGATTTCGCGCGCGCACGCCTGTGTTTCCCACAAGCGTGGGGAATCTTCGTTAAAATGTCGCGTTGAGCTGATCGCGCGTCTGATACCGCCGACCCGCCGCGTTTTCCTACTACCTGCCTCGAGCCGTCGAAATGACCCTGTTCTCCGCTGTCGAACTCGCCCCGCGCGACCCCATCCTTGGCCTGAACGAAGCCTACAACGCCGATCACCGCACCGAGAAGGTGAACCTGGGCGTGGGCGTGTATTTCAATGCGGAAGGCAAGCTCCCCCTGCTCAAGGCCGTGAAGGCCGCCGAAGAACAACGCGTGGCCGCCGGTCTGCCGCGCGGCTACCTGCCGATCGAAGGCATTGCCGCCTACGACAAGGCCGTGCAGGAAATGCTGTTCGGCAAGGAATCGCCCGTGCTGGCCGAAGGCCGCGTGGTTACCGCGCAAGCCCTGGGCGGCACCGGCGCCCTCAAGATCGGCGCTGACTTCCTCAAGCAACTGAACCCGAATGCCACCGTCGCCATCAGCGATCCGAGCTGGGAAAACCACCGCGCGCTGTTCAGCCAAGCCGGCTTCAACGTCGTCTCGTACCCGTACTACGACGCCGACTCGCATGGCGTGAACCTGGCGGGCATGCTCGACATGCTCGGCAAGGAACCCGAAGGCACCATCGTCGTACTGCACGCCTGCTGTCACAACCCGACCGGCGTCGACCTGTCGATGGACCAGTGGGCGCAAGTCGTCGAGATCGTGAAGGCTCGCAAACTGGTGCCGTTCCTCGACATCGCCTATCAAGGTTTCGGTGACGGCATCGATGCCGACGCCGCCGTGGTGCGCCTGTTCGCCTCCACCGGCCTGGACTTCTTCGTTTCCAGCTCGTTCTCGAAGTCGTTCTCGCTGTATGGCGAACGCGTGGGTGCCCTGTCGATCGTGACGGGCAGCAAGGACGAATCGGCCCGTGTGCTCTCGCAACTCAAGCGCGTGATCCGCACCAACTACTCGAACCCGCCGACGCATGGCGGCTCGGTCGTCGCCGCCGTGCTGGGCAGCCCCGAGCTGCGCGCGCTGTGGGAAGAGGAACTGGCCGAAATGCGTGAGCGCATCCGCGCGATGCGTCTCGCCCTGGTCGAGAAGCTGCGTGCGCATGGCGTGGAACGCGATTTCTCGTTCGTGATCAAACAACGCGGCATGTTCTCGTACTCGGGCCTCACCGCCGACCAGGTCGAACGCCTGCGTGAAGAGTTCGGCATCTATGCCGTGAGCACGGGCCGTATCTGCGTGGCCGCGCTCAACGACAAGAACATCGACCGCGTCGCCTCGGCCATCGCCCAAGTGCTGCGCTAAGCCCATCGGGCATCGTCGAAGTCGAAGCCCGCCACCCGGCGGGCTTTTTTTGCACTCCAATTTGTTGCAGCGCAGCAACGATAATTGAAAACAATTGTCAAATAATCAAAAACTATCGCAATGATGCAGAAATGCCATATATCAGGGTTATGCTGCGTTGCACAGCCGCGATAAACGGTTGCATAATTCGCTCACCATCCGCCTCTGGGCACACAACATGCTGTATCAGATTCACGAATACAACCGTGCGTGGTTGAACCCCCTGACCACCTGGGCCAAGGCAGCGGCGACCACGTTCGTCAATCCGGGCAGCCCGTTGGCCATGATGCCGGGCGCGCCCCGCATCGCCGCGGGATACGAGTTGCTCTACCGGCTCGGCAAGGATTACGAAAAGCCCGAATTCAATATCAAGGCCGTCGAAGTCGGCGGTCACAATATTCCGGTCGTGGAAGTCACCGCGATGGAAAAGCCGTTCTGCCGCCTGCTGCGCTTCAAGCGGTACGCCGACGACGCCAGTGCCGTCGGGCAGCTCAAGGACGACCCGGTCGTGCTCGTGGTCGCGCCGCTCTCCGGCCACCACGCCACGCTGCTGCGCGACACCGTCAAAACGCTGCTCAAGGACCATAAGGTCTACATCACCGACTGGATCGATGCGCGCATGGTGCCGCTCGAAGCCGGCGCGTTCCATCTTGACGACTACGTCGCGTACATCCAGGCGTTCATTCGCCACATCGGCGCGGAGAACCTGCACGTCATTTCGGTGTGCCAACCCACCGTGCCGGTGCTCGGCGCCATCTCGCTCATGGCATCGAACGGCGAAACGACGCCCAAGACCATGACGATGATGGGCGGCCCGATCGACGCGAGCAAGAGTCCGACGTCGGTCAACTCGCTGGCGACGAACAAGTCGTACGAGTGGTTCGAGAATCACGTGATCCATCCGGTGCCCGCCAATTATCCGGGCTCGGGCCGGCTGGTCTATCCGGGCTTCCTTCAGCACGCCGGGTTCGTGGCGATGAACCCTGACCGTCACCTGACGTCGCACTGGGATTTCTATCTGGACCTGGTACGCGGCGACAACGACGACGCCGACTCGCATCGTCGCTTCTACGACGAGTACAACGCGGTGCTCGACATGGCTGCCGAGTACTATCTCGACACGATCAAGACCGTTTTCCAGGACTTCAGCCTCGCGCGCGGTACGTGGGACGTGGCTGGCCAGCGGGTTCGTCCGCAAGACATCAAGACCACGGCGCTCTTCACCATCGAAGGCGAGCTGGACGACATTTCGGGCAGCGGACAGACCCAGGCTGCGCATGAGCTGTGCATCGGCATCCCCGCCAAACGGCGGGCGCATTTTACCGCCCCGGCTTGCGGCCATTACGGCATTTTCTCGGGCAGTCGTTGGCGCAACGTGATTTATCCGCAGATTCGCGACTTCATCGCCAAGCACGCCTGAACCGTCACCGGTTCGCCGAGCGGCCATGACAAAACCGCCGCGGGGCTTCGGCCCTCGCGGCGGTTTTGTTTTGACGAGCCTACGGCAAGCGCCACATGCTCAATCGGTCATCGCGTACGCAATGAATCCAGCAGCATTTGCGTATTGAAGGACGAATACGACGTGCGCGCGTCGCCGGCCATGAAATCACGCCCCATCACGATGGACAGCGTGTGGCGGTTCGACATCACGTAGTAGCCCATCGCCGAGATCGTCACGTACAGATCGACCGGATCGACGCCCGGCCGGATTTCGCCGCTGGCTTCGCCGCGCTTGAGCGTCTGCGCGAGCAGCTCGACAATCGGTGAGACCTGTTGGCGAATCTCGGTCGACTGACGCATCGACTTCGCGTCGTGCAGATTCTCGTTGTTGATGAGCCGAATCAGTTCCGGATGGTCGGCGTAATAGTCCCACACGAAGTGGGCCAGTTCGGCCACGGCATCGAGCGGCGCCAGCACATCCAGCCTGAGCGCGTGTTCGGCGCGGTTGAACTCGCCATAGACTTCCTCGAGCACCGCCAGATAGAGCTGGTCCTTGTTGCCGAAGTAGTAATACAACATGCGCTCGTTGATGTCGGCTCGGCGTGCAATGCTGTCCACGCGCGCACCGCTAGAACCCCGCTCCGCAAACTCCTCGATCGCCGCAGCAAGAATGCGCTGACGCGTGCGTTCGGGGTCGCGTTTGATCTTGGTTTGAGGTGTAGTCATGATCGGCCGGTCGTTCTCATCGGGCGGAATTATGGCACATCGGTTTCAGTGTTTCCGGAAAATGCAGGATAATTCGACTTTCCGCCGAATCCCCCTCAAACGACGTGTCCGAAGTTAGCGCGCTCGCGCAGCGCATCGATGCCCTTTTGCCCCAGACGCAGTGCACCAAGTGCGGTTACGCCGGGTGCCGCCCGTATGCCGATGCCATCGCCAGCGGTCAGGCCAGCTACAACCAGTGCCCGCCCGGCGGCGCCGAGGGCGTGGCGCGTCTGGCCAAGCTGCTGGATCGCCCCATCATCGCGCTGAATCCGGACAACGGCGCAGAGCGTCCCCGGCCGCGCGCGGTCATCGACGAATCGCTGTGTATCGGTTGCACGCTCTGCCTGCAGGCCTGCCCGGTCGACGCCATCGTCGGCGCCGCCAAACTGATGCACACCGTGATCGAGGACCGTTGCACCGGCTGCGACCTCTGCGTGCCGCCCTGCCCCGTCGACTGCATCGACATGGTGCCGGTCACCGGCGAGCGCACCGGCTGGGACGCCTGGTCGCAAACGCAAGCCGACGACGCGCGCTCGCATTTCGAGGTGAATCAGGCCCGTCTCGCGAAGGATCGGGCGGCGCGGGAAGCGCGGCTGGCCGCGCGCGCGGCGCGGGTTGCTCCCGCAGCGCCCGGCACGCCTTTGGCGCCCGCCTCCGGGCAAGAGGTGTCGCCGGTAGCGCAAACGGGCGACGTGGCGCCGGCGCCGTCCCCCGTAGCCGATGAAGCCGCTGCGGCGGCGGCTCGCAAGCAGGCCATCATTCAAGCGGCTTTGGCGCGCGCGAGAGAGAAAAAGGCCGCGCTGGCGGCCGAAGGCCTCGCGCCGAAGAACACCACGCACGTTTCGGCCGCCGTGCAGGCACAGATCGACGAAGCGGAAGCCCGTCGCAAACGCCTGGGCCTCAGCCCAGACGACGATGCGGCCCCCTCGGGGGCCGACAGCACCCCGCAAAAGGTCTAGGCGGGCAGCCGCACACACCGTCACCTGATAACAAGACAGACGCTCCAACCCACGCGCCACCCGCCATGAACGACGCCAAACGACGCGCCCTGTTCGAAACGTTGCAGCAATTGAATCCGCACCCGACGACGGAGCTGGAGTACACGTCGCCATTCGAGTTGTTGATCGCCGTGCTGCTTTCGGCCCAGGCGACCGACGTCTCCGTCAACAAGGCCACACGCAAGCTCTACGCGGTGGCGAACACCCCGGCGAAGATGCTTGCGCTGGGCGAGGCCGGGGTTGCCGATTACATCAAGACAATCGGGCTGTACCGCACCAAGGCCAAGAACGTCATCGCCACCTGCCAGTTGCTGCTCGACGCGCACGGCGGCGAAGTGCCCCGCTCGCGCGAAGCCCTCGAAACGCTGCCGGGCGTCGGTCGCAAGACGGCCAATGTGGTGCTCAATACCGCGTTTGGCGAAGACACCATTGCCGTCGATACGCACATCTTCCGCGTGGCGAACCGCACGGGTCTCGCACCTGGCAAGGATCCGCTGGCCGTGGAGCTGGCGCTGGAGCGCGTCATCCCGCGCGAGTTCAAGCACGATGCCCACCACTGGCTCATTTTGCACGGCCGCTATGTGTGCAAGGCGCGCAAGCCGGAATGCTGGCATTGCGCCATCGAGCCGTTGTGCGACTTCCGTCCCAAGACGCCCGCGCCGAAGGGCTGACCGGCTCTTCCCCGGCAACGCCGTCGCAATCGACGCAGACGACACAAACGACAACGGGCGGTCCCGACATCGGGACCGCCCGTTTGTTCTGTACGCGCCGAAAATGCGCGCGGCGCGCGACAAATCCTGCTTAGATGATGCGCGCCGCCTCGTCGAACGACAAGCGCGGATTGCGCGGGAACAGCTTGCCGTGATCGCCGTAGCCCAGATTGCAGATGAAATTCACACGCCACTCGGTACCGCCGAAGAAGGTGTCGTTGACCTTCTGTGCGTCGAAACCGGCCATCGGGCCGCAGTCGAGGCCCAGCGCGCGGGCGGCGAGGATGAAGTAGCCGCCTTGCAGCGAACTGTTCATGTGCGCGGCACCGGCAGCCTTGGCGGAGTCGCCCGAGAACATCGGCACCATCTTGTCGGCCCCGTTCGGGAACAGCTTGGGCAGGTGCTCGTAGAACTTCAGGTCGTACGCGATGATGGCCGTCACGGGCGCCGTGCGGGTCTTGTCCACGTTGCCCGGCGCCATGCATTCAAGCAGCTTGTTCTTCGCTTCCGGGCTCTTCACGAAGACCACGCGCGCGGGCGTGGTGTTGGCCGACGTCGGGCCCCATTTGACGAGGTCGTACAGCTCACGCAGCGTTTCATCGCTGACCGTTCTGTCGAGCCACACATTGTGCGTGCGGGCATCGGTGAATAGTTGGGCGATGGCTTCTTTGGCGATGATGCTCATGACAATGGACCTCGGTAGATGAGTGGCGAATGACCGGCGATTGTACCGTTGCCGCGCGACACGCGCTGACGTGGCAAAAATGCCCGCGACATCAGGGGGATGCGGCGGCGCCACGCGCCGACAGCCAGACCACGCCCGCCAGAATCAGCACGCCGCCGCCCAGTTGTGCCGCCGTGAGCGTTTCGCCCAGCAGCATGGCCGCGAGCAGCACCGTGACGACCGGCTCCAGCGTCGAGAGCATGGAGGCGCGTCCCGCCCCCAGTCGTTGCAAACCAGCGAAGAAGGTCAGAATGGCGACGACCGTCGAACACACGGCAATGGCCGCGAGCGCCGCCCAGCCCCCGGCGCCTGCGGGCCATTTCAGCGGCAGCCCTTGCGTGGTTCGCACCGCCGCCATCGCCCCGAAGGAAACGGTGGCCGCCAGGCAGACGAGCGTTGCCGTGGCGCGGGCATCGACACCGCGTGTCAACCGCGCGCCGATCACGATGTAGCCCGAATAGATCAACGCCGCCGCCACGGCCAGCGCCATGCCCAGCGGCTGCCCCTGCCCACCCCCGACGGTGAGCGCCGTGCCCAGCGAGCAGAGCGCGAGCGCGCCGAGCGTCACGGGCGTGAGGCGTTCATGGAGGAAAATGGCCGCCAAAATCGTCACAAAGACCGGGTAGAGATAGAGCAGCAGCGCAACGAGCGACGCCTGCGCATATTGCAGTGCGCCGAAATAGCAAAGCGACTGGCCGACGTAGCCGATGCCGCCCATCAGCGCAATGCCGAGCGCCTGACGGCGCGACGGGAAGCGCACCCGCTGCAACCGACACCAGGCCAGCAGCAGGACCGCGGCGACGAAAAAGCGAAACAGCAGCATCGCGAAGATGTCCGCGCCGGACGCCGCCGCGGCCCGCGCGAAGATGGCCATGGCGCCGAACGCGGACGCCGACACGGCGATCAGCGCGACGCCGGTCCAGGCCGAGGGACGGGGGGCCTGCGGCATGACGGCGGCGTTGCCGGTGGGCGCGTGCGCGCGAGGGCTTTGCGACATGACTGGATAAATTGAGCGACAATACGGCGAGATTTTCAGGCGTTGGCGGCGCGTTTCCCCTGCGCCTGGCACGATGCACGGCAGCGATCGATCCGCCATTGTAGTCAAGGGGCGGCGCGCCGCAAGCGGCGACATCAGAACCCCACGGAGTCCCCATGTTCAATCCGAGCCGCGATGAAGTCCGGCAATTCTTCTGCACCACCTGGCAAAAGCAGCGCAGCGGCAGCATTCTCACGCCGCTCGAGACCATGGCCGCCGACTGGATCCAAGCCCATCCCGAGTATCACGACGCGCTGTCCGACACCGAAGACGCCAACGAGCGCGACTACTCACCCGAGGCCGGGCAGACCAACCCGTTCCTGCATCTGTCGATGCACCTGGCGATCAGCGAGCAGGTCTCGATCGACCAGCCGCCGGGCATTCGTGCCGCCTACGAGAAACTGAGCCAACGGCTCGATTCGCCCCATGAGGCGCAGCACCGCATCATGGAGTGCCTGGGACAAACGCTCTGGGAAGCCCAACGCAGCGGCCAGCCGCCCGACTCGGACGCCTACCTGCAGCGTATCGAGCAGCAAGCGTCGCGCTGAGCGCTGACGACGACGGTCCCCCTGAGGGTCACCGTCGTGCCTGATGCCGATGCCGGATATCGCGGCCGGACCGCTTACTTCTTCGTGACGAGATCGCCGGGCAGCGATTCGACATAGGCCGAAATATCACGCAACTCCTGCGAGGTGAACGGACGCGGCTTGCCGTCCTTACCGACCGTGGCGGGATTGGACATGACCTGCGTCTTCATGATCGCATTGCTGCGACCGTAAATCAGGCTGGTTTCGTTCTGATACGCCCGCAGCGCGTTATAAACGTAGTCTGCGTACTGACCAGCCAGCTTCGGGTACTCGGGGCTGATCGGCGCGTTCAGATTGGCGCCGTGGCAGCTCACGCACATGCCTTTCTCGACGAGCGCGCGTCCATTGGCGACGTTGCCGGCGGCAAACGCCGAGCCGACCCCACCCGCGAGCACGGCGCCGAGCGCCAGGGATGCCGCCGCTGCGGCCTTTACCATCGAATGCTTCATCGTGTTCTCCTCAGCCACGCACGTTTTACTTCTGGGGATTGACCGGCGTCGACGCCGTCTGCGCCGCGTAGTAGGCGGCAATGTCGACGATGTCCTGCTCGGTCAACGTGGCTGCGATGCCATGCATCGTCTGGAACTTGCGGTCGCCCTTGGCGTACTCCTTCAGGGCGTTTTCAAGGTACTTCGCATTCTGTCCGCCGAGCCGGGGCACGTGATAGACCTCGGGAAACGCGGTGCGATAGTCGGGAATGCCGTGACAGCCAATACACATGGCGACCTTGTCCTTCGCCGCGTCGAGATTGGGCTTGAGATCGGCCGCATGCGCCGCGCCGAGCGACATGAACGACGTGCTGCCGAGCGCCAGCGCCATCATCGTGAGGAACTTTTTCATGGTCTTCTTGGGAACGTTTTTGGTTGGAATACCGGCCCGCAACACGCAGGGCGACGGCCCGACTCCAAGGCCACCGTCCTGTGAAAAAAGCAATCGATTGTAACCCACAGCCTTCGGTCCGCAAACTCGGGGCTGACCCGCACAGTTCTCCGAAGTTTTCCCGCAAGCCTTTGATGTCACAGCCAATTTCCACTGCCCGAGCGAGCCGTATGCGCAATGTCTTATACTGAACTTTTTCCCTGCCCGGCCGGTAGGCCGGCTGTTTGCGGACGGCTCAGACAATGCGCTTCGAAGGCTCTTCCCAGTACGTCGCGACCGACGACCTCAAGCTCGCCGTGAACGCGGCGGCCACGCTGCAACGACCGCTGCTCATCAAGGGCGAACCCGGCACCGGCAAGACAATGCTCGCGGAGGAAGTCGCCGCCGCGCTCGACATGCCGCTGCTGCAATGGCACGTGAAGTCCACCACCAAGGCCCAGCAAGGCCTTTACGAATACGACGCCGTCTCGCGACTGCGCGATTCGCAGCTGGGCGACGAGCGGGTGCGCGATATCGCCAACTACATCGTCAAGGGCGTGCTCTGGCAGGCCTTCGAGGCCGACCAGCCCGTCGTGCTGCTGATCGACGAAATCGACAAGGCCGACATCGAATTCCCCAACGATCTGCTGCGCGAACTCGACCGCATGGAGTTCTATGTGTACGAGACGCGCCAGCTCGTGAAGGCACGCCACCGCCCGCTGGTCATCATCACGTCGAACAACGAAAAGGAGCTGCCCGACGCTTTCCTGCGCCGCTGCTTCTTCCACTACATCAAGTTCCCCGAGCCGTCGACGATGCAGTCGATCATCGACGTGCATTTCCCGAACATTCGCCGCGAGCTGGTGAACGCCGCGATGGCGACCTTCTTCGAGGTACGCGATATTCCCGGACTCAAGAAGAAGCCGTCGACCTCGGAGCTGATCGACTGGCTCAAGCTGCTGATGGCCGAGGAGATCGGCCCGGAAGCACTGCGCAGCGCCGACAACAAGCTCGCAATTCCGCCGCTGGCCGGCGCCCTGCTCAAGAACGAACAGGACATGCACCTGTTCGAGCGCCTCGTTTTCATGAATCGCGCCAATCGGTAAGCGCGCCGCCGTTATGCTGATCGACTTCTTCTATACCTTGCGCGCGGCGAAGCTGCCGGTCTCGGTCAAGGAATACCTGACGCTGCTCGAAGCGCTGCAGCGTCAGGTCATCGCGCCCTCGCTCGACGAGTTCTACTATCTGGCGCGTCTATCGCTCATCAAGGACGAGAAGCACTACGACAAGTTCGATCAGGCCTTCGGTGCGTACTTCAAAGGCGTGCAACACATCGTCGACGCCTCGGGCGAGGTGCCGCTCGAATGGCTCAAGAAGCGCATGCAACGCGAATTGTCGCCCGAAGACAAGGCGCGCATTCAGGCGTTGGGCGGGATCGACAAGCTCATGGAGCGCCTGAAGCAACTGTTCGACGAGCAGAAAGGCCGCCACGAAGGCGGCAACAAGTGGATCGGCACCGGCGGCACCTCGCCGTTCGGCAATGGCGGCTTCAACCCCGAAGGCATCCGCATCGGCGGCGAGAGCAACGGCAATCGCACGGCGGTGAAGGTGTGGGACCAGCGCACTTACCGCGACTACGACGACGCCGTCGAACTCGGCACGCGCAACATCAAGGTGGCGTTGCGGCGTCTGCGCAAGTTCGCGCGCGAGGGGGCCGCGGAGGAGCTGGACCTCGACGACACCATTCGCTCGACGGCGGCCAACGCCGGCTGGCTCGACCTGAAGCTCGTGCCGGAGCGTCATAACAACGTGAAGGTGTTGATGCTGCTCGACGTGGGCGGTTCGATGGACGACCACATCGCGCGTACCGAAGAGCTGTTCTCCGCGGCGAAGTCCGAATTCAAGCATCTTGAGTTCTACTACTTCCACAACTGCGTCTACGACTATTTGTGGCGGCAGAACCGACGCCGCCACAACGAACGCTTCGACACATGGGACGTGCTGCGCAAATACCCGCCCGACTACAAACTGATCTTCGTGGGCGACGCGACGATGAGTCCGTACGAAGTGCTGCAGGCGGGCGGCTCGGTCGAGTACAACAACGCGGAAGCCGGGGCGGTGTGGCTACGCCGCTTCATCGACCGCTACCCGCGTCACGCCTGGCTCAATCCGGAGCCCGAGGCGATATGGCAATATCGCCAGTCGATCTCGGTCATTCGTCAGCTATTCGCGGGCCGCATGTATCCGATCACGCTCGCCGGACTGGAGTCGGCCATGCGCGCGCTGAGCAAGTAAGGCTCGCCGCCCGGCGTCGCAGGGCGCGGCAAGGCAACGCACCAACAACGTAACAAGAACCCAGAGACCGCTTCCCATCATGACGTCCAGCACGACTCCCCTGCCACCGCTCCGGCCGTTGGCGGACACGTCGCCGTCGGCCATCGTCGCCGGCTTCGTTGCCATGATGACGGGCTACACCAGCTCGCTCGTCCTGATGTTCCAGGCCGGACAGGCCGCCCATCTCACCCCCGCGCAGATTTCGTCGTGGATCTGGGCGCTCTCCATCGGCATGGGCGTGACGACCATCGGGCTATCGCTGCGCTATCGCACGCCGGTGGTCGTGGCGTGGTCCACGCCGGGCGCCGCGCTACTGATTACTTCGCTACCGGGCGTGCCCTATGGCGAGGCCATCGGCGCGTTCATCGTCTGCAATGCCCTCATCGCCCTGTGTGGGCTGACCGGGGGCTTCGAGACGATCATGCGTCGGGTGCCGCCCGCGCTGGCGTCTGCGCTACTCGCGGGGATCCTGTTTCGCATCGGGCTGGAGATCTTCGTCGCGGCGCAGCACCAGACGGCGCTCGTGCTTGCGATGTTCTTCACGTATCTCGTCGTCAAGCGCTTTGCGTCGCGTTACGCCATTCTGCTGGCGCTGATCGTAGGCACTTCGGTCGCGGGCGGCGCAGGCTTGCTCGATTTCAGCCACTTCCACATCGCGCTTGCGAAGCCCGTGTGGACTACGCCCTCGTTCTCGCTGTCGGCCACGATCAGCATCGCGATCCCGTTGTTCGTGGTGGCGATGGCCTCGCAAAATGTGCCCGGGCTCGCCGTGCTGCGTGCCGACGGTTACACCGTGCCGGCCTCTCCCCTCATTTCGACGACGGGGATCGCCTCGGTGCTGCTCGCGCCGTTCGGCTCGCACGGTATCCATCTGGCGGCCATCACGGCAGCCATCTGCACCGGACGCGAAGCCCACGAGGACCCGGCCAAGCGTTACACGGCCGCCGTATGGTCCGGCGCGTTCTATCTGATCGCGGGCACGTTCGGGGCGACCATCGCCGCCTTGTTCGCGGCGTTTCCGAAGGCCCTCGTGGTCTCGATTGCCGCGCTCGCCCTGTTCGGCTCGATCATGAACGGCCTGGCCAACGCCATGCACGACATGCGCCAGCGCGAAGCGGCGCTCATCACGTTCATGGTGACGGCGTCGGGCCTGACGCTGTTGTCCATCGGCTCGGCGTTCTGGGGCCTGATCGCAGGCGTGCTGACGCTGACGATCCTGCAATGGCGACGTGCGTGAGCGTTGTGTGAAGCCGCGCGGGCCGGAGTGATACCATTCGGCCCGCAACATTTTTCGAACGCAACGTAACCGCAGGAGCCGCACCCCCATGGCAATGATCGAACCGACCCCTGTCTTCAAGGACAACCTCGCACAGATGGCCGCCGTCGGCAGCATCGAGCGCATCGCGCGCATTGCGCTACGCGACGGCACGGGCGCAGTCGTGGCGACCATCGAGAACGCACCGGGCAAGCAAGGCTCGCTCGCCGTGTACCACTATCTGAAGCAGGCCTTTGGCACGCTTGACGCCAAAGCGGCCGAGCACGGGCTGGCGGTCTTCGGCGAACACACGGCGGATGCGCGCAATCGTCCGGGCGCGCACCCGAACGTCGACCGCCTGCTGGCGATCGTGGCCGGCGGCGAGGCGCTGAGCATCGAGGAAGTCGCAGCCTGAGAAGGCCACGTCCGTCGCGCGCAATGAAAAGCCAGCTGCGAAGACTTATACCTTAACCATACATAGTTCGTGATTGAGTAACGCAGCGCCCTTGGTTTGTAGGGCTTCCTGGGCAGACCAGCTTTCGATGTATGGATACATCCCAATACATCCTTTCTCTAGGCGCCGACGGCAACGTCGGCGCCTTTTTTCATTGCGCCATAAGATGTGTTCAGCGGCGGGGTGAGCAATCGCCACCCGCCCCCCTACGAAGAACAGCTATATTCACGCTCGGAGGGCCGATTCAGGTGTAATAATCGACTCGTGCCGGAAGGAGTCACAACAATGACTGGACCGGCCAGAGTTTCATAGACACTCACGAGCCGTTTGGCGCGTAGCGCCGTTCAAACTCAATCGGTGAAAGATCGCCGGCGGAGCCATGCCGACGAACCGAGTTATAAAACATTTCGATGTAAT